>OGCL01000016.1_pt1 | contig 205713 bp, 192 predicted proteins | sample 1570041 | NCBI WGS metagenome assembly OGCL01 (sample SAMN06266162, study PRJEB24511) | hot springs metagenome | isolation source: Hot spring water | place: South Africa: Limpopo | collected 2015-06-22
ACGCGAGCTGGGTTTAGAACGTCGTGAGACAGTTCGGTCCCTATCTGCCGTGGGCGTTGGATGATTGATTGGAGTTGTTCCTAGTACGAGAGGACCGGAATGAACGAACCGCTGGTGTTCGGGTTGTCATGCCAATGGCACTGCCCGGTAGCTACGTTCGGAACGGATAACCGCTGAAAGCATCTAAGCGGGAAGCCGGCCAAGAGATGAGTCATCCCTTGTACCTTGAGTACACATAAGGGTTGTTGGAGACCACAACGTTGATAGGTGAGGTGTGGAAGCGTAGTGATACGTTAAGCTAACTCATACTAATTGCCCGAGAGGCTTAACCATACAACGCCCAAGTTGTTTTGAAGTAAGTGCGCGCTACTATCAAAGATTAAAAATCAAAGCTTGTCTAAGTTAAAGAAGCTAAACAGTTTTTGCCTGGTGGCAATAGCGCTGTGGAACCACCTGAATCCATTCCGAACTCAGAAGTGAAACGCAGCTGCGACGATGGTAGTGTGGCAGATGCCATGCGAGAGTAGTACACCGCCAGGCTCCCAATAAAGCCAAAAAGGCCCAGTCTAACGACTGGGCCTTTTTGCTTTATGGAAACCGGCGGTCTATTGCCCGAGCGGGGCATTCCCATGCGAGGTAGTACAGCGATGACGGGATTTAGGACTGCAAACAATTTTGCAGTCCTCCGGCTGAGCAATCCCGAGCTCTGCGAGGGATATGAAGGCTCCCAATAAAGCCAAAGGGCCCAGTCTAACGACTGGGCCCTTTTGTTTTATGGCATTCTGGCGATGATGCACACGGCAGATGACGCTTTGCTTATCTGCCCTACAAAAGCAATGAAATACAGCCCTGCATTTTACATGCTGTAAGCTTCGAACTCGGCGGATGACGCTTTGCTTATCCGCCCTACAAAAACACTGGAATATAGCCCTGCATTTTACATGCTGTAAGCTTCGGATTGGCTGGATTCGGCAGATTGAGAGCTTTATCTCATCCCGCCAAGATGCTATTGAGGCCGATTGCTGCGGCTTCATCCTTATAGTTATTTCTCAAGGAGGGATTATTTGTTTGCGCGTTAATTAGATGTTTGTTCAGTCTTTTAATTACGCTTAGATCCAATCAGAATTTTGGCAGATTTAAGTACAGGCTGCTGTCAACTATGTAGATAGCTTGCTCATCATTTTCACTCACCCTGAGATTGCTTGTATTAACCGCAACATACTAGCCAGCGTGGAAGTGTTAACCCTAGTATCTAGTCCTGATCATCACTATAAGAGACAAACAAAGTGAGTACTTTCATTCAGGGTCTATTATTGACAACGGTTGCAGTGACCAGCGCGGCCGTCAATGCGAAACAGCCGCTGCAATACGAAGATGTATTCCAGCTTGAATATGTATCGCAGCCACAGATTAACAAAGATGGCAGCGAAGTCGTGTTTGTGCGCAATCGGTTTGATCAGGCTCTCGACAAAAGGGTCGGTTCATTATGGTTGAACAATACGAAAACGGGCCAACTCCAGCCATTAGTAGCAGAACAAGCTGAAATAAGCGCTCCGCAATGGTCACCCGATGGAAAAAAACTGCTGTTTGTTTCAGCAGCATCGGGCAAACCTCAGATTCATATGAGGTGGTTGAATAATGGTTCTAGCGGCCAAATTAGTCATCTGCCTCACGCTCCTTCAGATATTAGCTGGTCACCGGATGGAAAGTGGCTGGCTTTTTCGATGTTTACCCCAATCAAGGCGAAGAATCCGGTGACTTTACCGGGCAAGCCTGAACAAAATGATTGGGCCAAAGCGCCTGTTTATATTGATACCATGCAATATCGGGCGGATGGACGTGGTTACTTACCGTCCGGCTACCGCCAAATTTACCTGATGGCGGCTGACGGCGGAACTCCGATCCAGTTAACCAGTGGCGATTTTGATCATGGTGGTGATATCAGTTGGCGTGCCGATGGGTCAGCGTTTTATTTTTCTGCGAATCGCCAGTCAGATAAACGAGCTCAAGCGCAAAATAGTGATATCTATCTGCTGACTCTGGCAGACAAAAAGCTGACTCAAATCACCGATCGCTTTGGTCCTGACCATTCACCTGCTTTATCTAAGGATGGCAAATGGCTGGCATATCTGGGGTATGACGATAAAAAACTTGCTCATCAAGCCAGTCAGTTGTACGTCAAAAACTTAAAATCTGGTGAAATCCGGAATTTAACCGCGGATTTAGATCGACATATTGATAATTTTGAATGGGACGCCGATGGTGATGCCATCTACATTCAATATGATGACCAAGGTCAAGGCAAAATCGCTTTGCAGCCATTAAACGGCAAAGCCAAAGTGTTGGTGGAGCAAGTCGGAGGCAGCTCATACAGTCGTCCTTATACCGGCGGCAGCTTTAGTGTGTCGGACAATGACAAAATCGCCTTTACTCAGATGTCGAGTCAGGCGCCAGCCGAACTGGCGTTATGGCAAAGTGGTAAAGTCACGACCTTAACCGGACTGAATGACGATTTAAAGCTTGCACGGGATATTGGCAAAGTCGAAGAGTTCTGGGTTACCTCTTCGGTTGATCAACGTCAGTTGCAAAGCTGGCTCATCTATCCACCAAAATTTGACCCAAGCAAAAAATACCCGTTGATTCTCGAAATTCATGGGGGGCCACACACTGCCTACGGTCCGGTGTTTGCGATGGAACTTCAGTTAATGGCCGCCCAAGGGTATGTGGTGCTTTATACCAATCCAAGGGGCAGCACCAGCTACGGCATGGAGTTTGCCAATCTTATTCACCACAACTTCCCTAGTCAGGATTATAACGACCTGATGGATGCAGTTGATGCCACGGTTGCGAAAGGGTTTATTGAACCTGATCAATTATTTGTGACTGGTGGTAGCGGTGGTGGCTTGTTGACGAGCTGGATTGTTGGCCATACGGATCGCTTTAAAGCTGCAGTGGCCGTCAATCCGGTGATTAACTGGTTTAGTTTTGTGTTAAATGCGGATATGTATAACTATTTTAGCCAGTACTGGTTTCCTGGAATGCCGTGGGAAAAGCCGGAACATTATTTAAAACACTCACCAATCAGTTATGTCGGTAATGTAAAAACCCCAACCTTGCTGATGACCGGTGAGTCTGATCACCGCACACCGATTTCTGAAACCGAACAGTTTTATCAAGCATTACAACTTCGTGGGATTGATACGGCAATGGTACGAATTCCCGGGGCGTCGCATTCGATCCATGCCCGACCAAGTAATATGATGGCAAAACCAGCCTATATCGTGTATTGGTTTGACAAGTATCGGCAGAAAAAAGCTGATTAATCAGCTTCTTTGTTCAAGGTAAAAAATCCCCGCAGTTGCGGGGATTTTTTTACCGGACTGACCAAGGGCCAGTTTAGTGGATTAAGTACGCGTAAGCGGTGGTAAAAGCTGTTTCCTGAAAAGCTTTCAAGCCCGTGTCTTTAAACAGCACCGGAATTGGATGAGTTGCCAGCTTGTCTTTTATTGCCGCATTAGTGCAAATGACGGTATCAACCGTGGTGATAAGTTGCAATGCAGCTTCTATTTTAAAGCCGACCGCCGAGCCGGCAAACTTGCCTTTTTGGGCACGTTCGCGAATCACGAATTTAGATATCTTATAATCTTCAGCCAGTTTTGCCATTGTAAACTGGAACTTACGCATTTGTTCGGTATCTTGATCTTTTAAAAGGGGGAAACGCACCTGACGGCAGTCTGGCAAATCAAACAGGCCATTTTCCATTTCCATTAAACATAAAATGATTTCACTGCCCTTTATATCTACGCCACATACCCGCATGATTGCCACCCACTTAAAATTTCGACGGGTGCTATTATGCCATGTAAAGTTTGAGTCAGCGGTAATTATTGCGAAAGGGCAAGCTAGGTTTGAACCCGGATGCTGATTCAAACCCAATCAGCTTAAACTTCATCATCGAGGTCCCACTGACTCACCGCCAGATCCCGATAAAACGACCAACTTTCTTGCAGAGACAGCAAACAGTGTTCTAAAAGCGACTGCAAGCTGCTGGTTTGACTTGGTAATATGCTATTAAAACTTTTCATGATTGGCTCCTGATGGCTTGGTTCCGGAAACATCAGAGGCCACAGCAGTTTTAAGCTGGTCCTCTGATGCTGGTGTGACGAACAACTCGTATATTGAGCTGCATGCGCCGTTATTCCGGTGAACTGGTTTGCAGCATTGCGGTACGACCTTCAGTCGGGCCATTGAGCTGTGCAACCAACTTGTTCAGGTTATGTTGACTAACACTGCTGCTTTCGATTTCGTCCGCCCGTTGAAAATCAGACAGTGCACCAATGTTGTCGCCTTTCAACATTTTTGCTACTCCGCGATTGCTGTAAGCGTAAGATTTCAGCTCGCGATCAATCTCGGATGGACGAGCGGCATTTTGCCGGCTGACGATGACTGCTTTATGACAAGCCTTTTCCGCCAAATCAAATTGCTCGGTCTTTGCGTAGGCAACGCAAAGACTCATTTGCCGCGCAAAAACGTCATCGGTTTTTGCCAATGCCTGATCTGCCAGCACACGGCTGATATCGCCTGTGCTGATCGCTCCAGCTATCAGGTCTTCTTCAATCACCACCATTTTATAACCATTGCTGCCAGCGATACTGGCGAAGCTGGCCAACAACAAAGAGGTGGCCCATAAGGTATGACGTGTTTTCATGGTCGAACTCCCGGTTGGTATACAGCAATCCGGTTGATTGCTGTTGAATGAACTTTAGAGAATTCCCCCCTGATCTGACAAACGAGAAAATTACAACCGACAGATGAATGCAATTCAGCTATCGACAGTTTCAAATGTTGTTATTTGTACAAAATCGAGCCAGGACCCAGTCGATCAACAGTTGAATTTCCGGCCGTCCTTCAGAGCTATCGTGCTGCACCAAATAATAATGGTCGCGGGTATGCAACTCTTCAGCGAATAACCTGACCAGGCTGCCGCTATCAAACCAGGCCTGACTAATCGGGAGTGGGATCAGAGCAACGCCGAGTCCTTGTTGGGCTGCTCTTGCCACGCTAAACATACTATCCAGCTGAATAATTTGTTTTGGCCGGAAATCGTCATAGCCGGCCTGGTCTGCCCACTGATGCCAACACCAGGGGCGAGCTTGATGCACAATGAGCGGAACCGTCTCTAGCGCGGGTAGTTCCAGTGGGTCAACCATCAGTCGCTGATACCATTCGGCGCTGCAAGCTGGCACGTAACTGATAGGAAACAGTTGATGAGCCTTTTTGTCGGTTGGCTTACTGCTAGCCAGGATGATCTGCAAATCGGTATGTTTGGTAACGTCCTGGCGCGATTTGACGGTTTCGAGACGTAGATTAATCGCCGGATGTTGCGCTGACCAGCCAACGAGTCTTGGCACAAAAAATTCGCTGGCGAAAAATTCTGGCAAGGTGATGCTGACGACTTGCTCTCGTTTTGTTTGGCAAAATTCGGCCACAGTAGCGGATAATCCTTGCATCAGCGGGTTAATCGCCTGATAAAAACGGCGTCCTTCTGCGGTCAGGATGACGGCGCGGGTTTGTCGTTCAAACAAGCTCATGCCTAAACTTTCTTCTAACTGTTTGATTTGATGACTGACAGCAGAAGGCGTCAAATAAAGTTGACTCGCGGTTTCTTTAAAACTTAAACATTCAGCGGCAACGCAGAAACAACGTAAGCCGCGCAACGGGGTGTGAATTGGCATCAATAAATGCTCCGTGCTCGGTTTGATCCCAAGTAACAGCAATTGCCGATCCAAGTTTTAAATGATTGATCTGTAGAGGAATTAGGTAATGTTATCTTACATGGATGCTCATCGCCATTGCAGTTTGCACCAGATTGGTGCGCTGACGGTTACAGCAGCCCAGTTATTTTCATTCGCTCCAGCTCGCAACTGATCAAAAACTCCCAGGCTTCAAGTTGCCGTTTGGCGTGTTCGAGACTATCCCCCCAAACATACAAACCATGGCTCCGGATCAGCAAGCCGCTGAGCAATTCGGGCGCTCGACGACCGATTTCGGCGGCTTGCAGCGGTAGCGATGGATTGGCATCAAGAATCGGCAGGTTACAGTTTCGCAGCGCGGCAGGCTGTTGTGTGATCACAGCTTGTAGTTCATAGCCACTAAACAGGTAGTGGTCGGCTTTAATCAATCGCGACCAGACATTCGCCGTGACCGACTGAGTTTGCAACACGACTTTCGCTTGCGGAAACTGTTGGTACAGTGCGACATGCAGCAATGAACTGGCCGCAGCGTCGGCTGCATATTCCGCTTCGCCACGTTGCCAGCTGAAGGGGACCAGGTCATGCGGACTCAGTTCGCCTTTGTCTTTGCCTACTTTGGTGATCAACCCATGTTGATCGCCGGTGCGAATGGAGAAATGACCACTGCCTGCAGGCGCCCATTGTTTCGCACTGATCCAACGACTGAGTGTGCAGAGTTGAATGGCATAAGGATTCAATTGATGGTTGGTTGCTGTGTTCATCTTTATGTTTAGACGTCTATACGTGAAACTGTCTGAATGATAGCATTGTGCCGAGGTCTCGGCCAAGTCGTTTTTTGGCACAGCTGCAGTTCTCCTGCGCTGGAAAAGTGCTAGCATCGGCTTATGCAACAATAAAATCCCCGGCAGCAAGGAGCGATATGGAACTACGCAGTAAATTACCCTGGGTTGGCACGACCATTTTTACCCAAATGTCTCAGTTGGCGTTGAAGCACCAAGCGATTAATTTATCTCAGGGTTTTCCAGATTTTCCCGCATCTCCATTGTTGTTGGAAGAATTAGGGCGGCAAGTTGCTGCGGGTAATAACCAATATGCACCGATGACCGGTGTGCTGTATTTACGTCAACAAATTGCTGCATTAATAACGCGTTGTTATGGGCGGGTGGTTGATGAAGAGACTGAGATCACAGTGACTTCAGGTGCAACAGAAGCATTATTTGTGGCAATCCAGGCGGTGGTGCGACCCGGCGATGAAGTGATTGTTTTTGACCCGGCTTACGACAGTTATCAGCCGGCGGTGGAACTGGCTGGTGGTAAAACTATTCATATCCAGTTGGCCGCGCCTGAGTACCAGATTGATTGGCAAGCGGTGAATCGGCGGGTCACCGACCAGACCAAACTTATCATTGTCAACAGTCCGCACAATCCAACGGGTGTGGTATTGAATGCTGCCGACTGGCAGGCGCTGGCTGAGCTGGTGCAGCGGCATGGTTTGTTTTGTATCAGTGATGAAGTGTATGAGCACATGGTATTTGATGGCGTCGCGCAGCTCAGTGCTCATCAGCAAGCGGCGCTCGTGGATCGAACCTTTGTGGTCAGCTCTTTTGGAAAAACCTTTCATGTCACAGGTTGGAAGCTAGGTTATTGTGTCGCTCCGCCGCTATTAAGTGTCGAATTTCGAAAAATCCATCAGTATGTCACTTTTTCCAGCTTCACCCCGGCCCAATATGCGATTGCGACGATACTCGAGCAGGCACCACAGCTGGTAAGTGAGCTGGCTGGTTTTTACCAGCAAAAACGAGATCTATTTGCCTATTTGCTCAAGGATAGTGCGTTTAGATTGTTGCCCTGTCGTGGAACTTACTTTCAATTGGCTGATTACAGCCAGATCAGTGCTTTAAGTGATGTGGAGTTTTGCCTGTGGCTGACCAAGCATCAGGGGGTCGCGGCGATACCGCTCTCGGTGTTTTCGCGTCAGGAGCAGGACAGTAAAATTGTCCGGTTTTGTTTTGCCAAACAATCCTCCACTCTGGAGCAAGCAGCGGAGCTTTTATGTCGGTTGAATCCGTAATCGCAGAACTGAAAATCGCCATGATCCAAGGAGATTTGGTGTGGCAGGATGCAAAGGCCAACTGTGATTATTTTGCCCGCTGTTTCGCTCAGCTGCAGGATGTGGATTTGGTGGTGTTACCGGAAATGTTTAATAGCGGTTTTTCCATGCAAAGTACACAGATCGCCGAGTCGATGACCGGGCCCACAATACAGTGGTTACAGCAACAAGCACAGGTTTATCAGATGGCGATTGCCGGCTCGCTCGCCATCAGCACCGGACTTGGCGTGGTGAACCGCCTGGTTTTTGTGCGCCCGGATGGCAGCATCCACCATTACGACAAAAAACATCTGTTCCGGATGGCCGGTGAGCATCAACATTATGCCGCTGGTGCAACACGTACTGTGGTGTTATTCAAAGGTTTCCGGATCAACTTGCAGATTTGCTATGACCTGCGCTTTCCGGTATTTGCCAGAAACCAGGGTGACTATGATGTGCTGATTTATGTTGCTAACTGGCCAGAGCCTCGCCGCCGCGTGTGGTCAACTTTACTGGCGGCGCGGGCAATTGAAAATCAGGCTTATGTGCTTGGTTGCAATCGGGTTGGCAAAGACGGCAATCACTATCCTTATAGCGGAGATTCGCTGGTGCTGAATTATCTGGGCGAACCCATGGCAGAATTGCCGCCCGGACAAGTCGGGATCCTGACTGCAACTTTGCAGCTGAACGAATTATTGCAATTCAGACAACAGTTTCCGGCAGCATTAGATGCTGATGCCTTTGTGTTGCTCTAGTTCGCCTGTTGTTCATCCAAGATGGCGTACCTGCAGCATAGATGGATGATCGACTCAAATGAGTAATTTATGTAATTTAATTTCACTTTAGTCGAGAATTAAGCGCTCACCTCCCGAAATGATCGGTTATAATGTAATTTAATTACCAAAGTGAGTAAGAACCATGTCCCGCTTCCACCCAACCGCCCTGATCTTTTCTGGTTTCTTCTTATTGGGGATCCTGATTATTTTATGGGGCGTGTTGCTGCCTGATTTAGCCAAATCCTTACAAATGACCTCTGCACAAAGTGGTTGGTTTTTCCTGGTGATGGCGCTTGGTACGGTTTCCGGCGCCTATCTTGGTGGTAAATACGTCCAAAAATTTAACTTCTTAAAATTATTTGCTGGCTTAGCGCTCATCGAAACCTTATTACTGACCGGGTTGTCTTTTGTGACCAGCGTTACCCAACTGATGGTTGGTATATATCTGTTTGGGCTATTTTGCTCAGTGATGTTTACCATCGGTCATACCCTGATAGCCCGCTTGCATGAAAATAAAAGAGCAAAAATGATGGGGTTGATGGACTTTATGTTCAGTCTGGGAACCTTGGCTGCACCTTTTCTGGTCGTGATGTTGTACTGGTGGCAAGAAGATTGGCGTTGGCCGCTACGGATTTTAGCGGTATCACTGATTGGTCTGGCGGCTTATGCTCTAGTGATTGCCCGGGCGATGAAAGCTGGGCCTGCACAATCAGAACCGCCGCGTAAAAGTCTGTCTTATACCGCAGTGCTGAAACAACCGGCTTTTGTCGCTTTGGCGCTGGCCATGTTTGGTTATGGTGCAGTGGAGTGGGGGAATGGCAACTGGTTCGTCAGTTATGCCAGTACGGCGCTGGAGTACCCAACGGAGCAGGCTCGCTTGGTATTTGCCTGGTTCACTGGCGGTATGGTCTTGAGCAGGCTTGGCTTTGCTTACTTGATCCCGGTGTTTGGTGCCCGGCATTTGTTGCGCATTCTCGCCGCTTGTATGCTGACAGGGGCTTTAAGTCTGAAGCTCGCGGATAGCACCTTCCTGTTAGGTGGAGGGAACTTCCTGCTTGGATTGGGACTTGGTGGTTTGTTCCCGTTGTTGTTGGCAACGGCCATGGATTTAGATCCGCAAAACGGTGCTGTGTTATCTGGTTTGTCGAATATTGGCGGGTCTTTGGGTTGTCAGGTAGCCGGATTAGGGACAGGGCTCTGGGCCAATAGTGCGGGGATAGGGACTGCTTTCTGGCTGATGCCGATTGCTGCGTGCTGGTTATTTGCGACAGTTTGGTTGTTTAGCCACAGAGCAACACCGAGAGCAGTGGTTACATAACTCAAGGACACAACGGTTTCTGTCGATGTGACAGGGTCGGATTGAGGCTTCAGTCAGTGAAGTTTGTTCAGACATTTCACCCCCGAAATCAGAGATATAGACATCTGGCAGTGTAAATGTTGCTGCCAGCGACGGAGCTGACACAAAATATTAGCAATTTATAGGTGAACTTCCGCGCTGGATCTTGATTCTGCCGTCAATTCAGGGCATAACAGGCTGCCCATGGTCACTATGAGTTTTCACTTGATGAACCCATCAATTGATTGGGCTTTACTGCAACAACAAGCCCGCGCTGCCTCGGAGCAAGCCTACGCCCCTTACAGTCATTTTCCGGTTGGAGTCGCCATTCAGGCTGGCAGCGGCAAAATTTATACCGGTTGCAACGTCGAAAATGCTTCTTATGGCGGAACTGTCTGCGCCGAACGTAATGCGATTGCCGCGGCTATCGTCGCTGGAGAACGTGAGTTTCAGGCGCTGGTAGTTTTTACCCCGCAAGAGCGCCTGACGCCGCCTTGTGGCATCTGCCGCCAGGTCATCGCCGAGTTTTTCACCCCGGAGAGTCCGATCGCCAGCTGCAATCATCTGGCACAAATTCAACAATGGTCAGTTGGTGAATTATTGCCAAGTGCCTTCACGCCGCTGTATCTGGCGCAAAGTGCCAAAGTGGAAACCCGCAAATTATTCGATTCACCAGAATCTTCTGAACCCAGCAATTAACCGGAGTCTGCCTTGTATTTACCTCAGGAAATTATCAAATTAAAACGCAATGGCGGTCAGTTGCCCGAAGCCGCTATTCAGCAATTTGTGGCAGGAATAACCGACAATAGTTTCAGCGAAGGACAGACTGCAGCATTGGCGATGGCGATTTACTTAAATGGCATGGTGACTGAAGAAACGGTCGCATTAACCCGCGCCATGCGCGATTCCGGCGCAGTGCTCAATTGGGCTGGCAAGCTGAATGGGCCGGTGGTCGACAAACATTCCACGGGTGGGGTTGGTGACAAGGTCAGTTTAATGTTGGCACCAATGATTGCCGCCTGCGGAGCCTATGTGCCGATGATCGCAGGCCGTGGTCTGGGTCATACCGGCGGTACTGTTGATAAACTGGAAACTATTCCAGGGTATAGCTGCACTCAGCCATTGGCAAAAATTCAGGCCGAAGTGGCGCGATTAGGTTGTGTGATTGTTGGTCAAAGTGCCGAGTTAGCCCCGGCCGATCGGCGTTTGTACCTGATCCGCGACGTCACGGCTACGGTTGAATCCATTCCATTGATCACTGCTTCGATTTTGTCGAAAAAACTGGCCGCCGGGTTAGACGTGCTGACGATGGATGTGAAAATTGGCTCCGGGGCTATTATGAAAAATGTCGCCGACGCCTCGGCATTAGCAACCAGTATTGTCAATACCGCCAAAGGTGCCGGAGTGAAGACACAGGCACTGCTCACCGATATGAATGAATGTTTAGGGACTAGCGCCGGTAATGTGCTGGAAGTGCTGGAAACCTTGGATTATCTGACCGGAAAATATCGCGAACCGCGGTTGCATCAGGTGACGTTGGAACTTGGCGCCAGTATGTTGCAACTAGCTGGGTTATACACGGATAAAAATAGCGCCATTGCGGCATTGGAACGCAGTTTAACTTCAGGGAAGGCTGCGGAAATTTTTGCACAAATGGTCAGTAGTCTGGGTGGACCGGCTGATTTATTTGAAAAACCGGCGCACTATCTTGCTGCAGCCCCGGTGGTCGTGGATATTCAGGCACCGCAGGCGGGTTACCTGGCGGCCAGCGACACGACTGCAGTCGGAATGGCTGTGGTTCGCCTCGGGGGCGGTCGGGCGCATCCGGCGCAAGTGATTGATCCGGCGGTTGGTTTTAGCGACATCGTGGCGCTTGGGGCGAAAGTCAGCCAAGGCGATGTGATTGCCAGAGTGCATGCAGCGTCACTGGAAGCTGCGCAAAAAGCCAGTGCAGAATACTTGGCAGCGCTCAGCTTTGCCCAGACAGCACCAACGCTGCACCCAATTGTGCACAAAATCATCGATTAACCAAAGCAGGCGATTAACCAAAGCGGGCAAAGAGCCTGAGCAGACGATGAGTTTAAGGAATCAGATGAAAGCAACCCATAATCCCTGGCTGGTCTGGGGTGCTGTATGCACTGCAGTAGCAGCCTTGTTGCACCTTATGATTATTGTGGGCGGCCCTGACTGGTATCGTTTTTTTGGGGCCGGCGAGGCGATGGCGCAATTGGCAGCACAGGGGGATAGCTATCCCGCAGTGATCACGGCAGCTATCGCTGGCATGCTGCTGGTCTGTGCAAGTTATGCCTGGGCTGGCGCAGGGTTAATGCCCACCTTGCCACTCCAGAAAACTGTGTTAGCGCTGGTGACTATGCTTTTCTTTGGCCGGGCCTTACTGGGTTTATGGTTGGTGCATGCACCGTTGCTGCACACTTTTACTGAATTGCAGCAACGGCCGTTGTTTTTGTGGGTTACCTCGCTGATTTGCCTTGGTCTTGCCAGCTGTTATGGTGTGGGCCTGCGTAAATTGTGGCGGTTGCAACAGCTAGGCCTGCGTTCATGACGATGGGGCAGTGGCTCACTGCACTGATGCCACTACTCAGTGTGTTTTTTTTGTTGGTTCTGCTGCGTCTGCCTGCAAAACGGGCCATGCCGGTTAGCCTGCTGGTCACCGCGATACTGGCTTTTACCTTGTGGCAAATGCCGATCGTGCAAATTCTGGCTGCGACTGCTGAAGGATTGGTGATTGCCGCAACCGTGTTGTGGATAGTCTTTGGTGCTTTGTTGCTATTGAATGTGCTGACCATTACCGGTGCAATCGATCGCATCAAAGCTGGCTTTTGCGCCATTTCGCCGGACCGGCGGGTACAACTTTTATTGATTGGCTGGTTGTTTGTGGCTTTTTTGGAAGGCGCCGCCGGCTTTGGAACTCCTGCTGCCATTGCTGCGCCATTATTAGTGGCGCTGGGTTTTCCGCCGGTAGCAGCAGTGGTTCTGGCGTTAATCGCCGATTCCAGCGCGGTATCGTTCGGTGCTATTGGTACACCGGTATTGGTGGGGCTCGCGCAAGGCGTTCCCGGTGTGACCGAGGCTGATTTACGCCTTATCGCGTTGACCGCAATTGGCACCGATGTGCTGGTGGCCAGTTGGTTGCCAGTGCTGATGTGCGGTTTGCTCAGCCGATATTTCAGTGAAGACAAAAGTTGGCGGCCTGGCCTGCAGATCGCGCCATTCGCCTTGTTATGTGGTTTGTCTTTTACTTTGTCTGCTTATGCAGTGGCCTGGTTTTTTGGTCCGGAATTTCCTTCAGTGCTTGGTGCACTGCTCGGTTTAATTCTGATGACCTTACTGGCGCGCTTCCGGATCCTATTGCCCTCTGCCACCTGGTACTTTTCCCAAGCAGATCGCGTCCAATCTGTGGAGTATAGTGCTTTGCCCGGGGGGCGCGGCATTAGTTTGCGCCGGGCCTGGTTGCCCTATTTGTTACTGGCGGTGCTGTTGGTGCTCAGCCGCATTCCAGAGTTGGGTTTGAAAGCTTTGCTGCAGTCAGCTCAATGGCAATGGAGCTCCATTTTGGGGACTGAACTGCAGGTGACGGTGCAGCCATTGTATTTGCCAGGCAGTTTGTTTGTGCTGTGCGCGGCGATTGCCACCTTGCTGCTGGCGCAACCACAGGCAGTCAATCGCTGGCGGCCGTTGTATCTTGCTTTTGGTCAGAGCGGTCGGATGATCTTGCCGTCGATGATTGCATTAGGTGCTGCTGTGCCGATGGTGCGGATTTTTCTGCACTCTGATGTGAATACTGCCGGATTGCCCGCGATGCCATTGGCTCTGGCCGCTCAAGCTGCCGTCTATCTGACGGATAGCTGGGTTTGGTGCGCGCCATTGGTCGGTGCGCTTGGCTCATTTATTGCCGGATCGGCCACTTTTTCGAATTTGATGTTTGGCTCGTTTCAACAAGCGATGGCGGACAGTTCGGGCTTGCCGTCCGCTGTGGTGCTGGCACTCCAGATGCTGGGCGCGAATGCCGGCAATATGATTTGTGTGGTGAATGTGGTCGCGGCGGCGAGTGTCGTCAAATTAGCGGGCCGTGAGGGCGAGATCATCCGATACACCGTCGCTCCGATGCTGCTGTATTGTTTGGGAGTCAGTCTGGTGATGTGGATGCGCGGATTTGGTTGAAGGTCACACATTCGATCCCGTGCAAGCTGAGCAAGAGAACAACAATTGTTCGACTTGCACGGCCTCCCTGCGACACTTGTCGCAAATAAATCTTGCCAAGCTGTGACTCTTGTCGCAGTATAGGGCCTGTTGTTGCTACTTCAACCGCATTCTTGGGCAACACTCCAGAGCGTCTGAGCCTGAATCTGAAACTTCTTTGCATGGCAATGGCGTCCGGCGAGGGCTTGCAGTTGCTGATGCGCCAAAGTTTTCGCAAGAGCGCGGTCTGAATGATGGGAGTCTCATGTCAGGTTTTTCTTATCTGCAGCGCGCGCTGCTTCTGATGTTGTCTGTTAGTTTTCAACTTTCTGCCAAGCCCGCTGCTCTGTCAGAGCAAGAACTGGTCGCAGCGTTTGAGCAGGAATTTCAGCAGAAGCTACAACAGGCCAAAGTGCCTGGTGGTGCTTATGCAATTGTAAAGCATGATCGGATTGTCAGCATCGGCAGTTATGGAGTGAGAGCGGTTGGCGATAAAGCACCGGTCAACGCCGATACCGTATTCCGGCTTGCTTCTGTGTCCAAGACCTTTGCCGGAGTTGCCCTGGTGCAAGCGCAAGCCAGGCAGCAACTACAGCTGCAACAACCTTTGACCCGGTATGTGCCGGAGTTGAAGTTGCGTACGCCTGAGCTGGAACACAACCTGACGATGGAGCAAGTGCTCTCCCATAGCAGTGGGTTTTGGGCACATGCGTTTGAAGATTTGATTGAAGCAGACAAAACGCCGGCACAAATTCTGCCAAGATTGAAAGAACTCAGTCCGGTTTGTCCATTAGGGCGTTGTTATAGCTATCAAAACGTCTTTTTTGGATTACTGGGAGATGCGCTTGAGCGCGCCACCGGTGAAAATTATCCTGATTTATTGCAACAACGGCTGTTTAAACCCCTGGGGATGCAGACCGCTTCGGTTGGGCTGGCGCCTTTATTGGCATCACGCAACAAAGCATTGCCGCATCAACGGGGTGGCAAAGGCTGGCGGGTGGTCAAACCCAAAGCTAACTTCTATCGCTTTGGTGCTGCGGCGGGTGTCAACGCGAGTGCCCGGGATTTGGCGATGTACTTGCAAGCGATGTTGGGGCATCAACCAGCTGTCTTGCCGGAGTCCGTGTTAAGTCAGCTGCAACAACCCTTAACCAGAATGCCGGGGAAGCCGCGCTGGCCGGTTTGGCAACAGTTCAAGCAAGTCAGTGCCTGGTATGGTCGCGGCTGGCGGATGGTGCAATATGATGGTCAGTCTCTGTACTATCATGCCGGGGTGGTGGCTGGATATCGTCCTTATATCGCTTACTCGCCACACACGGGCTATGGCTTAGTGTTACTGACCAACGCCGAAGCCGATGTCACGGGTCCTTTGGCCGGCTGGTTCTGGCAGCAGTTGTTACATCCGCAGGAGACCGCGGGGCGACTCACCAAGCGCGCGCCGGACAATCCCCGGGTAAACAACCGCGGCTAGAAGATAAAACGGCAGGTGCTTAACCTGCCTATTTCCAGGTATCGTCAGTAATCAACCAGAGCAGTCGCTGGTAAAAGCGGATAAGGCGCGTTAACGCCCCAGATGCACACGCCTTCTGACCAGACCTTTTTGTTCGAAATCTTCCATATACTGAGCTAAGTCATTCTTCCAGCGCTCGTTTTCTTCACTGCCTTCAGGGCTTTGACTGGCTTCGATATGATCTTTGCGCATCAGTAAATCATGGGCTCGCTGGTGTAACTCCAACGCGACTTCGGCGTAAATTTGGGGCTCGCCGGCCAACGCATAAAGTTTGTGATGGAAGTGATATGACATCATTAACAAAGACAGTGAAACAAGTACCAGGATAAATTCCATCTCAGGCTCCGGCCGCTGCTATAGACACGTTTTTTCGATATTCAAAACACCAGAGATAAACCACCACTGGAATGATGGCGATATTACTGGCTGGAATAAACAACTGATAAATATTGGCGATCAAGCCACTATTGGCTGTAGCCCGGTCAATAAAATCTGCCACTTGTACCACAGTATTCGACAAAATCAGCATAGACACCGCGATGGCAATCGAGGTTACCCTGAGTTTTTGCATCAGATGAAACTGATAGATCATCCAGATAAAAAACAAGTTACTCAGGATCCAGCCGCCATACCAACTGAATTTATAGAGAATGCCATCGTTGGAGGCTATTTGGTATAGCAGCGGTGTCAATGCTAGCGAAAACGCCTGCCAGCAGCACAGACTAAAAAATGCTGTAGTAATTGACGATATTTGTCTTTGAATAACAATTGCTAAGAGAAGCAATAACGCATACCCAAAAAAAATATGATTTGCAAATGTGAGCATTAATTCAACAAAATCTTTTTGCATAATACAACCTATGTAGTCAGCGGAGGCCTGATACCCTCTCCACCGCCAAGTGTTGTCGATTCTGGAGGCCTGATGCCCTCTCCGCCGCCAAGTGCTGTCGACTCTGGAGGCCTGATACCCTCTCCGCCGCCAAGTGTTGCCGATTCTGGAGGCCTGATGCCCTCTCCGCCGCCAAGTGTTGCCGATTCTGGAGGTCTGATGCCTTCGCCACCACCGGAAGGTGCTTCCTCAGTAGGTGGTGTAAGCTCTGATTGTTTTGATAAAGCTATTGCTTCTGCGCTTAAAGTTAGCTGCTCGCCAAGGACTGCTTTGGTGTAAGTCGATTTTGCTGCATCGTTTGTATTGTTGAGTTGCGTTTGGGAGGTGTTATACAGCGCCGTATAACTATTCAAATTATTAAAATTAATGCCCGTCATCAAATAAATCCTCGTGAATAAAACATGCGAAAGCTGCTAGGCAGTAATAAAAAATGTTACCTCACAATACTTGCCTGTTTACTAACCAAAAGAGTTGATAACAAAGTGATATTTGTTTGATATTTATCTGGAAAGAACTGGTGCAGCTGTTCTGCTTGCAATATGCAGGCTGAAAGTGGTTGTTTGGGTTAAGAGCAGTCATCGATCATTATTTGGAGTCTATAAATGAACACTATCGTTAAATCGTTATGGATGCTGACCCATTTCGGGTTTTGTGCCACCTTGCTTGCGCAAGGTTTTGGTGGGGAAGTCGATCATACAGCCTTGACCCCGATCTCCAGTATTGTCGCTGCCCCTGATCACTATTTGGCAAAACCGGTGACGGTGCAGGGAGAAATCATCAGTGTATGCAGTAACAAAGGTTGCTGGATGCAGCTGGCCTCTGATGCAAGTGAACAGCAATTTAGAATCAAAGTCCGCGACGGTGATATGGTTTTTCCGGTGAGTGCGAAAGGGAAAAAAGCCCTTGCTACCGGAATGCTTGTGAAAACAGAACTCGATCTGGAGTCTAGCCGGGAACACCTGGCTGAGTTGGCTGAACGCAAGCAGCAAGCTTTTGATGCCAATTCTGTGACCAAGCCGGTCGTTCTATTGCAGTTAGTGCCAACCGCTGTAGAAATCAGCGATTGATTATGCAGCTGGCGGAACTGCAACTGCACAAAATAGAAAGTATATGAAAGTTAATTTTGGTGTTTTTAGCGCTTTATCATTGAGATTTTGCCATTTTTGTGTTTCATTTGCTTTCATGTTGTCAGCCAGATCATGGATGAAAGATCGGGCTGACCCGTTTTAAAGCAACATCAAACACAGGAAATGCCATGACCGATTTTAACCGACGCCATTTTATGAAAGCATCACTGGCTACAGCTGCGCTGGGCGTCCTTGCCAACACGGCAGGCTGTAGCCAAACGCAGACATCGCAGCCCAAAGCAGTTGGCCAATCGGTGATGGGGTTGGTCGTGCCGGCAATGCCCTTGGTCAGGGTTGGATTGATTGGCGTGGGCGAGCGCGGTGTTGGTTATATCGGGCATTTTTCTAATATCGAAGGTGCGGTGATTACCGCAGTTTGTGATACTGACCCTGTTACTATCGAGCGCGCAAAAAACCTGTTTCTGCAACAAGGCAAGCCGGCACCGGCCTGGTATGGTGAGCATCCGCAGTCCTATTTGGAATTACTCAACCGGGATGATGTTGATATTGTTGTAATATCGACTCCCTGGCAATGGCATCATCCGATGGCCAAAGCCGCCATGCTGGCTGGGAAACATGCGTTCGTTGAGGTGCCGCTGGCACTGACGATCGAAGATATGTGGGATTTAGTGGATACGGCCGAGCTGACCCAGCGCAATTGCATGATGCTGGAAAACGTGTGTTATGGCCGTGACGAGTTGATGGTGCTGAATATGGTCCGGCAGGGCGTGTTCGGTGAACTGCTGCACGGAGAAGCGGCATACATTCATGAACTTCGCTGGCAAATGAAAGAAATTGAGCGGAAAACCGGTTCCTGGCGTACCGCCTATCAGGCCAAACTCAATGGTAACTTGTACCCAACACATGGGCTGGGGCCGATCGCCCAATATATGAATATCAATCGCGGTGATCGCTTTGATTACCTCAGCTCCATGAGTTCTCCGGCGCTTGGTCGGGCAGCTTACGCCAAACGTGAATTTCCAGCCGATCATCAGCGCAATCAGCTGAAATACATCTGTGGTGATATAAACACCAGTATCATTAAAACCGTGCAGGGACGGACCATCATGCTGCAGCATGATACAACCACACCCAGACCCTACAGCCGGCATAATTTAATTCAGGGAACCCATGGCGTCTTTGCTGGTTTTCCCAACCGGATTGCCTTAGAACAAGGTGGCCAAGGAGATTACCACCAGTGGCAGACCGATATGACGTCTTGGTATCAACGTTATGATCACCCATTGTGGCGGCGGATGGGCGCTGATGCTGAGCGAAATGGCGGTCATGGTGGCATGGATTTTTTGATGTGCTGGCGGTTGATTTATTGTCTGCGCAACGCTGAGCCTCTGGATCAGGACGTATACGATGGCGCTGCATGGTCGGCAGTACTGCCGCTGTCAGTGGCATCAGTTGCCGATCGCGGCAACAGTAAAGATTTCCCGGATTTTAGTCGGGGAGTCTGGCAGCACGCGACTCCTTTGCCGGTTGTCGGTCTTTAAGATCCGGGGCTTGGTAGGTGTTTAGCGCAGCCAGCCGCGGCTAATCTGGCGGAACTGGTCGGTGCCGGCCCGTTCCAGCCATTCAAAAGCCAACATTTCCAGACTGATAATCTGGGCGCCAGCCTGCTGTAACCGACTCAGTGCCAGTGCTTTATTGGCCGGCGTTCTGGAGCCGACGGCTTCTTCGACCACAAATACCGCAAAGCCCGCCTCAATTAAATCCAGCGCAGTTTGCAGCACGCAGACATGCGCTTCGGTGCCGAGCAGCACCAACTGTTGCTTTTTCAGTTGATAGATTTTTTGTTGAAACAACGGTTCCCGCCAGGCACTAAAATGAATTTTTTCCAGTACGGCTGATGTTGGAATGAGTCCGGCTACCCGGGGCAGGGTCGAGCCAAGCCCCTGCGGATATTGCTCTGTTAACAGGATGGGGATGCGCAATACGTTGGCAATCTCCAGCACCCGGCACGCCGCGTCGATCACGGCTTCGCTCTGGTGGATCGCCGGCGCCAGTTTTTCTTGCAGATCAATTACCAGCAACAACGAACGGTCTTGATGCACTAACATGCAAACCTCCCGGCAGTTAAACAGTCGCAGTCCGCAAAGGGTCTGGTTTCCGCTCCAGCTTCGCTAGAGCACCCTAAAGTTACCGTTCATCAGGCTCGTTGGCAGCCTGTTTGCGCTCTTGTCGTTCAACCATTGCAGCAAAAGCAGCTTTGATTTCTTCCAACACTGAGTCGACATCAGCCTCAGTCGTTGGATCAGTAAATTCACCCGTTAATTCGGCTTCAGGATCAAAATCCCCAGCCTGATACAAAGCCCAGATTTCCTTCGCGAAGCGGGTTTTAAGCAGTTCAGGGGCATATTGGCCGTAGTATTGGGTCATATTATTGACATCCCGTTCCAGCATCCAACCCGCATTATTATTGGCTGCAGCGTCAACGGCTTGTGGTAAATCGATCACCACCGGGCCTTCGCTGTCGACCAGGACGTTAAACTCGGATAAATCGCCGTGCACTAGCCCAACGCCCAACATCCGCATGATATAGCGCATCATGATGGCATGATCCTCAATCGCCTGTTCGGCGGACATTGAAACATCATTTAACCTTGGCGCCACATCGCCGTCAGCGTCGGTGACCAGTTCCATCAGCAACACGCCATCAAAACAGCCATAAGGCTCGGGAACGCGCACTCCCGCATCGGCGAGTTTATACAATGCACTGACTTCGGCATTCTGCCAGCTGCTTTCTTGTTGCTGGCGGCCATATCTGGAGCCTTTTTCCATCGCCCGGGCGCGACGGCTGCTGCGCACTTTGCGGCCTTCCTGGTATTGAACCGCTTGTTTAAAACTACGGTGGTCGGCATCTTTGTAGACTTTGGCGCAGCGAATTTGGTCGCCGCAGCGCACGACAAATACTGCCGCCTCTTTGCCACTCATCAGGGGGCGCAGCACTTCGTCGATCAGGCCTTCATCGACCAAAGGTTGGATTCGTTTTGGAATTTTCATCAAGCCGTTATACCCTGTTTCACGCAGGGTGGGAATATCCGCTTGCAGAAAACCCTCTGCCGCAAAACAGGCGATGACCTTGAACCGGCGGGAGCCTATGGTGTGAGTGGTCAATTGGCTCTTGTTATCTCGTGTAAAAAAGCATCTTTAAGCAATCCCAATATCGTGTTAACAATGCCAGCCATCCTGGCTGGGAGGCTTTCACTGCAGGACATTAAAATGAATCTAAAAAAGTGTGTTTTGATTAGTTTTTTGCCATTATTTTTGGCGAATGCTGTCACCGCTGAGCAAACTGCCAGTGCGGCCGTGCTGGCGAGTTCATCCGTCGTCGACGCGCCACTAGCGCCGGTCCGTCAGGTTGAAGAACGGTTAAAAGCCGGAGATGTGATGCCGTTAACCACCCTGATGTCTATTGATCAGCAGCAGATTGCACTCACTAAAACAGGCCAACGTAAGTTGGTGATCTTTTTTGCTACCAGCTGCCACGATTCGCAACGCGCCTTTCAGCAGATCATGACATCGCCGTTGGTGCAGCAAACAGGATTACAAATCGTAGGTATTGGACGCGGCGAGAGTGAGGCGAGTTTACGGCAATTTGCAGCGGACTATCAGGTCACTTTTCCGTTAGTGGTTGATGCCGATCAGAAGATGTACCAGCAGTTCACCAATACCGGCGTTCCGCGGATTGTTCTGGTCGACGAAGATCATCGGATTGTGAAAAGCTTTTTGGGGGAAATTCCGGACGTGCTCACCGAAATTCAATGGTAAATCATCGGCAGCAAAAGCCCGGCGCGATGGCCGGGCTTTTATACCCTTATTCCTTGAAGACCCGCGTTAGTCTTTTTTCGCCAATAAATAGCTAACCAGCTCCTGTAATTCGGCGTCGAAATTTTTAGGGTCCAGTTTGTCGAATTTCAGTTTGTATTTCGCGTTCACCAACACCATAGGAACACCAGCCAACACTTTGTTTTCGCTCCAGTAAGTCTGCTGCTCCTTCATTTTTGCCGCGCCTGACAACACCGGCATGCTATTAAAGTTGTTGTCGAAAGTTGCAGCATCAAAATCGTTAACCAGCAACAGATTCCGGATGTCGGCGTCGCTGGTAAAGGTTGCGCGTTGGCGATGCAGATAGTTAAAGATCAGATCTGCGACTTGTTCACCTTTGCCGGCGCTCTTGCCGACAAGATAAGCGCGGGAAAGAGCATTTTGCATTTCCGGGCTGGCTGCCTGCAGAAAATCAACGTGGACCTTTTCTAGCTCAACCCCCTGCGGCAGATTTTTGCTCAGGTTGTTGGCAAAAGGTTCAAACGCAAAACAGTGGCCACAATAAAACGAAAAGAATTCTTTGACTTCAGGTTTGGCACTGGCGGTTGCGGCGACAACTTCGTAATGTTGACCCTCGACAAACTTATTGGCATTGGCATCACAGGCATAAAGCGACACGGCTGCGAATAAGGTGACTAACGTACGGTAAAACATATTGCCTCCGAGGCTTAAGGCTGTTGCAGTAAGAAGTTAATCAGGTTTTTAAAATCCTGCTCCAGATTACTCTGGTCCAGTTTGGCGACATTGACTTTAAAACGGCCGTTGACAATAAAAGTCGGGACACCGCTCAACACCCGGGATTTGGACAGGGTCGCTTGCTCTTTTTGCATCAGATTGACCTGGGTTTTGACCATGAAGTTGTTTAGATGCTTGTCGTAAGCTGCTCCATCGACGCCGGCGGCGACGACTACGTCACGAATGTCTGCGGCCGAAGCAAAAGCTTTCCGATCGTTATGAATATGGTTAAAAAAGGCTTTATTGACTTCGTCGCCTTTGCCCTGTGTTTTGGCTACGACCATCGCGGCAGAGAGCGCTCTTTGAATTTCAGCAGAGGCCGCGCCCATGAAATCGACGTGATATTTCTTGAAACTGGTACCTTCCGGCAGTGTTTTCATCACCGTCTGTACAACCGGATCAATTGCATTACAGGCCGGGCAATAATATGAGAAAAACTCTTTCACTTCCGGTTTAGCGGTGCCTTGCTCAGAAATTACATCATAGTGTACGCCTTCTTTGTAGGCTGTTTGCGCCATCAGCGCCGGCGCCATGAACAATGCCGCGACCAAAAACATAAATTTTTTCATCGTGTTATTCCACCTTGTGTCAAAAAAGAGGTTGCCGTTCTCAGCGACAAACCTACAACTCAAAACTTGCGCACAGCTTACACCAGCCTAATTTGCACTGTACAGCAGCAACAACCTTTAATCGTGGTATGGATGTAATTGCAGTGCAGGCTGCTGCATCCGCAAGCACTGATCCTGCAGGACCACCAATTGTTGCTGCCAATAAGCCTCGGTATTAAACCATGGGAAATGCAGCGGAAAAGCCGGATCCGACCAACGCCGCGCCAACCACGCCATATAGTGCACAATCCGCATGCTTCGCAGCGATTCAATCAACTTGAGCTGACCGTAATCAAAGTCACAGAACTGCTGGTATTCTTCCAGCAGTAATTCCAGTTTGTAGCGTTGTTCACGATGATCGCCACCCAACAGCATCCAGAGGTCCTGCATGGCTGGTGCTTGCCGGCAGTCGTCTAAATCAACAAAAAAGGGCTGCTGATTGAAAAACAGATTTCCCGGATGACAATCACCATGGGTACGGATCAGTTGCTTGGGCTGGTATTGTTGCAGGCATAACTGCTCCAGCTGCAGCAGTAATGGGCTCAGTTGCTGTTCGATCTGCCGGCTGAGCTGGCCGGTAGAAAGCAGATATTGATGGCTGTCGCTGATGAACTCCTGCACGGATAACGACGGGCGCGCCCGAAATGGCCTGGCTTTGCCTAATTGGTGCAACTGCCCCAAAAAACGCCCGAGCTGACAAAGTTGCTCATCATCGTCAGCTTCGAGCGCCCGACCGCCGCGACTTGGGAAAATAGCAAACTGATATCCGGCAAAGGGTAGCAACGACTCGCCTTCGACTTTCAGCGGTGCCACCACAGGTATCTCGGCAGCTAATAGTTCGAAAGCAAACTGATGCTCTTCCAGAATTTGCGCCGTTGACCAGCGTTGTGGCCGGTAGAATTTGACGACATAGCGCTCGCCGTTGTCGGCTTTAAACTGGTAAACGCGGTTTTCATAACTGTTTAATGCCAATAAACCCGATTCGGCATAAAAACCATAATGCTGACAGGCATCCAGGATGACATCAGGGGACAATTCAGAAAAATCAAAGGCTGCAGCCATGGTTGACCTCTTAAATAACAGAGCGTCAGTGTAACTGCTTGTCCAAATCGCAGCTATGAAATTATCCCAAAAACAATCGGCGATTCGGTGCTGCGTCATGCCGGCCTGATGGCAGCGCGGGATGCGGCCTTTTAATCAAGACTCCTGCTCGCTTGTTACAGGCTACTCATGACTATGACCTACTTTAGACACGATGCGCCAGCCGTCGGTAAATTTGTATAAACTCAGATAATCGGTGTAAGCCAATTGTCCCGACTGGTAGACTGCGACTTTCACCACGGCCACTGAACCGGTGATATCGATCTGCAGAAACTCACTGGTAAAGATGATTTTGGGCGGCTGACCGGCCGCCTTGGCGACTCGCCGCTTTGCGCCCTCCAGCCAGTCTGACAAGGGTGTTTTCTCGACGTTATCCTGCTGCAACCACAACATTTCAAAGCTTGGGTGAAAGCCTTTGGCCATCGCGGGGACATCCACCAGATTGGCAAAACCGTCAATATAAGCCGATTGCACCACCTGCTTTACGATGTCCTGTTCCTGTGCCTGCGATGATAGCTCCGGCTGGATGCTTGGTGCCGATGCTGCACTAAGCGCCGGTTGTGTGCTGAGTGCGAGGAACAAGAAACAGCTTTTGATATTCAATTTCATCTATAAACCTCTTTGCATTTGGAATAAAAATCAGGCAAGAGCGCCCTGATGGTTGGGCTTCCCGCGCAACAAACGATCAATCACAACTCAACTTTTGCCAGGTAAAGTATTGGCACTTAGTACCTGAACTTTGTCGCCGTCTTTCAGCGTATCACCGCCCCGGATCACGACCCTGTCGCCTTGTTGCAAAGTAGCTTCAATGGCAATCCAATCACCGTGACCCTGACCTGTCTGGACCGCGACTTGCTGCGCTTGCTGCTCGGCGTTGATGGTAAAAATGACCTGCTCATTTTGCTTCAGTACTAAAGCATCCCGCGGTACCAGTAATTGTAATTTGGCGAGTGATGTAGGAATGGCGACCGCCACCAGTTGTCCAACCTGAAACTGATCATGGTTCTCGGCCGGCACCCGCAATCTGGCTTCGAAAGTTTGTGAGCGAACTTCGGAGACTGGGATCACCGATTGCACAGTGAACGGCAGCTCTCCCTGGCTGTGAAACACCTGCACCGTCTGGCCAGGTTGCAAAAAAGCTGCATATTTTAATGGCGCCTGCACCACCACTTCTAATTCGATCAAATTCACCAACCGCACCAAGGCATCGGTACGACCGAGATCTTCACCTTGCTGACGAAACCTTTGTGCAACCACACCAGCAAAAGGTGCTTGCACCGTGCTGCGTGCAAGTAGATCTTCAAGTTGCGCCAGTTGTGCCTGCAGCAACCTCACTTGCGCTGCCGCTGAGTCACGATCAGCACTGATCTGATCCAACTGTGTTAAGGCAACACTTTGTTGCTGGCTCAAAGCTTGTAAGCGTGCGCTGTCTTTTTGCAGACGCTGCCACTGAATCTCGGCTTGCTGCAGACGGGCTTGCATCTCTGCCAGTCGCAGTTGTAATGGGGTGGTGTCGACCCTGGCAATCACATCTCCGGCTTTGACTTGGGTTCCAGGCTCTGCAATCCAGAGCAAGCGGCCTTCGACGCCGGCACTGACATCCGACTGTGCTCTGCTTTGCACTTGCGCGGTGACCATGGTTTGCGGACGCAACACTTGTTGCTCCACCTGCGCCAACCGCACGGGTTTTGCCGACGTTGCAGCGGCAGCCTGAGCCAGCAATGGGCTGATCTGACAAGCGCAACATAAGACAACTGTTCTGAACCAATGAATGTGCATGTTTTATCTCCTGGGGTATATACCCAATCAACCTGAAGCTACTCTTTTTGAGCTGCTTGCGAAAACTCATATCAACAATTTGCAGCAACGGGGCTAAAAGCCCTTGATGCCACGTTAGCGCTTGTCGCTTTGGAATCACCAAAGCTTCCCACCGCTGCCTTGCCTCAAGACCTCTTGTCTCCCGCAAAAAAAGCATCTTCAAGTTGTTTGGGTATAGGTTGCGCCGCCCTTTGTCCGGAGGTCGGTGCGATCGTGAGTAATGCTGGGATTAGCACTAAACTAAACAACATGCTGAAGGTCATTCCACCAACAATCACCGCTGCCAAGCCTCGATAAATTTCGGTGCCGGTGCCAGGTAAAATCAGCAGTGGTAACATGCCCACAATGCTGGTCAGGGTGCTCATGAGCACGGGCCTTGCCCGACTGGCCACCGCGGCGAAAATCGCGTCGGTTAATGCCATTCCCTGCAGCTGTAAGCGCCGGCATCGGTCAACCAGCAAAATTGAGTTATTCACCACCAAGCCAAGCAAAATGACAAAGCCAATCATGGTCAGCAGGTCAAGCGCTTGATAGGTCACAACATTCAGCAAGCGCAGCGCGCATACGCCGCCCAGAATCGCCAGGGGAATGCTGAGCAGGACTAACACACTATCCAGCACAGAGCGAAATAAGGCCGCCATCAACAAAAACAGGATCAGCAAGGCAATGCCAAAATTCATTTGCATCGTTTGCAACACCGTGGCGAGCCGATCGGCATTGCCCCGTAATTGCACTGCAATTCCCGCCGGTAAGGTCGTTTGCATCGGGGCGAGAACTTGCTGTTGGATCAGCTGCATCGCCTGTTGGAGCGGCATGTCAGCCGGAGGCGTGATGGTTAAACTGACGGTACGCAGTCCGTTGACCCGCAACAAGGCGGTGGGGCCTGTGGTGTAATGCAAATGGCTTAGTTGCCCTAAAGTCTGGCTACCGGCCAGAGGTGTATAGATCGGTGTGGCAGTCAATTGCTCCGGTGTTTGCCAAGCAGAGCCTTTGAGGATGATATCCATCCGTTGATTGCCATCAAAATATTCACCGATATACAGGCCATTGGTGGCCGCTCTGACCATATTTGCCACCGAACCCCGGTCCAGGCCGCTTTGTGCGATCCGATGTTCATCAGGTACTAACTGCAATTCCGGCTGCGCCAATGCCAAACTGGGCTGGGGCCGAATAGCGGCGTCAGGCAGTACTTGCTGGATGGTCGGCATCCATTGTGCTGCTTGCGCCATCAAAGCAGAGATGTCCGCGCCCTGAAAATCGAGATTGATCTCTCGACCACTGCCAAAACCAAAATTAAACAGGCTGCCCTGGACGCTGAAAGTCCGGGTATCCGGCAAGCCCACCAAAATTTCTGTGCTTAGTAGTTGCCGTATATCGTCGATACTGTCTGGATCGGCGGCGTAGATAAACAAGTTATTAAAGCCCTGTCGGTTGAGCCACAGGTTGTAGCCTCTAATGGCAGGGTACTTTTGATCTTCGTAGTAAGGCTTAAGTCTTTCCACCAGCAGCTCGCCCATTTCTTTTGACAGGACTGAGATGCTGCCGCCAGGTGGCAAAGTCAGCCCGGAAAAAACGGTATCAATGTTGGCCTGAGGTAAAAAATCTGCCCGTGGCAATAACAGGCTGATGAGCAGCGCTGCGCCAGGTACGGCCAGCAGCACCCAAGTCCAGGCGCGGCGTTGGCCTTGATACATCCCGCGCAGTTTTGCCGCTAATTTTTGCCAGCCGGGCGCAGTGTGCTGAGCGGTCGAAGCGTTTCTGAAGAGATAAAGCGAAGCCACCGGTAATACCGTCAGCGCCACCAGCAACGAGGCGCTGACCGCAACGGCCAACGTCAGGGCTAAATCATAAAACAGCTGACCGGCCACCCCTTGCATAAAGAGCACCGGCACAAAAATCGCTATTGTGGTTGCGGTTGAAGCCCACAGCGCGCTGCTCACTTCGGCGCAGCCCCTGGCGATAGCGACTTTAAGTGCCAGGCCTTGTTGTTGTAGTCGCACGATATTTTCCTGCACCACAATAGCGGCATCCAACACCAGGCCCACTGCAAACGCCAGGCCTGCCAATGAAACCACATTGAGCGACCGTTCAAACCAGTGCAATACGGTTAACGACAACAATAAAGACACCGGGATGGTCAGCCCGATCAACAGCGTCGCCTGCCAACTGCGCAAAAAGCCATACAAAAGAGCCAGCGCCAGCACAATCCCCAGCAACAAATTGCCTTTCACCAGTGCGATCGCCCGTTTGATATGCACTGAGGCATCGTAGCTCAGCACCAGCTCCACCCCTTGAGCTTGCAGTTGTTGGTTTAGTTCAGTCACCAAGGGGTTCAGTTGGTCCAGAATCGCCACCGTATTAGAGCCAGGAGCCCGATCCAAACCAAGAAAATACGCTGGCGCACCGTTGCGGATGGCAATACTTGCTGCGTCGGCAAAGCCGGTTGTGACCTCCGCCACTTCATGCAAATACACCGGTTTATCGTCGTGATAGGCCACGACCATCTGCTGGTAACTCGCGAGGTCATACTGACCGGCAAAACGCACGGTGAATTCTCTTCTGCCAACTTCGGCAAAGCCGCCAGAGACATCAGCCGCCCGACTGATTCTCGTACTCAGATCATTGACTGTAAGGCCGAGCGCCGCCAGCCGGTAAGGATCGAATTGAATATGTAGTTCTTTTTCACGCTGGCTGCCCAGTACCACCGCAGCAATACCGGTGATTGCCCGCAATTTGGGATAAATTTGTTGCTCAATCAGCGGTTGGAGCGCAGTAAAATCATGATCAGTATTGGGGGCTAACTTACGCAGGAACAGGCTGGCGACGCGCATGCCGTTAGCGCCAAATTGGACTACCGGTTCACCCGCTTCACGGGGGCGCGGGGGGGCTTGATTCAGGGCATTGATTACTGCCAGCATCCCTTGTTGCATGTCGTGTCCGACATCAAAGGTTAAGGTGACCGAGCCAAAACCCGCACTGATGTTGCTGCTGATTTCAATGACGCCGGGGACTTGCCGCAACAAAGTTTCCTGGGGTTCAATGATGTTGGACTCCATTTCCGCTGGCGCTGCTGCACGCCAGCTGTTAAATACTTGAATTTGAGGTTGTTCGATGTCAGGGAGTAATTGCAGCGGTAAGCGCCAGATCGCTATGACGCCTGCCAGTATGACTAACAGTCCAACGATCAAAACTGCCGCTGGCTGGCGCAAACTGCTGCGGGTTAAATTCATGGGTGATGTCCTCTCACAGTACCGATCCTTGCTGATAGCTTGGGGCGCAAAGTGCAACGACACTAATCTGCTGTGACCAGCGGGGGTAAATTCAGGATAAACCAGCGCTGAGTCTGCCGATCGGGCAAGTCAGGCAGACGAAACGACAGTGGTTAGCTGTGGCATCTATTGCGGGCAAGTGCGGTGACAAAGGGCGGAGCTGCGAGACAACAAACGCCCGGAACAATCTACCGGGCGTTGGAGTTTAATTTAAGACAACGTAATTCTGAAGGAATTGCCGGAGGCTATCGTCCGGCAAAAAATTTACTACCTTGCGTCAGTTCAATCTCAGTCTCCGCTTTGTTTCGTACCTGAAACTCAATGTCCAGCACCGGTTTTTTGGCATCTGCCGGATCCAGGGACAAACTGATCGGGATACTGGCGGTATCGCCACCGCGGATGGTGACTTCCTGGGCGCCAATCCAGCTGGCTTTTTCAAGGCCGGTGAAACTCAGCACAAAAGTTTGTTCCTGCTGTGACTTGTTAATAATTTTAATGGTGTAGGTATTTTCAATCAAACCTTCATCGGTTTCACGGAACAAGCTACCCCGATCCCGGACTATATCCAGCTCTGCCGGTACCCGAGTCCACAAGGTCACCGCAAATGCGGCTGTCACCACCAGTAGAACCAGCAAATAGCCAACCAATTTTGGCCTTAATACCTTGACCGGTTTGCCTTGCAGGCTATGTTCGGTAGTGTAGCTGATTAACCCTTTGGGATATCCCATCTTGTCCATGGTGTCGTCACAGGCATCGATACAGGCGCCGCAATTGATGCATTCATATTGCAGGCCATTGCGAATGTCGATCCCGGTTGGACAAACATGAACACAAAGATTGCAGTCAATACAATCACCCAGGCCTTTTTCTTTATAGGCCGTATCCTTGCGGGAGCGGGGGCCACGACTTTCACCTCTGGCGCTGTCGTAGGTGACGGTGTAAGTATCTTTATCGAACATGGCTGATTGAAACCGGGCATAAGGGCAAATGTGAGTACACATAATTTCCCGCATCCAGCCAGCATTACCATAGGTGCAAACCATAAACGTGAGCACACAGACCATGGACCAGAAGCTGGCGTTGCCACTAAAGAAATCAATAAACAGGCGGTCAATCGGTGTGAAGTAGCCGACGAAAATCAGTGAAGTCAGTAAGGCGATAATCAACCAACTCAGGTGGGTCAGGCCTTTTTTCGCTGCTTTGCCCAGCGACCATGGATCCTTATCCAGTTTCATCCGTTGATTGCGGTTGCCCTGAATTTTTTCTTCCACCCAGATAAAAATAAAGGTCCAGACGGTTTGCGGACATAAATAGCCACACCAGACGCGACCATAAAAGGTGGTGACAAAAAACAAGGCATACGCGGAAATCACCAGGATCCACGCCATGATCGTGAAGTCTTGCGGCCACAATGTCATCCCGAAGATATTAAATTTTTGCGCTTCGAGGTCTAACAAAATTGCCTGATGGCCATCAAACTGCAACCAGGGAAGCAGCATAAAAAGCCCTAAAAAGACAAACCCCATATAGCGTCTGAGTTGTTGATGCAGGCCTTTGACTGCTCTGACATAAATCCGATCACGCGCTGGGTACGCCGCGTGTTCTTTCGGATTGTACATATCCACTTTAATTGGAATCGGCTGGTGTTTTGGTTTTTCAGTCACGGATTACCTCGGTTGCTGCAACAGTTATGTGTCTACAGGACACAGCAACTGTTGGCGATTATAGCAGTAAATGTTGACAGATCATGGTCTTGAGAACCTTGCGATGGATCAGTCATTGATATCTTTAGTCGAATACCGAGTAGCTATGCAAAAGCTGAACCAGTATAGGTTTTATCATAACCTATTGAATTTAATTGAAAATATGAATTTCTTATTGATGACTGTTAGCGTCGTTGCTAGTTGACTGTCAACGCTGGTGACAGTTGAACGATAGGACAGTTACTTTGCGGTGTGCTGAACCTTTGGCATTTCGCGGATTCGCGGTATGATAACCACGGTGCGAATGATTGACTCAATAGATGTAAGGTGTAGTCATGAAAAAATTACTTTGGATCATTGTTGCCGTATTGTTGTTGGCAACTTTTTCCGACCATCCGGTGTTGTTACCGTACAAGCAGAAACTCTATGCAAAGTTTACGGATACTACCCATAACGCCAGCCAGGTGAAAGCCGAACAAGCACTGAAAACGCTGGCCAATCGGCTGCAGGATGTTGGCGCAACCCTTGGTAAAGGCCAACAAGCTGAGCTACAAAAAATCAGTAGCAGCAAAGCCGCTGTTCTTGAATTTCAACAGACTTACTGTATCAATCGTCAGTTCCATCCATTGTTTTACGGCGAGCCAATTTCCAAAGTCTGCGTGATTATTCAGGAGTTGAGCAGCGGACTGTGATTTCAGTCCACTGCTGCTGGTGGGATCGCCAACCATCCAAGTCGCATCAGCCGTTGCCGCTTTGGCAAGGAACAAACCAACGCAACCTACCAAAGTTTGGCTCAGCCTGGCGCATTCAAGCTGTGGGATAACGATTGCACTGTGTCTATTCTACTTTTTTCACCACTACAGATTTTACCTTGGTGGCGACCGGGCTTTGATTTTGCTCGTTCACGCTCAAAATAAGCTGACGGATGAGCTTCGATTTAGACACGCCGCTTTCTTTACTCAATTTATTCAACACTTCGATTGCTTCAGCGCTTAAGGTGAAAGTGGCATGCCGCATCGGACCGCGGCTCAACAAATGGGTTGAGTCCTCGGCCGGTGCCTGCCTAACACTAACGATTTGGGGGACACCCATCGCATAGTTTTCGGCATCGGCAATAAATTCTTCCACGGTGAAAGTGCGTTTATTCGATCGTGTTGAATTTTTTTTCAGATCGGTCAATGCCATCTTCTTGTATTGCCTTCATTGCCATCAGTTCAACAATTATGTCTTTGATTTCTGTCGCGGCTTTACCGTCCGGTTCAGTATCCATCACAGACATACCTTTTTCTTCGCTGTCGTCGTAGATGTTGCGGCTGTATGTCACACCATTCAGTACTCTGAGATTAAAAGAACGCACGACGTCTTTGGCATCGAGGATCCGGTTCGCCTGATTAGGCAGTGACGGGCATTGTGTCATGACACATGCAACAATCATGTCCGGGTTGACCACATTACAATTACTGACCAGATCTTCCAGATGTTCCAACGTTTTCAGATCACGACGCTTAGGGCGCAGAGGCAACAGCACATGGGATGCCACAGACATGGCGGAGCGTAATGCAACGCTATCCTGACCACCGCAATCGACAATTACATAGTCATAGTGGTGTTCGAGACTTTTCAACTCGTACCGGATTTTTCCATACATTTGGACACAGTTGATCCATTGGACATTCGGTGACAAGTGACGTTCCTGCACCCAGTCCGAGGTTGTTCGCTGTGGATCACAATCAACCAGAATTACATTGGCGTTTTTCTGGCATGAAAAATACACGGCGATATTTTGCGCCAGGCAACTTTTGCCACTGCCGCCTTTTTCCCCACCGACTAACAAAATCATGTACATCCCCTCATTGTTGCGACCACGACAATTCAGCACTGCTTGTTGCAGAACTGCAGGTTAATCTGATTGAACAGCAGTCATATGCATTATTGCTGATCTACAGTTTTATAGTGTAGGAGACAACCTGACAGACTGGCAAAGTTTGCGTTGCGCTTTCTGTCGTTGCTGTGTCCTGTTATTGCTCCACTTTATAGTTCAACCCGGATAGCGGCAATGACCCTTAGTGCTTTGTCCACGGCAGCTTGCACTGTGTCAGCCTGCGCCAGACCCACACCAAGCCGACGTTCACCGTTAATTTCAGGTTTACCAAAAATCCGGATTTCAGTGTCGGGCTCGGCCAGTGCCTGCTCTAAATTGTGATAAATCATCTGCTGTGATTGGCCCCCGACCAGCAACACCGCGGACGCGGTTGGGCCCAACTGGCGAATGATTGGGATCGGCAATCCCAGAATAGCCCTGGCATGTAAAGCAAATTCGGACAGATTTTGCGACATCAGTGTCACCATACCGGTATCATGCGGACGTGGAGATACCTCGCTAAACCACACCTCGTCACCTTTGACAAAAAGCTCGACACCGAACACGCCAAAACCTCCCAAAGCGGAAGTAATTCGGCGCGCATACTCTTCTGCTTTTGCCAAAGCGACAGCCGACATGGCCTGTGGTTGCCAGGATTCACGATAGTCGCCTTTTTCCTGGCGATGACCGATCGGCGCACAAAATTGCGTTCCGCTGATTGAACAAACGGTCAATAAAGTTATTTCGTAGTCAAAATCGATAAACCCTTCGACAATGACCCGCCCCTTACCTGCGCGACCGCCTTCCTGCGCATAGAGCCAAGCCGCGGCTAAGTCGGCATCACTTTTTAAGACGGATTGGCCCTTCCCTGAAGACGACATGATGGGTTTTACGACACAGGGATAGCCAATGGCCGCCACTGCAGCCAGGTAGCTGGCATGATCATCGGCGAACTGAAAGGGTGACGTCGCCAGACCGAGTTCTTCAGCGGCCAGACGCCGGATCCCTTCGCGATTCATTGTGAGATTGGCGGCACGGGCGCTGGGAATCACCTGAAAACCTTCTTGCTCCAATTCCAGCAGAGTGGCAGTGGCGATAGCTTCCAGTTCCGGCACGATGAGATCAGGTTTTTCTTTGATAACCAACTGACGCAAAGCGGCGCCATTGAGCATAGAAATCACATAGTGTCGGTCGGCAACCTGCATCGCCGGAGCGTTAACATAACGATCGACCGCGATAACTTCACAGCCATACCGTTTTAATTCAATACAAACTTCTTTACCGAGCTCGCCGGCACCTAACAACAGCACCTTGGTGCTGGTCTGGCTGGCAGGGGTGCCAATACGGGTCATAACAACTCCAGGAAACTTTGAACTGTGGGTTCCACCTTCCCACGCTTTGCAGTCTAGATTACCAAGAAAACAGCATCTTGCATGCATTTTTTACGGAAAGACGGACTGGGCGAGGGGATGTCAGAGAAAATGAGCCATCACCCAAAGATGGCGTTGGTGTCAGCTAGAGGACAGATCTATCGCAGTTACCGGCGAAAGAATGCAACAACCCCGAATCTTCAAGGAATAAGGCGATCAACCTAGAGCGGTTGTGCTGTGGCAATGACTGGTAATATGCGTTTACGGCGTAAGCCAGCGAGGGCGAGCAGTGCCAGCACAACCAAGCCCAAAGCTGGCGGCGCTGAAACACTGGGAGTGCTGCCATCTCGCGGCGTCAGGGGGCCCACATTAATCTGGGCATTGCCAACCCAGGAACTGGCAATCACCTGACCCCAGACGGGGGCGGATGGGGCATGGATGGCCGCTTTAGGCGCCAGCACAGTGCCAAAGACGTTGGAAGCCAGTTTGACGTTACTTAAACCATTGAAGTTAAATAACACTTGTTTGGCGAGTGGGGCAGCATTGCGATCTTTGCTGGTGTCGCCCGCCGTGTTGACGCCGTTAAACTTAACAGTTTCTAATTTCAGCACAGCGCAAGCGGCGTCACCGGCCTTGCAAAAACCGTTGTTGCTGTAATTTTTCATCGCATAGCCCGTAGTGTTCGTCACGTTGAACACCACCAGCGCATCGGATTCGACGCCTTCGATATTGATGCCATAAGAACTGTCTAACATCTCCTGCGTCAACTCAAAGATATAGACTTTGTCTGCACTTGGCACCGCCGGACGGAAGGTGAGAGAGGCGTAGTCGCCGGGCGTGGGGGTGGCAGCCGCTGTCATTGCTGCCAGCTGGTCAGAGAGCGCATTCAAATGTTTAAAGGCGGCGTCAAAGTCGACCGGTAATTCAGATTTGCTGACTCGGCTGGCTGTGCCGCTGCCAATTTTTTGGCCGTTAATCAACTGACCTGCATAAACTGCGGTGCCATGATCAATACCGGTGTTGTGGATCTGCAAACCACCGCTGCCACTTGCCTGCAATTCGATGTTGCCGCCGACCACTAAAGACGGAGTACCCGGCGCATGTACCATGTCGCCAATACTGTAACCGGCATTGGTTTTGTCATGGCTGTATTGATGTGGCTTTACGATGAAATTGCCACCAACGGCGATCCGTCCCTGAGTATCAGAAGAGGAAACCTGAAAGTTGTTCTGGATAAAGGCGTTGTAGTCAGCGGCTTGTCCGAGATGAATCTGAGCGGCGGCTGCCGTCTGGCAAAAAATCAACCCAAGTACAACGCTGAGCAGTGGCAATTTTTTCATAGCAGGACATCCGGAAATGCTGAAATATTGTGCAATCATAACTGATTAAATAGAGAAATGACAACGTTGTCTTTTATGGATAGTGGCGAAAGCTTCATTATTTACAGCTAACATTTTAATTTACTTAATAATCAATGGCCTATATTTTTCACTAATTTAGATAATGCAAGCGTATTTCAATAAAATGATCGGCTACATATCAATATATAGCGGGATTGGTACCTAATTTTGGTTGAGCTTCGCATCTAGCTGCTCGGCGAGCTGTTGTTCCTTAGGCTGCAATACTTTCCCCCGAATTTTTTGCAATATATCTTTGGCTTCTTTGTGTCGTTGCAATAAATGTAACGTCTGAGCGATGTGCAACTGAATCAGCGGATTGTCGGGGGCTCGGATTTCTGCATCGCGTAATACACCCAGCGCTGCTGTAGGCTGACCGGCTAGAGCAAGTGCCAAGCCATAGGTATCAATAATCTGCGGATGTTGTGGCAATAACTGATATGCGCGGCTGGCATAGTCCAGCGCGGTAGTCGGTTGCTGCGGTAACAACAGAGAGGCCAGATTATTCAGCAGGATCGGTTGCTGGTTGAGATCGGGAGCCTGTTGGTAGAGCTGTTGAGCTTTGTTGACTTCACCCTGGCTTGCCCATAATTCAGCCAGTTCGAGTCGGGCTGCAAGATCTGTCGGCTGTTGTTGCAGATGCTCAGTCAGCACATATTGCAAGGCAGGTCGGTCGCCACTATTGCGTAGCGCCGAGACCCACATCGCAAAAAAACGCGGATCCGGGGTTTGTTGATATAAAGACCGTAGTACGGCAACAGCTTGCGGATATTGTGCTGTGGCCATCAATAAATGGGCAGTGAGCTCCTGGACCTGTGGGCTATCACCGCTGTGCTGCTTCAGTTTAGCAAGCTGCTGTTTTGCCTGTTCAAATTTGCCCTGATGCATTGATAAGCGGGCTTGCAGGCTCAACAAGGGTGCGTCTGGCACGGCCAGTTCTGCCAGGCGTTGGACCGACTTTTCTGCCGCCATTAAATCATGATTTCGTAGCTGTAAATCGGTTAGCTTTAGCAGCTGCTCGGGGGCGTCGTACCATAAACCGAATAAAATGTCGGTATTGTGAGTTGCCTGGGCAGAGTTCTGTTGCAATAAGGCCAACTTTACTTTCGCCTGATAAATTTCGGGTTTTAAATCAGATTGTTGTTCCAGTTGCTGAAGCAGAACCGCTGCTTTTTCGGTTTGCTGATCGGCGAGATACAATTCCAGCAAAGCCAATCTGGCCGGGATTAATGCCTTATCGTCACTCGCCAGTTGCTCCAGTGCCGTGACGGCAGCGCGAAGGTCTGCTGCCTTGAACGCTGCGTCGGCGAGCAATTGTAAGGTCAGTTGATCGTTTGGCGTGCTTTCCAGTATTTTCTTGTAGTATTCAATAGCTTGACTCCAAGACTGTTGATTCAAAGCTAACCCGGCCAATGACATCAATGCGGGTTTAAACGCTTGATCCAGCACCAGAGCTTGCTGATAAAACTGGCTGGCTTTGCCAGCGTCACCGCGACGTAACGATACATCGCCAGTAAACTGAAAAATTTCCACCTTCGATTGGTTTAACTCCAGGAGCTTGTTGGCACTTGCGGTGGCCTCCAGCAGCTGATCCGCTTCCAGTTGCAGATAACCCAGTTGCAATAATGCGGCCAGAGGTTCTTTGGCGGTGGCCGCGCCGGCCAGCACTTGTTGCGCTGTTGTTGAACGACCGGCTTTCAGCAATGCCTGGGCATAGGACTGGCGGAGTAAATCATGATCTGGCCGCCGCTGTTGTGCTGCAGCCAGCAGCGCCAGAGCCTGCTCATGTTTTGCAGCACGTTGCAAAATGCTGGCAGCAATCAGCACTAAGTTTTCATCGTCCGGGGATTGGGCCAGGGCCAGTTGGATCTGGGTTTCTGCGTCGCTTAACGAACCTAAATAGTAATAACTTTGAGCCAGCAGCTGATGTACCCGGGCATTGGCAGGATATAACTTCAGATATTGCTTTAATTTACGCACGACCTGAGCAAACTGACCTTCGCTGAAATCAAGGATGGCCGTCAGCAGCAACAGTTCCTGTTGTTCTTTTTGCTGGCTCGACAGGCTGGAGAGTTGCTGCTGCAGTTGTTTGATCATGCGATCCCGTTCGGCGTTATGGCCTTGCTGACCAACTAACGCGGCGTGGATTAACTGACCATATGGATTATCAGGATATTGCTGGCGAAAAGTCAGCACCAGTTGTAAGGCGGCATCGATTTTGCCGGTCTGTAACAGTAACTGAGCTTTTGACAGCAGCGCACCCGCGTCTTTCGGATCTTTTGCCAGTAATTCGTCATAAAGTTGTAATGCGGATTCAGGTTGTTGTTTCTGCAGCAATTGCGCTTTGAGGTATTGTGCCTGGCGCCCATATGCAGAGCTGGAGGTAATTTTTTCCAGGCTCTCGATGGCCTCCGGCGCTTGTTGTTTAAATTGTAGATCCGCCAATTCATACCAGGCTTCATCCGCCAAAGCACCAAGCTCGGGGTGCTGTAACGCCTGCTGGAAAAAATCTGCAGCCTGTTCATAACGCAGTGCGGTTTTTTCAACCTTGCCTTGTATGATCAGATAGGCGGGTTGACCGGAAAACTGGTGATACTTTTTCAATAAATCGTTGGTTTCTTCAATCTTGTGTTGCGCCAGCATGGCACGCATCAGATCGAAGACCAGTGGATCGGCTGCAGCGCCCCCCTGAAGTGCCAGCTGTAGCTCTTTTTCTGCTGCCGGCCATTGTGCTGATTGCAATAACACTTTACCCAGCAGTAATCTGGCTGGAAGATAGTCCGGCTGTTGTTGCAGACTATTGCGAAGTTCCAGTTCAGCGGCGCGCAGACTTTGCTGTTGCACGTGCTGCAATGCTTTTTCGTAAGCGCTGGCGGCTGTATTGGCAACGACCATGGCGCTTTGCAAGCATAGCCAGCAAGCCAGCGGTAACAGATAAATTTTCATTCACAGCTCCTGTTCAGCAGGCGTCACTTTAAATGATAGCGTTGTCATCGGTAAAGTGATGTTTCCGCCCAGTGACTGGACTGTGATATTTTCCAAGTGTGAATTGTTACCCGGATTGTCGTTTAGACAAAAGAACAGGCCGCAGCAGAAAGTTCAGCGCTGGCCAATGGAGGTTCAGTTATGTCAAGTGGTGCCGTCGTTCATCGTCCGGATGAGCAGTGTTTTGTGTTGGAGCGACAAGACCAGCAAGCCCGCCTTGATTATCAATTGATCGAGGGCGCTACGACGCAGGTCGATTTTCATCACACGTACGTCCCGGTCGAATTTCGGGGGCAGGGACTGGCAGAGCAGTTGGTACAAGCCGGATTAAGCTGGGCGGCACAACAGAATTTTCAGGTACACGCCAGTTGCTGGTATGTGGCAAAAGTACAGCGGGCCAATGCCAGCGCAGTTGTTGCGGCGCAGCGTCAACCGGAAGCACAGTGATGCGACTGTCTGATTGGAGTTTGTCGACCATCGTTGCCGGTTTTGTTGCGGTATTAGTTGGTTTTGCCAGTTCGGTGGCCATTGTGTTTCAGGCGGCGGCTGCCGCTGGGGCGAGTCCGGAACTAACGGCGTCTTGGGTTGGCGTCTTGGGGTTTGCGATGGGGATCAGTTGTATTGGCTTTTCCTGGTATTACAAAGCCCCCATTCTGACGGCCTGGTCGACACCCGGAGCGGCTCTGCTTGCGACCAGTCTGCAGGGGATCAGCCTGGCAGAGGCGGTTGGGGTATTTATGTTTAGTGCTGTCCTCACCACTGCGCTCGGTCTGAGCGGCTGGTTTGACAAGCTGACCCGCAGCATTCCGTTACCGATTGCTGCGGCCATGCTGGCTGGCATTATGCTGAAGTTTGGTCTGGATATTTTTGTGAGTATGCAGACATCACCGGTATTGGTGTTGGCGATGGTGGTGGTTTTTTTCCTGGCCAAGCGCTGGATGCCACGGTATGCCGTCCCGATTGTGCTGTTGGCCGGAGTCCTGTTTTGTCTGCGTTGGCAGTCGCTGGATTTTAACCGGGTGGAACTTGAATTTGTCCAACTGGTGTGGGTTGCGCCGGACTGGTCTTGGTCAGCCATGTTAGGTGTTGGTATTCCACTTTTTGTCGTGACGATGACCTCACAAAATATTCCAGGGCTGGCGGTCTTACGCGCCAGTGGTTATCAAACGCCGGTCTCGCCGCTATTGAGTTGGACTGGCTTGATCACGCTGTGCAGTGCGCCTTTTGGTAACTTCTCGATCAATCTGGCGGCGATTACTGCGGCTATCTGCAGTGGGTCAGAGGCGCATCCGGATCCAACCAAACGTTATACCGCCGGTATCGCCGCCGGGGTGTTTTATCTTCTGACTGGTCTTGCGGGGGCGACCGTGGTTGCTTTGTTTACAGTCTTTCCAAAAGAACTCATTGCGACAGTGGCTGGTTTAGCGTTGCTTGGGACTATTGCTGCGAATTTAGCGACCGCAACTGTCGATAGCAAACATCGCGACGCTGCGATTCTGACGCTGTTAGTCACCGCTTCTGGCGTAAGTTTTTATGGTATTGCCTCGGCATTTTGGGGGTTAGTGGCAGGTTTAATGACGACCGGCTGGCTCAGCTGGCGAAGGAGTCAAGGATGAGTTGCCCGCGTTGTGGTGCAGATAATCAATGTGGCGCGGCGGCGATTGCAGCGACATCAGGCGACTCAGGACCAGGGTGTACCCGTGATCAACAGTGCTGGTGTTTTCAAGTGCAGCTTACGGCGGATCAACGAACAACATTACCCCAAAGTGCAGCTTGCTACTGTGCTGCATGTCTGGATGTTCTGGTGCGTGACATTCAGTCGTAAAAAAGGTGGCATGAACCGCCGGTCTATCGACCACCGGGCCACGCCACCACTGCAGAATCAGATCACCAGGGTTCTGGTTAGAGCGAGCCTGTTGCCGTGGAGCGACGCGCAGTCCAGAGCAGGAGCCCGGCAAGCAAGCTGAGCAAACCGACGCTCCCCCCCGAAGACGAGCTCGTCTCTTTTGGAGGAGTGGTAATCAGCGTATTGGGTTTGGGTTGCAGTGTTGCTGCGGTGTTCACATCCGAATTGATCACGGTGATACTTTCAATGAGTACCATATGAGCGTCGGTGATTGGTGTTTTTGCCGTCGCGTCTGCGCTGGTGTAATTGCGCAGCGGCATACTGGTGAAATTTGGAATATTTGACAATTGATTGGGTAAAGCAGCAATCGCGTCAACGACTTCCATTCCGTTGCCGGTGATCTGCCCAAACACACTGAAACCGCCATTCTGTAAATCAAGGTTGCTGCTATTGTCAGCCAGATTAATAAACCACTGATTTGTAGCACTATTTACATTGCCGCCGACTTTCGCCATGGCGATAGTGCCACGGACATTTGACCATTTCGGTTCATTAGTGATGGCTGGCTGCGTCGCGATTGCGGTGATTGGGGCTGTACTGACACCGCTATAGCGAAAGCCGCCCCCTTGTGCGACAAAGCCTTTTTCAACACGATGGAAAATGGTGTTTTGATAACTTCCGTTGTTGACGTAACTTAAAAAGTTGGCAACGGTGGCTGGCGTGGTTTGGTCGTACAGGTTAATTTCAAAATTACCCAGACTGGTTTTGACTAATACCACAGTAGCGTTGGCTGATAAGGTGGTGAATGACAATAAACTGGTTATTGCTAAATGACGAACAATTGACTTCATACTGATGACCGGATCCTGAAAAATTGATTTCAGGCAGCTTAAACCAGCGGTATCACCCGATTCCAGCTGCATTACAATTAATCACTAATTCTCTACAGAAGATTGTAAAATCTCACGCTATTGCCGAAGTTTGTTGTGGTTTTCGGTGGTGGCTGTCCCCGGCGCAGTTAGTTCCTCCCATTGCTCGAGGTAACGCTGCGCATTGGGATGTTGCCGTGCTTTTTCGAAGTAACTTTTTGCTTTAGGGTAATCCTGCGGTACCAGCTTACCTTCAAAATACAATAAGCCCAGATAGTAGCTGGCGCTGGTGCTGCCTTTGGCGGCGGCTTCGGTAAATAGCGTGATCGCTTTTTCAGTATCGGTTTCGACCCCTTTGCCAAATAAATAAAGCAGCGCCAGTCGGTTTATGGCTGGTGCATAACCCCGTTCAGCGGCGAAATTGAAAAAACGCCAGGCATTTTCATAATTTTGCGGTACACCTTCGCCGTCATCGAACATCACACCGGCATTAAAAGCGCAACCAGTGTTGCCTTGCTTGGAACAGAGTAAATACCAGCGATTGGCCCGCTGCAAATCCTGTGCGGTAAGCTTACCTTCCCGATAAATAGTGCCAAGCCGGAGCATGGCTCTCGGGTAAAACCTCTCGGCAGCCTGTTGAAAGTGGCGCAGCGCCAAAGCCATTTTTTCAGGACCAAACAGTCCTTCTTCATAACCATAAGCCAACAGGTAGTAGGCTTCAGGATGATGATTTTGCACGGCTTGCAGTAGGTATTGTTCAATTTGCGGGGCGTGTTGCTGCGCCAGTTCCGGTTGTTGCATCAACTGCGAAGCATAAAGATAAGCGGCAGCAGAGCCGCCTTGGTCGGCCAACTGTTTCAGCTGCTGCGTCAATTCCGGTGCCGGGATTTGCTGTTTTTCTTGCTGTGATAAGACCCAAAACGCACCGGCATCCAACAGGCCTTCGGCTGCAGCCTGCTGCAGCCAATAATCACCCTGGCGGGGATCTGCTTTTTTAAAGCTCTGATTGTAATAATATCGGGAAAGCTGAAGCTCTGCTTGGCCGGGTTCAGTCATCGAACGGATGTACTGTCTGATTTCCGCGACTTTGTCCGCGGAAGCAGTTCCGAATTGTCCACTATGATGTAAAAAGTGCAGCAAATGCAGCGCCGGCACATAATCGCCATCGGCCGCTTGTAACAGCTGACGTTCACATTCTTCAGCATCCACCAGCTGCTGGCTGAGGTTTCGATAGCAGATTTCGGCCAACTTGACCCTGGCATGCAAGGAGCCGCCGTTGATAGCTTGTTGATACAATGACACGGCTTCTTCCAGGCGATTGTTGGCGAGCGCATCGGCGGCGCGTGGTAGCAACAGCATTTGGTTGGATTGGGTCGCAGGCGCCAGTAGCAGCTCTTTCCAGCCATCGACTAAACCCATGAACGGAAATGGGATCTGATCGATGGCGTGCAAATAACGCTGGTTTTCGAAATACAGGGTGCGGAATTGTTGTTGGTTGGGATCGTAAACCTGAAACACATAATGCAGAGCATTATTATCTGAAGAGAGTTCGCCGTAAAAATCAACGGTCTGCAAGTCCAGCAAACGCAAAACTTCGTGCGCATCAAAATAATTGTTCACTTGATAGGCGCTGTAGCTGGCTCGGCCGCTGCCACTTTGCAACACGCCATTGGCAACATATTGCTGATACTGGCGAAAGTGTTTTATTTCTGCCGCATCGGGTTGGGTTGCAAAACACTGACTGGCTTGTTGGTAAAAGGTCAGGTTCCAAAATTGACTCACGAGCAGCTGACGCCATGGCAGTTGTTGGCAAGCCTCAGGTTTTTCGCTCAGTAATTGTTGGAAGCGCAGCCATTCGCCTGATGATTCAAACACCTGCGGGCTGGCTAAGTAACTTTGATATAGTTCAGTATAAGGCGGCAGCGCTGTCGCTTCCGGCAACAGGGCCAACTGCTGCTGATATAAATTGGTGGCAGCAAGGGGGGCGCTAGGCCGGCTTTGACAGGCCACGAGAGTCAACAGGATCACACTGGTGCACAGAAGGCGAGAGATCACAAAGAATATCCTGTAAAGATTGCTCAACGGTTTATTCTTCGCCAAGCCACGGAGTTTGCGGGAGCAATTCAAGATGTTGCTGATAGCGCGCCAGATTAAATTTTTGTTGTTGTTCGATAACCGCCACCATTTCCGGTGCTAAGGCACATGCGATCAGTTCCATCGCTTCGTCGCGACTGTGGCCGGTCATGCAAAGTCGCATTAACGTTGCTTTGACGAATGCTGGATCACTGTCTGCCAGCTGGTTTTCTATCACTTCAAACAACAAACGTTGATCGACTAATTCCTGTTCTGCTTCAGACATCTGGTGGCTCCGGTTTCAAAGCTGCAGCATGCCAGAATCGCCTCTGCTTGCCTAGACCAAAAAAGGCAGCACTAAATCTCTCCTAGCGGTGAAAGTTCTGGATCGGCTAGAGTGTGTGCCAAGTCATCACTCACATCCTGAACCTGTATGTCTTATTCTGAAGTTTTATCCAGCGGTCTGCGTGCCAGACTGGCAGCGCTGGGGCCCGGAATCTTAATGGCCACAGCGGCCATTGGGGGCTCACATATTGTCGCGTCTACCCAGGCAGGTGCTTTATTCGGCTGGCAGTTGGCCTGGTTGATCTTACTGGTTAATGTATTGAAATACCCATTTTTCCGCTTTGGCGTCGAGTACACTCTAAATCATGGCGAAAATCTGCTGCAGGGTTATCAGCGTAAAGGTCGTTGGTATCTACGGGGGTTTGTGCTGTTAAATCTGGTGGCGGCGGTGGTGAATACCGCGGGTGTATTGCTGCTCACGGCCAGTCTGCTCAACTACTTTTTGCCCTGGTCGTTCCCCTTGCCGGTGCTGTGTTTAGGGTTGCTGGTGGTGTGTCTGAGCATTTTACTGGCCGGGCAATACAAGTTGTTGGACCGGGTGTCGAAATGGATTATGGTGCTGTTGACCCTCACCACGGTCGCTGCAGCATTTATCGCCTGGCAAAACGGTCCGGCGGCTCCCGCCGACTATGTCGGGCCTTCGCCCTGGACTTTAGCTACGCTGGGTTTTCTGGTGGCCTTAATGGGGTGGATGCCGGCGCCAATAGAAATTTCCGCGATTAACTCGTTGTGGTTACAGCAAAAGCAACAACAAGGAACCATCACCAAAGCCAATGGCTTGTTTGATCTAAATCTTGGTTATTGGAGTACCACCGTCCTGGCATTAGTGTTTCTGGCGCTGGGTGCGTTGGTGCAATTCGGAACAGGGCAACCGATTGAGTTGGCAGGCGCGGCCTATACCCAACAGTTTGTGGGAATGTATGCAACGACGATCGGTGAATGGTCGACTTTATTGGTGGCCGGGGTGGCGTTCTTGTGTATGTTCGGGACCACCATCACGGTGTTGGATGGCTATGCCCGAACTTTAAATGAATCGTTCAGACTGGCAGGGGTGCAGCAACAGGCGACACAGCATAGTTATAGCATCTGGTTGCTGGCACAAGCTGCCGCAGGCTTTGCGGTGATCCTGTTTTTTAAGTCGGCGCTCGGCCCAATGCTGACCTTTGCCATGAGTTTGGCTTTTATCACCACGCCGCTGTTCGCCTGGCTGAATTTTAGTCTGATGCAGCATGCGGATCCGGCGCAGCGACTGAGCAGGACCATGCAATACTGGTCGTGGCTTGGACTGATTTATCTGTTTGGTTTTGCCTTGTTGTTCGCAGGGTGGTGGCTGTTCTGGCGCTGATGAACGCCATAACTGACTGCGCAAGGGAAGCTGAACATCAAGCGGTTTATAGAGGATTAAACCGTTCAGAATTACCCTTGCCTGTCCCGACAACTGCAGGTAAGGTGAGGGCATAACAGACAGAGCCGGTCACAATCGGTCGAATCCGGACAACACCGGGTTTTATGCCCAACATCATTGCAAATCCGCTGAAGCGACGTACGAAGTCAGCAACATCGTATTTGCGATGGAACAGGGTGCTTCAACAAAGTTGCCACTACCTTACTTTGTCACCCATCATTTTTAACGACGAGATAGAGCTATGACAAATATGGAACTGGCCTGGGCGTTTGCCCAGCAGTTAGTGCTGATTCTGGTGGCCGCACAGCTTTTTGGTTATCTGGCGAAATTTATTGGCCAGCCTCGGGTGGTCGGTGAAATGATTGCTGGCGTGGTGTTGGGCCCGTCATTGTTTGGGTTGTTTCTGCCTGAACTACAAAAAAGTATTTTTATTGCCGACACGATGCCGATCCTTTACATCGGCGCCCAAATTGGGGTTGGCCTCTACATGTTCCTGGTTGGCCTTGAATTTAATACTCAGCTGTTCAGGCAACACGCGCGCAGCGCCATTGGCGTGTCTCTGGCCGGCATGTTCGTGCCCTTTATCGTCGGTGCTTTATTGTGTGTGTGGTTATTGGAGCAACCCGGGTTGTTTGCTGCCAATATTTCATACGCCAATGCTGCGCTATTTATGGGGGCGGCAATTGCCATTACCGCATTTCCAATGTTGGCGCGAATTATCTATGAACGTAAATTGGCGGGCACCGCGTTAGGCACTTTGGCGCTTGCTGCGGGAGCCATTGACGATGCTGCGGCCTGGATCGTGCTGGCAGTGGTGCTGGCAAGTTTTGGTGGCGGCACCATATTGGCGATTAAAGCGGTGATCGGCGGTACTATTTACGCCACCTTCATGTTAACCAAAGCACGTACCTGGTTACAGCCGTTAGCTGATAAAGTGCAACTCAGTGGCAAGTTGACTGTCCCGCAATTATTGCTGGTTTTGGTGTTGTGGGCAGTTTCGGCTTATTCGATGGAGTGGGTTGGTCTGCATGCGGTCTTTGGCGGTTTTCTGTTGGGAATTGCCATGCCACGCGGCAAACTGACGGAACTGATCAACGCCAGGCTGAATAAAGTCACCGTATTTTTACTGCTGCCGATGTTCTTTACTTATTCCGGCTTGAAAACCCAGCTGGATGTGTTGGGGTCATGGCAGGTGTTCTCGACGGCAATGATCATTCTCGCGGCTTCGATTTTCGCCAAAGGTGTGGCTTGTTGGGCGGCAGCTCGGATTGGCGGGGCCGATAACCGCACGGCGATGGCGGTAGGAGCCCTGATGAACTCACGCGGGCTGATGGAGCTGATTATTATTAATATTGCGCTTAGTTATGGTGTGATCCAGCAAGGTCTGTTTTCAATTATGGTGCTGATGGCCATTGTCACCACGTTAATGGCGACCCCGTTATTTCAGTTGGTCTATGGCCGGCACATGCCAAAAACGCCACCCCCGGCTTCCTCAGAGCCACCACTGGATGATCAAGCCTTAAAGGCTGGTTAGTAAGTTTCCGGGAGCAGGACCATGTGCCACTATCGATAGCGCGCAGTCTGGCTCCTGGCGTGATGCCCATCACCATAAAAAAACGGCAGTCGATGCTGCCGTTATCTGCGTTGTCGCGCTGGTTGCTAGAGTGCCAGCGAGCGTTCGCCCCGCGAAATGCCTGAGACGCCGGTACGAACCACTTCCAGGATTTGCGTATTGCATAAAGCTTCAATAAAAGCTTCCAGCTTTTCGGAAGTACCGACCACCTGAATAGTATAAGTGGTGGGGGACACATCAATGATTTGTGCGCGGAAGATATCGGCACAACGCTTTACCTCTTCGCGTTGCTCGCCGCTGGCTTTTACTTTGACCATCATCAGCTCACGCTCAATATGCGCGCTTTCGCTTAAATCAACCAGCTTCACCACTTCAATCAGCTTATGCAGCTGTTTGGTGATTTGCTCGATGACCTGATCATCACCGCGGGTGACGAGCGTGAGGCGCGACAATGTCGGATCTTCGGTGGCCGCTACCGTTAATGAGTCGATGTTGTAACCACGCTGAGCAAATAACCCAACCACACGGGCCAAGGCGCCGGACTCGTTTTCCAGCAAGACTGCGATAATATGCCGCATATTAAGTCCGCTCCGTTTTGCTTAAAAACATTTCATTCATCGCACCACCTGGCACCTGCATCGGGTACACGTGCTCTTTTGGATCGATATGAATATCCAGGAACACCAAACGGTCTTTCAGCGCGAAAGCACGCTCAAGTGCCGGTTCTAATTCTTCCGGCGTGGTCACCCGAATACCGACATGGCCATAAGCTTCGGCCAGTTTGACAAAGTCCGGCAGCGAATCCATGTAGGAGCTGGAATAGCGCGAGTCGTAGTTCATATCCTGCCACTGCTTCACCATCCCCAGATAGCCGTTATTAAGGTTAATGATTTTCACCCCCAGGCCATATTGTTTGCAGGTCGACAGTTCCTGAATATTCATCTGAATCGAGCCTTCGCCGGTGACACAGACGACTTCCGCGTCCGGATAATGCAGTTTAACGCCCATCGCCGCCGGCAAACCAAAGCCCATGGTGCCAAGACCACCGGAGTTGATCCAGCGATTGGGTTTATCAAACTTGTAATATTGCGCTGCGAACATCTGGTGCTGACCGACGTCTGAAGTGACGTAAGCATCGCCTTGGGTATGGCGGTGCACTGCCTCAATTACCGCTTGTGGCATCAAGAGCTCAGCACGCTGTTGATAGCGGCCGCCATGCACTTCACGCCACTGGTTGATTTGATCCCACCAGCTTGCTAATGCGACCTGATCCAGCTTGCCTTCGGCCTTTCCGTTGAGTTTATCGAGTTGACTGAGCATTTCCTGCAACACGGGTTTCACCAGGCCAACAATCGGAATATGGGCATTGATAGTTTTGGAGATACTGGCCGGATCGATATCGATATGAATAATGGTCGCGTTCGGACAGAATTTTTTGGTGGCGTTGGTGACCCGGTCATCAAAGCGGGCGCCAACGGCAAAAATCACGTCGGCGTTGTGCATCGCCTGATTGGCTTCATAACTACCGTGCATGCCCAGCATGCCGATAAATTGCGCATCGGAGGCGGGATAAGCGCCTAACCCCATCAGGGTATTGGTCACCGGCAAGTTCAAGCGCTGTGCCAGTTCAGTCAGTTCACTCGACGCCTGGCCCAAAATCACGCCACCGCCAGAGTACAGCACTGGCTTTTTCGCTGCCAACAGCGTTTGTAGTGCTTTTTTAATCTGTCCCGGATGGCCTTTGGCGTTCGGGTTATATGAACGCAGTTTGATATCTTTTGGATATTCATAAGGAAACTTTTGGCTTGGCAGGGTCATATCCTTCGGAATATCCAACACCACTGGGCCGGGACGACCGCTTTGTGCCAGGTAAAAGGCTTTTTTCACCATCATCGGGATGTCAGCCGGATTGCGCACCGACATATTGTGCTTCACGATCGGACGGGAAATCCCCATCATATCGGTTTCCTGGAAGGCATCATCGCCAATCAGGTGACTCATCACCTGACCGCAAATGATCACCATTGGAATCGAATCCATATAAGCTGTGGCAATCCCGGTGACAGCGTTGGTCGCCCCCGGGCCTGAAGTGACGAGCACGACGCCAGCTTTGCCGCTGGCGCGGGCATATGCGTCCGCCATATGGGTTGCAGCTTGTTCGTGGCGGACCAGCACATGCTTCACATCATTTTGCTGAAACAGCGCATCATAGATATGTAACACGGCACCGCCGGGGTAACCATAAACGTATTCCACGCCTTCATCGTGCAGGGCGCGAACTAACATGGCACCGCCAGACAGCATTTCTGGTTGGTTTTGTTGGCTCATGACTTCGGTCTCATAGTTTGCGTATGCAAAAATATCGGCGCTGCTCTGTGTTAAAAAATGAGCGGCACCGGTTGGGTCTTGTCGAAACAAGAAATTCTTTGCTACGTGGACAGGTTGGCAGTGAAGGGTACTGGCAACAAAGTTCAAACTACGGCCTTGGTTTATCGTGGTGACTTCTCTGAAGGGAAGTTCATTGTGCAGGCTCGTCAGGCGTTACTTTACGAGAAAATCCAGGTTATTGTCGACCCTTTTTTGCCGTAAATCTGCCAACAATGCGGTCTGCGGAGAAAACCAGTACTGGTGTGGCCTGCGCTTGCAAATTCAGTCAGTCGACCACATATTAACACTCATCGTCTTTATCATCTTACAGGTGTTCCGTTGTTAAATCAGGTAGAAGTCAGTTTTGAAAATGTGCGCGAATTGCTCGAGATGTCGCAGCACAAGCTGGTGGTGTTTGCTTTTTGGTCTGAACGTTCTGAACCCAGCAAGCAATTGCTGCAGACTTTAAGCAGCATTTGTCAGGGGCATCCGCAGCATTTGGTACTGGCGAAAGTTAATTGTGACCTGGATCAGGAACTCGCGATGCAATTTGGCGTCAGAAGCCTGCCGACCACTCTGTTTATCCAGCAGGGACAGCCGGTTGATGGTTTTGCCGGCGCGGAGACGGAAGCACAGATCCAGCAGCGGTTGCAGCCGTATTTACCTGCACCGGAAGCGTTGTTGTTGCAACAAATCCAGCCATTACTGGACACACAGCAGTGGTCTGAGGCTTATCCGTTACTGAAACAAGCACAGCAACTTGCCCCACAGCGGGTAGACATCAGTAAATTGCTGGCATTATGCGCAGCGTCGTTGGGGCAGATAGAACAAGCGAAAACCCTGATAAGTGCTGTGTTGCTGGCAGATCAGGATAGCCTGTATCAGCAAGTGTTATCGGTTATCGAACTGGCAGAGCAGGCGGCGGATAGCCCGGAAATCCGTGCTTTGGAAGCCAAACTGGCGGCTACGCCCGATGATTTGCAGCTGAAACAACAGTTGGCCGTGCAGTATCAGCAAGTGCAGCGTTCCGCGGAGGCTCTGGCATTGTTGTACGATATTTTGCGGCAGGATTTAAATTTCGGTGAGAGTAAAAAGCTATTTCTGGACATCCTTGCGGTACTCCCCAAAGGGGATGCGCTGGCTGGTACTTACCGGCGTAAACTCTATAGTCTATTGTATTGATTGAAGCTATCCCCCGACATCCTTGAAGATCCCGGGCAGCAGGTTTTTTGAATAAGGGTAGATACCCAAAATCATTGAAGATTCGGTTAGGCGGCAACTGAGCGAGACCACAGGAGCATAGTAAACTATGTGACTGGGGCGAGTGAAGGCTGCCGACAACCCCGCATCTTCAAGGAATAAGGGTATATACCCAAAATCATTGAAGATTCGGGTAGGCGACGAGAGCGCGAAGCCCCAGGAACATAGCTATCTATGTGACTGGGGTGAGGGAGCGAAGTCAACAACCCCGCATCTTCAAGGAATAAGGGTATACAACAAGGAAAATTGATGCGCGCTTGGCAATGGTGTGGATTGTGGTTGGTTGTCCTGGTGTTGGGCAGTACTCATCCGGTGGCAGCTGATTCGGCGGAACAGTTATTCGCCCGATATGAACCTGCGTTATTACAGGTCAGAGTGTTGGAAAAAGCATCCGGCGCCAAAGCCTCTATCGGCACCGGTTTTGTGCTGGAGCAGCCGAATCTGCTCGTCACGAATTACCATGTGGTGTCTGAGGCCGTGCTGTTCCCGGACAAATATCAACTGGAATATCTGGCTGTTGGTCAGAAAAAAGGGCAGCTCACAGTGGTGGCCGTGGATGTGATCAACGATTTGGCCTTGGTCAGCACGGACTATCAGCCGGAGCAGCGCTTCAGTATCCAGCCGGACAGACCGGTGCAGGGCGCGACTATTTATTCGTTGGGTAACCCGCATGATTTAGGCATGATCCTGGTGCCGGGGACATACAATGGCCTGCAAAAATATAGTTTTTATCCGCGGATCCATTTTACCGGCGCTGTGAATGCCGGGATGAGCGGTGGCCCCAGTGTCGATGCTACCGGTAAAGTGGTCGGCATCAATGTCGCTTCTGCCGGCAACCAGTTAGGATTTCTGGTACCGGCTGAAGCCTTGACAGCCTTGTTGCAACGCTTTGAGAGGCAAGGCGAAGTTGTTGATTTTAAAAAGCAGATTGATCAACAACTGGTCGAAAGCCAGCAAAAAATGTTTGAACAAATTCTCAATGCCGACTGGCAGCTAAAGGACTTCGGGCCAGGTAAAGTGCCGGATGAAGTGGTACCTTTTATTCGTTGCTGGGGGGAGTCGAATGTTGAGAAAAACAAAGATCAAATGAAGAAAGTTGCTGCATTTTGCAGTCAGTCGGAAGAAATCTTTTTATCGCAGCAGTTCAGTACCGGCCGCATCGAGATGCAGTTTGAGTGGCTGCACGCCCCGGATCTACACCCGCTGCAGTTCTTTCACCGGTATCAGCAGAATATCAGCAACGCCAATCCGGACAATCAAGCGGGCAAGGAAGATGTCACGCCTTATTCATGCCAGCATCGGGTGGTAAAACAAACTCGGGGTCAGCATGCAAAAACGATCTTTTGTGTGCGGGCTTACCGGAATTTTGATGGTTTGTTTGATGCTTTATACCTGTCAGCCTCGCTCGACCACGATAAACAGGGATTGATCAGCCATTTCACGCTGGCTGGAGTCACCCGGCAAACGGCCCAGGCTTTTAGCCGAAAATTCAGTGAGGCCGTGTTATGGCAGTAATAGTCGAAGTCCTCAATAAGCAACACAAAGTCATTGAACGGCATAAGTTTGCACAGCGGCAGGTTTCTTTCGGTCGTGCTTATGATAACGACCTGATTTTGCATGATAAACATGTATGTCCTCATCATGCGTCGCTGCAGCAAGACGAACAAGGTCAATGGTGGCTGCACGACTTATCATCGATGAATGGTAGTTTTATTGAACCGCGGCAGCAGGTGCATCAGGCGCAATCGCTCCAATCAGGGCAATTGTGTTGGTTGGGGGAGCAAGCGCTGCGGATCTATGACGATCAACATCAGGTTGCGCCGGCGCAACCTTTTAATCTTATAGAGCAGAAGCTTTTAAAGCTGGGTCACCTGGGCTTAATTGCGCTGCTGTTTTTATTGGTGCTGCTGGAAGAAATTTTTAGCCTGTGGCTGGTGATGCCGGATCAGCAACAAGCGCAGTGGTCGCGCAGTTTGATTGATTTGCCATTGATGTTACTGGTGCTGACCTTGTGGCCGGCGGCTTTGGCGATATGGTCCAAACTGAATCAACATGAAGCCAGATTTTTACCGCAGCTGGGGATTACATTTCTGGCGATCGCGGTGCTGGCTTTTTGGCAGCTCCTGATGACGATTGCTAATTTTAGTCTGGATGGGGCGCCGATCGTAGCCTGGATCCGTGAAGCTGGGCGATTATTATTGGTCGTGATGTTATTCACCGCCAATTTCTATCTGGCTTTGCAGTTAACAGTCCCGAAGAAAATGATGCTGGCAACAGGTCTGGGTTTGCTGTTGAGTTTGCAAAGTATGGGGTTAAGCTTGTTTTTTGACGACATGCGCCGGATGGCTCCCCGTTTTGATCACAGCTTGTTGCCGATGACTTTTTATCTGAACCGGCCGGTCACGGCAGAAGAGTTTGCCAAGGCCAGTGACGAACTGTTCAATGCAACCAGCCAGCAACGGCAGGAAGAAAACTAGAGCGCCATATTATCAAGCCAAATCTGGCGGATTTGGCTTGAGAGTGTCATCGGATCAAAGGGTTTTACCACGACGTCTTGCGCGCCAAGCGCTTTGTAAGATTCGATTTCGTTGGCCTGGACTTTAGCAGTCATAAACACCACCGGCACCTGTGATAAATCGAAATTTTGCTGTAAATGTTTAAGGGTCGTTGGGCCATCCATACCCGGCATCATCACATCTAGCAATATCAGTTGTGGCTGAAATTGACTGTATTGATCCAAAGCATCCTGACCACAGCTGCAGGTATTGACCTGAAAACCACCGACAATTTCCAATGCAACCCGTACGACATCCTGAATAGAGGTGTCATCTTCGACATGCATGATGCGGACTAAATCGTTCATAACCGACCTCTGTATTCTGACGAAAATTTGAGTGTGGCAGGCCGCCTCCCGACATGCCAGCTTGCGTGATATCCAATCAACAAAGCTGCAGCCCGGTGCGTGACCGGTATACAATACGGACATGATTCCACTTGAAAAACCTGAACCCATGTCTGAGTTGCGTGCTTTTTTTGCCAGATTAGATCAGCTATTGACCCGCGAGCAAGCGCTTTGGCGTCTCCAGCCGATGCAACTGACGGAAATTCCTTGGACAGATGCCAAATTACTGAGTCTGCTGACGCAATTCTCATTAGAGGATTGTGAGCGAATTGATCAGTCTCCCGCGCTGCAGCAACAGTGGTTCGGCGAGTTCTGGCCAGCATTATTTACTATCGACTTTTTGGAGCCACAGAGGTTTCAGCCGCGCGGGCTGCATCCGCCATTCTGGCTGGCAACGGATATTGGCGGGAGGAAATGGCAACAAATTTTATTGTTTGCCGAAGCGGTCGGCCAATCAACCTTACCTGTGCTGGAGTGGTGCGCGGGGAAAGGACACTTGGGAAGAGTGTTGGCACAGCAGTTTCAGTGCCGGGTAGGTTCGGTGGAATGGCAACCCTCTTTATGTGAGCAAGGCGCGGCGCTCGCTGAGAAACTGCAGCTGTCACAACACTTTGTCTGTCGGGATGTGCTGCAGAACCCGGTCGGAGACTTGTTTACCCAGCGACAACAAGTCGTGGCGCTGCACGCTTGTGGTGATTTACACCGGCATCTGTTGCAACATGCGGTTGCCGCCCAAAGCCAGCAGGTGGCGGTGCTGCCTTGTTGTTATCATTTGCAGCAAGCAGCTGAATACCAGCCGATGTCGACCGCAGCGCAGCAAAGCAAACTACGGCTTAGCAAGACAGAGCTTAAGCTGGCGGTGCAGGGGCAAGTGACTGCGGGTGAGCGGGGACGGCGACTACGCCAGACCGAAATGTTGTGGCGACGGGCCTATCAGCTATGGCGCGCAGAGTTAACTGGCGATTTGCATTATCAGCCGTTGGCTTCAGTGCCAAAACATTGGTTTAGTGGTGAGTTTCGCTCATTCGCGATGTGGGCTGCAGCGCAGCATCAGTTGCAGTTGCCTGCCGACGACAATGGTGACCGCTTCTTGCAACAGGCCACATCTTTATTGTTAACGCAGCGGCGGGTCGAGCTGGTACAACATTTGTTTCGCCGGCCGCTGGAATTATGGCTGGTGTTGGATCGGGCACTCTTTTTGGCTGAGCAGGGCTATCAGGTGCAGGTACAACAATTGTGCGAAACCGCACTCACGCCACGCAATTTGTTGATTACGGCCAACAAGCAATAACACCCGGACAGCGCGTCGGCTCGCCGGGCTTTAGCTTCAGATGGAGGAGGAACAATCGATCGTGGTATTGAGCGGACGCTCGCCGGCCCCCAGATAAGCGGTGATTTGTTGGTCTTTTTCCACCCATCGTTGGTTCAGCCATAGCTGAAAATTCTGGCGATAAACCGGGTCGTTAAAATAGTCACCGATAATCCGCTCGTCAACCGGTAACACTTCGACCTGGATCACCACCCGCTTTAACCGGCCGAGCAACATATCCAGCGCCACGTGCCCCGGGTTGTCAGGATAAATCAGCGTCACGTTCAACACGGCATCAAACTGACTGCCCATACTGGCTAACGTAAAGGCGATGCCGCCGGCTTTGGCTGGCAACAAGTGCTGGAATGGGCTGTTTTTCTGACGTTTTTTGCTTTCTGTAAAACGAGTGCCTTCAACAAAATTGATGATAGTGGTCGGTTGATGGCGAAATTTTTCACAGGATTTTTTTGTAGTTTCGATGTCTTTGCCTTGCAGTGCCGGATTTTTGGCGATTTGCGCCTGGCTATAGCGTTTCATAAACGGCATATCCAGTGCCCAGGAGGCTGAGCCGATAAAGGGGACCCATTTGAGTTCTTCTTTCAGGAAGAATTTCGGCTCCGGAATTCGCTCGAGCGCAAACTGTGTCAGCACTGGAATGTCCAGCCAGCTCTTATGATTTGAGATCAGCAAGTACCAACTATCTTGTTTAAGTTCCGTCAGGCCACTAAGTTGCCATTCCACCGGATTAAACAATTCCATCAGTTGGCGGTTGTGTCTGGACCAACGGCGATAGGCCCAATGTGCCAGGGTTGAACATACCCGTTGTAAGGGGGGCACAGGCAGGATCTTCAGGACGCCACACAGCGTGACGATGATCCCCCAAAGGCTCAGATTGAAACTAAAGAGCAAAAATGCCAATGGCGCGAAAAAAGCACGGACTGAGAAATGAGTGATACTGGACATCTAACCTGTTTCTCCCTGTTGCAGTGCCGATAACTGCTGATTTTTATCTAGCCAGAGTTGATTGACCCATTGCTGAAATCGGGTGCGGTACACTGGATCATCGTAATCGCCAATCAGTTGCGGTTCAATCGGTAATACCCGGACTCTGATTTTGATATCCCGTACTTGCCCGGAAATATATTGCCAGAAACTTGGGGCACCTTGTGGATAATAAATCGTTACGTCCAATAGTTTGTCTAATCGTTGTCCCATCGCATTCAGCACAAAAGCGATGCCGCCCGCTTTTGGTTTTAACAGATACGGAAAAGGCGATTGTTGTTGTTGGTGTTTTTCCGGGGTAAAGCGGGTACCCTCCAGAAAATTCATCACCGAGACCGGTTTAAACTGAAATTTTTCGCAGGCTTTGCGGGTGGTAATAATATCCTGACCTTTTAAATGTGGATGTTTTTTCAGGAAGGCTGCGCTGTAGCGTTTCATAAAAGGGAAATCGAGCGCCCACCAGCATAAGCCAATGACCGGTACATACAGCAACTCTTTTTTCAGGAAGAACTTTAAAAAGGGAACTTGCCGATGCATCACTTTTTGCAATGCCAGAATATCAACCCAGGATTGATGGTTGGCAATCACCAGATACCAGTCTTTGACGGACAATTGCTCAAGACCTTTGACATCCCAGTGAATTTTGCTGAATAAACTGCTGGTCAGATTGTTCAGGGCGATCCAGGCGCTGGCGCAATGATCGAGCACATAGGTGATGCCAACCCGCCATGGCCGCAACGGCACCAGTTTTAATACCGCCAGTACCAAAATAGGGATGGCCCAGAACAGAGTATTTAGCAGATATAGTAAAAAAGAACTTATGCCAATCAAAGGCTTAGGTAAAAAATTTAACATCGGACCGAGGCCTCCTTTTTACGCAGAATAACAGAGTTTACTGATCGGTCAGATGCAAAAAGAGCAGGCGGACCTGCTCTTTTGTTCATCCAGATCGGATTAACTGCTCTGACCTCTGCAGTCTACCTTAATCTTCGAAGTAGGTATAACCGTAAACACCGGCTTTTAATTCTTCCAGCATGGACGCTTGTTGCGCCGGGCTGAACTTCGAAGTCGCCAGTTGATTTTGGTAAGATTGCAGCAATTTCTCGGCATCAAACTGCACATAACGCAATACATCGGCCACCGTATCCCCTTTGATGGCGTTGGTCAGTTTGTAGCTGCCATCACTGTTGAGCTCAACATGCACTGAATCGGTGTCACCAAACAGGTTATGTAAATCGCCTAGAATTTCCTGATAGGCGCCGACCATAAACATACCGAGCAGATACTGCTGATCTTCTTTGTAAATTGGCAGTGGCAGGCTGGATTCGATCCCATTGCCATCGGCGTAGCTTTTCAGTGCACCGTCCGAATCACAAGTAATATCCTGAATAATGGCGCGATGTTCCAAAGATTCATTCATCCGCTCCAGCGGCATTACCGGGAAGAGTTGATCAATCCCCCAGGCATCTGGCATCGATTGGAACAGCGAGAAGTTAACGAACAACTTATCGGCCAGCTTTTCATTCAGTTCGTCGTGAATTTCACGGTGCGAACGCGACGATAAATCGAGTTTGTCTTTTACTTTGTTGATGGTGGCAAAGTAAATTTGCTCCAGCAAAGACCAGTCTTTCAGCGTCAGCAGTCCATGTACATATTGGGCATGGGCATCGGTGAAATAATGCACGGCGTCGTGATAAGCTTCGACCGCCGAACGGGCTGTCACATTCTGGTAGGAATCCCACAAAGCCCAGACCACTTGGGGCGAATCTTCGCTTGGCTCTGGTAAATATCGCAGACCCGGTGCGCGCTCGACATCAATCGCATCGGTCACCAGAACTGCATGGTGCGCGGTCATCGCACGGCCAGACTCAGTAATAATATTTGGATGCGGTAAATCGTATTCGTCACAGACTTCTTTCAAGCCATAAACGACGTTACGGGCATATTCGTACATGGTGTAGTTCATCGAGCAGGCCGAGCGGGAGTTTGAACCCTCGTAATCCACGCCTAAACCGCCACCGACATCAACCGTGCTGATTGGCACGCCTAAAGTGCGTAGCTCAGCGTAATGGCGGGCACATTCACGGATGGCGTTGTGGATGTCCCGGATATTGGCGATTTGCGAACCGATATGGAAATGAACCAGTTGCAGTAATTCGAGCTTGCCGGCTTCTTTAAGAATATCAATCGCTTGCAATACCTGAGTCGCGGTTAAACCGAATTTACCTTTTTCGCCGCCGGTATTTTGCCATTTGCCTTTACCGACCGAATTCAGTTTGATCCGGATCCCGATATAAGGCGCTGCTTCTAAACTATCGATTTCACGTAATAAGGTTTTTAATTCAGACAGCTTTTCAACCACTACATAAACGCTATGGCCCATCATTTGACCGATGGTGGCCAGGCGTAAAAATTCGCTGTCCTTATAGCCGTTACAAACGATTCGCAGCGGTGTTTCGGTCACACCTAAAATCGCCATCAGCTCGGGTTTAGAACCAGCTTCTAAGCCAACTTTACCGCTGTGATGACTGATCAGTTTGCTCACGACTGAGAACTGCTGGTTGACTTTAATTGGATACACCGCGGTGTATTCACCCTGATAATCACGCTCTTGCTTGGCTTTCGCAAAAGACTTAATCAGTGTATCAACCCGGTGTTCCAGAATATCGGTGAAACGCACCAATACCGGTAGCGTCAATCCGTCTTCTTTAAAACGTGCCGTCAGCTCCGGGAAGCTAATGCCTGGTTTGCTGTGATCCTGATCCGGATAAGCAACGAGGTCGCCTTTTGCGTTGACGTCAAAATAGCCTTCGCTCCAGACTGCTACGTTATAGATGGATCTTGCTTTGTCGATACCCCAATCTGCCATTGTCGTGCCCTTAAAAAAATCAGACTGCTATTTTAAGTGCAATAGCAGCAAAAAAACATGAAAAGTTTGTCCCAAAGCTTAGTAGCTGGCAAAATAATTGCCCCCTTGGTGCGCATCAGGACCCGAACATGTCTGAACAAAACTCACAACCTCTATTTCCAGCACAATCACAAGCCAAAACACAACTAAATCCACAACAATGGTTTACCGAGATTTTCGCGCCAAGTGGCAGTGCTTTTTCCTTGGAAATCACTGAAAAACTGGCTGAGGTGCAATCGCCGTTTCAGCACATTGAAATTTTTCAAACCACCCAGTTCGGGAAGTTGATGGTGATTGATGGCGTCATTATGCTGAGTAGCCGTGACAATTTTCTGTACCACGAAATGTTAAGCCACCCGGTGCTTTTTACTCATCCGGACCCCAAACACGTGGTGATCATTGGGGGCGGTGATTGCGGTACATTACGGGAAGTGCTGAAACACCGATCATTAGAATCGGTGACGCAGATTGATATAGATGAGCAAGTCACCCGGATGGCCGAGCAGTATTTCCCTGAACTATGCGCCAGCAATCAGGATCCGCGCGCCACACTGCTGTTTGACGACGGGATCAAGTTTATGCGCGACGCGGCACCTGCTAGTCTGGATGTCGTGATTGTTGATTCAACCGATCCTATCGGCCCCGGGGAAGGTCTGTTTAACCGGGCTTTTTATCAGAGTTGCTTTGCTGCTCTCAAGCCGGGTGGCATTTTAGTCCAGCAGAGCGAATCGCCGCTGATCCACTTGCAATTGCTCAATGAGATGCGCCAGGCGATGAAGGATGCTGGCTTTGCCGCACTGCAAACGCTGAATTTTCCACAAATGGTCTATCCAAGTGGTTGGTGGACTTGCACTATGGCTCGAAAAGGTCAAAATTTTGACCCGTTCCGGGTGGAAGCAGCGCAAAACGCGACTTTTGATACCGAATATTACAACGCACAAATCCATCAGGCGGCTCAGGCGCTACCCAATTTTATGCTGCGCCAATTGGTTGGTTAAGTCATAGGCTGCAGTAAATGATTGATTGCTATCATTTACTGCAGCACAAATTAGCTTTATTGGCTTAAAACTTGCGTATTTTTCATCTTTTCTGTACATTTAACAGCCAAGTTGAGGAAATTCTAATGAAGCATTTGATCGTTATCAGCATGGCTTTGGCCAGTTTGCAGTTGCAGGCGAACGTATATCAGTGTGAACTCAACGGCAAAGTCACTTTTAGTCAATTCCCCTGTGAAGACAACGCGACCCTGACGCAAGAAGTTAGTAGTGGCAATGTTATTCTGACCACCAGTAAAAAATCGGATCAGCATATCGAGTCCTTGCGCAAAAAGTCTCGTTATCTGGAGTATCAGCTGGCGCAACTGTTGCAAGAGCAAAAGAAACAACTGCAGAGCTACGAAAACGAGATTTACCAAGCGAAGCGGCGGGGAGAAAAATCAAATTATCTGGCGATGATGAATCAGAAATTGCAGAAAATGCAGCAGGAATTTAGTCAGGCAAAGCAGCTGCGGGAACAGGAAATCGCCGGTGTTCAGCAACAAATAGGTGGCATGCAACGCCAGTATGCTGCGCAGTAAGGCTGGTTCATTTGGTGTCGACTTTTCGGATGTCACAGCAATAAAAAAGGGCAGATACAAAACTTCAGTAAACTGCCCTGGGGACTAAATCTGTTTATTGCGTCACAGGCTCGATATGGATCTCAACCCGCCGATTTAGTGCACGGTTTGCGTCGCTGGTATTTGGCACCGCTGGATAGTTCGGCCCAACCCCCCGGGTTTCCAACCGGATTGGATTCACATTCTGCGCGATTAAATATTGTTTAACGCTATCGGCCCGCCCCTGCGATAACTGCATGTTCAACGCCATCGGACCGGTATCGTCGGTGTGGCCGGTAATCACCAACAATGTTTTTTCGTATTCACCCAGCACTTTTGCGATATCGTTCAGCACCGGATATAGGTCGGCGCGAATATCGCTTCGCCCTACCGCAAAGGTCACTTGCGCCGGGATGTCCAGCCGCAAGATGTCACCATCGCGATAAACTTTCACGCCAGTGCCGGAGAGCTGCTCGCGCAGTGCCTGCTCCTGGTTATCCATATAACGACCAACGGCTGCACCGGTTAACGCACCAATCGCAGCGCCAATCGCCAGTCGTTTATTTTTGTGATTACCGGTTGCTTTACCTGCGACAGCACCTACCACGGCACCGATCGCCGCGCCGCGGGTGGTGTTGTTATTTTCAATGCTGGCACAACCGCCAAGCGTAAGCGTGGTGGTTAAGGCGGCCACGAGCAAATGATTCGAGTTCATCAGTAATCCTTGTTAAAAGCTTTCATAGCAGACTAGGTCGCCACAGCTGAATTTTGGCTGAACTGATGTTGGACAGCGTGGGGCCAGGATGGCTCGCTAATCGACGCCGCCCCGACATCAGTAGTTGAGAGCGGCAGTGTAATCAGATCCTAGAGGACATGCAAAGCTGCTTATATTCAACTGGACATTTATACGGCCAAAAAGTAAGCTCCTTGGCCAACAATAATGGCAAAATCATTCAAATAGCGATGCTCATTCTTGGCTATGCACTTGGGTGAATGAAAGCGGTGGGCGAATGAAATCAGCCAACCGCTGCACAGTGACAAGGATGATGAGTGTCATCCTCAGGTATTATCGACAGAGGTTTAAAACGCATGGCCGCGCTACGCTGGAAACGTATTGTGATTAAAGTGGGCAGTGCTTTGATAGCTCCGGCTGGCAAAGGTTGTTCAACCCGGTATCTGCTGGCGATCGCCCGCTTTATCAGTGAATGCAAACTGCGCGGTACTGAAGTCGTGCTGGTGTCCAGTGGAAGTGTGGCTGCGGGCCGTGCTGCCATCCCTTTTAGTCATCAGCCGTTACCCATTAACGTCAAACAGGCGATGGCAGCGATTGGCCAAAACCAGATGATGATGATGTGGAGTCAATTGCTCGATTGCCCCTGTGCCCAAATTTTGCTGACCCATGATGATTTACGTGATCGCCGAAGATATTTGAATATTGACAATACGTTACGCACTTTATTAAGTCATCAGGCGCTCCCCATCGTCAATGAAAACGACACCGTGGCCACGGCAGAGCTCAAAGTCGGCGACAACGATAATCTGGCGGCCATGGTAGCGATTGTGGTCGATGCCGACGCGCTGATTATTTGTTCCGATATCGACGGTTTATACACAGCCAATCCTCGCACTGATGCCAACGCGCAATTTGTTCCCCGCGTCGACCACATCAATGCCGACATTTATGCCATGGCCGGTGGTAGCCATCATGCGGTGGGAACTGGCGGTATGGTGACTAAGTTGCAGGCGGCGGCCAAAGCCTCGGCTCAGGGGATTGAAACCTTGATCATGAATGGCCAGAAAGCCACTAGTTTTGATGCGTTACTAAATGGTGAAAACGTCGGTACTTTATTTTGTGCGCAACCAGGTAAACAAAGTGCCAAAAAGCATTGGCTGCTGCATAGCAGTAAAGCCACCGCTGAGGTGACATTAGATGAAGGTGCCGTGCAGGCTTTATTACACAAAGGCGCTTCCCTGTTGGCTAAAGGGGTCACGCAAGTCCGGGGCGAGTTTGAAAAAGGGGATGCGATTTGGTTAGTGGACCCATCCGGCGTCAAACTGGCCAAAGGTGTCAGCCAGTACAGCGCACCTGAATTGAACAAAATCAAAGGCATCCATAGTAGTGGTATTGAAGCCGTATTGGGGTATTGTCCCAGTGAAGTCGCAATACATCGCGATGATTTAGTGTTGATGGAGCCAAGTGTATGACGATAAATACGCCTGTCGGGGCGGCGGCAGAATTTGATGTGGTTTCTTTGTGTCAACAGGCCAAGATCGCCAGCCGGCAGCTAGCGCAGCTGGGGGAAGGTGAAAAAAATCGCTTGTTACTGGCGATGGCCGATGCGCTTATTGCTGCAACACCAGAAATTTTAGAACAAAACCAAATAGATATGACCAATGCTGTTGCCAATCAACTGCCAGAGGCGATGCAAGACCGTCTGCTACTCACGGCCGAGCGCTTAGATACTTTGGCCGTTGCAGTTCGGCAAATTGCCAGCTTGCCTGATCCGGTCGGGCAAATCCGTCAGTTGGCTCCCAGACCGAACGGGATCCAGGTTGGCAAAATGCGGATCCCGCTTGGGGTCATCGCGATGATTTATGAGGCGCGGCCAAATGTGACCGCCGATGCCGGTGCTTTATGTTTGAAATCCGGCAATGCGGTCATTTTACGCGGCGGTCGGGAAGCCTTACATTCCAGTCTGGCGATTGCCAGGGTATTGCAGCAGGTACTGGTTGAGCATCAGATCAACCCGGCGGCCATCAGTGTACTCCCGGTGCCCGATCGTGACATCTTACTGCAGTTATTGCAGCAACAGAATGATGTCGATCTGGTGATCCCCCGCGGCGGTGAAGGTTTGATCCGCTTTGTCAGCGAGCACAGCCGGATTCCGGTGATCCAGCACTACAAAGGCGTTTGTCATCTGTTTGTCGATAAAGCTGCGGATCTTGATAAAGCCTTAGCGTTGCTTCTCAACGGTAAAACCCAGCGGCCCGGAGTCTGCAATGCGCTGGAAACTTTACTGGTGCATGCCGATATTGCCGCCCAGTTTTTACCCGTAGCCGCTGCGGCACTGGCCGCGAAACAGGTTGAGATTTACGGTTGTCCAAACACCCGAAACTATCTGCCTGAGGTGAATGCGGCGGCGCCGGATCAGTTCGACACTGAGTATTTACGCCTCGCGTTATCGGTGAAAGTGGTCAGCAGTTTTGCAACAGCCGTTGCCCATATCGAACAGCATAGTTCTGGTCATACCGAAGTGATTTGTACCCAGGATATCAGCAGGGCGCAGTTGTTTATCAAACAAATCAATTCGGCGGTGGTGATGGTCAACGCGTCATCGCGGTTTTCCGATGGTGGCGAGCTTGGCTTAGGTGCAGAAATTGGCATTTCTACCAGCAAGCTACATGCTTATGGTCCGATGGGGTTGGAATCGTTAACCACTGAAAAATATCTGGTGATTGGCGATGGTCAGGTGCGCGGCTGAGTCAGCGCTTGATGTCTGGCGCGGCGTTGTCGCAGAAGTTGACCGACTTGCTGCGTCTTACGCAAAAGTGTAACCAAATAAACAATTGATTGAATATTGTCCGTTTTGTGCTAACTTTTTTTCTAAGTTTGCAACAGGGTGGCCAGGATGAAAACACGGATTTTAAGTTTATTGCTAGGGTTGGGATTAGCAGGCTGCGGTGGAGACAGCACTCAGCAAAGCGCACCTGTCATCCCGGATCCTGTGGTGGTGGCACCCCCTGTCACCGAGCTGCCCGAGTTACCTGCCATCGCATTTTCCGACCGTTTATCGGTATTGCAATCGTTTTTTAAATTAGCGGGTCAAGTGCGTTATCATCATCCGGGAGATGCGGTTGCGAACACCCATTGGGAGTTGTTCCTGGCAGAATCCGCCTATTTGATTGCCGCTGCGGCGACGGAAGCCGAGGCAGTGCAGGTGATCCGTCAACAACTGAGCCAGATCGCACCGGATATCAGTATCAATGGCCAACCCGGTGCTAACCGGCAGCTCAGTAGCAATAGTACGGTCAGAGTGTTGCGTCAAAACGGTTATGTGGACGAACAACCAGGCGAAGGGGTTATTTACCGGCGGGATCGGGTCAGTGTTGCCCTGAATCAATTGGGCGCCCAGCCTGAATTACCGGCGGCGGCACAGTTCGAATACCGGGATGCGCTAGTGCAGGCGATAGTACCGCAAGCCAATCTGCTGAGTGGCCAGCAAACCCTGCCAGCGGGGACCACTTTTTCCCGTTCCAGCCGGTTCCAAATTCCCCGGACGCTGGAGCATCCGATGGTGTGTTTGGCAACAGCCGGCGAGATCTGGTCGATTTTCGCTAATTTCTTCCCGTACTTTTCGCAGATTAACGTCGATTGGCAAGCTGAGCTGCTGCCTTTACTCAGGAGCTGCGTCAATAACAACCGGGTCGAGCTGGAACGGCAACTCCATCTGAGTTTGACCAAGTTGCAAGATAACCATATTTACCTGCTGTCACCGAATACTCACCGCTGGCTCGGTAGTTTTTACACGCCGGTGCGGTTTGAGTGGGTTGAAAACAAGCTGGTCGCGGTGCATAAAACGCCAGCGGTTACGGACATTGCTTTAGGTGATGAGCTAGTTGAAGTCAATGGTCGCCCGGTGCAGGACGTGGTGGCTGAAATGAGTCAGTATGCGCTGACCTCGCCACACCGGGCCGCCAATACCGTGGCAGTGCTCTATTTATTGCGGGGCTACCGCGATACCTCGTTTCAACTGACGTTGCGCAATGCCACTGGTCAATTGGTTCAATCGACGCAACAAGCCACACAGAATGGCCTCTTTGCCCGAGAAGTGTATGCCAGACTCAGTCAGCAGCAATTACCACAATTTCAGCAACTCTCTGCGGATATTGCTTATGTCAATGTCAGTAAAACCGCGCCGGATAACCTGAACTCGACGCTCAACCAGATCCGGCAAAGTAAAGCGGTGGTGCTGGATTTGCGAAATTATCCGCAAAGCTGGGAAGGCTGGCAAAGCCTGCTAGCATATTTCGCGCCGCAATCCATGTCATCATTGCCGATGTTTTATCATTTTGCCAATCACCCTGATCCGCAGTTGCGATACACATCGCGGGTACTACAAACCAGAGCATCACAAGGGCCACGTTTGACAATGCCAGTGGTTATCTTGAGCGCGCGTTACAGTGTCTCACAAAATGAGCATGCGCTCGGTTATGCCCAAAGTATTGGCATTCCGGTGCTTGGCGAAACGACAGCGGGAATTAACGGCAATATCACTCCATTTAACTTGTTAGGAGGCGCTGATGCTGGAGGTTTATCTGGGATGTTTACCGGGATGGTGGTGAATCAACATGACGGGAGTCCGTTGATTGGTGTCGGCATTCAACCGGACATTCCGGCGCCACTGACCATCGAAGGCATTCGCCAACAAAAAGATGTGCAGCTTGAAGCGGCAGTGCGTTACCTGAATCAGCGGCTGGCGCTGCCTTAAAAGTTATTCGCGCGTAAAGACGCTGAACAGCGTCTATTTTCTAGTCGAGCCGGATTTGCAGTCCAGCCGCGATTTGCATCCTGGCGCATGGGTGCAACACCGGTCGAGCAAATCCCGCCATCTGAACTTGGCTGGCAGCAGGGCAGCGCATAAAAATTTACCTGCTTTACCTTGTTCTATTACATGTGTAATATAGGTTTAATTACATTTGTAATATATCGGCGTAATCCAGCAATTTGCTGAGTAAGGAAGCATTGAGCATGAACCTGAAAGTGAACAAAATCATGCTATTGATCTTTGCTCTTGTTTCATTGCAGTCATTTACGCTTCAGAGTTCTCAACCACCGCAACCGTCGGATGCCAGCTTTGACAAGATGTTGCAATGCCATGTTCGCGCTGACGCGCCAGGGGTTGCCGTGCGAATTGAACAACAGGGTCGGTTGATTTACAGCGGCAGCTTGGGGATGTCGGATGTGCAGCAAAAGCGCGCTCTGACGACGGACGACCTGTTCCAGATTGGTTCGATTACCAAACAATTCACTGCGGCAGCTGTGTTACGGTTGGTTGAACAGGGCAAACTAAAGCTGTCCGATCCACTCCGTGTATATATTGATGATTTACCTGAACAGTATACAAGCGTAACGGTGCAGCAATTACTCTCGCACACCGCAGGCCTCGCTGACTATCTGAACAACCCGCACACGGTCAGTTTGTGGCATCAGCCTGCGGCGCTCGACCACATCATCCGACAGATTACCCTGGATACTCCAAAGCATCCGCCAGGCGAAGCTTTTGGATACTCCAATACCGGTTATCTGTTGCTGGGGAAAGTGACTGAAGTCGTTTCCGGCACAACCTATGGTGACTTTCTGAGCGAACAGTTTTTTCGGCCGTTAAAAATGACCCAAAGCACGGTGTTACCCGCAGCGTTGCCGCAGAACGCGGCAACTGGTTATAGCGGAAAACCAGGGGGAGCAGGTCAGTATTTGCCACCTCTGCTAGTCGACCGGCATTGGATCTACTCAGCCGGTGCTATTGTCTCGACCCTATCCGACATGAGTCGTTGGCATCGGGCATTGATATCGGGAAGGGTGGTTTCTGCCGGTAGTTATCAGCTGATGGTGACGAAAGCACGGTTAACATCTGGCAAAACAGTCAACTATGGCCTTGGCTTCGATCTTTATCCGATTGCTGGTCGAGCAGCGTACAGCCATCAGGGCAGTGTCCCAGGATTTATGAGTTGGGCGGTGTATTTTCCTGCGGAGGATTTATATGCAGTGGCCTTTAGCAACAACGATCAGTTTCATCCCGGTCCCGTCTTACTCGATTTGATTGCCATGCAGCTGCAGCTATCGCCACCGGTGTTGCAGGAACCCATTCCGGCGCAAGTTGCCCAAAAGTTTATTGGGCAGTATCGGGTCTCAGCCAATGAAATCAACACCATCAGTTACACCAAAGGTGCTTTGTTTTCGAGCATAAACAACGGCGAAAAGCGCCGGTTGCAATGGCGCCAGCAAGATAGCTTGTCGTATGAGTGCACAGAAAACTATTTCCAGTTGACAGAAGTTGCGGGCAAAACCGCACTGATGCCGATCAATCTCTACCGCGGTGCAGGTGAGCCGCAAATCAAAATCGCTCCTTAATCAATGAAAACAGCCAGCATATGCTGGCTGTGCTGTACCCCGGTTAATTAGCCCAACCAGGGCATTGCTTGTTTACGCTTTGCCTCGTATTGATCAATTTGCGGGCCTAAGGTTTCGCTGGCGCCGATAAAATCCAGGCCAGACAGCAGCCGTTGTTTTACATCTTGGTCCATTTCAAAACCCACCGCCGCATTATTGCCGAGTAAGATTTCCTGATTGGCCAAATCAATTTGCCATTGTTGCGGCCCTTGTTTACAGCGGTTAAACAAAAATTCAATATTGGACGCGCTTAAGCTAATCAGCAACATGCCGTTATTGACGCTGTTATTAAAGAAAATATCGGCGAAACTCTCTGCAATAATCACGTTAAAACCATATTGCTGAATAGCCCAAGGCGCGTGTTCTCTTGACGAACCACAACCAAAGTTAGTGCGGGTCAGCAAAATTGACGCACCCTGGTATTGTGGTTCATTCAGCACAAATTCTGGGTTCGCGCTGCCATCGGCTTGATAGCGCCAATCAAAAAATAACGCTTCGGCAAAACCGTCACGGCTGACTGAGGTCAGAAACTGTTTGGGGATAATTTGGTCGGTATCGACGTTATTTTTATCCAGCGGGCAGACTAAACCCTTGGCGAAAATCTGGCTCATGCCTGCGCTCCTTCTGCAACTGACAGTTGTGATACATCAACAAACTTACCGGCGATAGCGGCAGCTGCAGCCATCGCAGGGCTGACTAAATGGGTGCGACTGCCGCGGCCCTGGCGGCCTTCAAAGTTACGATTCGAGGTAGACGCGCAGCGCTGTCCGGCATCGACTCTGTCATCATTCATGCCTAAACACATCGAACAACCCGGTTCACGCCATTCAAAACCAGCGGCTTTAAACACGTCGGCTAAACCTTCGGCTTCGGCCTGACGTTTCACCTGACCTGAACCCGGCACCACTAAAGCGCGCACGCCAGCGGCGACTTTTTGTGTACCGACCACTGCGGCTGCGGCGCGTAAATCTTCAATCCGGCTATTGGTGCAAGAGCCGATAAACACTACGTCCACCGCAATATCGGTCAGCTTCTGGCCTGCTTCCAAGCCCATATAGGTCAACGCGCGTTTGGCGGCATCGGCTTTGATTAAATCTTTAAATGACTCCGGTGCCGGTACCGGTTGATCAACCGCAATCACTTGCTCAGGATTCGTGCCCCAGCTGATTTGCGGCCGGATCTGACTGCCATCGATGCTAACGACAGTATCAAACACTGCATCTGCATCGGAATACAGCGATTGCCAGTAGGCGACAGCCGCATCCCAATGTTCAGCCTTCGGCGCATGCGGTTTGCCTTTCAGATAGGCAAAAGTGGTGTCATCCGGCGCAATTAAACCGGCTTTGGCGCCCATTTCAATGCTCATATTGCACAGTGTCATCCGGCCTTCCATCGTCATGCCACGAATGGCTTCGCCGCAGAATTCCGCGACATAACCATTACCACCAGCGGTACCTAATTGGCCGATGATCGCCAAAATCACATCTTTTGGGGTGACAAAAGGCGACAGCTGGCCAGTAACTTCGACTTTTAAGGTTTTCGCCACTTGCTGCGGCAGCGTTTGGGTCGCCAGCACGTGTTCGACTTCCGATGTGCCGATCCCAAAAGCAATCGCGCCAAAAGCGCCGTGGGTGGAGGTGTGCGAGTCACCACACACAATCACCATGCCAGGCTGGGTGAGGCCAAGCTCAGGGCCAATCACGTGTACGATGCCTTGATCCGGATGATACAAATCCAGCAGTTCAATACCATTTTCGGCGCAGTTGGCGGCTAAGGCTTCCAGCTGTTTACGTGAGGTTTCACCGGCGGCGTCGTAGCTACGGACTTGGGTTGAGGTGTTGTGATCCATGGTGGCGAAGGTTAAATCTGGCCGGCGGACTTTACGACCCGCCAGTTTTAAGCCTGAAAACGCCTGTGGGCTGGTCACTTCGTGGATCAGATGGCGGTCCACAAACAATAAGTCGGTGCTGCCGTTTAAGGAACCCACCACATGGCTTTGGTAAATTTTCTGATAAAGGGTGCGGCCCATGATTATGCTCCTGCGTTTTCTGTAGCACGAATCGCGTTCACGATGGCGTTGCCGACATCTTCAGTGCTGTAAGTCGATGATGGATTGATATCGCGGGTGACGATACCACGCTCTAAGGTCTGTTCAACCGCCGCTTCAATGGCGCGGGCAGCGGCTTCTTCGCCACAGCTAAAGCGCAGTAATAAAGCGGCGGATAAAATCTGCGCCACCGGGTTGGCAATGCCTTGGCCTGCGATATCTGGCGCGCTGCCACCGGCCGGTTCATAAAGACCAAAATTGGAGCCGTTGAGGCTGGCGGATGGTAACAAGCCCAGTGAACCAGCAATAGCCGCGATTTCATCGGATAAAATGTCGCCAAACAGGTTGTCGCAGAGTAGGACGTCAAAGTGCTTTGGTGCCCGAATCAGCTGCATCGCGGCGTTGTCGATATACATATGTTCCAGTTCAACACCCGGATAGTCTTTGGCGACGCGTTCGACCACTTCGCGCCACAGCACTGATGTCGCCAGCACGTTGGCTTTATCAATAGAAGTCACTTTGTTATTGCGCTTGGTGGCCGCTTCAAAAGCCACGCGGCTGATCCGCTCAATTTCTTTCACGCTATAAGTTTGAGTATCAAAGGCGCTGTCTTGCGAGCGACCTTTTTCACCAAAATAAATTCCGCCCGTTAATTCGCGCACACACAAAATATCCATGCCCTGACTGCTGGTCCGCGGGTGTAATGGCGATAATTCAGCAAAAGCCGGGTAAATTTTGCCGGGGCGTAAATTGCAGAATAAATCAAAGGTTTTGCGCAGCGGCAACAACGAAGCACGCTCCGGCTGCTGCGCCGGTGGCAACGACGTCCATTTTGGGCCACCGACCGAGCCGAATAAAATGGCATCGCTGCGTTTACATAAATCCAAAGTGCTGGCGGGCAGGGCTTCGCCATGTTCATCAATGGCGGCGCCGCCAACTAAAGCCGCCTCGCTTTGGATGGCAAAACCAAATTGGTTGGACACCACGTCCAACACTTTCAGGGCTTGGTGCATCACTTCCGGGCCAATACCATCACCGGCCAATACTGCAATTTTGTAAGTCTTCATCTGTGTCTCTGCTTTTAATATCCCCGTCATCCTTGATGATTCGGGGTATATGTTTAGTTTTTCTGCTAAGTGGTTATGCCTGACGCCGTGCTTGCTTTACGGCATCAATGCGTTTACTGCGTTCAATCAGGTTTAACACGTGTACATACGCCAACACTGAAGAGCGCACGATGTCGGTGGCTAAACCGGCACCGTGGTAACGACGGCCTTGATATTCGGCGATGATATCGACCTGACCCAAGGCATTTTCGCCTTCGCCTTTGGCTTGTAAGTTGTAATCGACCATCTTTACATCGAGTTTGGCGATACGGTGAATGGCCGAAAATGCCGCTTCCACCGGGCCATTGCCGGTGGCGGCTTCGGTGAGTACTTCACCACCTGCTTTAATGCCGACGGTGGCGCTGGCGACATGGCCGGTGTGGGTGCTGGAGCTTAAAAACTCTAATTTATAATGCTCGTCGTCATCCTGCAGATTCTGGAAAAACACCAGCGCTTCTAAGTCGTAATCAAACACCCGGCCTTTTTGGTCAGCCAACGCGATAAATGCAGCGTAAATCTGTTCTAAATCATAATCTTCTTTGCCATAACCCAATTCGGCTAAGCGGTGAGAAATGACCGCGCGGCCTGAGCGGGAGGTCAGGTTTAATTCGTTCTGGCGAATACCGACCTGCTCTGGCGACATAATTTCATAGGTGTTTTGCGCTTTTAACATGCCATCCTGGTGAATGCCGGAGCTATGGGCAAAAGCGTTTTCGCCGACAATGGCTTTGTTCGGCTGAATAGGCATATGGCAAATCTGACTGACCAAATGGCTGGAACGGTAAATCTCAGTGGTTTTAATATCGGTGTAAAACGGCAACACATCGGCGCGGGTTTTGATAATCATCGCCACTTCTTCCAGCGAACAGTTACCAGCGCGTTCACCAATGCCGTTGACGGTACATTCAATCTGCCGGGATCCGGCCTGAATGGCGCTGATGCTGTTGGCGACCGCTAATCCCAAGTCGTTATGGCAATGTACGCTGATAATCGCCTGATCGATATTCGGCACTTTATTGCGCAGGCCTGTAATGATCTGGGCAAATTCATTCGGAATGGTGTAGCCAACGGTGTCCGGAATATTAATGGTGCGGGCACCGGCTTTAATCGCGGCTTCAACAATCCGGCATAAATCATCAATCGGGGTGCGGCCGGCGTCTTCACAGGAAAACTCCACATCATCAGTAAAGCGACGGGCTAACTGAATGGCAGCAACGGCTTGTTCGGTGGCTTGTTCTAAAGTGCGGCGTAATTTGTATTGTAAATGCAGCGGCGAGGTGGCGATAAAGGTATGAATACGGCGGCGTTCGGCATCTTTTAACGCAGCGCCACAGGCTTCGATATCAGCGCTGACGGCGCGCGCCAGGCCACAAATAATCGGGCCTTTCACACTTTGGGCAATCGCTTGCACCGATTCAAAGTCGCCGGGGGAGGACACCGGAAAACCGACTTCCATCACATCGACGTTTAATCTGGCAATCGCATGCGCCAGCTGGATTTTCTGCTTATGGCTTAAGCTGGCACGTAATGCCTGTTCACCATCTCGTAAGGTGGTGTCGAAAATCCAGATTTTGTCTTGCCCGCTCATAGTTTGTTCCTCTGTCGCTGATTTTTTATCCCGTTATCAGACCTGGAGGTAACAAAAAACCCCGGCCTGTGGCTCGGGGTTTTTGCTGGATCCGGTAAACGCGTGTTACCAATGCACAAAACCCCGTGGCCTGAGTAGGAGCACGAGGAGGTTGAGAATCATTGCGTTTAAACGGGTATTCGTTGTCATCATATTTTTGTTCAGAATTCAGGTCAAAACTGCGTCAACTGCGCGAATGTCACTAGTAATACCATGGCAATTTTGGAAATGCAACAGTATAGATGGCCAAACCAGCTGGTTATCTTCTGAACGAATTTACATGGATAGCGCATTTTCGTAGCCAGATCAGCAGCTTTGGCAGAGGTGTTTTGCCGCCGTTTTGGGTTAAAAAAACAACAAACTCACCGGTTTTGCAGAATAATGACAAAAATAACATGACAATTGCGCCCACCACGGCTTAAAATGCTCGCCGTTCTGCCAAGTGCTCCTGCACACGCAACTCTGCCCGGGTGGTGAAATCGGTAGACACAAGGGATTTAAAATCCCTCGCTCGAAAGGGCGTGCCGGTTCAAGTCCGGCCCCGGGCACCATCAAATTCCCTCTGTTGTAAAATTCCATGCATATCTAATTATCTGATGCATATGCTTGAGCTGACATTTCAGTCCAGATTTAAGTCATGCCTGTGATATTTTTTACGATGCAACAACATCTTTGTCATGCAATTCGACCCAACTTCTGATGATAAGCCAGTGAATGCATCTGCTCTGGCGAAGTGAGATGGTGCATCACGCGCTTCAATAAAACATGCGGTTGGCGCTAGGAGCCTTGCAATAGCTGCTTCACCACATCCGATTGCTGCTTTCGCAACAACGATATCGCATAAAAGCTTTCAAAAGCGTTGGTCAGAACCTGATATTCCTCCAGCAATCCCTGGCGGATTTCGTCTTTAACCACTACTGAGGGAAGGACAGCGCAAGCGCCACTATCCCGGGTTAGAAGGCGAAGCATCGCCATATCATCGGCTTCTGCTAAGATATCGGCTTTGTATTGCGAAACAGCGCAGATCCGGTCAAAAGCGGCACGCACTTCAGTTGCTGGTGCTGGTAAAACCCAGCGTTTCTGTTGGTATCCCTCGGGAAAGGAGGTCGCAGGTTTTTCTCCCTTAGGGCCAATGATCGCAATCGATTGACGCCGCAATAGTTGCTGATGCCAATGCTGTTGATTATCGTGATGCACCGTCCGATTGGTGAGCACAAAATCGAACTCATGATTTGATAAGCCATTTAATAAATTGCTCATGCCGCGAATGGCAATTTTTAAGCGTAAATGTTCAGTTTCCAGCAACGGAGCGATAAAACTCTCAACAAAATTCCGCGATAAATGAGTCAGGACGCCGATAGATACGACCTGTGTAGAGCGGACAACCCCTTGTTTTAAAAGTTGTTCTAATTCATCCCCAGTACTAAATATATCCTGCGCATAACTTCTTACGCGTTGACCTTCGTCCGTCAATCTCAGCGTACGGCCAACCCGCTCAAATAGCTGGACATCATATCGCTGCTCCAGCAAGCGGATTTGTGTCGACAACGCGGACTGCGATAAATGCAGTTCGCGAGCGACTTGCGTGAGATTCCCCACCACCGCAACCCGCCAGAAATAATACAGATGATGATAGTTCAAACCACTCATAATCGTTCTCTATAACAGAATGAATCATTAGTATATATGTATTTTATTTAATCAATATCCTCCGCTCATAATGTTCCGGTACCAATTTGGAGGTGAGTGATGGTGGAACACATGATCTTTGCGCTCTTGCTGTTGCTGGTGGTCATTCCGGCGAGCACGGGCGCCTGGGCAGGCTGGACGCGTCAATCCGGAACACAAATCGCCCGTCAGGCGGTGCGCAGTGCACAGTGGACGCTCGGGTCCTTTGTGCTGCTGGCGGTAGTCGTATTTGCTTTTCCGGCACAACAACTTCCCGAACTGATTCGGCTGCATCCGCTCAATGGGGTGATGCTAAGTTTGATTTTGCTGATGGGGTGGGTTGTTGTTCGATTCAGTCAGCACTACATGGCTGGAGAATTGCGTCTTGGTTATTACTACCGCTGGTTATTTCTCACCTTTTCAGCCGTCATTCTGACGGTGCTGGCGAATCATTTATTGTTGTTTTTATTGGGCTGGATGACGATTAGTTTCGCACTGCATCGGTTGCTTGTATTTTATCCAACCCGACCTCGAACTATGCTTGCCGCGCACAAAAAATTCATTATCGCGCGTTTGGGTGAGTTGAGTCTGGCGATAAGCTTTTGGCTGCTTTACGACCATACAGGCAGCGCCAATATCAGCACCATTGTGCAGTTTTTACAGCAGCAGGAAGCGCCGCTCCATGGGGCGCTGGGTCTGGCCGCTTGCGGTTTGGCAGTGACGGCTTTACTCAAATGTGCGCAGTTGCCGGTTCATGGCTGGTTGATTCAGGTTGTCGATGCTCCCACGCCGGTGAGTGCGCTGCTCCATGCCGGGGTGATAAATCTTGGGGGCTTTTTACTGATTCTTTTTTCACCGTTGATGCTGCAAAGCACTGCTGCTAACGGCTTACTGTTGTTCGTGGCAGGGGTTAGTTTTGTACTCAGTGCACTGATTATGCAAACCCGGGTCAGTGTCAAAGTGCGCCTGGCCTGGTCGACCAGTGCACAGATGGGATTTATGTTGGTGGAATGCGCGATGGGACTTTATGAACTGGCGTTACTGCATCTAGTGGCCCATTCGCTTTACAAAGCACATGCATTTTTATCTGCCGGGAGTTCAGTGCAGCAGCATCAGCTACTCAGGCTGAGTGATAGTCGACGCGGGTCTGTTGCAGGGTGGTGGGCGAGCGCCATTCTGGTGTCTGGCATGACATTTGTCGCTGCGTACTGGGTGGGTGGCTCCTTCAGCTTATGGCTGCTGTTGGCGCTAGGTTTTACCAGTTACCTTGCAAGACATCAGCACGGTCTCCAAAGCTATGTTTTTGCGTTAAGTCGGGTGTCTCTGCTGCTGGCAATATTAACGCTCTGGAAAGGGGCGGTGCCGCCATGGCTGGGATTGCCGCTTAATGTTCACCCCTCAATGATGCTTGAAATTAGCCTGTTGCTGTTGTTAAGCGGGCTGGTGGCAGGTTCCGTGTTCCTGGCAAAGCAACCGGTGAATCAGCTATCAGCGCGGATCCAGCATGCTTTTTTTGCCGGATTATACCTCGATGAATGGCTTACACGGCTGACTCAACGCCTATGGCCGATGCGTTTGTCGCCCGGCCAATCTGCTTCGTCAATTAACAAATATCCATCTTGAAGAGGTTGCTATGAATTCAACAATTGCTCCAGCAGAGACCGCCCCTCAGCAAGTCGGAACTTTGCTGACACAACTGCAGCAGGTCACAACCCAGATCGCTCCGAATTGGCCTTTAGATCAGATGATCGCGGTCAACCCCTATTGGCCATTGCGTCATCAACGGATCGAAGCGGTTGCGGCGCGCCTGAAGGCACTTAATGGTATTGACCTTATACTGCCGGCGTCCGCCTATGTTCGGATGTTTAAGCAAGGGCACATCAGACCTTTTGCCTTGCATCAGGCGCTGAGCGAGGCTGCACAGCCATTGGAATTACAAAGTTTTGTGCTGCGCTCCCAGACGTTATTTTCTGATATCCAGGGTATTCAGTCACTGGCGATGCTTTATGATCAGCAGCAGAGTGACTATGAATTGAGTCTGCAGCAGGAGCTCAATTCACACATGAGTCAGTTTTGTGCTTTTTATTTTCAGCAGCTGGAGCGTCAGTCGCAAGGCTTGGTGGATGGCGATTTATATCGCCAATATCAGCAATTTACCGCTGAAGATCGCGGTCTGGATCTTTTGCTCGGCACGGCAGGATTACATCACCGTTATGCTGGTTTGCCCGCTAGTATCGATGAGTTGATCCGGTTATGTCAGCATAGTTTTCAATTCCCTGACGGACTGTTTGCGCTGTATGCCGAAGCTTTACAACGCCAGCTAAACGGTTGGGCAAGTTGGATGGCGTATCAACATTGGCAAGCTCGATTGCAGGGGCGTCCGCCAAGTGCAGTATTAGATTTGTTGGCGATGCAACTTGGCTGGGAGCTCGTTTTATTGCAGCAGCTTGCAGCGACACAACCGTCCCGGCACCTTGAGTTACAGCAGGAGTTGCTTGGGTTGTTGCGTAGTAGCACTGAACAGTTAGCGGTGACTGAGGAGCAACAGCATTATCAGTTCATCTGGTGGCGTGCAGCGGAAATCGACTATCAGCATCAACTGCGAAGCAGTCTGTTAACCCCAGCGGTCTGTTCATCGAAGGCGCCTCAGTTGCAGGCAGTCTTTTGTATTGATGTCCGCTCGGAAGTCATTCGACGCGCCCTTGAAGGGCAAAGCGATACGATACAAACAATAGGCTTTGCAGGTTTTTTTGGTTTGCCAATCCAGTTTGAACTCGCCGGCACACCATTTTCCCGGCCGCAATTACCCGGCTTACTGGCGCCTGTGATCACTGCGCGTCCTTTGCAACTACCTCAGCATCTAGTAAACCAAGCCCGCCATCTAGGGCATTGGCAGCGGGTGGGTTTACATGCCACCAGCTCATTCCCGATAGTCGAAAGCAGTGGTTGGTTGGCATTGCCTGCCTTGTTGCAAAAATCCCTTTTTTCATCGCGACAAATCGATCTCTATAGTGCGGCCAGCGCCACTGATGACTGGGTGCTCGAGCAAGATGGCCAAGCCCTGACACTGGCAGAGCGTGCTGGTTTGGCGGGTAAAATCCTGCAGTTAATCGGCCTGACGACTTTTGCACAGACCGTTTTATTGGTAGGGCATGGCAGTCAGTCTGCCAATAACCTGCATGCAGCTTGTCTGGATTGTGGCGCTTGTGGCGGCCAAAGTGGTGAGGTCAATGTCCGGATCCTTGCGGCTTTGCTCAACGCACCGGACGTGCGGGAGGCGTTGGCTGCGCAAAATATGTCTATTCCACCGGACACTCAGTTTGTCCCTGCATTACACAATACCACCACCGATCAAATCGTTTGTTTTGCCTCGGTACCAACCCAGGTTGAGCAATGGTTGTGTGCTGCCAGTCTTCAAGCTAGTTTGGAGCGGCATCGGCGCAGCGCAGATCCACAGCACTTGCAAAGTAGCGCAGAGACTGTTGCCGCAGACCTATCCCGAAAGTCAGTGGACTGGTCAGAAACGCGGCCTGAATGGGGTCTTGCTGACAATGCAGCTTTTGTCATTGCGCCTCGTAGTTGGACCCGCTTAAACAATCTGCATGGACGGGTATTTTTGCATGATTATCAAGAGGCTCAGGATATCGATGGCAGTATCTTGGAACTGTTGTTAACCGCACCGATGATCGTCACCCACTGGATCAATATGCAATACAACGCCTCGGTTACAGCTCCTGATAAATTTGGGAGCGGCAATAAAGTGTTGCACAACGCTGTCGGTGGTCACATCGGTGTGTTTGAAGGGCAGGGTGGTGATTTACGAATTGGCTTGCCATTACAATCCGTGCATAACGGCCAGCGCTGGATGCACCAACCTTTGCGGTTAACTGTCGTGGTTGCTGCATCGGAACAAGCCATCCTGAGTGTTTTGGACAAACATGCGGATGTGCGGGTTTTGGTCGAAAACGGTTGGTTGTACTTATGGCAATGGACAGAGCAAGGGTTAAGACAGTTAAAGCAAGGTCAGTGGATTGAGATAGAATAATCCGCAACTCAAAGAGGGAATAAGTCATTGACGTCTGAAAAACACAGCGTAGCGATTGTAGAAGCGGCGCTTCTGACCAAACATCACAAATTAGCCTTGATTGAACCCGTATTGGCCGCTATCGGCATCAGGGTGATCGACACGGATGCCTTTGACACTGATACCTTGGGTAGTTTTTCGGGTGAAACGCCACGCCGGCAAACGCCGCTGGAGTGTGCCCGAACCAAAGCGCAACTGGCTGCGGAGCTGACCGGTTTGCCGATTGGCATTGGCAGCGAAGGTAGTTTTGGCGGAGGGCCTTATGCCGGATTGGTGAATTGGGATGACGAGCTGTTGTTATTACTGGATACCCGCACCGGTCAGGAAATTGTTGCTGTTGCTTCTGGTCCGGTGCCTCTGGCAAGCCTGGAGACTGAATCACTGGCGGCTATAGCCCGCCATCTGCAACAACATGATGCTGCCCAAGGCTGGATTTGCAGTTTTAGTCAAGGATTGGCGAAAGGATTAGTCGGATTGGAGCAAGTTCAGGCCGCGTTGACCGCAGCAGGATTGCTGACTGATGCGGCGACTCTGAGTGAAAAAATCAAACTGCAACCCGACTTACGTGCCCATCTGTGCCCAGCCCGACAACAGTATATTCAGCAGGCCGCTCAGCAATTGGCGGCGCGCTGGCAATCGTTATGCCCGTCTTGCCAGCAGCCGGATTTCTGGCGTAAAGCGGTGGAAACTGGCTTACCTTGTGAGGTCTGCCGTTATCCCACCGACCGCATTAAAAGCTATATCAAAAAATGTGATGGTTGTGGCTATATTGAGCGCGAGCCGAGTCGTGTAGAATTTGCCGAACAGGGGCACTGTCCATTGTGCAATCCCTGAACAGCTTGTTAACCTTCGGAGAGTGTTTTTCTTGAATACATTGCGTTTGAGCTCGGCCATGGATGCGGATGTTGAACTAGCAGCGCAACTGCTGAAACAAGGCGGTTTAGTGGCGGTGCCAACCGAAACTGTCTATGGCTTGGCTGCCGATGCGACGAATCCGTTGGCGGTCAGACAAATCTTTGCTGCCAAAGGACGTCCGGCTGATCATCCACTGATTGTGCATATCCACGATGCGTCAGCTTTAAGTTTATGGGCAAAAGATATTCCCGAGCTGGCTTTTAAGTTAGCCGAGGCATTTTGGCCCGGCCCGTTGACCTTGCTGCTGAAAAAAGCCGACCATGTCAGCAATGTAGTCACTGGCGGGCTAGACACTATTGGCTTACGCGTTCCTGCGCATCCGGTGTTCCAGAAGCTTTTACAAACTCATCAGTTAGCTGTAGCTGCGCCTTCGGCCAATCGCTACAAAAAGTTAAGTCCAACCAGTGCCCGGCAGGTTTTTCATGGCATGGCTGGCCGGATTGATGCGGTTTTGGATGGCGGTGATTGCGCGTTGGGTTTGGAATCGACGATTGTTAGTTTGCTTGGCGATCGCCCTCAGGTGCTGCGAGCAGGCCCGATCAGTGCATCAGCGCTTGCCAGAGTGATTGGGGAGCCTATCGCTCAACCGGTGACACATCAAGAGAAAGTTTCCGGAAATGTTGATGCGCATTATCAGCCGGAAAAAAAACTATTATGTCTGCCATTTGATGCCTTGGTTCAGAAGCTTTCCGAAGCGACACAACCTCTGGCGGTACTCCATTGGACACCCTTGCCAGATCCGCAACCAGCATGTTGGCACAAGTTCATGCCGAACCATGCGCAGGATTACGGTCAAGCATTGTATCGGGAGCTCTATCATGCCGATCAGACAGACGCCGAGGTGATTTTAATCGAGTCTCCGCCAACAGGTGAAGCGTGGCTGGCTGTTCATGACCGATTGTCACGTGCCGTCAGCAAGGATTGAGTGCTGACCTCAAGTCTGCGACATGCCGCAGAATAAGGGAGTGCATCTTTCTGATTGTGTCGACAGCGGGCAGGTGCTGAAGTCCGGGTTGCACCTGCCATATCGCGTCCGGTGCCGCAAACTGCTATAACTTACTTAAATTTACCAAGTCGTGAGTCCCTTTATGCCCCATTATTCCGCTGATTTTATTAAAGAAATGCCAAAGTCTGATTTGCACCTGCACCTTGATGGCAGTTTGCGGCTGGAATCTTTGATTGAGATGGCCAAACGGAGTCAGCTGACTTTGCCCTCGAATACCGTGGCAGGGCTGAAAGAGTTAGTGTTTAAAGAGTCGTACAACAATCTGGGTGAGTACCTGCATTGTTTCCAATATACCTGTGGTGTGCTGAGGAATATGGAAAACCTGGAACAGGCGTCCTATGAGCTGGCGATTGATAATCAGCGAGAAGGTGTCAATTACATCGAAGTACGATTTGCGCCGCAACTGCTGATTGATTTGCCGGCCGGCATCACTTTTGACAAGGTAATGCATGCGGTTAATAACGGCTTAAAACGCGCCCAAACTGAATACAACCAGCAAGCGGTGGTGATGGCCGGCGACAAGCCGCCATTCGCTTATGGCATTATTAACTGTGCGATGCGGATGTTTGGCGATAAAGGCTTTTCACCTTATTACACCAACCTATTTCAGCTGATGCGTGACTTTGAGCCGATGCAGGTGATTAAACTGGCGGCGATGGAGCTGGTCCGTGCCAGCGTAAGGTTACGCGATGAAGAAGGGGTTCCTATCGTGGCGCTGGATTTAGCCGGACAAGAATCCGGTTACCCGGCACACAACTTCAAAGAAGTGTATGAATACGCTCATCAACACTTCTTATTGAAAACCTTACATGCCGGTGAAGCCTATGGCGCTGAGTCGGTATTTGAAGCTATTACTGAATGTTATGCCGACCGGATTGGCCATGGCTATTCGATGTTTATGCCAGAGATGATCCGCGATCCGAGCATCCTGGATAAACAAAAATATATCAAAGAGTTAGCTTCCTATATTGCCGACAAGCGGATTGCGATTGAAGTGTGCCTGACCTCAAATCTGCAAACCAATCCGGCGATCACCGACATCAAGCAGCACAAATTACGTGACATGCTGGAGAACCGCATCGCCACAGTGATTTGTACTGACAATCGCTTAGTGTCGAACACCACCGTGAGTCGGGAGTATCAGCTGGCGGTCGATAATTTCGATATCCCGCTGAAACGCTTGAAAGATATTGTCGCCTACGGTTTCAAGAAAAGTTTCTTCCCGGGAAGTTATGTCGAAAAGCGCGAATATGCGAAGCACTGTCTGGAGTATTTCGACGTGGTGGCACGTAAATACGGTTTTATCTATTAACCACCGGATTGGACTATCCGCTGTCTTGCTTTCGAGCACTAGCCCCGTGATTCGGGGCTTTTTTCTTTGCGCCGAAAATTTGCTTGGCCTGTGACGCCAAGATGCAAATCCTAAAATCTCCATTAAAAAGAACAATTTTAAGTTGTTGATAGTAAATGAATTATGCAAGATATTGAATGTGAAGGAAAAACTGTCGCAAAAAAGATACACCTTAAGTTATTGAATTATATGGATATGTTAAATACCCCCGAAACGCTGTCTCTAATTAGCAACAGATCCTCACACAGAACACCGCCGGGCATCAGCTCTTCTTTGAGTAAAACATTATAAGTAGCTGAAATTCATAGACTAATTATTATTTTTAAATATTGGCACAAGCCGTGCATTAAACAGTTTGTCCAGGTAAATAACGCAAGTGATACAGCAGGTTCCACTTCCGTTTTTTACCTGATGAAACCAATCAGTGAAGTTCAGAATTTGAAGCCCAGCGTCGGCTGGCATGATGAGAAGAGGTACACCATGGACACATTTTTAATCGCAGCAGCAGTATTTTTCGCGGTCAATGCTTTTGTGTTTGTTACTTACTTGCGCAAAATTGATCTGAACGGCACCGCTGTTCGTCAGCTGGAAAAAGCGCAATTTGCCGATGCTTATAATCGCCAGTCGGCAAAAGTACGTAAAGCCCGTGCCGCTGGTGTTGCTGCTCGCGCCTAACCCTTTCAAATCCCTTCAGGGCCGGTCTTTGTACCGGCCTTTTTTTTGCCTGCAATGTTATGGCTGCGTTATGGGTCGCGGTTCGCCTATTTTAGCGTTTACGAATGCCTGTACTAGCCATCAGGTCTTAATCTGATTGGGGCTGTCGCATTAATCCGTTATGATAGAAGGTGATATACCCGTTATCGCCGCAAGCCGTCAGGAGAATTCATCTTTATGCGTATGCCTTTTCAGCCAGCCTCTTTGCGGCAATTTATCCTGCTGAGTTTTTTTCTGGCGCTGATTCCACTGGCTGTTTTGTTGTGGCAAAGCAATAGTGCCTTGTCGGACGTCAGTCGTTATGCCGTGGCTGAAGCTGAAACTTCGGTCGGTAGCGTTAAGGTGACGGAAAATATGCAAAATGTGGTGATTGATATTGAGCGGGCGGTTCGTCAGTTCAGTATCTTGCGCACCGATGCGCTAAGCCGGTTGGCGAAAACCCATATCGACAATTATCAGCAGATGCTGGATACGCTGTGTCAAAGCCTCAACGCAAAAAGTTTATGTGAACAACAGCAACGGCAGGTCGCCGTGTTATTGCAAATTTACTTGCAAAGCAGCATCGAGGACTTGTCACCCTTGTTACTACAAATCCGGCAGCAGCAAGGGCAGCTCACCGAACAAACCTGGAATTTGCTGGAAGAGCGGCTGCAGGCGCAACAACGTTATGTGGTCGCAGCTCAAAATCAGTTGGCGTGGCAGAGCGTCGCTTTGGTGATCCTGACCTTGTTGTTGGTACTGTGGGCATCTGCGCGAATTGCTTCGCCGGTGAAACAGCTCGATACCATGATCCGGTCCATCGGTCAGGCCAGTCACCATTTTCCGAATGAACAAGTAGAAGGTCCACGTGAGCTGACGGAGCTTGGCGAGCAACTTCGTTGGCTGGCCTCGCGATTACAGCAACTCGAAGCCTTGCGGCTAATTTTACTGCGGCATGCTTCGCATGAACTTAAAACCCCGTTGTCCAGTATCAAGGAAGGCTGCGCGTTATTATCTGAACAAGTGGTCGGGATCCTGAACCCACAGCAAAAGGAAGTTGTGACTTTACTGAGCGGCAGTGCCGATCGGTTAAGCCAGCTCACCGAGCAGTTACTGGATTACAACCGGTTGTTACAACAAGCAAAACCGGAATTTGCCTGGCATGATAGTCAACAATTACTCCAAAGTTGTTTTAATGATCATGCCTTATCGTTACAGCAACGACAGCAGTATATTGAGCTCGATTGTCAGCTACCGCGAATTTATACCGATGCGATGTTGTTCCGGCGGATCCTGGATAATCTGATCAATAATGCGCAGGCGTATGGTGGTCAGGCAAGCCCGGTGTGGGTGGTGATTCGGCCGCACGATAAATTTATGTTATTAGACGTCGCTAATAACGGTACGCCGATTCCGGCGGAAATGCGGGCTAAACTGTTTGAACCCTTCCAGCGTGGCACTGCGCCGCGGTTTGACGCGATTCAGGGATCGGGTTTAGGGCTTTCTATTGTGGCAGATTGTGCCCGGTTGTTGGGTGGTTTAGCGGAAATTGTGGATGTGAATTATGCAGATGTCTGCATTCGTATCCGATTACCTATGGTTGAGGATCCATTATGAAGTTATGGTCTGTGCTGGCTGGCAGCTTATTGCTGGCCGGATGTCAGGGGACGCCGGTGTCATTACCGGTTGTCATAAAACCAGTACCGGAGCCGGAAAAAGTGGTGGAACTGCCACGTCAGGTGCCGGAACCCGTGCAACCGGCAATGGCAATCAGCGATGACCCTTCCAGTCTGATCGCCTGGAGCGAGTTTCGCAGTGAACTGTTGAAAATGACCGCAAAACAGCGGGAAAACCTAAGTAAAAATCTGCAATACGGCCCCGTTGTGGCGCTGCAGCAGTTGCTGATTCGGATCCATCCAGATACGCCATATCCCATCCGCTTTAAAGCCCAAACGCAACTTGGCGAACAGTTAAATACTTTGCCAGCCGGCCTGGCTGACATGCTGCGCTGGGACCACGCCTATAACCAAAAGTTGCTGGAATCCGAATCTGCAGTCAAAGCCTTGGGGCGTCTCAATGGTCAGCAGCAGGATAATTTGGAGCGCCTGCAAAAGCAAAACTCTGATTTACAGAAAAAAATTGATGCGCTCACCCAGATCGAAGCCAAATTGAATCAAAGTGGTGGAGGTTAAGCATGAGTGGAGTGAACGCCCGGTTATTGCTGGTTGATGATGATCCCAGTTTATTGCGCTTGATGACACTGCGACTGGAAGGTGAGGGTTATCAGGTGTTTAGTGCAGATTGCGCCGAAACCGCCTTGACGATGTTAGCAAAACAGCCGGTGGATGTGGTGCTGAGCGATCTGCGGATGCCCGGACTTGACGGCATGGCCTTGTTTGATGAAATTGCCAAACGAAATCCTGGGTTGCCGGTGGTGCTCATGACGGCGCACGGTTCGATCCCGGAAGCGGTTGCAGCAACCCAACGGGGCGTGTTTGGCTTTTTGACCAAGCCACTGAACAATGTTGAATTGCGGGATATATTGCAAAAAGCTATCCATCAGTCCCATGTCCCGAGTAAAGATGAATGGCGGCAGGGGATCGTCACCCGCAGCAAGGGGATGGAACAGCTGCTGGAGCAGGCTTATCGTGTAGCGCAGCGTGATGTCAGTGTGCTGATCACCGGCGCCAGCGGCACGGGTAAAGAGTTACTAGCCAAAGCGATTCATCAGGCCAGCCCGCGGGCGCGGCGTAACTTTGTGGCGATCAACTGCGGCGCCTTGCCGGAGCATTTACTCGAGTCTGAACTGTTCGGACACGCCAAAGGTGCTTTTACCGGAGCGGTGACCGAGCATAGCGGTTTGTTTCGGGAAGCTGACGGCGGAACCTTATTCCTGGATGAAATCGGCGATATGCCGCTGCCCTTGCAGGTGAAATTGTTACGAGCGCTGCAGGAGCGGCAAATCCGTCCTGTCGGCAGCGCCAAATCTATTCCAATTGATGTCCGGCTGATTTCCGCGACCCATCGCGATTTAAAACAGGCGATGCAAGAACAAAGCTTCCGCGAAGATTTGTATTACCGGCTGAATGTGGTGAATTTGCAGCTGCCGACGTTGCGCGAGCGGGCGGAAGATATTCCGTTGCTGGCGCGGCATGTGCTGGCCCAAAGTGGCGAGCGCCATCATGTGCAGGTTAATCGTTTTTCCGAAGACGCGATGCAGGCGTTAGTGACGGCGCAGTGGCCTGGGAACGTGCGGCAATTGGTGAATGTGGTCGAACAATGCGTGGCTTTGACCAGTAATCCGGTGATTAGCTTAGCCTTGGTCGAGCAAGCCCTGGCGCAAAACCGGAGTTTTTGGCCGACCTTAAGTGAAGCGCGTGACCAGTTTGAACGGCAGTATCTGGTACGGGTACTGAAAATGTCTGAAGGGAATGTGACCCGTGCCGCAGAGCTGGCGGGCAGAAATCGGACTGATTTTCATAAGCTTCTGAAAAAGCACGAATTAAGCGCATCTCAAGTGTCGGAACAAGGGGATGAGCCGGAATAATCATCGGCACGCAAAACTTGCTGCCGCTGAATGGTCAGCGATGAAATGGCGAAGTGATTAAACGATGAACGAAAATTTTGATGTTGAACCTGAAGTATTAAAAGCCAAAATTACCGCAGAGACAGCCCAGATTAACTGGCTGGAATTGCAGAAGTTTTATGCCGCCGGTGATGTATTGCAGATTGCTGCCCAACTTGACTTGATTGAAGTTGCCTACGCATTTGCCAAAGATGACAAGGCAACTGTAGCCGCCTGGCTGGCGCAAGGCCTGGTTGGCCGGGTTGCAGCTGAGCAGGCGCAGCTTTGGTATCAGCAACAAGCGACATTGTGGGCGGTGGTAATTTCGCCTTGGGTGCTGGTACAGGACAAATGGTCGCGCCCGCATTAAGGTCATCTAAAATGCCCGGTGACAGCTACAATCGTCAGTGGCGTTGTCACACTATTGAAAAGGTGAACTATGTCGGAAATTCGTGGTTTATCCGCCTGGATGAAGGTACTGCTGAATCAGAAACTGCCGTCGATCAATAGTGTGGTGCAGGAAGTTTGTCAACTCAACGACAGCAGTGAAAGTAGTGCCGACGATTTAGCGCAAATTATTCTGCGTGATGCCAATTTAACATCCAAAGTGCTGCGGGTTGCCAATACGGTGCATTACAACCGCTCGAGTAAACCGGTGCAGACGGTGTCGCGGGCTATTGTTCAAATTGGGTTTATCGAAGTTAAAAATATTACCCTCGCCAGTGTGCTGATTGATAGTTTTCTGTCCGGCAAACCGAAAACCATGCTGATCCAGCGGCTGGCACGGTCTTTTCATGCAGCGGTGCAGGCCAGAGCCATGGTGCCGAAGTTAGACAACGATCGGCGTGAGCAGGTGTTTATCGCCGCGTTGTTACGGCAGGTCGCTGATTTAGCTTTATTGGCCAGTCAGGAAAGTGCCGCTGAGCAATTTATTATCGAACGCGATTTGTACCCAGCTGATGAACATGCTATTGCGATGAAATACCTTGGCGTTGGGATTGATACTCTCAACAAAGAACTGATCAAGGAATGGAAGCTGGGGGATCTGTTGCTGGATGCAGTCAGTCCGATCCATAAATCCGGAACCTTGGCCGAGATTGTCAATCTGGCCGATCAAATCAGCCAGCATATTGCGCAGGGCCTTACGTCGCCGCAAATGAGCGATCATTGTCTGCAGCTGGCGAAAATCTGCCAGCTCAGCCTGGAGGAAAGCCAGCAACAAATTTTATTGATGGCCGACGACGCAGCTGCTATCGCCAGTAGTTATGGCGCCGATAAAATTCTGCCGCAATTGCCGGGACGGCAGCAAATTCTCGAAGCGACCGCCCAATATGCGGTGACCGACCACGAACTGGTGCGACATCTGAATCTGTTGTTTAAGTTGTTTCAGCTCGGCGATAACCTGACCAAAATTTTGCATTCTGCCGTGCTCTGTGTCCATGAAGGTGCCGGATTGGCGCGGGTTAGCCTGATGTTGATGGACTATAAAAGTAAGTCCTTTGAACCACGTTATGTTGCGGGCCGCGACACCTTGCAGTGGCGGCAGCAGTTAAAAATTGAGCTGGATAAATTGCACAAAGGTGAATTGTTGCACGATTTACTCCTGAAACAACAACCTATTTGGCGGCTGAAAAATACCGCGTCACAACCGCTGGCCGGGCTTGAAGTGTTATTGCCGCAGGATGGCGATTGCCTGGTGGCCAGTCTGAAAGTAGAAAAACGCATCTTTGCGCTGTTTTATGCAGATGCCGCTGGAAAGGCGATTACGGCACGACAGTTCGCTGAGTTTCAGCTGGTGGCGAGTACGTTACAACTGAAGCTGCAACAGAACGAAACCGCAGGCTGAAGACTGACTTGCTGGTGGATGGCGCAGCGCTTATCTACCTACGATTTAATTGAATTTGAATTTGGCGGGTGTTTTTACTGATGGGACGTCTGGTAAGGCGGCTCAGCGAAGCATCATCCGTCGATCTTCATTCGCAAACCAAAGCCTTATCAAGCGATACATTAAAGATAAAAAAAGGGAGTCGTATCAGGCGACTCCCAAACTGCAGAAACGCATAATCCATCATCCTTGACGCTGCAGCTTTGTTGCCGTCACGCGTTCACTGGGGCACCAGTCCGACACAATCGCATAGGACGACTATGCTTATGTGCCGTTCCAGATTCTCTTGTTAGTCCGCGCGCTACAACTTCAATGATTTAGGGTGCAAACACGGTGGTTTTCGGATCCTTGCATCAACACGATTTCTGAGTTGACCCCCTGGGACTGACATGAGAGCTGCGTTGTCGCAAAACTCATTCTTTTCGCTTCAGACGCAGCAAAACCATGACGGCCGCAGCGGAGAGAATACCCGCACTTATCCCAATGATTATCGGAGATACGGTCGCAAGACCCAAAGCAACCACAATAGCACCACAAACGATGCCTACCACCGCACCGGTTAATATCGACCGTCTTATATTTCCTGACATTTTCTCCTCCGTATTTCTATGTCAGAGCCAAGGCAGTGAACACACTGCCCAGGCTCAAAAGCAAAGTCTATTCGGCAAACACCCAGGCAAAAAATTCGGTGGCAGCATAAGTTGCAGCACCACCTACGGCACCACCGATACCGCCGATAACTGCACCTGGCACGGCACCAACTCCACCTGCTGCAGCACCACCAATTGCGCCCCCAACAGCACCACCTACAGCGCCTCCGGCTGTTGCACCAGCAAACGCGCCCCAGTCCCAGGCTCCGCCTACGTACATCATTTCACTTAAATTTAATTCACGAACAGCAAAATTGTTTTGCATCACTAAAGTGCTCATAAAAATTGCTATTAGGTTTGTTGTTAATCGGGGCCAGCAAGCCATCGACGTTTAGCAATGTAGTAGAGATTTTTTAAGTGCGTAAGCTGCTATTTATACCAGGGGATCGGAAGTTAAGATCTAAGAAGTCGTTGTCTTAGCAGGATGAAAGTGGCTTATTGGAGATACATCTGAGGGGCAGATCGAACTTCAGTGAAAAAAAAGGGAGTCGTATCAGGCGACTCCCAAACTGCAGAAACGCACAACCCACCATCCTTGAAACTACATGGTCAAAGATTTAGGGTGCAAACACCGTGGATTTCGGATCCTTCCGCAAACCGTGCAAGTACAGTTTGTCTCCATGACCAAAGCACTATACAAGGCTTGAATTCGTATTGCAAATGATTCTCATTTAAAATATGCTGTTTTTCACGTGAACGATGTCGCGAGCAGGCTGCAAGCTGGTTGCTCAGGCGAGCGTTTTCGGTAAAACAGGGAGTTGCCTCATGTTTAGTTCAAGCTTTCCGTTGCCGTTATTGTGGTTGCAACTCGGTTGGATGTTGCTCCCGGCGGGGTTGCTGATGGCGATCGATTACTGGTTGTATCAGTCGCTGGATAAGCGGGTTTGCCTATTGGCCATCTTGTTGGTTTTGTTACTTTTATGTTGTGGATTTTATCAATGGCATCTCGGATCCTGAACATCGGTTGCAGTGGTGTAGAAAAGCATCAATACTAGGCGATAAACACGCCTGATCGGAAAAATGCTGATGTTGTGGGAACCTGGGTGGTTGTTGCGCTGCTGGTTAATCTGCTGTTTATTGCTGGCGCCTGTGCTGGTACGCGCGGCATCTCTCTCCAATTTAGCACTCTCTGCCAATCCTGCAGTCTCTACCAATAGCATCGTGGGCTTGTCTGCTGCGACCGATGTCAGTCCCAGGTCGGTGGAGGTCTATAGCCGCTTTATGCAACTGGGCCGTCAACATCCGTTTTTGTCGCAAGCCACGGCTCTGGTACAGGATGCGCAGGGTTTTTTGTGGATCGGCACCCAGCATGGCCTGTATCGATATGACGGTCAGGTGGTTGAAAGTTATCGCGCCGACCCCACCGACACCAATAGTTTATCCTCGGATTGGATTTCGACCCTAATGCTCGACCGACGCGGGCAGCTGTGGGTTGGCACCCGGTATGGAGGTCTGAATGTATTTGATCCAGCCACCGAGCGATTTAGCCGAATCGCCATTCCGCGCTCGCAGGGCATCGCACAACAAGTTGAAATCAGCGCTTTGTATCAGGATCAAAACCTACAGATTTGGGTGGGAACCTTTGGAGCAGGTTTGTATCGCTGGCAGGCCGATAACCAACAACTCGAACTGGTGCAGTTGCCTGCTGTTGCCAGAGAAATCGACGGTTTATTTATCAACAGTCTGCTGCTGGATAATGAAGGCTATTTATGGATCGGTACCGGCAGTGCGCCGTTGCGTAACCGAGGACAACACCAAGGAGGAGCCTTACGCTGGCATCCGCAGCGGCTGGATAAGCAGCTGTTCAGTGTCGACAATTCGGCATTACCTGTGGCAGCCGTTACAGCAATCAAAATGGATGACACCGGTCAGGTCTGGTTAACCAGCTACGGTGGCGGCCTGTTGCGATATTTGCAGAGCAGTCAAAAACTTCAGGTCGTGGCTCAGCAACCGGAGCTGTTAAAAAAAGGTTTATTGACCGATATCTGGTTTGCACCGAATGGGGGTCTGTGGGTCAGTAGTTATGACCATGGACTTTGGTTTTTACCCGGGCCAGGTCAGACCTGGCAAAGGTTTCGCGCCAATCCTATAGTGGCGCATCAAATCCAGAGTAATAACCTGACGGGGTTGTGGCTGGATAATCAGCAGACACTCTGGATTAAAAGCCCGGCTGGCATTTATGCGTTGTCGGCGATGGCGCAACAGGTGCGCAATATTCCGGTGGATCCGAATAATCCCGCGTTACTGGCGCACAACGATGTGTTCGGGATCTCACTGAAATCAGCCAACACATACTGGCTTGCCAATCGCGATGCCGGCGTGGCGGAAGCTGATTTAACGACGGCAACCGTCAAGCGCTGGCCGATTAAGCTGGCTGTGCCACAATCAAAAATGCCGACGCTGGTGCGCCAGGTGTTGCAGGATGCTCGGGGCACGGTGTGGATAGGGACAGATTCAGGCTTGTTTCAACTGGATCAAAATACCGGTTTATGGCATCGGTTTGCGCTGACGAACGTCGAGGTACAGCCGCATATTGGCGTACTTTATCAGGATGAAAAGCAGCGACTTTGGGTCGGTAGCCGCGGTGAGGGCTTGTTTTTGCTCGACGGTGGTACGACAACCCAGTTCCGGCAGGATCTTGCATCAGACGTTGGTTTAGCCAGTGATACCATCAGTACCCTTGGCTCTGACCCATTAGGCGATCTGTGGATTGGCTATGCGGATCAGGGGATTTCCCGACTCGATTTACAAACCGGCAAGATACAAAGCTGGCGTCAGGGCACTGCCAGTGCCGCCGGACTGCGCTTTAATGGGATCCAGCTGATTTACCCGGAAGGCGACGAGCTATGGGTTCGTGCCGGTAACGTCAATCATCGGGTGCTGCGCAATAAAGATGAACCAAAGAAAATTGAAGGTTTTAAAGCCTATGCTGGCGGTGAAGATGCGGATATTTATCTGCGCAACGCCCCAAATTTTCTTTGGTTGTATCGAAGTCAGTTACAGAATCAGGATTTAGTACAGTTTAATGAAGCTGATGGTTTTCAGGTGACGACCTGGATTGGTTCCTGGCTGATTAGCGAAGACGGTCTGCAGCTAAGGGGGGGCAATCAGGGGTTGGATTACTATTACCCGGCTCAGTTTTCTCAGCAAACTGAGCCTTTGGTCGTGCGCCTCACCGGATTTAACCTGTTCAATAAAAAAGTACAACCGGCACAAGATCAAAGAAGTGTGCTGCAACGCGCTATCGGTTATGCCAACGATGTCCGCTTGAACTATGAGCAGGATATGTTCACTTTGCAATTTTCGGCGTTGGATTTTGTTCAGCCCGGCCAAACCCGCTATCGCTATCGGCTCACGGGTTTTGATCGGGATTGGATTGAAACCGATGCCAGCAGCCGGCAAGCGACTTATACCCGGCTCGCTCCGGGCGACTACCAGTTTGAAGTGATGGCACGGCGGCCCGGTCAGGGCTGGCCAGTAGACGGCGCCACCCAGGTGTCGATTAAAATTCTGCCGCCCTGGTGGTTAACCTGGTGGGCAAAATCAGCGGCAGTGCTGCTGAGTTTTAGTGCAATTTGGGCTTTCCTGCATTTTCGTTTGCGAAACGAGCGTCAAACCCGGAACTGGCTGGAGCAAGTGGTCAGCCGACGCACCGCGGAGTTACAAACACAAAATCAGGCGCTGGCGGAATCGTACCGTGACATGACCTTATTGCAGATGCTGGCTAAACAGATTACCGCGTCGTTGGATTTGCAGGAAATTTTGTTTTTATGCCATAAAAGCTTGAATGAAATCATGGATGTGCATGTGCTGGCGATCGGCATTTACCGTCCGGAGAGTCAAAGTCTGGAGTTTAGTCATTGGCTGGAAAACGGTCGGTTAATGGAACCGTTCGAGCTGAAACTGCAACCGGAAGTCAACTTAGCTTCGGTGAGTTTTAACCAGCAACGCGAAATTATCATTCAAAGTCGCGAGCAATTTTTAAATTTTCTGCCGGAAATCCCGCCGCCGATCAATGGCGCTCCAATGCAAACCGTCTTGTATTTTCCGTTGCTGGTAAATGGCGAGCACATCGGCTGCTTAAGTCTGCAAAGCCCGAGAGTCGAAGCTTTTGCGCCGCAACAAATCAATCTGGTCCGGACGCTGACCAGCAATATTGCGATTGCGGTGGCGAATGCGCAAATTGTGGCTCGGTTACAACAAACCCAACAACAGCTGGTGATGCAGGAAAAAATGGCATCCTTGGGGGGGCTGGTGGCCGGTGTTGCTCATGAAGTGAATACGCCGCTGGGCATCTGTGTCACTGCGGCCAGTCACTTGCAACTGGAGTTGGCGGCGATCACCTTGGCGCATCAACAGCGTCAGTTACAGGTACCGGACTTTGAACGTTTTCTGGAAACCGCCAATACCGCCGCTTTGATGTTGACGCAAAATACCGATCGCGCAGCGGCGCTGATTAATAGTTTCAAACAAGTGGCCGTGGACAAATCGGCTGTCAGCTTGCGCGAATTTGATGTAGCCGAATACTTAAAAGAAGTCGTCCGCTCTTTGCAACCTGAGCTGAACAGATATCAGTGTCAACTGCAACTGTTGTCCGAACCCGGCATTACCTTGTATGCAGATGCTGGCTCGCTGGCGCAATTACTGACTCATCTGGTGATGAATTCGCTACAGCATGGCTTTAGTGCTGAGATGCGGCAGCCACCGAGGATTGAACTGAAAATCCAGAAAACTGTGGCGCATATTCAGCTTGAGTATCGCGACAATGGTTGCGGGATGAGCGCCGAAACGCTGAAACGCTTGTTCGATCCGTTTTTTACCACCAAACGCAGCGAAGGGAACAGCGGCTTGGGCGCTCATATTGTCTACAATTTGGTGACAGCACAACTGAATGGCAGCATTTACGCCAGCAGTGAGCCAGGGCAGGGGTTGTATTACCGGATTTTATTGCCCCAGTTGCGGCGACCAGATTAGCGCGCCGTTGGGCAGTGCCGATTTTTTAAGCCAAATCTGCTGCCAGAAAGCGCATATTTTGATTGCAATTATCTTTCGACTGTCTAAAATGCCTTTCGAATCGATTAATAATCTTTCGAAACGAAACTTTGAGTGGATTGCATGAATAAACGGAATACTCAGCAACGCCGTCGCGCTATCGTCGAACTACTCACCCAACAAGGAGAGGTCAGTGTCGATGAACTGGCGATGCGGTTTGACACTTCAGAAGTGACCATTCGCAAAGATTTAACCGCGCTGGAACATACCGGCTTGTTGCTGCGTAAATACGGTGGTGCGGTGCCATTGCCACAAGAGCTAATGACCGATGCGGTGGTTGACCGCATTTCAGCGCGAAAACAAGCGCTTGCCAAAGCAGCTGCCGGTTTAATCCGCGATCATTACCGCATTATTATCGATAGCGGCAGCACCACGGCCGCGTTATTGCCAGAGCTGTCAAACAAACAAGGATTGGTGGTGATGACCAATTCGCTGTTTATTGCCAATAGTCTGCGTGAGCTTGAACACGAACCGAAATTACTGATGACCGGCGGTAGCTGGGACGCGCAGTCGGAGTCCTTTCAGGGCCAGCTGGCGGAACAGGTGCTACGCGCCTATGATTTTGACCAACTGTTTATCGGCGCCGATGGCATCGATTTACAACGCGGCACCACCACTTTTAACGAACTGACCAGTTTAAGCCGGGTCATGGCGGAAGTGGCCCGCGAAGTGGTGGTGATGGTTGAATCCGATAAAATCGGCCGCAAAATTCATAATTTAGAACTGCCGTGGACGTCGATAAAAATCCTGGTAACCGACGATAAGTTACCCGACACGGCAAAAAGGCAAATAGAACAGCAGGGGGTCAAAGTGATTTGTGCTCCTGTCCAACCCAATACGGATAAACCGGAGTAAATATGTGTGGAATAGTTGGCGCGGTCGCGCAACGTGATGTCGTAGAAATTCTGGTCGAAGGTTTACGTCGGCTGGAATACCGTGGTTATGATTCAGCCGGTGTGGCGGTGATCAGCAACAGCGGCGAGTTACAACGTCTGCGCCGTTTAGGCAAAGTGAAAGAGTTATCAGACGCGGTGAAACTGCATCCAGCGCTGGGCGGCACCGGTATTGCACACACCCGTTGGGCGACCCATGGTGAGCCGTCTGAGCGCAACGCCCACCCGCATGTTTCGACCAAAATCTCGGTTGTTCACAACGGTATCATTGAAAACCACGGTCCGCTGCGTGACATGCTCAAAGGCAAAGGCTACGTGTTTAATTCTGACACCGACACCGAAGTTATCGCGCATTTAGTTGAAGAAGAATTAAAAACATCAGAATCGTTGTTAGCTGCAGTACAAAAAGCGGTGAAGCAATTTAACGGTGCTTACGGCACGGTATTGATGGACCAAACCGATCCAAGCCGGTTAGTGGTGGCGCGTTCAGGCAGCCCATTGGTGATTGGTTTGGGTATCGGCGAGAACTTTATCGCTTCAGATCAGCTGGCATTGTTGCCAGTGACCCGTCGTTTTATGTTTTTAGAAGAAGGCGATGTGGCGGAAATTACCCGAACCACAGTGCGCATTTTTGATAAAAACGGCGCACCGGTCGAGCGCGTAGCGCATGAATCGAACGTCAGTTATGACGCTGGCGACAAAGGCCAATACCGCCACTTTATGCTCAAAGAAATCTACGAGCAGCCGTTTGCGATTAATAACACACTAGAAGGCCGCTTAAGCGCTGAATCTGTACTAGATGAAACCTTCGGTAATGGCGCGGCTGAGCTGTTCAAAAAAGTAAAACACATCCAGATCGTTGCTTGTGGTACTTCTTACCACTCAGGGATGGTGGCGCGTTACTGGTTAGAATCCTTAGGCGGCATTTCCTGTAATGTCGAAATTGCCTCAGAATTTCGTTACCGCAAATCTTTTGTCCAGCCAAACAGTCTGTTAGTCAGCATTTCTCAGTCAGGTGAAACTGCCGATACCTTAGCTGCGCTGCGTCTGGCGAAAGAAGCCGGTTATGTTGGTAGCTTAACTATCTGTAACGTCGCTGGTTCTTCCTTGGTGCGTGAATCCGATTTAGCCTTTATGACCCGTGCCGGCGCTGAAATCGGTGTGGCCTCCACCAAAGCTTTCACCACGCAGTTGGTGGGCCTGGCGATGTTGACGCTGGCGATTGGTAAATACAACGGTTTAACCGCTGCGCAGCAAAAAGAGATGGTTGAAGCGTTGCGTTCATTGCCTGCCAAGTTAGAGCAAACACTGGAGCTGGCTGGCAGCATTGAAAAGCTGGCGGAAGAATTTGCCGACAAGCACAACTCCCTGTTCTTAGGCCGTGGCGATCAGTACCCAATCGCAATGGAAGGCGCGCTGAAGCTGAAAGAAATTTCCTACATTCACGCCGAAGCTTACGCCGCTGGCGAGCTGAAACATGGTCCACTGGCACTGATTGACGCGCAAATGCCAATCATCGTGGTCGCGCCAAACAACGAACTGTTGGAAAAGCTGCAGTCAAACGTGGAAGAAGTCCGCGCCCGCGGCGGTATCCTGTACGTGTTTGCCGACGCCGATGCTCACTTTAAATCAGACGCCACCCAACGCGTGGTCAACGTCCCACACGTCCACCCGCTGATTGCGCCGATTATCTATACCATTCCGCTGCAGTTATTGAGCTACTACGTTGCCATCATTAAAGGCACCGATGTGGATCAGCCGCGGAATTTGGCGAAGTCGGTGACTGTGGAGTAATTGTTGGATAGTTAAGTCACAAAAAAAGCCGACGCGCCTGCGCCGGCTTTTTTATCAGCAATGCTGTTTGAACAAGGTTTCGGCTACACTGAGCACACTCAGCAAAAACAATTAAATCCAATCAAGCCGAAATGCAACTGATCAATCTAAAGCTTCAACCCCAAGCCATCCCGCAAATCGCGCAATGGCATTTCGACGAATGGCACCCGTTATTCCCAGACAGGACAGTAGCCGATTTTGCCGCTGAGCTCGCCGAATCGCTGCAAAGCGATGAGATTCCGCAGACCTGGTTGCTGCTCGATCAGCACAACGAAATCTGTGGTACCGGCTCTTTGTTGCTGCGGGATATGAACACCAATCAGCACTTAAGTCCTTGGTTGGCCAATATTTTTCTGCGACCGGAAAGTCGTGGTCAAGGCTTGGGGCGAGCCTTGGTGCTGCAACTGATGCAACAAGCCTGGCAACTTGGTGTGCCGGTGCTGTATTTGTTTACCGAAGACCAGCAGGCGTTTTATGAGAAACTCGGCTGGCAGCTGCATCATCGAGAATTGTATGAAGGGCAGTGGGTCAGCGTGATGCAGTGTGCGCTGGCTGTGGTTGACAGTTAACCCGGGCAATGTTTGCATCTCAGGTTACCAGCTCATGATGATTCAATCCTCAGCCGACGCTTCCTGCCACTGGCCATCGCGTAAAAAGCCCAAACGCCGAACGCCGGATAAGACGGTATCGGCCGGCAAATAGGCAATGGCGGATGGATTTTGTTGGACTTGCAGCAAAATGTCATCTGGACTGGCAAATTGCAGGTTGCTGGCATTGCCGGTAAACACCAGTCTGGACCAGTAGGATTGATATTGATTGGCCGTCAAATTCAGCAATTCCAGGCAAAATTGCTGATGCTCAACTGAAGATCTGGGTAAGTGCAGTAAAGTTGCGGCTTTGCCGTCGCTAAAGGCGGCCGTTTTTTTCAGATACAACTGCAGCAGCAGTTGCTGCGTCATACTGCTGTGGTTGTCCTTGTGCACTATGATCACAAAGTCGGCGGCTTGCAGCGGCGTCAAGGGGAGAGCCAGCAGAAACAGGCGAATAAAAAACCGGCCTAGCCGATGGCGAAGGGGGTTATCGTCAGAATACAAAATCCACCCCCAGCGAAAAACCTTTATAACGACCGATCTTGCTATCGTCATGTTTGCCACTGAAAAGGTCGGCTTTAAAACTCAAGCCCGGCTGTAAGTCATACCGTAGCGACAACACCTGCATCTGGAATGATACGTTGTTGATACTTTGGGATAACTGCAAGCCAATTTGCCGTAATCGTGGGTCGGTCACCTGTCTGAAGACCGCTAGATTAGTTGGGTCTTCGCTGATTTGCTCATGATGGAGCGTCAGGATCATCGGCTCAAAACGTCTGGATATCGCCACATAGGAAGCCGTGGATGGGGCGTCCGCACTTTGGCTGATGCCAAGCCGGACTTGTTCCGTTTCAAATTTCCAGGCTGAATGCTGCCAACGAAGTCCCCAAAAAACATATTGGGCAGCCTTGTTAAAACTCAATCCTGCCATGAGCTGCTGTTGCTCTGCAACAGGGGCTCCGGATGCCTGAACGGCCTGCAGCAGGCCGCTATTCAGGAAAAACTCATCTAAATCAGCGCCATCGGTGTTGCCATAGATACCGCCGGCAAACAGCTGAATTTGTTTATGCGCCAGTTCCAGCCGCAAATTTTTCATCTGTTGCAATTTGATATCAATACCGCCGGGGATTTGGCGTTTAAATACCTTGCCACTAAATTCAGAAAGCTGTGCCGTATAATTTAAACTGAAATCCTGGAAAACTTGCTGGCCTTCAAAGGCGATGCCATCGGCAACCTCAAAATCAAACCGATAATACACAGACTTCGGCAACCGTGAATAATCATGACTATAGCCAACATACTGAATATCCGATTGTGCAAACAACGGGACCGCTAACCTGCCAAATTTGAGCTGGTGATTTGGGGCAAGCTGATAACGGACAAAAGCCAGACTGACTTCAGGATCATAATTTTCCAGTGCTTTCCCCATCAGTTGCAGGGTGTAACTCAGGCGCGAACCTGTATCAGCCTGCAGTTGTAAGCCAAATAAAGTGTCGTCTTGAAAGCTCAGGTCGTCGTCGTTGTAAAATTCGACCAATCTTGGATTTTCGTTGGACGCGATGAGTTTCCCCATGCGGATAGAGCCAAAACCATTGACGGCGATTTGCGGATCGGCCAGCGCTGTGACTGGCAATAAACTGCCAGCAAGCAATGAATAGACCAGTGGTCGCTTAAGCCGGGATTTGAATTTCAAAGCGGGTACCCTCCTGTTGCCGGCTGTGAACACTGATTTGACCGTGTAAATTTGACCGAACAATCCGATGCACAATCGCCAGACCTAAACCACTGGTGCCTGTGCCAAGCTGCGTGGTGTAAAAAGGGTCAAATACGTGCTTTTGCTGCTCTGGTGCGATGCCAGAACCGCCGTCGCTACAGGCCAGAATCAAATGCTGATTGTGCCGATATAACTCAACCCGGCAAAAACCGCCTTCACCATGTGGGTAGGCGTGTTGGATCACATTTGAAATCAGGGCTGAAAGCAGTTGATGAAATAAACCCGGCATGCCGATCAGGCTGAGGTTTGGTTCGATCTGTGCCTGCAATTGAATATGCGCCCGGTTCAGTTGGGGTTGCAGACTTTGCAGCACTTCAGACAGATAGGACGATAAATCGAAGCTGCGCTCAGCTTCGGTATTTTGCTCTTTGGCCAGCAGTTTAAAGTTCGTGATCAGTTGCGAAGCCCGGTCGGCATTGTGAGTGATAAGTCCGGTAGCCTCGAGCAAAGTGCCGACATTGTCTTCCAATGCCTGTTTGGTCAGTTTGCCGCTGTGCAGATCCTGACGAATTCGACGCAGTTGTTCATGCATACAAGTAATGCTGGTCACGATAATCCCCAGCGGCGTGTTGACTTCATGCGCGACTCCGGATACCAGCGCACCAAGTGACGCTTGTTTTTCCGATTGTAATAAAGCTTCCTGAGTTTGTTTTAAATTCAGCAGCGTCTGCTCGGTTTGCTCTTTGGCTGCCTGCAAACTGGCTTTTGACTGCAAGATTTCCTGCATATCACCGGACAACCGCAGGGACAAAGCGACCATACAAGCCGCGACTTCCTCAAATTCATCATGTAAACCAAGCAAAGGGTTTTGCACCGGCTCTGTTTTATTCTGAATGGCCTCCATCAGGGCATGGTGTAACTTACACAAAGGCCGCAGAACTAAATAATGCAGGGTAAAGGTCAGGCCTATCGCCAACAACACCAGCATAATCAACAGTTCAGTAAATTGCCGCTGCAGGCTCTGCCAAAGCTGCTGTTGGATATAGGCCACACTGTCAATCAACTGCAGCTCGCCGACTTGCTCCTTATTGCCGGCGATGGTCAGAAATATCGGTTGTGCACTTTGAGCAGACGCCGCGGTAGGATTACCGGCATTGTTTGAAAGCGTCAGTTGATGCTGATGCATATCATTGACGGTAATAGCGCTGATCGCCGGATCATGCAGATAAGGCTGCAGTAGCATTTCCAGTGAGCCCTGATTAAAGTTCCAGACGTCAATCGCGATGGTCTGGCTAATAGTGATATGCAGTCGCTGCAGATGTTGCTGGTGCGCTTGTTGCAGTTTCTGTGAAGTCGCAACCCAGTAAAAGCCAGACATCAACAGCTGACAACTGACCAAAATGACTGTAATCACCACCAGCAGCTTGCCGGTAAGTTTCAGTCTGAGATCTGGCGCTGAAATTGCTGCCATGCTGGAAAAGCTCCCTATACAACAAAAATTTTATGTTGCTGTTCAGAAGGATAGCAGGGAAATTTTAAAGGGTTATTTTGGGCGAGCAAAGTTATGCAGTTCGCAGTGTCAATACTGGGGGACTGGATCAATGGAAAGGAATGAGCCCTGCGCTGGCCGGATGCCAGGTCAGGGCTGAATTTCGCCGACTGATGTATCTGCGAAGCGGACTAGCCAGGTGATTAGGCGAGTGTCGGATAGTCGGTATAACCTTCGGCGCCTGCGGCATAAAACAGCTCTTTACGTGCAGTATTGAGCTCGGCATCCAAAGCCAGTCGACGCGGTAAATCCGGGTTCGCGATAAAAGGCACGCCAAAGGCCACTGCATCAGCTTTGCCTTCGGCCAGCCACTGGTTGGCCTGGGCTTTGTTAAATTGCTCGTTGGCAATCACAACACCACCGAATTGCTGTTTCAGCATCGGCGTTAGGCTATTGTCAGCGGCATGTTCGCGGGTCGAGATAAAGGCGATGTTGCGGGCACCCAGTTCACGTGCGATATAACCAAAAGTCTCTGCCGGGTTGCTGTCGCCCATATCATGCGCATCCATTCTCGGCGCCAGATGCACCGCCACCCGATCTTTGCCCCAGACGTCAATACAGGCATCCGTCACCTCAAGCAGTAACCGGGCCCGGTTTTCCAGCGATCCACCGTAGCGGTCGCTACGCAGATTGGTGCTGTCTTGCAGGAACTGATCCAGCAGGTAGCCGTTGGCGCCATGGATATGGACGCCGTCAAATCCGGCGGCTTTGGCATTGATCGCGCCCTGACGGTAAGCCGCGATCACCTGCTGAATTTCCTCCAGCGTTAAGGCTCTGGGGGTTTCAAAATCTTTCATCGGACGCAGTAAACTCACATGACCTGCCGGCCTCACCGCGCTTGGCGCAACCGGCTGCGCGCCCTCCAGGTAGAATGGATCTGACACCCGGCCGACATGCCACAGCTGCAGAAAGATTAAGCCTCCTTCCTGATGCACAGCGTCCGTAACCAGCTTCCAACCCGCGACTTGTTCTTCTGACCAGATACCCGGAGTGTCCGGGTAACCAACGCCCATCGGTGTCACTGAAGTTGCTTCGGATAAAATCAAACCGGCCGAAGCGCGCTGGCGGTAGTAATCCGCCATCAGCGCATTGGGTACGCGTCCGGCACTGGCCCGGCAACGGGTGAGCGGAGCCATGATAATGCGGTTTTTTGCGGTTAAATCGCCCAGTTGAATGGGATCAAATAAAGTCACTGTGTTCATTATTTCGTTACTCTCGATCGATGTTGAGTTTACTCATTCCGGTTAAAGCTGCTGCTGCATTTGCACCAGAAATGCCTGCACTGCTGCTTCATTGCGGGAGAAAAAATTCCATTGCCCGACTTTTTTGCTGCTGATAAAACCAGCCCGTTGCAAAATTGCCAGATGGTTCGATACCGTGGACTGCGACAGCCCGGTTTTTTGATCAATTTTGCCGGCACAGACGCCAAAAGACAGCGGGTGCTCCTGATCGGCAAAATACAGTTCCGGTTGTTTCAGCCAGTGCAGAATGTCACGCCGGATGGGGTGCGACAGTGCCTTAATCATCTCGTCCAGCTCGTTATTACTCATCTGTAGCGCTCTCTGTGTGGGTCAAAGCTCAAGATGTCTTTTTACTCGCTATCTAGCCATCTCTTCAATGATGTTGGCTATATCTGTATATCGCGAATAATCGAAATATAGATCGTTATTAATCGATATTCAATGGCTGTGTGTTGTATATCTTTTAAGCTACTGTTTTATAATGAAAGTATCTTGAGGGTGACCTGCTGTTTGCGCTCGAGTCGCCGGAACTAGCGGTACAGGGTCACTGCTCGTGCGCTGCCAATAGGGAACTTTGTGGTTGTCGTGATACAAACACCTGACCCATGCGTAACGTGTTTAAAGCAGAATCAACGGAGTTTGGCATGAAAAATTGGTTATTGGCAGTGACTTTAACTGCTGTCCTGAGTGGGTGCACCGGAGTTCCGGCTGGCGTGACTGTGGTCAAACCCTTTGACTTAAATGCTTATCTGGGAACCTGGTATGAAGTCGCCAGGCTGGATCACCGCTTTGAGCGCGGTCTAACGCAGGTCAGTGCCGAATATCGTTTGCTGCCGGACGGCACGGTCAACGTCATTAACCGGGGTTACTCGGAACAAAAAGGACAATGGCAAGAAGCGCAAGGGAGGGCGAAATTTGTTGATACGCCAGACCAAGGACGGTTAAAGGTGTCGTTTTTCGGGCCCTTCTACGGCGCTTATAACATCGTAAAACTGACGCCGGATTACAGCATGGCACTCGTGGTGGGACCGGATTTAAGCTACGGCTGGTTATTGGCGCGCAGCCAAACTCCTGCTGCAACGCAATGCCAGCAATTTTATCAGGCAGCAGAAGAGATTGGCATCGCCAGCCGCGACTGGATCCGGTTAATTCCCTGTCAGGACGCTGGTCCGGCGCTCAGTGCTGACAGCCAATAACGGTTGGTTGTGCCGGCTTCTGATGAACTGTTGTGCTGGATCAATGCCCGGCGCCGACACTGCGCTATAGTCCAGATAGTCGGCTTATGTATAGCCGAAGATGCAACCAGGTCCACGCAGATGCCCACTACGACAGCCCATACCGATACTGCACCTTCTGCCCAGATTTTTTGGCTCAAGTGCGTGATGATAACCGGATTTGGCTTGATCCTGGTTGGTCATTATCTGTGGGTTGGGCTGCACTTACCTGAAACGATGGGGGTGCCAGGCATCCTCATCGTGGCCGGTTGTTGCGCTTTCGGTCTGATATTGTCATTGCCGACCAAAATTTATCTGACACTGCTGTTCATGCAGCGCGAGTCTGCACCGCAACAACCCGTTCAGCGCGAAGAAACCTCAAGCAACAGCGCCGGTAATTCAAACAACGATTTGATTTGATAAGTGGGCGCAATGCCGGCAGGCGGCGGGGTTGCGCCGGGGTTGAGCCAACAGCTGTTGATCCCGGCATTTTGTGCGCCCAAGACATCGGAATGCGGATTATCGCCAACCATCAGGATCCGGCGTTTATCCGGTTCGCCCAGTTGCGTGAAAGTATGCTGAAAGATTTTTGGATCTGGTTTGGCAACGCCAATTTGCTCCGAGATCACCAGCGGGTCGAATAAATCAGCGACACCACAATGTTCCAGGCGGGCTTGCTGCATCGCCGTAAATCCATTGGTGATGATGGCAAGCCGCGCTTTGCCTTGCAGAAAATCCAACAACTCACGTGCACCCGGCAGCAAGGTGCAGAGTTTGGCCATGGTCTGCAGAAATTGCTGGTTCAGCTCTAAGGCACTGACACCAAGTGTCTCGGCATAAGGCGCAAACCGGCGCTGTTGCAAATCGGTGGCGCTGATTTTTCCATCCTGATATTGCTGCCACAACGGGATATTCAGTTGTTGATAGCGTTTAAATTCAGCGTGATCGAATGGGAATTGGTACTGGCTGAACAGTTGTTGTAAGCCGCTAAAAGCATCGAAATGAAACAGGGTGTCGTCGGCATCAAACAGGATATGGTCATACTTCAGCATGGCAGCTCCGGGAGCAAGGTGGAAGCAGTGGCGGGATTGGATGATATCATGCCAGAAAGGCCGCAACGATGGACTTGAGATGGGGTCAGAAGTTGTTACAATGCGTTTAGTTTCAACGGAGGTGTTATGAAAAAAACCAAAACTCGCGACAGTGCGGTGGCTCATGGCCGCGGTACCATCCACCACAATGCGCTGGAAGCCTTGGTCACCAGCGTTATTTTCCGCAGCAAAGTGGAAAAGCCGAAAAAAGGCAAAGGCGCTTACAGCCGCAAACAAAACCGTCAGGGGCACTTACAGGGTGCCCCTGATGCATTTTGGGACTTTATAATGGCTCACACCGTCTGACACATTGGATTGTATGCTAGTGTTTTCCCCTTTACTGCTGAAATAGAGGGGTGTCCATGTCGTTACCTGATCAAATTAACTACCTTGAACTGCCAAGCCTGAACCCACAAGCCAGCAAAGACTTTTTCACCACGTTATTTGGCTGGCGGTTTGTCGACTATGGCCCAGACTATCTCGCATTTTTTGATGCCGGTATCGAAGGTGGGTTTTACCGTTCCAACATCGTGGCTACTCCAGCGCAAGGCGGTAGCTTAGTTGTGCTGAAAAGCGCCGATCTGGCACAAAGTCTGGCGGCAGTGATGGCTGCCGGAGCAACCATCGTCAAACCGATTTTTAGCTTTCCGGGGGGACAGCGTTTCGAGTTTCTGGAACCTGGCGGGAATCAACTGGCGATTTGGGCGGAGTAACCAGTGACCGTTCCTCTGACATCAGCTGACGGCGCGAAACTGCAGCTCCAACTGGTCAAAGCCTTTACTACCAAGTCGCAAGGTGGCAATCCGGCAGGGGTGATTCAATTTGCGCGGTTCCCGTCGCAAGACCGGTTACAGCAGCTGGCTCAACAAGCGAAGCAGCCGGTCACCGCGATGTTGGCGCCGATTGCCGGTGGTTATCAAATCCGCTGGTTCACGCCGCAGCAGGAAATTAACCTGTGTGGTCATGGCACCTTGGCCGCTGCGGCGGTGCTGTTTGCAGCGGATCCGGCGCTAAATCAACTGCAGTTTTTCAGTCCGCATGGCGACATCCGTGTGTCCAAGGAGGCTGCTGGCTATCGCTTGAGTTTACCGTTATTTACCTTGTCAACCGTCGCGGTCGATGCGTTGCCGGATGCGGTGACCCAAGGTCGGACCGTGGCTGCCGCCTGTGGTCGGGATCTGATTCTGGAACTGACGTCGACCCAGCAGGTGTTGGCCTATCAGCCTGATTTTACTGCGATCCGGCAATTGCCCTGGCATGCGCTGTTGGTGACCGCTTTTGACGATAGCGCCGCCACGCCTTGTTATTGGCTACGTTATTTTGCGCCTTCGATTGGGATTGACGAAGATCCGGCCACAGGCTCAGCACATAGCTCGCTGCTGCCTTATTGGCAGACGAAGTATCCCCAATTATCGGAGCAATGGCAGGCCAGGCAATGTTCAGTGCAGGGCGGGGAGTTTCAATTACGGCGCATTGGCGAGCAACTGGAACTCACCAGTCAGGCACGACTTATTGCGACGTTGCAACTTGATGATTTTGGGTAGATGCCGGGCTTTACTTGCTCAAAGCCATCACCCGCCTTAAACTTTGGCCACTTTTTCCCGTACAGGTGCTCTGACAGTGACTGACGCTGCCTCATTATTTCGTTTAAATAAATTTATCAGCGATACCGGTTTTTGCTCGCGTCGCGAAGCTGACAAGCTGATTGAATCCGGCCAGGTAAAAGTGAATGGTCAGGTGGCGCTGGTCGGCACCAAAGTCGCTGCCGATGATCAGGTTGAAGTTGCCGGGAAACCACTGAAAAACAAACCGCGCCGGGTCTATTTGGCCTACCACAAACCGGTAGGCATTACGTGTACAACCGAGTTGCAAATTAAAGGCAATATTGTCGAGGCGGTGAACTATCCGGAGCGGATTTTTCCAATTGGCCGGCTGGATAAAGAATCCGAAGGTCTGATTTTCCTGACCAACGATGGCGATATCGTCAATAAAATTCTACGTGCCGGTAACGCCCACGACAAAGAATATGTGGTGACAGTCGACAAACCAATCCACGATGGATTTATTAAAAAAATGGCCGCCGGGGTGCCAATTTTAGAGACTGTGACCTTGCCCTGTCAGGTCACGCAAAAATCCAGGCATACCTTTAATATCGTGCTGCGTCAGGGGCTGAACCGGCAAATTCGCCGGATGACCGAATACCTCGGTTTTCATGTGACGAAGTTAAAGCGGGTGCGGATCATGAATATACGGCTGGCTGGGCTCGCTGTCGGGCAATGGCGGGAATTAACTGCCGACGAAATGACCGAGCTGGAAACCATGTTGCTCAGCTCCAGTAAAACCGAAGAAGCGTCAAAGTTAAGCAGCGCTCTGTTTCACCAGCTGCCGGATGAAGACTAAGCCAGCAATCACCGCCGCGACCCCGCTGCAGCCATTAGACTGGCCGGGCGAACGGCGGTTATTTCTGGGGGTGTTGCCGGATGCGCCCAATGCCCGGCAACTTGCGGCGTTGTTGCCATCGATTGCCGCGCCAGCGAAACCGGTAGCGGCGAGTAACCTCCATCTGACGCTACTATTTCTGGGACAAAGCTCGGCTGTGCAAGCCTGTCAACTCACCGAAACCCTGGCCACATTGGCGTTACCATCCTTTTCAGTGCTGCTCAATGAATGGTTGGTTTGGCCAGGACCTGCAGTGTGCTGTCTGGCGGGCGAGGTGGCTGACCCGGCGTTAGCAGGGCTGAATACCACTTTACTGCAAGTGGCAGCGGCCTGCGGTTTTCCACCCCCGCAGCATCCGCTAAAACCCCATATCACTCTGGCGCGGCGCTGCAAAACAAAACCCGAATTACCCCCATTACAGATCAGGCTGCAGGCCACGACCCTCTGGTTATTTCACAGTGCAGCAACGAGCGCTGGGGTTTGTTACCGACCGCTGTGGCAGCAGCCGTTGGTGGATGCTGCCGGTCTGTGTCCGCAGTGCTCATCGCAGTAAAACGGCAGCCCGCGCCGTTATGGCAACAAGTAGCTTAGATGTTGATGAAAACGTACGGTGAAATCCTGCTTTTCCGGTTGTAAGCCAAGTTGTGGTGCCAGCGCGCGCAGGCACTGTTCTACCTGATTCATAAAGCGGCCATAGCCAAACTCGGTATTATCATCCTGACCTGCAATCAATAACAGATGGGCCGTATCGACCAATTGCTCCGGTAGCCATTGACTGAAGACCTGTGGCTGCGGTGAAGTCGTGTCAAAACTTAGCATCGTCAGTTCCGGACTTTGCCGCGGTTTATCCAGCTGCCGATTCCGCACCAGCGGCGTGGAACCATCCGCGATAAAAGCCAGCCGGGTCAAATGTTGGGCCGTGGCGCAGCTGACAAATTTTTGTTCTAAATCCTGATAGAGGCTGGCATACCCAGTGCTGTTGTCGGATAACAGCCGCTGTTTTACTTCACGGCATAGCGGCAGGCTGACCGCGGCGTAGCTCATTGTATGGTGATCGGCAGGGATGGCAGTGCCACGCGCCAGATAACGTGCCGGTAATGAACGTAATTTATATCCAAAACTGCTGTCACAGCCTTTGGCGCGGGCGAACAGGTCATAGGACAAATGTTGATGGTCGCGAATTTTAAATTGGATACCGCTCAGGGGCAGTAAGGCCTGAAACTGCTCGATAACCTGACGGACCTGATGATGGAAAGTGGCCGCATGGTTACGGATTTCTGTGCCGGTCGCCAGACACAATAAACTGATCTTCCGCGCCCGATAATTGCCATTGGACCAGCAATGCTGAGCTTCATGATAAGCCGGATTATAGAAAAACAGCATTTGATCCGCAGTTTGAAAACAAAAGGCTTCAGTATGAAAGCGCACCACCGGCATTTTGTCATTGGCGATAAAATGCACGTTGGTTAATCCTGCGGCATCCGTCAGTTTAAAAAACAACTGACTAAGCTGCCGGTAACAACTGGCTTCATCCGGATAACAAGCAAAAAATGCCTGACTGAGCTGAAACTCGGCCAGCAGATACTGGCTGTCTTTGGCGGTGTCTGGAATATAAACTTTGTGTGCAGTGCTAAAAGCCATGAGAGTTCCTTAATCAGGGAGTAATTGCCAGCCATTCTAAGGAGAGTGACTGGATGCTGCTTTGTTCCAGCGCAAGCTTTTGGGCTGCCGGTTGAGGGTTTTGCGCTGTGCCCGGTCAGGTGCTGGCTCAGGGGTGGTGTAGTGGCAAAAGCGGCTTTGAAACATTGTGTTACCTTCAGTAACACTTCTTGGGCCAGCGCCACAGTGCAAAGCATCTGCAGACCTGTTAGTCTTTATCTTTCTAATATGGATAGCCGTGATTTGCAGCACTTCAGCAGGCGTGATGTATGGCTATGTCGTCTGATTTACACCCACACCGGATTAAATGATGAACAAAAAAGTGATCAGGATTGCTCTGCCATTTCTTATAGTCGTAGTCGCGATTGTTGCTGCGGTTGGGTTGAGTAAAGCGCGGAAACCACCCGAGAAAGTGGCCGAAGCCAAGGCAGCCCTGTTGGTGGAAGTGCAGCCAGTAACCCGCCAGGATGTGGTGTACCAGATTGAATCACAGGGTGCTGTCACCCCAAAAACTGAAACCAGTCTGGTGTCCGAGGTGAATGGCCGGATTGTCAGCGTTGCGGACGATTTTGTGGAAGGTGGATTCTTCAACGCCGGTGATGTGCTGGTGCAAGTCGAACCGGCAGATTATTTAACCAGCGTCAAAGCAGCGGAAGCCACCCTGGCGAACGCTCAGGCTGCGTTGGAAGAAGAAAAAGCCCGGGTGCGCGTGGCGGAAGAAGACTGGCGTTCATTCCAGGCGGGGACAGCTCCACAACTTGGGTTACGCCGTCCACAACTCGCCAGTGCGTTAGCCAAGGTGCGCTCGGCGGAAGCCGATTTAGATCGCGCTAAACGTGATTTGGCCCGCACCGAAATCCGTGCCCCTTATGCCGGGATGGTCAAAAACCGGGCTGTGGATTTAGGACAGTTTGTCAGTCGGGGTACCAGCATTGGGGTGATTTATGGCACGGATATCGCCGAAGTGCGGTTGCCGCTCACTGACAACGATTTAGCCTATCTTGACCTGCCCAAGCCCAATCAGAGCAGCGCCAGACCAACGGTGACCTTACAGGCAGTCGTTGCCGGCAAGACGTTAAGCTGGCCGGCAGAATTAGCCCGCACTGAAGGGGTGTTAGACGAACGCAGCCGGGTGATTTATGCCGTTGCCGAAGTCAAAGATCCCTATCAACTGAACTCGCAAGCCAGTGACACGACAGAACCTTTGCGGTTTGGACGTTTTGTACAGGCGAAAGTAACCGGACGCACTGCTTCTCAAGTCGTGGTGGTGCCAAGACATTTATTGCGACCATCGAATCAATTGCTGGTGGTTGACGATCGCAATCAGTTGCAGTTCCGTCAGGTCAGTATCGATCGTTCCGACGAGAAACAGGCATTCATTCTGGATGGGTTTGTATCCGGTGACCGTATCTTATCTTCACCGGTAACCAATCCGATGCCCGGTTTGGTCGTAAGAATGAGTGGCGCGGACGATACTAAAGTGGCAACAGATGCTAATTCGGGTGACCGCAAAACTGCGGCCGCAGATGCCGGCAAAGCCGCCGATGGGGTAAAGTAACATGACACGCAACGAGGGGATTATTGGTTGGTTCGCCCGCAATAGCGTCGCTTCCAACTTATTGATGGTGGTCTTGCTGGTGGCGGGGTTGGCCTCAGCACTCACCATCAAAAAGCAAGCCTTTCCTGAAATACAGCTGGAGCAGGTCAATATCCGTGTACCTTACCTGGGGGCAGCACCACAGGAAGTCGAAACCGGGGTGATTGATAAAATTGAAGAAAGTCTGCGTGGTGTGAATGGTATCAAGCGGATCCGTTCGACCGCGGTCGAGGGGCTGGCGACCATTCAGGCGGAAATCACCACAGGTTATGACATCACCGAAGTGATGGAAGAGATTAAAACCCAGGTTAATTCGATTTCATCCCTGCCCGAACAAACCGAAAAACCGGTGGTCTATCGCATCCGTTTCCAGAGTAATGTCATTTGGTTGTCGTTACATGGTGACCTGGCTGAAGGCAGTTTAAAAGAACTGGCCAAAGATGTTCGCGACGAGCTGAAAGCCAAGCCGGGCATCAGCAAGGTGGATGTGATTGCGACCCGTCCTTATGAAATTGCCATTGAATTATCAGAAAACAAACTCAAAGAGTATGGCCTGACGTTTGACCAGGTGGTGACTGCAATCCGTGGCAGTTCCGTTGATTTACCCGGCGGCTCCATCCGCTCGGAAAGCGGCAATATTTTATTGCGGACTAAAGGTCAGGCTTACAGCTTTGATGACTTTGCCAATATCGTGCTGCTGAAATTCGATGATGGCAGTAAGTTGCTGGTCGGTGATATCGCGGTGGTGACCGACGGCTTTATCGAGCGTGAGCGACTGGCGACTTTTGATGGCAAAAATTCGGTGTCGATCCGGGTAGATGCGATTGGTGAAGACAATACTTTAAAAATTGCCGAAACCGTGCGCAACTATGTTGCACAGAAAAAGAAAGAGTTGCCAGCTACCGTGACCTTGGATCACTGGGGTGACAGCAGTTATTACCTGCAAGGTCGGTTAGACCTGATGACCGATAATATGTTGATGGGTTCATTTCTGGTGTTACTGGCTTTGACCTTATTTCTGGAATTCCGGATTGCCTTTTGGGTGATGGTCGGTATTCCGGTTTGTTTCCTCGGTGCGATTGCGCTGCTTCCGCTGCCTTGGTTTGATGTGTCGATCAATATGATCAGCTTGTTTGGCTTTATCTTGGTACTGGGGATCGTGGTCGACGATGCGATTATCATCGGCGAAAGTGCGTACAGTGAAATTGAAAAACGCGGTAAGTCAGCTGAAGCCGTGATTGCCGGCGCGAAAAAAGTAGCCATGCCAGCCACCTTTGGCGTGTTGACCACAATTGCCGCCTTTGTGCCGATGCTGATGGTCAGTGGCGCGATGTCGGCGATCTGGGGCTCAATTGCCTGGGTGGTGGTGATTTGTCTGGCGTTATCGATTGTCGAATCAAAGTTCATTTTGCCATCTCATTTGGTCAGCATGGACACCAAACCCTGGGATCCAAACCGCCGCGGGCTGTTTTATGCCAGCGGCCGCGCCTGTAGCAACGGGTTGAAAAAGGTGCGGGAAGGTGTTTCTGGCTGGCTGAATCGCTATATTCAGCAGCGTTATAAACCCTTCGTTGAGCGCTGTATTGAGTATCGGTATGTGACCATGACCAGCTTTTTGGCGATGTTGATCCTGATGGGCGGGTTAATGTCCGGTGGTTTTGTGCGTTGGGTATTTTTTCCAGACCTGCCAAGCGATTTTATTCAGGCGAATGTGCAGATGGAAGAGGGCGCCTCTAATAAAGCAACGGTGTTGGCGATGACTGAAATTGAGCAGGCATTGATGCGTGCCAATAACAAAATGCGCGCCACCGAAGATGAAGATGTGGTGAAACATCGCCTGATGTTCCTCAATAGCGATACTGCCGGGCAAATCGTGGTTGAACTGGAAAAAAGTGAAGGCCGGGAAATTGATGGCTTTGAAATCGCGCGACGCTGGCGGGAGGAGATCCCGGAAATTCCCGGGTTAAAATCCTTCAAAATTAACAGTAGTGCTGGCGGTGGCGGTGGTGGTGCAGACATTTCATTCCAACTGCGTGGTAGCGATTTAAATCAGTTGCAAGCGGCAACCCGTGAATTAAAAACCGCCTTGGCCAGCTACAGTGGTGTCTACGATATTGAAGACAACTTACTGGGTGGCAACGATGAAATCGTGTTGCAACTCAAACCAGAGGCCCATGTCCTCGGCATCAGCTTACAAACTTTAGCGCAACAGGTGCGTTATGGTTTTTACGGTGCAGAAGCGCAACGGGTCCAGCGCGACGGTGAAGAGATTAAAGTGATGGTGCGTTATCCGCGGGAAGAGCGCTCGTCGATCGGCAATCTGGAAAACATGCGGATCCGGACCAGTAATGGCGGGGTGGTGCCCTTCTCCCAGGTCGCGACTTATACCCTGCAGCCAAGTTATAGCGCCATTAACCGTGTCAACGGGATGCGGGCAGTCTCGATCAATGCTGCCGCCGACAAAGCGTTGATTGAGCCGTCAAAAGTAGTGAAAGAAGTGCGGGAAAAAGTGTTACCGGAGCTTACCGCGAAGTATCCGGGTATTACTTCCGAGCTGGAAGGGAATACTCAGGATGAAGCAGATGCGATGGTTGATTTGGCTATGGCTGCCGTTTTTGCGCTTTTCTGTATCTACGGCTTGATGGCGATCCCTTTAAAATCTTACAGTCAGCCGCTGATTATTATGAGCGTCATCCCATTTGGCCTGGTGGGCGCAGTGCTTGGGCATATGGCATTAGGCCTGAGTATGAGTATTATGTCGGTATTTGGTTTGGTGGCATTAGCCGGCGTGGTGGTCAATGACAGTTTGATCATGGTTGATTTTGTTAATCGCGCTCGCGAAGAAGGGATCAAGGTAAAACAAGCAGTGGTTGATGCCGGCACTCAGCGGTTCCGCGCCATTTTACTGACCTCGCTGACCACCTTTGTCGGCTTGGCACCGATCGTGTTGGAACGCAGTCTGCAGGCAAAAGTGGTGGTTCCGATGGCGGTTTCGCTGGCCTTCGGTATTTTGTTTGCGACCGTGATTACGCTGATTTTGATCCCGGCACTGTACGTGATCCTGGATGATGTCCAGGGGTTATTCCGGCGCAAGCAACCGGTGATTACTGAGGCAACGGCGGCTGAATAAGCTGCGCTGTTGCCCAGACCATAGCAAGGAGGTTCCCGATTGGATAAGCAGCTTTTTATACAACACGCAAAAAACCAGTTTTTGCATATTTTTCAAAAGAGCAAAGCCAGTCAGCCGGTGACGGTGGAAAAACACCGCGCTGAAGGATTTTTGTATGCTGGCGAGTTGCTGGGCTTAACGGATAAAAACGAGCTGCAGCTGTTGATGGAACAGGCGCATCTGGAAGTCTTTGGCTATCCGCTGCAAGATCGGGCCGCCGGTTATCAGCAGCAGCGCAAAGCTGCATTATCGCAGGGGCAATTTCAGTATTTCGATGAACCGGCGATTTCCAGGCGTTCCTGAGACTCGCCAGCAAACTGCACTAAAGCTCCGGTGTCGGCCGGAGCACTATACTCGGGGCCTGTGCCAGCCCAATTAATGTAGTTTCAGTCGTGGCCGGATGATTTTGTTCATCCGGCCAATTACTGAGATCATCATCGTCCGCAACCAGCCATGAAGGGCAACCTGGTGCATCCGGTACAACGAGATATAGGCCATACGGGCAATCCGGCCTTCAATCATCATGGCCCCGCCAACCAGATTACCCATCAGACTACCGACCGTGCCAAAGCGGCTGAGTGAAATCAGTGAACCATGATCATGGTAATGGTAAACCTGCTGCGGTTTGCCCTGAATGGCCGCCATGAGATTCTTTGCGACCACCGACGCCATTTGATGCGCAGATTGTGCTCTGGGCGGGACCCATTTGTTATCAGGCAGCGGGCAACCGGCGCAATCGCCGATGACATAGATTTGACTATCGCGGGTGGTTTGCAGTGTTGGTAACACCAACAGCTGGTTAATACGGTTGTTCTCAAGCCCTGCTAAATCTTTCAGGAAATCCGGCGCTTTGATGCCCGCAGCCCAGACCATCAGTTCCGCTGGTAAATGTTCGTCCCCCAGTTGCAGACCCTGTTCGTCGGCGGCGGTTACCTTGGTTGAAACCCGCACCTCAACGCCGAGTTTGACCAATTCTTTGTGAGCTGCCGTGGCAATACGTTCAGGTAGCGCTGGTAAGATCCGTGGACCGGCCTCAATCACAGTGATTTTCAGACGTTCACGTTTCATGTCACTAAACCCATATAAATTTAGCTCAGCTGCCGCATGGTGCAATTCGGCTGCCAGCTCGACACCGGTGGCCCCAGCACCGACAATCGCGATATTCAGGTTGTCTTTTGGATGATCCGGAGAATTCAGTTTTAAATAAGCTTCTAATAAGCGCCGATGAAAGCGATTGGCCTGACTTGGGCTGTCTAGAAAGATACAATTTTCCGGGATGCCGGGGGTGCCGAAATGATTGGAAACACTGCCAATCGCCAGCACCAGATAATCATAATTCAGACTACGCTCAGAGAGAATTTCTTCGCCTTTTTCGTCAAACAGTGGTGCCAGGATCACCTGCCGTTGTTCCCGGTCCAGCCCGGTCATGGTCCCCAATTGGAAGTCAAAGCCGTGAGCTCTGGCATGAGCACGGTAGGTGACCTGATCGATGTCGACATCCAGGGTGCCGGTTGCTACCTCGTGTAATAACGGTTTCCAGATATGAGTGGGATTGCGATCCACCAGGGTGATTTCGGCTTTCGCTTTTCGGCCAAGTTTATTGCCTAAACGGGTTGCCAGTTCCAAACCACCGGCGCCACCGCCGATGACGATGATTCTTGCGCGTGCCATCTGTTGATACTCGTGTAAATTTCGAAGGAGGTGCCAGATCCAAAATCTTTGAAGATGCAGGTAGGCCACCTTGGAACCGCGGCCAAGCTGCATCTTCAAGGATGAAAGATATAAAAAAAGCCGGCAACAAGGCCGGCTTTCGGTTAGCTATTTTTTTGCCGTTTCATCGACTCAAAGAATTCATCATTCGTCTTGGTCATTTGTAAACGGTCAATCAGGAATTCCATGCAATCGGTCTCATCCATCGGGTTGAGAATTTTGCGCAGGATCCACATTTTTTGTAGTTCCTCCTGCGAGGCCAACAGTTCTTCGCGACGGGTGCCTGAACGGTTAAAGTCGATGGCTGGGAAGACCCGGCGTTCAGCGATTTTGCGCGATAAGTGCAGTTCCATGTTACCGGTGCCCTTAAACTCTTCGTAAATCACTTCGTCCATCTTTGAACCGGTGTCGACCAGCGCTGTTGCGATAATCGTCAGGCTACCGCCTTCTTCAACGTTACGGGCTGCCCCAAAGAAACGTTTTGGTTTGTGCAGCGCATTCGCATCCACACCACCGGTTAAAACCTTGCCTGAACTTGGGATCACGGTGTTGTAAGCACGGGCTAAACGGGTGATGGAGTCGAGCAGAATAATCACGTCTTTTTTGTGCTCAACCAAGCGTTTGGCTTTTTCGATCACCATCTCGGCGACTTGCACATGGCGGCTGGCTGGTTCATCAAAAGTAGAAGCAACCACTTCCCCTTTCACCATCCGCTGCATTTCCGTCACTTCTTCCGGACGTTCGTCAATCAGCAACACCATCAGCACGCATTCCGGGTAATTCGATGCAATCGACTGGGCGATGTTTTGTAGCAAGATGGTTTTACCGGCTTTCGGTGGAGCGACGATCAGACCCCGTTGACCACGACCAATCGGAGAGGCTAAATCCAGGACCCGGGCCGTGATGTCTTCTTTACTGCCGTTACCGCGTTCCATCCGTAACCGGGAATTTGCATGTAATGGGGTTAAGTTCTCAAACAGGATTTTATTACGGGCTTGCTCTGGACGGCCGAAGTTCACTTCGTTCACCTTGAGCAATGCAAAATAACGTTCGCCTTCTTTTGGTGGACGGATCAGACCGGAAATGCTGTCGCCGGTGCGAAGGTTAAAGCGGCGGATCTGGCTTGGTGAGACATAAATGTCATCGGGGCCGGCTAAGTATGAACTGTCAGATGAACGCAGGAAGCCAAATCCGTCGGCTAGAATTTCGACGACACCGTCACCAAAAATTTCTTCACCATTTTTAGCGTGAGATTTTAAAATGGCGAAAATGATATCTTGCTTACGCAGCCGGGCCATATTCTCCAGGCCCATGGTTTCGGCCAGATCAACCAGCTCGTTAATCGGCTTCAGCTTCAGTTCGGTTAAATGCATATTGATGGGTTCTTGTGTATCAAAACAGAAAGATAGCTTTTCGCTGAGCAATTGATTTTCAGAATTGAATTAGTCAACGAGGAAGCGGGTTATTAGAGAAGTTGCTGAGCTACACCATAGCAGGATAAGTTTTGGACGTCCAGCGGCTGAACGAAAAAAGGCGTACAAAAATACGCCTGTTAATTCAGCAGATCCCGGGGATCCGACTCAGATGTTTGAATCAAGGAATTCTTTTAACTGAGTTTTAGATAACGCACCGACTTTAGTCGCTGCAACCTGACCGTTTTTAAACAACAGCAAGGTTGGGATACCGCGAATACCAAATTTTGGTGGGGTGTTCGGGTTGTGGTCGATATTCACTTTGGCAATAGTCACCTTGCCGGCATATTCCACTGCAACATCGGCCAGAATTGGCGCAATCATTTTGCATGGACCACACCACTCAGCCCAGAAGTCTACCAACACAGGTGCTTCAGCCTTTAATACGTCAGCTTCAAAGCTGTCGTCAGAAACCTGTAAAATATGTTCGCTCATTGTACTCTCCGATAGGGCTGGAATTCAGCTTAATAGTGGTGCCAGCATTTATTGCCTGCACCAGTGAAAAATCTGGCATCAATTTTATCCTGACTGTTCCTTATTGCAAGCGTAACGGTTATGCTAAGCCGGTATGAATAAAACACACCTCACTCAGCATAAATTCGCCGATTTTGCATTGGCACCTCAGGTTCTTGCCGCACTCGCTGCGCAAGGTTATTCCAATTGCACGCCGATCCAGGCGCAGTGTTTACCACTGGCGCTGGCCGGTAAAGATATTGCAGGTCAGGCTCAGACCGGAACCGGGAAAACTCTGGCCTTTCTGACTGCCACTTTCCATTACCTGCTGACGCATGAACCCAAAGGTTCAGGTCAACCGCGCGCCATCATTATGGCTCCTACGCGTGAACTGGCCGTTCAGATCCATGCCGATGCCTTGTTGCTGGCAAAACATTCAGGTCTCAAGCTTGCTTTGATTTATGGGGGCGAGGGTTACGATTCTCAACGCCAGTTATTAGAAAATGGCGCAGATATTTTAATTGGTACCACAGGCCGTCTGATCGACTATATGAAACAGGGCTTATATGACCTGAAACAAATTCAGGTGGTGGTGCTGGATGAAGCTGATCGAATGTTCGACTTGGGCTTTATCAAAGATATCCGTTATATGTTTAACCGGATGCCACCAGCGACTGAACGTTTAAGTCTGCTGTTTTCTGCGACTTTGTCCTATAAGGTGCAGGAACTGGCTTTTGAACAGATGAATCAGCCGGAGCACATTCATATTGCGCCAGAGCAAATGACGGGTAGCCGGATTAGCGAAGAGTTGTTTTATCCATCGAGCGAACACAAGATCCCGTTATTGCTAACGCTGATGGAAGAAGAATGGCCGGATAAAGCCATTGTGTTTGCCAATACCAAGCATTGGTGTGAAGACATTTTCTCCTGGCTGGAGGCGGATGGACACCGTGTTGGCATGCTGACCGGCGATGTGATCCAGAAAAAACGTTTAAAAATTCTTGATGATTTTACCTCAGGCAAGCTGGATATTCTGGTAGCCACCGACGTTGCCGCCCGTGGTCTACATATTCCAAAAGTAAGTCACGTCTTTAATTTCGACCTGCCGGACGATTGTGAAGACTACGTGCACCGGATTGGCCGGACCGGACGTGCCGGTGAAAGTGGTAAGGCGATTAGCTTTGCCTGTGAGCGTTATGCGCTCAATCTGACGGCCATTGAAGAATATATCAAGCATCCAATTCCCGTAACGCAATACGATGCCACCGCCTTATTGACCGACTTAACTCAGCCAAAAGCCAGAGTTCGTCGTCGACCAGGGCAAGCACGTAATGCAGGACGTAGCAATCCGAATGGTCCAAGACCACAACGCTCCAGACCCCGTTAAGCCTGGTGTGTCTACACCTGTGCAATCACAGCATGAAGATATTTATGCTGTGATTGACCTTGGCTCCAACAGTTTTCACATGCTGATGGTGAAAGTGGTTGGGGGCAGTGTGCAGGTGATTGGCCGGGTCAAGCGCAAAGTACGGCTGGCCGCTGGTCTGAATGATAGTCTGGTTCTTAGTAAAAAAGCGATGAATCGTGGGTGGGAATGTCTGGCGCTTTTTGCTGAGCGCTTGCAGGACATTCCGGCCGCGAATATCCGGATTGTGGGCACTGCTACCTTGCGGCTCGCCCGCAATGTCAAATTGTTCCTCACTGAAGCTGAAAAAATTCTCGGTCACCACATAGAAATTATTGCGGGTGAAGAAGAAGCCAGACTGATTTATCTTGGCGTCGCGCACACTTCGAATTGTGACTCCAATCGTTTGGTGATTGATATCGGCGGCGCTTCAACAGAAATTGTGGTCGGCACCGGTTTTGAACCGCTGCTACTTGCCAGTTTGAACATGGGATGTGTCACTTACCTTGACCGGTATTTTGCCGACGGCTTGCTGACCGAAGATAACTTTCATGCTGCAATTGCTGCTGCCGAGGCTGAAGTCGACACCATTGCACAGCAGTTTCTGGCGTCTGGTTGGCAGATTTCTGTGGGGGCCTCCGGGACAGTGCAGGCGATGCAAGAAATCCTGGTCGCGCAGGGGCAAGACGAAGTGATTACTTTGGCACGGCTGGAAGGCATCATGCAGCAAGCATTGGTCTGCGGACAGCTGGAGCAACTGTCCTTGGTTGGACTGGCGCAAGAGCGCAAGCAGGTATTTCCTTCAGGACTGTCAATTTTAATTGCCCTGTTTCGCAAACTGCATATTCCTGGCATGACGCTATCAGGCGGAGCACTGCGTGAAGGGGTGCTGTATGGCATGTTACCGCAGCTGCAGCATTCAGATGTCAGAAACCGCACTATTGCCAGCCTGATGGTCCGTTATTACATTGACGAACAACATGCGAATCGGGTGGCTGAGATGGCACTGCAGCTGGCGAATCAGCTGCAGGCGCAGTGGCAGCTTGGTAAGTTTGAAGGACTGAGTATGCTCAGATCCGGCGCTTTGTTGCACGAGCTTGGCTTACTGATTGAATATAAAAATCATCACCACCACGGTGCCTACATTATCAGTCACACGGAGTTACCTGGCTTCACCCGGGCGCAACAGCAGTTACTGATGGCGCTGGTGTATAACCATCGTGCTGATATCAATCGGGAAATTATCGCCCGGCAAACCATGACTTCGGTGTTACTGGCCGTACGGTTAACCCGGTTATTACGATTGTCGGTGGTGCTTTCTATGCGCCGGCGCCATGAAGTATTGCCCGCAGTTGAAATCAGCGCTCAAGCCGAGAGTCTGACCTTAACCCTGCCAAAAGGCTGGCTGGAGCATCATCCACTGATGCGCGCTGAGCTGGAGCAGGAAGTGGCTTACCAGCAACAAGCTGGCTGGCTATTACAACTAAAATAACTAAAAAGGGGTCGGAGCGAATTTCGCATGCGAAATTCGCTCCGACCCTTTTTAGTTGTTAGCCTTGCAACCAGATTGCCGCTTTTTTAGCGAAATAGGTCAGGATGCCATCTGCGCCAGCGCGTTTAAATGCCAGTAGCGATTCCATTACCACTGCTTCTTCCGCCAACCAACCGTTTTGGATCGCCGCCATATGCATAGCGTATTCACCGCTTACTTGGTAGGCAAAGGTAGGGACGCCAAATTCATCTTTCACCCGGCGCACAATATCCAGATAAGGCATGCCGGGTTTAACCATCACCATGTCGGCGCCTTCTTCTAAATCGAGCGCAACTTCGCGCAGCGCCTCGTTGCTGTTGGCAGGGTCCATTTGATAGGACTTTTTGTTACCGCCTTTTAAATTTCCGGCCGAGCCAACCGCATCCCGAAATGGACCGTAATAGGCGGATGCATATTTGGCGGAGTAGGCCAGAATCCGGGTATTGTGGAATCCAGCTGCTTCTAAGGCTTCGCGAATGGCGCCAATCCGGCCATCCATCATATCGGACGGCGCAACGATATCAGCGCCGGCTTCGGCATGGGACAGGGCTTGTTTCACCAAAATGTCCGTGGTGATATCGTTGAGTACATAACCAGACTCATCAATAATGCCGTCCTGACCGTGGGTGGTGAATGGGTCAAGCGCAACGTCGGTAATAATACCCAATTCAGGCACTTGTTGTTTGAGTAAGCGAACCGCCCGCTGTGCCAGCGCATCCGGGTTATAAGCTTCTTCGGCCAGCAACGATTTTTTCGATAATGGCGTCACCGGAAAAAGCGCAATCGCTGGAATGCCAAGCGCAACCAGCAATTTGGCCTCTTCGAGTAACAAATCTAAGGTCAGCCGCTCTATACCCGGCATTGACGCAATGGGCTCGCGGTTGTTTTCACCTTCGATAATAAACATCGGATAGATTAAATCGTTGACGGTCAGTTGGTGCTCTGCCATTAAGCGGCGGCTAAAATCATGTTGACGCATCCGGCGCAGGCGGGCTGCCGGGAAATAACTAGTTGACGAATTCATCTTGGATCCCTTCGGCCGTAGGTTCGCTGGCTTCAACCACGGCGGCCATTGATAATTTAACTTGGTTGCGACCAGCTGCTTTTGCCTGATATAAGGCTTGATCTGCGGCATAAACAAAATCGGTACTCACCATCTCAGGGCCGGCAATACTGGCAAAACAACCCGCGCTGATATGGACCGTTAACTCACCAATTTCGGTGGTAAAAGGCTGTCCGGCAATACTTTGGCGGATTTGCTCGGCCAGAGCCAGCACACCCTGGCTGTCGGTATTGGGTAAAATCAGGGCAAATTCTTCGCCGCCATAACGGCAGATATAGTCGCTGCTGCGTTTGAGTAAATCCTGAATACGTTGTGCAACCCCTCGGATCACCGCATCACCTGCCAGGTGGCCGTGGTTGTCATTGATTTGTTTAAAGTGATCAATGTCCAGCATCACCAAACCCAAGGGTCGCTGTTCACGGCGACTGCGTTTGAGTTCTGCCAGGATTTTTTTATCGAAATAGGCGCGATTACGCACGCCACTTAAGGCATCAAGGGTGTTCTGCTCTTCCAGAATGCGGTTTTTGTCGGCCAGCTCATTCAAAGCGACCTGCAATTCAAAAGTACGGGTTTGAATACTGTCTTCCAACCGTTCGGCAGTCTCATGTTGCCAGCGTAGCTGCCGGCGGTAGACCACAAAAGCGCAGATCGCCGCGCCCAAAATGAAACTGAATAGGCTGCAGAGCACAAAATGCAGCGGATAGGTGCTAAGAACGCTCAGCCATGAGTCCAGCCAATTGCGGATCATCACGACTCGGTTCCGCCAAATAATTGTTGGGCGTTGAACTGGCTGTGCCGGGCAATGTCGGCCACGCTCCACCCACTTAACATGGCGACCTGGTCGGCGATTGCGCTCAGATAACAGGGTTCGTTCCGGCGCGATTTTGGTTTTGGTGTCAGATTACGTGGTAGCAAATAGGGTGCATCCGTTTCCAGGATCAACCGATCCAGTGGCAAGTACTGTAATGCATCCTGCAACATGGCTGCGCGGCGTTCATCGCACAGCCACCCCGTGATCCCAATATACAAACCTAAATCCAGATAAGCTTTCAGCTGGGCAGCATCCCCGGTAAAGCAATGGGCAATGCCGCAATCGATCTGGTGTTGTTTCAATAATGCTAACTGCTCAGGAAATGCATCACGTTCATGCAAGTAAACCGCTTTTTGCCGTTGCTTGGCAAGCGAAAGTTGTGCAGAAAAAACACGGATTTGTTGTTCTTTAGGCGAGAACATCCGGTTGAAATCAAGGCCGCACTCGCCAATAGCAACCACCTTTGGCTGCTGCAGCAAGATTTCAAGTTGTTGCAGCCAATCGTCTGTGACCGCGGCGGCCTGATGCGGATGCACACCAGCCGTCGTTAACAAGCCGGTCTGCTTGAGACAATACTGAATATTTTCGGACGTTTCGGCCAAATCACTGCTAATGAGCAGCTGCTGGTTTACACCGGCCTCCTTGGCGCGGCCGACAACCTGGTCGCGGTCTTGATCAAATTGCTGGCTGAACAGATTAACTCCGGCATCAAACCAGCGATATTGATTACTCGACACGTCGCACCCGGATCGTTTTGGTCACCCCCTCGACGCCGAGCAAAAAAGAACCAATAGCGCCGCGCGAAACGGTGCAGCGATCGCCAACTTTTATTTTGAGATATCCCTGGTCAAGTTGCTGCCATTGCTGACCATTTTCCAGGGTGATCAGGAGCTTCTTCCGTTTATCTAACACTGCGGATTGAACAATGCTGGTGATTTCCTGCAACTCATCCACCGGATCGGGTTTCTTTAAACCGAATTCGTCATTGAGACTGCGCGCTGTGGCACTGGCATTTTCCTTTGCAACGACCGTTGTGGCCGGTATCGCTGTACTTAGCTGCAGTGGTTGCTTAATGGTCGCACTGGTAGCGGACTCAGCGACAGGACCCGTCTCAATCTGGCGATCAAGCTGAGCCACAATTTGGTCAAAGCAGCTCAGGCGCTGTTCTTCGCCGGAGATTTGCTGACAACTACGTAATTGGGTTTTTAAATCAACACTGCTCGCAAAAGCTACCGGAGTCAGTAAAAGCAGTGCCGCGCAAAGTTTAAAGTGCATATCTGTCCTGTGTTATGGCCGCGGTTGATCCGCTTTATTTTCGATTGCCGCGGCAGTTTCCGGCGTTTCAGCCGGGTGGTCGTCATCTGCTTTTGGCTGATAAAACCGGCCTAGCCAAATGCCCAGCTCATATAAGATGCACATCGGTATGGCCAGCAGCGTCTGGGACAGAATATCCGGCGGCGTCAGAAACATCGCGATAATAAAGGAAATCACCACAAAATACGGACGTTTTTCAATCAGCGCTTCGCGGGTCATGGCGCCGGTCCAAATCAGCAACAAAATGGCGACCGGAATTTCAAAGCTCAAACCAAAAGCAAAAAACAGTTTCAGCACAAAATCGAGGTAACTGCTGATGTCCGTCGCAATGGTGACGCCCTCTGGTGCGACGCTGGTAAAAAAGCCGAAAATAATCGGAAAAACCAGGAAGTACGCAAAGGCAATACCGGCGTAAAACAACACTGTGCTCGAGGCAATCAGCGGTGCAATCAGATGTTTTTCTTTGGTATAAAGTGCTGGCGCGACAAAACGCCAGATTTGAAACAAAATGTAGGGCACACTCAGTAGGCAAGCGACGATAAAGGTCAGTTTAAAAGGAGCAAAAAAAGGTGCTGCGACATCGGTGGCGATCATGCTCGCTCCCGCCGGCAACACTTTCATTAAAGGCATGCTCAGTAAGTGGTAAATATCATTGGCAAAGTAAGCCAACGAAATAAAGACCAGCACCACGGCCGCGATACTTTTCAGCAAGCGGTTGCGCAATTCAATTAAATGCCCCATCAGACTATTGGGCGATGCCTGACTTGTCTTGGTTTTGTTCATTCGGTTTAGCTATAGATCCGGTAAGCGCTGTGGTTTGCACAGCAACGGCATCGGCGGGAGGCTGCGATGCAGGTTCTGATGGCGTCGTTTGGGCATAAGGCCGATTGACATCTGATGCTGCTTGACGAAGCTCCGCTAATGCACTGAGCTCCTCAGCTGTCAGGTTCAACAAGCCTTTTTCTTCTGCATCTTTGAGTTTTTGATGCAGCTCATGTGCCCGTAACTCATCGCCTAGTTCGGCTTTCATTTGCTGCCCAAACTGGCGAATGCCATGAATAAATTTGCTGGTACTGCGGATTGCACCCGGCAGCCGTTCCGGCCCGAGGACAATCAGCGCAACTACCCCACACAACACCAGTTCCCAGAAGCTCATCAGACTTTATCTGAACCTGAAGTTTGCTGAGTGGTTGACGCTGGTTTAGCTTCAGTGGCGGGTTGAGTCGCTTGCGTGCTTACCGGCTGGTTGCTTACTGCGGCCGGTTCTTTGCGTGGTTCTGCAGCAAAGGTTGCATCCTCAGCCGCATCGGCTTCGCCATCTTTAATCGAGTTCCGAAATCCCCGAATTGCAGAGCCCAAATCAGTGCCGATATTGCGTAACCGTTTGGTGCCAAACAGCAACACGATAATCACCAGAATAATCAACAATTGCCAAATACTGATACCGCCGAAACCCATAAAAATATCCTTCAAAACTAGAAATTGAAAAGATTTGCTGGAGTATGAGGAAAACTCACGCTGCGATTGCGAACAAATCTTAGTATACGCCGATGCAGGATCAGAACTCTACCGTCTGCTATCGAAGCGTGCATCGATTGTAAGAAATAATTATGACAATACCGCCTTCACGGCAAAAAACAAAGCGCAAACCGCCAGAGGGGCAGCCAGCAGCGGCCAACCGGTAGCCAACAGCAGCGTGGCACTGAGCAAAGTCGCACCTGCCAGCACCGCCAGTTTTAAATCAGCTCCTTGTTGCAGCTGGCGCTGTTGTAAATGTTGTAATTGTTGCAACAGCTGCTGCTGTTGCTTTGGTTGTTGCTGCAAGTAGCTGTGCAACAAGGTTGGCATTTCTGGCAACTTTTCTGCCCAGAATGGCAGATTTTCTTTGATTTGCGCCAGCATGGCCCACGGGCCCATTTGCTGCTTCACCCAATCTTCTAAAAAAGGTTTGGCGGTTTTCCAAAGATCAAGTTGTGGATAGAGCTGTCGTCCCAAGCCCTCGATATACAATAAGGTTTTTTGTAGCAATACAAGCTGCGGCTGAACCTGCATATTAAACCGCCGCGCGGTGTTAAACAGGTTCATCAGCACCTGACCAAAGGAAATTTCGGCCAGTGGTTTTTGGAAAATCGGCTCACACACCGTGCGGATCGCACTCTCAAATTCTTCAATACTGGTGTCAAACGGCACCCACCCCGAGTCGACATGGAGTTGCGCAACTTTGCGATAGTCGCGGTTAAAGAAGGCGACGAAGTTCTCTGCCAGATAGCGTTTATCTTCGCGGTTTAGGGTGCCGACAATACCGCAGTCGATCCCAATATATTGGGGGTTGTGTGGCGTATTGCGCGAGACAAAGATGTTACCAGGGTGCATATCGGCATGGAAAAAACTATCACGAAAAACCTGAGTAAAAAACACCTCGACACCCCGTTTCGCCAATAATTCCATGTCCGTGCCCTGCGCTTCGAGCGCCGCATTGTCAGAGACAGGAATGCCGTAGATCCTTTCCATGACCATCACGTTGGCCCGGCTGTAATCGCTGTAAACAAAAGGAATATACAAAGATTCCGAGTGTTCAAAGTTGCGGCGCAGCTGAATGGCATTGGCAGCTTCGCGCTGCAAATCCAGCTCATCGAGGATAGTTTTGCGATACTCGGCGACCACTTCACGGGGTCTGAGCCTTTTACCATCGGGTAAAAACTTTGCAGCCATGGTGGCTAAATCAGCCATTAACTCTAAATCAGCCTGAATTTGCCGCTCGATATCGGGTCGGATTACTTTAATGACCACATCCGCCATGCCGCCATCCGTGAGTTTCAGTCTGGCGGTATGCACCTGAGCTATCGAGGCAGAGGCCAGTGGTGTTACCGAAAAATCTGCGAACAATTCGCTGATGTCGGTCAGCCCCAGCGCCTTCTCGATCAGGTGCTGCGCCTGGAGCCCATCAAATGGCGCTACCTTATCCTGCAGTTTGGCCAGTTCGTCAGCCAGCTCCGGCGGAAACAAATCGCGGCGGGTCGATAACATCTGGCCGAATTTGATCCACACCGGCCCCAGACTTTGTAATGCCAGCCGCAGCCGCACGCCGAGGCTCTTATCCGGATGTTTGTTTTGCAGCCAAAACATCGAATGCCGGGCGGTTTTCGCCCACCAAGGTTGCCACTGCGCCGGAACCAGTTCATCAAGGCCATATTGCAGCAAGGTTTTTTGTATTTGATAAAAACGGCTCAGACTCACTTATTTCCCCTTTAACTGCTTAAGTTGCTGTGCCAATTTTTCGGTGCGGGCGTTTAACTGGCTGACTTGCTGGCTGAACTGAGAAAGCTCGGCCGGAGCTGGACTCAGTTGTAATTCATCCTGCAATAATGAGGTGACGCCTTGGTCAGCCTGTGACAATTTCATCTGCAATAGCAGTTGCAGTTGCTGTAGGGTGATCGCCACTTTGTGCGCAGCGGCGTCGCCGATGTAGCCGGAGAGATGCTCGGCCCAGTCTGGGTTCAGCTTGGCAAAAAAGTCATTAAATTTCTGCAGTTGTGCTAAGTCGCCGTTGATATCCAGTACCTCTTCGCGGATCAGCCGGGTGAGCTGGCTGGGATCCCTAAGCTGCCGCAGGCTGGACATCTGAGTGCTCACTACGCAATCGACCGGTTCCTGATGTTGATTCAACCAGATCCCATTCGGTTGTGCAGTAAGCACCACCCGAAGTTTCAGGTCGGTTAATTCAACCGCCAGTTGGCGCCCTTGTAACGCCTGCAGTCGCGGTAAAGCTGCCGGATCCAACGCGATAACTTTGTTCAGAACCGGCTCGGCAACCGAGCATAACAGGCTCGGCAGTATTTTGGGCCAGAGCACCGGCAGCAGCTGGGTCAGCATGGAGCACCTTTTTAGAATTTATAACCGCGGTGCAAAGCAACAATACCGCCAGTTAAATTGTGGTAACTGGTCTGGGCGAAACCGGCTTCATCCATCATCTGCTGCAAAGTTTGCTGATCCGGATGCATCCGGATCGATTCTGCCAGATATTGATAAGACTCACGGTCATTCGCGACCAGTTGGCCAATCGCAGGTAACAATTGAAAGGAGTACAGATCGTACACTTTACTCAACCATTCCTGGGTCGGTTTAGAAAACTCTAACACGAGCAGCCGGCCACCTGGCTTCAGCACCCGGAACATGGAGCGCAGCGCAGCGTCTTTATCGGTGACGTTGCGCAGACCAAACGCGATGGTAATGATATCAAAGCTGTTATCAGCAAAAGGCAACGCTTCGGCATTGGCCTGTACGTAACTGATGTTGTTGACTAAGCCCAAATCGCGCAACTTGTCTTTGCCGACATTGAGCATAGATTCATTAATATCCGCCAACACCACCTGACCTGTTGGACCCACCCGGCGCGAAAACAGGGCGGTTAAATCGCCGGTGCCGCCTGCCAAGTCCAGCACTTTCTGACCCGGGCGGACCCCACTGCAATCGATGGTGAATCTTTTCCACAGACGATGGATGCCGAGCGACATCAGATCGTTCATCACATCGTATTTGGCCGCAACGCTGTGGAACACGCCAGCAACCATCGATACTTTTTCTTCAGCGGCGACCGTCTTAAAGCCGAAGTGAGTGGTGTTATTAGAAGCAGCGGTTGCTGCGTCCTGATGCTGCTCTGTCATAATCAAGCCTTTACCAGCGTTAAACTGGCGCTAGTGTAAAAGATCTGGCGTTGAGGCGCCAATCAAATGCCGCACGATCAATAATCTTTCGCCAGTCGAACGCCAACAGACAGCGATGGGCTGTTAGTCCGTTTTCGGGAGGTTCGAGCTCTGAGGCAGCAACATAAATGTCTGACTGGCCACGACCTGACCGTTGACGATGACCGACAGCCGATGTTCGCCTGGATAGTGCTTGCGTGTGGTCAGGTCCTTGAATAGGTAAGTACGCTCTAACCTGAGCTCCGGTTCGCTGACCATTCGCTCCAGCCATTGAAATACCTTGTGTCGCACCTTGCCTGTTTTTCCGGGAAAATCAATTGCGTATTCCAGCCTAAGTTTGCCACGCTGCGCTTCGGGCCATTGCAGCGTGACTGCAAAGCGAACTTGCTCACCCATTGCGACCTGGGTATTGGCAATATGAAGTGTGGTGGTGACCGCGACGGGGGCGTAGCCGAACAATTCTAAAGCCAGTGGATGCCGTTGTTTGAGCAACCCACGCAATGCATGTTTGATGATCCAATCGGTCGCTTGATGATGTCCAAACCAACGTTGGCAGATCTCCAACATCAGTTGCGGATGATCTTTGCTAATGTCATTCAGATGGTTTGCCACGCTGCGTCTGACGTAATCTGAAGGGTCTTGTCTGAGCACTTCCAGGAGCGGGAGCGTGGGCGTTGGATCCTTTTTAAACTGCGGCAGCGCCTGTCCCCAGGGCAAACGCGGTCTACTGCCTTCGCTGGCCAGCCTGCGCAAGTGATGGTTGTCGCTGTGCGCCCACCTCATCAGTTGCGGGAGTGTCAGTTCAGGGTAGCGCTGGATAAAAGGTCTGATGGCAAATTCACTGGTCGAAAACTGGGTAAAGTGGCTAAGCGCATCGAAGGCAACCTGTGGATACGGCAGACCAAATTGCTCGACCACATCAGGAAAGATAAAGCCCTGGATCCCACTAAATTGGCTACTGACCGGTTTGAGTACCGCGCAGGCTTCATCAAAAGGTAACGCCAATTCCTGATACAACAGGCTCGCAACCCGGCGGATCCTGGCCTTAAGCTCTAAATCAGCAAAATGCTCATCGAACACCTGCTGCAGAAAAAGTTCGGTTGAAAATGCTGGCTGCTGTTGTTGACAGGCATCGCCCAAACGCCTGACAAAGGCGGCATCGATCAAGTCTTTTAACAGGGCAGCGCTCATGGACCTGCGTTACACCATGGCTTCGGTCGCAACCTGATTGCGTCCGCGTTTTTTCGCGACGTTCATCACACTGGTGGTTCTGGCCAGAAATTGATGCCAGTTCTCCTGTGCCTGATACAAGGTGACCCCGAGTGAAATAGTGACTTTGGGCAGTGCTTTTTTGCTTCGTGACGAGACAAACCGTAATTTTTCGACACCACGGCGCACCTGTTCGGCGATTTCGCTGGCCGTGCGCAGGTCGACGTCGGGCAGTAAAATCAAAAACTCCTCGCCCCCGGCTCGCACCGGCATGCCACTTTCCTGCACATAAGCACTGATTTTTTTCGCTACTTTCGACAGAATCACATCACCAATATTAAAACCATAGTCCTGATTGAATTGACGGAAATGGTCAAGGTCGACCGCGATCGCTGCGATACGGCGTTTTGGATCCTCGGTCAGCCATTGGTCTACCTGCTCCTGCATGGCCAGCCGGTTATACAGTCCGGTTAACGGATCAACCTGTCGGTTTTTTTTCAGCGCTTCCAGCTCGTTACGGAGCTGCTGGCTTTGTTCCGCAGAGTGTTTTAATTGATCGCGTAATTTTTGCTGACTGGTCCGGACATCATAAGTAGCATCAAGTAACCGATGCAGGGTATCGCGGGCCTGATGCGGGTCGTCGGTTTTTAATGCCAGTAAACTGTGATCCAACACCCCGATATATTCAGTAATCGCTTCTGAGGCTACTTCAGAGCTACCGGAAAGTTTACTGACAATCTGATTGACCTGATTGACGAGCTGTTCGTTTTCTTTGCTGGTGCTGACGATGAAGTTGCTATACAACTCCGCCATCACAAAATCGTCAAAAGGGATGTGAGCTGCAAGCTTCTGTTCGATCGCCTGGCATAAGTCGGCATTGACGCCACTGATGTAGTCATAAGCTACAGTGAAGTTTACCGGGTGAGCTGCCAAACGATGTCGTTGCAAAAAAGCCAGCGCTAACGCTGATTTCTCGCTCGCTTGATCGATTGAATCCTGATACATCATGCCAAGTAAAACTCCAATGGATACTACATAGACTTAGCGCAAATGAATGCCCTTATGTTACGGAAATGCCAGCTGAACGCAAGGTCTACTACACATCTGAGCGTATACAAGTCTTTAAAATAACGACAGAGCTGGCATCCGCCAAGATAATTTTGATTATTTTTGGAATATTTACAAAATTATCAGTCGTTTGCCTGATCTCAACAGCACTTTAACCCTAGTGGTTGCCTAAAATCCGGTCAAAACGCTGAATTGTCAGGCAGGAGGTTTAGCCTCGTCGTGGAGTAATGTATACAATTAACTGACAAACAAAGTTACATGGTGGAAAAAAATGAAACAAAAATTATGGCTGTTGGTGTTTTGCGCCACTTTAACAGCCTGCGCCAGTCAGCGGATCGACCCCAACCAGTCCTTTGATGCTTTAGCAAATGGCATTTGGCAACAAGCCGAAAAAATTGGCCGAAGCGACAGTGACAGCTTGCCTGACATGTCAGAAGAGTCTCTTGCAACAGCAAATCAGCAGCGCCAGCAGCTGCTGGCTAAACTGGCCGCCGTTGATGTGGCGACCTTGTCTGAACAAAATCAAATCAACCATGCGATTCTGGTTTACCGTCTGCAGAATCAGGTGGACGAATATACCTATGGTGAGCATTACATGCCGTTGACGGCAGAATCCGGTTTTCATAGTGATGTCATCTTTATGTTGTCGAACAGCAAATTGACATCGGAACAGGATGTTGAGAAATATCTGAAAAAAATCAGTTCTGTACCCCGGTATATGGCCCAACAAACGGAATGGATGCGCCAGGGCATTGCTAAAGGTTATACCCAGCCAAAAGCCGTGTTAACCGGCTATGAGCAAGGTATCTTATCGTTTATACTAAAAGACATCGATAAAAGTGTATTTTTCCGGCCGCTGTTAAAGCCGGTCGCGGCGATCCCAGCGGCACAGTGGCAACAGTTCCAACAACAAGCCCGCCAAATTATTGCCGCAGACATTCAACCTGCGTATCAGCAATATTACGAGTTCTTTGTCACAGAGTATTTACCGGCTGCCCGGGAGAATATAGCGGCCAACTCATTGCCCGATGGTGCTGCCTTTTATCAGAATCGGTTGGAACATTACACGACTTTAAAAATGACTCCGGCGGAAGTGCATCAGCTTGGTTTGGCAGAAGTGGCAAGGATCCGGGCTGAAATGGCGACTGTCATCGCGCAAACCGGTTTTAAAGGCAGTTTCGCTGAATTTATTGAGTTTCTGCGCACGGATAAACAGTTTTATGTTCAGACGCCAGATCAACTTCTCAAAGAAGCGGCATTTTTGGCAAAGAAAATTGATGCACAGCTACCGAAGTTATTTCACACGCTGCCACGAACTCCTTATGGCATCGAACCCGTGCCAGCTGAAATTGCTCCAAAATATACCACAGGTCGTTATGCAGGCGGTCGTGAACCGGGCGCAGCAGGTTTCTACTGGGTGAATACCTACGCCTTGGACCGTCGTCCATTGTATGAGCTGGAAGCTCTGACTTTGCATGAAGCGGTTCCCGGCCACCATTTACAAATAGCCCTTGCCAATGAGCAGGCTCAATTGCCAGCTTACCGTCGTAGTTTTTATACATCAGCTTTTGGTGAGGGCTGGGGTCTTTATGCGGAGTATCTCGGGCTGGAAGTGGGCTTTTATCAAGACCCTTACAGCAATTTCGGCCGGTTAACTTACGAAATGTGGCGGGCCTGTCGGTTGGTGGTTGACACCGGTATGCACACCATGGGGTGGACACGGCAGCAAGCGATTGATTTCCTCGGAAGCAACACGGCGTTATCGATGCACAATGTCACCACCGAAGTTGATCGTTACATAAGCTGGCCTGCACAGGCATTGTCCTACAAACTTGGCGAGATTACGATCAAGCGTCTGAGGGCTGAGGCAGAGCAGGCGCTGGGCAGCAAGTTTGATGTACGACAGTTTCATGACGTGATCCTGAAAAATGGTAGCCTGCCGTTGCCGCTGCTTGAGCAACAAGTTGCCACCTATATTCGTAACGCTCAGGTCAACTAATCACCAACGCCGGGTGAGAGTTACCCGGCGTCATTTAATTGTTTTATTTCAATGGTATACTGCGGGCTCAGTGAGAGTGGTTTGCTAGTCAGACTCAATCAGTTCAAACGCTGACCAGTGATGTGAAGTGGCTGCACGAGGTGTTATGGGTTCGGTTTTAGTTGTGATCGGTTTTTTTCTGATTGTTGTGCTGTTGGTCGTCAAGATCGACGGACTGAGCAAAGAACATAAAAGATTGTTAAGTCAGTTCAAATTGCGAGACCAGGAAGCGTCACATGTCCAGCAGTTAACCTATGAGCTCGCCGAAGAATGCAGCCATATGCTGTTACTACAGTTGGATCAAGAGCGTCCGACCACCCGATTGAGTGCGCATGAAGTGGTACATATTGAGCAATTATGCCGGGCGATCCCGGTGATTTGTCGTGAACTGGTGTTGCGGCCACAACCAATAGCGCAAGCGCTCCAACGCTATTGTAAAAAGTACTATGCTGACAGTTATACCGAGCTGGAAGTGTTTATTCACCGACATGGCAGATTAATCCCGAGCTGGCAAAAAAATAGTTTTGCTGGGTATTTACAGATGTGTCAGGCCGCAGTGTCGTTGGTCAGGGAGTTGTCGGCAAAAGAAACGGTAAAAACATCCCGTGCCAGGCCAGAAATGGCCTGACCGGTTCGTTGCAGGCGCTTAGTGGCGGATCACAACTTTCGGTTCGGTATCGATCTGACCATCCTGATCAACCGCTGCGATTCGATCCCCCGCCCGCAGTACTGCTAAGCTGAAACTTGGACTACGTCTGACAAATGCCAACTCGTAACCAAAACGCTGTAGTTCTGCGACAGAAAATTTTTGCGCCATATTGAGTTCGTTCCAAAAATAATTTAAATCTTTGGGTTGCTCACGGCGATCTTGCGATAATGCTGCCATCATGTGGTTGACTCCGTAAACCAGCACTGTTCCCATTTTGAAAGTTAGCTGGTTTTCTATACTTTATGTCTTGGTTAAAAAAAGTACAAGGTCGAATTGTTGTTTTGTTACCGGCATGATTGACAAACGGTTGCCTTTCTTTACGAGAGCCAACTCTGCCAGTCCCGTGCAGGCCCGAAGCTCGGCCAGGGTCAACAATTTTGGAAACTTTTCGACAAACTGCACCTTTACTGCATACCATGCCCACTTTTCAGCCGTTGCTTTTGGATCAAAATATGGACTTTCTGGCTGAAACTGACTTGGATCGGCAAAGGCAGCGGCGGTCACCTGAGCAATGCCAACAACGCCAATATCTGCACAACTCGAGTGATGGATCAACACTAAATCGCCGACCACCACCTGATCCCGCAGGAAATTTCTGGCCTGATAGTTCCGTACACCTTCCCAAACAACGCCGGCACTGCCAGCTGCTGCGATATCATCAATGCTGCACTCCGTCGGTTCAGTCTTAAATATCCATGGCATCGCGTGACTCCAGCAAGGCTATCAGGCGATTATGCCGTTGATAATCCCAGGGGTGCAATCATTTCATCTGGTTTTGCATACATTCTACCGGTTTGGCTGTGGTTGAGCTGACCTCCTGCTGAGCAATTGAGCTGTGGTTGTATTCATTTTCGTCAGCGTTGTTGGTTGCCATTAATATGGCATCGTGCTTTGTGTTGTTTTTTGATGTCGGCGCGATCATCTTCGGCCAGAAAGTGTGGCCTGGTTTTGCAGTTTCATGGATGCTGTTGCACAATATCCTTCACTTCAGGTATTGCAGGACATAAAGATGAGCCAGGTGTTATCCGATCTGTTGTCGTTATTAAAGCTGGAAACTATCGAATATGGATTATATCGCGGGCAGAGTCAGGATCTGGGCTTCAAAGCGGTATTCGGTGGGCAGGTTATGGGGCAAGCATTATCAGCTGCCAAAGAAACTATTCCAGAAGATCGCAAAGTACATTCGTTTCACTCTTATTTTTTGCGCCCTGGAGATGCTGCCAGACCCATTGTTTATGAAGTCGAGAATATTCGTGATGGTAAAAGTTTTAGCACCCGCCGGGTCAGTGCCATCCAGTTTGGCAAGCCGATTTTCTATATGACGGCGTCGTTCCAGGCTGATGAACCGGGATTTGAACACCAGGACTTAATGCCACAGGTGCCGGCCCCTGAAGATCTGATTTCTGATCTGGAATTTTATCGGGAACATGCTGGGTTAATTCCTGAGTCACTACGCAGCAAGTTTATCTGTGAAAAACCGATCGAGATGCGCCCGGTGGCTTTTCATAATCCTTTTAAACCGCAAATCAGCAGTGCCAAACGCTATGTCTGGTTTAAAGCCAACGGTGCAATGCCGGATGATTTGCGCGTCCATAAGTATATGTTGGCTTATGCCTCGGATTTTAACTTCCTGCCAACCGCGTTACAGCCGCATGGCAAATCGTTTATGGCGCCAACCATGCAAGTGGCAACCATTGATCATGCGATGTGGTTTCATCAGGATTTCCGTTTTGACGATTGGTTACTGTATGCGGTTGATAGCCCCAGTGCTTCCGGCGCCCGCGGCTTAGTTCGCGGACAATTTTTTAACCGGGCTGGCGTGCTGGTGGCGTCAACAATGCAGGAAGGCGTGATCCGCAGTTACGATAAAGCTAAACCTGAATAGTCAGGGGGCAGTGACAAGTCGTGGCGTCACCTCCCCTGTTGGCCGGTTTGGACATCAGAACATGGCGCAAGCGTGCGCCATGTTCATGTCAGACCGGGTTGACCTTGTTGAGCCAATGACTGTCCGGCCGTGATTTGCCGGATGGTTTGCAGCACTTCTGCCAGCACCAGTGCATTGACGCTGAGGAGTAAGGGCGTGAAATTGTTATTTTGCTGCAGGAGTCCGTCCGCTGTTTCGGTAATATACCCGGCATCTTTTAAGGCGTGGATCAGCGTCGCAAATAGCTGTTTGTCGTGATATTCAGGCGCATCGATGCCGTGCATCGTGAGTAGGCGTTGCGCCAGCTGCTGACAACCCAGTTCCAGAGCGGCTGGTTCAATTTGCTGTCGTTGCTCGAGTAAATTCAGCACGATAGCGTAGCGTTGTAAAATATCGTGACTGTTATGTGCCAATAATTTGAGTTGAGCCAGCGTATCGGGTTGAGTAGAACAACGGTAATGCTGCTGTGTCAGGTCAAGTAAATGCTGCTTCGCCAGAAATTGCAAAATGTTGTCTACATACTGATTTAAATCTGCGGGCGCTAAAAACAGTTCATGCTCCAGCAACGGCAGTAATTGCTGGCACAGATTCAGCAGCTGCACCCGGGTTAATGAATGATGCTGCAGCAGCGCTGTGGCTATCAATGCCGGAATGATAAATAGGTGACTAATATTATTGCGGTAATAGCTCATGATCACCGCATTTTCTTCACTCAGACGCACCAGTGCGCCAAACCCATCCTGCTGCAACTGTACTTTGTTCAGTTTCAAAGCATGCTGTAATAAGGATTCACCATGACCCTGAGGCAGGGTCACTGAAGCATGATAAGGGGCTGCGTGCTGCAGTTGTAAGTACAGGTCGAGCTGCTGCACCAGAGCAGGGCGGGTCAGAACATGTTGCTCTGTCGCCAGCAGACAGGTAGAAATTAAATTAATTGCATTCAGTGCTGCACTTTGGTTCACCCGGATCATCACATCATTGGCCAGTTTAGCCACGACCGGGTTCAGCCAATCAGGCTTTTGGGGTTCAATCGGATTAATAAAAGAACGCCAGTCTGGTGCATGTTGATTCAGGTAACCATTCAGTGGAATTGGCTCGCCAAAATTGACATAACCATAACCGTAGTCCCGCAATTGCCGGGCGGCTTTCACGATGCCAAGGGCTGATTCTTTGGTTTTGGCGGATCCTTTTAGCTCACGCAGGTAGGTGTTTACTTCCATCACATGCTCATACCCGAGGTAAACCGGCACCAGCGTGACTGGTCGGTCTATCCCTCTGAGCAAGGCTTGCACCGTCATGGCCAGCATCCCGGTTTTTGGCTGTAATAAACGACCGGTCCGGCTGCGTCCACCTTCGCTGTAATATTTCACCGAATAACCTTTGCGGAATAATTGCGACAGATACTCGCGAAAGACCGCCGAATAAAGTTTGTTGCCGCTGAAACTACGACGGATAAAAAAAGCGCCGCCACGTCGGAAGAATTTGCCGATCGGCCAGAAATTCAAATTGATCCCGGCAGCGATATGCGGGGCGGCCAGGCCTTGCTGATAGATCACGTAACTGAGCAGTAAGTAGTCCATATGACTGCGATGGCAGGGCAGGTAAACCACTTCATGACCCCGCTGAGCCAGATCGCGGATCACACCAGCATTATTAATCTTGATCCCGGTGTAGAGCTTTTTCCATAACCAACTTAATAAACGGTCGCCAACCCGCAGGGTCGATTCACGATAATCCGCCGCTATTTCTTCTAACAGGTTCAGAGCTTCCGTTCTGGCTGCCGCCAGACTGATGTTGTGACTGTGAGCATGATCGGCCATGGCTTTTTTTAACGCTTCTGAGCCCAAGAGTGCATTAAATAGCGCGGCGCGGTTTGGCTGGCGTGGACCGGTCGCAGCAAGTTGCTGACGATAAAAATGGAAACGGGCGACTCTTAACAGTTTATGCGCGGTTTCTTCGGTCGCACCATATTGATCGGCCATGATGCGAAGTGAAACCGCTCTTGAAAACTGCACCAGGGTATGTCGGCCGGAAATGAGGACCACGAAAATTTTATGCCACCAGCCAGGGGCTGGCTTTTCTCCGAGCATCGCTTTCACGCTGGCTTCTTTACCCGGGGCGCGCCCCCAGCAGATCGCAACAGGAACTAACTGCGCGGATTGATCTGGATGTGTAAGATGAGCCTGTAATAGTTTTTGGCCCTGCTGCAGGGCTAAAGTCGCACGGCTTTTGCCCCAAAGTGCCGCAGGGCGCTCCAGAAACAAGGTTCGGGGTAGGGTCACCGCACCGAGGGTGACATAACTTGTTGGATCTGGCAGCCCCTGTTCGCGGCAGGCTCGTTTCAGGGTGGCCAGGTCACTTGCTGAAGCAACCCGGGTAATATAAAACAACGGCTGGTCTGATTGCAGCTCAAGACTGCTGACGGGATCCGCCGGAATGATTTTGAATTTAACAAATGGCCGCAGCAGCCATTGTAATAGGCCTGCGAACCACTTTAATCGCGAAAACATAACTTACTTGCCCTCAGAAACAGCCGGGTAGAATACCATGGATTAAAATCAGCGCCAATTTCGGTGATATTTTGCAATTTTTTTACCGGATGCGACTTGGCACTCGCATATTCACTGTATATACTCCCAGTATTCACTGTATAGGCATTCAGCATCATGCGTCCATTAACTCCAAGACAAGCCGAAATATTGCAATTATTGAAAGATTATCAGGCCCATTCCGGGATGCCTCCTACCCGAGCTGAAATTGCGACGCAGCTTGGTTTTAAATCGGCAAATGCTGCTGAAGAGCATTTAAAAGCTCTGGCCAAAAAAGGCTTTATTGAGATGATGCCCGGAACGTCCCGGGGCATTCGATTGATTGAAGAAGATATGGTGGCCAACGAACCCGAATACTCTGGTTTGCCCTTAATCGGGAGAGTCGCTGCCGGTCAGCCGATTTTGGCAACTGAACACATCGACCAGTACTATCAGTTGGATGCCAGTTTGTTCCATCCGGCAGCTGATTTTTTGCTTAAAGTCTCTGGTATGAGCATGAAAGACATCGGCATTATGGATGGTGATTTGCTGGCCGTGCACAAAACGACCGAAGCCAGACAAGGGGAAGTCGTCGTTGCGCGCGTCGAAGATGAAGTCACTGTCAAACGTTTCAGACGTGAGGGGCAATTTGTGTACTTACACCCTGAAAATAGCGACTTTAATGTGATAAAAGTCGATTTAACCCAACAGTTTTTTGCAATTGAAGGTTTGGCAGTTGGCGTCATTCGTAATCAAACCTGGTAAGGTTTTCTGCTAAAACTTAAGTAAACTCAATACTTTTTCGCATAGAGCGCTGGTCAGACCTTGTGGTTTGTCCGGTGCTTTTTGCATTAGGGGGTTTACATTCCTCGGTTTCTGGTCAATTCTTAGCCTACGCCTGATAAAAAACACAGAACAATAAATGTGGTATGTCAGGACGTTGTAATAAATAAATAATATAAAAACAATCAGTTGCAGAACAAGATGCGCAATTTGGGTGGTAGTGTCTCGTTCTGGCAATTTGTAATTTGCAAAGTGACAGAGGAGACGTTACGTGGCGAAAACGAATCGTTATCGCTGCACGCTGCTATCCTTGCTGTTTGTCGAAATGGCTTCTGCCGCCGATATGCCCCTGAATATGACCAAAGGGGTAACGGATATCAGTCATCAGGTTTATGACCTGCACATGACGATATTCTATATCTGCTGTGCAATCGGCCTGGTGGTGTTTGGCGCTATGTTTTGGGCCATTCTTCATCATCGCAAGGCAAAGGGAGTGCAGCCTGCACAATTTCATGAAAGCACCAAAGTAGAAATACTCTGGACCGCTATCCCTGTGGTTATCCTGATTATTATGGCCATTCCGGCTACCAAGACATTGATTGCGATGGAGGACACCAGTGACGCTGAAGTTACAGTGCTGGTCACCGGGTCACAATGGAAATGGCACTACAAGTATCTGGATTATCCGGTCGAGTACTATTCCTTGCTCGCAACCCCGCGCAAGCAAATCGAAAATAAGTTAGCCAAAGGGCAAAACTATTTACTCGAGGTCGACCGCCCTTTGGTTATCCCGACTGGCAAAAAAGTTCGATTCTTAATGACATCTGACGATGTGATTCACTCCTGGTGGGTGCCGGATTTTGCTGTCAAAAAAGATGCAAATCCGGGTTTTATCAACGAAGCCTGGGCCAAGATTAACGAACCCGGTATCTACCGCGGTCAGTGTGCTGAGCTTTGTGGTAAAGACCATGGTTTTATGCCGGTGGTTGTGATTGCCAAAGAGCCTGCTGATTTTGCGCAGTGGATAGCACAGGAAGCCGAGGTGCAGGCGAAAGCCAAAGCTGCCGAAATGGAATTGCTATCGATGAATATGTCGATGGACGAGGCAATGGCACTTGGCGAAAAAACTTACCTCGGTTATTGCTCGGCCTGTCACCAGGCTGGCGGTCAAGGGTTGCCTGGAGCATTCCCTGCGCTGAAAGGCAGCAAAATGGCGATCACCGCGTCTGAACTTGGCGCTCATATCGATATTGTTCTTAATGGTAAAACCGGGACTTCGATGCAGGCCTTTGGCAAACAATTAACCCTGCAGGAAATTGCGGCTGTCATTACTTACGAGCGGAACGCTTGGGGGAACAACACCGGCGATTTAGTTCAGGCCGCTGCGATTCATGCAGCTAAAACTGGCAAAAAGGAGTAGCAGATGAGCACTGTGACGACTGATCCTCATGACCATGTGGATGAGCACCACCATGACGCGCATCATCATGCGCCGCCGCCGGGCTTTAAACGTTGGCTTTACACCACCAACCACAAAGATATAGGCACCATGTACTTGTTGTTTGCACTCTTGATGTTTTTCGTCGGTGGTGCGATGGCAATGGTGATCCGAGCCGAGCTGTTTCAACCTGGTTTGCAGCTGGTCAGCGCTGATTTCTTCAATCAAATGACGACAGTGCATGGGCTCATCATGGTGTTCGGTGCCGTGATGCCCGCTTTTACCGGTCTGGCGAACTGGTTAATCCCGATGATGATCGGAGCGCCAGATATGGCATTGCCCCGCATGAACAACTGGAGTTTCTGGATCCTGCCGTTTGCCTTTGCCATCTTGCTGGCATCATTGTTTATGGAAGGCGGTGGTCCTAATTTCGGCTGGACCTTTTATGCACCATTATCAACGACCTACAGTAATGACAGCACAGCACTTTTTGTGTTCTCGGTTCATATTATGGGTATCTCGTCTATCATGGGCGCGATCAACGTGATCGTGACTATTTTCAATCTGCGTGCCCCCGGCATGACCTGGATGAAAATGCCCTTATTTGTCTGGACTTGGTTAATTACCGCGTTCCTGTTAATCGCAGTGATGCCGGTCTTGGCAGGCGCAGTGACCATGGTGTTAACCGATAAGTACTTCGGTACCAGCTTCTTTGACGCTGCTGGTGGTGGTGATCCGGTGTTGTTCCAGCATATTTTCTGGTTCTTTGGTCACCCTGAAGTGTACATCATGATTTTGCCGGCCTTTGGCATTGTCTCCAGCATTATCCCGACCTTCTCACGGAAAAAACTCTTTGGCTATGCGTCGATGGTCTATGCGACGTCCAGTATCGCTTTATTGTCTTTCCTGGTGTGGGCGCATCACATGTTTACCACGGGGATGCCGGTTTTCGCCGAACTGTTCTTTATGTATTGCACCATGTTAATTGCGGTGCCTACCGGTGTGAAAGTGTTTAACTGGGTTGCCACCATGTGGCGTGGCTCGATGACCTTTGAAACGCCGATGATGTTTTCATTGGCGTTTATCGTGTTGTTCACCATTGGTGGGTTCTCCGGCTTAATGTTGGCGATTACCCCAGCTGATTTCCAGTATCACGATACCTATTTTGTGGTGGCTCACTTTCACTATGTGCTCGTGACTGGCGCTGTGTTTTCACTGATTGCTGCGGCGTACTATTGGTTACCCAAGTGGACTGGGCATATGTATGACCAGACCTTGGCGTCCTGGCATTTCTGGTGCTCACTGATTTCAGTCAATGTGCTGTTTTTCCCGATGCATTTTGTCGGATTGGCCGGAATGCCGCGCCGGATCCCAGATTATGCGCTGCAATTTGCTGATTTTAATGCCTTGATCAGCATCGGCGGTTTTGCGTTTGGTCTGTCGCAATTGCTGTTTGTCTGGGTGTTGGTCAAGTGCATCAAAGGCGGTGAAAAAGCAACTGATCAAGTATGGGAAGGTGCTGAAGGGTTAGAGTGGGAGTTATCCTCACCACCGCCTTATCACAGTTTTAGTACGCCACCGGTGATCAAATAAACAGGAGCTCTCAGATGTCGATACAGCAGCAACCTAACCACAAACCGCTGATTAAACGTCTGGTGATTATTACTCTGGGCATGTTTGGTTTTGGTTTTGCGTTGGTGCCGCTGTACGACGTTTTTTGTGAAGTGACGGGGATCAACGGCAAAACCAGAACGGAAGCAGTGAATGCTGATAGGGCAGTCCTGGATGAACAGCGTGAAGTAACAATTGAGTTTCTTGCCAGGCCCAATGCGGATATGCCGTGGTTATTTCAGCCACAAATCCAGCGGATTAAAGTGCATCCGGGGGAAATCAAGCTGGTGTATTACGAAGCGCAAAACCAAACCGGCCACACGATGGTTGGGCAAGCCGTGCCTTCGGTGTCTCCCGGTCAGGCTGCTTTGTTTTTCAATAAAATGGAATGTTTCTGTTTTAACCAGCAAAAGTTAGTTGCCGGAGAGAAACTGTTGATGCCATTACAATTTTATGTGGATCCCGACTTGCCACCTCAATTCAGCACTATCACTTTGTCTTATACCTTGTATGACATGACAAAGCATGCGTCGCCCGAGTTTCTGGCAAGCACAGATCCTAACAGGGGTCAAAAATGAGTAAAGCTTACGAAAAATACTATGTACCTGAACAAAGCCCATGGCCAATTGTCGGGGCGGTTGCGTTATTTTTAATTGCTTTTGGCGCAGGAAATTTTGTTAATGAAGTGACTCGCGGTAAAGAAGGTTACGGCAGCTATTTGCTAATGGCTGGTGTGGCAGTCCTGATCTTTATGCTGGTTGGCTGGTTCCGCAATGTCATTGATGAATCGATGGGGGGACTTTACAGCAAACAAATGGATCGATCATTCCGGCAGGGGATGAGCTGGTTTATTTTTTCTGAAGTGATGTTTTTTGGGGCATTTTTTGGCGCTTTGTTTTATGCCAGATTGATTGCCATGCCTTGGTTGGATGGTGCCAGTAATAATGCGATGACTGCCGCGTTGTTGTGGCCGGATTTTACCGCGCATTGGCCGATGATTAAAACACCGGGTGGCACTGAAACGACAGCGATGCCGTGGCAAGGTTTGCCACTCTATAACACGCTGATTCTGCTGACGTCTTCAGTGACGTTACATTTTGCTCATGTCGCGATGGAAAAAGACAAGCGCGGTCAGTTAAATCTGATGCTGTTTATCACCATCGCGTTGGGCGCTGCTTTCCTGGTGCTGCAGGTATATGAATATATTCATGCTTATCGTGATCTAGGCCTGAAACTGGATTCTGGGATCTATGGCAACACCTTCTTTTTACTGACGGGGTTTCACGGTCTTCATGTGACGTTGGGCGCATTATTTTTACTGATCGTTTGGCTCCGGATTGTGCTTAAAAATCACTTTAGTGCCCACAATCATTTTGCCTTTCAGGCAGCTGCCTGGTACTGGCACTTTGTTGATGTAGTTTGGTTATGTCTGTTTGTATTTGTGTATGTCCTTTAAACCCAATGCGCCAGGCGACTGGCGCTCATTTCAGGACGATTCGGCGAATATTTTGACCTGTCAGCGCGATTAATAGGGGCGCTGATGTGGCGTGATCCAGCCAAAGGACATCGCCAGAATAATCAACAGCATCACCAGAACAGAGAACAACACCCGGCGTCCCAGAAATTTCGACATACTGACTTGTTCTGGATCGTTTTTAAGCATCAGGTACAAAGCGCGGAATAAATTAAAAATAATAAAGAGCAGTAACGCGATGAGTAGAAGTTTGATCAGCATAACACCTCAGGGACAAGGAGTCGCAGATGCAAATCCGTGTGTTTAAACAGGAATTTGTGCTGCGGTGGTGGTTAGTCGTCATCACTTTGGCTGCTTTTGCTGTGTTAATCAAGTTGTCTTTCTGGCAATGGCAGCGGGCCACTGCAAAGGAAATGCAACTTTCGCAATTGGCCGCCTGGCAACAGCAAGGCACGCCAAAGTGGGCTCAGTTGATTCAGTTTCCGATGGCTGAGATCGATGGTGCACCATTACAGGGACATGCAACCTGGGTCGCTCCGGCCATTTGGTTGGTCGACAATCAGATCCTGCAGGGAAAAGCCGGTTACGATGTCGTGGTCCCGATGCAATTAAGTGAAGAAACCCCACTGTTATTAGTCAACCTGGGCTGGGTCGCCGCGCCATCCAGTCGCGATCAACTGCCGCAAGTGAGCATTCCGGCGACGATTGAATTAAACGGTATCCTCAGAACTCACCCCGGCTCTTTTCGGTTAGGGGATAATCTGGAACAACGCGGACAATGGCCGATGCGGGTGCAGACCATTGAAACCATGACGCTGCAAAGCAGTATCCCGCAGCCGCTGTTTGATGCGGTGTTTTATCAACAACAAACCCCATTTGTTCATCATTATCAGCCGGTAGTGTTATCTCCGGAAAAACATCGTGGCTACGCTCTGCAATGGTTGTTGCTGGCCTTGGCGGTGGTGATTGTGGCGATGGCAGCAAGTTGTCAAAAAGAAGAAGGACAGACTCATGGCTAAGCATAAATTTTTGTTCTTGTTTGTATTGTGCTGTGTGGTGCCGTTGGCTGCGGCAAAGCTGGTGCTCACAAATGGCTGGTTTGCTTCAGGCGTCAATAGCAAGGGACAGTGGTTGACGAAAGAAATCCAATTGCTACCGGCCGGGAAATCGACCGATCCGCACTGGCGGCTGGTCTATCTGGCACCGTCGCAGTGTCTGGAAGAGTGCAGTCAAACGATTGAATTAATGCAAAAAATTTATCTGGCACTTGGCCGGAAACAGCAACAGTTGGCTTTAGTCGTGCTTAACGATCAACCCATCGCTGGGTTACCGGCCACTATCAAACAACATCAGGGTTCAGCCTATGACCTGGCGGTGGGGCAGTTGGTGCTGGTCGAGAATCAAGGGCTGGCGTTATTGCAGTATCCGGTGCCAGCTGATGGACAACAACGACTGTTAACCGGCAAAGCCGTGATGACGGATTTGAAAAAACTGATGAATTATGATCGGGGGCCGGTATGAAGTGGTTACGAATACTCGCCAGTGTGGCGATCCCGTTCACCATGGTGGTGATTGTGTTGGGGGCATATACCCGTTTAACGGATGCCGGTCTTGGTTGTCCGGATTGGCCAGGTTGCTATGGATTTCTCAAGGTGCCGCAGGCAGAAGTGCATGTGGCTGTCGCGGAGGCTCGTTTTCCCGAACGCCCATTAGAACCACATAAAGCCTGGAACGAAATGATTCATCGCTATTTTGCCGGCACGCTGGGATTACTGATTGCCGCAATATTTTTTGTCAGTCTGAAAGTTGAAGGTAAGGTCCGTCGGATGCCTACGGTGTTGCTGGCGCTGGTGATTTTTCAGGCGGCACTTGGCATGTGGACAGTCACACTTAATTTATTTCCGCTGGTGGTGATGGGGCACTTGCTCGGCGGTTTTAGTTTGCTGGTTTTATTGCTGCTCTATCGATGGCAACTGACGGCCGAGCATCATAAACCCGATCGCCATTTGCCTTTACCAGAGGCTAGTTTACCAAAAGCGGGCTGGCTGGCGCTGGTGATTCTAGTCGGACAAATTGCCCTCGGCGGCTGGACTTCTGCCAACTATGCGGCGATGGCCTGTGTTGAGTTACCGATTTGTCAGGCGGGTTGGGCCGGGCAGTTGAATTTCACTGAGGCTTTTGATTTACATCTGGGTCATGACGACTATGAATATGGTGTGATGAGTCAGGAGGCGCGGCAAACCATCCATATTACCCATCGGCTGGGTGCCGTTTTGACGCTGCTGGCGGTGGGTTGGTTTGCCTGGCGTTTGTGGCGGGCCAAGTCGCAAACCGGCATGCGAAAACTACCAGTGATTATCGGTGGGTTGTTGCTGCTGCAATTTACGCTGGGTGTGATTAACGTCTGGTGGCAATTGCCGCTGGCGAACGCCGTCGCGCACAATTTTGTGGCCGCCAATCTGCTGATGTTTCTGGCGCTGGCCTGTGTACAACTCTCAAAACAACAACAAGGAAGACTCTGATGGCACAAATGAAAACTTTGAAAGCACCGGGTCAATGGCAATTTGTCTGGCGCGATTATTACCAGCTGACAAAACCTAAAGTAGTCGCATTGTTATTGTTAACTGCCTGGGTTGGTGTGATGCTGGCGCAACCCGGATTGCCAGCCCTTGAGGTTCTCGTGCCATCGATGCTGGGGATTGGCTTGCTGTCTTCGGCCGCAGCGGCGTTGAATCATGTCCTGGATCAGCGTATTGATGCGCAGATGGCGCGAACCCATCATCGGCCGGTTGCGCGTGGCCGGATCAGCGCAGAGCGGGCCGTGGTGTTTTCGCTGATGTTGGCCGCGATTGGCTTTGTGGTGCTCTATTTAGCAGTGAACCCGCTGACAGCCTGGCTGACGCTGGCTAGTTTATTCGGCTACGCGGTGATTTACACGATGTATTTAAAACGCGCCACGCCGCAAAATATTGTGATTGGTGGTCTGGCCGGCGCGATGCCGCCTTTACTTGGCTGGACGTCGGTGACCGGCCAAATTTCCGCTGAGCCGTTGTTGCTGGTGATGATAATCTTCGCCTGGACGCCACCGCACTTTTGGGCGTTGGCGATTCACCGGCGCGATGATTACGCCAAAGTGAATATGCCGATGTTGCCGGTCACCCATGGCATTGAGTTTACGAAAACAGCCATCTTTCTCTACACCCTAATTCTGTTTCTGGTGTGTTTAATGCCGTATTTGGTCGGGATGACGGGTGCAATCTATCTGGTGGGCACTGTGCTGCTGAATCTTTGGTTTATGGGGTATGCCTGGCAATTAAAGTTTCATGCCAAAGCCGACACTGCAATCAAAACCTTTAGGTTTTCCATTGTGCATCTCATGTTGTTATTCTTAGTATTGCTGGTCGATCATTATTTGAAATGGACCGCGTTTTAATCCGACATAAACAATTTCCCGAGGATGGGTGGCCGTTTAGAGATAAGGCCGCACAATAGATAGAGAGTTCCGATGAAGTATAAGTTGATCCTGATCGTCGCTGTGGTGACCGCCCTGTCTGCCGGTCTCTTTAGTTTTCAATTTCTGCAGCAGAGTCAGCAACCCGTGAATGCGCTGGTTTATCCAAAAGCCCGTGATTTAACAGAATTTACCTTAACCAGTCACAAAGGGCAGCCTTTAACCCGACAGCAGCTGCAGGGGCAGTGGACACTGGCTTTTGTCGGTTATACCTTCTGTCCGGATATTTGTCCGATGACGATGGCGACTTTAACCAGCAGTTATCACGAGCTTCAGGCCATGTTGCCCCAAGGGCAAAAGCTCGGCATCTGGTTTATCTCCGCCGATCCGCAGCGCGATACGGTCACGGCTCTGGCAAACTACGTCGGTTATTTTGAACAACCTGCCATTACCGGTCTCACGGCAGGGCATGAGCAGTTGTTTCCATTCGTTCGCGATCTGGGGCTGATGTATGCCATCAGCAGCACCACTGAACCGGATTATCTGGTGGATCACAGTGCGTCAATTGTCTTAATTAATCCGCAAGGCCAATTAGTCGCTGCATTCAAACCAGAGATGAAAGTCGGTGAAGTGCCACTGGTGACAAAAGCTATGTTGTTAGCAGATTTCCCGAAAGTCTTGGCACAACTTTAATTGCCGGTGTTATGGGACAAAAACCCAGGGCTGCGAAAACCAGTAAAAGTAGCCTGGCTTTTGCAAACTCGGCGCAGTGCAGTTATAGCGGTTGTGCGATAGCTTTAAGGGCGCATTGGCCTGTGCGGTAAAAGTGGTGGCATTTAACCACTTCAGTGTAATCGGCTGACCATTAAAAAAGCAGTTCAGGCGGTCCGCTTTAAAATCTTCGACTTTCACCGAGAGCTGCAAAGTGGGGGGATTGTGCTTGCTGACCGGATCGGCGCCACGATAGTCGGTGACTGGCAGAGCCAGAGTTTTAAGTTTGGGGACAAAATGTTGCAAAGAAGCAAATTGGCTGGATGACGGATATCGTGGGATCCGAGTCAGCGACACACCAGGGCCAACAGCACCGGATTGCTGGCCAATCCCAATAAACCCCAACTCAGCAACCAGCTGTTCCAGTTCGGCGCTAAAGTCGCCATAAGGGTAAGCAAGCCACTTTCTTTTGACACCTAGTTTTTGCTCAAGTTGTTGTTCTGCAAGCAAAATGTCTGCTTTGACCCGGGCGCGCCATTGTTGTTTGCTTTCTCCTTTATTTGGTACTGCCAGCCGGTGATGGTAGGAGCTGTGATTGGCAATAATGACGCCCTCATCGTGCATGGTCTGGATTTGTTCCCAGGTCAACACCGGCCCCTCGCGCCGGTCAATCAGTGCAGGTCCCAGGAACATGGTGTATGGATAGCCGAACTCTTTCAGAATAGGCCGGGCGGTGGTGAATACATTAGCAAAGCCATCATCAAAGGTAATGGCGACTTCGTTGTCCACTGTTGCTTCACCCGCTTGCAGTTGCCGGATGATGCGTTCGAGGCTGACCACTTTAAAGTTTTGATCTTTTAAATGCTGCAACTGCTGACGGAATTCAGCCGGCGTCACGCTGGTTGTTTTCGGGGTTGTGCTGCTGACATGATGGTATTGCAGAATAATCGCTGCTTCAGATCGAGCGGAAAAACTCAGTGCCAGCAACAGGAAGAAATATTTGTGCATCTTAACTATCCTTTTTTTCAGCGGGTAGCACACCAATCCGGCGCAATATCAGCAGGAAATAGCTGCCAAAAGTAATCAGGAAACTGAGCAGCCAGCCAACAATTACCAGCTGCAGCGGCCAAAGCGGTTCGGCCGGTAAGAGCAAAAACACCAGCAATAGAATCCAGAATACCACCATGCCGCGGATAAAATAACGGCCGCAAGTTGCAGCCGTTGGAAGTTTTATGCTCAAGCGCGGCAAGGCCGTGTTAACCCCGGTTAATAGTACGAATGTTCGCCACGCTGGTGTTCGGTGATATCACGAACACCGCTCAGCTCGCCGGAGAAGCGGTTCAGCAATTCCTTTTCGATGCCTTCTTTCAGAGTTAAGTCGACCTGAGAGCACCCGTTGCAACCACCACCAAACTGCAGGACGGCGACGCCATCGTCGGTCAGTTCAACCACAGATACCCGACCACCGTGATTGGCCAGTTGCGGATTGATCTCGGCATCGATCACATACTGTACCCGCTCTTTCAAAGGCGCGTTGTCATTCACCTTGCGAACTTTGGCATTCGGCGCTTTTAAAGTCAGCTGCGAACCCATTTGATCGGTGACAAAATCGATTTCTGCATCAACTAAAAACGGTTTGCTGTCGGCGTCGATCACCGCGTCGAAGCCATTACATGGCACTTTTAAATCGGATTCTTCGACAGCATCCACCGGACAGTAAGACACGCCACATTCCGCCTGAGCCGTGCCGGGATTGACAACAAACACCCGAATATTGGTGCCGGCTGCCTGCTTTTCCAACAACTTAACGAAGTGAGCCTGAGCTGCTTCTGAGATATGAATCATGTCTGAGTACCTGACTAAATTACTAGGTTAATGGCTATGATACTCCTTGGGTTCGGTGCTGCCAACCCCGCTTGAGCATTCGCCTTCTTTATTGCTAAGGTGGCGGCATTCAAATTCGGGAGTTGGTATGAAAAAACTTACTTTACTGGCGGTGTCACTCGCTACTTTTTGCAGTTTGAGTCTGCAACCCTATGCTTCGGCTGCAGCATTACCTACGCCAGCACAGAGTCTGGGCTTTGAATTGGGACAATGGCATGTCCGGCACGACCAGATTGAACAGTATTTTCGAGAGCTGGCGCAGAAGGCGCCGCAGTTAAGCAAATTTGAGGTCATTGGTCGTACTCATCAACAACGACCTCTGTTGCAGTTGACGATCAGCTCTGCTGCGAATATGGCGAAGTTGGAGCAAATTCGAACTCAACATGTCGCCAGTGTCAGCGGGCAATCTCCGGCAGACCCCGATTTGCCTTTGGTCATTTGGCTCGGTTACAGCGTTCATGGCAATGAACCAAGCGGCGCAAACGCTGCGGTAAAGCTGGCGCATTATCTGTTGAGTAGCGAAGATGCCGAAGTCAAAAACTGGCTTGAACACGCAATTATTTTGATCCAACCCAGCTTAAACCCCGACGGTCATGACCGATTTGCGCTTTGGGCCAATATGCATCAGGGCACTTCGCCGGTGGCCGACCCACAACATCGGGAGCATGTAGAGCCGTGGCCCAATGGGCGGCCCAATCATTATTGGTTTGACTTAAACCGCGACTGGCTGCCATTGCAACATCCGGAGAGTCAGGCTCGGATCAAGCAATTCCATCATTGGTTGCCGCACGTGTTAGGCGATTTTCATGAAATGGGCACCAATAGCAGCTACTTTTTTCAGCCGGGGATCCCCAGCCGGAACAACCCGATCACGCCGGATGAAAACTATCAACTGACCGCTTTATTGGCGGGCTATCATGCCAAAGCTTTTGATGAGCAGGGCAAGCTGTATTACACCGAAGAAAGTTTTGATGACTTTTATGTTGGTAAAGGATCTACCTATCCTGATGTCCATGGGGCCATCGGGATCTTATTTGAACAGGCCAGCAGTCGGGGGCACTTGCAGGACAGTATCAATGGTCCTTTAAGTTTCGCCACAACCATCGATAATCAGTTCACCACGTCACTGTCAACGTTACGGGGAGCGGTTGAAAATAAGCAACGGTTACAAAAGTGGCAACAGCAGTTTTTCAGGGATAGCCTGCAGCTGGCCAAAAACGATCCGGTGCAGGGGTATCTACTCCAGGCTGATGCGGATCAAAGCCGCATCACCGCATTGTTACAGCTGCTCACTCAGCATCAGATCGAGGTTTTCCCGGTCAGTAATGGCCAGGCTACTTCAACACAGCAGTATTTTGTACCCTTGCAACAACGGCAATACCGGCTGATCAAAGCCGCGTTCAGCACCGCGACAAATTTCCGCGACAATACGTTTTATGATGTCTCGGCCTGGACTTTGCCTTATGCCTATAACATCGAGTTCAGCGAAAGCCGTAAGATCCCCGCTGGACTGGCGAATCAACCCTGGCAGGCATCGACGTTAATGGCACCCGCCTTGACAGCTGGCGCTTATGCGTATGCGTTGCGCTGGACCGATCAACAGGCACCTGTGCTCCTGCAAAAGTTATTGCAAAACGACATCAAGGTCAGGGCTGCCAGCAAAGCATTCAGTGCCAAAACCAATCAAGGAGTGCAGCTGTTTGCTGCCGGCACGATGTTAATCCCGGCAGGTTTGCAAAGCGAAGGCTGGTTTGAGGTGCTGCAGCAAGTGCAGCAACAAACAGGACTTCAGCTGGAAGCCATTTCTTCAGGTCTGACGCCGATGGGACAGGATCTAGGCAGCAATAATATGCTCCCGGTGCAGTTACCGAAAGTTCTGTTGCTGGCAGGACCTGGCATCAATTCGACCGAAGCGGGAGAATTGTGGTTTAACCTGGAGCGTCTGGCCGGGGTTTCGCCGACGTTGGCTGAACCGGGTCGGTTTGGGCGGCTCGATTTAACCCGGTATAGCCATCTGATTCTGCCGGATGGTAGTTACCAGGCGTTCAGCGAAAGCGATCTGCACAAGCTCAAAGCCTGGGTCAATGACGGTGGCGTGCTGTGGGCGCAAAAATCTGCCGTCAGCTGGTTGGTCGACAAACAACTGCTGAAAGTGAAAATGAAACCTGTCAGCGATTTAAAGGCTCTGATCCGGATTGAAGATGCCCGATATGCAGATAAAGAGCAGTTGGCAGGTCAGCAGCGGATTGCCGGTGCTATTTTCCAGACTGAACTGGATTTAAGTCACCCGCTGAGTTTTGGTTTGCCACGGGCAGAGTTGCCGGTATTCAAAAATGCGTTGATGGTTATGCAGGCGCCAGAGCAGCCTTTTGTCACCGTTGCCCGTTATCGGAAAGGTAAGCAATTAGCAGGTTTTGCCGCACCGGAACTGGTCGGTCAGATCAGCGAGAGTGCGGCTTTGGTTGCCCAGAATTATGGCAAAGGTCGGATCATCGCAATGACCGACAATCCGGTATTCCGTGGTTACTTTAATGGTTCCAGCCGGCTGTTAGTGAATGCACTGTATCTCGGTAAGGCTTTTGATGCCGGTGCTGAAGAGCACGACGGTGAAGCGCATTAACCCGTGCACTAGTTCGCCGTAAGCGGCTGTTGGGATGGGTCCGGCTGTAGAGCTTTGAGATGGGCTGGCGTGATCGCCAGCGTCCAGACATCAATTCGTTTTACATGGTGTTTGCGAAGCAGCCGACATAACTGGTCAATGGTGGCGCCGGTGGTGATCACATCATCAACGAGCAATAGGTGTTCCGGCAGCGGGTGGTGGTGCTGCAATAGCCTGAACTGTCGGCGTAAATTGGCCCGCCTTTGTTGCCGCGTTAAACCGACCTGGTGTTGACTGCTTTTACTGTGAAACAGCTCCAGCAACGGAAGCTGGCAGCTGTCGGCAATCACCGCCGCGAGTTGTTGTGCCTGATTAAAACCACGTTCCTTGCGGCGCTCCCGGCTGATCGGGACAAAACAGACCGCCTCAGGCAGTGGGCAACCACTCTCAAGGTATTGTTGGCAAGCTTTCGCAAGCTGCTGGCATAACAAGTCTCCACAGGCGAAATCCTGCTGAAATTTCCATTGTCTGATCCAATAAGACCAAGGCAGCTGGTACCAGCTGAGGCTATGCAGTAAATCAAAATTGACCGGCTTTAACCCCCGCCAGACTGCCGGCAGCAGTAACGCATTGTGATGGTGATTTCCCAGCGACAAGCCCGGTAATGCCGCGATACAATAATGGCAAAGTTGCTGGTCCGCCTGTTGCACCGGCAATTGGCACCAGAGACAGCTGTTGGGCAGTACCAGATGAACGAGCTGGTGCAGCAGACGTTGTAATGAGGCCATTTAATTTAACATCCACATATTTCACATAAATTAAACATGAGTGTAACTATGGCAGTTGCGGTCGAAAACGACAAACCCGTTTTGGTGCTTATTCATGGCTGGGGCTTAAATCACGCGGTATGGCAACAGATGTTACCCAAGCTGGCGGAATATTTTCAGGTATTAACGCCTGACTTACCGGGCTTTGGTCAGGCAACCCGTTACCCGCAACCCTACGCACTCGCAGAAGTCGCCGCCATAGTCGCCAGGCAAATTCCGGCGGGCAGTCTGGTGCTGGGGTGGTCGTTGGGGGGGATGGTTGCGACTCAGATCGCGTTGGATTTTCCGGAAAAGGTGCGGGCCCTGGCATGGGTCGCCAGTTCGCCCTGTTTTGTCGCCGGTAAAGATTGGCCGGGTATGGCACCCTTGGTACTGAGTCAATTCGCTGCAGCGCTGGCAAAAGATACCGCTTTGACCATTGAGCGCTTTTTAGCGATTCAGGCGCTGGGCAGTGAAACGGCGCGTCAGGAAATCAAGTTATTAAAACAAGCCTTGTTAAGCTTGCCGTTACCACAAACCGAAGCTTTGGCTGGCGGTTTAACTTTGTTGGCAGAGCAGGATTTAAGACCAAGGTTGGCCGACTTAACCATGCCAGTCGCAGGCTGTTTTGGCCGGCTGGATTCGCTGGTTCCGGCGGCGATGCTCACTCAGCTGCAGGTGCTTTTACCTCGAGCCAGCTTGACGGTACTGCCAAAAGCCTCTCATGCACCTTTCATTTCACATCCACTTGAATTTAGTCAATGGTTGCTGGATTGGGCACTAAACTCCCGCGGCGAAGCAGGCGGATAAACCAGTAACAAGTTAGCCGAACCAGACTGTAAACCTCTGCGGCCAGTGAGTCGGCAATTTTTTGCCGCTTTTGCGGATATTCGCTTGAGTGATGCCGGTGAATTGATTAGAATTTAATCACATTTGCTAACTGCCGGAGATCTACCATGGAACTTCAATCCGCTTTTGCTTCAGGTTTACAGGGATTGCAGCGCGCCTCTAATGGCATCGCCGAAGCAAGTGTCAATATTAATCGGGAAACGATCAACGAACAGCGCATCCGTAACGCTCAGGACACTGCGGCAGCGGAAACGGCGACGCAACAGCGTCAGGCCCCTGCGGCGCAGCCAAACAACCCTTCACTGGAGCAAAGCCTGGTGCAGTTAGTTCAGGAACAGAACTACGCTGAAGCTAATGTCAAATCGATCAAGACGGCCGATGAGGTGCTGGGATCTGTGATCGATATCCGGGTTTAAGAAGCAGCTTATGGCCATTACCTCGGTATATCCAAACGTCAGTCCATACATCGGGAATCCCGGTGTGGATTTGGCGCGTCGGGAAAACCTGAGGCGTGACATTATTGAACCAGTGGCTCAGGCCGAACGCGGCGCTGCTGAAAAAGGGGTGATCTCCGAAGATAAAAGCCGCAACAACAGTAATATGGCAAATAGCGCTTTCACCGAAGACGCCAGAAGCCGTGGTACCGAGTTAAAGCAAGCCGTTGCCGGTCGGCAAGAGAATGGCGACAGCCGCGATGGCCAGAATGATAGCAGCAGTGGCCAACAGCAAAGTACCGCGCAGCAGCGGCAGGAGGCGGCGGAGCAACGGGAACTCGCTGAGCTGAAAAAACGTGATGCAGAGGTGAAAGCTCATGAAGCTGCGCACGCCGCTGTGGGTGGGCAATTTGCCAGTGCGCCAAGTTACAGCTTCGAAGTAGGTCCTGACGGTCAGCAATATGCCGTTGCAGGTGAAGTTCAAATAGATTTGTCTCCCATACCTGGTGATCCTCAAGCCACCATCATCAAGATGCAGCAGGTGAAGTCTGCTGCGTTGGCTCCAGCTGAACCTTCAGCGGCCGACCGCAAAGTTGCAGCTGAAGCAACCAGACGGATCACCGAAGCGCAGGCTGAACTGGCGAAACAACTGATTGAGGTCAATCAGCCGCCTGCAGCCGATGGTGATTATGATGCGTTGGCAGCTTTTAGTGAAATGACCGGTCGCCTCGATGTAACCGATGCTGCGGCTGAACCTCCGGACCAAAGGAAGGAAACAGAGCAAACAGCACGTCGCAGCCGTTTCGTCGCTCCAGAATCCCGTTCTTTGGAAATTGACTCTCTGATGCAGCTACGCAATGAAGTGATTTCAGGGTACTACGCTCGAGCAACGATACCGGCTGAACGTCCGTTGCTACAAATGGCTTAGACCAGAGGGGCGGCTCAATTCTAGCCGTGTGTGGTCGTCTCTTATGTTTATTCCAGTGATAAAAAACGCCGTCAATTGACGGCGTTTTAGCGAATGGCAAGCGCTATCGCCCTGGGGCAACTGCCTTATTTCTTCATTTTTGCCAGCGCGGCAGCAAAAGCATTTCCCATCGCGGCATTACTATGGTCAACCGGTTTACTGGCTTTGTGCTGGGCCGGTTTTGCCGTGTAACTGCCACTTTTTGCTGCTTGTCTGCCAGCATCCTGCACTGACCCACGCGCTTGTGGTTGCTCGTCCAGGCGCATGGTTAAGGCAATCCGCTTCCGATCGACTTCGACTTCCAGCACTTTTACTTTGACGATATCACCGGCTTTGACCACCTGATGCGGATCGCTGACAAATTTGTCGGTCAGCGACGAAATGTGTACTAAGCCATCCTGGTGCACCCCGATGTCGACAAATGCGCCGAAGTTCGTCACGTTGGTGATCACCCCTTCCAGTAACATGCCGGGGGTCAAATCAGAAAGTTTCTCAACACCTTCTTTAAAAGTTGCCGTTTTAAACTCCGGGCGCGGATCGCGGCCTGGTTTATCCAGTTCTTTGAGAATGTCGGTGATGGTCGGGACGCCAAAATGTTCATCGGCGAACTCTGTGGGATTAATGCTTTTGAGGAAGCTGCTGTTGCCAATGATCTGATCCACCGACTTTTGGTGTTTACTGACAATTTTTTCCACCAGTGGGTAGGCTTCCGGGTGAACTGCAGATGCGTCCAATGGATTGGTACCGTTGGTGATCCGAAGAAAACCGGCGGCCTGTTCATACGCTTTTGGACCAAGTCTCGGCACTTTTAGCAGATCTTTACGCTGCATAAAGCGTCCGTTGCTATCGCGGTAAATCACAATATTTTGCGCCAGTGTTTTGTTTAAGCCAGCGACCCGCGCTAACAATGGGACTGAGGCGGTGTTTAAATCGACGCCAACGGCGTTCACGCAATCCTCCACCACTGCATCCAGCGATTTGGTGAGCAAGCTCTGATTCACATCATGCTGGTACTGCCCGACGCCGATGGCTTTAGGTTCAATTTTAACCAGTTCTGCCAAGGGATCCTGCAAGCGCCGGCCAATTGACACTGCGCCGCGCAATGATACGTCTAAGTCCGGAAACTCCTGCGACGCCAGTTCAGAAGCTGAATAAATCGATGCTCCAGCCTCGGAGACCATCACTTTGGTCAATCGCATTTCCGGCAGCATCTTAATCACATCCCCTGCCAGCTTGTCAGTTTCACGCGAAGCAGTACCATTGCCAATAGCGATTAATTCTACTTTGAATTGCTTGCAATAGGCGGCCAGAGTCTTCACCGATTTGTCCCACAGATTTTGCGGGGCATGTGGGAATATTGTGGTGTTCGCGACCAGTTTGCCGGTCTCGTCGACGACAATGACTTTAACGCCGGTGCGCAGACCTGGATCCAGGCCTAGTGTCGCGCGCATCCCCGCCGGGGCTGCCATTAACAGATCTTTCATGTTTCGGGCAAACACGGCGATTGCTTCAACTTCAGCCTTCTCACGCAGTTCACCGAGTAAATCGTTTTCCAGCTGCAAATGCAGTTTTACTTTCCAGGTCCATTGCACCACGGTACGCATAAAAGCATCACCGGCGCGGTTTTGCTGACGAAGATTAAAGTGACTGGCAATCATTTGCTCACAGTTAGCGTGGGCATTTTCTTCATCCGCATCTGGTTGCAATTGCAGGTTTAGACACCCCTCGTTACGACCTCGGAACATCGCCAATGCACGATGAGAAGGAACATTTTTCCAAGGTTCCTGGTGACTAAAATAATCACGGAATTTAGCACCTTCAGTTTCTTTTCCGGCGACCATGCTACTTCTGAGCACCGCATGCTGAGCCAAGTGCCGGCGTAATTTAGCTAACAGTTCTGCATCTTCGGCAAACCGTTCCATCAGAATATATTTGGCACCATCAAGTACCGCCTTCACGTCGGCGAAACCTGCATCGGCATTGATAAAGTCGACCGCAGCGGTGTCAGGAGAGATATCCGGATCAGCGAGTAATGCGTCGGCCAGCGGTAACAAACCGGCTTCAATCGCAATTTGACCTTTGGTCCGGCGTTTGGCTTTGTAGGGCAGGTATAAATCCTCTAAACGCGTTTTGTTATCTGCGGCGAGGATTTCCTGGTGCAGCTCAGGTGTGAGTTTACCTTGCTCCTGGATGGTTTTGATGATGACCTGACGGCGATCTTCGAGTTCACGCAAGTAGGTCAGACGCTGATCCAGCAGTCGTAATTGGGTATCATCAAGGCCACCGGTGACTTCTTTGCGGTATCGGGCAATAAAAGGGACTGTTGCACCTTCATCTAACAAGGCGATGGCCGCAGCAACCTGCTCAGCTTTGGCGGAGATTTCCAAAGCAATTTGCTTTATAATCAGTGACATAAGTTTATATTCCTTGTGGCCGCTACTTTTTTATCCGCATCTCTGAATGCAGTATCGGCTGGATAACAACGCAGATGGCCGGTATTGTCTAACGTCAGCGACAAAAAATCCAATGTTGTTACCTTGTCCGGGCTTCGTGCCAGCGCAAAACCTGGGCTTGGATTAAGCAGACTGAACGGGATCAGGAGGAAGTATTCACTGTGAAAGCAAAACCGAACATGGCAAAAACCAAGTTAATCACCCGTGAAGGCTATAACGCGCTCAAAGCCGAACATGACGAGCTTTGGTTTAAAAAACGGCCGGAGGTGACCAAAATAGTCACTTGGGCTGCCAGCCTGGGCGATCGCTCTGAGAATGCAGATTACCAGTACAGCAAAAGACAGCTTAGACAAATTGATAGTAGGATCAGATATTTAAGGAAGAGGCTGGAAGAGCTGCAAATAGTTGATTACTCGCCGCAGCAAGAGGGAAAGGTATTTTTTGGTGCTTGGGTGGAAATTGAAGATGATGACGGTCAGGTATTGAAATTCCGAATTGTCGGGCCTGATGAGATTTATGGTCGTACGGACTACATTTCAATTGATGCGCCGATGGCACGGGCTTTATTGAAAAAGCAAGTCGATGACAGTTTTGTCGTGCAAACGCCAACCGGACAAAAAGAATGGCTGGTGTTGGATATTCAGTATCCAAAGGCGGCAGCACCGAACTCACTTGAGCAGTAATCGATGTTCTTTATCGGCTTGCTGTTCAGCTATAAGTTAACTCCGGTTTGCTAGCTTCAGTTAAACGGCAGTCGTCGCCGGCTATTGGCAAGGCTGCCTGATCTCTATTTTGTGCACCAGCGAGGCTCTGGGTATGCGTCAAGTGACTTTATTGTGCTCTGTGTTGTGGGTCACCCTATGGTTGGTCTTTTCCGGCGCTGCGCAGGCATTTTCTGATCAGGAACTAAATTACCAGCAGTGTTTATTGGATCACCAACCCAAAGTTCAACTGGAACAAGTGGTGGCGCGGGTGCGGCAGGCTTGTGACAAAATTCATCGTGACCAATTGATGCTACCGCGTAAAAAAGCTTACTTCCAATGTGTCCTGACCTATTTACCGCCGGTTGAAACCGACAGCGCGGTCCAGGATGTGCTGGGGGCTTGCGCCAGCAAACATGATTTCCGGCGTTAGCCCGAGTTTTCCTTCACGCAGTTTCCAGCTGACACGATTTGTAACACACAAAGCCGGCCTGACCTGTCGCCGTGACAGATTTTTGGTTTATAGTGAGGAAAATTGTTACAAGGTCGCCGCTTATGCAAACTCAGGAAACCACGAAAATTCTGGTCGTCGATGATGACATGCGCTTACGTTCTTTATTAGAACGTTATCTGGTTGAACAAGGTTATATCGTTCGCAGTGTCGCCAATTTCGAGCAAATGACCCGGTTGATGGAGCGCGAAAACTTTCATTTGCTGGTGCTTGATCTGATGTTGCCCGGTGAGGACGGTCTGTCGATTTGCCGTAAGTTGCGCCAGCAGGAAAACGAAATTCCTATCATTATGTTGACGGCAAAGGGCGATGAAGTTGATCGCATCATCGGTTTAGAAATGGGCGCCGACGATTATTTGCCAAAACCCTTTAATCCACGTGAATTGCTGGCGCGGATCCGCGCTGTGTTGCGGCGTAAATCAAAAGAGTTACCCGGCGCACCGACTCAGGAAGAAACCATGGTCAAGTTTGGTCCTTTCAGTTTTAACCTGGCCACCCGAGAAATGAAAAAAGATGATCAACTGATGCCACTGACCAGCGGCGAGTTTGCGGTGCTGAAAGTGTTGGTCAGTCATGCCCGCGAGCCGTTGTCGCGCGATAAACTGATGAATATGGCCCGTGGTCGTGATTATTCAGCAATGGAGCGCAGCATTGATGTGCAGGTGTCCAGATTACGGCGGATGATTGAAGATGATCCGGCTAATCCCCGCTACATTCAGACCGTATGGGGATTAGGTTATGTGTTTGTTCCGGATGGTGTCGCCAGTTAAATGCAAGTGTTGCCCCGCAGTGCTTTTGGCAAAACCGTTTTTTTAATTGGGTTTTTGCTGCTGATTAATCAGTTAGTGTCGTATTTTCTGGTTGCTGTTTATGTGATCCAGCCGTTCTTGCAGCAAACAAATCACCTGATAGCCAAACAGATCAAAGTGGTATTTATCGATGTCGGGTACCAAGACCCGGTCTTGTCACAACAATTGACCGCCAGGTTTCAGCAAGCGACCGGCATTGAGGTCTACAACGAGACTCAGGCGCTGCAACAAGGCCTGCAACGGGCCATTTTTTATCAGTCCTTCTCTGATGAAATGTCGCGGGAGCTGGGCGGCAAAGCTGAGGTGCGGATCGAACAAAGCCAGAGTTTTGTGTTCTGGGTGCGTCCGCCGCAAGCTCCGCACTATTGGGTACGTATTCCGTTAAGTGGCTTAAACGACACGGATTTTAAGCCGTTACAAATTTATATTCTGTTGATTGGCTTTCTGAGTGTGGCGGGTGGTTGGTGGTTTGCCAGACAACTCAATCGGCCGCTGCAGGGGCTGCAACAAGCAGCATTACAAGTGGGGCGGGGGGATATTCCAGAGCCACTGCCGGAAGTTGGATCCAGTGAAATTATTGCCGTCACCCGGGCTTTTAATCACATGGCCAAAGGCATCAAACAACTGGAAAAAGATCGTGCTTTATTAATGGCCGGCGTGTCACACGATTTGCGTACTCCGCTGACGCGGATCCGCTTAGCAAGTGAGATGATGAGTGAACAAGACAGTTGGGTTCGTGATGGCATCGCCAACGATATCGATGATATGAATGCAATTATCGACCAGTTTATTAACTATATTCGTCATCACAAGGAAGAAGTGCTGACTGATGAAGATCTTAATCTGTTGGTCAGTGAGCAAATTAGTGCCGAGCGTTTACAACAACGTGACATCGTTACCGAATTTGCGCCGCATTTGCCGCGGGTGCCGCTGCGCCGGATTGCACTGAAACGGGTACTGACCAACCTGATAGAAAATGCGTTTAAATATTCAGATGGCAGTATTGTGGTGAGTACTGGCTACGAAAAAGGTCGGCAACGGGTCTTTGTGCAGGTACGGGATCATGGCCCAGGCATTCCGGAAACGCAGATGGCCCAGATGTTCGAGCCCTTTACCCAAGGAGATATTGCTCGTGGTAGTTCAGGATCCGGTTTAGGGCTTGCCATTATCAAGAAAATTGTCGACATGCATCAAGGTGAAATAACTCTGCACAATCATGCGTTTGGTGGACTTGTTGCAACAGTGTACTTGCCGATAAAACAGCTCTAATTAAAAAGGGGGCGGAGCGAATTGTTTGCTTGGCAAACAATTCGCTCCGCCCCCTTTTTACTGGTGATTTAACTAAGCTTTCGGGCCAGCGTTGCGAATAGCTTCAGAGACATCATATTTCTTGAAGTTATTGGCAAATTCTGCAGCCAGTTTGGCGGCGTATTGATCGTACTGCGCTTGATCAGCCCAGGTCTGCCGTGGGTTTAACAGCGCGCTGTCGACGCCCGGAATAGCCACCGGAATGTTCAGATTCAGCTGCGGTAGGTGGGTCGTGGCTACTTTTGCCAGTTCACCAGACACGATTGCGTCAATGATGGCGCGGGTCGTCGGGATGTCAAAACGTTTACCAACGCCGTGCGGACCGCCGGTCCAACCGGTGTTCACCAGATAGACTTTACTGCCAAATTCACGTACCCGTTTGATCAGAAGTTCAGCATACACGCCCGCCGGACGTGGGAAGAACGGAGCACCAAAACAAGTAGAGAAAGTTGATTCAATCGCCGATGTAGAACCAATTTCGGTAGAGCCAACTTTCGCCGTGTAACCACTTAAGAAGTGGTAGGCCGCGGCTTCTTCAGACAACACAGACACTGGCGGTAATACACCTGACACGTCACAGGTCAGGAACACCACAGCACGAGGCTCGCCAGCGCGGTTTGCCAGCACCCGTTTTTCTACATGATCAAGCGGGTATGCGGCACGGCTGTTTTGCGTCAGGCTGGCGTCTTTGTAATCTGGGGTGCGGTTGGCATCCAGCACGACGTTTTCCAGAATAGTACCAAAACGGATGGCATCCCAGATCACCGGCTCATTCTTCTTCGACAGGTCGATACATTTAGCGTAACAACCGCCTTCAATGTTAAACACGCTGTTCGGTGCCCAGCCATGCTCGTCATCGCCGATCAGGTTACGTTTTGGATCGGCTGACAAAGTCGTTTTACCGGTGCCGGACAGACCAAAGAATAACGTCACATCGCCTTCATCGCCCACGTTAGCCGAGCAGTGCATCGGTAGCACGCCTTTGGCTGGCAGCAGGAAGTTTTGGACGGAGAACATGGCTTTTTTCATTTCGCCGGCGTAACGCATGCCCGCTAATAACACTTTGCGATCAGCAAAATTGATCATGACGGTGCCATCTGAGTTGGTGCCATCACGCTCTGGAACACAAAGAAAACCAGGGACGTTAATGATTTGCCAGGCGGCTTTGCCAGCGACATTCCACTGTGCAGGGGTGATAAACAGGTTTTTGGCGAAGATGTGTTGCCATGCAGTTTCGGTTTGTACAATCACCGGTAAGTAATGCTCAGGATCCGCACCGACTTCTAAGTGAGACACAAAATGTTCAATATCAGACAGGTAAGTTGCTGCTTTGTCCCACAGTGCGTTAAACACCTCAGCTGATACCGGTTGGTTCACATTGCCCCACTGAATGTCTTGCTCAGTGGTTGCTTCTTTCACGATATAACGGTCTTTTGGTGAACGACCAGTGCGATGACCAGTTTTGACCACTAATGCGCCGTTATCGGCCAAAATACCTTCCTGACGACGAATGGCGTGTTCCACCAGATCGGCGACGGTTAAATCGACGTGACGAATAGTTTGAGCGGTCATTATCAGCTGACTCCTTGGGTACAGAGTTTGTGTTGTAGGTGGTAGATGTTTTCATCACATTCTACTGTAACTCGACAGTTTCGGCGACAGAAAGTTTGCGCTATGCGACTAAAATCGTGGGTTGGCGGCCAATTATGGTGGATAAATGAATTTTTATTCGCATTTTTATGCGATTTAGGCATTTTGTTTTGATGTTGCAGAATAAATATTACAGAGTAACTTACGAAATTGGGTTGCGGTGAGAGTCCACAGTATTGAAGCGTATACTGAAAAAAGAAACCCGGGGAATCCCCGGGTTTCAACGTCTATCTTTTATCAGATACAGGCCGCTTTACGGTTGCGGCCTTCGCATCAGGATTGTTTCCGGCGACGTAAAACCGCGACCGGTAACAACAATAACGCCATCCAGCCGAAGCTACCGCTGGATTTTTTCTGGACAGGCTGCACCACTGGCGGCGGCACATCTGCGATATTCAGCGTGACAATCCCTGGGGCTGATGAGAGCTTGCCATCGCTGGCGACCACTTCAAACACCGCTGCAGTATTCGCACTGACGGTCGGAGCCGTTACGGTTACTGTGCCTGTGGTTGCAGTGATAGCAATCGCCGGACCGGATTTTTGCGTCCAGGTGTAAGTCAGGGTATCACCATCGATATCAGCGCCATTGGCGTTCAGGGTGACTGAAGCCCCTTCATTGGCATTAAAAGTGCCGCCTGCAACAGTTGGCGCGTCATTGACCGGGGCCACCGTCACTTCAACAGTCGTTGGCACCAGCTTGGCTCCGGTGCTGTCTTCAGCGGTATAAGTGAAGCTATCTTTGCCGTTAAAGTTCGCTTTTGGTGTATAGATCACTTTATCAGCTTCAACTTTGGCAACGCCATTGGCGGGTTGGGTCACGATCGCTACTTTACCTAAAGCACCGTTAGCGCCCACAGCCGCTTTGTTGACTGCCTTCAGCCGTTCGGTGCCGCTGACCACTTCAACATTAATAATTTTGTTGAAGGACAGTTTTTCGTTTTTCAGAACGTCCGTTGCTGCAGACACTTCATCTTCGTTGACACTAATCGTATCTTTGGTACCGAGCTCCAGAGCGCCAGTATTCAGTAACGAGTATTTCACGTTCACCTGACCACCCGGTGTCGTCGCAACATCGACGGCGCTGTTTGACGCAGGCGCGGTTCCAGATGCGGCCACGCTGCTGCTGGCGAAATAACGCGAAGTTCCCAAGGTACGGCTGATGTCTTGCACGCCGACCGTTAAGGCCGCAGGCGTCGCGCCCATGGTGCCGTAATTGAAGAAAATATCTTCAGCGCCATTGGTTGCCATCCAGATCTGGAAGGTGTAGCTATTGCTTGGATCTTCATAGACCTGCGCATTGTTCCATTCGATGACCAAATAAACGCGGCCTTCAGAAGTAACAGTCGCAGCATGAATCGTACCGCCACCAGAACTACCGCCCGCTAAATCTAAATCGGTCCAGAATGGCGCCAGGATGTTTGCCGCGGTGGTGGCGCTTGGTAACTTGACGTTGGTTGCTGCTGCCGAAGGCGCAGAAGCGCTATTGCTCAACTGGACAAAACCATTGGTCGACACATGTACCCTGGTGTATGTTGCGCCGTTAAATGTAATAGGCAGGGTTGGCAGGTTGTAGCTAATGACGTTGTCATCACATTCGCCGGAACAAGTGGCGGCGTTTATGCCATTGTCTTTCAGAATGTAATTGGCAGGCGAACCAGCAGCTAAACCAACGACTGGTTTTCTGGTGGTCCCGGTCCAACTGATCCGACCCAGATTGGCGTTTGCATCCAGCAGGAACTCAGTCGCATTAGACAAGGTAGAAGACTCGGAATTAGCCACCAGTTTCGTACCTGCAGGCGCGGTCATGGTCATGGTCACTTGCGAGTCAAACGTTTTGTTGCCAAAAGATGAGGTCACTTGAGTGGCTTCACCTGAGGTCATCACTGTTGAAGACGAGGTAGCCAACGTGGTTGAGTCCGCCGTATTGGCAATCCGGACTGCAATTGGCATGGTCGCAGTTGGTGTGCCTGCAGCCGACGAAGTCCACAACACGTTACCAAAAGCCCAGCTGCCATAAGTCGACATGGTGCCATCGACTGTTAACATAAACTCCGCGGAGTCACCGGCAGTACCGTATGGTTTCAGCGTGACGGAAGTTTTGTTTAAGCTCCCTTTGGTGTTGCCATCGGTAAAGCTAACAGCGCCGGTCCAGGTCACTTCTTTATCCGACATATTGCGGATGGTGCGGGTAAATGAACAGCTAATGACGCATGGGTTTTGCGCAAAAGATGGTTTATCGAATGTCGCCGCAGCTTTCACCGCCCGTGACAGATCCAACCGGCCAGCACCAATATCAAAAGGCGTGGTTGCGGTAATGGTGTCTTCTTTTTTCAGACCATTGACTGCTGTTGAAGTTAAAGCAGTCTTAATTTCCACAGCGGTCCATTTCGGGAACAGCTGCTGCATGACTGCGGCGGCACCTGCAACGTGCGGGGAGGCCATTGACGTGCCGTTCATCAGCTGGAAGGTCCGCTTGTCTGCGAATGCATCCGGCGAGGTTGCAGACAAAATAGAGCTTCCAGGAGCGCCCATGTCAGGTTTCAGAATATTGTTGTCACCATTTGGACCCCGTGACGAAAAATCACTCATGGTGTCGGCAAACTGTGCTGAAACCAGACGGCTGGCGAAGCGACTGATGGTTGCGGTCTGATTCGGCGAACCAACTAAAGCGTTGGCAATTTTTGCACCGTCTGCTCTGGTGATCATCAGTGATGGGATAGTCACCCCATCATTTGCCATGGACGTTGGCTGACCATCATTGTTCTGAACCATGATGACGCCTTTGGCACCGGCGGCCTGAGCATTGTTAATCTTGGCGGTAAATGTACAAGTACCCCGGGAGATCAGCGCAATGCTATCTTTAAAAGTATCCGCGGGGAATGGGTCACAACCTAAGGCATTGGCCGGTGTTGCAACAGCGGCATTCACCACTGGCGCCGTTACATCGGCGGTCAGGGTTGTGCCAAATACCGCCCCAGTGATGCCAAGCATCGGGGCTTCAGTACCGAATTTAACCGAGTTTGCAAAGAATCGGCCGTGCGTGGTGCTGGCCACTGAAATGCCGCTTTCGATACAGCTTGGACAACCGACTGTTTGCGCGCCAGGGCCGTCATTACCGGCGGCTGTAACCACCACTACGCCCGCGTCCTCGGCCGTTTTAAAGGCGGTGCGATAGACGCTGGTGGCTGGATCCGAACCTGCACCACCGCCCCATGAGTTGTTAATAACATCAGCGCCGTCTTTAACTGCCCAGTCTAACGCTTCAAGTAACATGACGTTCGAACCGCTCCCACCAACCGAGCCATCCGCACGGAAAACCTGATACAGTGCTTTGTACGACATTAAATAAGCACCAGGAGCCACGCCAGAAACCGTGACGTCGGTGAAGCCATCCGTCACTGGCTTGCCATCAGCATCTTTTGGCACAATTGTGGTTGAACCATTAAACTTAATGGTTGCCGGTACACCAACGGCTGTCCCTGCAACGTGCGTACCGTGACCACCATGACCGAGCGGGCTCATATATTCTTGTGGGATGGTCGGCATGGTCGGTGTGCTAAAGCGTGCTGCGATCAGTTTGTTGTTACAAAATGCCGGCTCGATAGTGGCGCAGTAGTCGTTATTTGGGCGTGATGAGGGTGCTGCAAAGCCAGCATCTGAAAACATTGGGTTTTCCGGGCGGATACCGCCATCGATAATCGCAACTTTAACCCCTTTACCGGCGTTCATATTGCCGCCCAGTTGCTCCCAAACCTGTTTCGCTTTCACCAAGTCCAGCGACGCATCCATTTGCTCGTAAAACATCTCTTCACGGTAAACCGCAGTCACGCCTTCCAGATTTTTTAATTGCTCAAATACATCATCTTTGGCGGTGACCACAACGCCGTTGAAAACCGTGTCGTAATGACGTTCGATCGCTGCCGATGGCAGGGCCTGCGCTAAGGTGTTGGCAAATTCCGCGCGCTCTGCAGCCAGCACGTTGCTATGTTTTACTGCGGCCGCAGAGGATAAATCCAGCTTGTTCCCGTGCTCGCGAAATTCAGACATGGCGGCACTCACGGCACCTAACGGTGCGCTTTGCAACTGGACAATAAAATACTGAGGAAATTCCTGTTGGACGGTTTTGTTCTTCACCGACGTGTCAAATTGTAACTGTCCTGAACGCTCGGGTTCACCAGACAGAATTTGTGGCGAGTTCGCCAAAGCAGCGCCTGACAGGGCTGCGGATACCGCAACTGTCAATAGGGTTTTTGAGAATGTGTAGCTTGTCATTGGGAGGCTTCCTGGATTTTATTAGAAGAACTTATCGTTAGACTTGGTTGTTTTATTTGTGAAAATTGCGCAATCAACTTTCACAACCAACCTTAACGTTATATTACAGGTGTCGCCTAATGTTCAAGCCTTTGTTAAGCATTGGTGGTTTGATCAGACCCGGCACTGTAAAGGAAAGCGGATACGCCTACCGACCGAGTTTCGCTCTGCGCAGCCATTCTGCGGCTTTTATCGGACTGCGGTTGACGATTCCCGAACAACGGGTGTAAAGTTTTTGTTGGCTTTAGATTGATAAAACTTAACGTGTAATTGCTGCTGTCCGTTAACACGCAAAAGCTCAGAAAGTCCTCACATTGGTTTTTTCAGTTGCTTCAACAAAACTGCCGGATCAAGCGGAAAATTTGCGGTAGGTAGGCTAGTTTTGTTGACACCTAACATTCATTACAAAAGAAGGGAAGCATCGAAGTGGCGCTCCCGCGGAGGTTTTATGCAATATTCCGGCAAAACACTGATCGCAACAGCGGTGACCCTGGCGTTAGCCAGTTCAGTGCAAGCGGCGACTCTTGAACAATATCGTCAAGGCAAGACTGCACTTAAAGATTTAATTCCGGCACAAACTGCAGCGGTTACACTGGATCCACAAGGGCAGCGTCAACCAACTTCTTATTATGTGGTACTGAAGCAACGCAGTCTGCGTGATGTCAGCAGTCAGTCTGTCAATGCGGTTGCTGAAATCAAGCAAATCAGCAGGGATATCGCGGCTCAGCAGCAGCAAGTCAAAGGTCAATTACTCCAACTTGATCCTCAGGCCCAGGTGCTGCGCAGCACCAAAAATCTGGCCTCAGGCCTGGTTGTCAAAGCGTCGGAGCAAGCGCTGTCAACATTAGCTCAAAATCCACTGGTTGAAACCATTCGTCCACTCTACCGGCACAAACCGATGGTTGCTGACACCGCAACTTATATCAAAGCGAAAAATCTGGTGACGGCGGGCACCACGACCGGTAAAGGTATCCGTGTTGCTATTTTAGATACTGGTATTGATTATACCCACAAAGCGCTCGGCGGAGCCGGGACAGAAGCGGCTTATGATGCCGAAGATCCATTAGTGGCACCCAGTTGGCCACAAGGCAAAGTGTTGGGTGGTTACGATTTTTATAATGACGATCCAAATCCACTGGATCCCTTAGATGAAGGTCATGGCACCCAGGTTGCCAGTTCAGTGAATGGCATCGCGCCGGATGTACAGTTCTATGGCTATACCGTTTGTGCTGAATTTTGCCCGGAGGAAGCTCAGATCGGTGCGTTGGAAGCAGCGATGGATCCAAATGGCGATGGCAACATTGCCGACCGTGTTGATGTGATCAATATGTCATTAGGGGGTGATTTTGGTTCAACGGACAGCAGTTCCGGTACTGGCTTTTTGATCCAGCGCGCGGCTGAACTGGGCGTCAATATGGTGATTTCAGCCGGTAACGATGGCCCGAATCCGTTTATCGTCGGTGGCCCAAGTACCACACCAAACGCGCTTTCAGTGGGCGCGATGACCAATGCGGCCGGCACCAGTGCAGCATTCTCTGCCAATAGCATCAATGGTAAAACGGTCAGTCTGATTGCCGCAGGTTTTAACGTCACGAGCGTCTTTAGCTTTGATCAAACCTCTGCACCACTGGTGTATCTGGCGGACAATGCCTTGGCCTGTAATGAATTTGCCGCAGATGCCTTAGCTGGTAAAGCGGTGTTAGTTCGTCGTGGCACCTGTAATTTCACCTTAAAAGTGCTGAATGCTCAAAAAGCCGGGGCGAAGTTTGTCATTATTGCCAACAACGCCGCCGGCGCTGGTCCGGTCAATGCAGGGGGGACTGATCCGCTGGTGACGATTCCGGCCGTTGGTATTTCCAAAGAAGACGGTGACACGGTGATCGAGGCGCTGGCTAAAGGTCCGGTCAATTACAATATTAAGTCCGTTTCGGTAGCGACTGCCGGTGGTCTGGCAACCTTTACATCCCGGGGACCATCGATGGATGGACTGCTTAAACCGGAAATTACTGCGCCGGGCACGAATATCGTGATGGCTGCGGTCGGTTCAGGGGACAAGACGCTTCGAAATTCCGGGACTTCTTTTTCCGGGCCAATCACCGCGGGTGCCGTGAGTTTGTTGAGGCAAATCATGCCTGGCCGGACCGCTCAGGAAATCAAAGCTGTGTTAATGAACGCAGCGAATCCGGAGGTTTATACCCTACCAAAAGCGCATCCGAATGCGGTGCTGGCACCGGTTTCGGCGATGGGTGCCGGTTTGGTTGATGTCGAAAAAGCAGTGAATTTACCGGTGGCGGCCTGGGTCGAAGATGCCACCTTTAACACGAAACAGGCTGCGCTATCTTTTGGCATGTTGAACCTGCCGGCAGCAGCGACGATGACCAAGACGGTGACAGTGAAAAACTATACTGCAAGCAACCGTACCTATAACCTGCGGATTAAGAACCGCTTTGCAAATGATGAAAGCTCAGGCGCCTTACGTTGGACTATGCCTGCTTCCATCAATGTCCCTGCCAATCAAACCATCACTTTTGATGTAACTTTAAGGGTTGATCCAACGAAGTTGCCGCAATGGACACTGGAAAACAACATGGCAGCCAGCCTGAAAGACGCCGCCTTAACTGAGAGCGAATACGATGGTGCTCTGGTGTTTGATGACCCAAGTAGCAGCAGCGACTATGACCTGCACCTGGTATATCACTTACTGCCAAAAGCCAATGCGGAATTAAAAGTCAGTAATAAAGTGGTCGATGGCAAACCGGCGATTGTGGTAAAAAATAGTGGCGCGATTGCGGCCGACATCTATACCAGTCAGTTGATCGCCACTGATGGTGCAGATCCGGTGCGACATGATATCCGGGGTGCTTCATTGGATGTGGTGTCGGTCCCGACGGAGGAATGTAGTTCCGGTTATCTGATTGCACCGACAGTTACCTTGGCTCGTGGCTTAACGCACTTACTGCAGGGCAATATCGGCGTTGACATCGATATTCAGAATGACGGCGTTTACGACTATCAACTGGATAGCATTTTGCTTAGCCGCTTCAACAACCCGGGGGCTGGTGTCGTTTATCCAACTGGCTTAATGGCTACCTACGCAGCGCCGTTTGGAACATACAACGGCTATCTGTTTGATATGTACCATGCAACCGGTCAGCGTAACGTGACCCTGACCGCCTGTCTGGAGCGGGTCGGTTTAAATGCTGCCGATATTGGCAAGACCGTCACTTTGCGTTACCGCACCATCAATGATGGTTATGCGATTGGCGTGAATTGGGGCTCGCCGATTGACGATATGGTGGTCGCGCAGGCGGTGTTAAAACCAGCTGCGCCTGTCGTCTTAAGTCAGGGTGGGAATGATATTGATAGTCTGGCACCAGGTGCTGAAGCCATTATCACCTTACCGGAAGAAACCACCGGTAAAGGGTTTGTGCTGTTGTCGGATGTCGGTGATGCGATGTATGCCGGCGATTTATCAGTTGGACCCAAAGCGCCGGTCGTTTCAGCAGGTCAAAGCTTTAGTGTGCCGGAAAACAGTGCGAATGGTCTGGTGATCGGTCAGGTACAGGCGGAGGTTGATTTCGCTAGTCCGGTGACTGAGTTTGCCTTGGTCGCCAGCAATTCGACTGCGTTGCGGCTGGAAAAAGACGGCCGGATCCTGGTAAGCAGTAGTGCGGGGCTAAACTACGATAGCGGTCTGACCAGCATTCAGCTTGAAGTGGTGGCGTTAAATGCCGCTGGCCAATCGTCTGCGCCAACTACTGTGACTGTCGCAGTACAGAACCTGCCGGATGAAAAACCGCTGGTGCAACTGAGCAATGTGGCGGCCACGCTGGCGCAAGGTACTCCGGCCGGAACCGTGGTGGCGAAAGTAACCACGACCATTCGTGAAGCGGGGGCCGCAGCGAAAACCTACACGGTAAGCCCTGCCATGTTTGCGTATGTCAACGGCAATATCGTTCTGACAAAATCGATTGCCAAAGGCGATGCCGGTAGTTACAACCTCAGCCTGAGTGTGACGGACAGTGCAGGTTTAACGTCGGATGCCGCCACCGCGACCATAACGGCAGAAAAACGCTCGGGTGGTAGTACTGGTTGGCTCGCTCTGCTGTTGCTGCCGGTTGCCATGTTACGCCGCCGCCTGCGCGGTTAAGTTGTACAAAGGCCCCGGCTTTCGCCGGGGCTAAAAAAAAGCCAGTCATCCGGGTGACTGGCTTTTTTTACTCTCGATAATTTAATCCGAGCTTAAGTTAATTTAAAACCAGCTCTTTTGGAGGTTAATTTTTACACTCCCTGCGACACTAAGCCTGATGAACCTAGAATTTTTTGGCCAGCTGGATCAGTGACGGAGCATCAAAATGGTAGTTGGTATTGCAGTATTCACAGCAAATGTCGAGTCTACCTTCAGCAATGTGTTCTTCAATCGCCTGTTGCCCCAGGCTGATAATGGCCGCTTCACATTTTTCGCGCGAACAACCACAGACAAATTCCACTGGCTGCGCCGGAAACAATTCAACAACCTCCTGATGGAATAGCCGGAACAACATGTCATCCACCGATAGGTGTAATAGCTCGTCAGCAGTCACCGTGTCGGCCAGGGTCACTATGTCAGCAAAATCATGTTTGGCTTGCTCCTGATCCACTGGCAGCACTTGCAACAACAAACCAGCGGCTTTGGCGTGGCTGTCCTGAATATCGGTGTGCAGATAAATCCGGGTCGGTAATTGCTCCGACTGATTAAAATACGCTTCCAGGGTCTCAGTCAGACTACTGCCAGAGATTGGGATCACCCCCTGATAGCGCTCTCCCTGATCTGGAGTAATGGTCACCAGCAAGAAACCTTCGCCAATCAGATCCAGAAAACTGTCGCCGCTGATTTCGCTTTGCATCCTTACAACGCCACGGAATTGCTGTTTATTGTTGCCATTCACGGCCGCAAACTTCACCGGACCATCGCCTTGGACCTGCACCGCGATATTGCCCTCAAATTTTAGAGTGGCGGTTAACAAACTGGTCGCAGCGACTAATTCAGCCAGTAGTTGTTTGACTGGCAGGGCGTATTGATGGTTTTGCAGCATCAAATCAAGGCTTTGAGCCACTTTCACGATTTCGCCACGCACATCTTTTTCACGGAATAAAAACCGGACCAGTTGATCAGACTGACTCATAACACCCTCATACATTCGATTATTGTTGCGATTTAAGCAGTAACAGTTGGCGGCGCATTTTTTTGTCCGGCTTGGTTTCCGGATGCGGCGCAAATAACACGTTCATTTTCCGAAGCTCAGCCCGCTCGGCCCGCAATGTGATGCTTTCTGCGGTTTCTTCATACAACTGCTGCGCCAGCGGAGCGGCGAGTCGCTGCTCAGACAATCCTTTGACCAGCACAGTGCGTTCGTCACTGCCCTGAGTCAGTTTAATTGTCGCGCCCAACTCGACGGTGCGGCTGGCTTTGCAACGCTGGCCATTATACTGAACTTTTCCCCCGTCAATCATGTCTTTTGCCAGGCTGCGCGTTTTATAAAAGCGGCAGGCCCACAACCATTTATCTAAACGTAATATGACTGTGGTATTGTTTGGCTTTGCGGCTAAGTTTGACATTCATCATCCCCGTAAATAGCTGGCGTGACCTTACCATAAAGCGTAGTCTGCCTCCATATGACTGTCGGGAGCTTTTGCCAGGGGAAGTTGAAATGATGCTCCCCGGGCAGCAATTGTGCCAGCGCTGAGTTGCTGCTGTGCAGTGGTGGTCTGATGCTGGATAAAGTTGTTATTTTTTGGTAAATCCCCAGCCTGCCCTTGTTGATAGGGGTGCAACTGAGTAAGATTGAAATCGGTCGAGAATAGAATAAGAAATAATGAATTTGCCCACCTTAAATCACATTGACTGGATAAGCCTGACCAGGCGCGTTGCGAAACGACTGCCAGCGCAGCAGTTGAACCGGTTTTTTAGTCTGGTCCTGGTGTTGTTACTGGCCTGGTTGGCTGCGCGGTTGACCTGGTTGTTCTGGCCGGCACCCACGGTACCGTCTCCCGTTCAGCCCGAGCTCTCTTCGTCCGCACCAACCGCCGGTTCGCCCTCGCTGGATGCTTTATTAGCGGCACATTTATTCGGCCAATACCAGGAAAAGTCTGTAGAGCCAGCGCCGGTCGCTGTGGTGACGGAAGCGCCGAAAACCAACCTCAATGTCAAACTCACCGGCGTGGTTGCGACCAAAAACTACCCCGAACAAGGCACCGCCATCATTGAGAGTAATGGTGTTGAGCAAGTGTATGCCGTGGATGAACAAATCGAAGGCACCCAAGCCAGTTTGAAACAAGTATTGGAAGACCGGGTGTTGTTGCAGGTCAGTGGTCGTTTTGAAACTCTGATGCTCGACGGCCTGGAATTTCAGCAACTGAGCCACGATAACGCGCCGGTTGGTGAAGGTTTAATCGAAGTGACCGGTGCGCCCGAACCGATGGAATATAGTCCGGCGCAAGCAGATCTTAATGTGATGCGACAGGAAATGCTGGCGGAGCCCGCCAAATTTTTTGATTATGTGCGCGTCACGCCGCGCCACCGCAACGGTCAGATGTACGGTTATGCGTTATTACCTGGCAAAGATCCGGAATTATTCGCCCGGATGGGTTTAATGCCTAATGACGTGGCCATCGAAATCAATGGGGTACGGCTGAACGACATGCAGCAGGCGTACGGCATTATCAATGAATTACGCGAGGCCAAAGAAGCCTCAATCAAAGTGGAACGTGACGGCGAGATAAAAGATGTTTTATTTACGCTGTCGCAATAATCATCAGCTAATAATGGTTCGCACTCAATGAATTTAAAGACAATCCGTCGTCCGGCCGCTTGGTCCTGGCTGGGCGCAGGCGCACTGGCCCTGCTGAGTTTTTTTACCGCTGCCGTTGAATATCAGCCGAATTTTAAAGGCACTGAAATCAACGAATTTATCAATATTGTTGGTAAAAATCTGAATAAAACCATCATTGTTGATCCGCAAGTGCGCGGCCGGATTAATGTCCGCAGCTATGAAATGCTGAATGAAGCCCAGTATTACCAGTTTTTTCTCAACGTGCTGGAAGTCTATGATTTTTCCGTGGTTGAAATGAAAAGTGGTGTGCTGAAAGTCGTCCGCCAAAAAGACGCCAAAATGTCGAATATTCCGGTGGTGGGTGATGATAACACCGGCATTGGCGATGAAATGGTCACCCGGGTGGTGCAGGTCAAAAACGTATCAGTGCGCGAACTCGCCCCGTTACTGCGGCAGTTCACTGATCAGGCTGGTGGTGGTCATGTGGTGAACTATGACCCATCGAACGTCATTATGATGACGGGTCAGGCTGAAGTGGTGAATCGGTTGGTGGACATCATTCAGCGGGTGGATAAAGCCGGTAATCAGGATATTGAAATCATCAAACTGAGTTTTGCATCGGCCGGCGAAGTGGTGCGTATTCTCGACAATATCTATAAAAAACAGGGGCAAGGCGATCAGCCGGAATTTTTAATCCCGAAAATTGTTGCCGACGAACGTACCAACAGCGTGATTGTCTCGGGCGAGTTGCAAGCGCGGCAACGCGTGGCCGACATTGTCAAACGACTGGATGCGCAACAGGAAAATCAGGGCAATACCCGGGTCTATTATCTGAAATACGCCAAGGCGGAAGATTTAGTCAAAGTGTTGCAAGGCGTCAGCAATTCGATGGTGGCAGCGCAAGCGACGCCAGCACAAGGGCAAGGCGCGGCACAGCCGAGGAGCGGCGCAAGTCGCAGTGACGTTAGTATTGAAAGCCATACCGAAAGTAACTCAATCGTGGTCACCGCCCAGCCGGACATGATCCGAAGCCTCGAAGATGTGATCCGTCAGATTGATGTCCGTCGGGCACAGGTGCTGGTCGAGGCCATTATTGTGGAAGTCGGCGAGACTGCCGGCATTAATTTAGGTGTGCAGTGGATAAGCGAAACCGGCGGGATGCAGCAATTTACCAACAGTGGTTTGCCTGTTTCGACGGTTGCTGCCGGTGCGGCAGCCATCGGCCGGACGCAAAAGGGCACTGAAACTGTGGTTGTGGCGCCGGATGGTACTAAAACCACCACAAAAACCCCGGATCAAGAACCTGATTACAGCACCATTGCCCAGGCTTTGGCCGGCGTCAACGGCGCGATGCTTGGTATTGTGAAAAACGATTGGGGCGCCATTTTACAAGCTGTGTCGAGCGACAGTAACTCCAACATTCTGGCGACACCGCACCTCACCACCCTGGATAATCAGGAATCGTATTTTATCGTCGGTGAAGAAGTTCCGATTAAAACCACCACCAGTCCGGGTCAGGGGGGCAACAATCCTTTCACGACGTTGGACCGGCAGGAAATAGGTATCAAGCTCAAAGTCACGCCGCAAATCAATGAAGGCAATGCGGTGAAACTGACCATCGAGCAAGAAGTGTCGGGCCGTGCTGGTGAGATTGAAGGCAACCCGATCATCAGCAAACGTGAAATTAAAACTACCGTGATGGCGGACGATGGTGCCACTGTGGTACTAGGTGGTTTGATTGATGAAGACGTGCAGGAAAGCGAAGCCAAAGTACCGCTCCTGGGTGATATTCCTGTTCTGGGACATCTGTTCCGCTCCACCACGACGTCAAAGCGCAAACGGAATCTGATGGTGTTTATCCGTCCGACCATTATGCGTGAAGGTGGCGTGATGAACGAAGTCAGTCAGCGTAAGTACAATTACATGCGGGCACAGCAACTGGCTGAACAGGACAACGGCATCAAGTTAATGCCAAATAGCAGCAAACCGGCGATGCCGGTGTGGGGGCAGGAGCGCCAGTTGCCGCCGGAAATTCAGCAGAAACTGGATGAAATGGCTCCGGTCACCAAGCAAGACCAGGATCAAAACTAACATGGCAGGTCTGGAACTGGAAACAGAACTGCCGGCAGCTGAACTCCTCATGACGGCGGGCCAGAGCGAAGCGCCAGCTCAGCAGCTGGCACGCGTGCGCTTGCCTTTTGGTTTTGCCAAAAGGCATGGCGTGTTGTTACAGCATGCAAGTGAAGGCTGGCAGCTGGTGATCAACCCCAATACCCATGCCGCCGCCCTGTTAGAAGTGCGACGGGTGCTGGCGCAACCCTTCAAGGTGCAAAAAATCAGTGCCGTGGAGTTCGAAGCGTTGCTGGAAGCTTCTTATCAGCGGGACTCCAGTGAAGCGCAGCAAATTATGCAAGACATTGGCAACGAAGTGAATCTGGCGTCGTTGGCTGATGAAATACCGGAAACCGAAGACTTATTAGAAAACGAGGATGATGCCCCGATCATTAAGTTGATTAATGCCATGCTCGGTGAAGCAATCAAGCTGGGTGCATCCGATATCCATGTTGAAACCTTCGAAAAAGCGTTGGTCGTGCGCTTTCGCATCGACGGTATTTTGCGCGAGATGCTCCGACCCAATCGCAAGTTATCGAGCTTGCTGGTGTCGCGGATTAAAGTCATGGCGAAACTGGATATCGCTGAAAAACGCGTGCCGCAAGATGGCCGTATTAGTCTGCGGATCGCCGGCCGGGCGGTGGATGTCCGGGTGTCGACCATGCCATCCAGTCATGGTGAACGGGTGGTGATGCGTTTGCTGGATAAAAACAATTCCCATCTGAATCTGGCCGATTTGGGGATGACCGCTGCAGTGCAGGAACAATTTGCCCGACAAATTCTCAAGCCGCACGGCATTATTCTGGTCACCGGCCCAACGGGTTCTGGTAAATCCACCACCTTGTATGCCGGCCTGACGGATATCAACACCAAAGATCGGAATATTCTGACGGTGGAAGATCCGATTGAATATGAATTGGAAGGGATTGGCCAAACACAGGTCAATACCAAGGTCAATATGACGTTCGCCCGCGGCCTGCGCGCAATTTTGCGGCAAGACCCTGACGTGGTGATGGTCGGCGAAATCCGCGATTTAGAAACGGCGCAAATTGCCGTGCAGGCCAGCTTAACCGGTCACCTGGTACTGAGCACTCTGCACACCAATACCGCGTCCGGCGCAATCACCCGGCTGGAGGATATGGGGGTTGAACCCTTCTTGTTATCGTCAAGCCTGTTGGGTGTTTTAGCGCAGCGGCTGGTGCGAACCTTATGCCCGCATTGCAAAGAAGCACATGAGCCGGATAAAGAAGAACGGAATTTCCTTGGTATTACCAAAAAAGATGGCCAGTTGATCTACCGTGCCGTTGGCTGCGAGCAATGTAACCATACCGGGTATCGGGGCCGGACCGGGATCCACGAGTTGATTGTGGTCGACGAACATTGTCGTGAACTGATCCATAACGGTAAAGGTGAGCAGGCAATTGAAAAATATATCAGAAGCCAGAGCCCAAGCATCCGCCAGGATGGATTTTCCAAAGTGCTTGCCGGCGTAACTACGCTGGAAGAAGTGCTGCGGGTGACACGTGAGGATGCATAGTGGCGGCATTTGAATATCAGGCGCTTGATAGTAAAGGTCGCAAAAGCAAAGGAGTGTTGGAGGCAGACAATGCCCGACATGCCCGACAATTGTTACGGGACCAAAAACTGACTCCGCTCAGTCTGGAACTGGCTTCGCAGCAGGAGAAAATCCTGGCCAGCGGTAAGAAATGGTTTCAAAGCGGCATCAGTGCCAGTGACCTGGCGTTGATCACTCGCCAGATTGCAACCCTGGTCGAAGCCGCTTTGCCGATTGAGAATGCATTGCAGGCGGTAGCCGAGCAATGCGAAAAACCGCGCTTACAAAGTATGATGATGGGCGTGCGCTCGAAAGTGGTTGAAGGTTACAGTCTGGCGGAAGGTCTGGCGGAGTATCCGCATGTGTTTGATCACTTATTCCGTTCGATGGTGGCCGCAGGGGAAAAATCCGGCCACCTGGATGCCGTGCTAAACCGGCTGGCGGATTACACCGAACAACGCCAGCATATGCGCAGTCAGATTATGCAGGCACTGCTGTACCCAGCCATTCTGACATTTTTCGCGATCACCGTGATCAGTATTTTGCTGGCCGCGGTGGTGCCGAAAATTGTCGAGCAATTTGACCATATGGGGCAAAACCTGCCCGGAGCAACGTTGTTTTTAATTGCCGCCAGTGAGTTTGTCCGCGCTTATGGCGCTTTTGTACTGGCCGGCTTATTGATTGGGATTGCAGCGTTAAAACGGGCACTGCGCCAACCGGCTTATCGTCTGAAATATGATCGGTTGTTGCTCAAAGCCGGCATGCTTGGCAAGGTCAGTCGTGGCCTGAATACCGCACGGTTTGCCCGGACCCTAAGTATCCTGAACGCCAGTGCCGTGCCATTGCTCGAAGCGATGCGGATCAGTGCTGATGTGCTCGACAATACCTTTATGCGGCAATCGATCGCGGAAGCAACGTTGCGGGTGCGTGAAGGAACGTCGCTGCGCAACGCGCTAGACCAAACCAAATTATTTCCGCCGATGATGTTGCATATGATCGCCAGTGGCGAAAAAAGTGGCCAGCTCGATAGCATGCTCGAACGTGCTGCCAATACGCAGGATCGGGAATTTGAGACGCTGGTGACGGTCTCATTAAAAGTGTTTGAACCTGTGCTGGTGTCGGTGATGGCGGGCATGGTGTTGTTTATCGTTTTGGCAATTTTACAGCCGATACTGGCATTAAATAATTTAGTAGGAGGAGGTTAGCAAGATGCGACAGCAGCGAGGTTTTACTCTGTTAGAAGTCATGGTAGTGATCGTGATCCTGGGCATCATTGCCAGTATGGTGGTGCCCAATCTGATGGGGAATAAAGAGCAGGCCGACCGGCAAAAAGTGGTGGTTGACATCCAGCAGCTGGAGAACGGTCTCGATCTGTACAAGTTGAATAATGGCCGTTACCCGACGACAGAACAAGGTCTGCAGGCGTTGGTGACCCAGCCGACCAGTGAACCTATTCCGCGCTCTTTTCCTGAAGGTGGTTTTATCAAGCGTCTGCCTAAAGATCCATGGGGCAGCGAATATCAGCTGGCAAGCCCTGGCGAAATGGGCCTGATTGATGTTTTTTCTATGGGTCCTGATCTGACCGCCGGTACCGAGGATGATATCGGTAACTGGAATCTTGATGGTGCAGAGCAACAAAATTAATGAAACGCCAACACCTGACTGCGGGTTTTACCTTAATCGAAGTATTGCTGGTGATCCTGTTAATTGGGCTGTTGGCGTCGGCTGTTGTTTTTAATTTCACCGGCGATAGCCGCGACAAAAAACTGGAAACACAAACAGCTCAGTTGCAGCAGCTGGTGCAGATTGCGGCTGAAACCGCCATGTTAAAGCAGCAGGAACTTGGTCTTTTTATCAATGACGAGGGTTACCGCTTCATGCTGTTCCAAGACGATAAGTGGCACAGCATCCGTGAGCCGAAATCGTTACGACCCAGGCAGTTTCCGGCGGGTTATAAAATCACCCTGGAGTTGGAAGGACTGGAGTGGAGCGAAGGCAACTTATTAAGCCAGATTGAGTGGCAGGACGAAGACGACAGTCTTTTCGAAGAAAATAGTTTTGATCAACGTGAAGCGGAAAAGTTAACACAAGCCGCCGCCGAGGGAAAAACTGCGTTGCCCAAGCAACGGACGGGTTTTGAAACCGCTCCCCGGCAAAAAGGTGATCCAAAACTGCCGCAAATCTACTTACTCTCCTCCGGTGAGGTGACTCCTTTCCTGCTGACGGTGCGGGATGACGCCGAAGCCCCGGTTTGGAGCCAGCAACTCAAAGCGGTCTTTAGTATTCCGCTTGAGCGTACCGAGGTGAGCCGTGAGCGTTAAGCGACTGGCAGATGATGGTTTTACCTTGATTGAGCTGTTAGTTGCGATGGCCGTGTTTGCGATTGCCGGGGTCGCGGTGATGCGGGCAACCACAGAACATGTGCGGGCTGTGACCATGCTCGAAGAAATGACGGTGGTCAGTTTTATCGCCGAAAATCAGTTGCAGTTGGCAAAGCTGGACAAAAAGTGGCCACCGGAACCGACCCGGCAGGGAGAAGTGACGATGGCAAACCGCGATTGGTTGTGGGTTTTGCAAAGTACCGCCACCGCAGATCAGAATTTCCGACAGCTGCAGGTCAACGTCAGCCCGGCTGAAGATCCGGGCAAAGTGTTGTACAGCCTGCAAACTTTTGTGAGTAAAACCGATGAATAGCCGTGGTTTTACCTTTATCGAAATGCTGTTAGCCTCGGCAATTTTTGCGCTGATCGGTTTGGCTTCTGTTGCGGTGCTCGATAGCGTGACACGTAGCGATACAGCATCACAACAAGCAATGCAGCGCTTGCAGCGGCTGCAGCAGGCCATGATGTTGTTGGATCGTGATCTGTGGCAGATCACGCCAAGGCATATCCGGGTTAATGGGGAAGCGCCGTTAAAAGTGATGTTGGCCGGCAGTCAGAACTGGCTGGAAAGTGATGATGATGGTTTTTCTTTTAGCCATGCCGGCTGGACCAACCCCGGTATGGTGTTACCCCGCAGTGAAGTGCAGTTAGTCGGTTACCGGCTGAAAGAAAATAAACTGGAACGGATGTTTTATCTCTATCCAGACGCTGTCACCGGGACTGAACCTCAGGTGCAAGTGTTGCTGGACGACGTTGAGAGCCTGAAAGTGCATTACCTCGACCCGGAAGGGGTTTGGAAAGAAAGTTGGGATCAAGGAACTTTGCCCAAAGCAGTCAAAATACAATTGACCCAGCAAAGTAGTGGTGTGCTGGAGCGGGTTTTTGCAATGCCGGAAGGGTTGACGCAATGAGACCGCGCTTTGCAAAGCAACAGGGGGTTGCCCTGATCGCCGTGTTGATGGTGGTGGCGCTGGTGGTGGTGCTCGCGGTCAGTATGAGTGGCCGTTTGCAGCTGCAATTACAGCGTCAGCAGAATCTTCAGGATCGGCAACAGGCGTTGTGGCTGGCGCTCGGCGCTGAAGAGTTTTCCAGAAGTTTATTAAAGCGTACTGCGGCGGGTAAAGATACGGTGAATTTAGCGCAGGAATGGGCGGCGCAAGGCGCAACCTTCCCAGTCGAGCAAGGCAGTATCAGCGGAAAAATTACCGACTTGCAAAGTTGCTTTAATCTGAATGCGCTACAAAAAGCACAAGAGCCGGCAGCCTCAGGCAGTAGTCGTGACCCACAACCCGGACAGCAGCAAGCAGTGACAAACAACCAGACCAATACAGCGGCCACGGGGCGTCAGCAGGGGGTGCCTCCGCCCACACCAGCCCAACAAAGCTTTCAGCGGTTACTGGAGCAATCGGCCGCAGAGTTATCGATGCCGGCTGAATATCTGGTGGCACGCCTGACCGACTGGCTGGATGTTGACAGTACCCTGCAAAGTGCGGGTGGTGCTGAGGAAAATGATTATGCAGCACTGGAGTTTCCTTACTACACCGCGAATAGCCTGATGGTAAGTAAATCGGAGCTTCGGGTCCTGCTGGATATGACGGCCGCAGATTATGCACTGTTGGCACCTTTGGTGTGTGTGATCCCGCAACAGCATTTGCTGCAGCTGAATGTGAATACGATTAACGAGCAACAAGCCGTCTTGTTATCTGGCATGATCCCTGGGTTATCCGAGGACGATGCCCGGGCGTTGATCAACAGTCGGCCGGAAAAAGGGTATGAAAATATTGAGCAGTTTTTTGGCAGTACCCAATTGAGCGGCTTACAAATAAGTGATGACACCAAGACCTTATTCAGTGTGAAGTCCGGCTATTTTCAGGCGGAGCTGACCGTGCAGTTGGCACAGAGTAGTTTTAAATTGACCTCGGTATTAAAAGTTAATGACAATCAAGTACAAGTGGTCGCTCGGCGCTTTGGAGGCCAAGGGTGAATGAACAACTAATGATCAGACTCGGGAGTCTGGCAACGCAACCGGTGCAATGGCTGGTTTGGTCCTCGCTGACCGAAGAGGTGATCGCATCCGGCTGGCTGGCGCAGGCCACAGAATTGCCGGAGTTGGCGCAGCGGCTTGGCCAAAGACCGGTGATTGCGTTGGTTCCGGCATGTGACGTTGTGCTGAAAACCATTCCTTTACCGGGCAAACCGACGCGGCAGTTACTGCAGGCGTTGCCTTTTATGCTGGAAGAAGATCAGGCTGAAGATATTGAACAATTGCTGATCGTGCAGGGTAAAGCCTATTTTTCGGACAACCAGCATCAGCAACAAGTCGCGGTGGTTCGCCGCGCCACACTGGAAACCTGGTTAAGCTGGTTACAGGATGCCGGGTTTAGCGCGATTCGAATGATCCCGGATGCGTTGTTATTGCCGGATCTTCCCGAGCAAGCGGTGGCGATTGAATGTGGCGACCAGTGGTTATTGCGCCAAGGCTCTTGGCAGGTTAGCTGTATCGACAGCAGCTGGTGGGGCGATTACCTGGCATTACTGGCATTGCCATCCGTGTTGAGTTACAGCCCCTGGCCTGAACATGTGCTGCAACCCCATCAACTGGCACCCGCCGAATTACCGCTGGCGTTGCTCGCCCGACAATTGCCCTCACAACCGTTTAATTTATTGCAAGGTGAATACGCGCCGAAACGGCCGCAGAATAAACTTTGGCAACAATGGAAGTTAACTGGCACTTTGGCCGCACTGTGTTTACTGACCTATCTGGGCACCGTTGGTTTGGAAGCCTGGCAGTTTAAGCGTCAGGCAACTGCCGCCAATGAACAGGCGATGGCATTATATAAAAGCAAGTTTCCGAATGAACGGGTGTTCAATTTACGACAAAATGTTAGTCGTAAATTGGCGGCCAGTGGCGGTGGCGACCCAAATCAGAGTCTGGTTGGATTATTGTCACAAGTGCAACCTTTGTTGGCGCAGCAGCCTGGTCTGGTGCTGGATAACCTGAAGTTCGACGGTAAAAAGGCCGAGCTGCGCTTTCAGGCAACGGCCGAGGGCTTTCAAAGCTTTGAACAGCTAAAAAATGCGCTGCAGCAGCAGGGGTTCCAAGTGGAGCAAGGGGCGCTCAGTAACATCAACGGCAAGGTTCAGGGCACCATTACAATGCGGGGCAAAGCATGAAACAGCTAAAACTATGGTGGGCCTCGCTGCAGCCTCGTGAACAACGACTGGTGAGTATTGCAGTGGTCGTACTGGGCGTTGGCGCTTTTTATTGGTTGTTATGGCAGCCGCTGCATCAAAGCCGGGTGACTCAGCAACGAGCCGCCGACAATGCCAGGGCGCAATTGGTTTGGTTGCAAACACAGCTGCCCAAGTTATCCCAACAAAGCAGTGCAGTGCGTACTTCTGCCAGTCTGAATGAAGTCGTGGCTCAAACCTCGCGGAATTTTCAGGTCCAGGTAAGCCGGATGCAACCGCAGAACGAGCAACTGCAGCTGTCGCTGGACGATTTAGCTTTTGAGAAACTGTTGCGCTGGTTGCACGAGTTACAATTCCAACATGGTATCCGATTGGTGCAACTGGATATTGCCACTTCTGACACGCCGGGTCAGGTGCGGGTACGCCGGATGTTGATTGAATAACAACAGATCCCAGGCTGTTGATTAACTAAGGAGTAAAAAGTGCAATTTGTTGCTGGTTTGATTGCACTTGGATAGTCAGATGAAAAAATCGATTTTATGGGGCTGCGGCCTGACCGCTTATCTGGTGTTTGCCGTCGCGTTGGCACCTGCCAGTTTGTGGTTCAAATTGCTGCCACTGCCAGCAGACGTCAAGCTGGGAGAGGTGACCGGTACTTTATGGTCGGGACAAATCGCTGGGGTACAGCGTGCCCCTATGTATTTTCCGCAGTTGAGCTGGCAGTTGCAGTTGGCGCCGCTGTGGCGCGGTAACATTGGCCTGACGCTCAAAGGCGGCGAACTGAAGGAAATGGCACAACCCTATTTGCAACTGACCGCCGAATTTGGACCTGCGGCGGTTCAGGTGCGTCAGTCAGCGCTCAGGTTACCGGTTGCTGGGATTATGCCGCAACTGCAATTGCCGATGCCGGTCGATGCCACGGGCGCATTGGTGTTTAACATTCAGAATTATACCTTGGGGCAGCCCTACTGCAGCGCCCTTGCCGGTAATGCCAGCTGGCAACAAGCGATGTTTAAGGCGCCGACCGGTTGGATTGATTTAAATGCCATCCATGCCACGCTCCATTGTGAAGAAGGCAACATCAGCCTGCAAACCAGCGCAGATAACCCATTGGGATTGTTGGTGAAAGCTGACATTCTGGCTGGCAGTTATCGGATCGCCGGTAGTTTGAAACCCGAAGCCTCGATGCCGCAGGAAGTGCATCAGGCAATGCAGTTTGTCGGCCAACCCGACAGCGAAGGGCGGTTTCCGTTGACGCTGCAAGGGCAAATCCGCAGCCAATAAAAAAGCGCCTGCGCGACGCTCTTGTGTTGGCCATAAACCGCATACCCGGCTTTAGCTGCGCTTGGCCCGGATATCCGCCAGTAGCACGCTATAGTCAGTCACTGCCGCAAAATCATTGATCTGCCTGACCGGCTGCTGACTATCCGGATTAGCGATCGCCAATAAATGGCGGATGCCAAAATCGGCGGCGGCTTGCAGGATGGGCAAACTATCGTCAACAAACAAGGTCCGCTGCGGATTAAAACCCAGTCGTTGTTGTAACCGATGCCAAAGCGCCTGACTCTCTTTAGTCACTCCAAATTCATGGGTGGAAATCAGCACATCGATATAGTTGCTAAGCTCGGTACGTTCGATCTTTAGCGATAAACTATCCGGATGGGCATTGGTTACTAGCACGACGTCGCGGCCGCTCTCTTTAAGTGCCTGCAAAAAGGCCGGCGCATCGGCGCGCATCGCTATTTTGTGCATCACTTCACGTTTGAGCTCGGTAATTGGCAGCTGTAGTCGTTTTCCCCAGTAATCCAGACAGTACCATTCCAGTTTGCCTTGCAGCACGGCATACTCAGCCCGTAATTGTGCTTTGGCATCGGCCAGGCTGATGCCACTGATCTCACTCCAGCGACTTGGCAAATGCTCCAGCCAGAAGTAGTTATCAAAATGCAGGTCCAGCAGAGTGCCGTCCATATCCAGTAAAACAGTATCGATATCCGCCCAATCCAGCATAGGTTTTTCCGTCTATTCGCTTTATAGTAAGTAGACCCGCCATCCTTGACGATACGGGGTTGTTGGCCGCTTTCATTCGCGCAGTGGCCGCCTACCCACATCATCAAGCAATCAGGGTATATCAATCACAAAAAAGCATTGTAGCAGAGGCAGTGGCATGGCTGAACGTCAGGGGGACAAACAAAAACCGCAAATCCTGAAGCAGGAAGTGGTCGCGCAGAGCCGGTTGTTTAAAATTGAACAGCTGGAGCTGCAGTTTAGCAATGGCGAACAGCGTATTTTTGAACGGATGCGTGGCTCAGGCCGTGGTGCCGTGATGGTGGTCGCCTGCCCGGATCCAGACCATTTTTATCTGATCCGGGAATACAGTGCCGGTACTCACGACTATCAACTTGGTTTTCCCAAGGGGCTGATTGACCCTGGCGAAGATGCGCTGGCGGCCGCGAATCGTGAGCTCAAAGAAGAAGCGGGTTTTGGGGCCCGTACTTTAGTGCAGTTAAAGGCTGTGGCACTGGCTCCGGGGTATTTTAATGCTACAATGCAAATAGTTCTTGCTACAGACCTGTTTCCGGAAACTTTACCCGGCGACGAACCTGAGCCGCTGGAATTAGTCCGCTGGCGCTGGCAGGATCTGGATGAATTGTTACTGCAGGCTGATTTTACCGAAGCGCGCAGTGTTGCAGCCTTGTTTCTGGCGAAAAAGTATCTGGATACCCATCAGGATGTTTTTAAGTAGACTGTTAGAACCGGTCAAAGCTGCAGCCCGCGAGGCCGGTGAAACTCTATGGCAGATGTATCAGAGTGGTGAAGTGCATTATAGCCACAAAGCCGATGACAGCCCGGTCACCAGCGCTGATTATGCTGCCAATCAAATTATTATTGAACGGTTGTCCGAGCTGACACCTGATATTCCGATTATCTCCGAAGAAAGTAGTCTGGTGCCATTGGCGCAACGCCAAAGCTGGCCACGTTATTGGCTGATTGATCCGATGGACGGCACGCAAGAATTTGTCGCCCGCAGTGGGGACTTTGCAGTCAGTATCGCGTTGGTTGAGCATGGCTGGCCAGCGCTTGGAGTTATTTTCTGGCCAAAAGAGCAAATTTGTTACTACGCGACCCGCGGCCATGGCGCCTTTAAGCAACAGCGTAACCTAATCAATCACATCCGGGTTCGCCAACATGTGCAGGGCGAGCCACTGCGTATCGCGGTCAGCCGTCGCCAGCCGCTGGAGCGGATCAATGCGCTGCTGGTCGCTGATCAGCAGGTCGAGTTTATCCCGCTTGGCAGTTGCAGCCTGAAAAGCTGTCTGGTTGCCGAAGGGGGCGCTGATTGTTACTTGCGGCTCGGGCCAACCGGCGAATGGGATACCGGTGCCGTCCATATCATTGTGGAGGAAGCTGGCGGAAAAATTTTGGATAGCCAGTTCTCGCCACTAAGTTATAACCAACGGGAAAGTCTGGCCAACCCGGATTTTATGGTGATGGGTCAATCCAACGTCGGTTGGCAGACATTGATTCAGGCTCACAGCGGGTATCGTTAACACCCAACGGTTTTAGGACGAAGATAACGCAGTCGAAGCATCAAACAACAAAGGTTGCAGCTGTTGCTGCAGGCTGTCCAGATGCAGTTGCCAATGCTCGACACTGGCTGGCTTGCCGAAAAAGTAACCCTGCTGTTGCTGACAACCCAGTTTTGCCAGAAATCGTTGCTGAATATCATTTTCCACACCTTCTGCCACGACCGTCAGCTGCAACGATTTTGCCAGTTGAATCGTGGTATACAGAATTTTCACCTGTAGTTTGTTATGGGGGATCCCCTTCACAAACAACCGGTCGATTTTGATGGTATCCGCCGGTAAGTCGACTAATTGACTCAGCGAAGCATGGCCGGTGCCAAAATCATCAATCGCGATACTAAAACCATATTGGCTGAGCGCGCGCAGACGTTTGTGTAATAAGGGCTGTTGTACGGCAATATTGGTTTCAGTTATTTCCAGCTGTAAATAGGCGGTCAGCCAGGGGTAATCGGCACTGAGGGACAGCAGGCTGGCGAAAAAAGTGGTCGTCCAGTAATTCCGGTCCGGCCAGATTGATTGCAATCGGATAGTACCAACCCACTTGTTGCCAGTACGCCAGGATTTCTACCGTGCGCTCCAGCACCAACCGGCTTAAATCGATGATCAGGCCATGACGCTGTGCTAATTCAATAAACTGATCCGGCGGCACAAATTGCTGTTGATATTGCCAGCGGCACAAAGCTTCGAAAGCGCAAATCCGGCCATCGCTAAAGACTTTAGGTTGCAGGAATACCTGCAATTCTTTGTGGCGAATCGCTTCTTTCAAAGCAATCGCCAGCACATAATCCTGCTGTAAACTTAGCGCTTGTTCCGGTTCAAACAATACCACAGGCCGATTATTATCAGCCAACTCCAGCGCAATTTCGCATTTTTGCAATAAGGCTTCGGCAGTGGATTCAGCAGTACTCACCGCACATGCACCAATTTGGTATTGCATGACCACGGTTCGACTATCGACCTGTAATTCTGCCGGTAATTGCGAATGGAGCATCTCCGCTAATTTTAGAGGTTGGTTCTGATTCAGACCCGCAGGGACGAGCAGAGCAAACTTTACACCCCGTACCCGTGCAAAAATCGCTTCGGCAGGTAACGCCGCTTTGGCCCTGTTGGCAAATTGCTGCAACACCTGACTGCCAAAAGCATAACCAAACTGCTGATTGAGCGTCTTAATGTGACATAGCCTGATGATCAACAACAGCGACCATAGCGGTGTTTCTGCCTCGCTAAATCTGCTGGCTGCCAGCTGTTCAAAATGGCGCAAATTGGGCAGACAGGTCAGCCGGTCGTAATGTTCCCATAGGTTTTGCTGCTGTTGTGAAGCCGATAATTGCTGTTGTAGCTGATCAATGGCACTGATGTCCTGAAGCTGCAGGATATGGTGGCGCTGGCGGGTCAGCATCATATGCTTGAGCAATAACTTCAGGCCCGGTTGCTGGCGGACCTGACAGCTGACATCGTTCTGTAGCCAAAATTGCGGTTGTGATGTTTTGCAAAAAAGTAACTGGTTGATGTTTGGATAGGGCTCTTCCGGGAGTGACAACAGTTGTTTGGCACAACTATTCGCCTTGATAATCCGGCCGTTCTGGCTGCATAACAAGGTCGCCGAGCCATTGTGTTCAAACAGTTCCTGGTAAAAATCATGGCTTTGCGATATCGATTTGTTCAGCTGCTGCAGCTTGTTGCTATGACGATTTAATGTGCTGAGAATACGGGCTGTCGCCAGCGGTAGACAAAGATTAAAGAATAAAAACAGCAAGCCATGTAAATAGGTATGAGCGGCAGGTAGCGTGATATTAATCCCAAACACGTCACCCGGAGCAACATTGCGCATCAAAAATAAAAAAGGGAGAATATTCAAAAGCATACAGAACAAGCTAAAGCGAAAGGAGAAAAACATCATCGCAATCGTCGGGAGGGTATAAACAAAAATAATACCGAGTTTACCCAGCTCAAAATTGTCGATAAACAACAGCATACTCAAGCCAGCGGCCAGTACCGTGATCAACAGTCCGGCAGCACTGCGATAGACATAGCGGCGTGAGTAATACAACACCGCAAATAGACCCAGATAAAACGCCAGCAGTATCGCGATGACCTGGTAGGCGCCTAGCTTCACCGCTGTCCAGCTGCTATGTAAGGCAATGACCAGCACCAGTAATAATCCAGACACGACCAGGATCCTTAAGGCGCTTTGCCGCCAGTGCACTGGATCGGCATTATCCAAATCGGCCGGACGCAATAACAAATAACTTTTAAGCCGGCGAAGCACAGGACATCCTTAAAACTAAAGCGAATGAGCGACAACACGTTGTACCCTAACAAACGACAGCCGTTGTTGTCTATCCATAAAATGTGAATAAATATGTTTTACTGTTGTTGCGGTAGCAACCGTTGTTAGTCCTGCTTTGTTAACAAATCAACCGATTCTTCTTGTTCTGAATAACAAATCACCACTTGACCAGCTTGTAGCTGAGACAAAACCCGATTCACTTTGTCAGAAAGCGCAACCTCGCTGTCACCATAGTCGGTGCCTTCCCGCAGCACAAAAGCTTCAATCAGTGCCCGCAGGGTATCGGGGTTCAGTTGCTGGTAGGGAATGAGCATCAGAATTCCTTAAATGTTGTTGTAAAAATGCCGGGATGACCCGTTCCAGCCAATAAACCGGTCGCCACGGGGTTCCGCCGCTAATAAATCCGACATGGCCGCCATGACTGGATAATAACAGCTGTAGTGGTGGTTGAGGTTGCTCTGGAATGACGCTTTGCGCCAGAAAAGGGTCATCTTTGGCATGAATTAATAAGCAAGGTCGGGTAATTCGAGTCAGATAGGGTTTTGCACTGGCTTTGGCATAATAATCAGCTGCATCGTTAAACCCATGGAGCGGCGCCGTCAGCCGATCATCAAACTGCCGGATCGTGCGTAAACGCTGAATGTCGGCGTGGGTCAGAGGCAATGGAAATGGCTGATGCTGTTGAAGTTTCCGCCGCATCGTGGCTTTGAGTCGCCCCAGCAGATAGCGCTGATAAACACGGCTAAAGCCTTGATTGATTCGGTCGGCGCTTGCCGAGAGGTGCAAGGGGGCTGACACGGCCACTGCCGCCTGCAATGGACATTGTTCTGCTTGTTCACCACAGTACTTCATTAACACATTACCGCCTAATGAAAAACCGACCGCCGCCAGTGGAACCCCCGGCAAACGGTGTTGCAGCATGGTAATGACCTCGCCGACATCTGCAGTGTCGCCTGAATGATACGCGCGAGGGAGTTTATTGGCTTCGCCATGACAGCCGCGAAAGTGCATCAGTAGACAAGCGAACCCCTGCTGCTGCAGGCTATGCATCATACCACGCACATAATGACTGCGAATGTTGCCTTCCAGACCATGCAGCAATAGCACCAGGGGAGTTTGTGGGTTGGGTTGCACGTGGCCCCAATGCAACATCAGTTCATCGCCATCGGGTAAAGCGAATAATTCCGCGCTTAGCGCAAGCGTTCGTTTGGGAGCCAGATATTTGGCAAAAATGGTTTGTAAGTGGCAATTTCGCAGCCACCAAGCCGGTTTAAATGCACTGAAATCAATCTTTTGTGAAAGGCACTCGCCTGCTTGCAATTTAGAATTTCCTCATCAACAATGCGGTATCACTGGTCTAATCTCAAACGGATCGCCCCCGACAGTCTCACAACCAATGTGATGCAACTTTACGAGGTCTGCAGATGCAAAGAAGGCAGTTTATCATGCTTGGCTTGGCCGCTGGTGCAACTTTAGCGACAGGCGTTACTTTGTATCCGTTAGCGACTGCTGATGAGACAGAACGCCGGGACGCTGCTGCGCTGGTACTGGATGCCATTTTGCCAGCCTTGTTGTTGGGAGCATTACCCACCGAACCAGAGCTACAACGAAAAACGCTGCTACAGACCCGCAACGCTGCTTTGGAGTTTTTACCGTTCTTACCGAAGCGCAGTCAGGAAGAGTTATCTCAGTTGTTTCTATTGTTGTCACAACAGCTGAGCCGATTGGCGCTGACCGGTCATCTGCTGACCTTAGCTGAATTGCAGATTACGCAGAGATTGGCGTTATTGGAAAATTGGCGCACCAGCTATTTAGGTCTACTGCAGCAAGCATTTTGCGGGCTCAGGGCGTTATTGATGGGGGCTTATTATGGTCAGCCTGCACAATGGCAAGCTTTAAATTATCAGGCGCTGGAGTTCCGAAGTGATGAATGATCCGATCAAACAAGGGCTGGCCAGCGGCTGGAAACATCTGGACGCCTCCACCTTCACCACCGATCAGCAGTTTGAAGCAGATGTGGTGATTATCGGCACTGGCGCCGGTGGCGGCATGGCTGCGGAAATACTGACCCAGGCCGGTTTATCGGTGTTGATGCTGGAACACGGGGCCTTGCACAGCAGTCGGGATTTTCGTCAGCAAGAGCGCTGGGCCTACCCGCATCTGTATCAGGATGGTGCGGCGCGCAAAACCAAAGATCAGGCGATTGCCATTTTACAAGGTCGGACCGTCGGCGGTTCGACCACGGTCAACTGGACCACGTCCATCCGCACGCCAAAACCCACGCTGGATTACTGGCAAAGTGAGTTTGGCCTGGATTTTTCTGCAGAGCACAGTCTTGATCCCTATTTCGCGAAAGCCGCGGGTCGGCTGCAGATTTCCGAATGGCAGGTGCCGCCTAATGCCAATAACGAAGCGCTGCGGCGTGGTTGTCAGCGGCTGGGTTGGCAATACACCGTGATTGAACGAAATGTGCATGGTTGTGCCAATTTAGGTTATTGCGGTATGGGTTGTCCGCTGAACGCCAAACAATCCATGCTGGTAACCACGATCCCCTCAGCATTGCAGGCCGGTGCAACCTTGATTAGCAAGGTATCGGCGCGGCAATTGCTGTGGCAGGGGGAGAAGGTGACGGGCTTGCTGGCAGTGCCGGTGGATAGCACCTATCAACCCGAGCAAAGATTAAGGATCAGTATCAAAGCCGGACATTATATTGTCGCTGGCGGCGCGATTAACTCGCCAGCATTGCTGCTGCGCTCGAAAGTACCGAATCCTTCAGGTCGGTTGGGGAAACATACCTATCTGCACCCCAGTGTGATCTCAGGTGCGTTATTTGATACACCTATTCAGGGACATCTGGGCGCGCCACAATCGATTTATTCCGACCAATTTGTGTGGCCGACTGATTCTGAGATGGGCTTTAAGCTGGAAGTACCGCCGATCCATCCGGTCCTGATGGCATCGACTTTAACCGGAATGGCGAAGTTTCACGCGGATATGATGCGGCAGTTTAATCAGCTGCAGGTGATGATCGCTTTATTGCGGGATGGTTTTGATCCACAAGCCCAGGGTGGACAGGTGCATCTCGACAGCCACGGCGAGCCCGTGCTGGACTATCCACTGACGGACTACCTCTGGCAGGGTGTACAGCATGCCTATCTGGCAATGGCTGAGTTGCAGTTTGCAGCTGGCGCACGGGCAGTCATGCCGGTGCATCAGGATGCTGCGCTATACCAAAGTTGGCAGCAAGCCCGGGCTGCTATCGTCGATCTGCCGCTGGCCCGCTATCGCGCGGCATTGGCGTCAGCACATGTAATGGGGGGGTGTAATATGGCCGCAACTGCTGACAAAGGCGTCGTGGATGCTTATGGTCGTCATTACCAACTGAGCAATTTGTCCGTGTTTGATGGCTCAGTGCTTCCGACTAGTTTGGGCGCTAACCCGCAACTGACCTTGTATGCACTGATATGGCGGAACAGTCAGGCGTTGGCTCGCCAGCTGATTGGATAACTGATCAAAAAAGCCGGGTGGTTGGGACGACCCGGCAAAACGACAGGACTAGACAACAATGAGAGCTGGTTACTTAGCCTGATCGTGGCCAATTTTGTACCAGAAATACACCGCATAAAACAGGCACAAGCCGATGACGATGGCGAGGCCAGTAAAAGAAATAAAAATCACCGGGTCATTGGTGAATTCATGCCATAAGTTCATGGTGTTGCCTCCGCTTCACTCATTGAGTGTGTTGAATCATTAAGCAGAGTGTAGAAGAGGAGAGCAGACGATAACCTGACCTGGATCAAGCTTTTTGGGCGCTAGATTTCCACATTGGCAGCCGCTTGATCCAGATCAACAATCTGCGCGAGGCGCGACGCCGGGTCAATTTGCAATAGCTGCAAATACATGGCTGGCATGGAACAAGCTGCCGTGAGCTGCCGAACGGGTAAGTCCTGTAAACAGGCGATCAATTGTTGCTGTTCGAGTTGTTCTGAACAAAGTTCGGCCTGCAGCAACTGCTGTTTGAAGTCAATGGCTGCTTGTTCAGGCAAATGGGCCGGCAATTGACGGCGCAGCTGGCGAAGTGGAATGGTAAAGCGTTGTTGCTGAAGGGCAACGGCGTTTTGTAATTGTTGGAGATCGTCAACGCTCAATAGTTGCTGCCGCCGCTGCAGATAGAGCAACAACAGCAACAAATTGACGTTGACGCCGCATTGATCCTGCCATTCCAGCGCAATGGATTTAATCGCCGGGTAAAGCGCCAACGACCACTGCCACAGATCTGTGCTATCAGGCCGAATCTGCGGCCTGTTTGGATCAGCCTGCATTGTTTTGCCAGAAGTCATTAGTTTGTTGTTCCAGCTGTTCCTGCGCTTCAAACCACTGTTCTTCTACAGAAGAAAGTTCGGCTTTAAATTTGGTTTGTTCGGCGAGCACCTGGGTCATTTCGGCTTTACGGCTGGGGTCGTACAAGCTGCTGTCTGCCAGCTTTTCCTCCAGTGCGGCCAGTTTTTCTTCCAGTTGATGTTGTTGCTTCTCCAGCTTCTCGATGTTTTGTTTGAGGCTGCGGGTCAGATTGCGTAAATCGGCTTCCAACCGTTTCTGATCTTTGCGTTGCGCCGCAGCGTTGCTCACTGGCTCTGCCACCGGTTGTTGCGCTTTGGCATCGTTTTGCAGCCACTGATAATAGTCGGTTAAATCACCGGCAAAAGGCGCAACTTTGCCGTGAGCGACCAGATAAAACTCGTCGGTGGTGCTGGCGAGTAAATGCCGGTCGTGCGAGACCACCACAATCGCACCTGCAAAGCCTTGCAGCGCCATGACGATGGCTTCACGCATGTCTAAATCAAGGTGGTTCGTTGGTTCGTCCAGGAGCAACAGGTTCGGGCGTTGATAGACCAGCAATGCCAGAACTAAGCGCGCTTTTTCACCGCCGGAGAAAGGGGCACAGGCGGCCAGTGCTTTATCGCCATGAAAACCAAAACCACCTAAAAAATCGCGCAGGCTTTGTTCCGTGGCGGCGGGCGCTAAACGCACCATATGCTGTAGCGGAGAATCCTCCGGCCTTAAGGTTTCCAGCTGGTGCTGGGCGAAATACCCTATGCTCACCCCATTGGCATACCAAACACTGCCACTTTGCGGTTGCAAGCTGCCAGAAAGCATTTTTATCAAAGTCGATTTACCGGCACCGTTGCGGCCAAGTAAGCCAATCCGGCTACCGGGCAGCAGCTGAAAGTTAATTTGTTGCAAAATACTGTGATCGCCGTAGCCGGCGCGAACGTTTTCCATTTTCAGCAAGGGGTTGGGTAATGAACGCGGGTCCAGAAACTCAAACTGAAATGGCGAATCAACATGGGCTGGCGCGAGTAAAGTCATTCGCTCCAGCGCTTTAATCCGGCTCTGGGCTTGTTTAGCTTTGGTCGCTTGGGCGCGGAACCGGTCGATGAATTTCTGCAGGTGAGCGACCTGACGTTGTTGTTTTTCAAAGACCGATTGCTGTTGGGCCATTTGCTCTGCGCGTTGCCGTTCGAACTGGCTATAGTTGCCGCGATACAACGTGAGCTGCTGATTGTCGATATGGGCAATATTGTCGACCACGGCGTCCAGAAAATCACGGTCATGGCTGATAAGCAGCATGGTACCTGTAAAATTGGCCAGATATTTTTCCAGCCAAAGCACCGCGTCTAAATCTAAGTGGTTGGTGGGTTCGTCCAGCAACAGCAATTCAGCCCGTTGCATTAACGCCCGCGCCAGATTAAGACGCATGCGCCAACCTCCGGAAAAGGATTTGACCGCTTGTTGTTGCATAGCGCCGCTAAAACCAAGGCCGTCCAGTAAGGTGCCAGCCTTGGCTTCTGCGCGATAGCCATCCAGCGCTTCAATTTGCTGGTGGACTAGAATCAGATCGGTGTCCTGATGCGCCAGCTTTACTTGCTGCAGTAGTGGGTATAATTTTTCATCCCCTTGCAGTACATAGTCCATGGCGCTGACCTCCACTGCCGGTGTCTCTTGCGCCACGGTGGCAATGGTCCAGCTGGCGGGGATGCTGACCGTACCGGCATCCGCCTGCAAGTTGCCTTGCAGCAGTGCAAATAAAGTCGATTTTCCGCAGCCATTCGCGCCGATGATCCCGACTTTTTGCCCCGGAAATACGGTAAGATTGGCTTGTTGCAGCAGGCATAAAATACCGCGGCGCAGTTCGACTTGTTGCAGTTGGATCATTTGGTCTACCACTGGGACTGATTTGGGCTGCTAATGTAATCTTTCAAACCGCACAAACCAAGCGTTTCGCGGTTTTTTGCATCTTCAAAAGGTAAATTTTATTGATGACCACCAGACAGAAAAAACGTTTTATTGCCGGAGCCAGCTGTCCGAAATGCAAAGCGGTCGACACCATGATGTTGTTTCTGGAGCACAATGTCGAAAAAGTGGAATGTGTCAGTTGCGGTTATCAGATGGCCAAGCCTGAATCTCAGGTAGAGCGGATGGCTCGAGAAGCAGAAACAGTGATCGGTGTTTTTAAACCTGAATAACAGACCTAAGCGACGCCGGCGCCCAGCGGTCAGTGCCAAACACTGCGCTGCAGGTGATCACCTCCAGCGCAGAGCTTGAAGCGGGTTGTTTCGCAAACTGACACTGAAGCCTGAGCTTTGATGATGCCAGGTCGAGGGGTAAGACGGGACGCCTTTGGGCATTTTAATAATGCGGTGGTGGTGGTTCTTCGTGTGGGCGCAAAATGCCACTATCACCACCTTGCGTCAGCTTTTCGGCCAAAATAAGCACCTGCCGCTGCAATTTTTCGATCCTCTTCTGATGTTCTAATAGTTCATTATTGAGCTGCTGCAAGGCGTCATCCTGAAACGCCAACCGGCTTTCCAGTTCAAATAGCTGACTTTGTAACTGAATTTCTGTCGGTGTGAAATCATTCATGGTTAAATTCCCATTCTTCGGCCTGACCGCTGGAGCTCTCGGTCAGGATCCGGTTTGGTGCAATCAATGCGATATCATACACCACGGCGCTGGCGGGGCGCGTGCCGGCTGCCGGGCTTACCATAAAATCTTCGACGATCTGTCCAGTCTGAATATCCCAAATGGTCGCGCGGCGCGAGGCTGCTCCGGTGAGCAAGTAACGGCCATCACCGGTAAAGCGGACTGTGGTAAATACCCGACCGCGGCCCATCGCCAGCTGCAGCTTCGGGAGACCGGTTTGCAAATCCCAGATGGTGGCTTGTTGTTGACTGTCGGCGGTAAAAGCCAATTTGCCAGTGTTATCCAGCGCCACTTTGGTGACCCGGGTGGGATGGACAAAGGTATGAACAATCTGACCACTCTGGGTGTCCCATAAATAAGCTTTTAAATCGTTGCCACCGGATAAGGCATAACGACCATTCGGTGAGATTGCCACTGAGTTGACTTTTTCGGTGTGCCCGAGGAACTCTAACCGCCGCCCCGTCTTCAACGTGACGTGCAAAACTTTGCCTTCGTTCTGGCCAATCAGCAAATGATTGCCGTTTTGTGACACCGCAATATCGCGAACTGTCGATTCTGGTAACGACCAAAAGCCGACATTTTGACCATCACTCATCCGCCACATCGAAAAACTGCGACTCTCGGCGCTCAATAAAAAAGTGCCTTCCGGACTAAATGCCAAATGACTGATAAAGTTTTCGGTCGGTTGTTGCTGACTCAAGCGATATTTTGCGCTGTGATCGGTTAAATCCCAGACCACGACGCCAGAAGTGAGGCTGGAAACCGCAGCCAGTTTGGTTTCGGTGGCAATAGCGGCGGCGACGGTACCGATGGCCGCGTGTTCGGTTTGCCGGACGGGAGATTTTTGAACTTCTGCGCAGCCAGCCAGCCAAAGGCTGAGAAAAATGCCGAGATATTTCATTCTATGTGTTAACGTCATCAGCACAAATCTGTAGTATAGACATGGTTAAAGGTTAGTCCTTTATTACTATAACAACACACTTTTGCAGTTAAGTCTGCAGTTTATTGGAGAAACAAATGCGCGTATTGACCAAGGTGTCGCTGATTGCAGCCGCCGTGATTTCATTGTCTGCCTGTCAAAAAGAAGCCGCCGCTCCGGTAGCACCAGTTCTGGATACAGACGCAGCAAAACAATCTTATGCCATGGGTATTACTGTTGGTAAATATCTGAATAGTGCTGTAGAAGAGCATCAAAAATTAGGTTTACCACTGGCGTCAGACACGATGGTTCGCGGTGTGCAGGATACCTTAGCAGGTAAAGCGGCTTTGACTGACGAAGAAGTCCAGAAAATTATGACCGCGCTGGATGAGCAGTTCCGCACCAAGCAAGCTGAAGCTGCCAAAGCAAAAGCTGAAGAGACGATCGCGAAAAGCAAAGCTTACTTAGAAGAGAATGCGAAAAAAGCTGGCGTAACCGTAACCGAATCTGGTTTACAGTATGAAGTCATCACCGCTGCAGACGGTCCTAAGCCAAAAGCTGAAGAAAAAGTTCGGGTGAAGTACAAAGGGACTTTCATTGACGGTACAGAATTTGACAGCACTGAAAAATCTAATGGCGGTGAGCCAGTAGAATTTAATCTGAACCAAGTGATTCGGGGCTGGACCGAGGGTGTACAACTGATGGGCGTTGGTTCCAAATTCAAGTTCACCATCCCGGCAGAACTGGGTTACGGTGACCGCGATGTCGGTCCTATCCCAGCAAACAGCACTTTATTGTTTGAAGTTGAGTTACTGGGTATTGTTGCTGAAGAAGCGGCTCCAGCTGGTGACGCTGCAAAAAAGTGATCATTGCGACACCTTATAAAACCTAATAAAAAACCGCCACCCGGCGGTTTTTTTATATTCAGCACTCAGCTGATTAATTTATCAGATATCTGGCTCTTAAAGGCACTGGTTCAAGCAGATACGGTGACGTGTTTTGCAAATAAGGTTTGAATCAACTCATCTTCCAGCCCAAATCGATCTTCCAGTGCCTGACCTAGTGCAGATAAATCATCATCAAAGGTCGCAAAATCATTATCGGCCGCTGGTTCAGCATAATTGTCGTTGAATTCCAAAGCGATGTCTGTAGAAACGGAGATTTTTGGGTACAAAGTCTCGGCCAGTGATTTGCTGTCGTTGCCGTTAATTTCGCACTGGGAAACGATTTGGTCATACACTTCAAAATGACCAGCAGATAAATAATCAACTAACAGTTGGCAAAAGCTAAGAATATCTTCTTGTGCCGGGAGTTGGTTATCTTGTTGTTGTTTATCGAATGGCGGTAAAGCCGCAAGTTTGCAGTAGGAAACGATTAGTTGTTGCCGCTCTTCAAGCCAGCTATCTATTGCGGTTGAAGAGCCGCCCCATTGTTGTTGCGCTGATTGCAGGCGGGTGTACATAACCATTTCCTTGATAGATTAAATTCGGGCTTTATGTCTAATTAAATGAATTCTGTCACAAAGATCAACTACTTTTTCATTGGTCGGGTCAGTATTTGGCTTTATGATATCAGTTATTCTCATCGACTAAATTAGATTGTTTACTGATGAAAACGCACAATTTGACTTTAAAACCCGAAGACAGCGGTTATTGGTTCGTGGTCAATCAGGGCAAACTGTTGCTCATCGGTGAAACCATACAGGTGCCACAGGGTACATGGCAAGAACTACAGATCAAAGAGCCTGAAATGATCTGTCAAATCGGACAGTGGCAACAGCAGAACTGTTATCTGGTAGTTTGTAACGATCAAGTGGACGCCGCGCAGTGGTTTTCAGCCCGCGAATTGCTAACAAAATCTGAATCCATCTGGTTTGAACTGGCAGCCCGGGCATGTCAGCTGGCACTTTTCCTGCAAACGCACCGTTATTGTGGTCAGTGCGGCACCCGCATGCATTTAGTGCAGTGGGAGCTAGCCATGTCCTGCCATAAGTGTGGGTTTCGCGCTTATCCAAGGATTTCTCCTTGCGTGTTAGTAGCAATTGTCAGGCAGCAGAAGATTTTGCTCGCCCGTTCCAAGCGACATAAAGCAGGGTTTTTCTCCATCCTGGCCGGATTTGTCGAATCAGGCGAAACACTGGAACAAGCGGCAAAACGTGAAGTAAAAGAAGAAGTCGGGATTGAGATCACCAACCTGCGTTATGTGGGTAGCCAGCCTTGGCCTTTTCCGCACTCATTGATGGCTGGTTTTATTGCTGATTATCAAAGTGGCGAAATCGTTTGTCAGCCTGATGAGATAGAAGAAGCAGATTGGTTTGAGTTTTCGCAGTTGCCGCAGGTGCCTCCGGTGCAAACGCTGTCTGGCGCGATGATCGAACAAGTGAGGTCACTGGCGATGCAATATCGATAAACACAACGGAAAAATGGGGATTACAGATGAATTTGACTATAGTGAATAAAAAAGCCACAAATGTGGCTTAAGTAGGTCTTGCCGGGTTCGTTTTTCGAACTCTTGTTGTTGATTTTCTTCACTAGCGCGTCAGTTTTATATCAGATGGGTTGGCGGGCTGCAAGACAAAGTTCGCATAAAAAGCGATAAAAATTCATTAAACAGCAAACATAGTGTCATAGCAGCTATGCTGTTAAAATAATTAAACATAGCCAAATGGTAGAGCCAAGATGGAATTAAAAAACGATCGTTACCTGCGTGCCCTGTTAAAACAACCGGTTGATCGCACGCCAATCTGGATGATGCGTCAGGCGGGTCGTTACTTACCTGAATATCGTGAGATCAGGGCGAAGGCTGGCGATTTTATGTCTTTATGCAAAAATCCGGAGCTGGCTTGTGAAGTAACCTTGCAACCGTTACGTCGGTATCCGCTGGATGCTGCTATTTTATTCAGTGATATCCTGACCATCCCGGATGCGATGGGAATGGGGTTGTATTTTGGCGAAGGAGAAGGCCCTAAATTTACCAAACAACTCAACGATTTTATGGACGTAGTGCAGCTACCCATCCCAGATCCTGAAGTTGAGTTGAAGTATGTGATGGATGCGGTACGGACCATTCGTCGAGAGTTGAAAGGCGATGTACCTCTGATCGGCTTTTCCGGAAGCCCATGGACGCTGGCTACTTACATGTTGGAAGGAGGCAGCAGCAAAACCTTTTCGAAAATTAAAAAGTTGATGTACAGCGAGCCCGAAGTTGTCCACATTCTGCTGGATAAGCTGGCACAAAGCGTCATTTTATATCTGAATGCGCAAATTGCGGCCGGTGCACAATCAGTGATGATTTTCGACACCTGGGGCGGGGTATTAACGCCAAATGCCTACCGTGAATACTCTTTAAGCTACATGCAACAAATTGTCGAGGGGCTGACTCGTCAGGCGGATGGCCGTGTGGTACCAATCACCCTCTTTACCAAAAATGGTGGCCTGTGGCTGGAAGATATTGCTAAAACCGGTTGTGATGCGATCGGCATTGACTGGACCATGGACATCCGCTTGGCGCGAGCCCGGGTTGGCGATCAGGTTGCGCTACAAGGTAATATGGATCCGGCTATCCTGCTCGGCTCGCCAGAGCGGATCCGACTGGAAGTGCAGGCGATTCTGGATGGCTATGGTCAGGGATCAGGACATGTGTTTAATCTGGGGCATGGCATTACACCAGATGTTGATCCCGAGCGTGCTGGGGTATTCATCGAGGCGGTCCAGTCATTTAGCCGGACATACCATATGAAAACAGATCTGTAAGTCATGAACGTTTGGAAATATTCAGGCTAAAAGTATAAACCAAGGCACTTCAGGTGCCTTGGTTGTTTCTATCACGGGTGACTTCGATCACTTGAGATTTTCGGATGTTTGTAGTTGGCCGGCGTACTCAGATAACAGTTCCCGATAGTTATCGGTTGCCCAATTCCGGTCTTCTGCTGCATCGATCGCTTGTTGCAGCATGGCTTCACCACGTTGTTGCATCCCTTGTTCGATCAAAGCAATCCCGATAGTTGATAACAGTTTCGGGTTGTCGGCATCCGCTTTAAGTCCTTCTTCTGCGAGTTGGATCGCTTTTTCAGCGCTACGCAATTTGGGATTATCAGACATCGCCAACAACGACGCATACTCCACAATCGCTGGACTATATTTTTGCGCAGCCGCTTGTGCCAGATAATTTGCTGCCCGTTCTGGATCAAATTGAATATTGTCACTATCCAGCAGCTGTTGTGCCAACAAGTAACTGGCTTGCGGGTTGTTGCCATCTTTGGCAGCATAAGTCAGCCAATTGATAGCTTTATTGCCGTCTTTGTCACATTGACTTCCACTCAGGACACACTGCGCCACGTTAAATTGTGCCAACTGATTACCATTGACCGCAGCTTTTAGATACCAGTCCAGCGCTTTCTCTCCCTTGACTAAGCCTGCTTGCACAATCAAACCGTATTTGTACTGATATTCGGCAAAGCCTGCGTCAGCAGCTTCTTTAACGGCATCAATGTATTCTTGATGCTCCAGTTGAAACTTTCGTTTGGCTGATGATAGCTTTCCAGAGGTGAAAACATGGGTTTGGTGGTCGAGGCGAATGGCATCACCATAAGCGTTACGAGGAGGGCTGAATGTCCATTTGTTGATAGCGTTCAGTACGTCCTGATCGATGGCGGCAGGAGGAAAAGAGAGCGCCACTTTGCTATTCTCAACCTGACCATTTTCATTGATATCAAACATCACCACAGCCCAGGCGATTGACCCTTCTCTTTGTTGGTAATCAGGTTTGGGCTGGCGTAATGGTTTAACCTGGCGCGAATTCTGAGCCAGATTGTGCACGATTGGGTACAGACTGCCTTGCAACGCCACCGCGCCATAATGCTGGCTGATTTCGACATAAGTTTGCTTACCGGCGCGTCGGGATGGTAATAAGTTGCGAAGTTCTACATATTTTTCATTTGCGCCAGGTTGTTGAAATTCTCTGGCGGTTAGTGCCCAGGCATAAGCCAGGTTAATGTCGGCTTCAACCCCATATCCATGCTGATAGCTTTCTGCCAACAATAGTTGTGCGTGTGAGTGGCCAAGCTGAGCGAGAGTTTTGAGTTGGGGAATGGCTTGTTGATAGTTTTTATTCTGATAAAGCTTAAAAGCTGAGGCAAAATCTGCATGCGCGCCAGTGCTTAAAACGACAGCAAGCATAAAGCAGCAACAACGTTTCAGAAACATGCCGGCACTCCTATTGTATTTTTAGTGTTTTTTTCGAGTGTACAACGGTTTATTCGACAAAACAAAACAAAAACGGCGCATTTTTGCGCCGTTCCGGTGATTTCATTAACGAAAGCTACTTTACTAAAACAATCGGTTTAAGCCGTTCATCGCGGCGACCCGATAGGCTTCAGCCATCGTTGGGTAATTAAAGGTCGTGTGAACAAAATACTCAACATTATTGCCGCCGTTTTTTTGCATCATGATTGCCTGGCCGATATGGACAATCTCAGCAGCGCGCTCACCAAAACAGTGAATTCCAAGAATTTCTTTGGTTTCGCGGTGAAACAATAATTTCAAACTACCGACATTGGTATTGGCAATCTGCGCTCTGGCCAAATGTTTAAACTGAGCCCGCCCAACCTCGTAGGGAATGCGCGCTGCTGTCAGCTGCTGCTCGGTTTTACCGACCGAACTCATTTCCGGTATGGTATAAATCCCGACCGGAATATCGTCAATCAGTTGGGTAGGGCAATCACCGTGGATAATAGCATGCCCGGCAATGCGGCCTTGATCATAAGCAGCACTGGCTAGACTCGGATAACCAATCACATCGCCAACGGCGTAAATGTTGTCCACTTCTGTCTGATATTTGCTATTTACCTTGAGCTGACCGCGACTGTCGGCTTTCAGGCCTACAGCAGCAAGGTTTAAGGTATCGGTATTACCGGTGCGGCCATTTGCAAACAATATACAGTCCGCTTTCATTTTTTTACCGGATTGCAGATGCAAAATAACGCCATCTGGCAAACCTTCGATGGATTCAAATTCTTCGCCATGCCGAATGGTGACACCAGAATTCCAGAAGTGATAGCTAAGTGCATCAGAAATTTCTGCATCCATAAAGGATAACAATCGATCGCGGGTGTTGACCAAGTCTACCCGTACACCAAGACCACGGAATATCGATGCATATTCACAGCCAATAACACCAGCACCAAAAATAATGATATGCCTCGGATCATCTTGCAGCGACAGAATCGTATCGCTATCGAAAATATGTGGGTGGCTAAAATCAACATTTGCCGGCCGATAAGGCCGGGAACCAGTTGCCAAAACGATAGTTTCGGCTGTAATCAGCCGTTCCGGTCCACTTGGGGGGGTTATTTTTAGGGTATGGGCGTCGACAAATGACGCCTCACCGGCAAATACATCAACTCGGTTCCGGTCATAAAAACTGCTTCTTAACCGGACTTGCTTACGGATCACGCCCGCAGCGTGTTTTAAAATTTGCGGGAATGTCAGATTAGACGATTGGTTCTCCATTTGAAACAATGGATTCTCATTATATTCGATAAAACGACTGACGGAATGACGCAGTGCCTTTGATGGAATAGTACCCCAATGAGTACAGCCCCCGCCAACCTGATCATGGCGCTCAACCACTGCGACAGATTTACCGCTTTTCGCGAGATTCATCGCAGCCCCTTCGCCACCTGGGCCTGTGCCGATGATAATCGCATCGTATTGATATTTTGGTTTGGCTGAGGTTGATTTAGCAGGCACAGCAGTTCCCTATTCCAGTGATTTTATTCAGTTATTGATAATAGCAGCATAATTTCCGGAAGCTGAAGTAGAAAAGGCAACTTCCGTTGCCTTTTCTAATAAAAATCAATAGCGTGTCTAGGTCAAGCGTATTGCTGGATAAACTGCTGCCACTGTATCTGTTGCTGCAGCCAGTTCTGCTTCATCTCAGCATAGTGCTTGCGGATATCAAATTCGTTATATTGCTGTAAGAGCTGCGCTTTTCTCTGTTGGAGTTGATCTTTACGTTGCTGGATAAGTTGCTTTTGCACTTCATAATAGGCTTGCATCCGTTCCAGTAATAAAGCGTATTCATGCTCCATCCGTTGTAACAGTTGTTCGGCATCCGGCAACAAAGCTGCTTTGGCTTGAGCACGTTTTAATTGCATCAATGCTTTTGCTTTAAGGATCCGATCTTCAGGACAAACTTTCAGGTTTCGGGTCAAGCCTAACCATGAACAGCTCTTAATTAACCACTTGGTTGGATCAAATTGCCACCAACAAATGCCATTACGGTAGTCGTATTCAAAGATGTGGTGAAAATTATGATAGCCCTCACCATAAGTGAGAAACGCCAAAATGCCATTATCACGGGCGCTATTTTGATCGGTATATGGCTGGCTACCCCAAATGTGCGCAAGTGAATTAATGAAAAAGGTAAAGTGATGACTGAGTACTAATCGAAGTACTCCAACACTCAACAGCATGCCAACATAACTATCAGTCAGAAATCCCAGAAATAACGGTATCCCGAAATTAGTAGCAATCGTGAGTACCAGATAATGCTTGTGTTGCCACATGACGATAGGATTGTTTTGTAAATCGCGGACGTTACTATAATCACTGTAACGTTGGCTTTGATATTCCCTTAACATCCAGCCGATATGGCTGAACCAGAAACCGCGTTTTGCTGAATAAGGATCTTTATCGTTCTGGTCGACAAATTTATGATGCACCCGATGATCCGATGACCAATGGAGTGCGCTGTTTTGTAGTGCAAAAGCACCGCCGATCGCAAAGAAATATTGTAATGCTGGGTGAGCTTCGTAAGTTTTATGTGCCCACAGCCGATGGTAACCTGCGGTAATCGACATGCCGCAATAGCCAAGACACAACACAGTTGCGATGATTTCGGCCCAGCTAAAACCTACTGTGAAAGCATAGTAGGGGACAGCGATGGCGGCGATAAGAAATGTAGTACTAAAAAGGAGGACATTCGTCCAGATTATCGGTGGCTTAGTCATTATGGGAACATATGGCTTACAGGTGTAAGCTAATTTTACTTCGCAATTTCTTAAGGTCAAGGTATAAAATACGTTTCCGATCATGCAGGGAGTTGACGTGACCAGAGCCCAACAAAAAGAGCGAACCCGCCGAGCTATTATCGATGCAGCATTTGCGCAGTTGAGTCCGGATAAAGGCTTCTCCAGCTTGAGTCTACGGGAGGTTGCCCGTGAAGCAGGTATAGCCCCAACGTCCTTTTACCGGCATTTCGCCGATATGGATGAACTGGGTTTGACCCTCGTTGATGAGGCTGGTTTGATGCTACGACAATTATTGCGTCAGGCGCGGCATCGCATCGAGAAAAACGGCAGTGTTATTCGTACGTCGATTGAGACTTTTATGGAGTTCGTTGTTGGGAACAGCAATGTATTCAGGCTGCTGCTACGCGAGCGGTCTGGCACTTCGGCGTCGTTTCGGCGGGCAGTCGCCAGAGAGATTCAACATTTTTGTGCAGAGCTTGCTGATTATCTTCGAAAAGAGACAGCGTGTCCGGATGAATTTGCACAGGTGCAGGCCGAAGCTATGGTGACTTTAGTTTTTCACGCCGGAGCTGACGCGTTAGATGCCAGCCCCGATTTGCGCCTGCAAATCACCCACCGCACTATCACCCAATTACGCTGGTTAGCTCATGGTGCGGCAGGTTATGGTCGTCGGCCTAAAGAGTAATTTTCCGAAGCCAGATACCACATTCAATATGATGGGTGTATGGGAATTGGTCGAATAATGCAAACTGTTGTACCTGGTGGGTTTTACACAAAGTTTCCAGATTAAGCGCCAGTGTTTGCGGGTTGCAGGAGATATAAATAATGTCGTCAAAACGGCTGACCAGTTGCTCCGTCGCAGGATCTAAACCGGCACGCGGTGGATCGACCAGAATTGTTTTTAAATTCAAACCCGCCAAATCAATATTTTTAAGCTTGTGACCTTGCGCCAGCGCAGCACTGACATCTTCTGCTGACATCTGCAACACCTGAACATTCTCAATGTGATTGAGGTTAATATTATGTTCGGCACAGCGGATCGAAGAGCGGGCAATTTCGGTGGCAACCACCTGATCAAAATAAGGTGACAGTGCTAATGAAAAATTACCATTGCCACAATAGAGCTCCAGTAAATCGCCATTTAGCTGTTTTGCAATATCACAGGCCCAGGCCAACATGTGCTGATTCACTTCACCATTTGGCTGGGTAAAACTATTTTCTATTTGTTGATAATGCAGGGGTCTCTGCTGCACCTGAAGAGTTTCAATTAGGTGATCTCGATCGACCAGTATTTTTTGTTTGCGCGCTCTGCCAATAAAATCAACGTTTTGAATTGACGACAATTCGGCTTTCAACGCAGCCGCTTCCGCTCGCCATTCTGCTGGGATCGGTTTTTTATAAATCAGACTTACCAGTAATTGGCCGCTCAAGCTGGCTAGATAATCTATTTGATACAGCCGGTTTCGAAGTAAAGGACGCTTTTTTAAGGCAGCCAGTAGAACGGGCATAAAGTCAGCGATTGTTTTACAGGCTATCGGAAAATAGTCTATTCGATGCTTGGATTTAGTGATGGGATCAAACATGATGTGAAACATGTCATCTCCCTCATGCCATATCCGGAACTCGGCTCTCAGGCGATAATGTGCCGTGCTAGATGGATACACGTCAGTCTTTTCAACTCCATAGGGGCGAAACAGCTGCTGCATTTCAGAGACTTTGCAGTCTAAAAGCGCCTGATACTGAGCTGGGAAAACCTGACCTAATTGCATGTTGAAGCCTCGTATGAAATGGGCAGCTATTCTATGAGGTTTTGGGTAAAGATCCAAATTCGCAGCTAAATGCAGAATATAGGATCATTATTGATGGCAGATTTATTGAGCTGCTGTATATGACTGATGGTTCTGGCACAATAGCGCAGTCATTGGCAGCAGGAAAAGATTTGATGCACATCGGGTTTATCGACAGCGGAGTAGGGGGATTAACCGTTTTCCAACACGTAAAGCAGCAAGTGCCGGCTCGCTACACTTATCTAATGGATAATAAATACTTACCCTATGGTGAAAAATCCGAAAGTTTTATCCGTCAGCGACTATTACAGTTGTCAACTTACCTGATTGAACAGGGTGCAGAGTTAATTGTTATCGCTTGCAATACCGCAACCACTCAAGCCGTAGACTATTTGCGACAATATTTTAAAGAGCCATTTGTTGGGGTAGTCCCGGCGATCAAACCTGCCGCAGCATTAAGCAAGGGGATGCCTTTTTCCGTGTTAGCCACCCCAGCCACATGTGCTAGTGAGTATTTACAGGAATTAATACGCCAATTTGCCCCAAATCGGACAGTTTTTAAGGTCGGCAGTAGTGAGCTCGTGCGGTTGGCTGAAGAAAAAGTTTGGTATGGTGCTGATGTTTATCAGCAGGTAGCAGACATATTAACGGTCAGTGCTATCCCTAACACCCAGGGTCATATCGTGGTATTGGGTTGCACTCATTTCCCTTTCTTATCAGCTGAAATTAAGGCTGCCTTTACTAAGGACATTGTGCTTATTGACACGGGACGAGCGATAGGAAATCGTGTTGCACAACTTGTTTCTGACGTAATGGTTCAGACTCGGAGTGATGTTGACACTTTTATCAGCACCAGAGAGTTATTGCCTGCACAAATACAAAGATTACATGAACTCGGTTTTGGCCAGCATCACTGCTGGCCAGAACCAATTGCGATATAAGTCTATTCTTCGCCTTCTTCAGCATCCTGGCGCTCTTTCGCTTCCCGGACTTTTAATGTTCTGCCCTCAAACTCAAAGTCGTTCAATTTTTGGATCATCTTGTTTGCGTCTTTGGCTGAGACTTCCACGAAGCCGAAGCCACGACGACGACCTGTCTGTCGATCTTTCATTAAACGAACATTCACAACAGTACCGGATTGCTGAAATAACTCGCGCACAGCCTCCTCATTCGCCCGATAAGGTAGATTACCTACATATAAAGTAGCGGTTTCACCAGACACTGCACTAACCGCTTGTTTTTGTGTCTTTGAGCCTGAGGCTTCTGGCAATGGTTTGTACTCCATCAATAACGGGATCAGAATACCCGCGATAACTACACCAGCTGTCAGGGCACCAGCTTGCGAGAATAAATCAGCTGGTATCAAGTTCGAGACTAAGTAAACAATGACGGCTAGAGCCAGGGTAAAAGGTAACGATGTTCTTAAACTAGATGACATAAGCGATTCCTAAATACAAAAGAAGTGAAAATCAAAGGGAAAAACCAACTACTTATAGTAGGCAAAATCTATATTAACCAGTCAATATCGGTTCGCCAACCTCTAAAATAATGGCAAAGGTACAAATTTTGTGGGTATTTTGCTCAGAATGTCCTTTTTATAAGCAGTTGAATCGAAAAGCATAAAAATAGTAGGTTTCCCGCTTGCACCATTTCAAATACGCCCTATAATGCGCGCCATGCCGACGGGGCGGTGCGAAAGCAGCGAACTGAGTGAGTTTGAAGAAAGTGAAAATAGTCGATAAAAAGACGCT
>OGCL01000017.1_pt1 | contig 204295 bp, 180 predicted proteins | sample 1570041 | NCBI WGS metagenome assembly OGCL01 (sample SAMN06266162, study PRJEB24511) | hot springs metagenome | isolation source: Hot spring water | place: South Africa: Limpopo | collected 2015-06-22
GCCGCCTTGTGGTGCGCGCGCAGCAGGCGGTTGCACAGGCCGTGGAAGGTGCCGATCCACATGCCGCGCACGTTCACCGGCAGCATGGCGGAGAGCCGCGCCACCATCTCCTTGGCGGCCTTGTTGGTGAAGGTCACGGCCAGAATGCCGCCGGGCGTGGCCAGGCCGTTTTGCAGCAGCCAGGCGATGCGCGTGGTGAGCACGCGCGTCTTGCCCGAACCGGCGCCAGCCAGGATGAGCGCATGGCCCGCAGGCAGGGTGACGGCAGCGAGCTGCTCGGGGTTGAGCGATTGGAGCAGGGGGGATTCGGACATGGGACGATTGTAGGAAGCCCGGCCCCTGGACGTGCGGTGGAGCCTCTACTTCGGCGCTTCGAGGATCACTTCCACATGCCGGTTCTGCGCGCGGCCCTGCGGTGTGTCGTTGGATGCCAGGGGCCGCGTGTCGGCAAAGCCGGTGGCTCGCATGCGGGCCGGGTCGATGCCCTGGCTTTGCAGGTAGCGCACCACGCTGGCCGCGCGGCCGGTGGACAGCTCCCAGTTGGAAGGGAAGCGCTCGGTCTGGATGGGCACGTTGTCGGTATGCCCCTCGACGACGATGCAGTGCTGCGCCACGCTGCCCAGCACCGGCACCAGGCGCCCCAGCACGGCCAGCCCAGTGCTGCTGAGGCGGGCATCGCCCGAGGCAAACAGAATCTCGTTGCTGATGCGAAAGCTCACCGTGCCCTGGTTCACGATCACTTCGATGTTCTTGTCCAGCCGGTCGAGCGGCAACCCCGCGAGGGGGTTCTTCTCGGGCTCGGCCGGGGGCGGCGGAACCGGGGGCGCGATCGGTGGAACGATGCGGGCGTGTTCAGGGTGCTCGCCCACGGCCACCACGGGCGAAGGGGACATCAGGGGCAGCCCCCGGGTGCCGGGGCCGGCGAACGAGAGCATGACCACCATCATCACCAGGATGAGCGTGACCACGTCGAGGTAGGTGAGCAGCCAGCCGTCCTCCTCGGTGGCGGGCGTCAGGTCCAGGTGCCAGCGGGCAAAGCGCCCCGAGGCACCACCCTGGCGCCCCCCGGCGCGGGGGCGGCCGCCACGGGCCGACAGCGCTGCCAGGCGGGCCAGCCGGTGGAGGGTTTCCGGGCTGCCGGGCAGACCGCCTTCTGGTCCGGGCGACGCTTCCTGCATCTCAGCGCCCCGCGCCCGCCTGGTGCGCCTTCACCGCGCGTGCGGGCTTGCGCCCATCGAAAATTTCATCGTCGAACTGCACGATGAACGACTTGAGCGTCTCGCGCATCAGCGCCGGGCTGCGCCGCTCGCTCATCATCGAAATGCCCTGGAGCACCATGTTCATCAGCACCACACGCTGCTCGGTGCGGCGCTCCAGCTTGACGGCCACGGGCTTGAACAGCAGGTTGGCCAGCAGGATGCCGTAGAACGTGGTCATGAGGGCCACCGCCAGTTGCTGGCCGATGATCTGCATGTTGCCGTCGCCCAGCACGCCCATCAGGTTGATCAGGCCCACCAGCGTGCCGATCATGCCGAACGCGGGCGCGAAGTTGGCCATCACGCGGAAAAGCTGCGCCTCGGCCGCCTCGCGCGCGCGCAGCCGCAGGATGCGCCACTGCAGCAGGTCCAGAATGTCCTCTTCCGGCGTCTGGTCGATCACCAGCTGCACGCCGGTACGCAGGAAGGGGTTGGTCACGTTCTCCAGTGCCTTTTCGACGGCGTGCAGGTCGTCGTTGATCCACAGCTTGGAAATGCGGACGAGTTCCTCGATGTCGTTCTTGATGTAGGTGCGCTCGTTGCGCAGCACCGTGGCGATCAGGCCGAAGACGCGCAGCACCTCCTTGAGGGGATAGCTCAGGAAGGTGGCGGCCAGCGTGCCACCGAGCACGATGCCCAGGCCCGGCCAGTCCACATACAGGCGGGGGTCTTCCGCCGCAAAGAAAATCACGATACCCAGCAGCAAGAAGCTGGCCACGATACCGATCAGCGATGACGGATTCATTCGGTTACTCCTGCGCAGGTATTGTGCAGCAGGCCTGCGGGCAGCGGACAGGCAGCCCGGCTTGTGAGAACATGGCCTCTCCCCCACACCTGCGGCCATGCCATGAACCCTTTTGTCTGTGCATTTGCCAGCCTGATGGCATGGAGCGCGCCGCTTGCACTGGCGCAGGCCCATTGCAGCAGCGACGGAACCCCTGCCCCGGCCGCGCTGTTTGAACGCTTCATCAGTGCCGATTGCGAGGCCTGCTGGAGCGACCCCGCAACGCCCGCCCCAGGCCCCTCGGCGCTGGTGCTGGACTGGCTGGTTCCGGGCACCCTGGGCGACGAGGCGCCCCTGTCTGCCGCGGCCACACGCGATGCGCTGGATCGGCTGGCCTCTCTGGGCCGCACCCCTCCTGTCGGCACTGATGTGCACACGGCCCCGGTGCACGGGCGCCCCGCCGTGCAATTGCGGGTGGGGCTGGGGCCTGCCGTGAACGACTATGTGGGCGCCACCATGGCCTTCAGCACGGCGCCGGTTGCGGCGCGGCGTCCGCAGGCCTGGACGTATTACCTTCTGCTGGTCGAAACCCTTCCTGCGGGTACCGAGGGCACGGCAGTGACCAGATATCTGGTCAGAAACATGCTTGAAGGCTTATGGACAGAGCGCGACAAGCTATCAAACAGAGAGCACCCCGCGTGGTCTGAACTGCGCCCCATGCGCATCGCCGACGGCGCCCGGCCCGAGCGCCTGCGCGCGGTGGGCTGGGTGCAGGACGCACAGGGAAGGGTGGTGGCGGCGGCACAGTCGGTATGCCGGTGATACGGCCCGCGTTATGCCGTGACGGGCGGTGGCGAGTAGAATCAAGCACCGGGCCCAAGTTTCTTGCAGCCCGGTTTTTTGTGCCCGCGCACAGCGGGGTCCGGTGCGGCCGCCACGCCAGCACCCGCAAGACCGGTTTTCAAGCCAAGCGCCCATCGCGCCGGACATCCTTCCGCCGCGACCCTTTCACAGGAGCTTGGAATCTCATGGAAATCTTCGACTACGACAACATCCTTCTGCTGCCGCGCAAGTGCCGCGTGGAGAGCCGCTCGGAGTGCGACGCGAGCGTCGAACTGGGCGGGCGGAGCTTTCGCCTGCCGGTGGTGCCCGCCAACATGAAGACGGTGGTGGACGAGAAGATCTGCACCTGGATGGCGCAGAACGGCTACTTCTACGTCATGCACCGTTTCGACCTGGACAATCTCCAGTTCGTGCGCGACATGCGCGCCAAGGGCTGCTACGCCTCGATCTCGCTGGGCGTGAAGCAGCCCGACTACGACACCGTGGACCAGCTGGTGGCCGAGGGCCTGTGCCCCGAATACATCACCATCGACATCGCCCACGGCCACGCCGACAGCGTGAAGGCCATGATCGGCTACCTCAAGGAGAAGCTCCCCCAGGCCTTCGTGATCGCGGGAAACGTGGCCACGCCGGAGGCCATCATCGACCTGGAGAACTGGGGCGCCGACGCCACCAAGGTGGGCGTGGGCCCGGGCAAGGTGTGCATCACCAAACTCAAGACGGGCTTTGGCACGGGTGGCTGGCAGCTGTCGGCGCTGAAGTGGTGCGCGCGCGTGGCCACCAAACCCATCATCGCCGACGGCGGCATCCGCAGCCATGGCGACATCGCCAAGAGCATCCGCTTCGGCGCCAGCATGGTGATGATCGGCTCGCTGTTCGCGGGCCACGAGGAGTCGCCCGGCCAGACCGTGGAAGTGGACGGCGTGCTCTACAAGGAGTACTACGGCTCGGCCAGCGACTTCAACAAGGGTGAATACAAGCATGTCGAAGGCAAGCGCATCCTCGAACCCATCAAGGGCACGCTGGCCAGCACCCTGATCGAGATGGAGCAGGACGTGCAAAGCTCCATCAGCTACGCCGGCGGCAAGAAGCTCATGGACATCCGCAAGGTGAATTACGTGATCCTGGGCGGCGACAACGCGGGCGAACACCTGCTGATGTAGCAGCGCTTGCGGCCGCAAAGGCCATGCGCCACGCCATGGCGCGTGTCGCCGGCGCTGCCAAAGCCAGTGGTCACCGCGCAAGGGCCGCGCCGCCGCGCTGGTGGCATCCCCCTTCCAGCGCGCAGCGCCGCAGGGGGTTGTCCCCAGCTCATGCGCGCAGCAGGTTCAGCGCCATGTGGTGCAGGTCCTTGCCCGGCTGCGCCAGGGTGTCGAGGATGCTGAAATGGTTCAGCCCCTCCAGCACCTGGCAACGCGGCACCGTGTGCGAACCCCAGGCATCCTGCACCAGCCGGTTCTGGCGCAGGAATTCAGGGCTTTCATTCCCCCCCACCGCGCAGTAAAGCACCCCTGCGGGCGGCTCCAGCAGCCGCGAGGGACTGCAATGCAGCACCTGCTGCTCGGTCAGGTGCAGGCTCTCCTGCAGGAACGGTGTGTGCATCACCGGCTCCAGATCGTGCACCCCCGAGATCGACAGCGCGCTGCGCACCAGGCCATCGGGCAGGTCACCGCCGATCAGCGGCCACACGCTGGTGAGCAGCAGCGCAGCCAGTTGCCCACCCGCGGAATGCCCCACCGCCGTGATGCATTGAGGATTGCCGCCATGGCGGGCAATATTGCGGCCCACCCAGGCCAGCGCCTTCTCCATCTGCCGCACGATATGCGCCACCGTCACGGGCGCCTGGGGCGAGCCCGGGCACAGTGCGTAGTTGAGCACCACCACGCAAACTCCGGCCTGGGTGAAGGCCGGCGCCACGAAGGAGTGATCGGATTTGTCCAGAGAGCGCCAATAGCCTCCATGGATGAACACCATCACCGGCACACCCCCGGTCCGGGCGCTGCTGGCCGGAAAGATATCCAGCCGCTCCCCGTCGCCCTCACCATACGGCACATCCAGGCTGCAGGGCTGGCTGGCACGCACCTGGGCAGAAGCCTGCGCCCAGCGGTCCAGGTAACTCATGTGGTCGGGCACCAGGGCGCGGTTGTTGTACATGCGCTCCAGCCACACCGGGTCGTAAAGAGGTTGTGACATCCGTTCTCTCCTCATTCCACCTGTTTGGGTTTAAACACATCATCCCGGGATATGCATTGCACTGCAAGCTCGGTGACAGGGTGCACCCCCGAAAAAGCCCATGATGGCGAAAGACCCTCCATCTCAGCCAAGGACGTAGCCATGACCGCCACCTCCCCCCTCCAGATTGCCGTGCTGGGCATCGGCATGATGGGCTTGCCCATAGCCCGCCGCCTGTGCGAGGCCGGGCACCATGTCCATGTCTGGAACCGCACCCGTGCCAAGGCGGAACCTCTCGTGGCTGCGGGCGCCACCGTGCACAGCCAGGCCGCCGATGCCGTCCGCCAGGCCGACATCATCGTCGGCATGCTGGAAAACGGCCCGGTGGTCGGTGAGGTGCTGTTCGCCCAGGGCGCAGCCCAGGCCATGCGCAAGGGCAGCCTGTTCATCGACATGGCCTCCATCCAGCCACGCGAGGCCCGTGACCATGCGGCACGCCTGGGGGAAATGGGCATCGCGCACCTGGACGCGCCCGTCTCCGGCGGCACGGTGGGTGCCGAGGCGGGTTCGCTGGCCATCATGGCAGGCGGCAAGGCCGCCGACTATCAGCGTGCCCTGCCGGTTTTCGCAGTGCTCGGCCGCCCCACCCATGTAGGCCCCCACGGTGCTGGGCAACTCGCCAAGCTGGCCAACCAGATGATCGTGGGCATCACCATCGGCGCCGTGGCCGAGGCGCTGCTGTTCGCCGCAAAGGGCGGCGCCGACATGGCCAAGGTGCGCGAGGCCATTGCCGGCGGCTTTGCCGACAGCCGCATCCTGCAGTTGCACGGCCAGCGCATGGTCGAACGCGACTTCGCGCCGCGCGGCCGGATGAGCGTGCAGCTCAAGGACATGCGCAACGCCCTGACCACCGCACAGGAAATCGGCTTTGACGCGCCCGTGACCGCCCTCTTTGAGACCCTGTATGCCCAGGGCGTGGAACATGGCCTGGGTGAACTCGACCACAGCGGCCTGTTCGTTGAACTGGCCAGCCGCAATGCCATGCAATGACGTGGGGATCCAAAAATTTTCGCTCGCCACTTGCGAAGTGGCCGAAAATTAGTGCATAATTCGAGTCTCTGCTGCAACGCAGAAACGGTTTTAAAAGTGGGTTCTTAGCTCAGTTGGTAGAGCAGCGGACTCTTAATCCGTAGGTCGAGTGTTCGAGTCACTCAGGACCCACCACTTTCAAGGACCTGGCCCCAAAGCCAGGTCCTTTTGTGTTTCTGGGCCCTCAAGCGCCTCGCAACCCAACGCACATGCATCCCCAAGCCCATGAACTCTGGCGCGCGCCCCGCTGGGCGCTGGCCGTTTTGCTGGCCTTGCTCGGCATGCTGGGCCCGTTCTCGATCGACACCTATCTGCCCGCTTTCTCAGGCATCGCCACGGCGCTGGGCGCCACACCAGTGGAGATGCAGCAGACCCTGTCAGCCTATCTTTTTGGCTTTGCCTTCATGAACCTGTTCCATGGCGCGCTGGCCGACAGTTTCGGCAGGCGGCCCGTGGTGTTATGGGGCATTGCCATGTTCACCCTGGCATCGGCGGGGTGCGCCCTGGCACAGAACATCGGGCAACTGGTTGTGTTTCGCGCACTCCAGGGGCTCTCCACGGGCGCAGGCATCGTGGTGTCCCGGGCAGTGATCCGGGACATGTTCCCGCCCGCCCAGGCGCAAAAGGTGATGAGCCAGGTCACGATCTATTTCGGCGTGGCTCCGGCAGTGGCACCGATCATTGGCGGCTGGTTGTATGTGCATACGGGCTGGCACAGCATTTTCTGGTTTCTCACGGCGATCGGCGTCGCACTATGGGCCGCCAACTACCGGCTCCTGCCCGAAACCCTGCACGCAGACCACCGCCAGCCCTTCAATGCTCCGCATCTCATGCGCGGCTACTGGCAACTCGGTTCAAGCCCCCGGTTTTTGCTGCTGGCGCTGGCCAGCGGTGTGCCGTTCAATGGCATGTTTCTGTATGTGCTGGCAGCACCTGCGTTTCTCGGAAATCATCTGGCGCTGGCGCCCGCGCAGTTCTTCTGGTTCTTCGTGCTGACGATCTCGGGGATCATGGGCGGCGCCTGGGTCAGCGGACGCATGGCGGGCCGCATTCCACCCAAAAGGCAGATACGGCATGGCTTCCTGGTGATGCTCACCATGTCCGTGCTCAACCTGCTCGCCAACCTGTGGCTGCCCGTGCATGTGTCCTGGGCACTGCTGCCCATCGCCCTGTTTGCGTTTGGCTGGGCCTTGATGGTGCCGGTAGTCACGCTGCTGGTGCTTGACCTGCATCCCGAGCGGCGCGGCATGGCTTCATCGCTGCAGGCCTTTGTGGGCTCCACCGCCAACGGGCTGGTGGCTGGCGTCGTGGTGCCGCTGGTCATGCATTCGACCCTGCTTCTGGCCACCGCCTCGTTGCTGATGATGGGCATCGGTCTGCTGGCCTGGGTCTATCTGCACCACCGTTGGCCAGACATCGGCCGGACAGCCGGACACGGCTGAGGCGGCAGCACCGCCAGGCCCATGGCACACCTTGGCATGCCGCCATGCGTGAGGCCGGCTGGCGCCGCCCGCACTCTGACATAAGAGGTGCGATTTTCATCACATCGCAGTAATATGGCTTGGCTGTTGCAACCCCATGGCCCGGGCGCCCATTCATACCCCAGGAGGATTTCGGATGCAATTGCTCAAGCTGGTGGAGTCCGAAGTACAGGTTGGCATTCCTTTGCCCTGGAATGTCCGCAACCAGGACAGCACTTTGCTGCTGGCCAAGGGGTACGTCGTCCGGGATGAAGCCCAGCTGGAGATGCTCCTGGACCGGGGCATCTTTGTGGACCTGGAAGAAGTTCGCGCCCTGGAAGCGCTCAAGCCTGCGGCTCCACAGGTGCCCGAGAGCATCTTCGCTCGCTGGACCGGGGCCGTCGACACGCTGGAGGCCCTGCTGACATCGCCGGAGGACGTGCCCGATCTGGGCCCGCGGATTGAAGCATTGGCCCAAACGGTCATGGACCTGACCTCCCAGGATCCCGACATCGGCCTCTTCATGGCCATGCGGCAGGATCAGGCGCGCCATTTGCGCTATGGCTTCAGCCATCCGGTATACACGGCCCTGCACTGTGTCCTCATGGCACGGCGCATGGGCTGGGCCGAACGCCGGGTGCAGTCACTGACCCAGGCGGCCCTCACCATGAATGCCAGCATCGCCAGCCTGCAGGTCCAGATGGCCTTTCAGGACTACCCGGTGCTGGATCGGCAACGTGCACAGATCCGCAAGCATCCGGCTGACAGCGCCGCCCTGCTGGAGCGCGCGGGCGTCGCCGATTGCGCCTGGCTCGCAGCTGTCCGGGAACACCATGAGCAGGCCGACGGCAAAGGCTACCCCACAGGGGCGGCCGTGGTGGATGAGGCAGCCCAGGTTCTGCGCATGGCGGATCAGTTCATCGCCCGCATCAGCCCCCGCACCCTGCGGCCCGCCATGAGCATTCAGGAGGCCACACGGCAGACGTTTCGCGATAACCAGGGGGGGCCAATGGCCAGGGCGCTGATCCGGGTGCTCGGTCTTTTCCCTCCGGGGGACTTCGTTCAACTCGCCAACGGAGAACAAGCCATTGTCGTCCGCAGAGGCGCTGAAGCCCGCACGCCCCTGGTGGCGGCCGTCACCGACAGCCAGGGCCGCAGCGTCACCACCACCGTGCAGCGGGACACCGCCCAGCCAGAGTTCGCCATCACCGGCCCCGCTCCCGACCGCAGTCTGCTGGTTCGTGTACCCCCCGAGCGCCTTTACGGCTTCGGAGTGGCACACTGAAATGCCGCAGCGGACTCAAACCGCCCTGCGGCGGTCCAGGCCTCGCTCCTGGTAAAAACGCAGTTTCTCGGCGTACATGGTTTGATCGGCGCGGTGCAGCGTGTCTTCCACCTGATCGCCCGAGGTGCAGCATGCCAGTCCCATCGCGAGACTCAGGGGCTGGCCCGGATAAAACTGGTTGTTGATTTCAACCATTGAAATGATGCGGTCCTGCACCGCCTGTGCCCCCCGTTCGTCCACGCCGGGAAGCAGCACGGTGAATTCATCACCGCCGATGCGGGCAGCGCACACGGTAGGTTCGACCGCCTTGGTCAGCACCTCCCCCACGCGGCGCAGCAGGGCGTCGCCCGCAGCATGCCCGTGCTCATCGTTGATGACCTTGAGACCATTGAGGTCGATGGTGATCACGCTCAAGGGCCAGGGACCCTTGCGCGTAATGCGGTTGAGCTCTTCGACATAAAAGGTCCGGTTGCGCAACTGCGTAAGCACATCGTGCTTGCCCAGATACTCCAGATAGGCCTCGGCCTTCTTGCGCGCCGTGATGTCCACCAGCGACAACAGCACCAGATCCCAGCGATCATGGTGATCCGCCAGCACTGAAAACTGCATGTGGATGTACACCGGCTCCCCGGACAACGCATAGTTGACCACCTCGCGTTGCTGAAAAAGCTTGCCTTCCCACAGGTCCTGCAGCTGCTCGGCAAATGAATCGTGCATCTCGCCACGAAAGACCCGGCCGATGTGATTGAACAGCTCTCCCTTGCTTTGTGCGCCGAACATCTGAAGCGTCTGCTGGTTGACGTCAATCACCCGGATCTCTTGCATGCAGCGTGAGACAAACTCCGGATGCACCTTGATGAAGGTCTTGAAATCCTGAATGCCTTGCGATCGCACCTCGTCCATGAGGCGCTTGACGATCGAGAAATCCTCCACCCAGAGCGAGACTGGCGAATGCTCGAACAGACCGCGTGCGTAGCGCTCGCTGCGCTGCAGCTGCAGCGCCCCCTGCACCTGGCGCGTGACGTCCTCCAGAGAAACCAGCACCCGGCTCCAGGTGTCTTCATGCCCCGGCAGGATGCGTGCATGGATCTGCACGTCAAGGCGACGGCGATCGAGGGTGTAGTTCACCGTCTGGTTCGAGAACTCCAGCGCCCCGGACCAGAGCTGCCCCAGCTCGATGGCCACCTGGTCGAGCATATCGTCGCGGAATACCCGGTCCAGATTGTCCAGCAGTTCGGTCTGGCTGGAAGCGGCGAAAAGCGACAGGGTGCGCTGATTGACGCTCAGCACCTGCAGGCTGGCCGTGCATTGCCGGATCCGGGCTGGATCCTCCGCAAAATGCGCCATGAGGTCGGTCACGCCCTCGGCGCGCCAGGAGTCGAACAGGCATTTGAGCGCGCTGTAGTCTTCCAGCCAGAGCGACACCGGCGCAAGATCGAACATGTGCTCGAAGTCGGCACCTGAAGACAGAGATGACTGCACGCTGAACCCTCCTGGGACAGCTATTGTCCCCATACTGAAGGGCCTTTGTGTGGGCCGGACGAAAAAAAACCGGCCTCTTCCGAGGCCGGTTTCAGGCAGTACGGGGCCGGTCAGCGGGCCGGGCGCGCCGGGCGCTTGCGAGCGTCATGCGGCACGAAGGACTTGCCCGCACCCGGCTTGGAGAACGAAGGCTGGCGCGGAGCAAAGTCGCCACGCGGCGCGGCGCTTTCATGGCGGCCACCGAAACCACCACGGGCCGGCTCGCCAAAGCCCGGCTTGCGGCCGTAGCCCTCGCCATCACGGCGCGGGGCGAAGCCACGGTCGTCGCGGCCACCAAAACCACCGGGGGCGCGGTCATCGCGGCCGCCAAAGCCACCGGTGGCGGGCCTGCGGTCATCGGACGGACGGCCCTGGACGCGATGGCGGTCATTGAAGCCACCACCAAAGCCACCGCCCCCAAAACCGCCACGATCACCACGATCACCACCGCGTGCGGGGCCGCTGAACTTGCGGTCACGCGACTGGAAGTCACGGCCGCCACGGTTGGCGTAGTCGGGCGCGGGGCGCGACGTGGGCATGCGCTGCACGGGCTCCAGGCCGGGAATGACATCGGCCTTGAACTGCTGGCGGCTGTACCCCTCGATGTCGAAGATCTTGCGGCGGTCGCGGAACTCGGCAAAGGTCACGGCCAGACCGTCGCGGCCGGCACGGCCGGTGCGGCCGATGCGGTGCGTGTAGTCCTCGGCCTTCATCGGCAGGCCGAAGTTGAACACGTGCGTGATGGTGGGCACGTCGATGCCGCGCGCCGCCACGTCGGTGGCCACGAGAATCTGCACCTGGCCGTTGCGCAGTGCCATCAGGCGGCGGTTGCGCAGGCCCTGGCTCAGGGCGCCGTGCAGCGCCACGGCGCTGAAACCGTCCTGCTGCAAGTCGGTGGCGAGGCCGTCGCACTCGACCTGCGTGCTGGCGAAGACGATGGCCTGGTTGATCGTGGTATCGCGCAGCCAGTGGTCCAGCATCTTGCGCTTGTGCTGCGCGTTGTCGGCCCAGTACAGCATCTGCTTGATGTTGGCGTGCTTTTCCTGGGGAGTGTCGATCTGGACCTTTTGCACCGAGGCGCCACCGTCGTGCATCACGCGCATGGCGAGCTGCTGGATGCGCGGCGCGAACGTGGCGCTGAACATCATGGTCTGCTTGCGCTGGCTCGTGAGCTGGTTGATCTCGGCCAGGTCGTCCGAGAAACCCAGGTCGAGCATGCGGTCTGCCTCGTCCACCACGAGGAACTGCACCTTGTCGAGCTTGATCTGCATGGAGCGCTGCAGATCGAGCAGGCGGCCCGGAGTGGCGACCACGAGGTCGGCGTTCTGCAGCTTGGCGATCTGCAGCTGGTAAGGCATGCCGCCCACCACGTTGGCCACACGCAGGCCACGGGCATGCTTGACCAGGTCGATGGCGTCGTGCGCCACCTGCTGTGCCAGTTCGCGCGTGGGGCAGACGATCAGCGCGCCAGGAACGGCGGGCTTGAAGTTGCGGGCGTTGGTAGGGTCCTTGCGCTTGGGGCGCTTCGGGGGCGCCTCGCCGCGTGCAGCAGCCTCGGCCACGGCACGCTCGAATTCAGCACGGGACGCCGCTTCGGCCTCCGCCTGCTGGCGGATCAGCGTGTGCAGCACCGGCAACAGGAAAGCGGCCGTCTTGCCGCTGCCTGTCTGGCTGGAAACCATCAGGTCAATGAAACGGCCGCCCTGCGCACCCTCGCCCATGGCCAGCGGAATGGCCTTGCGCTGCACGCTGGTGGGCTGGGTGTAGCCCAGGTCTGCCACGGCGCTCACGAGTTCGGGGGCCAGGCCCAGTTCAATGAACCCATTGGGCTCGGCAGTAACGTCCGCTCCGAGCAGCTCAGGGGTGTCGAGTGCGGAATCTTCGGCGGTAAAGGAAACATCGGCAGGCGCGAAATCGCCCTGCACTTGAAAAGTGTCGGTCATATTTTTCTCACACGAAAACACCCGCAGGCGTTGCCTGCGGTGGTTTCGTCAATGGTCAAAAAACATCAACCATCAAACGAAACCTGCACCAGCGTCGCGCCGGTGCGGGTGGGTATTCATCGCAGGAACCGTGCAGTGGCATGGCCACTGCCGCGAGTTTGCGGACCCGGTGTGTGAAGGGAGATGCACAAATTGCAGTGCTCATGCATTGCAAGCCTGCGATTATCGCACGAATTCGGGTTTTCCCGCAAGCACGGCCACCAAGACGGGGGCATTACAGCGCCAGGAAATGCTGGCGGTAGTGCACCAGCTCTTCGATGGACTCATGCACATCGGCCAGCGCGGTGTGCTTCTGTGCCTTCTTGAAACTGTTGTAAGCCTCGGGCTTCCAACGCTTGGCCAGCTCCTTGAGGGTGCTCACATCCACGTTGCGGTAGTGGAAGAAGGCTTCGAGTCTGGGCATGTAGCGCGCCAGAAAGCGCCGGTCCTGCCCGATGCTGTTGCCGCACAGCGGCACCTTGCCTTTGGGCACGTAGCGCGAGAGAAAATCGATGATCTGCTGCTGTGCCTCCTCCTCGGTGAGCGTGGAAGCCTTGACCTTGTCGATCAGACCGCTGCGGCCATGCGTGCCTTTGTTCCAGGCATCCATCTTGCCCAGAAGTTCGTCGGACTGGTGGATGACCAGCACCGGGCCTTCGACACGCGGCTCCAGGGTGGGGCCGGTCACGACAACGGCAATTTCAATGATGCGCTCGGCCTCGGGGTCGAGACCGGTCATTTCACAGTCGAGCCAGACCAGGTTTTGGTCGGATTTGGCCAGCACGGCAGCTGGCGTTGCAGGGGTTTCAGACATGGGCGGCATTGTCGCCGATGCCCTACACTCGCGCGAAATGCCCGCCGACACTTCTGCCGCCCTCACGCCCTCCCTCGCGCTCACCCTGGCTTTTGCCCTGGCTCTGATCGCCGGGTTTCTGCTCAAGTTCTGGCTCACTTCGCGCCAGATCCGCCATGTGGCGAACCACCGTCAAAGCGTTCCCGCAGCCTTCGCCGGGCGCATTCCGCTGCAGGCCCACCAGAAGGCCGCCGACTACACCATCGCCAAGGCACGCTTTGGCCTGCTGGAAATGGCGCTGGGCACTGCCGTGCTGCTGGGCTGGACACTGCTGGGCGGACTGGACCTGCTGAACCAGGCCCTGCTGGAACTGCTGGGCGGGGGCATGGCACAGCAACTGGCGCTGCTCGCGGCCTTTGCACTGGTGGGTGGCCTGATCGACCTGCCGGCCACGCTGTACCAGACCTTCGTGCTGGAGCAGCGTTTTGGCTTCAACCAGATGACACCGCGCCTGTGGCTGTCCGACCTGCTCAAATCGGTGCTGCTGGGCGCGCTCATCGGGCTGCCGATCGCGGCGGCCATCCTTTGGCTCATGGGCACCGCCGGCACGCTGTGGTGGCTCTGGGCCTGGGCGCTGTGGATGGGCTTCAACCTGCTGCTCATGGTGGTGTATCCCACCTTCATTGCACCGCTGTTCAACAAGTTCCAGCCCCTGGAGGACGAATCGCTCAAGGCGCGCGTCACCGCCCTGATGCAGCGCTGCGGCTTCGCGGCCAAGGGCCTGTTCGTGATGGACGGCAGCCGCCGCAGCGCGCACGCCAACGCCTATTTCACCGGCTTTGGCGCGGCCAAGCGCGTGGTGTTCTACGACACGCTGCTCAAGCAGCTCACCCCCGGCGAGGTCGAGGCCGTGCTGGCGCACGAACTGGGGCATTTTCACCACCGCCACATCGTCAAGCGCATGGCCGCCATGTTCGCGCTGAGCCTCGCGGGCTTTGCACTGCTGGGCTGGCTGTCGGCACAACCCTGGTTCTACACCGGGCTGGGCGTGCGCCCCAGCCTCGGGCTGCTGGTGGCCGACGTTCCGGCCGCGCCGAACGACGCGCTGGCGCTTTTGCTGTTCATGCTGGCGGTGCCGGTATTCACGGTATTCCTGGCACCGCTGTTCGCGCAGCTCTCGCGCCGCCACGAGTTCGAGGCCGACGCCTACGCCATGCAGCAGGCCAGCGGCGCGGATCTGGCCTCGGCCCTGCTCAAGCTCTACGAGGACAACGCCTCCACGCTCACGCCCGACCCGGTGTACGTGAAGTTCCACTACTCGCATCCACCCGCCACCGAACGGCTGGCGCGCATGCCCACCCCCGCACACCCATGACATCGATGTTGAAGAAAAAAGACTGGTCAACGCAGACCCGGAGAGCGCTGACAGCTACTGAAGTTGTAGCAAAACTGGCCCAGCTCGACGGCTGGAGCCTGAGTGGCGACGGCGCCAACGTGGCCATCGAAAAGACCTACCGGTTCGCCAATTACCACGAGACGATTTCATTCGTGAACGCCGTGGCCTTCATCGCCAACGCCGAAGACCACCACCCCGACCTGTCGGTGCACTACGACCGCTGCGTGGTACGCCTGAACACGCACGATGTGGGCGGCCTCTCGGCCAGCGACTTCGACTGCGCCACCCGCTTCGACGCCCTGCTCGGCTGATGCCCGTCCAACGCGCCCCCGCCGGACGCAGCGCCCTGCTTGAGGGCCTGGTGGTCGCCAGCCATGGCCGCCACTGCGTGGTGGAGTCGCCCGATGGCACGCAGCGCATCTGCCACCCGCGCGGCAAAAAGAGCCAAGCCGTGGTGGGCGACCGCGTGCTGTGGCAGGCCGCCCCGCCGGGCCAAGGCGACGAAGGCACGATCGAGCGCGTGCAGGAGCGGCGCAACCTGTTCTACCGTCAGGACGAGATCCGCACCAAGTCGTTCGCCGCCAACCTCGATCAGGTGCTCGTCCTGATCGCCGCCGAGCCGGTGTTCTCCGAAAGCCAGCTCGCCCGCGCCCTGATCGCCGCCGAAGCCGCGCACATCACGCCGCTGATCGCGCTGAACAAGAGCGACCTGGCCGAACCCTTTGCGCGCGCCTGGGAGCGCCTGCGCCCCTACCGCCAGATGGGCGAAGGCCGCCACTACGGCGTGCTGCCACTGTCGCTGGCCCAGTCGGGCGAGGCGGACCGCGCCACACTGATGGAGCACCTGCGCGGCAAGACCACACTGGTACTCGGCCCCTCGGGTTCGGGCAAGAGCACGCTGATCAACCTGCTGGTGCCTGGTGCCTCGGTGCTGACGGGCGAGATCTCGCAGGCACTCAACTCGGGCAAGCACACCACCACCACCACCACCTGGTACTGGGTGGACGGCGAGCGCACGACCGCGCTCATCGACTCACCAGGCTTCCAGGAATTCGGCCTGCACCACATCGCACCCACGCAACTGGCCGCCTGCATGCCCGACATCGCGGCCCATGCCACGGATTGCCGGTTCTACAACTGCACGCACCTGCACGAGCCGGGCTGCGGCGTGATCGATGCAGTAAAAAATGGCTCCAACGCTGACGGAATCAGCGCAAATCGCTACAAAATATATAGCGAACTGTTCGCCGAGCTGAACCAGCCGCGCTACTGAGCCAGCGCTGCCGCCAGCGCCTGCACCAGCGCGTCGCACTGCGCGGGCGTGCCCACGCTGATGCGCAGGTACTGCGCGATGCGCTCGGGCCGGCTGAAATGCCGCACCAGCACGCCGCGCTCGCGCAGGGCCTGTGCCAGCTGCGCCGCATCGTGCGCCGGGTGGCGCACGAACACGAAATTGGCCTGCGACGGCAGCACCTCGAAGCCCAGGTCTTGCAGCTGCAGCGCCAGCCCCTCGCGGCTGTGCATGACGGCCTGGCGGGTCTGGTCGAAATACGCCACGTCACCATAGGCCGCCACGGCACCCGCCAGGGCCAGACGGCCAAGCGGGTAGGAGTTGAAGCTGTCCTTGACGCGCTCCAGCGCCTCGATCAGGTGGCGCTGCCCCAGGGCCACGCCCACACGCAAACCCGCCAGCGAGCGCGACTTGGACAGCGTGTGCACCACCAGCAGGTTCGGATGCCGGTTGATCAACGCCACGGCACTGTCGGCGCCGAAGTCCACGTAGGCCTCGTCCACCAGCACCACACGTTGCGGGCAGGCGCGCAACAGGCGCTCGATGCCCTCCAGCGGCAGGGCGACGCCGGTGGGCGCGTTGGGGTTGGCGATCACCACGCCCGCACTGCCGGAACTCGCGCGCCGGACCATGGCATCCAGGTCGATGCGCAGGCGGGCGTCCAGCGGCACGGCGTCCACGGCGATGCCATAGAGCTGGCAGTAGACCTTGTAGAAGCTGTAGGTCACGTCGGGCATGACCAGCGGCGCGCCCTGCTGAAAGAAGGCAAAGAAGGCGTGCGCGAGCACTTCGTCCGAGCCATTGCCCGCGAACACCCGGCCCACATCCAGCCCATGGTGGGCGGCCACGGCCTCGCGCAGCGCCTCGGCGCGCGGGTCGGGGTAGAGCTCCAGCCCCTGCGCAGCGGCAGTCTGAATGGCCGCGATGGCGCGCGGCGACGGCGGGTAGGGATTCTCGTTGGTATTGAGCTTGACGAGGTTGGGAATGCGCGGCTGCTCGCCAGGCACATAGGGCACCAGGGCGCCCACCACGGGACTCCAGAAGGACGGGAAACTCAAGACAGCACCTCCACGTTCAGCCCAGCAAGCGCGCCAGCGTCAGCAATGCCAGCAACAGCATCCACACCACCACCGAGCGCCACACCAGGCCCACCACGCTGCGCAGGTGCCCGACCTCGGGCTCACGCCCGGGGGTGCTGTCGCTCTCACCGATGCTGGCATCGACCTCGAAGTCCTGGGCCGGTTGCTGGTCAGGGCGGGCCTTGAGTGCCTCGCCTCCGAGGCGGACATTGATCGCCCCCGCCGTGGCCGCCAGGATCACCCCATCGTTGTCGTTCGGGAAGCGCTGTGCATGGAAGCGCCACCCCTCGATGGCCTCCTCGAAGCTGCCAACCACGGCAAAAACCAGGGCCGTGAGGCGTGCGGGCCCCCAGTCGATGAACGTCCATGCCTGGGCCGTGGCCTCCTGTAAGGAAGGGCTGGCGCGCTGCACGGCCTCGCTGCCGCGATCAGCCCAGTAGCGCGACACAAACTCGGCCATGCGGTACAGCACCGCACCCATGGGGCCCAGGCCCAGAGCGGCCAGCACCGAATACCAGGCGAGCACGCCAAACACATGGCGGTGCGCAGCCAGCACGGAGTATTCGATCACGTGGCGCACCACCTCGCTGCGCGGAAGGTCGCCCGCATCCACCTGCTGCCAGTCGGCCAGGCGCTCACGCGCACGCTCTTCGTTGCCCTCTTCCAGCGCGTCGCGAATGCCGGTGAAGTGGTGGCTGAACTGGCGAAAGCCCAGTGTGATGTAAAGCACCGCCACATTCCAGAGCACGGCCACCGGCCAGCCCACGCCCCACGACAGCGCGGCATGCACCGCAAAGACGAACGCCGCGGGGACCAGCACGGCCAGACACCATGCCACCCAGCCGTGGTGCGACTTGCCCGCATCGAAATTGCGACTCACCGACAACGACCAGGCACGCAAACCCGCATGGATCGGATTGCTGCGCGCCAGTGGACGCGCCTGCTCGATCAGCAACGCAAACAGGATGGCGAAGAAACTCATGGGTGAGGATGATAGCGGCCATGCGCACCTCCCCGGCCTTGCGCAAGCGCCGGTGCTTCAGGCCTGCATGAAACGGTAGAAATTGCGCAGCATGCCCGCCGTGGCTCCCCAGATGAAATGGCTCTTGTGCCCATCGTGGTAGGGCATGGAAAACCATTCCCGCCGCACCCCCTCCCACTCCACCGCATGGCGCTGGTGGTGGGCGGGGTCGAGCAGGAATGCCAGTGGCACCTCGAAGATCTGCGCCACTTCATAGGGGTTGGGCCGCAGCACGCAACCGGGCTGCACCAGGGCAACCACCGGCGTGATGATGAACGAGGAGCCTGTGCGGTAAATGGGCAGCGTGCCCAGTACCTCGACGAAGCGGCGATCGAGTCCCACTTCTTCCTCGGCTTCGCGCAACGCCGTGGCCGCCGGACTGGCATCTTCGGGGTCGGCGCGGCCGCCCGGAAAAGCCACTTGCCCCGAATGCGTGGACAGATGCGCGGTGCGCTCGGTCAGCAACACCATGGGCTGCTCGCGCAGCACGATGGGCACCAGCACCGAGGCATGGGCCGGCTCGCGACTGCTGAAGCGCTTCTCGGAGGAGACCTCGGGAGACCAGACGGGCGGCTGCAGGAAGCGCTGACGGAGCGCCTCGGGGGTTTGATGCTGCACGGGCACTGCAGGCAGGTGCGCATCAACCCCCAGGACGGGAACGCTGCGCGGGTCAAAGTCAGGCAGCTTGGACAACGGCGGCACGGGTGCGGGCGGGGGAGCCATGGCAGCAGGGGCGACAACGGAGCGGGTGGTTCCGAAAGGGAATGGACAAAAAAAAAGCCGCTACAGGCAGAAGCTGCAGCGGCTTGGGCAGGCAAGCAGAAACGCTTACGCTGCGGCGGCGGGTGCGGCCGCCTTGTTGACGCGCTGGGGCAGCTTTTCCTTGATACGTGCCGACTTGCCGCTGCGGTCGCGCAGGTAGTACAGCTTGGCACGGCGCACGTCACCACGGCGCTTAACTTCGATCTTGGCGATCAGGGGGCTGTAGGTCTGGAACGTACGCTCCACGCCTTCACCGCTGGAGATCTTGCGCACAATGAACGCGCTGTTGATGCCACGGTTGCGCTTGGCGATCACGACGCCTTCGTAGGCCTGCACGCGCTTGCGGTTGCCTTCCACCACGTTCACGCTCACGATGACCGTGTCGCCGGGTGCGAATTCAGGGATGGTCTTGCCGAGGCGGGCGATTTCTTCCGCTTCGAGGGTCTGGATCAGGTTCATGGTTACATCTCGCGATCATGTCCGCGCCATAAGTGGCAGCGTCGGGATTGACATTCAGGCCCTGCAGATGGTTTGCAAGGCGGCCGGCCAGAGGATCGAAAAGCTTTTGATTATAACAAACCGGCCAGCACCTGCTCGTCCAGCGCGCTCAGGCGGCCGACAGCACGCGCGGCGGCGATCAGGTCTGGGCGGTGGCGCGCCGTCACGGCCAGGCGCTGCGCGCGCCGCCAGCGCTCGATCTGGGCATGGTGGCCCGAGAGCAGCTCGGGCGGCACGGCGCGCCCCTCCCACTCCTCGGGGCGCGTGTAATGCGGGCAGTCGAGCAGCCCGTCGAGCGCGGGGTTGAAGCTGTCGAGCTGGTGGCTGCCCTCGTCGTTGAGGACGCCCGGCTGGAGCCGCGCCACAGCGTCGAGCAACGCCAGTGCCGCGATCTCGCCGCCCGAAAGCACGAAATCGCCCAGGCTGAGCTGCACATCAACATGCGCGTCGATGAAGCGCTGGTCGATGCCCTCGTAGCGCCCGCACAGCAGGATGGCGCCGCTACTGGCCGACCAGCACTCCACGGCGGTATGGTTCAGCGGAGCGCCAATCGGTGAAAACAGCACCAGCGGCGCCTGCGCGTCCAAAGCCTCGGCGCGGTCGGCGCGGATGGCGGCCAGGCAGCGCGCCAGCGGCTGCACCATCATCACCATGCCCGGGCCACCGCCAAAAGGGCGGTCGTCCACGCGCCGGTAGTTGCCTTCGGCGTGGTCACGCGGGTTCCACAACCGCACATCGACCTGGCCCGAGGCGTAGGCGCGGCGCGTCACACCGCTGGCCAGAAACGGGCCGAACAGCTCGGGAAACAGCGTAATGACGTCAAAGCGCATGGTGCGCGGCCCCTGGTCAATAGTCGGGCTGCCAGTCAACCGTGATGCAGCGGCCGGGCAGATCCACCTTGTCGACATAGGCCGACACGAAGGGAATCATGCGCTCCTGCGGCTTGCCGTCCTGCTCGAAAGCGATCACCAGCACCGTCTGCGGGCCGGTGGAGAGCAGGTCGCGTACCTGGCCGAGGGCCACACCCTCGCGGTTCACCACTGGCAGGCCGATCAGATCGACCCAGTAGTACTCATCGTCCTGGGCCGACGGGAAGTTCGAGCGCGCGATGAAGATGCGGGCACCGCGCAGCGCCTCGGCGGCGCTGCGGTCGTCAATGCCCTGGGCCCATGCCACGACAGAATCGGAGTGGTCTTTCACCTGCCGGATGGGCAGCAGCGCCGTGCCGCTGAAGGTGCGCGCGCCACGCTCGGAGGGCTGCAGGAACCAGCGCTTGGCTTTGAACAGCGCCCCGGGGTCACTGCTGTAGGGCAGCACCTTGAACCAGCCCTTGACGCCCCAGGCATCGGCTATGCGCCCGACCTCGATGGCATCGGCTGGCAGTTCGGCGGACTCGAGTTTCAGTTCAAGGGTCATGGCAAGAAGCGGCGGAGAAATGAAAAAAGGCGGGTTCCGTCAGTCATGAACCGACGCAACCCGCCCTTGCCGGGGCTATCCGGACCTCAGGCAGCCTTCTTGGCGGCTTGCCTGATCAGGCGGTCCACGGTGGCAGACGTCTGTGCGCCAACGCCCTTCCAGTAGGCCAGACGGTCCTGTGCGATGCGCAGGCCTTCTTCGGTTTCCTTGGCGGTGGGGTTGTAGAAACCCAGGCGCTCGATGAAGCGGCCGTCGCGGCGCACGCGCTTGTCGGCAACGACGATGTTGAAGAAGGGACGGCCCTTGGAGCCGCCGCGGGAGAGTCGAATGACGACCATGATTTATCCTTCGGGTGGTTCACAGCAACTGCTGCAGGTTTTTTGCGGCGTTTGAGACACGCGACTAGGCCACCCGGCCAGCGACACGCTGCAAAGCCGCCCATTATATCTTTGTTTGTCATTCATGCCACTTATTCGCGCAAGCACCGACGGCGACCTGCCCGCCATCACCGCCATCTATGCCCACCATGTACTCCACGGCACGGGCACCTTCGAGACCGATCCCCCCGCCGAGGCCGACATGGCCGCACGCCGCGCTGATGTGCTCGGCAAGGGCCTGCCCTACCTGGTCGCCGAGCAGGATGGACAGGTGCTGGGCTTCGCCTATTGCAACTGGTTCAAGCCGCGCCCGGCCTACCGCTTCTCGGCCGAGGACTCGATCTACGTGGCAGACGCCGCGCGCGGCCTGGGCATCGGGAGGCAACTGCTCGATGCGCTGTGCGCTGCCGCCGAGGCCGCGGGCGTGCGCAAGCTGCTGGCCGTGATCGGCGATTCAGCCAACACCGGCTCCACGGGCGTGCACCGCGCCGCGGGGTTCACGCACATTGGCGTGATGCGTTCGGTGGGCTGGAAGTTCGGCGCCTGGCGTGACGTGGTGCTCATGGAAAAACCCCTGGGCCCCGGAGACACGACGGCGCCGGAATAATCACCGGCATGAAAAACAAGACCTTGGCTGCCTGGCTGGCCTTTCTCGGCGGCCCGCTGGGCTTGCACCGCTTTTACCTGCACGGCCCGGCGGACCTGCTGGGCTGGCTGCTGCCCATCCCCACGGCGCTGGGGCTCTACGGCATCGAAAGGGTGCAGCAATATGGTCAGGACGATCTGTGGAGCTGGCTGCTCATCCCCTTGCTGGGCTTCACGATCGCAGGCTGCGCCCTGCGCGCCATTCTGTATGGTCTGGCCACGCCAGAGCAATGGAACGCCCGCTTCAACCCGGGCGCCAGCCCGGAGGCCGCACCCGGCTGCACGAACTGGCTCACCATTGGGGCCATCGTGGCTTCGCTGATGATCGGCACGGCCATCTTGATGGCCAGCCTGGCCTTCAGCTTTCAGCGCTACTTCGAATACCAGATCGAGGAAGCGCGCAAGATCTCCCAGTGACTTGCCCTTAAGGAATGTCCATGAAAATGGCCTCCAGCGCTTTACAGGAAAGCGCTGGAAGCTATTGATTCAGTAGCAAATCAGAAGATCTGCAGGCTGATCCAATAGGCGACGGCCGCCACGAACGCGCTGGCCGGAATGGTCAGGATCCAGGCCCAGACGATGTTGCCTGCCACACCCCAGCGCACGGCGCTGGCCCGCTGCGTGGAGCCCACACCGACGATGGCACCGGTGATGGTGTGCGTGGTGGACACCGGGATGCCCAGCATGGTGGCCATGAACAGCGTCATGGCGCCGCCGGTTTCGGCGCAAAAACCGCCCACGGGCTTGAGCTTGGTGATTTTCTGGCCCATGGTCTTGACGATGCGCCAGCCGCCGAACATGGTGCCCAGACCAATGGCGGCATAGCAGGACACGATGACCCAGCCCGGCGGGGAGCTGTCGGCGGCCGAGGTGTAGCCCGTGGCAATCAGCAGCAGCCAGATAATGCCGATGGTTTTCTGCGCATCGTTGCCGCCATGGCCCAGGCTGTAGGCACCGGCCGAGACCAGTTGCAGGCGCCGGAACCACTTGTCCACCCCGCTGGGACGGGCCCGGCGGAAGATCCAGGCCACGGCCACCATCATGAGCGAGCCCAGCATGAAGCCCAGCAACGGCGAAACGAAGATGAACGCCACCGTCTTGAGAATGCCTGCCGACACCAGGGCACCCGCACCGGCCTTGGCGATCACAGCGCCCACGATGCCGCCGATGAGCGCGTGCGACGAGCTGCTGGGGATACCGTAGTACCAGGTAATCACGTTCCAGGTGATGGCGCCCACCAGCGCGCCGAACACCACATGCGTATCGACCACACCGGGCTGGACAATGCCCTTGCCGATGGTGGCGGCCACGCTGAGGTGGAAGACGAAAATGGCAATAAAGTTGAAGAAGGCCGCGAAGACCACGGCCTGCCCGGGTTTGAGCACCCCGGTGGAGACCACGGTGGCAATCGAGTTGGCCGCGTCGTGAAATCCGTTCATGAAGTCGAACAGAATGGCCAGCGCCACCAGCATCACCACGACCCACAGGGCGGTTTGTACGGTTTCCATGAGAGGACCGCTTCCGGACGGGTCAGGAATTTTCGAGGACGATGCCCTCGATCAGATTGGCGACGTCCTCGCACTTGTCGGTGATGGTCTCCAGCAGCTCGTAGATCGCCTTGAGCTTGATCAGCTCGCGCACATCGGGCTCCTCGCGGAACAGCTTGCTCATGGCACTGCGCAGCACGCGGTCGGCATCGCTTTCCAGCTTGTCGATCTCTTCGCAGGTCTTGAGCGCCGCCTCGGCCGTGGCCGGATCGGCCAGCTTGTTGAGCAGCTTGACGGCGTCGCGCAGGCGCTCGCAGCACTTCACGCTCAGGTCCGTCAGGCGCGTGATTTCTTCCGTCATGTGGCGCACGTCGTAGAGCGCCATGGTCTCGGCCGAGTCCTGGATCAGGTCGGCCACGTCGTCCATGGTGTTGATGAGCGAGTGGATCTGCTCCCGGTCGATCGGCGTGATGAAGGTCTTGTGCACCGCCTTGTTGATGTCGTGGGTCACGCGGTCGGCGGCACGCTCGGCGTTGTCCACGTCCTGGGCATATTTTTCGCGCAGGTGCGGGTCGTTGTAGTTGGCCACCAGTTGCGAAAAGGCCCGTGCGGCCTCGACGATGCGGTCGGCATGCTGATTGAACATCTCGAAAAAATTGCCTTCGCGCGGCAAAAGCTTGCCAAACAGCATAGGGGCTCCCAAAGTGGTGTCGAAAAATGAAAATGTTACGGAACCGTGACAGTTCCGTGAATTGAGGAAGTTTAACCGCCTGTTTCAGACGGCTGCCTGTGCGAAGCTGACGCAGCGGCGCGCTTCAGAGCCTGTTCATGATCTTTTCATGGTGCCCGGAAGATGAAATACACCGCGCCCACCATGCACAGCCCCGCCCAGAGGTAATCCCACTTGAGCGGCTGGTCCAGATAGAAAACCGCGAAAGGCACGAACACCGTCAGCGTGATGACCTCCTGCAGGATCTTGAGCTGGCCCACATCGAACTGCGTGAACCCGATGCGGTTGGCCGGCACCTGCAGCAGGTACTCGAACAACGCAATGCCCCAGCTCACCAGCGCGGCGGTGTACCAGGGCGCGGTCGCCAGATTCTTCAGGTGGCCGTACCAGGCGAAGGTCATGAAGACGTTGCTGGCCGTCAGCAGCAGCACGGTTTGCAGGGAGACGGGCAGGGATTGCAGTGTGTTCATGGTTCACGGGGCAGAAAAGCCGTTTGCCCCTCATTTTCTGAAGCAAAATTGGCTCATCTTCAATACCAGCGAGCGCAAAAAGCTACAAAATCAATAGCATCCTTCGCCCTCGGTCTGGCATGCAAAAAAGGCACCGCATTGCTGCCGGTGCCTTCGGGTGTGTCGCGGGGGTTCTCCGCGACAGCCAGGGTATCACTCGCCCAGGTAGGCGGCGCGCACCTTGGGGTCGCTCAGCAGTTCCTGGCCCGGGCCGGTCATGGTGATCAGGCCGGACTCCATCACGTAGCCCCGATCGGCAATGGCCAGCGCGCGGCTGGCGTTCTGCTCGACCAGCACGATGGTCACGCCCAGGGCGTACACGTCGCGCACCACCTCGAAGATCTTGTCCACCATGATGGGCGACAGGCCCATGGAGGGCTCGTCCAGCAGCAGCACCTTGGGCTGGCTCATCAACGCGCGGCCCATGGCCAGCATCTGCTGCTCGCCACCGGACATGGTGCCGGCCAACTGGTCCTTGCGCTCGCGCAGGCGCGGGAAGATGGTGAACATCTTCTCGATATCGGCCAGGATGCCGGCCTTGTCGCTGCGCGTGTAGGCGCCCATCTGCAGGTTTTCGGTGATGGTCATGCGCGCGAACACGCCACGGCCTTCGGGCACCATCACGAGGCCCTTCTTGACCAGATCCCAGGCACCCTTGCCCCGGATGCTCTCACCCAGGTACTCAATGTCGCCGTCGTTCATCGCCAGCGTGCCGGTGATGGCCTTCATGGTGGTGGTCTTGCCCGCACCGTTGGAGCCGATCAGCGAGACCAGTTCGCCCTCGCGCACTTCAAAGTCCACGCCCTTGACGGCCTGGATGCCGCCATAGGACACCTTCAGGCCCTTGACCTTCAGCAATACGTTCTTGTCGGCCATGCTCAGTGTCCTCCGGTGCCCAGATAGGCCTCAATCACTTTTTCGTTCTTCTGCACGGTGGCGGGCGTGCCTTCGGCGATCTGCTTGCCGTAGTCCAGCACCGTCACGCGGTCGCACAGGCCCATCACCAGCTTCACATCGTGCTCGATGAGCAGGATGGTGCGGTTGTCCTTGCGGATCTGGTCGATCAGCTCGCGCAGTTGCACCTTCTCGGTGGCGTTCATGCCGGCGGCGGGCTCGTCCAGCGCGATCAGCTGCGGATCGGTGGCCAGCGCGCGGGCAATTTCCAGGCGGCGCTGGTCGCCGTAGGAGAGTGTGCGCGCCTTGTAGTCAGCGAAACGGCCAATGCCCACGTAGTCCAGCAACTCCTGGGCGCGGCGGCGAATGGCGGCTTCCTCTTCCTTGAAGCTCTTGGTGCGGAACACCGCGCCCATCAGGCCGGAGTGGGTACGGATATGGCGGCCCACCATCACGTTCTCCAGCGCCGTCATTTCGGCGAAAAGGCGAATGTTCTGGAAGGTGCGGGCAATGCCCGCCTTGGCCACTTCGTGCACGGCCGTGGGCTCGTAGGGCTTGCCTGCCAGTTCGAACGTGCCGCTGTCGGGCGTGTACAGGCCGGTGATCACGTTGAAGAACGTGGTCTTGCCCGCGCCGTTGGGGCCGATCAGGCCATAGACCTGGCCACGCTCAATGGTGATGCCCACGTCGGAGAGGGCCTGCAGGCCGCCGAAGCGCTTGGAGATGCCGGCAACCTTCAGCACCACATCGTTGGATTTCTCTGCCATGTTCTAACTTTCTGCGGTGTTCAGGTCTTCTGCGTCAGGCTCTTGCCATGGTCTGGCGAAGGCCACAGACCACGGGGGCGGAGCAGCATGACGATGATCATCGCCAGAGCAATGAGCAACTGGCGCAGGATGGCCGAGTCCAAGCGGCCGTCGGTCATGGCCTGCAGCGGGCCGGCCACATAACGCAGCACTTCAGGCAGGGCCGAGAGCAGCACCGCACCCAGAATCACGCCAGGAATGTGGCCGATGCCGCCCAGCACCACCATGGCGACGATCATGACCGACTCCATCAGGCTGAACGATTCGGGCGATACGAAGCCCTGGAAGGCACCAAACATGGCGCCCGACATGCCACCAAACGATGCGCCCATGGCAAAAGCCAGCAGCTTCATGTTGCGGGTGTTGATGCCCATGGCCTTGGCGGCGATCTCGTCTTCACGAATGGCCATCCAGGCGCGGCCGATGCGCGAGTCCTGCAAGCGGTAGCAGATGATGACGGAGACCACCACCAGCACCAGGAACAGGTAGTAATACAGCGTGACGGAGTTGATGTCGAAGCCAAACAGCTCCAGGCGCTTGCCCAGATCCAGACCGAAGATCTTGACCGAGTCGATCTGGCCGATGCCCTTGGGGCCGTTGGTCAGATTGGCGGGGTGGTCCAGGTTGTTCAGGAAAATGCGAATGATTTCGCCAAAGCCCAGCGTCACGATGGCCAGGTAGTCCCCTCGCAGTTTCAGCGTGGGCGCCCCCAGCATGGCTCCAAAGAACGCAGCCAATAACAGCGCCAGTGGAATCACCAGCCACAGCGAGGTGTGCAGCCCGTCGGGAAACATGGCGGCAAAGGCCGCGAAGTTTTCCGCTAGGTGGGGCGAGGCCATCAAGGCAAACAGGTAGGCACCCACGGCGTAGAACGCCACGTAGCCCAGGTCCAGCAGGCCGGCGTAGCCGACGACGATGTTCAGGCCCAGGGCCAGCAGCACATACAGCAGCGCCAGGTCGGCAATGCGCACCCAGGCGTTGCCGAAGTACTGCAGGACCAGGGGGAGGATCAGCAGGGCCAGGCCGCCAAGGATCCAGTTGACTTTGGTGTTCTTCATGGTGTGGCTCTCCTCAGGCGCGATCGGCCACACGCTCACCCAGCAGGCCCGAGGGGCGCAGCGTCAGGATGATGATGAGCACGATGAACGCGAAGATGTCGGTGTAATGGCTTCCGAGCAGGCCGCCCGTGAGTGCGCCGATGTAGCCGGAGCCGATGGCTTCGATGAGGCCCAGCAGGATGCCGCCCACCACGGCGCCGGCCAGGTTGCCGATGCCGCCGAACACGGCCGCCGTGAAGGCCTTGAGACCAGGCAGGAAACCCATGGTGTGCTGGGCCGTGCCGTAGTTGGAGGCATACATGATGCCGGCCACGGCCGCCAGAACGGCGCCGATAATGAAGGTGGCCGAAATCACCATGTCGGGCTTGACACCCATCAGGGCCGCCACGCGCGGATTCTCTGCCGTTGCGCGCATCGCGCGGCCCAGGTTGGTGTGGTTCACCAGGTACATCAGCGAGGCCAGGGCCACGGCCGTCACGCCCAGGATCAGGACCTGCGTGGGGGTGATGTAGGCGCCGCCGATCTCGAACGGCGTGGAGGACAACAGCGTCGGATAGGGCTTGTAGTTGGGCTTCCAGATGATCATGGCCAGCGTCTGCAGCAGGATCGACATGCCGATGGCGGTGATCAGGGGAGCCAGACGCGGGCTGTTGCGCAGCGGCCGGTACGCGACCTTCTCGATCGTGAAATTGAGCGTGGCGGCAACGACGCAGGCGATGATCGTGGCCAGCAGCAGGATCAACCACCCCGGCGCGCCGGGCATGGCGGCCTGCATCATTCCGATGCAGCTCCAGCTGGTCAATGCACCGATCATGAGCACTTCGCCGTGGGCGAAGTTGATCAGTTGAATAATGCCGTACACCATGGTGTAGCCCAAGGCTATCAAGGCGTACATGCTGCCGAGAACCAGACCGTTGATGATCTGCTGCAGCAAAATTTCCATAAGAAAAGTCCTTCGTTTGTGACGGGCATACGCTGGAGGCACCAGAAACGGTACAGCCTTTTGAGCCCGCCTGCCATCTAGCAAAAAACCCGCCGGGAATGCAGCCATGCGGGTTTGAGGTCGGAATTGTAGCGACTTGCAAACGGACACCCCCCAGCGCGCACGGAGGGGTTTTCCCTTGGGTTTTATGCCTATCAGTGAGGTTCGTTATGCATAAGAACGGGTTATGCATTGGCGTTTATTGGTGTGCAGACTTATCAATCCCTCCGCTCGGAACCCTGAAGCATCCGCACCCCGCACCCTGCAACGGCAGGAAAATTCAGGAACCCGCTCCCGGGTCCGCTTCCTGCCGCGCCTGCACCGCCGCGTTGCGCGTGCGCAGTTCGTCGAGCTTGTCGGCGATGCGGATCTCCAGCCCGCGCCGCACCGGCTGATAAAACCCAGGCGCAGCCATCCCCTCGGGCAGGTAGTTCTCGCCTGCGGCAAAACCGCCCTCCTCGTCGTGCGCGTAGCGGTAGCCCTTGCCGTAGTCCAGCTCTTTCATGAGCTTGGTCGGCGCATTGCGCAGGTGCATGGGCACGGGCCGCGTGCCATCCTGCTTCACGAAGGCGCGGGCCGCGTTGTAGGCCTTGTAGACGGCGTTGGACTTGGGCGCCACCGCCAGATAGACCACGCACTCTGCCAGCGCCAGTTCGCCCTCAGGGCTGCCCAGGCGCTCGTAGACCTCGGCGGCGTCCAGCGCCAGGCGCAGCGCGCGCGGGTCGGCCAGGCCGATGTCCTCGCTCGCCATACGCACCAGACGGCGTGCCATGTAGCGCGGGTCGGCACCGCCGTCGAGCATGCGCACCAGCCAGTACAAGGCCGCATCGGGGTCAGAGCCGCGCACCGACTTGTGCAGCGCGCTGATGGTGTCGTAATTTATATGGAAATTTACGTTCAATAAACATCGCTCCTCACTTGAGGTTCATGCAAATTGAAGCCATGCAGGTTCGACGTGCATCGATTCTTGTATATGTTCGTTGAATCAGAGGGGGGTGCAGGGGGGAGAGTCGCCCTTCTGTGGATAATTCGTGGCGCGCTGTGCATAACCCCGCCTTTACCCTGACTACCGTTGTCGGCCAATTCGATTCGGGACGGCTAGCCAAAGGAGTTGTCTTCGACGCTGATATGCAATCTGCCCGCATCGGCATCAAGTGCGTTCTAGATAAGCTCGGCAAGTGCACTAACTGGCTTCCAGCGAGCCAACTTCTCTAGGTGGTCAGGCTACGCCTCGACGTGAATCACGCCGGTCGCGGATTGCTCGATTGGCACTGCTGACATTGGTCGTCCTCGCTGAGACTCGAATCTGGCTAGACTTGAACTTTACTGAAGCGCTATACGGCTGAAATCATGGGCACTGTCGGGCCACGGCCTCGACGCCCCAAGCCAGGCTTTCTTCGCTCTCCAGCATGGACCTCTTCACCGCATCACCGAAGCCGCCTCTAGCCGAGCTCATCCGGCCAAAGACAATCAACGAAGTTGTTGGCCAGCAGCACCTGCTCGGGCCGGGCAAGCCCCTACGTCTAGCTTTTGAGTCCAAAAAGCTCCATTCCTTTATTCTCTGGGGCCCACCGGGCGTAGGCAAGACGACCCTTGGTCGCTTGGCGGCCAGCGCAACGAACGCAAACTTTATCGCCATTTCCGCAGTGCTGGCAGGCGTCAAGGACATTAGACAAGGCATCGAAGATGCTCAGGCAGCGCTGGACCGGGAGGGCAAAGCGACCGTTCTATTCGTTGACGAAATCCACCGCTTCAACAAAGCGCAGCAGGACGCCCTGTTGCCGCATGTCGAGTCGGGCCTCCTTACGCTAGTCGGAGGCACGACCGAACACCCCGGTATCGAGGTTAACAACGCACTACTGTCCCGGGCGCAGGTCTACACGCTTCATCCGTTCTCAAGCGAGGAGCTCCAGCAACTCTACGAACGCGCCCTACCAAACCTGTCCGGTGTAACGCTCAGTTCTGACGCACTCGACCTCCTTAAAGGATTCGCCGACGGTGACGGGAGGCGCTTCCTGAACCTTCTGGAACAAGTATCCAATGCAGCGACTGGAGCTGGAGCACCAGAGGTTGACCTCGAGTTCGCCAAGAGCTCGACCAGCCCTTCGCTGCGACGCTTCGACAAAGGGGGAGACGCCCACTACGAATTGATTTCAGCGTTGCACAAGTCAGTAAGAGGCTCCAATGTCGATGCATCTATGTACTGGCTGGCCAGGATGCTCGAAGGTGGAGCCGATGGGCGCTACCTGGCGCGCCGACTTGTTCGGATGGCGGTCGAGGACATTGGCTTGGCCGACCCTAGGGCTATGCAGGTCGCGCTCAACGCTGCGGAGGTGTACGACCGCCTTGGCTCTCCGGAGGGAGAACTTGCCCTTGCGGAAGCCACGGTGTACCTTAGCATCGCGCCGAAGAGCAACGCCGTGTACAACGCTTGGAACGAGGTGCAGGCCTTTATCAAGAAGGATGGCTCGCGCGAGGTTCCTATCCATCTTCGCAACGCCCCGACCAAACTGATGAAGCAGATGGGCTACGGGAAGGTCTACCGCTACGCACACGACGAGCCTCACGCCTACGCCGCCGGCGAGAACTACTTACCGGAGGGCATCACGTCCCAGAGTTGGTACGAACCGACAGACCGGGGACTCGAGGCCAAGATAGCTGAAAAGCTCGCGTGGCTGAAAACACTTGATGAAGCGGCTGGCGGCAATCGTCCCCGAGACGAGCCGTTAGAGTAGCAGTCACACGCCCACCCTATCTCACGCGTGGATTCGTGCACCTACCGTGGGCCGTACTTCTGGCCACCTGATTTGGTAGGGCTTGCGAGAGCTGGCCCTGGGTCTACCTAACGGTGCAGTTGGAACTCGCCCAAAAGGAGGCGCTGCAACCGCTTGCGGCGGGCGAAGATGACCCTGTGCTGCAGCTACCCTGAAGTTTTGTCGCTGGAACCTCTGCAGCAAGTCCAATGGCCAGTCGGCCACCTGCCGACGTGCCGCAGATGAGGTCGAACCGATTAGCCAGGGGCGCTCCGAGCGCCCCTTAGAGCTGTGGCAGCACCGTGGCCGAATAGAAGGCGCGATAAACACGGGAATCCGGGTCGGTCGCCTGATGAGCTCACAGTGCTGGCAACTGGGCTACTTTGCCCCAGAAGGCCCCCCCCCTGATTTGCCCAGTTCCGACAATGAGTTGAGAACTGAAACGGGCTCACCCCCAATAATTCGAGAACTGAAGAACTAGTCTCGAACGACAACGAGTTGCCTTCGCCCGCCCCTCTCATCTGCGACAGGTGCTCCTCGCTCATCCAGAAGCCACCCCTGTGTTGACTCCTTAAATAGCAACGACCCCGTGCTGGCTTCTTCGTGCTCGTCGGGCGCCCACACTTCGCTGACATCTGTCAGCTTCCACCCTCCTGCATCGCCTGTTGGCCGCATCCATTGAAGACCTACGACGCTAGAGCTCTCCAGGCTTTCCAGCAGCCCCCGGAGCGTGGTCACCCACGACACCAGCGTCGTCTGATAAATCGTGGACTTCTCTTCCTCATGCGCTGTGGTCAATACAAACCAAGCCGACCCAGTCGACAACGAGACGGCCTGCAAACAAGACCCGCCTTTAGGCAAAAGACTCCTAGGCACCGGCACCTCAAAGTGCGGTGAGGTCATGAACATACGTGCTCCACTCGAACGCAAATTTCGATTGTGACTTAAAAGCGGCTGACTTAAAAGCAGCATAGCTAGAGACTCGGCACCCGTGTCAAGCACGCCGCCGAAACCGTCAGTTCATCATCACGCCGCTCGCGCGCTTCTTGCCGAGAACGTGGTGCGCCTACGTGCTGAACGCGGGATGAGTCAGGAAGCGCTTGCCTTTGAAGCCGGCCTACACCGGACTTTCGTTGCTCACGTTGAACGCCAAGCGCGGAACATTTCGTTGGACAACATCGAGCGTCTTGCCATAGCACTCAACGTTCCTGTGGGCGAGCTTCTTCGTCTGCCGGACCCTGCTCACTCCTGAGGCTAGGCACACTCGCAGAGCGCTTCTTCGAGCCGCCAGCAGTACCCTGCCCGTTCGGTGCTACGTTCTGGGTACGCCGGCGCTTCACCTTCTCTAGTTCCGCCTTGTACCTGTCCACGGCGTCGTCAGACAAGTCAAGGTTGACGCCGATTGCCATACGCTGCAGCAGACTCAGCACCATACCCATTCGGACCGTATCTTTGCCATTTTCTAGGTCAGTCATAAACTGCTTGCTCACGCCAGCGATAAGGGCGAAGTCGTCGATGCGTATGCCAGCGCGCTTGCGCATAGTGCGAATCGCAACGCCTGCATCACAGACAGAAGTGAGTGGAACCAGCATAAATATTCCTACGCATGCAGGAATATCAGCTCAAGCCATGCAATTCGTCAAGAAAATTCCTTGCTTCGTAGGAATATTTTCATATCGACAGACCCCGTACCTCACATTTCCTATGATGTCAGGAATAAAAAGTTTCTCTGGCTGCGCCAAAGCTCCAGCCCGTCACCCTCGGCGTGGATAAGCTACGCCCGCCTGCAAACAACCAATGCCCTTCCACACTGCCCTCGCATCGACTCGTTCACAGCTGGCCCTTCTTGTCGCGCTGACGCTCACCAACATCAGCCTTCCCATCGATGCCTGGGCTCGCTCGCATCAGTTCGACAGCTCAGCACTACTAACGCCACAGCCCACCAGCTTCGCGCAGTGCCCGCAGTTCTTCGCTGACGGCAAGCCCCCAGTCATTGCGCCTCGACCACTGCTCCGAGAGCTCTGCTATGAAGCATTCGCGGTATTGCACAGTGGCAAGACCAGGACACCGGTGTTTGTAGTGCAGCGGCTCAACCGCCAGAGCATCGAAGACGCTGACGAAAAACGGGCGAAGCGGTTCTTCGCCGACGCACGGCTACCGAGCGCTGAACGAGCTGAATTGGAGGACTACAAGGGCTCAGGCTACAGCCGTGGCCACCTCGCCCCCGCCGGGGATATGCCCACCCCGTCTGCGATGGTCCAAAGCTTCAGTCTCGCAAACGTCGTTCCACAGAACGCACAACACAACAGCGGCGCTTGGTCAAAAATTGAGCAAAACACGCGGCACTATGTTCGGCGTGCAAAAGGGGACGTGTTTGTCATCACAGGCTCCGTGTTCGCTGAGGACGCACCCCAGATTGGTGCCAATGGGGTAAGGGTTCCGTCCTATCTGTACAAGCTCGTGTACGACGCCACGACCCATCGCGCCTGGGCGCATTGGCAACAGAACCGGGAAGGTGAGGCCGTGAGTAGACCCATCAGTTACGGCGAGCTTGTCGACCGGACAGGCGTTGAGTTTTTGCCAGGCATCTCCGTGCAACACTGAGCGAGCGACGGAGGACAAGTTGTCGCATATGTATCAGCGCCCACGGCACACTCTTGATTGATGAAGACCCAAAATTTCCGCTTGTGAGATTTTGTAAGCCGTTTCTATAATGCACGCAGTCGCAACGACTTGCCAGACGAGCTCTTTGCAGCTCTGATGGCTTAGCGAGTCAGTACTCGCAGCTCGACACTCATGTGCGTTCGAGCAAGCAGCAAAAAGCTGCCTTCCGCCATAGCGTGAAGAACCAGGCAACGTGCCCCATTGCGGCCGTTGGACAAGTGTGCCCACATTCTGTCTGGTTCTTTCACAAATCGCGCACAGCAAATCAACGGCATCCCTGCTAGCACCAGACCCGGCTGCTCTGCTGTACACCAACTGTGCACGACGCCCGTACCAGCCAGACCCGAATGCTCCAGGCTCGGCACGCGACTTTGCTCGGAGTTAGATGGCCGCGCAAGCGGGACTCTCCCACGAGTGAGCCTCGTCCCCAGAAAGGTCCGCTGACCTTGTGCTCGGGGCGCCTTTGCAAACACCCCAGTCCAAACATCAACGTCCCGGCTTTGCCCGGGCGACTACGGCCGCTATGGCCAAAAAGGAAAAATATGAATTCCAACACTCAAAACGTCTCGAATACCAACTCAACCAAGGTACTTCAACTCGCGGCTACAGCGAAAAGCAATGCCCTCATTTACGCTGTCCTTGCCACGGCCTTATCCCGCGATGAGGACGTCGAAGTCATGTGCAAGTGCCTTGAAATGCGATACGGGCGGATTCGTCTGCTTGTCGCAGGTGACCACGAAGCAGCGTCGCAGGTGCCTGAGTTCTACAGAGCTTGTGCCGCATACATAGGCTGCTCAGCACTCACGGCAGAAATCCTCGCTGGCGCTCTTCGTGCTGATGACGTGATAGGCCGGGACACTGACGGCCAGGAGCTTTGGCAACAAGCCAGCACGGCGGCGGACAAACTTGCGATTTGGGCTCTTCAGGTGATTGCCGAATCTGAGACCTCGATGCAGGCGTACAAAATACCATCGGGTCCCGCTCCACTCTCCCGTTGCGTGTTCCAGTCCTCATGACCATCCGCTCCACTACCTTGACCACACACTCCCTGACTTCCCAATCCCACCAGAATTGCATTACAAGTGTTTTGCGCCTTACGGCCGCTGTCGGCCAGGAATGGTCGTACTGCCTAAGTGCAGAATGCGCTTGGTAGCACTCCCACAAAGCGTAACACCTGCCGGCGCCCATTCACGAGGAGCCTGCTTCGCAGGCTCCCGTCCTGTGACGACTATTAGGCATTGACAAGCGCTGTACCACGAGACATCGTGCCCTCCACCAGCATGTGGTGACGAGCTTCAAGTTCCTTTGCAGACACGCCCAGTCGTTCTGCGAACCTCTGGTTCAGACGAGAGAAGAGTTCAGTGACGCGTTCACCCAATGCCTCTTCTCGGACGACACGCGTTCCTCGATAGAGGTCTTCGTCGGCTTCCTGCTTTTTCAGCGGAAGTTTCAAGCGCTGTTTCTTGTCGTCAATCGCGACATGCATCGCGCACGCAGCCCAGAAACACGTCGCCCAGCACTCTAAGACGTCATCAGGAATACCTGCGATTCCTTCCGCCGCAATAGCCAGCTTTTCGACCAAAGGACCGTGTGAGCCACCATGGGCCCGGAAGAAGGCAAACAGAAGACGTCCAGCCAAGTAGGGCCAGCCGAATTCACCTTGACTTGGCAACACCTGCCGTCGCGACACTTTGGCGGTCGGGTCCGCCGGTAGGAGAGCCGACTTGTTACTTCCGGCGCCTAGTACGACCATTAGCAAAACCCGAAGGCGTAGCAGGTCATCTATCCCGAGCGGCTGTGATGTGGTTCTCCTCTGAACATCGGCAATGAACCGTTGCACCGCGTCGGCAATGCTCTTCTGAGTGTCCTTGTAGTAGGCCTGTTGACGGCGCAGCTGCTGCCTTTGGTCGTTGCTGAGGTCGGCCGGCTTGGGTGCAAGAGGCTCGTCCTCGAGCTGCTCGCCGTCTTCGACCGACTTCTGAGGGTTGTCGGTCTCACCTGTCGTGGTTAAGTCAGGGCCCACTGGGTCCGGTTCACCAGACAGGAATTTCTGGCTATCGCGGCCCAGCAGTTCATTGAGAAAACCCCGTACCGATTCATGGTGAGTTGTCGCCAGGTGGCTCCCCACCTCGACACCTTTGGTCACCTCCCGTCCGGCGATGAACTCCGTGTAGGAGAGCATCTTCGCTGGGTTTTGAATTTCCGAATTTCCGAGACCATCGGACGCATCGCTCGAACCCTTCGGCCTATATTCAGCTTGGTCTGGCGCAACTGCATCGATGAGCTCCAGCAACCATATCGGTCGATGACTCGACCACGCTGACATTGCGGAGCTATCTCGATGCGCATGTTGCTCGTTCGCGCTACTGTGCCATCGCCCGAGGCCGAAAAGCCTGTTACGGTGAGCACATCTCCCAACGTCGGCATGCGGGTGGTAAGCCATGCAGTCATGAAACAACGGTCCGGGGGGTAGTGCGAGCTCAGCACCATCGACAAGACGGCTAGGTCGCTATCCGGCACGATTGAAATGCGCAGCACCGTCCACAACTGCATGCCCCCATCAGGCAATGGGGCTTGCACGACCAACGTTGCCTCATCGCGTTGGAGCTTGGCGTAAAAGTCATGCTCATGGAGCACATGAGCTGCGCACAGTGCCAATCCCGGGCCAACCATCACGCCCGAGCCGTAGGTGTGATGCCCGTCGCTGTCCCGAAAACTCAATGCAAGCAGGGTGCCATTTTGAGCACCCAAGCGCATGTAGTCGCCGTTCGAACCCTCAAAGTGCAATCGCTGAGCAGAGAAGGTCAGCTGCTCGCCAAACGTAAGCGCATGCTCAGGTTCAAACAGAGCAATGGCCCGCGCGTCATCTGTTTTCATTGCTGCTAAATGCTGAACGCTGGGGCATCCGGACTGCATCGGTCTGCTGGTCGGCTCGACTGGCCTCTTATAGCGGCGCGATTTCCGGTACATCCACGCGCAAACGCCCTGCCCCTTTCGACTCCCCCGGATGCAAAAAAGGGCAGTACCTGCGGGTGTTCTGGAAGTGCGTTTGTTGTTACATTCAGTGCATCGTAAAGGCATTGCACCGACATGACAAGCACGGCTGAACGCAAGACTGACGCCATCAATCTTCGCATGTCTCCCTCGACCAAGGAGCTGTTGCGCCTCGCTGCTGAGCGGGAGCACCGCACCCTGTCGAACATGCTGGAGGTTCTCATCATGGAACACGCATCAAAGGTGGGTCTATCCCTGGAGTCCAGGACCACAAAGCCCAGCGCGCCCAAGCGGGCTAAACCGCGCTCGCTGTAGTAAGCGGCCCCCAGTTCTCCCAGTTTAAATTTCGCATGACCAAGAGCTTTTCCGAACTTGCCAACCTCATCTGGGCTGTCGCCGACCTGCTGCGCGGCGACTACAAGCAGTCCGACTACGGCAAGGTCATCTTGCCCTTCACCCTTCTTCGACGCCTGGAGTGCGTGCTTGAGTCCTCCAAGGAGGCAGTGCTCGCCGAGTATGAGAAGCGCAAGGCCACGGGAGTGGTGCTGGACCCCATCCTGAAGCGGAAGTCGGGCCTGCCGTTCTACAACGTGAGCGCCTTCACCCTGGAGAAGGTCCTGGCCGACTCCAAGAACATCCGCGCCAATCTGATTGCGTATGTCAGCGAGTTCTCTGAGGATGCCCGGGACGTGTTCGAGCGCTTTAAGTTCACGGAGCGCATCGCAGAACTAGACGACAAGGACCTGCTCTTTCAGGTCACCCAGTCATTCGCCAACGTTGACCTGCACCCTACCGTCGTGCCTAACGACCTTATGGGACTGGTTTTCGAAGAGCTCATCCGCAAGTTTTCAGAGCTCTCCAACGAAACCGCCGGTGAGCACTTCACCCCTCGCGAGGTGGTTCGCCTCATCGTGCACTGCCTTTTCTCGGGCGACGATGAAGCGCTTTCCAAGCCTGGCGTGGTCCGCTCCATGTACGACCCCACCGCAGGTACAGGCGGCATCTTGTCCGTGGGCGAAGCCACGGCCAAGGGCATCAACTCCAGCGCCATCATTCGCCTGTTTGGCCAAGAACTGAACGACGAGTCGTACGCCATCTGCAAGGCCGACATGCTCATCAAAGGGCAGGACCCGGCCAACATCAAGCGGGGCAACACGCTGTCGGCCGATGGCCATGCCGGCACCAAGTTCGACTACGGCGCAGCCAACCCACCCTTCGGCGTGGACTGGAAGAAGGTCAAGGACTTCGTCGACGATGAGCACACCCGTCGCGGCTATGCCGGCCGCTTCGGCCCGGGACTGCCCCGTGTCTCGGACGGCTCTCTCCTGTTCCTGATGCACCTCATCGACAAGATGCGTCCTGCTGAAGAAGGCGGCGGCCGTGTGGGCATCGTCCTCAACGGTAGTCCCTTGTTCACAGGTGATGCAGGCTCTGGCGAGTCTGAAGTCCGCCGCTGGATTCTGGAGCAAGACCTGCTCGAAGCAATCATCGCGCTGCCCAACGACCTGTTCTTCAACACCGGTATTGCGACCTACATCTGGGTGCTGTCGAACCACAAGAGCAAGGAACGCAAGAACAAGGTCCAGCTCATCGACGCGACCCGCATGTACGCCAAGATGAAGAAGAGCCTGGGCAACAAGCGCGTCTACATCACCGACGAGCAGATTGACGAAATCACGCAGGTCTATTCCGCCTTTGAGGAAGGCTCGACCTTTGACAACGAATTCAAAGACACGAGCAAGAAAGGAACTCAGGAGGAAGAGCCTGCCCGCGTGGTCTCCAAAATCTTCGATACCAAGTTCTTTGGCTACCGCAAGGTGACTGTGGACCGCCATTTGGCCGAAGGCAAAACGGGCAAGTTCAAGAAGGGTGAAAAGCCTTACGACAAGGACCTGCGCGACACCGAGAACATCCCGCTGACCGAAGACATCAACACGTACATGAAGCGCGAGGTGCTGCCGCATGTGCCGGACGCCTGGGTGAACGTTGATGTCAAAGACGAGAAGGACGGCCAGCCAGGCAAGGTGGGCTACGAAATCAACTTCAACCGCTACTTCTATGTCTACAAGGCCCCCCGCAAGCCGGAGGTGATTGCCGCAGAGATTCGTGTGATGGAGGAGCGGTTTGTGGAGCTGATGAAGGGGGTGTTGGTGTGAATTGGCCTACCACTCGGCTGCGCTATGTGACCGACCTCAACCCGGGAATCCGTGCTGACCTTTTGCAAGCACCTGACGTCGAGGTTTCCTTCTTGCCGATGGACGCAATTGGCGAAGACGGCACACTCGACCTAAGCCGAAACCGGGCAGTTGCAGAGGTTCGCAATGGCTACTCCTACTTCGAAGAAGGAGATGTCGCATTCGCAAAAGTCACCCCTTGCTTTGAAAACGGTAAGGGTGCCCTCATGCGTGGCTTGGAGCTTGGAGCGGGCTTTGGTACCACGGAAATTACAGTGCTTCGGCCCAAAGTAGGCACCGAGCCACGGTTTCTGAACTACGTTCTGCGTTCAGAACAGTTTCGCCAAAATGGTGTTGGCGCGATGACAGGTGCAGGTGGCCTCAAACGTGTCCCTGACGAGTTCACGAGGGATTTCAAAACGCCTTGGCCCACACCTGCTGAGCAAGAACGCATAGCCAACTTCCTCGACGTGCAGACGGCGCGGATTGATGCGTTGATTGCAGAGAAGGACGCATTGGCCTCGTCTCTTCAAGACATCGCAGAAGTCACCGCTTATGACCTTGTGACTCGCGGAATTTATCGGAACGTTGCTCGCACTGCCCATCGAGAAGAATGGCTACGGGAAGCACCCGCGCATTGGGGTCTTCAAAAGCTCCGCCAACTGGCAACCGTTGGAAACGGCTCTACGCCGAAACGGGACAACGAAAGCTATTGGTCAAGCGGAAAAATCCCCTGGCTGAACAGCGGAGCAGTCAATGCTGCGCGAATCACGGAGGCTTCAGACCTCGTCACGCCGACTGCTCTTAAAGAGTGTCATCTTCCGATGGTTCGCGAAGGAAGCACCGTTGTTGCCTTGACTGGGCAAGGCAAGACTCGCGGGACTGCGTCCTTCACTGAGATTGAGACAACCATCAATCAGCACCTTGCCTACGTGTCGCTCTTTGACGCCCGCATGAGTGACGAATACCTTTGGGTTTACTTGACCGGCATGTATTCAGTCCTGCGCCACCTCAGTGATGGTGAAGGCAGTACTAAAGGCGCGTTGACATGCGAACAACTGAATCAACTGCGAGTACTCCTACCACCGCCCGATGAGCAGAAAGAGATTGTTGCGACCTATCGAGAGCGTGTCACTGCTGTCGAAAACCTTCGAGAGCATGCCATGTTGCACATCGCCCGCCTGCGCGAGTACCGCTCTTCCCTGATTTCAGCTGCCGTTACTGGGCAGTTGGACCTGAGCACAGCGACATCCAATTCCCGATAACTAAACTACTTTTGAGGGAGATTTCAGGTGCAACCAGAACTTATGTCGCTTGGGGAGAGGGCCGGTGCTGCGTTGGAGCGGTGGCAAACCGCCTACGCAGACATTCGGGGGGCCGGTGTCGAGGTTAAACAGGTCAGCGCGCACACGCCGAATGTTGAGATTAAAGACATAGACCTCCGAGTCACGGCGGGGCTGTCCGCACTTGCAAGGCTTCGTGGAGCTGACCACGAGCAGTTGGAGCTAATTGCTCATCGCCTTCCAAGTCTGAAAACAGCCACAGAGGCTATAGAAGCACAGGCAAAAGCGATATCAGGAACGTTGAGCCAATGGCAAGGTGCATCCACTTCTGACCAGAACGGCCACCTGAACCTTCAACTGAGTCTCCCCGAGAAGGGTTCGGCAAATTATGACCTTGGGGCTCCTCTTGTTGCAATCAGCCAGCAAGCGGCTACCCTTCTGGATGCACTCCCCTACCTCGCCCAGGCAGCTGGCGATGAGACAGTTTCCTTGTTTGGCGAGTTGGCTAGTGCAGCCGCTAACCATTTCGCAGAAACGAAAACGTCTGCACGTGGAGCTCTAGCAGAGCTGAAAACTAGCACCCGTGTCGTCGCCGAATTAAAGGCACTGGTTGAGAACGCCAGCCAGCTTTCCAAGCAAGTCGAGGACACGCTGACTTCAGTAACCACGACGAAGGGGACTACAGAGCAGAACGCCGCAGAGGTCGTTCAAAAGCTAGCCCAGGTGCGCGAGGTATCAAAAGACGCCGACACCCTTCAGCAGCGCGTTACGAGCTTTTCTTCCCAGTTTGAAGCCTTCGAGTCACAAATGAAAGCAAGACTGGAACTTTTCTCAGAGTTCGAGTCGTCCACCAAGGAAGCTCAGCGCATCAACAAGGAGCGGGAGGACAAGATTGCCGAGCTGATTGACAAGGCGGACACGATGATTCGTGGAGCCACGACAGCGGGGCTCTCCAAAAGTCTGGAGGACACCAAAGACGAATACGAGCGCCGCTTGAACCGGACGCAGTGGTTTTTCTTGGGCTCAGTCGTGTTTTTGTTGGTCAGTGCACTACCCGTAGCCGCGCAGCTCATTCCAGGTCCTTGGCAACAGTATTTCTTGCCTGTTGCAAACAATGCCGCTTCTGGGTCAGGTCCTTGGCTCTCCGCGTTTGGAAAGCTCATCCTCGTTTTGCCAGGCACATGGGCAACGGCTTTTTTTGCCGCCAATTATGCGGAACTGTTCCATTTGTCTCGAGAGTACGCGCACAAGGCGGCACTCGCTAAAGCCATCGATGGCTTCCAACGCGAGGCACCAGAGTACCGGCAAGAAATAGTGGGCAGTGTATTCATGGAAATTCAAGACAACCCTGGCTCACGCAAGGCGCCTCCACCTGCGACGCCACAGAACCCAGTCACCAAGAAATTTCTTGAGACAGTTTTGGAAGCCATAAAGGCGGTCAAGAAATGACCATGCCCGAACGTCCACGCATCAATGGTCGAGCCCCGTGGAAAATCAAACAAAACAAAACCCCTGACGAGCTCAAGCGGCAAGTCACTGCGACGTCATGAGCACGCTCCTGGAAAGCACAGCCGCCTTCTCACACTGCCGAACCTACCGGTACAGCCTCTGGCGTCGCTGGGGTATGCCTGAGCAGGGTTATGCCATGTTCATCGGCTTGAACCCCAGCAAAGCGGACGAGGTGGAGGACGACCCCACAGTCCGGCGGTGCATCCAGTACGCCAAGGACTGGGGCTACGGTGCCCTGTGCATGACGAACCTCTTTGCCTTTAGGGCCACCGACCCAGCGGTGATGAAGGCCCACGCAGAGCCCATTGGACCGGGCACAGACGCCGCGCTGGTTGAGTTGGCAAAAAACGCCGGCGTAGTCGTTGCGGCCTGGGGCAATCACGGCAGCCACGGTGCGCGAGACAGACAAGTCATTGCCTTGCTGCCCAATTTGCACTGTCTCAAAGTGACCAAGGCGAGCCAACCCAGCCATCCGTTGTATCTGCGGAAGTCGCTCACGCCGACGCGATACGACCTTTCGAAACGTGAAGCTATCCCAAGGAACGCGTAATGAAGCTGAAAACAATTGCAGGCGTACTGGCGCTGACTACCGCCGTGGTGGGGGGCCACTGGTACTACTCGCCGCACCTAGCGCTGAAATCCATGCAGGCTGCTGCGCAGCAGAAGGATGCTGACAAGTTCAATCAGCACGTGGACTATCCAAAGCTTCGGGAAAGCTTTAAGGGCCAGATGTCCGCCATCATGGCTGAGCAGCTAGGAAAGTCCGGAGGCAGCGGAGCCGAAGCCTTGGGGGCCATGCTGGGCGGGGCCATGGTCAATCAGTTTGTTGACGCCTTCGTTCGCCCCGAAATAGTGATGAAGGCGATGCAGAGCGGGGAGTTCTCTCCTAAAGCATCAGGCGAGAGCACATCTAAACCCCAAGACGAAAAGCCCAGTTGGACCATCGAGCGCAAAGGCACAGACAAGCTTATCGCCTACGCACGAGACCCCAAGGCTCCCGACAACACAAAAGCGGTAGGTGTTGTGTTTGAGCGCTATGGCTTTGCCGACTGGAAGCTCACTGAAATCCGACTTCCTGCTGGGGGACGGTAAGGCTAAAGCCCGCGCCTACAAATACAAATACAACGGGAGACCCCTTGGCCTACAAAAGAAAGTATCGCGGACACAGCCGCTCAGGTAGCAACTTGGGTTCGACAGTGAGCGACATGGGTGCCATTGCCAACAAGTTCGGCCCCAAGGGTGCCTTGATTGCCGGCGTCATCGGATTTGTCATCCTCTACTTCTTGATTCCTGCGGCTCTGGAGGCCTGGCTGGAATACAACAAAGCCAAGCTGTCGGGGCCTACAGCCCCCGCCATGGGACAAGTGCTCGACAAAATTTTCAACACCCGATTCATTCGCGTCTCCGAGTGGGCTGGCATCGCAGCATTGCTCCTGTGCACGGCTATTGCCCTCTGGAAGGCAGTCACTCACGAATCGGTGAGCTACCAGGGTCAAAAGGACGCCAGCTTCTTTGCGAAGCTCTTTGCTCGCTTTTTGGATTGAGCCATGCCAACACTGTCCAACGTACACACCGAAAAAGTCTTCGAAGACGAGCTCTGCGCCCAGATGACCGCCTCTGGCTGGCGCGTGCTCACGCATCTGAAGAATGCCACGTCCTACGACCGGGCCCAGGCCATCTTTGCCGAGGACCTGCTTGCTTATGTACAGGAGACCCAGCCGACCGAATGGGCCAAGTTCAAGAAGTGGCATAACGGCCAGTCGGAGGCGATGTTCGTCAAGCGGGTGGCAAAGCAGCTGGACACCCACGGCACGCTGCACCTGCTGCGGCACGGCTTCAAGGACGTGGACGCCAAGTTCAGCCTGTGCCAATTCAAGCCTGCGCACGACAAGAATCCGACGCTGGTCGAGCTCTACAAGAAGAACCGTCTGACCGTCATCCGGCAGCTGCACTACTCGCTCAACAACGAGAAGAGCATCGACCTCGTCCTGTTCGTCAACGGGCTTCCTGTTGCCACTGCCGAACTCAAGACCGACCTGACGCAGGGCATCTCGGATGCCATTACTCAGTACAAGAAAGACCGACTACCCAAGGACCCCGTCACAAAGGAAGTCGAGGCTCTGCTGCAGTTCAAGACCCGTGCCCTGGTCCACTTCGCCGTGTCCACGGATGTGGTCTACATGGCTACCAAACTGGCGGGCGACGAAACCTACTTCCTCCCGTTCAACATCGGCAAGCCCGACGGCGTGGACCTGCTGAGCTGCGGCGCAGGCAATCCCCCCGCCCCAGCCGGCAAAGGCTACCCCACTTACTACCTGTGGGAGTTCGTCTGGCAACCAGACACCTGGCTGGAGGTCCTGGGCGACTTCATGCACCTGGAGAGCAAAGAGGTTGAGCAGGCAGGCAAGAAGGTCATCAAGGAATCGCTCATATTCCCGCGCTTCCATCAAATGGTCGCGGTCAAGGAGCTCATCAAATACGCCGCCGTCGAAGGGCCAGGCCAGACCTACCTCATCCAGCACTCAGCAGGCTCAGGCAAATCCAACAGCATTGCTTGGACGGCGCACCGCCTGTCCAACCTGCACGACGCCCAGGGCGAGAAGGTTTTCGACACGGTCATCGTGGTGACCGACCGCCGAGTGCTGGACTCGCAACTGCAAGCCACCATCAGCCAGTTCGAGCACAAGAAGGGTGTCGTTCAAGCCATCAGCGAGAACTCGGCCCAGCTGGCCAAGGCGCTGAACGACAGCACGCCCGTCGTGGTGACCACTCTACAGAAGTTCGGCTTCATCCTGCAGACCGTGGGCGACCTGGGCAAGAAGCGCTTCGCGCTCATCATCGACGAGGCGCACTCCAGCCAGTCCGGCGCGGCAGCTCGCAAGCTCCGGCAGGCCCTGACCAAGGGCAAACCAAAGGCCGTGGAAATCATCGAGGGTGAGACCGTGGAGGTCGAGGGCGACGTCCAGATTGACCCGGAAGACATCACCGCCGAAGACATTATCAACGACGTCATCCAGTCCCGCCAACGCCCGGACAACGTCAGCTACTTCGCGTTCACAGCGACGCCGAAGAACAAGACATTGGAGCTCTTCGGCCGCAAGGGCCCCGAGGGCTTGCCCATTCCCTTCCACGTCTACTCGATGCGCCAAGCCATCGAGGAAGGCTTCATCCTGGACGTGCTCAAGCACTACACCAGCTACGCCGCGTTCTACCAACTGTCTGCGCTGGCGAACGACAAGCTGCTGCCCCAGAAGAAGGCCAAGCAGGCGCTGGCCCAGTTCGCCAAGCTCCACGCACACAACATCGCGCAGAAGGTTGTCGTCATCGTTGAGCACTTCCGTGAGCACGTCGCAAAGAAAATCGGCGGCAAGGCCAAGGCCATGCTGGTCACCGACAGCCGCAAGGCTGCAGTGCGCTACAAGCTGGCCATCGACAAGTACATCAAGGCACAGGGCTACAAGGACCTGCGCACGCTCGTGGCCTTCTCTGGCTCGGTGGTTGACCCAGACTCCGGCTCTGACGAGTTCACCGAAGTCTCGATGAACGCCGAGGTGAAGGGCCAGGAGCCTGCCGAAGCCTTCAAGAAGGACGAGTACCGCATCCTGTTGGTCGCCAACAAGTACCAGGTGGGCTTTGACCAACCTCTGCTGCACACCATGTATGTCGACAAGCGATTGTCAGGCGTGCTGGCGGTGCAAACCCTGTCGCGCCTGAACCGCACGGCGCCCGGCAAGGAGGACACCTTCGTTCTGGACTTCGTCAACAAGCCCGACGAAATCCTCGACAGCTTCATGCCGTACTACCGCACGGCTGCGCTAGAGGATGTGACCGACCCGAACGTCGTACACGAGCTGATGACCAAACTCAACAAGGTCGGCGTGTACTTCTGGGCCGAGGTCGAGCAGTTTGCTGAGGCGTTCTTCAACCCGAAGGTGAAGACCCAGGCTGCCCTGCACGGCGTCCTGAAGCCTGCCGCTGACAGGTTCGCGGAACTGGAAGAAGACGCCCAACAACTGTTCCGCAAGGACCTGGGCTCCTTCCTGCGCCTGTACGAATTCCTGTCGCAAATCATCCCGTACAACGACCCGGAGCTGGAGAAGCTCTTCGTGTTCGGCAAGAACCTGATGCCGCGGCTGGCGGAGCATGGCCGTAAGGAAGCTCTGGCCCTAGACTCCGATGTCCAACTGACTCACTACCGCCTGCAGAAGATGGGCGAGCGAACCCTCGACCTGGAGTCTGGCGACGTCGTCAAGCTTCCAGGCATCAAGGAGGCGGGCACAGGCACTGGCGGGGAGGATGAGAAGAAAGAGCTTCGGGAAATCATCAAGCGCATGAACGACCTGTTTGCTGGCGACATCACAGACGCGGACTTCCTGGGTGTCGTCACCAATTGGCAAGGGCGTCTGATGACCAACGAGGGCCTTGCCTCTCAAGCCAAGAACAACTCCGAAGACCAGTTCGCCATGGGTGGGTTCAAGGACGCCTTCATGGACGTGGTCATCGACGCGCAGGACGCCCAAAACTCCATCGCAGACCAAATGCTCAAAGACCCCCGTATTTTTGGTGTGGTGCAGAACATGCTGGCCAAGATGGTGTGGAAGGGCTTCAATCGAAGCCAGGGGATGCAGAAATGGTGAAGTTGTTTTTCTCGTACAGCCATAAAGATGAGGCGCTCCGTGACCAGCTGGAAACTCACTTGGCGATGCTCAAAAACCAAGGACTCATCGAGTCATGGCATGACCGCCGTATCGTCGTCGGCTCAGATTTGGATGACTCCATTCAAGGAAGCCTCGAAGCTGCAGACGTTGTACTTCTGCTGGTGAGTTCGGACTTCTTGGCATCTACCTACTGCTACTCCAAGGAAATGGCCAGAGCCATGGAGAAGCACCAGGCAGGAGAGGCGCGCGTCATTCCCGTCATCCTCAGGCACTGCGACTGGCATGCGGCCCCCTTTGGAGGACTCCTTGCTGCGCCCAAAGACGGCAAGGCGATTACCAGTTGGCCCGATATTGACGAAGCACTTGCGGATGTAGCGAGGCAAGTACGACGAGTTGTCGAAGAAAAATCCGCACTGTCGAACAAGCAACCGCCGCAGTTAGGTCGTGCAACCCAAACCACATTGCAGGCCCCTCCAGCGTCAGCAACCATGCCCTCAACGGGTCCTCGCTCAAGCAACCTGCGTCTTGCCAAAGAATTCACTCAAAAAGACAAGGACGACTTCTTGAGAGGCGCGTTCGATTTTTTGGCGCGCTTCTTCGAGGGCTCTCTGCAGGCAATTGCTGAGCGAAACCCCGGGTCATCCTTTTCCTTTGAACGTATCGACTCACGACGATTTGCCGCGACGCTCTACAAAGACGGGGATGCAGTGGCTCAGGGTTCCGCACGACTGGACTCAATGGGTGGCCGCGGAAGCACTTGCATCGCGTACTCTCACGATGCGCAAGCCAGAGAGGGCAGCTCAAACGAGATGCTGCACATCGAGGCAACTGACCAATCACTCTATTTAAAGCCGCTGGGTTTCTCTTGGAGCGGCAACAACTCAGAGAAATCGCACCTGTCGCATGAGGGTGGAGCCGAGTATTTGTGGGGGCTGTTCATCCGGCAGGCACAGTAGTCGACGCGTAGAACGCCCAAAACTCCATCGCAGACCAAATCCTCAAGGACCTGCGTATTTTTGGAGTCGTATCTAGGAGAAGAAATGACAACGCAAACGATGGATACAGTCTACTTGGATGGCTCCGAGTATTGGACCTCTGCAGAGCCGCTCGGGCGCCTTCCTGGGCTCCCGGTATTCATGGCGTTCTCAACAGCAAACCAAAGAGGGTATGACGCCACTTGGTCGATAGTTGCCGACAAGCTCTTTCTAGTCGCGCTGGCCGGGACAACTTACAACCCAAGCGAACGAGGCCTGGCGATGGTCTTCCCGGGATGTTCCGCTCCGGTTTTTGCGGACTGGTTCTGCGGAACCATGGATATTCAGAATGGCCGTATCGTAAAGCCGACCGATTTCAACCCCTTGTTCGAGAATCAGGTCACGCTCACGTTCAGCAGTGGCCGGGTCATCTCCCAAGAGAGTTTGCAGCGAAAGTATGTACCAGGAGCGCTTCTGGACCCTATGCTTTTCAGGCCAATTTCGGAGATTTATGAGCTCACTGAGCCGGTCATTGCCTTGCTTCTCGCGGCCGGCGTCCATCGATTGGGTGACCTGGTGCAGATGTCGCCCACTGCTCTCATGCGAATCCGAGGCTTCGACGTCTTAGCGATGGAGCGCATTGAGGAAGGATTAATAATTTTCGGCCTCAAGGTAGGCATGTCGCTGCCAGGTTGGTCGGCAGGCGTGTGACGCGGTCCGGGGCAACCGATACGGAAGTCGAAGCCTTGATGCCAGGGTTCGCTCGACCTACATAGCGATTTCCAAGCATTTACCGCTTCCAGAAACCATTGGATACATGTATGGTGGAGCTCTATACAACCGGGAAGACCAGCCATGTCCGAGGGAAAAAACGTCTCCGTCAGTTTTCGCGTGTCCCCGCGCTTCAAAGCGTTGCTGGAAGCTGCTGCGGCTCGGGAGCGGCGCTCTCAAACCAACATGCTTGAGATGCTGCTGTTCCAGTATTGCGATGAGCATGGCATCGAGGTCCCTGAACTCAAGACTGTCAACGAAACGCCGGTGGAAGGGCCGACTAAGTGAACTTGCAATCCATTCTCGCCACAGTGCCAACACCCGTCCTGGCCACGGGAGCCGTGTTGGCATTCCTCATCTTGGTCTTCCTGACAGTCTTTCTCGTACCCGGAGTACTCCACTGGAATCGGCTGAGGTCCATTCAGAAAGACATTCGACGTTTTGAATCCAAGAACTCCGCGCCGGAGTTCAAGAAGGTCTTTGCGCGAGACCGGCGCTTGGCTCATCTCTGGAAAGAGTATCAAGACTCCCTGCATATTCAGCGCGAGGACCGCGACGGTCAGCTTGCTGTAGTTGCAATCCGCGCAACAGCTCCTGCAGAGCTGTATTTCAACAGCCAGTTTGTAGTCGACAGCCGGCTTCGCACGGAGTTCTTCAAGCACCTCCCAGGGCTCTTCACTGGCATCGGCATCATCGGCACATTCAGCGGGCTCATTGAAGGTCTGCGCCAGTTCCAAGTCAGCGAGAACGCTGCCACCGTACGAGATAGTCTGCAGTCCCTTATGCACCTCGTGGGGGAAGCATTCCTTGTCTCTGCAGCCGCCATTGCCGCAGCAATGGTCGTGACGTTCATTGAAAAGCTGCTCCTAGCCTCCCTCTATCGTCGTACGGAAGAAATCGCCCATGACATCGATGCGCGATTCGACTCCGGAGCTGGCGAGGAATACCTATCGCGCCTAGTACGCGCATCGGAGGACTCCGCTAGCCAGTCCAAGATTCTCAAGGACGCCTTGGTCAAGGAACTGGGCGAACTGCTGCGAGAGCTGACGTCCGCTCAAATCACGGCATCAAAGGACGCCCAGTTGCAGCTGGTCGACCGCCTGACCCAGACCTCGAAAGAGCAAGTCGATGCGTCCAGGGAAGACAACAAGGCACTAGGCGCCACTATTGCCGATAGCATTCAACAGAGTCTCCAAGGCCCTCTGCAAGACATCGCCAGCACCGTCAAGTCCGCGAGCGGCGACCAAAGCGCGACGGCTGCCCGCATGCTTCAAGATGTCATGGCGAGCTTCAGCCAGCGCTTGAATGACCTGTTCGGCGGGCAGATTAGCGGTCTGAGTGACCTCAACCAGCAGACAGCTAAGAGCATCCAGGATGCGGTCGGAACACTGCAGACCCTCGTAGCCAACATTGAGGAATCAAGTCGCCGCTCCACGGACACCATGGCCGAGCGAATGGCCCAAGCCATTGAAAAGATGGAGGCCCGGCAAGAAGCGATGAACGCCCAGTCAGCTGCATTCATCGAGCAGATTCGGCAACTCGTTGCATCGTCACAGTCAGAGACGAACACCAAGCTTCAGGCCACGCTTGAAACCATCGGGACTCAAGTGTCGGGCATGCTGGCCACCTTGAACGACTCTCAGGCTGCGGTGTTCGAAAGCAATCGCGCTCGTGAGCAAGTTATGGCGGACCGCACAACCAGTGCCGTCAACAGCATGTCTGAGTCGGTAGAGGCCGCCATCAAGGAAATCAGCGTGGCCTCTGCGCAGATGGCACAGAACGTCGCGGTCCTCACACAGACCACTAGCACCTCGGTCGAAAAGATGAATGCCGGCGCTGAGCAGCTAGGGGCTGCCTCCCGAAACTTCGCTGCGGCAGGCGAGCGTGTCACAGGCGTGCTTGGACAAGCAGCGAGCGTCACAGCCAAACTGGCGGAAACATCCGGTGCGCTTACCGCCGGTGCCTCCTCTTTACAAGACCTCTTGCGTGACTATCGCGTCCAACGAGACGCCGTGGGTCAGTTGGTCGCTGAGCTGCGGGCAACCGTCGAGCTTGCCAGGAAAGAAGCGTCTCTCACAACCGACATACTCGCGCGCATTGAGAATTCGGCGACCCGTCTGGGAACTGCTCAGAAGCAGGCCGACGAGTACTTGGAAGGTGTAAGCAAGGTGCTCGGCGAGGCACACATGACTTTCGCAACAGAAGTAAGGCGCACCCTGGAGAAAGCCAACACGGAGTTCCATAACAAGCTCGGTGCGGCTGTTGGCCTTCTGTCCTCCGGAGTGCAGGAGCTAGAGGTGACGCTTGCCTCCATGGGCAACATTAAACCGGCGCGGGTGTAAGCCATGGTAGGGGCCAAGCTTGTCATCAAACGTGGTGGCCGGGATGAGGCGGAGAAACCGTTTTGGATTTCCTTCGCAGACCTCATGACAGCTCTGATGGTCTTGTTCCTCGTGGTGATGGGCGTTGCGCTGCTCGCCGTGACGAAGAACGTGACGGAACGCGAGAAGGCGGAAGAACAGCACCGCAAGGACATAGAGCGCATCCTCGAACGGTTCACGGAAGCCGCGAAACGCTATGACGGTATCAAGGTCGACAAGGAGCGTCGTGTTATCGACTTCGGCGACCGAGCCCGGTTTGCATTCGGCAAATCCTCGCTGACCTCCGACCAGGAGAGCGTCCTGAGGCAATTTGTGCCGGAAATCCTCACCTTGGCCAATGAAGACCTGGGCAAACGCGTTCTCAAGCGTGTGGTCGTTGAGGGGTACACGGACAAAACAGGCTCCTATCTGAGCAACTTGAATCTCAGCCTGCAGCGCAGCCAACGGGTCCTGTGCACGATGTTTGCGACCAGCGGCACCAACGTTCTCTCAGCCCCGCAGAAGGAGGATGTCCGAAGCCTCTTTCTCGTCGGCGGCTACTCCTTCAATGCCGCCAAGGAAACTGACGAAGAAAGCCGCCGAGTAGAAATGCGGATGGAGTTCTTGGGCATCAACGAGCACCGGGCACCAGCGCCGGTCGAGTCCGGGAACTTTGGAGAGTGCGCACTGCGATGAGCCCACTCGACCATCTGGCTTCGCTGTTACGGAGTGGAACCGAAGAAGGCTCACGTGCGCTGGCGGTTTCCTATGAAATCGACACCGTGCTGGCGAGCATACGAGAACGCACCAAGGGACCAGCTCGACTGAATCTGTCTGAGGACCAGCAACTTGATGCTGTGCGTAAGTTCTGGCAAAGCCAGGAAATCGCATCGTTTCGGGACGCCTACTTGCTGTCCTGGGGGCTATGCCTACCTTACAAGCCGAATGGCCCCTGTGTCCTCGAGGACCGCCCTCGGCTAGAGGCTGTGCTGGATGGTGTCGATAGCTGGTCCGAACGTCCGAGCGCATTCCGTCGCTGTTATCAGGGGTTGGCGAAGAGCTACTTCACTTACGACGCGTTCGGTGACAACGCTCCCGCGACCACCCGCAACAACTGGAAGCTGCTACGCGAATATTTGTACGACAAGAACAGCCTCATCAAGGACAAGCAAGTCAATCCCGACTGGGTGGATACAGCTATCGGCAACAGGCAACTGTTCGGGGAGAGCCCCTGCGCCCCTTACGTCGAGGAGCTGCTACGCGGCGACGCCAGCGCAATTGACCATCTTTGCGAAGAGCTAGGAATTGCCAAGGCCTCATGGTTCTTGCGCGAACTCATCCTCGCCCAAATCCGCGGAGCAACTCAACTCAGCGATAGCCAGTTCAAGGGGCTATTGCCCCGGATGCTGGAACTCCTTGCAACCAACGATGTGCTACGAGACCGTGGCTTGGTCATGCTGCTTGATAGATACGTGAAGGTTCCAGGCATGCATCTGCAGCAAAACCTACGTGATTGGTCAGTGCTGTGGTGGGGAAATCCGTGGCTCCCCTCCAATGAAACCCGTTGGGGCGGAGTCGTACCCGAGGCCCGGTCGATGGTCTCCGACTGGCTCAAGCTGGAGTTCATCGAGACCTTCTTTACCAAGCTGGCGGAAGACGGACTGGGTGACCGCCGTCGCATGGAGTTTTGGAAACGCTACGTCAAAGCCATTGACCATATTGACTTCGCACTTGGGTCGACAGCGCGTAATGCTCATGACCGCGACTTCGTCGCGCTGCGCAAGAAGATGACTGGTCTCATTTGCCATCTCGATGCCTCCGGGAGCAACAACGCCTTCATCATGAGGATGGGCGACTTGGTAGCCGTCGAGTTCAGCGGCATGGGTAACGCGCTGTACGGCTATGACGCGCGCAAGACCGTCCCCTTCAACACGGGGGAGCCTTTACGCCTCCCCCAGTACGACCATAACTCGCTCAAGCAAAAGACCCGCAGCATTCTGAGGCTCCGCCACCAGGATGGCATCAACGGCTGGTCCAAGTGGGAACACATGTTCGAAGCAAAGTTGCGTGAGGAATTTGGTATCAAGCCCGAGGCGGTCGCAACGCGAGTTGCCGGCTCCTCTCCAGAACCTCTTCCAGCGCGAACCCTTGGAAACATTCCGCTGACCCATGAGCAACTTGCGGCTAAAGGTACCGCAGCGGAGGTTCCACGGTACTACAACCGGTTTGCATTGAACAAGCTGGCCAGTCGACTTGACTTGCGCATCGAAGACAGAACGCCCAAGGGTGGAAGTCTCTGGGTACTCACAGATGACTCCAACCGCGAAGTCGCCGGAATTCTGTCCACGTGGGGTTTCCAACACAAGGCTGGCAAGGGCTGGTGGAAATAAGAAAACACATGTTCCAGTTATTCAAGAAGAACAAACCCACCACCTCCGAATGGGTACGACGCTGGTCCCCGACTGGCTTGGTCATAGCGAGTGCTCGCGGACATGGCGGTGGCGTGCTTCTGGAAAACCCGATGGTTGGCGGGTTTCTCACTCAGCTGGTAGATGATGGCCTCGCGGTAGAGACTGAAGATGGTTTCGTTCTGAGTTGGGACGCGGTGTACACGGCCATGGGGGATAGCGCCTACGCTTCGCTTCCCGAAGTCCTGTCGATGCCTCCTTTCACGCATGCACGGCCGGTACTCCAAAGCAGCAACTCTTTGACCGACGGAAACTTTTCCATTGCTCTCGCGGGTTGGCGAGACCGTGATGGAGCGCCCCAGGACTGGGAGCTCACGGGTCCGCTGATGTCGCGCGAGGACGGCTCGGAATTGATGCAACCCAAGCAGTGGGAGCTCTTCAAAGCGGTTGTTGCGTTTGCTCGACGCCCCGCCTCAGAGCGCACCGATATCGCACATCGCCAAGCTTGGGGCAGCATCCGAAAGCTCGCACTTCAAGCAGGTGCACAGCTCGACGATTTTCTTTATCGGTCAGTAGTGCTGACCCCAGAAAAGCTGGAGATAGGGCTGCGGCGTTCTGATGTGGTCGACGATGACCATGTGGTGGAGATAGAGCCTGGATTTGAGGGTGCACCACCCGATTGGCTGGACGCATTTGACCGCAGCAAAGAGGTTCGAGACCGCTATGACATCGTCACGCCGGAAGGAATCATCCAAGTTCTGGTGACGCCCAAGGTCCGAACGGTTCTACAGGAAATAAAGCGGCTACCTGGCCGGCGAGTCGCGGGCAGCAGGGCCCAGGCCTTCTTGGTCAACCCCTACGCAACCTTAGGCGATGACGCGGTCGACGTCATTGTCGAGTCTCAGTTCGAGAAGGCTCGCGAAGTCGCAGGGCTCGCATATGAACGATTTACTCCCGTGTTTGAACGTGACGCCTCGGGATACCCTCTGCGGGTCGGATTGCTCATCGAAACGGCCAACGCCAGCGGTCCTGCTACCTCGCAGACGGAATGGTTAGACGATGCCGAGCTTGAAGTGTTCGTTCGAACGCTCCATACCGCACTCGCCCGCGCCTACCAACTCGTCGCCTGGCACGGATACGACTTTGAAGTGCAGGGAGACACACAGCGTCATCTCGATGAGCTGCAGCAAGCGCTTGCCCAACGAAGCGCTCCGCCCACACTGGTTTCGTATGCCCAGGTTCATGACCTTAGTGGCTACAGCTCCCGTGTAGAAGGCATCGGCGTCGAGAAGCCGTACTACTCACCCTACATCACGAAAAAGGACGAAGGGGAAGGATGGTTCCCGGAGAACGTTCTACCCGTGGTTGTCTACCAACCGGCAGACGGCGGAGAGCCAGTCGCTGTTCCAACCAACAAAGCAGCCGTGGAGCAGTTGGAGAAAGCGATAACTGCAGCCCAGCAAGACGGTTCGGCAACCGTAAAAACGTCTTGGTTACCCCAGGACATCTCCCTGGATGAGGCCGCAAACATCGTCGAAACGTTCAAGACAGTATTTAAAGACCTCGAAGACAGGACATTCGACCCTACTACCCGGCCCAAACGGCCATCAGTAGGTCCGAAAAAACAACTCGTACTGCGCGCCAACATTCAGGCTCTTGAGTATGAGGAACTCAGGCGCGACGCGCTGGAGTCTGTTCCGTCCGAGCCCAAATTGCCGAAGGCTATTCGCCCAGAATACCCGCTGATGAAACATCAGCGAGATGGCCTGGCATGGATGCAGCATCTGTTCAGCCTTCAGACCGATTACCAGGTCCGAGGTGCTGTTCTTGCGGATGACATGGGTCTGGGTAAGACTTTTCAGTTGCTCGCATTGATGGCTTACCTCATTGAGAGAGACCCCTCCATTGAGCCTATGCTCGTAGTAGCGCCAGTATCCCTGCTCGAAAACTGGGCCGAGGAAGCCCGCAAGTTTTTCCTGGAAGGCTCACTTCCGCTGCTGACAGCCTACGGAGAGGCCCTTGCACCTCTGCGGGTGCCGCGTGCCCAGGTGGAGCAGCGCCTGCAAACCGACGATGGACTGGTGAAGTTCCTGCGGCCAAACTGGGTCGGTAACGCCAAGGTTGTCCTGACCACCTACGAAACCCTACGAGACCTCGAGTTTTCGTTCGCAGCGCAGAAGTGGTCGCTGATGGTTTGCGATGAAGCACAGCGCATCAAGAACCCGGCGGCGATGGTGACCCGAGCAGCGAAGAAGCAGAACGTGGCCTTCAAGATTGCTTGTACGGGTACTCCCGTTGAGAACACCCTTGCTGACATGTGGTGCCTCTTTGACTTTGTTCAGCCCGGCCTTCTCGGTGCGCTCAACGACTTCGGGCAACGCTACCGCAAGCCAATCGAGGCAAAGACGGATGAAGAAAAGGCCCGCGTTGAGGAACTCCGGACTCGCATTGCTCCGCAGATTCTGCGGCGGATGAAAGCGGACGTAGCAACTGAACTGCCCAAGAAGATTGTTGTCGAGGACTGCCGCAAGCTATCGCTGTCCAGCACGCAGCGCAACCTGTACGCCAAAGCCATCGACAGTTTCAAGAAACGTGGAGACCCGGACCACCCCACGCCGTTCAAAAACCATCTCGGGTTGCTGCACTACCTGCGCCTTGTCTGCACCGACCCGCGGCCGCACGGTTTGAATGTCTTCAAGCCAGAGCCGACCAAACAGTACCGAGAAAAGGCGCCCAAGCTGGATTGGTTATTGACCCAACTGCGCCAGATACAGAAAAAGCAGGAAAAGGCTATCGTATTCTGTGAGTTCCGGGAAATACAGCGGCTCCTGCAACACTACATCGAGGCTGAGTTCCAACTCAAGCCTGACATCATCAACGGCGACACGAGCGCGTCAGCCAGCCACACCTCCAGCCGACAAAAGCGCATCAAGGCCTTCCAAGAAGCGCCCGGCTTCGGTGTTCTCGTCCTTTCTCCAGTGGCAGTCGGTTTTGGTGTGAACATCCAGGCAGCGAATCACGTGGTCCACTACACCCGGACCTGGAACCCTGCCAAGGAGGACCAAGCCACCGACCGGGCATATCGCATCGGGCAGAAGAAGGACGTTTATGTCTACTACCCCGTCGTCTGGGCTGAAGACTTCACGACTTTCGATGTGAAACTGGACCGGCTACTGACGTACAAACGTGGTCTAGCCGAAGACATGCTCAACGGCTCCGGCGATGTGAACCCTGGCGACTTCAACATTGCTGAAGTCGTCCCTGCAGCGGATAGCTTGGACATTGATGAGCGCGTCACCCTCGACACAGCACTGCGCATGAGCTGGCAGCACTTCGAGTGCCTTGCTGGAGTTTTGTGGACAAAGCAAGGGTACGACTGCTATCGCACCCCGGGCACTGCAGACAACGGCGTCGATGTCGTGGCATTGGCTGCATCGAAGGGCCAGTTGATTCAGGCAAAAACCAGCGGAACCCACGGTGCCGCACTGAACTGGGATGCGGTGAAAGAGGTGGTCACCGGGGAAGCGTTCTACAGGCGGCGACATCCAATGGTTGACTTTGACAAGGTGTGCATCACCAACCAGTTCTTCAACCGACAAGCCCACGAGAATGCCAAACTCAACTCCGTTGAACTACTTGACCAAACTCATCTGGCAGAGCTTTTGGGGCGTCACTCAGTGACGATGTTGGAAGTCGAGCGAATGTTGTATTCGGAGTGGCAAGATATCTCGACAGTAGATGGCTAGATGCCAATTCATAACCCGCTTTCCCCTCGTGAGGGCGGTCTATCCCGGCCACGTGACGGACGTGCGTTCGTGCTTTTCTACGCTGCGGAAAGGTGGTCATGAGCACTAAAGTTACCCTCAAATCACGGCTTCGAGTCGATGGTCAACCCGGCTTTCACCTATATGACGACGTGCTGACCGAAATGGCTTACGAACTCGCCGAGGAAGGTGGCTCTACCCCTGCCCCTCCGGTCTATTTAACCCTGGAAGGTGTCGAAGTCGAGTTGCAAACTTTGCCTTCGGGCGGCGCCGCGGTGACACTGACCATCCCTCGCAACATTGCGCGTGAGCTGGGCCTGGTGCCCTCTGTAAACCGGGAGCTGGAGTAAATTCCTCCGTGCTGTGTCACGTTAGCGAGTTCAGCAGCCGCAAGACTCGCGGGTTCGCTTCTCCAAGCCCGACACCAGCTCTATCCAGCAAAGGGACCCCTAAGCGCTCAGCCGCCCACGCCGCAACAGCGGCGGACCGGGATACCCCGGCGGAGCAATGGACAACCAAGTCGACTTCGTCAGCACAGTCATGAAGGCGGTCCACGAACTCCTGGACAGCGTGTGCATGCGATAACGCCGGAGCAAAGTTGTCTGGGATTTCGCAATACTGGCGGTGCTGTTGGTTAGATGGTTCCTCTGCCCAAGACCCTGGAGCACAAAGGGCGTGCTCTTCGCAGACGTCCAGCATATCCAGCGGCAGCACTTCCCTAAATCCGGCGAAAGTCGGCAGGCCTCGAACCGTTGAGGAGTCCCGGATGGAAATGACCGCAGCATCCGCGCAGGGCATGAGCAATTTGAAGGCTTTCAGAGACATGAACTCAACTGACCTCAACATGATTACGGATGGATGTTGGCTAGTCTAGATTTTGCGCTCTTCGCAGGGCTATTCATTCATGCTCGCATGTCTGAGTAGCGCAGGCGCAGACATGTCATTGCCAAATTGCTGCCGACAACCCGGCGCTTGCACTGCTTCGACGAAGTACCACCGAAATAGGAATAGACCAGCACTCAGGGGACCGCGGTGCAAGGCTGCGCCTGAAGTTCGACGGCCCCATCGCTAACACCCCCCTCAAGGACACTCAGATGAAGCAGAAGAGCTTTGCCGCGAGCACCTGCGCAATGCCTGCGCCAATGCATTGGACATCGCGCCACTGAATTGACGGCCACAGGCGAGCGACCATGCTCGCCTACCGCAAGGCCCCGCTGTCATTCCGCGTTCTCAGCCCCCCGCTTATGAGGCAGACGAACGACTTTCGCTTCCCTGTTCTCAAAGGCCGCCAATCTGGCGGCAAGACTGGCTTTCTCGCGCCGCAGTTGTGCGTTCTCCGCCAGCGCGGCTTCGAGCTCAGACTTGCTCTGCTGGAGCGCGAGCTTGGTGTCACGCGTGTCCTGCAACACCGTCCTCCACTTGCCTCTCAAGTCCGCGTAGCGTTGCGAGAGTGACCTGGCTTTGCTGGTTGCGTTTTCTTCCTCGCCAGGCGCCTTCGCCTCCCTGTCGTCAGCGCTGCCGACCCCGTTCAGGCGCTTGACCCAGCTGTCAACCTCTCCACCAAGGTCTTTGAGCTTCGGAGTGTAGAACGACCTCGGGTTGATGCCAGCACGCTCGGCGACCTGCTTCTTGGTAAGGCCCCGTTGGAAAAGCTCCTGCAAACCGCCAGCCGCCAACACTTCCGCTTCTAAGGCCAGCATCGCTGAGCGCACCTGTTCCTCGGCCTTCCTTGTCCGCGAGTCACCACTGACGCGTCCAGCTTTTCTGGCGATTTCGCCGCGCTTCGAACCAGCGCTCAGCTTGGTGGCAGTCGGCGACTTTGCATCCCGTGCCTTGAGTGCGCCCTTTCCCTCCCCAGTCATACCGAGACCTCTTCGCCCTCATCGAAAGCGAGCATCTCTCGGACTGCCGGAACGGCCTTCCACGTGTCACGCAGGTCAGCAAACCGCGGCAGATGAATCTTCAACTGGGCAACCCAGGACGTCTGCACCAAGTCGTCACCGGTCGACTTAGCCTTCTCAAAGCCGTCGATGCAGCGCTGAATGCTGTTATTCACGTCTTCCCGCAGAAAAGGCTCCTCTAAGCGATGGCAGCAGTGACTCTGGCAACGAGAGGGGTCAGGCTCGCCTTTGCTGCGGTTACATGGACCTGCTTCAGTGAGCGGGAACTTAGTGCAGACTACGCCAGGACGCACTATCACCCAACTCTTCCCCCCGAGCGTCTGAATTTGTACGAAGTCTTCCACCGTTTCTGCATCCCAGTCCTTGCCCTGCCGATGCCGCTCTGCACGATAGTCCTGCAACGAAGCTGCGAGCACCTCCGCGTGCGGGCCACCCAACCCACCGAACAGCGACTGGTCCAATGCCTCCTCTTGAGCAAGAATAGCCATAACTGCATCTCTAGCTTTAGCCACACGGATTTCGCGCTCAACTCGCTCAATATCGCTTTGAAGGTCCTTGTCGGTGAGAATGTAGTGCAGCGTCATCTCGATGTTTTTATGTCCAAACACATCCATTAAGACCTTTGGGGCATCTGACATGGCCAACGCCGTCAGGCGCGCAATGGTCTTCCGAAAGCGATGCACGCGGACACCTTGTCCACCCGGCTTCTTGGTCATTCCCAGGGCGTCTGCAAACCACTGGAGCGCATAGGAAGCGTGCAGGAGTGGTTTTCTGCAGTCCGCCTTACCGGTGCCCATCTCTGCCCACAGATGATTTCCAGTCTTGACGAAATTGATGCGCCTGGGCTCCAGGCTGCCGATTCCTTCCATGGCGATGACTAGGCGGAGTTGCTGCTCCAAGGCGTAAGCCGAGAAGTCTGGAAGCTGGTACTCACGCGAGGCGCCCGCGATTCGCTCTACCAGCTTCCAGGTGCGCCCAGTTGCATATGGCTGCCCGTCCTCGGTGTACCGGATGCAATCGCGCGTGAGAGTCGTGAGTTCGCCCTTACGGCCAGCCATAGGCAGACCGACGACGAAATAATGCGCCATCTGCACCAAACGCATCCCAAAAATGAAGTCTCGGAAGGTGCGTATTGGCCACCAGGGAGCCTGAAGGCTGCAAAACGGAAGCTCGCGAATGGGTCTGCCCTCCAGGTCTTTAAATGTCGCTGCCGCCAGCACCTCTCGAACGCGAGAATCACGACGCTGTCGTACCGCACCTGGAGTCACGAACGGGTCCTCAGTGACGTCCCATAGGTTCTTCACTTCTTCGGCGAGAGAGAGAATGGACGGGGCGAACTGCTCGATGAGCCAGTGGCAGTGCACGCCCATCTTCGAGACATAATCATCGGGCAGCGGCAGGTGCGGCTCCGGCACCTCCTCCTCTTTCAGGCTTTGCCCCTCACCCGCGACGGCGGTAGTGCCGTGCGTTCGCTCGACGTCTCGTACCGCATCGGACCACACACCGCGGTCCACGAGTTCCTGTAGCCGACTTACTTCTCTTCGCACGGCGTCTTCCACTGCAGAAGGGAGCTCTCCAAGGTCCCTTGAGTCGAGGATTGCCAGAAACTTCTGGTCGCCTGCCAGCGGCCCGCCGGCATCGAGATGCTTCTTCAGGGCCAACGAGAAGAGGATTGCGAGCGCGTGCGTCGCAAGCGTCACTATCGTCGTAACGTCCAAGGGGCCGTACTTGCGCCGTCGGCCGACCCCGGCAGGCCCAAAGCGCAGCACAAGCAGCAAGCGTGTCATCCTGCCGACCGCTTGCTCCAGCAACTTTAGGGCAGGCGTACTGAACCGGCGCTTATCCGCCGCGAGAGCGGCTCTGAGCTCATTCTGCTGCTGCACGGGGAGATACCAAAGAATCTTCTCCCGCAGGTCCACGTTCTTTTTGGCCGGGGTAGCCATGGGCATGTAGTCTGCGCGGGTTTCCCAGACATGCATTTCCGCCCCATGCCCCAGGGTGGCCTTCAGTCCCAAGACAGCTTCATCGTCCATCCGCTCAACGTCAGCCGGCGCGTAAGAGCGCAGCGCCCATCGCACTGACTCCTCGAGAGCCACCTGTTGCTGGCCGTTACGGCCCGCGCGCGGGGCCTTGGCAGCTTTGAAGAAAGTAGAGGCGGGGCTAGTCATATGCGCCCTCCGCAATCAGCTCGAACTGGGGCGGATGATGAGCACCCGATTCAATCCTTTCCTGCCACTGCCGCTTGGAAGTTGCAACTTCAGCCTGCGGGAATCCCAGAAGTGCCACTTCAGTGTTCTCAAGCTCCTCGGCAAAAGAGAATTTTGAGAACGTTAGGACCGGAATGCTTTGCTTGAGCCACATGAGTTCAGCCCATCGCATTGCCAGCCCGTCGAGACTCTCTTGAAAGATAACTGCGTTCTCGATGCACAGCGTACAACGTTGCGTGGAGCACTTTCGCTTGCCATTCACCCGAAATCCGGGAGCGACCGACTTAGGAGGGTTGAACGGGTCCCGACAGCCAACGCCTATCCGACTGCGCCTCAGGCTCCTGTACTCAGAAATGCGCTCACGTTCCCTCGCGGTCGCTTCACCGTCGCGTGTTACCAAGGCCAAGATTGTGGGGTCCAAGCGCCCGTGCAGCCTGATTTCCTGCCAGAGTCCATTAGCAAAGGTACGGTAGACCTTGATACTCCTCTCGTTCAGGAACGTGTTCCTGATGTACGACTCCGTACTCTTGACCCATTTGTGACCAAGAACACGCATCACGAAGTAGACCATCCCCCCGCTATGCAGGTAAGCGAAAGCGGCAAAACCGTCGCGGAAGTCGGAGGGTCGGAAATGCGGAATTTGTTTGTCTATTGGTCGCCTCGCATTCAGGTCTCTGAGGACTGCGGTTAGGTATGCGCTGCCGTTCGTCTGCGACCAATTTCCATCCGACAGCCAACCGACCGTGCCGTTGTTGTCCGGATAGAGCCAAGGCGACCGCACGCCCTCGGACAGCCTAGCCACGGTCAGACTCAACACAGTCACGTGTTCTCCGCTCATCCGCCGTTTCTTGAGAAGCTTTAACTCGACCTCAGCCGCTTGCAGTTCACGGTGGAGTTGGAGCCGAAGCGGAGCCGTTCGCTCAAAGAGCGTACTGATGACCACCCCAGGAGCGCTACTGCTCTTCCAAAGACCTTCACTGAATTGATGAAGTTTGGAGCGGGCCTTGAATGCCCTCATAACGTAGCGTGTCGGGTCCTTGGGATGCGTGCGCAAGCTATCCGGATTACTGACATCGAAGTCGAGTAACGTCTGCGGATTCCATCCAGTGGTTGCCAGGCAGAGATGGAACGCCGCAAGAACGTCACCCCGTTCCGCATACCGACACGCAAGCATTGTCTTGGTGCTCAAATCGCACTGATAGAACGGACTTGCTCCCAGGGGCGCGAGTTCTGCGAATGACGGCCAGCCCTTGCCGGCATGAACTATCGCGTCTTGAAGCCACCGATAGTTCTTCAGGATGTCTTGGTCGGCCGCACTCAGGGTTGCTTTCGATTCCAGGAGGGAATCGGCATGTTGCCACCTGTCGATGGTCGCGAACCACCTGCGTTTGAACTCATGGCGTATCGCCGTGATGTGGGCGAGGTCTGGGAGCAATCGCTTAGGTTCCGACCGTTCGGGTTCCGGCCAAAGGAGTTCGCGCAGTTTCAAACCCTTGCGCGTGAGGTTCAGCACTCGCTTGAATGGGCCGAAGTGTTGCCAGCTGATTCCAGCGTCCAGCGCCAGCTGCCGGTGCACCTCTGTTATGTCTTCGACACGACTCACCGCAGGCACTGGTTTGCCGAATGCTTCGCCCTTCACTTCAATCTCATCGAAGATGCGGAACCACTCGTAGAACGAGGCGATTGCCCCCCGCACTGACGCTCTAGACTGAAAAAGATACAGCTCGCGGAAGGCGGGTGCCATCTGAACGATGAGCTCCGGACGTCCCTTGAATTGCTTCGGTGACAGCCCTGCTCCCCCTTTGCGCAACATGCTGTGGTGAGCACGCACAGCGCCACTCTGTTCAGTCGCTGTACCGTCAACGAAGATTGTTAAATCCACAGACGAAGGCTTTTTCTCGTGCTGCGTCACGAAACGTAGGCATTCAGCGACTGCAGAGCTCGCTGACTTTTGCAGGTCAAGAGAGCCTCTCACTCACCCTCCTCATCGACACCCAGCAAGGCGTCGTATTCCACCTCGATAGGCGCACTGAACTGCGATGCGACCCAGACCAAGTATCTCTCGGTCGTTTCCTTACTTCTATGACGAAGTTGCGGCCTGATGCGCAGGTCCACAATTTGCACAGAAACGTCGCGGACCATCTGCACAGAGGCTTCCAGACCGAGTTTCTTGATGACCTCTAGCTTGGAGACCTCCTGGAGGAGAGTCGCGCACGCCCACCAATCCCGGCCCAAGTGCGGCCGCCACTGGTCGAACGGTCGGTAGCCGTGCTTGTTCTTCCAAGCACGATAGACGTTATCCTGAGTAAGGCGTTCGCCGGTCTTCTCATTGAGGAAGAGGTGAACAGATTCCTGGATGCGGTCGCGCTTTTCGGCACGCGTTGCCGCGTTACCGACCCAAAGCGCAAGCGATTTGTGCCGGTACTTCTGCCTATACGTGTGCCACTTAAGAGCGAGTTCGAGAGGAATTCGGATTGTTCCCTCTGGACCGATTCGGTCGTCGTGGTCCCATCCGTAAAATGGACCCTTGGTGCCGAACTTCACCTTCACCAGGACTTCTTGCTTTTGAGCGGGGGCGTCAGGATTGCTGATGCGCCAATCCCGCCTGTTCTCTGGAAGGGTGTCCTTGCGCAAGCCAACCAGCTCGCTTAGTCTCAGCCCGGTCCGCACAATAGTTTCACAGGCAAGTTGAAGAGTTGCGCCCGATTGGACGCCCACACTCCCTAGCCACTCGCGCACCTGAGCCAAGGTCGGCATGACGAGGTCTTCCTTCGAGACGGGCACCTTACCTTGTCGGGCCTCGACTTGGATTGCCCGGTGGCCCACAGAGCTGGTCGCACTGGTAGTGCGAACGCTGCGCGTCTCAGTAGGAACCTCGAAGTCCGAGCGCAGGCCTTTGGCGGCCATCCATCTGAGAAAATCGCATGCGACATCCACCCTAGGATTAAAGGTCGATGGCTTTAGGGGCTCACCCTTCTCAGACCATTCGCCCGACTGCATCTGTCCCTGGTACTCCTCGAAAACGTCAGCCCAGTAGTCCAGCTCAAGAACATTCTTGCACCTCGCTTCGACCCAAGAAAGGAAGTTCGCGAGCCAAGTGGCGTAGTTGTCGATGCTGGTTGGTCCAGGAGGCCTCCGCCGCTGTCCTCGGAATCCGGTCTTGGGATTCCAGTAACCCAGTCCCCTGTCTATGAGATATTCGCTGCCCCAATCGTGATAACGCGGGCGGCTGTCCATCAGGAACGGCAGGTGAGCGACCTTATTGAAGCCTGCTCTGGTCGTCAACTCCGGGTTGCTGTACTCAACGGTGAAGCCCAATGAACTCTCTCCTCATTCCGAATAAGCCGAAAGAATAGGCAAAAAAAGAGAAAGTGCCTGCTCGTTGAAACCCGGTTGACATTCCGAATAACGTAGAACTGCTCGCCGCCCTTGTCGTAGCGGCGCATGCGCTCGCCCAGCACTTTCAGCAACCAGGCATCGGTGATTTCAGCCAGACCCTCCTGCTGCGCCGCCATCTCCAGCGTCTCCAGCGTGTTGAGCAGGCGGCGGGCATCGCCATCGGCATAGGCCACGAGGCGCTCGATTGCTTCTTTTTCTATAGCACGTAGCGCTTTCTGTGATTGGGCCAGAGCCACAATTTGCTTCAAATCATCGACCGACAAGGGCTGCAGCACGTACACCGCGGCGCGCGACAGCAGCGCCGAGTTGACCTCGAACGACGGGTTCTCGGTGGTCGCGCCGATGAAGGTGAACAGGCCGCTCTCCACGTGCGGCAAAAAAGCATCCTGCTGGCTCTTGTTGAAACGGTGCACTTCGTCGACGAACACCAGGGTGCGTTGCTGCATCAGCCCGTCACGCGCACTTTCGGCCAGCTGCACGGCGTCACGGATGTCCTTCACACCGCCAAGCACGGCACTGATGCTGATGAACTGCGCGTCGAAGGCATCGGCCATGAGGCGCGCGATGGTGGTCTTGCCCACGCCCGGTGGCCCCCAGAGAATGCAACTGTGCGGCCGGCCCGACTCGAACGCCAGGCGCAACGGCATGCCCGGCCCCAGCACATGCTGCTGGCCGATGACTTCGGAAAGTTGGCGCGGGCGCAGGCGCTCGGCCAGGGGCTGGTGGGGTGCAACGGACGGTTTCACGGTAGCCACGATGGTAGCGGGCAAATGCCAGCCGACCGGGTCTGCCATGGGCCAGAATGCTCGCCACGGAGGTTTCCCATGGCAATCCGCATCGTTCAACTCGGCAGTCCGCGCGCGCCCGACGAAGGCACCCGCATCGGCACCGTGCGCCGCCCGCCGCGCGGCGTGCCCAAAGAGCAGTTCGCGGCGCAGAACTGGTACGACGTCTGGTACCCCAACCTCGCGCCCAGCCCTGAAACCGTGAAGCAGGCCCAGGCCGCCGCCACGCCCCAGGAATGGACCGCCTTCGTGCGCAAATACCGCGCCGAGATGGCCACGCCCGAGAACCGCCACACGCTGGCGCTGCTGGCCCGCATGTCGCAAGACGCGAACTTCTCCGTGGGCTGCTATTGCGAGGACGAATCCCACTGTCACCGCTCCGTGCTGCGCGAACTGCTCGCTGAGGCGGGTGCCAAGATCGCCTGAATGCCTGCCGCCGAGCCGCTGGACACCCTGCTCGTGCGCGTGCGCGCCTGCCAGCTCTGCGCGGCGCACCTGCCCCACGGCCCACGCCCGGTGCTGCAGGCCCATGCCGACGCGCACCTCCTGATCGCGGGCCAGGCGCCGGGCCGCAAGGTGCACGCCTCGGGGATTCCGTTCGACGATGCCAGCGGCGAGCGCCTGCGCGCCTGGCTGGGCATCGGGCGCGACACCTTCTACGACCCGCGCCAGGTGGCCATCCTGCCCATGGGCTTCTGCTACCCCGGCACGGGCCGCTCGGGCGACCTGCCGCCGCGCCCCGAATGCGCCCCGGCCTGGCGCCAGCCTCTGCTGGACCGTTTGCCGCACCTGCGCCTGACCCTGGTGCTGGGCCAGCATGCGCTGGCCTGGCACCTGCCGCAGCAGCGTGGCCCGCTCACCGACGCCGTGCGCCAGTGGCGCGACCACGGCCCCGCCCTGCGGGTGCTGCCGCACCCCAGCCCACGCAACAACGGCTGGCTGCGCCAGAACCCCTGGTTCGAGACCGAACTGCTGCCCGAGCTGCGCGTGCGGGTGGCCCAAGCCCTGGCCTGAGCAAGGCGTCAGCACGTTTTGGCTGGCGCGGCTATCCTGAGCACCCTGTCCAACCTACCCGGATTCCCACCATGTCCCTTGCCGCCAACGCCGTCGTCGCGCTGATCGCCCTGCTCCACGTCTATATCCTTGTGCTGGAGATGTTCCTCTGGGACAAGCCCGCCGGGCGGCGCGCCTTTGGCATGACGCAGGAGATGGCCACGGCCACCAAGACGCTGGCGGCCAATCAGGGGCTCTACAACGGCTTCCTCGCGGCGGGCCTGTTCTGGGGCCTGTGGCTGGGCGACGCAGGCCAGCCGGTAAAGGTGTTCTTCTTGCTCTGCGTGCTGGTGGCGGGCGTGTTCGGCGCTGCCACGGCGAGCCGCAAGATCCTGTTCATCCAGGCGGTGCCGGCCGCCATCGGCCTCGCGCTGGTGCTGCTGGCCTGAGCGCGCTACTGCTTGAGCACGTCGGCCCCGGCCGGGGGCTTGAACTGGAAGGTGCTTGCGGGCAGCTGCGGGTTGGCCTGCAGGTTGGCGAAGCGGATGGCGGAACGCTGGCCGAAGCCGTCCAGGATCTCCAGCACCGCCAACTGTCCATCGCGGAAACCCACGCGCACGTTCTGCAGCTGGCCATCCTTGGCCTTGGGCACGGCCTGCACCCACTCCAGCCCATCCTGCGCGGGCGCGGACTCGAGCGTGAAATCTGCGCGCAGTGCCTGCAGATCGGGCGCCGAAGCCAGCAGCGCCGCCGGCGTGGCGCCCAGGGCCTGGGCCTGCGGGCGCTGGGTGACCTGGTTCAGATCCACGTCATGGAACCACAGCGTCTGACCATCGGCCACGATGGTCTGCTCGAAGGGCTTCTTGTAGACGAAACGGAAGCGCCCGGGCCGCTGGAACTCGAAGCTGCCGCTGGACGTCTTCTGGCGCGCCGCCTGGCCCTCCTTGGCGGGCGTGGTGACCACCTGGGTGAAGTCGGCGCGCGCGGCCTGCGTGCCCTTCATGAAGGATTCCAGGCTTTTCAGGCCATCAGCCCAGGACCACTGGGCGCTGGCAGCTATCAATATTGCAGTAATGACTTTTCTCACAAGGGTTCCTTCAACACAGTTGGCGCAGCCCACGGTGCATGAGGCGGACGCGGCCCAAACCAGCGACCGCCGCGCAAGGGCCGCCCCGCCGCGCTGGCGGTGTCCCCCTTCCACATCGCGCAGCGATGTCAGAGAAGGGGGAAGGCGCGCAGCGCCTCAGGGGGATGCTCACTCTCTTGCGGGCACCAGCACATCGCGCTGGCCACTGGCGGTGAGGGAACTGACCAGGCCGGCCTTCTCCATGTCTTCCAGCAAGCGGGCCGAGCGGTTGTAGCCGATGCGCAGCTTGCGCTGCACGTAGGAGATGCTGGCCTTGCGGTCCTTGAGCACCACCTCGACCGCCTGGTCGTACATGGGGTCCTTCTCGCCGCCGTCCCCCCCGCCTTCGGTGTTGAGATCGCCATCGCCGTCCACGGTTCCGCCTTCAAGCACGCCTTCGATGTAATCGGGCTCGCCCTGGGCCTTGAGGTAGCTGACCACGCGGTGCACTTCCTCATCACTGACAAAGGCGCCGTGCACGCGGATCGGCAGGCCGGTGCCACTGGCCATGTAGAGCATGTCGCCCATGCCCAGCAGGGCCTCAGCGCCCATCTGGTCGAGGATGGTGCGGCTGTCGATCTTGGAGCCGACCGAAAACGCGATCCGGGTCGGGATGTTGGCCTTGATCAGGCCGGTGATCACGTCCACGCTCGGGCGCTGCGTGGCCAGGATGAGGTGGATGCCGGCCGCGCGCGCCTTCTGGGCGAGGCGAGCGATGAGTTCCTCGATCTTCTTGCCCACCACCATCATCAGGTCGGCCAGCTCGTCGATCACCACCACGATGTGCGGCAAGCGCTGCAACGGCTCAGGCTGCTCGGGCGTGAGACTGAAGGGGTTGGGGATGGATTCCTCGCGCGCCGCAGCCTCGTCGATCTTGGCGTTGTAGCCCGCCAGGTTGCGCACGCCCAGCTTGCTCATGAGCTTGTAGCGCCGCTCCATCTCGCCCACGCACCAGTTCAGGCCGTGCGCGGCCTGCTTCATGTCGGTGACCACGGGCGCAAGCAGGTGCGGGATGCCTTCGTAGACCGACATTTCCAGCATCTTGGGGTCGATCATCAGCAGGCGCACGTCCTTGGCCTCGGCCTTATACAGCAGCGAGAGGATCATGGCGTTGATCCCCACCGACTTGCCCGAGCCCGTGGTGCCGGCCACGAGCACGTGCGGCATCTTGGCCAGGTCGGCCACCACCGGGTTGCCCACGATGTCCTTGCCCAGGCCCATGGTGAGCATGGATTTGGCCTCGTGGTAGACCTGCGAGCCCAGGATTTCGCTCAGCTTGATGGTCTGGCGCTTGGCATTGGGCAACTCCAGCGCCATGGTGTTCTTGCCCGGAATGGTCTCGACCACGCGGATCGACACCAGGCTCAAGGACCGCGCCAGGTCCTTGGCCAGCCCCACCACCTGCGAACCCTTGACGCCGGTGGCCGGGTCGATCTCGTAGCGCGTGATCACCGGGCCGGGCATGGCGGCCACCACGCGCACCTCCACGCCGAAATCCTTGAGCTTTTTCTCGATCAGGCGGCTGGTCATCTCCAGCGTCTCGGGCGACACCGATTCCTGGCGCTGCTGGGCGGCGTCGAGCAAGTCCACCAGCGGCAGGCGGCTGTCAGGCATTTCGGTGAACAGGGGCTTCTGGCGCTCCTTGACCACGCGCGGGCTCTGGGGCACCTCAATGGGCACCGGCTCGATGATCTGTACCGGCTGCGGGTGCTGTACCTCGATCTCGGCGCGTTCTTCGAACACCACCTCCTCGCGCTCGCGCGCCGCGCGCTTGCCCTCGGCCAGATCCTTGGCGACCTCGCGCCGCGCCCGGCCCGACTGCACCAGCGCATCGATCCGCGCGCCCAGGCTCTCGGCCAAATGGCCCCAGGAGAAACGGAACACCAGCCCCGCGCCCAGTACGGTCAGCACGATGCCCACCAGCCCCGATCCGGTAAAGCCCAGCCACTGCATGCTGGCCGGCCCCACGACATAGCCCAGCACACCGCCGGCATGCCCCGGCAGCGCCGCCTCGAAACGGTACAGGCGCGTCCATTCCAGGGCGGTGCTGGCGCACAACAGCACCGCCAGGCCCACCCAGAACAGGCCACGCCACACCCAAGGATGGGTGGCAGCCTGGGCCTGCGGCACCTCGCCGCCACGCATCCAGTGCGCCAGCGAAGACAGCCAGGCGCGCACAGCGGCAGCCACGCACCACCAGACCGAAAACCCGAGCACGAAGTAGCTGCCGTCGGCCGCCCAGGCACCCACCCGGCCGGCCCAGTTGCGTACCAGGGGCTGCGCGCCCACGCCCGATGTGGACCAGGCAGCATCCTGCGGCGAGTAGCTCAGCAGCGCCAGCAGCCAGAAAATCAGCACCAGCAACCCGGCAAACAGGCCCATTTCATGGCCAAAGCGGGGCCCCGCAGGGCGTGCGGCGGCCTTCTCGCCGGGCGAAGCATTCAGGGTATTGAGGGAATAGGTCATAGGCGTGCGGGCGAAGCTTACCCCATCACCCCTTGCTGGCGCAGGGCATCAGCCCAGCGTGGCCAGGCGGTTTTTCAGCAGCGTGGCGCCGGACGGCAGGACCTCGATGAAGCCGCGCGTCTCCAGGTCCTTCATGACGCGGCTGACCATCTCGCGAGAAGCGCCGATGGTCTTGGCCAGGTCCTGGCGCGACACCTTGCCCGCAATGACCTGCTGGCCCTGGGCGTTGGTCTCGGCCTGCTCCAGCAGGGCATGGGCCACACGGCCATACACATCCAGCAGCGCCAGCGACTCGATCTTGCGGTCGGCGTGGCGCAGGCGCTTCACCAGGCCGCGCATCACCACCAAGGACATGGCAGCGTTCTCCGACAGGCAGCGCGTGAACTCGGCGCGCCCGAGCATCAGCACATCGGTCTGCACCTCGGCGCGCACCGTGGCGGAATGGGGTTCGTTGTCGATGATGCTCATCTCGCCCAGGTAGTCACCTTGCCCCAGCGTGGCCAGAATCACCTCGCGGCCCCGGCTGTCAGCCGCCGTGACACGGGCGCGCCCAGTGAGCAAGAGGTACAGCGCATCGGACTTCTGGCCCTGCTCCACCAGCACCTCGCCACGCTTGAAACGGCGTTTGACCACCGCATGGCTGATCGCCTCGGCCTGCGCCACCGTCAGCCGCGAAAACAGCGGCACACGGCGCAGCAAATCCAGGTTTGACAACATCGCCATCGCAATTTCTCCTCGTGAAAAGGCCACCCCGGCAGCGGCCGATTGCTTTTTTCAATGTCCGTGACAGAAACAGGACATGGGCGCACCCGAGTGCTCTTGGTTGATACTTACGGCCTCGCCCCGCAATTGCCGAGACCCTTTTTTCCTGCGCCACCGGCGCGCAAACCCGAGCTTTTACCATGTCCACCGCCCAACACGCCAAAGTTCTCATCCTCGGCTCCGGCCCGGCCGGCTACACCGCCGCCATCTACGCGGCCCGCGCCAACCTGAACCCGGTTCTCATCACCGGCATGGCGCAGGGCGGACAGCTCACCACCACCACCGAGGTGGACAATTGGCCCGCCGACGTGCACGGCGTGCAGGGTCCGGCACTGATGGACCGTTTCCTGCAGCACGCCGAGCGTTTCAAGACGCAGATCATCTTCGACCACATCCACAAGGTCGATTTCAGCCAGCGGCCCTTCACCCTGACGGGCGACAGCGGAACCTACACCTGCGACTCGCTCATCATCGCCACGGGCGCCTCGGCCAAGTACCTGGGCCTGCCGTCCGAGGAAGCCTTCATGGGCCGGGGCGTTTCGGCCTGCGCCACCTGCGACGGCTTCTTCTACCGCGACCAGGAGGTCTGCGTCATCGGCGGCGGCAACACCGCCGTGGAGGAGGCGCTGTACCTCTCCAACATCGCGAGCAAGGTCACGCTGGTGCACCGGCGCGACAAGTTCAAGGCCGAGCCCATCCTGGTGGACCACCTGATGGAAAAGGTGGCCGCTGGCAAGATCGTGCTCAAGACCTTCTTCACCCTGGACGAAGTGCTGGGCGACCCGACCGGCGTAACCGGCATCCGCATCAAGCACACGCAAAGCGGCGCCACCGAAGACATCGCCTTGCAGGGCTGCTTCATTGCGATCGGACACGCGCCCAACACCGACATCTTCCAGGGCCAGCTGGAGATGGAGAACGGCTACATCGTCACCCAGGGCGGCATCAAGGGCTTCGCCACCCAGACCTCGGTGCCCGGCATCTTCGCCGCCGGCGACGTGCAGGACCATGTCTACCGCCAGGCCATCACCAGCGCTGGCACCGGCTGCATGGCCGCGCTCGATGCCCAGCGCTTTCTGGAACAAGGCAGCTGACGGGAAGAACGCGCTATAATCCATGGCTTTGCCAAAACGGGCTGCGCTTTTATCAGCGCCTGGCCCGGGCCTACAGGCCACCGGCAATCGGGTTACCGCCACCCTTTCTGGCGAGGTGAGGCCGCGAGCAGGCCCTGCAGTTGCACTGCAAGGCACCCGCAAACGGCCGTTAAAAAGTATCGGAGTGTCCTCATGGCACGCGTCTGCGACGTAACGGGCAAGAAGCCCATGGTCGGGAACAATGTTTCCCACGCCAACAACAAAACCAAGCGCCGGTTCCTGCCGAACCTGCAATACCGCCGTTTCTGGGTCGAAAGCGAAAACCGCTGGGTGCGCCTGCGCGTTTCCAGCGCTGCCCTGCGTTTGATCGACAAGAACGGCATCGACTCCGTGCTCGCAGACCTGCGTGCACGTGGCCAGGCTTAAGGAGAAGCACCATGGCAAGCAAAGGCGGACGCGACAAGATCAAGCTGGTGTCCACGGCCGACACCGGTCACTTCTACACCACCACCAAGAACAAGAAGACGATGCCTGAAAAGATGGCAATCATGAAGTTCGACCCCAAGGCTCGCAAGCACGTCGAGTACAAGGAAGCCAAGCTGAAGTAATTCGGCCCGGTTTTCCTGCCAGAAGAAAGACCGCCCGGCGCGAGCCCGGCGGTTTTTTTTCTGTGCAGCGCCCCATGAAAAATGCCCGCAGGCCGTGGGCCAGCGGGCATGAAGGACAGCAAAAGCCCGCGCCCCGCAGGGCGCTGGCACCGGGGGCATCAGCCCAGATCGCGGCAGACGGTGTAGGTCTGCGATTCGTCGTAGGTACCGGCCGCCCCCCCAGGAACAGCATTGTTTGTGCCCTGGGTGGCGCGGAAGGTGCCGTTATCCGGGCGGCCATCGTCGAGCTGCACATCCAGTGCAGCCGCCGCCTTGCCCGGCACGTTGCCCAGGCACACCAGCACCCGCGCAGCGGGACGCCCCTGCACCGCGGCGTTTGTCACCCCAAGGCGGCCGCCCCATGCATTGACCGGCATGGCATTGGCGCCAGCATCCCCAGGGTTCCCGGTGATGAAACCCGAGGCCCGCAGATGCTGGAAGAACGCCGTGCCTTCGCCGCCGCCCGTGAAGGTCTGGGCGGCCGCGATGGCCAGCACGCCGTTGTTGTTGCCGGCCACGATGCCTGAGGTCGCCCATTGCCCCCCGCGTCCCGTCAGGTTGCCGATCGGGCCGTCATCGCCCGGCAGCTTGCGGTAGCGGTCCAGGTAGCTGTTGTAGGCCGCGCTGATGCCGTTCATGTCGTTGGCGGCGTTCTTCACGCGCCCGTTCTCGATCAGCTCCTGGCCCTTGAGCACGCCGCCGAGCAGCAGGCCGATGATGACCAGAACGATGGCGATTTCGACCAGCGTGAAGCCGGACTGGGCTTGGCGGCGCGAACGGCGCATGGGCAATGATTTCATGGATGAGTCTCCTGTTTGCATGGAACCACGGCCCCTTTGGCCGCTTCCTGCAGGCCATTGTGCCCAGCCGGTACTTGCCGGAACAGTCAAATTTCTTGACGCTGACCCGGCGCAGGCAGGCGCACGCCAAAAACCACCCCCGCCGGGCCGCTGTGCGCAAGCAGGTCGCCCCCGACATCGCGCAGGCTGCGCCGCGCCTGGTAAAGGCCCATGCCTGACCCCGAAGCCGACTTGAGAGGTTCGAACGCCCTGCGCGGCCAAGGGGTGGACAGGCGCGGCGTGTGCAGTTCGCCCTGCAGCACCTCTTCCCGCACCAGCCAGACGCTGCGCAGCGGCGAGCCCGCATGGCGCGCCACCGGGTCCCGCGCGATGTTGGAGAAGATGTTGTCGAGCGCACGCTCCAGCGCCTGGGCCTGGGCATCGGACAGTTCCAGCCCGGACCGGGCACCTTCGCCGGTGGCGGATCCAGGCGGCTGCGTCCATTCGAACTGGTGGGACAGCCCGGCCAGGTCGGCGGCGTTCTGCACCAGTGCTTCCAGATCCACGGACACCCTATCGGCCCCGGCCGGGGCCGCACCGTCTGGAGGGCCTTCCTGCCCTTCGGCCCACTGCGTGGCCTCCAGCAGCTTGCGGGCTCGCGCCTGCGCCAGCGGGGCCTGCCGCTGCAGGCGCTGGGCCAGGCGCGGCAACTGCTCGGGCGTGGCCGCGCCGAATTCCTCGGCCAGCAGCCCCACCCATTGCGCAAGGTTGCGCATGTCGTGCTGCCAGTAGAGCTGCACATGCGCGCGCTGCGCCAGGGCCACGGCCACGGCCTGGGTGCGCTCGCGCATGCGCGAGAGCCAGGTCTGCGCGAACACGTCGAGCACAGCCAGGGCCAGCGCCCGGGCCTCGTCGGTCCGGGCCACGTCGGCCCAGCGCAGCTCAATCTGACAGTCGGGCCCGGCCTGGAGAGTCTGACCTTGCCAGCCGGGCGCTGCGGGAGGTCCCCAGTGCCCCTGCACCGCATCCCCAAACCACTCGCCCTGCCATTGCAGGCCTGCGATGCCAGCGCGCTGCAGCACAGGTCGAGCGCGCTCGGGCCAGCGCAGCGGGTGCATGTCGGCGGGCAGCGCGAGCAGTTGCGCAATGCACTGGCGAATACGCTGCCCCCGGTGCCACACAGCCCAGGCGGCTAGCAGCAGCACCAGCCCCACGGCAACCAGCAGCCACGGCAGCGCGTTCATGGCACATCCATGGGCTCGGCGGGGCTCTGGCGCTGGATGCCGAATTTTTTCATGTGGTAGTAGAGCTGCTCACGCTCCAGACCCAGCGTGCGCGCCGCGGCCGTCACGTTGAAGCCGTTGCAGTTCAGCACATGGCGGATGAGCTGCTCGGCCACCTGGTCGCTGGCCTCGCGCACGCCCTCCGACAGCTCGGCCGACACCGACAGGTGCAACCGCCCCTGGGACAGCAGCTCCTGCTGACGCTGCGCGAACCAGGCGGCACGCTGCAGTGCCTGGCGCAGCACAGCCAGCGCGACCGGTTTTGACAGGAAGTCAAATGCCCCGGCATGCACCGCCTGCTGACCCACGGTCACTTCATTCTGGCCCGTAAGAACGATGGCGTGCAGCAGGGGCCACCGCGCTACCAGCTCGGCCAGCAGTTGCAGGCCCTCATCCGGACGGCCCGGGCGGGGCGGCAGGCCCAGATCAAGGATGGCCACACAGGCTTGTCCCTTGGGCACTTCTTTCTCCTGTTGGCATAGCGCTTCACGCCGGTCATGGGCCACCAGCACGGTCCATCCATCGTCCTGCAGGGACTGCGCCACCCAGTCCGACAGGACCGGGTCGTCTTCCACCCACAACAGGGGGCAATCGGGATTGCGGCCGCCTGTGGCCGCAGGGCAAGGCAAGGCTTCAGTCATGGTCACCAAAAATGGCTGCCACCGTGGGGCCGATGGCCACGGCAAACCCGGCAAACAGCAATCCAAACCCGCAGACGATGCGCAGCAGCAGCCACTCGGACGGCGTGTCCGCCGTGACCGCCAGGCTCATGTACCCGGCCAGCAGCAACAGAATGCCCACGAACTGCTGCCAGCGGCGGCGCGTCTTGCGGCTGCGCACCACATGGTGCGCATGGGTACGGGCCTGGGCCGAGTCTTCGAAATCCTGGGGCATGGAGCACCTGCGGTTTCGTCAATTGCACGCCATGCCTGCCGCGCAGAAGCGGATGCTGGCCACGAAGAAATGCGAACTGCCCAGAGGCTGCACCACGACCTCATCGAACGGCTGGGTCGGCGACGGAGCCAGGTCGGCAAAAATGGTGACTGCTCCTCCAACAGCGGGCACCACGGGTGAAACGTAGAGCCCGATATCGCTGCCGTTGCGGCGGAAGGTCACGGCTACCTGTACGGTAGGGTCGAGGCTCAGCACACCGAGCGCGAATTTCTCTGCGATCTTGCCGTCGAGCTTGAAGCTCAGCGTTTCGGGAAAGCTCAGGCTGGAGTTGTTGTTGTTGCCACAGCCCGTGGTGCACACGCCGATGGCCGTTCCATTGGGAACACCGTTCCGGGAGATGTTGCCGCCGCTGGAGGTGATGGTGATGTTGCCCAGCGCGGCGCCACCGTCGATCGTGATGGAGGTGGTGTTGCTGTCGCGGCCGGAGTAGGACACGGGCGCGATGGAGTTGAGCAGGGCCGTGGTCAGGTTCAGCGCCGTGGGGGCGCCAACGACCGGCGGGGTGATGGGCGGGGTGGCTGCACAGTCGGCCGTGTCCAGCATGCCCCACAGCAGGGCATCGTCGAAGAGGTTCCCGGGCGCCACGTCGGAGCCTGCCGTCTCCGTCTTGAGCTGCAAGACACCTCCGCTGGCGTTGGCCAGTTCGTCGGCATTCGCGGGCGGCGGCATTGGCTGGCCGCTTGCAAGCCAGGCTCCCAATCCGGTGGGACCATGGCTGACCAGCGCCCAGGTCTGGGGCTGGGCCGGAGCACCAAACTGCGCGACGGAGGCCGGACTCTGGTAGCTGATTTTGCGGCCCCAGGCATCAAACGCGTCATCGCGTGCCAGGCCCAGGGTACGCCAGGGCACGGTCGTGCCGCCGGGGGCAGCATCCCCGGTGCTTGCGCTCCCCAAGGCGCCAGTGGGCAGAACGCAACCATGCACCGCCCAGTAGGCTTGCAGCGCTTTGCCAATGCGCGCCATGCGCTGCTGGGTCAGTTGCTGCTGCGCCGTTTTTTCGCTCACCTGGCCGGCCAGGCGGATCGCCAGGGTGGCGGCCGCCATGACCAGCAGGCTCACCACAAGCGCCAGCACGGCCCCGCCGGCCTGCCGACGGCGGGCGGCCGCAGCGGCCGTGGAGCGGAAGAAGGGATGTGACATCGGTGGTCAGGGCTTGCGCGGCCCGAGGCCCGCCGCCAGCGCGACGGAAATCACGGTGGGGCGCAGCACGATGTCATCGTAGTAGGCCACCGGGTTTTCCGCGAAGTCGGCATCGACATAGAAGTCATTGGCTCCAGCCGTGCGCACGGCCGCCGCATTGAAGTTGATGCTCTCCAGCGGCCCGGGGCCGGACCCGCTAACGGCAGCCACGTAATCGCCTTCGGTACTGAAGCCGCCGATGCGATTGGCACCGTGGCTGATAAGAACATAGGCCACGCCGTTGCTGGCGGTCCGGCTCGCCAGTTCCGCCGCACCTCCTGCCGGACAGGCCACCGCATTGCACACCCGGAAGCCCCGGCTGGCCAGCCAGCCGCTGACGGCCCCGGCCACCGAGGGGTCCAGGGTGGACATGTTCATGCCATTGGTCTGCGTCAGCGCATCCGCCGCCACGGCTGCGCCGGCCCAGACGCGGTAGGTGACGAGGGTGTTCCAGGCATCGGTCGCATCGCCCTGGCTGATGCCCAGCGTCTTCCAGGGCACCACGCCGTTGGTAAGGCCTGGCCCGGTGCAGGCAGCGGTACCAGGATGAGGCTGCTCCAGCCCCTGCTCCGCATTGCCCGGGGGCAGGTCGCCATCCGCCGGGCAGGGCAGGCGGCGGTTGACCATGACGAAGCGCGCCATCGCTTGCTCCAGCGCCTCCAGCTTGGCACGCGTTTCCTTGCGGCGGCTGTTTTCCAGCATGGTATTGGTGGCCGGCAGGAACACCGCCCCGAGCAGGCCCACAATGAGCAGCACCAGGGCCATTTCCACCAGCGTGAAACCGCCAACGCCGCCCGCGCCAGGGCTGCAACGGGCCGGGCGAGTGGCTTTAACACTACTGAAATAATAGCTACTTCCGCTCATGGATAAAGCCCTGGAGGCCTATTTCTTTCGAAATGCATCGGCGGGAACGAGGTCCTGCACGGGCGTACCGCCATCCAGGCTTTGCTGCCCGGGGCGCAACACGATGTCGGGCTCGCCGGCCAAGCGCAGCCGCACGGCCAGGGGCTCAATCACGACGGTGCGGCCCGCCAGCATGTCGCCCTGCCGCAGCATCTCGCCATTGATCCAGGCACTCGCCCCACGGCGGCCTTGCGCCATGCCTTGCAGGACGAAGGACATGGCAGAGAGCCCCACCGCGTCCCCCGGATTGGCAGAGACCGGGGCTTGCGCCGGAAGGCGGGCGCGTTCGATGGCCTTGCGCTGTTCGGCGCCGAAAAAAAGCCGGGGCCAGCCCGCCACCGCCTCGGCGGACTGCAGCGCGGCCTCTGCCGCAGACACGGAAGCCCAGACCGGCGCCGCCAAGGCGCAGGCCAGGACGACGGATGCGACGGGGACCAGCGCGGGTTTCATGGCGGCAACAACCTGTTCCATGGGTCAGGTGCCTGCATTGTGGCCAGCAGCCGGAACAGGGTCAATGTGCAGAAAGTTGACACGGCAACGCGCCGTGAACCCTTCGGGCGTGGGCAGCTCCCAGGTGCAGACCACCGGCCGGGAGACCAGCCCATGCGCCTGGTGGTATTGCTGTGCAAAGCGCAGCGCCTCGATCTCGTGCACCCGCGTCAGGGTGTACTCCAGCACATGGCGTGTGACACGGGCTCCCGCGGTTTCAGCCTCGGGCAGCTCCACCACCTGGGGCGCGGCCAGAGTGAAGCTGGCCTGGGATTGCAGCCCCAGGGCTTGTGCTGTGCGCAGCAGGTCTTCCACCCAGATGGCGCGCGGCTCGCCGCCGATCAGGCCCGCCGCCTTGAGCCTGTCGAAGCTGCCACGGTGCGTTTCGATGTCGGCCTGGTCCGTGCGCGCTTCGTCAAGCAGTGCCTGCGCCGCCTGCATCTCCGCCTCGGCCTTCTGCCACCCTGGCTGAAGGATGTGCCGCGCCCCCCACAGCCCGCCCCACGCCAGGGCCAGCAGCAGCAAGGCGCCGCCCCACCGGAGGGCCACCCCCCGCACCAGCGGGAAAACGATGGCGAACGACTGCTTCATGAACCCGCTCCCTCGGCAGCGCCGCTCTCCTGCTCGGCCCGTGGCGCCAGACACCAGCGCCAGGTTCCAGCGGAGTCGGCCGAGCCCGCCTGCCCGCCCGCGATGACGGCACCGCTCTCGGCCCGCGCCGGATCGGCCAGCACCTTCCATTCGGTCCAGCCGGCCACTCCACGCCCCAGATCATCGAGCAAGGCCTGCCGCGCCCGGGGCAGCAGGGCCGGCGACGGCCGGATCTCGAAGGACCACTGCGTCCAGGTTTTGGTACTTTCGACCGGCGCGGCGGGCTGCTGCCCCGCATCGGCCGACGCACTGGCACAGGCCTGGGGAACCAGCGCCATCTCCATGCGCAGCAGATCGGCCTGGGGCTGCGCCTGCAGGAGCTGACCCAGCCGCCACAGGGGCTCGGGCAGCTGGATGCCGGGCTGCAGTTCGCTCTCGCGCACCTGCATGGCCAGGCGCAGCAACGCGATATCCATGCCGCTGGACGCGATACCGTGGCGCAGAGCCAGGGCCGCTTGGTTCAGGGCTGCGGCCTGCTGCTGGTCCTGGCCTGCCTGCCGCATGCGGTCCAGCAGCCCATGCGCCTGCTGATAGAGGCCCGCCATGGCTACCACGGCCAGCGCTGCACCCGCCAGGTGGAGGGACTGCCGTGCCCTGCCCGCCAGAAAATGGCGGCGCAGGTCCGGCGGGGCGAGCTGGCCTGGCGCGCGGCCATGCGCCAGCGCCAGCACGTCGGCCAGCACGCCACTCGGATGGCGCACGGGCACCGGAGGCAGAAGGTTCAGCCCCTGGGCCTGCAAAGCCTCGGCAAAGCCGGGGTCGGGCTGCATCAGCACCACGCCGGGCGAGGCCGCGCGGTCAAGCACCCGGGTGTCCACCAGGTATTTGAGGGTCTGGCCGACCTCCTGTACCTGCTGCTGCGGATCGAGGTCGAGCAGCAGGCGCGAGAACACCGGAACCCGGTCGTGCAACAGCACCATGCGCATGCCATAGGGCAAGGCCAGGCACAGGAACAGCCAGCCGCCTGGCAGTCCATGCTGCAGCCCGGCCCAGCGGGCCATGAGGTAACTGAGTGTCCAGACGCCCTCCACTGGGCGCTGCTGCTGCACTTGTTCATCAAGCAGCGTGCGCAAGGGCTGCGAGGAAACGCCGACCGCGTTGAGCACGAAGGCCTTGGGCAGCAGGGGCTGGCGCGAGGCCGGCTGCCAGGTGGCGCACAGCGACACGTCGGGCAGCAGGGTCTGGAACTGCACCTGGATGAAACTGGCACGGTCCGAACCCATCAGGCCCGGCACCTCGATGCGGACATGGGTTTCCTCGATCAGGTCGGCCACCACACGCACCGGCACGCGCTCGCCCGGCGGCTGGGCCAGCAGCTGGCCAGCGGCGTCGTACCACTGGGCTTGAAGCGGCTGCACCAGCAGCAGCCCGGGCCTTGTGCTTGCCATGAATGTCATGTCCGGATCTTGGAGATGGTGTCGTAGATGGGGCCCAGCACGGCCAGCATGATCCAGCCGAGGATCAGACCCAGCACGACGGTGAGCACGGGCTCGATCAGGGCCTGCACCTTGCCGATAGATTCGTCGATGTCGCGGGTGAAGAAGTAGCTGACATTGCCCAGCGCCTCGTCGAGCGCGCCGGTGGCCTCGCCCACGCGCAACATGCGCACCACCAGCGAAGGAAACAGGTTCTCCATGGCAAAGGCATCGCTGATCGACGAGCCGTTGGCGATGCGCTCGCGCGCACGCACCAGCGCGCGTTGCACGGGCAGGTTGCCGGTGATCTTCTCGCAGTAGCCCAGGGCCTCGATCACCGGGATGCCCGTGCGGTACATGAGGCCGAAGCTGTCGGTCAGCCGCGCCAGGATGATCTTCTTGATGACCGGCCCGACGGCGGGCAGGGCCAGCAGCGCGCGGTGCAGCCGGAATCGGACATCCTCGTTGGCGCGAGCCGCCGCCGACAGGGCCACGATGGCCACGACGGGCGTGGGCAGAATGAGCCACCAGTAGGCCACGAAGGCCTCGGAGATCCAGATCAGCAGGCGCGTCTGGAACGGGATTTCCTGGCCCATGTTGCGAATGAAGCTGACCAGCTGCGGCACCAGGTACACCATCAGGAACACCACCACGCCGGTGATGGTGACGGTGACGAAGGCCGGGTACATGAGCAGCTTCTTGGTCTGCGCCGCCAGTTCGGCCTGCCATTTGAGCGATCGCACCAACTCCCCCAGCACCTCGGCCAGCTGGCCGCTGACCTCGCCCGAGCGCACCAGGTGCACCATCACCTCGGAAAAAATGCCCGGGTCGGCGGCCATGGCGTCAGCCAGCGTGCAGCCGCTCTGGATGCGATCCATCAGGCTGGCCGCCACCTGGCGCAACTCCAGACTGTCAGCGCCATCGCGCAGGTCCTGCAGGGCCGTCATCATGGGCACGCCCGCACGCAGCAGCATCTGCACGTGGAACAGCAGGTTGATGAGTTCGCGCTGGGGCAGGCCCGCCATACGCAATGCACGGCGGCGCACCTCGGAGGCACGAATGAGCGAAAGTCCGGCCGCGCGCAACTGCGCCTGCATGTCGGCCATGTGCAGGGCCGTGATGTCGCCCTTGACGACTTCGCCTGCGGCGTTGATGGCACGGTACCGGAATCTGGCCATGCGCTACCCCGCCAGCCGCACGGTCAGGTCCACCACGCGGCCCACCTCTTCGATGCTGGTGATACCTTCGAGCACGCGGCGCAGGCCGTCCTCGGCGATGGGGGTGAAGCCGTGGGCCAGCGCATGCGACGACAGCTCGCCCAGCGAAGCATTGCGGGTGATGAGTTCGTCCAGGCTGCTGTCCATGCGCAGCAGCTCCATGATGGCCAGGCGACCCTTGTAGCTCTGGAAGCCACAGGCCTCGCAGCCGCCCGCGTGGGGGCGGTAGACGATGCGTCCCACGGCCTGGTCGCCCAGCACACGCGCCTCGATGCTGCCCGGTGCCACCTCCACGGGCTCGCGGCAGTGCGTGCACAGGCGGCGCAGCAGGCGCTGGGCGACGATGCCGATGATGTTGCCCGCCATCACCTCGGGCGAGACGCCGAGGTCCTTGATGCGCTGGAAACTGCGCAGTGCCGAATTGGTGTGCAGCGTGGTGAAAACCTGGTGACCGGTCATGGCGGCGCGGAAGGCCATTTCGGCCGTGTCCTTGTCGCGCACCTCACCCACCAGAATGATGTCCGGGTCCTGGCGCATCAGCGAGCGCACGCCGTCGGAGAAGTCGATCTTGCTGCCATCGGCGATGGAGGTCTGCCGGATGCGCGTGATGGGGTACTCCACCGGGTCTTCCAGCGTCATGATGTTGACGCTTTCCTCGTTCATGTGGCTGAGGACGGAGTACAGCGTGGTGGTCTTGCCCGAACCCGTGGGTCCGGTCACGAGGATGATGCCCTCCGGGCGCGCCAGCATCAGGTTGAGGATGTCGTACTGCCGGTCCGTCAGGCCCAGCTTGTCGTAGTCCACGATGCCGCGCTTGGCGTCGAGCACCCGCAGCACAAAATTCTCGCCATGGATGGTGGGCTGCACGGCAGCGCGGAAGTCCACGTTGCGTCCGCCGATCGACAGCGACACGCGGCCGTCCTGCGGCGCGCGGCTTTCGGCGATGTTCATGCCCGCCACCAGCTTGAGGCGCACCAGCATGCCCGACCAGTAGCGGCCGTGCAGCACGCGCACCTGGCGCAGCACGCCGTCAATGCGGTAGCGGATGCGCAAGAACTGCCCCTCGGGTTCGAAGTGGATGTCCGAGGCAAGCTTGTGCACCCCGTCCGACAGCAGCGCATCGACCAGGCGCACCACCGGATGGCTGTAGCCGCCCTGCCCCTGCGTGAGCGAGGCCATGTCGATCTGGCCGGTCTCGATCTCGTGGATGATGCCGTCGATCGACAGCTCGTAGCCGTAGAACTGGTCGATGGCGGCCAGCACGTCGGCTGCGCTGGCCAGGCGCCAGGAGATGCTCACGCCCAGGCCCACGTGGGCGCGGATCTGGTCGGCGGCGATGATGTCGTTGGGCTTGGGGCTGGCCAGCACCAGCTTCTGCGTCTCGGGCGTGAACGACACCGGAAACACCTGGAAGCGGCTGGCCATCGCCTTGGGCAGCCGCTGCAGGGCCTCGGGGTCGGCCAGCACCGTCTGCAACAGAATGGTCTGCTGGCCCAGGGTCTGGCCCAGGGCCTCGCGCATGGCCTCTTCGGTCACGAAGCCCAGCGCGATCAACGCGTCGCCGAGCTGCTTGCCGGTCTTCTTCTGTTCGAGCAGGGCGATCTGGAGCTGGTCGGCCGACACCAGCCCCATGTGCTGCAGGCGGTCGCCCAGACGCATGGCCGGGCGTGCGGGAGCGGCGGTGGATGGGGCTTCAGTCATTGGAACAGCAGCTCCTGCAGTTCGGCCTGCCGGTACTCGATGGATTTCACGGGAATACCCGCGCCGCCCATTTGCATTGCCAGGCGGTACAGGCGCAGCGCATCGGCGTAGCGGCGCGACTGGTCGAGCGCCACCGCCAGGTTGTAGGTGTAGGCCGCCTGCTCGGGCGCGAGCGACTGCGCCAGCGTGAGCGGCCCCAGCGCCTCGGCCCAGCGGCCCTGCCGACCCAGCAGGTTGCCCAGCGCCGACTGCGCGGCCGCGTCGCGCGGACGGGCCTGCACCCATTCCTGCAAGCGGCTCTCGGCGGTGGCCGGGTCGGATTCGGACAGGATGGCCAGCAACCCCGTGCGCGCGGTGGCATTGTCCGGCCACAGCTGCAGGCTGCGCTGGTAGGCCGTCCAGGCCTCCTGCAACTGCTTCTGGCGGTGCAGGGCCACGGCCAGCCCCAGCGTGGCGTCGGGATCGTCGGGCCGCTCGGCCAGCACCTGGCGGTACAGGGCCTGGGCCCGCGCCGCATCGCCCTGCCCCAGGGCCGCCCAGGCGTCCTGCAGGTGGCGCTGCGCCAGCGAGCGCACCAACTCGGGCGCCACGGACGGAGCCGCAGGGCGGGGCCGTCCCTGCGCCACGGCATCGCGGCCCACCGACGCGGGCCGTGCCGGCCTCTCGGTCTCGGGCACCGCCGGTGCCTGGGGCGCGGGCGCCGCGGCGGCACGCTGTGCGGCGGGCGGTTTGGCGCGCGCGGGCAGGGCCTCGGACGCGGGCGCGGGGGAAGGCGGCGCCGGCATATCCGGGGCGGGCACCCCGGCGGCCACCGGTGCAGGCACGGTCTGCGCCTCGGTAGCCTGGGCCGCGCCAGCTTCCGAGGCGACCTCTGCAGGACCAGGCTCCGGCACCACGGGCGCGGCCGACGGCAGCGCCACCGCCATGAGACCGCCCTGGCTGGCCTGCCAGTAGTTCCAGCCCAGCCAGGAAACCACCGACAACGCCAGCCCGGCCAGCAGCCCGAACACCATGCGGCGCGTGCGCACCCGGGGATCGGGCGCGGCGGCGGCATGCACCATGGTGTGCGCGGCTTCCCGCGCCGCGGCAGCGGCCGGCGCGGGGCGCGCGGGCTGTGGCGGGGGTGCTTCTGGAGCGGGCGGCGGGGGCGCCACCGGCTCCGGAGCCTGGGAGACCGGTGCGGCATCATCGGCCGGGGCCAGCGACAGCGGGCGCTGCTCGCTGCGCTGCAGGGCATCAAGCAACAGGCTCACCGCACGCTCCTTTCCGCCGGCGCATGGGCGGGCGCGTTCTGCGGACGCTCGGGCATGGCGCGCAGAGCCTCGCTCAGGTGGGGCTCGAAAGCCTGGTGGTCCCCCGCCAGGCTGGCATGCTGGACCACGGTGGGACGCAGGAAGATGACCAGTTCGCTCTTGGCGCTGCTGCGCTTGCGGTACTTGAACAGTTCACCCAGCATGGGCAGGCTTCCCACGCCCGGGGTCTGGTCGGTGCTGCCCGCCACGTCTTCGCGCATCAGCCCCCCCAGCACCGCCGTGTCGCCCGAACGCACCTTGATGACCGATTCCAGTTCGCGCGTCTGGATCTGCGGGATGCGGCTGGACACCTCGTTCACGGTCATGCCACCGGCGCGCGCCTGCGCCAGGTAGATGGGCACGGCCGGGTCCTCCACGTAGCCCACCACGCGCGACAGCGTGGGGCGCAGGATCAGCGTGACCTGATCACCTTCACCCACCTGGGGCATGACGTTCATCACGAAGCCGACCGACACCGTATTGGGTGTGGAGGTCAGCGTGAAGGTCGCTGGCGACGTCCCCGTTCCCGGCGTGTAGTTGGCCGAGAGGGTGAAATACACCAGATCCTCGGTCACCTTGAGCAGGGCCGCCTGGTTGTTGAGCGCGCTGATCTTGGGGCTGGAGAGCACCTTGGTGTTGCCGAACGACTCCAGCAGCCGCAGGGCCATGCCGATCTGCGTCAGCCCGCCGGCGGCGCTGGTGTACGAGGGCGTGATGGAGGCCATGCTCGGAATGACGCCCCCGACCGGAACGCCCGAAGGCAATGAGCTGCCCGTGGGGCCAAGTTGCAGCATGGGCAGACCACGGCGCAGCACCGTCCAGTTGATGCCCTGCTGGTACTCGTCGGACAGGTTCACCTCGACGATGGTCGCCTCAATCATGACCTGGCGGCCCGCGCTGAGCATCACCCGGTCCATGAACTCGCGCACCCGCATGTGCTGGCGGTAGGTGGCGCGCACCGAAATCACGCCGGTTTCAGGGTTGGCGATGACGGAAGCCGACTCGCGGAACCGCGCGGGCGCGGCCGAAGGCATTGAAGCCACGGCCGCTGCGGGTGCGGCATTCGGCGCGCCGGGCGCCGCCGAAGCCGGCGCCACGGGCGCGGAAACCACGGGGGCCGCTGGCGCGGGCGCTGCCCCGGCGGCGGCCTCGGTCCCTTCGGGCAGCAGCTTGTCGGTCTCGCGCAGCAGGTCGCGGATGTTCTGTGTGAGCGTTTCCCAGAACTTGTTGTTCGACGTGTTGGCCAGTGAACTGCTGGAACTGTTGCCGGCGCCCGTGCTGCCCCCGCCGGCCCGCGAGATGCTGGAGCTGGCAGCCACCTCGCTGCGCGCCTCGCGCGCGACGTTCGGGTAGTCCACCCGGTAGTGCCGCAGCACGGGCGAGTCGGGCATCACGAACAGGTTGCGCCCCTCCATCTCGTAGCGCATGTTCACCTGCAGGGCCGCACGGTCGAGGATCTCGGGCAAGGTCTGGTCGATGGCATTGATGCTCACGGTGCCCGCCAGGTCGGGGTGCACGTCGAGGTTCAGGCGGGCGTCACGGGCCACGGCGAACAACAGGTTGCGAATATCCACGTTGTGTACGCTGACAGAGAACTGGTCGGCGCGCGTGCGCCCTGGACTGGGCGGTGGGGGCAGCAGCGGTACATCGACCAGCGCGGGCGGCTTGCCCTGCGCCACGGCCTCGGGGCGCAGGTGGCCGGCCCCCGGCAGCGGTGGCGTGGCCGCGCAGCCCGCCAGCACCAGTGCCAGGACGAGCGCCGGGGCGAAGCGGGCCGACGGGCTGCGGCGCCGGGCGGTGGACTGCGGAAAGGCTTGGGGCGTCATGCGGAAAATGCGGTTCATGTGGGCGCACGCTCAGGGTAGGACTCGGTACGCAGGCGGTCCAGGGTGCGGACCATGGGACGGCGGGCCTTTATCGGGGCCGAGAATTGCTGCAGGGCCTGCACGGCCTGCTCACGGGTGGCATAGCGGCCGACATAGACGGCCCAGAGCCCGGCACGGCTGGCCTCCGGGGCATATTGCCGGTCCTGCACCCAGACTTCACCCGCCTCGCGGGCCTGGTCCAGCAGGCGCAGGGCGCCAGCAGCATCGGCGGCCAGGCCGATCTGCAGAACGCGGAAGTCCTGCGCCGGGTCGTCGAACACGCCGCGGGTATGCAGCACCGCATCGCGCAACGGCCCGGGAAGTCCGGCATAGCGTTCGGCCAGCGCCGTGGCGGGCTCGGCCGAAGGGGTGGCGGCAACTGCCGTGGGCGGCGAGTCCGACGCGCTGGCAGGCACATCGGGGGGCTGGGCCATGGCGTCGGCGCCATCGCTGGACACCGCAACGGGGGGAGAGGTCACCGGTTCCAAGGCAGAGGCCGCCGACGGCATGGGCGCGGCGACGGCCGGCACGGGCACGGCACGCTGGCCCAGGCCGTAACCCACCGCTCCACCCGCACCCAGGCCCGCCAGGCCCAGCGCCAGCCAGAGCAGCGGCCGCAGACCCCTGCGGGAGCCTTGGGCAGCGGGGACTCCCGCCTTGAATTCGGCCACGGCCAGTTGCACATGGGTCCGCCCGACTTGGCGTGCCCCCTGCGCGAATGCCGCCAGCAACGCCTTGTCGGCCAGCAGATGGATGGCCCGGATGCGTCCCCCCGAGGCCTGCACCAGTTGGCGCTGGGCCCGGGGCTCGAACAGCGCGCCGCCCTGCCAGCCGGCGCGGCGCAGGCGGTGGTCCATGTAGGCGGCGGAATCGGGCGCGTTGAGCGGCCGCAGGTCGAAGCGGTGCACCACACGGTCGCGCACCTGGCGCAGGCGCGGCTGGGCCAGCAGGGCGTCCAGCTCGGGCTGTCCGAACAGCACGATCTGCAGCAGCTTGCGCTGCGCGGTTTCCAGGTTGGACAGGAGCTTGACCTCCTGAAGCGACTCGGGTGGCATGGCCTGCGCCTCGTCGATCAGCACCACCGCCCGGCGGCCCTGGGCGTGGCGCTCCAGCAGCGCGGCCTGGATGGCCAGCACCAGCGGCTGACCTGCGGGCACCTTGAGATCCCAGTCGGCCACAAGGGATTGCAGGATCTCGCGCGGCCCGAAGGAGGGATTGGCCAGGTAGACCAGATCGACCTGCCCGCGCGGCAGGCGATCAGCCAGCATGCGGCACAGCATGGTCTTGCCGCTGCCCACCTCGCCCACCACGGTGATGATGCCGTCGTCGTCGAGAACGGCATGGTGCAAGGCCTCCAGAATGGCGCCCCGCGCCTGCCCCTCGAAAAAGAATTTACCGTTGGGCGTGATGCCAAACGGAGCTTCACTCAGCCGAAAGTGATCCAGGTAGAGAGAAGACAAAGCAAATTCTTTTTAAATCAATGGTTTAGATGCAAATCTTGAAAATGATAGTGCATTGCAGCGCCCTTGGGGAAGAGATGTAACCCTTTGTTGACCCTGGTGTGGCGCAAATCCTCCAAGGCATTGCGCCTAGCGGCGCTGCCAGATGGCAGCAAAGAAACCATCGGTCTGGTGCCGGTGCGGCCACAAACGCAGGTAGCGGCTGCCGGTTTCGCCGCCGCTGCACAGGCTGGCGGCGTCCGGCACCTTGAGCTGGGCCAGCAGTTCACCCGCATCAAGCGGCATGAAGTCGCGCTGCGCCGCCGTGAAGGCCTCGGCGATGGCCTCGTTCTCCTGCGGCAGCACGCTGCAGGTGGCATACACCAGGCGGCCACCGGGCTTGAGCAGGCGCGCGGCGCTCTCCAGGATGGCGGCCTGCTTGACCACCAGTTCCTCCAGCGCCTGGGGCGTCTGGCGCCACTTCAGGTCGGGGTTGCGGCGCAGCGTGCCCAGGCCCGAGCATGGGGCGTCGACCAGCACGCGGTCGATTTTGCCGGCCAGGCGCTTGACGCGCTCGTCGCGCTCATGCGCCAGGGCAGCCGGGTGCACGTTCGACAGGCCGCTGCGCGCCAGCCGGGGCTTGAGCGCGTCGAGCCGGTGGGCCGACACGTCGAAGGCGTACAGCCGCCCGGTGCTGCGCATCGTCGCGCCAATGGCCAGCGTCTTGCCGCCCGCGCCGGCGCAGAAATCGACCACCATCTCGCCGCGTTTGGCGTCGAGCAGCAGGGCCAGCAGTTGCGAGCCCTCGTCCTGCACCTCGATGGCACCACGCACGAAGGCCGGCAGCTTGGCTAATGCGGGCTTGCCCACGGCACGCAGACCCCAGGGGGAGTACGGTGTTGCTTCTGTTTTGATAGCTGCTTGCGCAAGCTCCTTCTGCACTTCGGCCCGTTTTTCCTTCAAAACATTGACGCGCAGGTCGAGCGGCGCGCTGGAGGCCAGTGCCTGCACCAGGGGCCAGAAGTCGCCGCCGAGCTGATCCTTGAGCGGCTGCGCCAGCCATTCGGGCAGGTTGTGGCGGTGGCGTTCGAGCAACTCGCTTTCCTGCACGGCGTCGCACTGGTCGAGCCACTGCTTTTCACGGTCGTTCAGCGCCCCCTTTAGGAAGTCGCGCGGGCCGTGCTGGGCCTTCGGGTTGCTGCGGCGCGCCTCTTCGTCCTGCCAGTGGGCAAAGCCGAGAATGGCCAGGCGCCGCTCTTTCGGCCCGGAGCCCGAGGGCGCCATGTGGTCGAACAGCAGCTTCTTGCGCAGCACGGTGTAGACGGTTTCGGCCAGGGCCGCGCGCTCGCGCTGGCCCAGCCCCCGGTGGTCACGGAAAAAACGGGACACCACGGCATCGGCCGGGTGTTCGAAGGTGAGGGTGAGCCTGACGAGTTCCGCGCAGGCTTCCAATAAGGCGTTGGGATGCATGGGGCGATTGTCCCATCCCCGGCCTTGCCCCGGTGCCGCAGCAGGTCAGCGCGTGAACACCGGGTCGGCAGCGTGGCGGCGGATGTCTTCGAGCGAAGGCGACTCGCCCGCCCGCAGCACCAGCACGGGACCGGGCAGGCCCAGCTGGCGCTCCAGGCTGCGGCACAGACCGAAGCACTCGTCATCGTCCTGCCCCGGCAATTCGACGAACAGCAGATAGGCCCGGCGCCGCGGAAACTCGCGCAGGTGCTTGCGCACCAGCCAGGCGCGGGCCACCGGCAGGCAGCGGGTCAGTTCGGCCTGCAGCTCCATCTGCTCGAAGGCGCTGAGGTCGTGCCGCGTGACGCGGCTGAAAAACGGCGAACCCGAGAGTTCCTCCCACGCGCGTTCCTCGGCCTCCTGGGCGCGCTCCAGGCGCTTGCGCCACTGCTTGAAGGCGGCGGCGTCATGCTCCATGCCGGGCCGGGGCGTCTCCAGCTCGGCCAGTGCGGCGCGCGCCGTCCACCAGCGCTCGGCATCGTCGGCGTCCCACAGGCGCTGCAGGCACTGCAGCCGGGCCTCACGGTCGTCCTCGGGCAGGTTCTGCACCAAGCCACGCAGCGCCCCCGGGTGCTCGGCGCTGCGCTCCAGCGCCCGCTCGTAGAGCGGGCGGACGACGGCGCGCGGGTCGAGGTGGCGGCTCAGGCGTGCCAGTTCCACCAGCTCGTTCGCATTGTTCTGCGCCATGCCGGCGGTCAGCGCCTGCACGCGCTCGCGCACACGGGCCAGCCAGGCGTGGTGCAGCTTCCATTCGGTGGCATGGTCGCGGCACCACTGTTTGTCGAACAGGGCCAGCCACTGCTTGGCATCCGAGCCCAGCAGGTCCATGGCACCGCCCCGGGACCACTCGGGCAGGATCGGCGGAGTCTCCAATGCCTCGATGCGGTCGCGCAGGCCGGGGTGCGTGTCGTCCACGCTGCTGATGCGCTTGAGCGCCTGGCGCAGCGCATCGTTGGCAAAAGCGGCATCGGGCATGCGCGCCAGGCGCCGGCGCAGGGAGCGGTAGGGGCCCACGGGCAGGGGGTTGTCGGCCGCCTTGCTCCAGTGGCGCGCCCAGAACTGGGTCTGCAACCACGCGCCGCGCACCTCGATCTCGGTCAGCGCTGCCGCTGCCACGTCGCGGCCCAGGAGCTTGCCGGCGATGCGGTCGGCCTCGTACTCGTCCTGGCGCGCCAGGGCAAAGGTCTTGGCCGCGAAGCGCGGGAAATACCAGCGCATGAATGCCTGCGTGGCCAGGGCCACCGGGCTGGTGTCATCCCCCAGGCCCTGGTACAGGCGCATCCAGGCCAGGCGCGTGCGGTAGATCCAGGCGGCAAAGCGCCCATGGTCGCCGCGCAGGTGGCCGTATTCGTGGGCCAGCACGGCAAGAAAGCGGGGGCGGTCCAGCGCCATGAGCAGGGGCAGGCCGATGGTGAGGTGGTTCACCGCACCACCCAGCAGACCGTAGCGCGGAAGTTGCTGGATGCTGGCGTTGAATTCGCCGTTGAGGGTGACGCGGTGGATGGGCGGCCCCTTGATTTTGCGGCGGATGCGCTCCAGCGCTTCGAACAGGGCCGGTGCCTCCACGGCGGTGATCTCGACGCCTTCCGGCGCATCCAGCCGGATCCACAGGGCGCGGAAACTGGTCCAGAACAGCGCCAGGGCGGCGAGCAGCAACAGCACCAGCCCCAGCCGAAAACGCCCCTGCAGCAGCTGCGGCACCACCCAGGCCAGCGCCGCCACCGCCAGCGCCAGGCAACCGAGCACCCAGGCGTAGCCCAGGGCCGCGAAAGCCGCCACGCCGCGCCGGTAGGCGCGGCTGTTCTCGGCACTGGCATGCTCGCTCATGCGCACCAGGTGCACAAAATCTGCCTGTTCCAACGATGTCCCCCGGATGTTTGATGACCGCCATCCTACCCACGAACGACAGCCTGCCCCCCTTGATCACCACACCGCCCGGTCTCTACCGGCACTACAAAGGACAGCTCTATGAAGTGCTGGGCACCGCGCGCCACAGCGAAACGCGCGAGTCCATGACGGTGTACCGCGCGCTCTACGGCGAGCATGGCCTCTGGGTGCGGCCCGCAGCAATGTTCCAGGAAGCGGTGCAGGTCGACGGCGTGCTGCGCCCCCGGTTCGAGCCCGTCAAAAAAAGTGAATAAATCAGCCTCCAGGCCAATAGTAGCAAGCGCAAGCAGCTATATTTTTTGAATCAACCGTGCCACAGCGCGCGGGTAAATCAGGTGCTCCTGCGTCAGCACGCGGGCGGCGAGCTGCTCGGCCGTGTCCCCTTCGAGCACCGGCACCACGGCCTGCTCGACGATGGGGCCCACATCCAGTTCGGCCGTGACCTGATGCACCGTGCAGCCGGCAAACCGGCAGCCCGCGTCGATGGCGCGCTGGTGCGTGTGCAGCCCGGTGAAGGCGGGCAGCAGCGAGGGGTGGATATTGACCAGCCGCCCCGCGTAATGGGCCACGAATCCGGGTGTGAGGATGCGCATGAAGCCGGCCAGCACCACCAGTGCCGGGTCGTGGCGGTCGATCACCGCGGCCAGCGCTGCGTCGAAGGCCTCGCGGCTGGGAAACGGCTTGTGGTCCAGCACCTCGGTGGCGATGCCCTGCTCGCGCGCGAAGGCCAGGCCCTTGGCGTCGGCCTTGTTGCTCACCACGGCGGCCACGCGCGCGCCCAGGCGGCGCTCCCAGTGCTCCTGCTGAGCGGTCTTCACGATGGCCGCCATGTTGGAGCCGCCGCCAGAGATCAAAATCACGATGTTCTTCATTTGCCTTGATTATCTAGGAGGCCTTTGCGCCATGCCCTTCGACCCCACCGCCCGCCCCCTGACCGCCAACGAAGCCCGCGTGCTGGCCACGCTGATGGAAAAAGCCCGCACCGTGCCCGACAGCTACCCGCTCACGCTCAATGCCGTGGTGACGGGCTGCAACCAGAAAACCACGCGCGACCCGGTGATGAACCTCGGCGACGCCGAGGCACAGGAGGCGCTCGACAGCCTCAAGCTGCTGACGCTGGTGTTCGAGACCAGCGGCGGCCGCACCACGCGCTGGGAGCACAACTTCCAGCGCGCCGTGGGCGTACCTGAGCAGTCCGCCGTGCTGCTGGGCCTGCTGATGCTGCGCGGCCCGCAGACGGCGGGCGAACTGCGCATCAATGCCGAGCGCTGGTACCGCTTCGCCGACATCTCCTCGGTCGAAGGCTTTCTGGATGAGCTGCAGGAACGCAGCCCCGAGAAGGGCGGCCCGCTGGTGGTGCTGCTGCCGCGCGCGCCCGGGGCACGCGAGCAGCGCTGGGCGCACCTGCTCTGCGGGCCGGTGGACACCGCCAGCCCCGCCGCGGGCGGCCAGGCCGCAAGCGCCCCGGCGCTCCAGGCGCGCGTGGAGGCACTGGAGAGCGAGGTGGCGCAGTTGCGGGCCACGGTGCAGCGCCTGTGCACGGAACTGGGGCTGGCCGCAGCCCCCGCAGAGGACGATTGACACCAGGCGCGCCGAAGGCCTGCACGCCTGCAACCGTTGTCTCCATTTGGACAGTCAAAAAACGAACGACCGTGCTACAAATACACCTTCTCTGGAGACACACCCTATGGATCTCGCATTTACCCCCGAAGAGCAAGCCTTTCGCGAAGAAGTTCGCGCATGGGTTCAAGGCAACCTGCCCAAGGAAACGGCCTACAAAGTCCACAACGCACTGCGCCTGACGCGCGACGACCTGCAGGGCTGGGCCAAGATTCTGGGCAAAAAGGGATGGCTCGGCTTTGGCTGGCCCAAGGAATTTGGCGGCCCCGGCTGGACCGCCGTGCAGAAGCACCTGTTCGAGGAAGAGTGCGCGCTGGCGGGCGCCCCGCGCATCATCCCGTTCGGCCCCGTGATGGTGGCCCCGGTGATCATGGCGTTTGGCAATGCCGAACAGCAGCAGCGCTTCCTGCCCGGCATCGCCAGTGGCGAGGTGTGGTGGAGCCAGGGCTACAGCGAACCGGGCTCGGGTTCGGACCTGGCCTCGGTCAAGACGCGCGCCGAGCGCGTGGGCAACAAGTACATCGTCAACGGCCAGAAGACCTGGACCACGCTGGGCCAGTACGGCGAATGGATCTTCTGCCTGGTGCGCACCAGCAACGAAGGCAAGCCGCAGACGGGCATCAGCTTCCTGCTGATCGACATGAAGTCGCCCGGCGTGACCGTGCGCCCAATCAAGCTGCTCGACGGCGAGTGCGAAGTGAACGAAGTGTTCTTCGACAACGTCGAAGTGCCCGCCGAGAACCTGATCGGCGAAGAGAACAAGGGCTGGACCTACGCCAAGCACCTGCTCTCGCACGAGCGCACCAACATCGCCGACGTGAACCGCGCCAAGCGCGAGCTCGAACGCCTCAAGCGCATCGCCAAGGACGAGGGCCTGTGGGACGACCAGCGCTTGCGCGACCAGATCGCCCTGCTCGAAGTGGACATCGTGGCGCTGGAAATGCTGGTGCTGCGCGTGCTGTCGGCCGAGAAGAGCGGCAAGAACTCGCTCGACATCGCCGGTCTACTCAAGATCAAGGGCAGCGAGATCCAGCAGCGCTACGCCGAACTGATGATGCTGGCCGCCGGCCCCTTCGCCCTGCCCTTCATCGAGGAAGCCATGGAAGCGGGCTGGCAAGGCGACGCTACCGCAGGGGCGCTGGGCGGCTTTCCCGGCGGCAGCGTGGCCCACGCCCCGCTGGCCTCCACCTACTTCAACATGCGCAAGACCACCATCTATGGCGGCAGCAATGAGGTTCAACGCAACATCGTTGCGCAGACCGTGCTCGGCTAAGGAGACAAGAACATGGATTTCGATTTTTCTGACGACCAGCAGCAACTGCGCGACGCCGTGCGCAAGTGGGTGGACAAGGGCTACTCCTTCGAGCGCCGCCGCGCCATCGTCGCTGCGGGCGGTTTCGACCGCGCCGCCTACGGCGAACTGGCCGAGCTGGGCCTGACCGCCCTCACGGTGCCCGAGCAACACGACGGCATGGGCCAGGGCGCCATCGACGCCATGGTGGTGATGGAAGAACTGGGCCGTGGCATGGTGCTCGAACCCCTGGCGCACGCCTTCATCGCCAGCAGCGTGCTCTCTAGCTGCGCCCCGGCCGACGTGCAAGCCGCCTGGCTGCCACGCATCGCCAGCGGCGAAGCCCTGGTGGTGCTGGCCCACCAGGAACGCAAGGCCCGCTACCGCCTGGATGTTTGCGAGGCAAAAGCGGCTGCAACGCCCACTGGATATGCGCTGACAGCTACCAAAAGCATAGTACCCGCAGGCGACCAGGCCGAAGCCTTCCTCGTGCCCGCACAATTGGACGGCCAGATCGCGCTGTTCCTCGTAGAGCGCGCTGCCTCCGGCGTCGCCACGCGCGGCTACGGCACCCAGGACGGCAGCCGTGCCGCCGAAGTGCAGCTGGCCAACGCGCCCGCCACCCTCATCACCCGGGACGGCCTGGCCGCGCTGGAACTGGCCGTGGACACCGGCATCGCCGCCACCTGCGCCGAGGCCGTGGGCGTGATGGACCAGACCCTCGCCCTCACCGTGGACTACATGAACCAGCGCAAGCAGTTCGGCGTGGCCATCGCCAGCTTCCAGGCCCTGCGCCACCGCGTGGCCGACATGAAGATGCAGCTGGAGCTGGCCCGCTCCATGAGCTACTACGCCAGCCTCAAGCTCGGCGCCCCCGCCCCCGAGCGCCGCGCCGCCCTGGCCCGCGCCAAGGTGCAGCTGGGCCAGTCGATGCGCTTCGTGGGCCAGCAGTCGGTGCAGCTGCACGGCGGCATCGGCGTGACCGACGAGTACATCGGCAGCCACTATTTCAAGAAGCTCACGCAGCTGGAGATGGCCTTCGGTGACACGCTGCACCACCTGGGCGAGGTGTCCAAGCGCATGCAGGATACGGCGGGGGTGTTTGCCTAAGACAACTGTCACCGGGAGGTCAGGCCCTCTGCCCCCCAACTTCGCATCATGAACCGCCGCGTGCCTCGCACCCGGCGGTTTTTCATTGCGCTGTCCCGGCGTGCAGCTACGCCCGAAGCTGCCTGGCAGCGCGACCACACCTCTATAGCGACAGGGGCTTGCGCGCCCTCCCCATCCGCACCAGGGCTGCATTGCGAATCCTGGATAATTGCCGGTTTTGCGGGGGATGCCGTATTGCCACTGCGTGGCGGCCACCGCTTCCGATGCCTTCTTCTTTCACTATTTCATGAGCGCTACCGCCACCGTGTCCGACCCCAACCGCAAGCACCTTGAAACGGCTCGCACATTGATTGCCAAAGGCGATCTCAAGCAGGCCGCCCTCACCCTCAACAAGGCCCAGAGGCAAGCTCCCAACGATCCTCGTGTGTTCATGTTGGTAGGGTTGATGGCAGAAAAGTCAGGGAACATCGACGGTGCTTTCGAGGCCCTGCGCCGCAGCGTGTCGCTTGCGCCTGATTGGGGCCCCGGCTTGTTGGAACTGGCCCTTTTGCTGGCACGCCAAAACCAGTTCCAGGAAGCGATCGAAACCGCAGAAAAAGTGGCGGCATTGGAGCCCTCCAACCTGCAGGTACTGGCTGGGGTGATCGACATCGCGCACCGCGCGGGACACACGGAGATGGCCATACGCCACCTGCGCCGCGGTCTGGGGCTGGTACCCCACGACCCAGCTCTGCGCAAACTGCTCGCCCGCGACCTGGGCAGCCTGGGGCAGCATGCGGAAGCAATCGCGTTGTGGGCCGAACTTGCACTCGACCATCCTGACGATATCGAGGCTCAATTGGGCCACATTCAAGCGTGCATTGCGGGGGGCCAACCCGCGTTGGCCACCACCAACGCGGACCGACTGCTGAACATGGCACCCGGCAATGCGGTCTATTCCTACTATGCCGATCTCACCCACGGCAAAACACCGCCGCACCAGCCCCCCGCCATCAGTCAAAGCCTGTTCGACGGGATGGCCGAGGTGTACGACCAGCACATGGTACGCGGCCTGCGGTACCAGTTGCCCAAGCAGATCGCGGAAAAGATCATCACCCTCTATCCCGACAAAAAGCTCAATGTGCTGGACCTGGGTTGTGGGACGGGCCTGCTGGGCGTCTGCCTGGGCCAACTCGACGGTTTCCTCATCGGCGTGGAAATTTCCCGCAGAATGATCGAGCAGGCGACGCGCCATGGCGTCTACGCCAGGTTCCACACCGTCGACCTGCTCGACGCTCTGCGGGAAACACCCGATGCGACCTACGAGGTCATCACGGCGCTGGATACTTTCACCTATGTCGGCGACCTGACCCAAGCCGTCCCCAACGCCTACCGCATCCTGGTACCCGGTGGCCACCTGATGTTCTCCGGCGAGATCGCCAGCGAAGACGGCCCCGATCTGGTGCTCCAGGCGAACAATTGCTACGCCCACAAGCGCAGCCATATCGAAAAGCTGTGCAAGAGCGCCGGCTTTGACGTGGTGGAAGTGCAAGACACCGTGCTGCGGTTCGAAAACAATGCCCCGATCAATGGCTTCGTGGTAATTGCCCACAAGCCCGCTTGAACCTGCCATTCGGCGAGAAAGCCCGCGCTCCTATGGAACACGGGCTTTTGAATTGATGGCCGCCCTCGTCAAGCCAGCATCCGAGACGACTTGGGCACATGCGCCATCAGGAACTCCATCTGGTCGGCCAGGATGCGGCGGTTGCGCAGGATGAAGTCTTCCCACAGGCTGGGCACATAGGGGGTATAGAGTAGGGGCATGTGGGCCTGTTCGGGCGTGCGCGGGCCCTTGCGGTGGTTGCAGGGGCGGCACGCCGTCACCACGTTCATCCAGTGGTCCTGCCCGTTCCTGGCAAAGGGCACGATGTGCTCGCGCGTGAGGTTTTCTTCGTGAAAGCGGACACCACAGTAGGCGCAGACGTTGCGGTCGCGGGCGAACAGCTTGGCATTGGTCAGGCCGGGCTTGAGGTCGAAAGGGTTGATGGCCGGAACACCCTTGGTGCCGATGATGCTGTTGACCGCGATCACCGACTGCCTCCCTGTCAGCGCATTGTGGCCGCCATGAAAGACGGCGATTTCGCCACCGGACTCCCAGCGCACCTCGCCCGCGGCGTAGTGGATCACCGCCTGTTCCAGCGAGATCCACGACTGGGGCAAGCCCTGGGCAGAGAGCTTCAAGACCTTCACGACACGCCTCCTCGAACAACAAAGCCAGCAAGGAACGGATGCAGATACCTGATGCCGGGCCTGCCCACGGTGCGGGCAGGAGCGGCTGCGTCACAATATACGCTTATTTCAAGACAAATCGGTGTCCTGCGCTTGGTGGCCTTGCGCAAGGTGCTATTAAAAAGATAACGCTCCATGAAGATCTTTCGCGGTTTTCGGCATCCTGGAATTGCCCCGGCCTGCGCCGTGACGATCGGCAATTTCGACGGCGTGCACCGGGGCCACCAGGCCATGCTGGCGCTGCTGGGTGGCGAGGCGGCCCAGCGCGGCGTGCCCAGCTGCGCGCTCACCTTCGAGCCGCACCCGCGCGACTACTTCGCTGGCGCGCAGAACAAGCCCGAACTGGCCCCGGCCCGCATCGGCACGCTGCGCGACAAGCTCTCGGAGCTGGCGCGCTACGGCGTGCAGCAGGCCGTGGTGCTGCCCTTTGATGCCCGGCTGGCCTCGCATTCACCGCAGGAGTTCATCGACGAAGTGCTGGTGCACGGCCTGGGCGCCCGCTACGTGCTGGTGGGCGACGATTTCCGCTTCGGCAAGCAGCGCGCGGGCGACTATCAAATGCTCGACGCCGCCGGCCAGGCCCAGGGCTTCGACGTGGCGCGCATGATGAGCTACGAGGTGCACGGCCTGCGCGTTTCCAGCTCCGAGGTGCGCGCGGCCCTGGGCGCGGGCCGCATGCAGGACGCGGCGCAGCTGCTCGGCCGCCCCTACGCCATCTCGGGCCATGTGGTGCACGGGCGCAAGCTCGGGCGCCACCTGGGCGCCAGCACCGGGCAGGCGGGCGACGGTTTCCGCACCCTGAACCTGCGCTTCGCACACTGGAAGCCCGCCGCCAGCGGCATCTTCGCCGTGCAAGTGCACGGCCTGTCGGAACACCCCCTGCCCGGTGTGGCCAACCTCGGTATCCGCCCCTCCCTGGACCCGAACGACGTCAACGGCGGGCGGGTGTTGCTCGAAACCCATTGCCTGGAGTGGCCAGAGCACCTGGGCGCCGAGGGGGCCTACGGTAAAATCATCCGCGTGGAACTGCTGCACAAACTGCACGACGAACTCCGGTACGACAGCCTCGATGCCCTCACCCAAGGCATCGCGAAGGACTGCGCCGACGCGCGCACCTGGTTCGCCGCCCACGCCGAAACCCGCCGCCAGACCACGCGCGACCGAATTTGACGCGTTGGCACCGCCCGCCGCCTTTCGACAGGCTCTGGCAGGCACCCCGCCAACACCCTGCCCCGCTTGCCGGGCCGCACCCGGCCCAGGCCCAGAGCTTGTCGAGTCCAGAAACCCCCTTCGCCATGTCCGACGCCAACACCCCCGACTACCGCAGCACCCTGAACCTGCCCGACACGCCCTTCCCCATGCGCGGCGACCTGCCCAAGCGCGAGCCCGGCTGGGTCAAGGAATGGGACGAAAAAGGCATCTACAAGAAGCTGCGCGACGCACGCTGCGGCGCACCCAAGTTCATCCTGCACGACGGCCCGCCCTACGCCAACGGCCAGATCCACATCGGCCACGCGGTGAACAAGATCCTCAAGGACATGATCACCAAGGCGCGCCAGCTCGAAGGCTTTGACGCGCTCTACGTGCCCGGCTGGGACTGCCACGGCCTGCCGATCGAGAACGCCATCGAGAAGCTCCACGGCCGCAACCTGCCGCGGGACGAGATGCAGGCCAAGGGCCGTGCCTTCGCCACCGAGCAGATCGCGCAGCAGATGGAAGACTTCAAGCGTCTGGGCGTGCTCGGCGAATGGGACAACCCCTACAAGACCATGAACTACGCCAGCGAGGCGGGCGAACTGCGCGCCTTGAAGCGCGTGATGGAGCGCGGCTACGTGTACCGTGGCCTCAAGCCCGTGTACTGGTGCTTCGACTGCGGCTCCTCGCTGGCCGAGTTCGAGATCGAATACCAGGACAAGAAGAGCCAGACGCTGGACGTCGCCTTCAAGGCGCACAACCCGGCCCAGCTCGCCGCTGCCTTCGGCCTGGCCCGGCTGGAAAAGGACGCCTTCGCCGTCATCTGGACCACCACCGCCTGGACCATCCCCGCCAACCAGGCGCTCAACCTCAACCCCGAGCTGCCCTACGCGCTGGTGGACACCGAGCGCGGCCTGTACGTCATGGCCGCCACGCTGGTCGACGACTGCATGGCGCGCTGGGGCCTGACGGGCCAGATCCTGGCCGTGGCCCAGGGCGAGAAGCTCGCGGGCATCGAGTTCGAGCACCCGCTGCACGACGTGCACGAGGGCTACCGCCGCCTCTCGCCCGTGTACCTGGCCGACTACGCCACGGCCAGCGACGGCACGGGTATCGTGCACTCGTCGCCCGCCTACGGCGTGGAAGACTTCAACTCCTGCGTGGCGCACGGCGTGAAGTACGACGACATCCTCAACCCCGTGCTCGGCAACGGCCGCTACGACGAGTCGCTGGCCCTGTTTGGCGGCATGAACATCTGGAAGGCCTGCCCCGTCATCATCGAGACGCTGCAAACTGCCGGCCGCCTGATGGGCACCACCACCATCACGCACAGCTACCCGCACTGCTGGCGCCACAAGACGCCCGTGATCTACCGCGCCGCCGCCCAGTGGTTCGTGCGCATGGACGAGGGCGAGGGCGTGTTCACCAAAGACAAGGCCCCCGGCACGCTGCGCCAGACCGCCCTGGCCGCCATCGAGCAGACGAGCTTCTACCCCGAGAACGGCAAGGCGCGCCTGCGCGACATGATCGCCGGCCGGCCCGACTGGTGCATCTCGCGCCAGCGCAGCTGGGGCGTGCCCCTGCCCTTCTTCCTGCACAAGGATTCGGGCGAGCTGCACCCGCGCACCATGGAGATCATCGACCAGGCCGCGGCCATCGTCGAACAGGGCGGCATCGAGGCCTGGAGCCGCGTGACACCCGAGGAAATCCTGGGCGCGCAGGACGCCGAGCACTACACCAAGAGCACCGACATCCTGGAGGTGTGGTTCGACTCGGGCTCCACCTTCTGGCACGTGATGCGTGGCACGCACGCCGGCATGCACCACGACAGCGGCCCCGAGGCCGACCTGTACCTCGAAGGCCACGACCAGCACCGGGGCTGGTTCCACAGCTCGCTGCTGCTGGCCAGCGCCATCTTCGGCCGCGCGCCCTACCGCGGCCTGCTCACGCACGGCTTCACGGTGGACGGCCAGGGCAAGAAGATGAGCAAGTCGGTGGGCAACACCGTCTCGCCGCAGGAGGTGAGCAACAAGATGGGCGCCGAGATCATCCGCCTGTGGTGCGCCGCCACCGACTACTCGGGCGACCTGGCCATCGACGACAAGATCCTCGCCCGCGTGGTGGATGCCTACCGCCGCATCCGCAACACGCTGCGCTTCCTGCTGGCCAACGTGAGCGACTTCGACCCGGCAAAGGACGCCGTGCCGTTCGACCAGATGCTGGAGATCGACCGCTACGCGCTCACGCGCGCAGCGCAGTTCCAGCAGGAGGTGCTGGCGCATTACAAGGTCTATGAATTCCACCCCGTGGTCGCCAAGCTGCAGCTCTACTGCTCGGAAGACCTGGGGGGCTTTTACCTCGACGTGCTCAAGGACCGCCTCTACACCACGGCGCCCAAGAGCCTGGCACGGCGCAGCGCGCAAACCGCGCTGCACCAGATCACGCACGCCATGCTGCGCTGGATGGCGCCGTTCCTCTCGTTCACGGCCGAGGAGGCCTGGAAGGTGTTCGGCAGTTCCGAATCCATCTTCCTCGAAACCTACGGCACCATCCCCGCGGGCGACGAGGGCCTGCAGGCCAAGTGGGAGCGCCTGCGCGCCTTGCGCGACCTGGTGAACAAGGAGATCGAGGCCCTGCGCGCCGCTGGGCAGGTGGGCTCGTCGCTGCAGGCCCGTGTGACGCTGACCGCAGCGCCTGAAGACCATGCGCTGCTGGCCAGCCTGGGAGACGATCTGAAGTTCGTCTTCATCACATCCGCTATTGAATTGATAGCTGGTGACGCTCTTCAAATAAGCGTCACGGCCAGTTCCGATGCCAAATGCGAGCGCTGCTGGCACTATCGGGCGGATGTAGGCCACGACGTGGCACACCCCACGCTGTGCGGCCGCTGCACGAGCAACCTGTACGGCGCCGGTGAAAACCGGGCCTGCGCCTGAGTGGCCCGCACCATGGCGGGGGGCCGCGCCAGCCCGTGGCCCTGGCTGGCGTGGGCGCTGCTCATCCTGGTGGCCGACCAGTTCACCAAGACGCTGATCCTGGGCTACTACCAGCTCGGTGACAGTACCTATGTCACCAGCTTCTTCAACATCGTGCGCGCGCACAACACGGGCGCGGCCTTTTCCTTCCTGGCCAATGCCGGAGGCTGGCAGCGCTGGTTTTTCACGGGCATCGGCGTGGCGGTCACGCTGTTCATCGTCTGGCAACTGCGCCAGCACCCGGACCAGAAGCTGTTCGCCTTCTCGCTTGCCAGCATCCTGGGCGGCGCGGTGGGCAACGTGGTGGACCGGCTGCTGCACGGCTACGTGGTCGATTTTCTCGACTTCCACTGGAGCTTTCTGTCGGGCGTGTTCCATGGCGGGCATTTCCCCGCCTTCAACATCGCCGACGCGGGCATCAGCGTGGGTGCGGCCTGCCTGATCCTCGACGAACTGCTCCGAGTCCGGAAATCCTCTTGATCGACGGCGCATCGCCGTGATGGCGTTGGGCGATTCCCACAGCGCCTGCAAGCGGCGCGGCCCAGACCAGCGGCCACCGTGCAAGGGCTGCCAGCATTCCCACATGCGGGCACCGGTGGCGTCCCCCTGCCCGCATCGCGCAGCGATGCAAGAGCGGGGGGAAGGCGCAAAGCGCCTCAGGGGGGTGTTCCACCTATCGCGTTCAGCGGCCAGCGCGGCTTGACGTCGAAGGCGTAGTCGCAGTGGGCCTGCTGCTGGCCCGCCTGCAGGCGCATGGCGGCGGCCATGGCAATCATGGCGCCGTTGTCGGTGCACAGGTGCAGCTCGGGGTAGTGCACGCGCACACGCTGCTTTGCGCAGGCGGCATCGAGCTGCTCGCGCAGCTGGCGGTTGGCGCCCACACCGCCCGCCACGACGATGCGCTGGAGCCCCGTTTCCTTGAGCGCCGTGAGCGATTTCTTCACCAGCACCTCGACGATGGCCGCCTGCGTGCTCGCAGCCAGGTCGGCCTTGCGCGCCTCCAGGTCGCCCCCCAGCTTGCGCGCCTGGGTCAGCACCGCCGTCTTCAAGCCCGCGAACGAGAAATCGAGGTTGCCGCTGTGCATCAGCGGGCGCGGCAGCTTGAAGGCCGCCGGGTCGCCCTGCAGCGCCAGGCGCGAGAGCGCAGGACCGCCAGGGTAGCCCAGCCCCATGAGCTTGGCCGACTTGTCGAAGGCCTCGCCGGCCGCATCGTCAATGGTTTCGCCCAGCAGCTCGTAGCGGCCCACGCCGTCCACGCGCATGAGCTGGGTGTGGCCGCCGGACACCAGCAACGCGACAAAGGGAAATTCCGGCGGGTCGGCGCTCAGGAAGGGTGAAAGCAAATGCCCCTCCAGGTGGTGCACGCCCAGCACGGGCTTGCCCAAAGCCGCGCCCAGGGCACAGGCCACGCCCGCGCCCACCAGCAGCGCCCCGGCCAGGCCGGGGCCGCGCGTGTAGGCCACCACGTCCACCTCATTGAGCGCCCGGCCCGACTCAGCCAGCACGGCCGTGGTCAGCGGCAGCACGCGGCGGATGTGGTCACGGCTGGCCAGCTCGGGCACCACGCCGCCGTAGGCCTGGTGCATGTCGATCTGGCTGTGCAGCGCGTGCGCCAGCAGCGTGGGCACGACCGTGCCTTGCGACTGCACCAGCGCCACGCCGGTTTCGTCGCACGAAGATTCGATGCCCAGCACCAACAAGGTTTGTTCTGCGTCCATGGTGGGCGCAAGTGTAGGGCTTGCGCCAGATCCTCCATCTGGCGGGTTCGTTCACACCTTCTCAGTGCCCCGGCAGCGCCTTCTGGCCCGCCCCCGCGAGCGCCGTGGACGCCTTGGGCTGTGCGGGGGCAGCAGGCGCAGCGGGGGCTGTGCGCAGCATTCCGCCGCCCTGCTGGAGCCGGAACGTGGAGGCCAGGCCCGCCAGCGTGCGCGCCTGTTCCTGCAGCGCGCTGGATGCAGCCGAGGTTTCTTCCACCAGCGCGGCATTCTGCTGCGTCACTCCGTCGAGATGCGCCACGGCCTGGTTGATCTGCGACAACCCCATCGACTGCTCGCGGCTGGCCGACGCGATCTCGTCCACGATGTCGGCCACGCGCTGGATGCCGCTCACGATTTCCTGCATGGTCGCGCCCGCCTGGGCCACCTGCTCGCTGCCGACCTCGACCTTGGCGACCGAATCGGAAATCAGCGCCTTCACTTCCTTGGCGGCCTCCGCCGAACGGCCGGCCAGGCTGCGCACCTCGCTCGCCACCACGGCAAAACCCCGGCCCTGCTCGCCCGCACGGGCCGCTTCCACGGCGGCATTGAGCGCCAGGATGTTGGTCTGGAAGGCGATGCCATCGATCACGCCGATGATGTCCACGATCTTGCGCGACGAGGTGTTGATGGCCTCCATGGTGTCCACCACCTGGGCCACCACCGTCCCGCCGCGCTGCGCCACGCCCGTGGCCGATGCCGCCAGCTTGCTGGCCTGGGCCGCGCTGTCGGCGTTCTGCTGCACGGTGCCCGAGAGCTGCTCGGTGGCCGACGCCGTCTGCTCCAGCGCGCTGGCCTGCTGCTCGGTGCGCGAGGCCAGGTCGTGCGTGCCCGCCGCCACCTGCGTGGACGCTCCGGCAATGGTGTCGGCGCCGCCATGCACCTGCCCGATCACATGGTGCAGGTTGCCGCGCATGGTTTCCATCTGGGTCAGCATGACGCCAATTTCATCCTTGCCTTCGGACTCGATACGGTGCGTGAGGTCGCTGGCCGCGATGGCCGCCGCCGCCGCGTTGGCGGTGCGAAACCCCGTGACCATGCGTGCCAGCAGCATCAGCGCCATCACCGAGGCCGGCAGGCCGAGCAGGAACGTCGCCAGCGCGAAGACCACCAGACCGATCTCGTAGCGCTGCTGGGCGGCCTGATAGGCCGTGTTGGCGCGCTGGACCTGAAAGTCCCTGAACGCCGCCATGGCCTTGACCACCGCCTCGCCCTCGGCGCGGCCTGCGGCGAGAAACGCCGCCATGGTTTCGGGGCTGAAGTCCTCTTTCTGGATGGACGCCACCACCGCATTGAGCTTCTCACGCCACGCCTTGCATTGGGCCAGCGCCGTGTCGAACAGCTTCTTCTCGTCGCTGTCCGTGACGCCTTTCTCCATGTCCTTCTGGAGTGCATCGGCCTTGGTCTGGTTTGCCGCGATGGCCTCCAGGTGCATGCTGGTGGGGTGGCCGTGGATGCTGACCAGCGCGCTCTCGGGGGCGTGCTGGAAAGCCAGCAGCACCTGCAGGCGGTTCTGCACCGTCAACTCGATGGACTGATCGGCCATCAGGGCCCTGTGCATGGCCTCGTCGTGCAGGGTCTTGAGGCTGTCGCGGGCCGACGACAGGCCCCAGAAACTGACCCCGATCACCACGGCGCCGGATAACCAGAAGCAACAAAGCACAACGACAAAACGCTGGGTGATCCGCAGGTTGTTCAGCATGAACGCTTTCAATAGGTTACAACCTGATGATCATAGCGTTCGCGTTTACCCGAATACCAACACCAGAGCGGGGTACTCGGACTCTCGAACCGGTGCGCGAAAAAGGGGGCGTGCATGGCATGGGACAATCGCCCCCCATGAATCCGGAACAGTACGTCCAGCAAAAGGCCGCCGCCTCGGGCAGCAGCTTCTATTACGCCTTTCTGTTCCTGCCCCGGCCCCGTCGCGCGGCCATCACCGCCTTCTATGGCTTCTGCCGCGAGGTGGACGATGTGGTCGACGAGGTGACCGACCCGGGCGTGGCCCAGAGCAAGCTCGCCTGGTGGCAGGGCGAGGTGGCCCAGTCGTTCCAGGGGCGGCCCACGCACCCCGTGATGCAGGCGCTGATGCCGCACACCGCCACCTACGGCATCGAGCCGCGCCACCTGCTGGCCGTCATCGAGGGCTGCCAGATGGACCTGGAACAGACCCGCTACCTCGACTACCCCGGCCTGCAACGCTACTGCCACCTCGTGGCCGGCGTGGTGGGCGAAGTGGCGGCGCGCATCTTCGGCCAGCGGGAGCCGGCCACCACGCAGTACGCCCACCGCCTCGGCCAGGCGCTGCAAATGACCAACATCATCCGCGACGTGGGCGAAGACGCCATGCGTGGCCGCATCTACCTGCCGGTGAACGAGCTGCAGCAGTTCGACGTGAAGGCGCACGAGATCCTCAAGCGCCAGTATTCCGAACGCTTCACCGCGCTCATGCGTTTCCAGGCCGAGCGCGCCCACCGGCTGTATGACGAGGCCCTGGCGCTGCTGCCCGCGGCCGACCGGCGCGCGCAGAAGCCCGGGCTGATGATGGCCAGCATCTACCGCACGCTCTTGCGCGAGATCGAGCGCGACGACTTCCAGGTGTTGCACCAGCGCATCAGCCTCACGCCGCTGCGCAAGTTCTGGCTGGCCTGGAAGATGCAGGCCCTGGGCAGGCTATGAGCCCCAGGGGTGCAGGGCGCCACTGGCACGCACTGCGGGCCGAAGCATGCGCATAGCGGTCATCGGTGCCGGCTGGGCCGGCATGGCTGGAGCCATTGCCGCGGTGCAGGCGGGCCACCACGCCACCGTGTTCGAGGCCGCACGCACCACCGGTGGGCGCGCGCGCGCGCTGCAGGGCTCGGCGGCGGACGGAGCACCGCTGCGGCTCGACAACGGCCAGCACATCCTGATCGGCGCCTACACCGAATCGCTGCGCCTGATGCGGCTAGTGGGCGTGGATGCCGATGCAGCCCTGCTGCGCCTGCCGCTGGTGCTGCGCTTCCCCGACGGCAACGGGCTGCGCCTGCCCAGCCTGCCGCCCCCCTGGGATGCCGTGCTCGGCATCGCACGGGCGCGCGGCTGGAGCTGGGGCGAACGCCTGGCACTGCTGCGCAAGGCCCATGCCTGGCAGCGCGCGGGCTTTGCCTGCGGCCCTGGCGAGACGGTGGCCGGACTGTGCGCCGATCTGCCGCAACGGCTGCTGGACGGTTTCATCGACCCGCTGTGCGTGGCCGCCCTCAACACCCCCGCCCAGGAGGCCTGCGGCCAGGTGTTCCTGCGTGTGCTGCAAGACAGCCTGTTCAACGGACGCGGCGGCTCCAACCTGCTGCTGCCGCGCGTGGACCTGGGTGCGCTTTTTCCCGAAGCGGCGGCGCGCTGGCTGCAGGGCCAGGGCGCCATGGTGTGCACAGGCCAGCGTGTGCAGACACTTGCCGCAGGGCCGCAAGACGGCTGGCGCGTCGATGGCACGGCGTTCGATGCCGTGCTGCTGGCCGCATCCAGCACCGAGGCAGCGCGCCTGGTGTCGCAGTGCGCACAGACAGCCCCCTACGCCCTGACGGTTCCCCTGTGCGACTGGGCGGCCTGCGCGCAGGCGCTGCGTTTCGAGGCCATCACCACCGTGTACGCCCAGGGCACACCGCATGCCGATGGCCGCCTGCTGCCCGAACCCATGCTGGCCCTGCAGGGCAGTGCCACCGACCCGGCACAGTTCGTGTTTGACCGGGGCCAGCTCGGTGGCCCGCCCGGCCTGCTGGCCTTCGTGGCCAGCGCCAGCCGGAGCGAGCGGGCGCAGACCGAGCGCCAGGTGCTGGAGCAGGCCCGGCGGCAACTGGGCCTGGCCGGCCTGCAGGCCGTGCAGACCGTGGTGGAAAAACGCGCCACCTTTGCCTGCACCCCGGGCCTGCAACGGCCCGCAGCCGCCATCGCCCCGGGCCTGTGGGCCTGCGGCGACTACATTGCAGGCCCCTACCCCGCCACCCTGGAAGGCGCCGTGCGCAGCGGCACGGCGGTGGCGCAGGCGCTCACAGCCCCCAGCACGCCGCCAGCACCAGCGTAGCCTCCTGGGTGAACTTTCCCTGCTCCACCCACTGGCGCAGCGTCTCGGGCGGCAACCGCTCGAAGCGCTCCACCTCGCCATCCTGGTTGCATGGCTGCATGCCGAAGGGCACGGTGGCGCGGAACCAGTCGATGCGCTCGCGCATATAGCCCGCGCCCCCACCCTCGCGGCTGGGGCGCTCGAAATCGACCTGGCCGCCATGCACCACGTCCACGAGGGCGGACACCCGCAGGCCCGCCTCTTCCCAGGTCTCGCGCTCCAGCGCCTCGTGCAGCGTGTCGGCGGCCGACACCATGCCGCCCATCAGCGTGTCCCATTGCCCGGGGTTGTTGGGTTTGTCGAATGCGCGCTGCTGCACCCACATGCCGCCATCGGGCGCCAGCCCCACCAGGTGCACGGCCTGCGTGGCAATGCCCAGCACACGCACCAGCCCGCGCTCGACCGTGCCCAGGCGCTGCCCCTGCGCGGTGCACACGGCCAGCTGCTCGTTGCGCCAGGGGCCGCAGTGGCCCAGCGCGCGCAGGGCCCGCGCGAGCGCGTCGAACGCGGCCGTCAACTCGCCGGGCTGGGCCTCCAGGCACCAGGCAGGCGAAGCAAATCGCTCTTGAATTGATAGCTTGTAGCGCACATCCAGCAAGCCATGGAGCACGATTTCATCCAAAATACCGGGCTCCACCGAACCCACCTCGTAGCCGTCGGCGAACAGCGGCAGGCGTGCGCGGCGTGGCGGCTGGTGCGCGCTGGTGCGGGCCTGTTCGAGCCAGCCGGGCAGTGGCACGCTCACAACGTGAGGATGGTCGAGCCCGTGGTCTTGCGCGCCTCCAGGTCACGGTGCGCCTGCTGCACGTCGCGCAGCGGGTAACGCTGGTCGATATGGATCTTCACCTGGCCGCTGGCCACCACGGCGAACAGCTCGTCGGCCATGGCCTGGGTCGATTCGCGCGTGGCGATGTGGGTGAACAGCGTCTGGCGCGTGACGTAGAGCGAGCCCTTGGCGCCGAGCGAACCCGGCGCGAACGGCGGCACGGGGCCCGAGGCGTTGCCAAAGCTGGCCATCAGGCCGAAGGGGCGCAGGCAGTCGAGCGACTTGTCCCATGTGTCCTTGCCCACCGAGTCGTACACCACCTTCACGCCCCGGCCGCCGGTGATCTCCTTCACGCGTGCGGCGAAGTCCTCGGTGTTGTAGTTGATCGCATGCGCCGCGCCGTTGTCGCGCACGAGCTGGCACTTGGCATCGGACCCCGCCGTGCCGATGAGCTGCAGGCCCAGCGCCTTGGCCCACTGCGTGGCAATCAGGCCCACGCCGCCGGCGGCGGCATGGAACAGCACATGGTCACCCGGCTGCAGGCCCTCGACGGGCAGCGTCTTCTTGAGCAGGTACTGCGCCGTCAGGCCCTTGAGCATCATGGCGGCGCCGGTCTCGAAGCCGATGGCGTCGGGCAGCTTGCACACGCATTTGGCGGGCATCACGCGCACCTCGCAGTAACTGCCGGGCGGCTGGCTGGCATAGGCAGCGCGGTCACCCGCCTTCAGGTGCGTGACGCCCTCGCCCACTGCCTCGATCACGCCTGCTCCTTCCATACCGATGGTGGCGGGCATGCTCAAAGGGTACAGCCCCGTGCGGTGGTAGACATCGATGAAGTTCAGGCCGATGGCATGGTGGCGAATGCGGATCTCGCCCGGGCCGGGTTCGCCCACGGCGACGTCAACAATGTGGAGTTCTTCGGGGCCGCCGTGCTGGCGGATCTGGACGGCAAGGCTCATGGGGGTTTCTCTCCTGCAAGGCGTTCAAGTAAGGCTTGCGCCATCCTGCCATGTTTCTGCAAGCAGTGCGCGGCGCGGCCCGTTAAAGTCACGGCATGACACAAAAAATGACGCCCGGCACGGCGGGGTTGCTCGTGCTCGCGCCGCTGCTGTGGGCCGGCAACGCCGTGGTGGGCCGGCTGGTGCACGACCTCGTTCCTCCGCTCACGCTCAACTTCCTGCGCTGGGTGCTGGCTTTTGCCATTCTGCTGCCGCTGGCGCACCGCGTGCTGCGCCCGGACAGCCCCCTGTGGGCGCACTGGCGCCGCTACGCGCTGCTCGGGCTGCTGGGCATCGGCCTGTACAACGCGCTGCAGTACTTGGCGCTGCAGACCTCCACGCCGATCAACGTGACGCTGGTCGGTTCGAGCATGCCGGTGTGGATGCTGGCCGTGGGCGCGGTGTTCTTTGGCGTTTCCGTCACGCGGCGCCAGTTCGCTGGCGCCGCGCTGTCGATGGCGGGCGTGCTGCTGGTGCTCAGCCGGGGCGAGTGGAGCCAGCTGCTGGCGCTGCGCCTGGTGCTGGGCGATGTGTTCATGCTGCTGGCCACCATTTCGTGGGCGTTCTACAGCTGGCTGCTGGTGCGCACCGGCGAACCGGCCAGCGTGCGCGCCGACTGGGCAGCCTTCCTGATGGCCCAACTGGTGTTCGGCCTGGGCTGGTCGGGCTCGCTCGCGGGCCTGGAATGGGCCAGCGGGCGCACGCACATCGCCTGGGGCTGGCCGCTGGCGGCGGCGCTGGCCTTCATCGCCGTAGGGCCCGCCGTGGTGGCCTACCGTTGCTGGGGCGTGGGCGTGCAGCGCGCCGGGCCGGCCGTGGCGGGATTCTTCTCCAACCTCACGCCACTGTTTGCCGCGCTGATGTCGGCCGCCTTCCTGGGCGAGCCGCCGCGCCTGTTCCATGCGGCGGCATTCGCGCTCATCGTGGGCGGGATCGTGGTGTCCTCACGCCGCTGAAGCGGCCTCGCTGGCCAGCCGGGCATCCAATGCGGCCACCGGCATGGGCCGGGCCAGCAGGTAGCCCTGGTACAGGTCGCAGCCGTGGCACGCCAGAAAGTCTTTCTGCTCCGGCGTTTCCACGCCCTCGGCGATCACTTCCAGCTCCAGGTTGCGCGCCATGCCGATGATGGTCTGCACGATCACGTCGTCGGTGGCGCGCGCGCCCAGATTGCGCACGAAGGACTGGTCGATCTTGAGCTGGTGCAGCGGCAGCCGCGTGAGGTAGGCCAGCGACGAGTAGCCGGTGCCGAAATCGTCCACCGAGAAGCGCACGCCCTTGGTGCGCAGCTGGTGCATCTTGTCGATGGCGTCGTCCACGTTGTCCAGCACCAGCGACTCGGTCAGCTCCAGCGTCAGCAGGTGGGCACGGGCACCCGTCTCCTGCAGGGTCTCGGTCACCTGGCGCACGAAGTCGGGCTGCCGGAACTGGCGCGCGCTCACGTTCACCGAAAGGTTCAGGTGGCTGGAATGCGGCTGCTGCTGCCACTGCGCAAGTTGCAGGCAGGCCGTGCGCAGCACCCACTGCCCGATGCCAAGAATCAGGTCGCTCTCCTCGGCCACGGCGATGAACTGCGCGGGCGAAACCATGCCACGTTCCGGATGCTCCCAGCGCAGCAGCACTTCGGCGCCCACGATGCAGCCCTCGGGCGTGAACTGCGGCTGGTAGTGCAACGCGAACTGGCCCTGCGCCAGCGCCTCGCGCAGGTCGGCCTCCAGCTGGGCGCGGTCGTTGATGGCCACCTGCATGCGGGGGTCGAAAAAGCACAGGCCGTTGCCACGCCGCGCCTTGACCTGGTACATGGCGATGTCGGCCTGCTTGAGCAGTTCGGTCGATGTCTGCAGGCTGGCGCCAAACAAGGTGGCCCCGATGCTGCAGCCGCTCTGGTGCGAATGGCCCTTGAGGACATAGGGCTCGGCCAGGCTGTGCAGGACTTTTTCGCCGATGCGCTGGGCCAGCTTGGCAGCCTCATCGGTGCTGGTGGACAGCTCGTTGAGCATGATGACGAACTCATCGCCGCCGAGCCGGGCCACGGTATCGGCCACGCGCACGCAGGCACGCAGGCGCTGGGCGACCTGGAGCAGCAGCTCGTCGCCCACCTCATGGCCCAGGGTGTCGTTGAGGGCCTTGAAATGGTCCAGGTCCAGAAACAGCAGCGCCCCCAGCTGTCCCGAGCGCTGTGCCAGCACCGACGCCTGCCCCAGGCGGTCGAGCAGCAGGCGCCGGTTGGGCAGCCCGGTCAGCGGGTCATAGAAGGCCAGGTTCTCGATCTCGGCGTTGGCACGGCGCAGGTCGGTCACATCGTGATAAGTGATGACCAGGCCGCCTTCCGGCGTGGGCCGCTCCACGATCTGGATGCAGCGCCCATCGGGCAGCTCCTGCTCATGGGTGCCGTCGGAGACGCGCTGCCGGGCCAGGCGCAGTTCGACCCACTGCTGCAGCTCCCGCTCGCTGGCCTGCGGCAGGTGGTGCCGGACGGTCTTCTCCAGAACCGAACGAAACGGCAGCTGCGGCGCCATGATTCCTGCCACCCACGGAAAGATTTCATCGAAACGCCGGTTCCAGTGGAGCACCCGGTGCTGCTGGTCCAGCAGCACGAACCCGCTCACCATGGACTCCAGGGCCTGGTCCAGCATGGCCTTGGACTGGGCCATGGCCTGCCGTGCCGCCGTGATGTGGTTGAAAAAGGACACCACCACCGCACCGGCGGCCACCACCATCAGACAGACCGCCAGGGTGATGGACACCAGCGTGTTGCGCTCCTGCCGCCAGTCCGCCAGGGCCGCGGCCTCGGGCAGGCTCGCGGAAATGCGCAGGCTCTGGTAGATGAGGGGGCGCGAGACCACCAGCGCGGATTCACCACTGAGCCGCGCCGGGACGCCCCAGGCACTGTCGGGCAGTTCCTTGAGGGGCATCACGGGCTGAAGGTGCGCCTGATCCCCCAGATCGGGGATGGTGAGCAGCGCACGGCCGTCGCTGCGCTCGAGCACCACTTCCAGGCCCGAAACATCCGCACCCTGCATCAGCACGGCCGTGAGTTTGGAACGGGGCACCTCGGCCACGACCACCAGGCGCGCGCCATTGGCCAGCTTCAGGGGCCGGGCGAAATACAGCACGCTCTGCGTGCTGTTGAAACTGACCGCCGGCGCGCTGACCAGCAGGCTGGTGGCGGACGGCGACAACGCCGCCTGCAGGAACCCGGCCGGAAGCTGCAGGGCGTTGCGGGTTTCGGCCGGCTCGGACGAGGCCAGCACGCGGCCGTCGGCATCGATCAGCGCCGTCAGACTGACCAGCAGGTTGCCGCGCGTCACGAATCCCAGCAGCTGACTGGAGGTGCTGGCGTCGATCCACTCGGCCATCGAGGAGGAGAGTCCGAGCATGCTGTCCGTCCCCGACAGCAGCAGATCGACCGACAGGAAGCTGCGATTGAGCGCCACCTCGGCCCCCGAGACGAAGCGCGACACCTGCTGCTCGCGGGCCTCCAGCGCGGCCCCGCGGTTGGACCAGGCCAGCAGGCCTGCGGCGGACACCAGCACCAGCAGGAACACGGCCACAAGGGCCCAGACCCAGATCTTGGTGCGCGAGGGAGTCAGCGGCTTCATGGATTCTTCTGTGTCCCCAGGCCGCGCGCGGCCCCAATGGTCTGGTTCCAGATGTCGGCGCAGCGCGCACCGCAGCGCTGCAGCCAGCGGGGCAACACCGTTTGCTGGAAGATCTCCTGGCGCCTGCGTTCGTCCTGCTCGGACACGGGCACCACCACCATCTGGCCCTTGCGCCCGGCCGTGCAGGTGGCCGCGCCGCTGTTACAGGCCATGCCCTGGGCGGTGTCACGCTCGGACTCCTCCCAGATGGAGGCTTCCAGCCGGGGCAACTCCTGCCGCAGAAGGGCCCGCAGATCCGGGGGCAGGGCCTCCCAGGCCGTGCGGTTGGCGCCAAAGATCGCCAGCCCCCAGGTGATGGGCAAGGCGTGCAAATGCGTGGTGATGGCGTGCAGCCCCAGCGTGTTGCCCGACATGGTGCCGGTGATGGCGCAATCCATGCTGCCCGCCTCCATGCTGCGCACGATCTGGGCAAAAGCCGTATGTACAGGCACCGCACCCAGCGCACCGACGAAGTCGGCCTGCCCGGCCGAAGACACGCGCACCCGCCGCCCCGACAGGTCGGACAGCCCGGCCAGCGGCTTGCGGCAAAAAAGCACCTGCGCCGGATAGACATACAGCGCCAGCACCTCCACGCCCTGCTCCTTGCGCAGGGTCTGCTCCAGATAGGGGCGAAACGCCGCCACGCTGGCGCGCAGGCTGGCGATGTCGGGGTTCAGCCCCGCCAGATCGGGCGCGGTGTACTGGGGGAAGGTGGCCGTCAATGAACTGAGCAGCGCGGTGCCGAACGGCACCACGCCCAGCTGCACCAGGCGCAACATTTCCTCGCCAGGGACGCCCGCGCGATCGAAGGGAACAATGTCGGCACGGAACCGGCCGCCACTGAGGCGGGGCAGCTCGCGGGTCCAGAACGGCTCTTCCCAGCGGGTGTACTGGCTGATACCGGCCAGCCCACCTACCACGCGGAACTGGTGCACGGCGGTGGATGGCTGCGCCCAGACCGGCACGCTCCAGGCGATGAGCGCGCCTGCCAGCCCCACGGCCAGGGAGTGCAGGAGGCGGCTCTTGCCCCCACGGCGCCTGCTGGATGACGGCTCACGCATTTCCATGCTCCCCTTCAAGACCTGTTCACCCCGGCCCCGGCCCGCCCGGGAGTCTGGCGCCAGCCACGGCGGGGTTCAAAACGCACCAGGATACGCACCACCATCGGCCAGCACGTTCTGGCCCGTCATGTAGCCCGCATGCACGCTGCACAGAAAGGCGCAAATGGCGCCGAACTCCTGCGGCGTGCCGAAGCGCCCGGCCGGAATGCTGGCCTGCTGCGCCGCGCGCACTTCCTGCACCGTGCGCCCACTGCGCGCGGCGGCCGTCCCCATGGTGGCGGCCAGACGGTCGGTGTCGAACTTGCCCGGAAGCAGGTTGTTGATGGTCACGCCCCGGGCGGCGATGCTGCTGCGCGCCACGCCCGCCACGAAACCGGTCAGGCCGCTGCGCGCGCCGTTGGACAGGCCCAGGATGTCGATGGGGGACTTCACCGCGCTCGACGTGATGTTGACGATGCGGCCGAACCCGCGCTCGGCCATGCCATCCACGGTGGCGCGGATCAGTTCGATGGGCGTGAGCATGTTGGCATCGACGGCCTTGATCCAGGCATCGCGGTCCCAGTCGCGGAAGTCGCCCGGCGGCGGCCCACCCGCGTTGGTGACGACGATGTCAAAATCCCGCCCCGGCCCGCCGGGCGCGCCGAACACGGCGGCACGCCCTTCGGGGGTGGTGATGTCGGCCGCCACTGCCAGCACCTGTGGTTTTGAATGTTTTTGGCCTCCAGCGCTTTCCCACTGTGCGCCAATAGCTATTAATTCTGCAGCAGAGGAATGCAACGGCCCCGGCTGGCGCGCGTTCACGACCACATTCACCCCTTCGCGCACCAGTGCCTGGACGCAACCCAGCCCCAGCCCCTTGCTGGCGCCGCACACCAGCGCCCATTTGCCCGCCAAGCCCAAATCCATAACAATTCCCGGTGACCCGCTGAGCCATACTGTCAGCACTTTCTCATCATAAGTGGAGAACCCCATGCGCACATGGTTGCACCGAGGTGCCCTTACCGCCGCTCTGGCGGGCTTCCTGCTGGCGGCCCCGGCGATGGCGCAGCAGGACGCGGCCGTCATCAAACGCGCCACCGAACTGCGCCAGGAGCCCGCCGAATCGTCCACCAGCCTGGGCGCGCTGGCGGCCGACAGCGCCGTCTCGCGTACTGGCGAGCGCAAGGGGTCGTGGGTCAGGGTGCGCACGGCACAAGGCACCACGGGCTGGGTGCACATGTTCGACGTGGGCGCGCCCACGGGCGCGGCGGCGGCAGGCTCCGGCACCGCCACCAGCGGGCTGCGCAGCCTGGGCGGGCTGTTGGGAGGCGGCAGCTCCACCACGGCCACGGCCACGGTGGGCATTCGTGGCCTGAGCGCAGAAGACATCGCCAACGCGCAGCCGAACGCGGCCGCCGTGCAGCAGGCCGAAAAACTGCGTGTGAGCGCCGACCAGGCCCAGCGCTTTGCCAGCGCTGCCGCCCTGCGCAAACAGAACGTCGAGCCCCTGCCCGAGCCGCCCCGCCCCACCGCACCCTCAGGCAGCGGCGAGTTCACCCCCGACAACCAAAGCTTCAACTAAGGAGCACCGCCATGCGCATGCCCTCCCTGCTCTCACGCACCGGACTGGCGGCCGCCATCTGCGCGGCCCTGGCCTTCGCTCCGCTGCACGGCCACGCCCAGGGTGGCGTGATGAACCTGCTCAACTCCCTCAGCGGCTCGGGCTCCAGCTCTGGCGGCGGCCTGCTGGGAGCCATGGTGGGCGGCGGCGCCCAGAACAACCAGGGCGACGACCTCTTCAGCCTGCTCTCGCGCTCGGTGGAAACCATTGACGAGCCGCGCGAGATCGAGATCGGCCGCCAGCTCGCCGCCGTGCTGCTGGGCAGCAAACCACTGCACCCCGACATGCAGTTACAGCGCTACGTGAACCAGCTCGGCCGCTGGATCAGCCTGCAGTCCGAGCGCCCCGGCCTGCCCTGGACCTTCATCGTGCTCGACGACTCCGGCTACAACGCCTTCGCGGCGCCCGGCGGCTATGTGTTCGTCACCAAGGGGCTGATCGACCGCTGTGCCGACGAGGCCGAACTGGCCGGCATTCTGGCGCACGAAATCACCCATGTGACGGCCAAGCACCACCTGCATGCCATGCGCAAGACGGCGCAGTCGGGGGTGTTCACCCAGCTCCTGGCCTCGCAGATCAAGACCAACGCCGTGGGCAACCTCGTGGCCTCGCAGTTTCTCGCGCTGGGCCGCAACCTGTATGCGCGCGGGCTGGACCAGACCGACGAATACCATGCCGACCGCTCGGGCGTGGCCCTGGCCGCGCGCGCCGGGTTCGACCCCTACGGCCTGGTGGCCGTGCTGCAGCAGCTGCGCACGGCCACGCCGGACAACCCCCTGTTCACCCTGGCCCTGGCCACCCACCCGCCCGCCCAGGCCCGGCTGGACCAGCTGGAGCAGGCCATGGGCAAGCGCCTCGATGGCTATGCGGGCGCACCCGCCGTGACGGTGGCGCAGCGCCTGGGGGGCGACACGCGCAAGGCCAACGGCAACGGAAAAGCCAGGAAGTAGCTACCGCCCAGCCCGTGCCGGGCGCATGAAGACGAAGATCCCGGCGATCACCAGCGCCGTGCCGGCGGCCACCCAGGGCGTGAAGGGCTCGCCCAGAATCACCACCCCCATGAGGATGGTGGACATCGGCCCCACCATGCCGATCTGCGCTGCCGTTCCCGCACCGATGCGCTCGATCGCCATCATCACCATGAGCACCGGCGCGGCGGTGCACAGCAGGGCGTTGAGCACCGACAGCCACACCACCTCGGGCGCCACCAGGGCCGCCGCCAGCGGGCGCACAAGGACGAACTGCAGCAGGCACAGCACGCAGGCCACGCTGGTGGCCAGCCCCACCAGCCGCAGCGAACCCAGGCGCTGCACCAGCTCGCCGCTGTAGACCAGGTAGACCGCATAGCTCACCGCGCTGCCCAGCACCAGCACCGTGCCCCAGGCCACGTTGGCGCCCTGCAGATGCACCTCGTGGCCGAACACCAGCACCACGCCGCTGTAGCTCACCGCCATGCCCAGCGCCTGCCCCCAGCGGATGCCGCGCCCGTACACCGCCCAGCCCAGCAGCAGGACGATGGTGGGGTTGAGGTACAGAATGAGCCGCTCCAGGCTGGCGCTGATGTAGGCCAGCCCGGCGAAGTCCAGCAAGCTCGCCAGGTAGTAGCCGGTGATGCCCAGGCCCAGCACGCCCCACCAGTCCTTGCGCGTCAGCGGCGGCTTGCCCCGGCTGGCCCACCACGCCATCGCCGCGAAGAACGGCAGGGCAAACAGCATGCGGTACATGATGAGGGTGATCGCGTCCACGCCGTGGCGGTAGGCCAGCTTGACGATGATGGCCTTGGCGCTGAAGGCCATCGAGCCAAACAGCGCCAGAGCCAGCCCGTATGCTCTGTTTTTGCTAGCTGCAAGCGCTTGCTGGTGTTGCGTTGAAGGCACTTTTTATCAATTCCTAGAATCCGGCCGCCTGGCCGTCGCGGCGGGGATCACTGGCGGCGATGTAGCCCTCGCCCCCGGGGTCGCCCAGGCGCCAGATGAACTGGCCCGCGCCAAATTCACCGTAGGGGTCGTCGACCACCGTCAGGCCGTGCCCCAGCGCCGCCAGCCCCTGCCGGGTGGCCAGCGGCATGCTGGCCTCGGCGTTCACGGCCAGCCCCTGGTTGAAGCGCCAGCGCGGCGCGTCGCACGCGGCCTGCGGGTTCTGTCCGTGGTCGAGCATGCGCACCAGGGTCTGCACATGGCCCTGGGGCTGCATGTTGGCGCCCATGACGCCAAAGCTCATCACGGGCTGGCCGCCCTGCGTGACGAAGGCCGGGATGATGGTGTGGAACGGCCGCTTGCCCGGCGCCACCCGATTGGCCGGGTTGGCGCCGCGCGGGTCGGTGCTGAAGCCAAAGCCCCGGTTCTGCAGGCTGATGCCGAACGTGGGCTCCACGCAGCCCGAGCCGAAGCCCTGGTAGTTGCTTTGGATGAAGCTGACCATCATGCCGTCCTCGTCGGCGGCGGTGAGGTAGATGGTGCCGCCGCCGGCCGGGCGGCCCGCGCCGAAGTCCTGTGCCTGGTGCATGTCGATGAGTTTCGCACGCGCGGCGAGGTAGGCGCCATCGAGCATCTGCGCGGGGGTCACCTCCATCGACGATGGCTCGGCCACGTAGTGGCAGACGTCGGCGAAGGCCAGTTTCATGGCCTCGATCTGCAGGTGCTGGGCCAGCGTGCCGTCCACCGGCAGGCTGGCGAGGTCGAACTGCTCCAGGATGCCCAGCGCCATGAGCGCGGCGATGCCCTGGCCGCTGGGCGGGATTTCGTGCACGGCATAACCCCGGTAGTTGCGCGCAATCGGCGCCACCCACTCGGCCCGGTGCGCCGCCAGATCGGCCAGTGTGAGGGCGCCGCCCTGCCGGGCCGAAAACTGCGCCAGCGCCTGGGCGATTTCGCCGGTATAGAACGCCTCGCCGTGCGTGGCACCGATGGCGCGCAGCGCACGCGCCGCCGCCGGAAAGCGGAACAGTTCACCCACGCGCGGCGCCCGCCCCCAGGGCAGAAAGCTCTGGGCGAAGCCGGGCTGTGCCTGCAGTTCGGGCGCGGCGGCGGCCCATTTGCGCTGCAGCACCACGGGCACGGCAACGCCGCGCTCGGCAATCTCGGCCGCCGGGGCCATCAGGTCGGCGAAAGGCAGTCTGCCAAAGCGCTTGCTCAGCGCCACCCAGGCGCTCACCGCGCCGGGTACGGTGACGGCGTCGATGCCGCGCTGGGGCGGCGTGCGCGTGCCCTCGCCGTATTTGCGGTGGAAATACTCCGGCGTCCACGCCCATGGCGCGCGGCCCGCGGCATTGAGCCCGTGCAGGGCGCTGCCATCCCACAGAATGCAGAACGCGTCGCTCCCCAGGCCGTTGCCCGTGGGCTCGCACACGGTCATGGCCGCCGCAGCCGCCACGGCGGCATCGACGGCATTGCCGCCCTGCCAGAGCATGCGCAGACCGGCCTGCACGGCCAGGGGGTGGGAGGTGGCGACCACGTTGCGCGCGAACAGCGGCAACCGGGCGCTGGCGTAGGGCTGCTGGTAACGGAAGGGCATGGCCCGATTATCGAAGCCCCGCCCCCCATGGAGGCTACAGGGCCGCGATGCGCTCCATGAAGCGCGCAGGCACCAAGGCCACCTTGCGGGTCTCGCGATCGGTGAACACCACCCCGAGCTTGCCGCGCGCCACCTCGCGGCCCGAGTCCTTCTCGGTCATGCGGTAGACGATGTCGAAGCCGTACTTGTTGAAGTCCGCCGGTACCATCTCCACACGCATGGTCTCGCCGTGAAAGCCCTCGGACTTGTACTGCGCCACGATGTCGCCGACCACGATGGACAGACCCTCGACGCCTGCCTCGCGGTAGCCCAGGGCCTGAAAGAAGCGCACGCGCGCCTCGGACACCAGCGTGAGCAGCTGGGCGTTGTCGAGGTGCCCGCCCTGGTTGACGTGGCTGATGTAGATCTGGATCTCGGTGGAGAACGTGAACCGCTCGGGCAGCTCGAACTGGATTCTGGGCATGGTGGGCTTTCAGTGCTTGAACATCTTGTGGTGCAGCCGCCGCAGCGACCACCACACGGTGAACCCCACCACCGGAATGGCGATGGCGGCCGAGGTTTCGGGCGAGAGCGGCCAGCCGAGCGTTTGCGCGCCCTTGGCCAGGTAGCTCGCCAGGCCGACGATGTAGTAGGTGATGGCGGCCACCGACAGGCCCTCCACCGTGGACTGGAGCTTGAGCTGCATGTCCTGGCGCTGGTTCATGCTGGCCAGCAGCGCCTGGCTGCTCTGCTGCTGCTCGATCTCCACGCGCGTGCGCAGCAAATGGCTGATGCGCGAGACGCGGCGCGAGAGCGCCTCCTGGCGCCGCGCGGCCCATTCGCAGGTGCTGCGCGCGGGCGAGAGGCGCCGGTCCATGAACTCGCGGATGGTCTGCAGCCCGGCCAGGCGCGACTCGGCGATCTCGGCGATGCGCCGGTCCACCAGCTCGAAGTAGGCCGTGCTCGCCGAAAAGCGCGAGTGCGTGGCCGCGTACTGGCTCTCCACCTGCCCCGCCAGCCGCGTGAGGCGGTCCAGCAGCACGGGCTCGTCGTCGCGGTTGGCCGAGCGGATGGCGTCCGACAGCTCCGCCAGCTCGCGCTCGGCGCTGGCCAGCACGGCGGCGGCCTCGCGCGCCACCGGCAGGCCCAGCAGCGCGGCCATGCGGTAGGTCTCGATCTCCTGCAGGCGCTGCACCAGGCGGCCCAGGCGGCGCGGCGTCATGCCGCCCGTGAGCAGCACCATGCGCGATGAGCCGTCGGGGTGGATGGCGAAGTCGGTGTAGACCTCGCCATGGCCGTCGGCCACGGTGGCGGCGACCAGCGTGTCCTCGCTCAGCACATGGCGCACCAGCGAGCCCGAGCCGAACTCCCGGGTCGGCAGCGCCCACAGGTGCAGGCTGCACAGGCACTGGCCCGGCAGGCGCGCCAGCCATTCGCGCGGCACGGCGCTGGTGGCGGCCACCGGCTCGCGTTCGCCAAAGCCCTCGGTCGCGATCGGCACGGTAAAGGTCCAGGCCACGAATTCGGTGTGCAGCTCCCAGCGGATGCGCCAGGCGCCCAGGTCCACGCGCAGGTGCGTGGTGTGCCCGTCGGGCGGCGCCAGGTGGTGGTCGCGCAGCAGCGCGGCGATGTGCGCCCGGCTGGCCTCGCGCCCGGCGGCGTCGGCCCACATGACGATGTGGGTGCTGGCCACGGGGCCTTCGATGGCCTCGGGCGGGCGGGCGTGGACTTCGTTGTGCAGCAGCGCCCGTTGCGGGTGCTGGGCGGGTTGGAGCGCGATGGGCATGGGCGGAGGAACCTGTTGAGCGCGCTATTGTGAGGGCTGGCATGCCCCCCGCACACCGGCAACCCTCTCCAAAAAACAACGGCACCCCCAGGTGCCGTTGCAGGAGACACGGGGAGTGCGCCGTTCAGTCCTCGACGAAGGCTTCCTCGCGCTTGTTCTTCACGGCGGGCAGCAGCACGATGATGAGCAGCAGCGCGGCGGCGGCCAGCAGACCGGCCGACAGCGGGCGGGTGACAAGCACGCTCCAGTCGCCGCGCGAGAGCAGCAGCGCGCGGCGCAGGTTCTCTTCCATCATGGGGCCGAGAATGAAACCCAGCAGCAGCGGCGCGGGCTCGGTCCCCAGCTTGTGAAAGAGGTAGCCGATGAAACCGAAGGCACCCACCATCCAGATGTCAAACGTGTTGTTGTTGGTGGTGTACACACCCACGGCACAGAACAGCACGATGGAGGGGAACAGCCAGCGGTACGGCACGGTCAGCAGCTTGATCCAGATGCCGATCAGCGGCAGGTTCAGCACCACCAGCATGGCGTTGCCGATCCACATCGAGGCGATCAGGCCCCAGAACAGCTCGGGGTTGCTGGTCATCACCTGCGGGCCGGGCTGGATGTTGTGGATGGTCATGGCACCCACCATCAGGGCCATCACGGCGTTGGGCGGAATGCCCAGCGTCAGCAGCGGGATGAAGGACGTCTGCGAACCGGCGTTGTTGGCCGACTCGGGCGCGGCCACACCACGGATGTTGCCCTTGCCGAACGGCACTTCGCCGGGCTTGAGCCGGGTCTTCTTCTCGACCGTATAGGCAGCGAACGCCGCCAGCAGCGCACCACCGCCGGGCAGGATGCCCAGCGCCGAGCCCAGTGCCGTGCCACGCAGCACGGCAGGGGTCATGCGCTTGAAGTCTTCCTTGGTGGGCAGCAGCCCCTGCACTTTGGCGGTGAACACCTCGCGCTGGTCATCCGGGCGGGCCAGGTTGGCGATGATCTCGCCGTAGCCGAACACGCCCATGGCGATGGCGACGAAGCCGATGCCGTCGGTCAGCTCGGGCACGTCAAAAGAGAAACGCGCGACGCCGGAATTCACGTCGGTGCCCACCAGGCCCAGCAGCAGGCCCAGCACGATCATGCCCACGGCCTTGAGCAGCGAACCCGAGGCCAGTACCACGGCGCCGATCAGGCCCAGCACCATCAGCGAGAAGTACTCGGCCGGGCCGAACTTGAAGGCCACCTCGGTCAGCGGCGCGGCGAAGCCCGCCAGAATCAGCGTGCCCACGCAACCGGCGAAGAACGAGCCCAGACCGGCGGCGGCCAGCGCGGGGCCGGCACGGCCGTTGCGCGCCATCTGGTAGCCATCGATCACGGTCACCACCGAGGACGACTCGCCCGGCAGATTCACCAGAATGGCCGTGGTGGAGCCGCCGTACTGCGCCCCGTAGTAGATGCCGGCAAGCATGATGAGCGCCGAGAGAGGCGGCAGCGCAAAGGTGGCGGGCAGCAGCATGGCGATGGTGGCCACCGGGCCGATGCCGGGCAGCACGCCGATCAGCGTGCCCAGCAGGCAGCCGACGAAGCAGTAAATGAGATTCTGGAAGGTGAAGGCGGCGCCAAAACCCAGGGCCAGGTTGTCAAACAGTTCCATGGTCTATTGCTCCTGGCTCAGCCCGCGATGAAGCTGGGCCACACGGGAAACTGCAGCTTGAGGGCCAGCACGAAGGCCCCATAGCTGCCGGCCGCGAGGATGGTGGCGAGCACGAACACCGCCTTGGCATTGAATTCGCTGCCCGCCAGGCTGGCGATGAAGGTCAGCGCATAGATGGCGACAATCAGCCCCATGGCCGGAATACCCAGGGAGGGCAGGCCCGCGAGCAGAATGCCGAAGACCACGTTGGCCAGCAGAATGAAGAACAGCGGCTTCCAGGCCCACTTGCCGATCTTGTCGCCGTCCACCGTTTCGACCACGGTGGCCTTGAAGGTGATGACGGCCCCGATCAGCGCCAGCAGGATGCCCAGCATCAGCGGGAAGTAGCCCGGCCCCATGCGCGCACCGGTGCCCACGCTGTACGTGGTGGCTCCCCAGGCAAAGGCGGCACCGACCCCCATGAACATGAGGCCGGAAAAAAAGTCTTTCTGACTTTTGATTTTCACGGAATATCTCCTGACGTTGATCTCAACGGTCAGGATTGTGTGGCCGCCAGGGCCGCCTTCCGATGTGGATTCCACCTACGCAAAGACCGAGGGGCGCCGCCGCCGCGCCCCGGCTCAGCGCGGCGGCGGTGTGGCCGCCACCACCTCTTCAAGCGTGGTCACGCCCTGCGCCACGCGCAGCGCGCCCGCCATGCGCAATGGGCGCATGCCGTCCTTGACCGCCTGGCGGCGCAGCGCATCGATGGACGGCTCCTTGGTGATGCCTTCCTTGAGCGTCTCCGAGACGGTGAGCAGTTCGTACAGCCCCATGCGCCCGCGAAAACCGGTCATGCGGCAGTCCACGCAGCCCACGGGCTTGTACGGGTGGTAGCCGCCGCTGAGCTTCCAGGGCTTGACGGCTTCTGCCAGCGCCTCCTGCGATGCCTCCGTATCGGGCTGCTTGCACAGCTTGCACAGCGTGCGCACCAGGCGCTGCGCCAGCACGCCGAGCAGCGTGGCATTGATGAGGTAGGACGGCACGCCCAGCTCCATCAGGCGCGTGACGGCCGAGGGCGCATCGTTGGTGTGCAGGGTGCTGAACACCAGGTGGCCCGTCAGCGCGGCCTGCACGGCCATCTCGGCGGTTTCCAGGTCGCGGATTTCGCCCACCATGATGATGTCCGGGTCCTGCCGCATGAGGGCGCGCACGCCCTCGGCGAAGCTGAAGTCGAGCTGCGGCTGCACCTGCGTCTGGTTGAAGCTGGGCTCGATCATTTCGATCGGGTCTTCCACCGTGCTGACGTTGACCTCTTCGGTGGCCACGCGCTTGAGCGTGGAGTACAGCGTGGTGGTCTTGCCCGAGCCCGTGGGCCCGGTCACGAGGATGATGCCGTAGGGGCGCTTGATCAGTTCCTCCCAGCGCTGCGCATCATGGGGCGAGAAGCCCAGCGCGTCGAGGTCCTTGACCGCCGTGTCGGGGTCGAAGATGCGCATGACCATCTTTTCGCCAAAGGCCGTGGGCAGCGTGGCCAGACGCATTTCCACCTCGTCGCCGCGCTGGTTCCGGGTCTTGATGCGGCCGTCCTGCGGGCGGCGCTTTTCCACCACGTCCATGCGCCCGAGCAGCTTGACGCGCGCCACCATGGCGCTCATCACACCCAGCGGCATCTGGTAGACCGGGTGCAGCACGCCGTCGATGCGGAAGCGGATCACGCCCTGTTCGCGCCGGGGTTCGAGGTGGATGTCGCTGGCGCGCTGATCGAAGGCGTACTGCCAGAGCCAGTCCACCACCTTGACCACGCCCTGGTCGTTGGCGTCGAGCTGCTTGTTCGTCTTGCCCAGCTCCACCAGCTGCTCGAAATTGCTCGACGCCGCGCTGCCCCCCGCCTTCTGCGCCGCGCGCACCGACTTGGCCAGCGCGAAGAACTCGGCCGTGTAGCGGTGGATGTCCTGCGGATTGGCCAGCACGCGGCGCACCGGCCGCCGGGCCTGGCGCTCGACCTCAGCCACCCAGTCGGTGATGAAGGGCTCGGCCGTGGCCACCACCACCTCCTTGGCCGTCACCTGCACCGGCAGCACCTTGTGGCGCTCGGCGTAGCTGGCGCTCATGGTGTCGGCCACCTTGCCCACGTCCACCTTGAGCGGATCGATGCGCAGGTAGGACAGGCCGCAGCGCTGGGCCAGGTATTCGGTGAGCATCTCGGTGTCGAGCGGCTTGCCGTCGCTGGCGCGTTCCATGGCCACGCTGGCCAGCCGCACCAGCGGGTGCTGCGAACTCTCGGCCTGCGAACAGCGTGCGATGGTGCGCTGGGCCTCTTCGGCGGCGATCACGCCGTCGCTGCGAAGCCACTCGACGATGCGGCGCCAGTCCAGCGGACCCCCATGGGCGGCGACGGGCTCCAGCTTCAGGGGTAACGCGGCATGGGCTTGGGTCATGGTGCGGTGTCCATCGTGAACGGGCTCTCAGGGGGCGAGCGGCTTAAAGCCGCGCACCCATTTGGCGGTGGGGATGCCCCAGCGCTCCTGGATGTCCGCGCAGCGCGCGGCCAGCTCGCCGCGCCTGAAGCGGCTGGGTGTGCGCTGGGCCAGCACCACGGTGTTGCCCTCGCGCGTGGGCTTGAAGGCCCAGAGCGCATCCTCGCCAAAAACGCCCGCAAGCTTCTCCACGCTCTGCGCAAAACTCGACGCACGGCCGAACAGGTTCACCGTCATGCAGCCGCCCTCGGTCAGCAGGGCGCGGCAGTCGGCATAAAACTCGGCGCTGTCGAGCACGGGGGCGGCCGCGTTGTCGTCGTACAGGTCGACGCAGAGCCCATCCACCGTGCCCAGCCACATGGGGTTGCGGATCTCCTGCGCCGCATCGGCCAGCACCACGCGCAGCTTGGGGCCGTCGGGCGGCAGCTTGAACCAGGCGCGGCACACGGCCAGGACCTGGGGGTTCAGCTCGATGGCGGTGGCGCACATGCGCAGCTTCTTGTGGCAAAACTTGGTGATGGCGCCCGCGCCCAGGCCCAGCTGCATGGCGTGGCCCTTGCGCACGGCGTCGGGCTCCATGAACAGCAGCCAGGCCATCATGCGCTGGATGTATTCGAGCTCCAGGTGGAAGGGGTCATCAATGCGCATCGAACCCTGAATCCAGGGCGTGCCCAGGTGCAGGTGGCGCACCTCGCCATCGTCGGAGACGCTGACTTCGGGCAGTTCGGTGGTGTTGTTTTTCTTGCGGGCCATTCGGTTCTTTTCAAAGGAGTCCCTGCGCGGCCAGGGCCTCGCCCCACGCCGCGCGCTTGCGCTCGAAGCTCCACGAGGCATTCGCCGGACTGGTGGACGGCAGCCTGAGCACCGGCACGCCCAGCAACGCCGTGGCGCGCGCGTGGCGGAAGCTCTCCCCACCATTGTGGACGATGGCCGCCAGCTGCGGACAGAGCGTACGCAGACGGGAGAAATCGTTCACCTCGGCGTTGCGAATGCGGGTGTCCAGACTGCCCTCGCGCTCGCAGGCGGCGTACACATCCCACAGGCCCAGGCCGCGTGCCAGCAGCCAGGCACAGCGCCCGGCATAGTCCTGCGGCCCGGGCAGGGGGTACTGCGGCCACAGCGCCTGCAGGATGCGCCAGAAATGGTTCTGCGGGTGTGCATAGTACTGCCGTGCGCGCAGCGAGGCCGCGCCCGGAAAGCTGCCCAGCACGAGCACCACGGTGCGCCCGGACACCACGGGCGGCAGCCCCGCCAGGCGGGGCGCCGGGCATCGGTCAGACGCTTGCGCCATGCTCATGCCCACCACCCCAGCGCCACTGCGGTGATGAGGGCGATCGCCACGGCATTGAGCCACAGGCCGCAGCGCATCATGGTGTTCTGCGGCACCTCGCCCGTGGCAAAGACGATGGCGTTGGGCGGCGTCGCCACCGGCAGCATGAAGGCACAGGACGCCGCCATGGCAATCGCCACTGCCACGGGCACGGGCGGCAGGCCCATGGCGGTGGCCACCGGCAAAAACACCGGCAGCAGCAGCGCCGCACTGGCGGTGTTGCTGACCAGTTCGGTCAGCAACACCACGAAAGCCACCATGCCCAGCAGCAACACGGCCGGCGAAGCCTCCCGCGCCCCATCGAGCAGGGCCTGCGCCAGGAAGTGGCTGCTGCCCGTCACCGACATCACCTCGCTCAGCGCCAGGCCTCCGCCAAACAGCAGCAGCACGCCCCATTGGGTGTGCTGCTCGATGTCCTTCCAGCGCAGGACTCCGGTGACCGTCAGCGCGGCAATGGCCGCCAGCGCCACCAGCGTGTCCATGTCCGCCGCCACACCCAGGGCCCGGGCCAGCGGTGTGCCCCCGACCCAGCCCGCAACCGTGCACAGAAAAATCACCACGGTGGCCACCTTGGCCCGTGACCACTCCATGGGCAGCACGGGCGGCTGCATGCGCCCACCCAGGCGCGGACGCAGCAACAGCCAGAGCAGCAGCACCATGGCGGGCCACAGCAGCAGCACCATGGGAAGGCCGTAGCGCAGCCACTGCGCGAAACCGATGCCCAGTTGCGCGGCGGCGATGGCATTGGGCGGGCTGCCCACCAGGGTGCCCATGCCGCCGATCCCCGCGCTGTAGGCCAGCACGAGCAGCACGAAGGTCTTTTCGCGGGCGCCCACCCCATGTGCCGGGTCCCCGGATTGCAGCAGCCCCAGCGCCAGGGGCACCATCATGGCGGCCGTCGCCGTATTGCTCATCCACATGGACAGCAGCGCCGCCAGCCCCCCCAGCAGCAGCACCGCCACCATGCGGTGCCCCCGCGCCAGCCGCACAACGGCCAGCGCCAGCGCCCGGTCCAGCCCCTGGCTGGCCAGGGCGGCGCCCAGCGCGAACCCCCCCAGAAAAAGAAAAATGACCGGGTGCGCAAACGGCGCCAGCGCCTGGCGCACCGGCAACAGCCCGGCCAGCACGGCCGCCAGCGGCACCACCAGCGCTGTCACCGGCAGCGGCAAGGCCTGCGTCACCCACAGGCTGCCAATGAGCACAAACAGGGCCAGCCCCCACCGCAGCTCATGCGGACCGGGCACCAGGGCCGCCACCAGGGCCGCGGCGCCCAGGCACAGCGCCAGGCGCCAGGCGGCCGTCATGCACGCCCCCTACGGGCCCGCACGCCGGGCGCGGCGGCGCCCATGCCCGGCCGCCCGGCGCAGGCGCGCTCAAGGGCGCGCGTGGACATCGGCTCCTTCACCGTTGCGGCGCCTGCGCCTGCGCCGCGACCAGACCACCTTGGCAACCCAGATCCAGGTCACCAGCAGATACGTCAGCAGCCCCACCGCCGTGGCCACGATGGCCAGGCCCAGCAGCAGCGGCTTGCCCACGCCCCGGACGCGCTGCACGGTGCTGGCCCACCAGCTCTGTTCCGGGTTCCCGGCGGCTGCTTCCTGCAGGTCGGGCGGGAGTTCTCCCTCGCGCACCGGCTCCCCCAGGATGGCCGAACCCAGGCGCCACGCGGCGTAGTACACCGGGCCAAACGTCACCGGGTTGGTCACCAGCGTGCTGGCCACCGCGGCCGGAACATTGGCGCGCAGGGCCACGGCGGCCCCTGCGGCCATGGGAATCTGCGCCAGCGGGATCAGCAGCCCGAAGAACACGCCCAGCGCCATGCCCAGGGCAATGCCGCGCCGGCTCATGTGCCACAGACGCGGGTGGTGCAACGCAGGCCCCAGCCAGCGCAGCCAGCGGTTGCCACGCAAGGCGTCGGGGGTGGGCATCAGTTGGAGCAATCGCTTTTTCATGGGGCGTCAAAGTTGGCGTGCAGCATGCTCTGGCAGTCATCCTGCATTGCCGATGCTATCGGTTTCACCATGCCCCATGGCCAACTTCCCCATGGCATTGCAGGGGCATCGGCCTGGGTTCATTCCATCCACCGGTTCAACCGGGGCAATGCGGTCCGGGCGTTGGCCCGGGTCTGCGCTGCCAGCGCCTCCAGCGGCAGGCCGCGCAGACCGGCCAGCACCTGGGCGATGCGCGGCAGCTCGGCCGGCGTGTTGCGCCCCTGCGGCTGGCCGGCGGCGCGCTCGGCCGCGGTGCGGTAGATCCAGTGTGGCGGCATGTCGGGCGCGTCGGTTTCCAGCACCAGGGCCTCGATGGGCAGTTCCGTGGCCAGGCGGCGCAACTGCAGTGCGCGCTCATAGGTCAGCGCCCCTCCAAAGCCCAGCTTGAAGCCCAGCGCGATGAAGGCCTGCGCCTGCTGCAGGCTGCCGTTGAACGCATGCGCGATACCGCCTTGCACCGGCACCTCGCGCAGGCCCTTGAGCAGCGCGTCGGCCGAGCGGCGCACATGCAGGATCACGGGCAGGTCGAGGCGCCGTGCCAGCTGCAGTTGCTGGCGGTAGAAGCGCATCTGCCGCTCGGCGTCGAGCCCGGGCACGAAGAAGTCCAGGCCGATTTCGCCGATGGCGACGAGGTGGGGGTCGTTGTGGTGCCGCTCCAGCAACTGCGCCAGGCGCTCCATGTCGTCGTCTGCCGCCTGCGGGGTGTAGAGGGGATGGATGCCCAGGGCGTAGCTGTCGCCATGGCGGTGGGCCAGTTGGCGCACGGCGCCGGCATGGGCCACCTGGACCGCCGGGATGACGAGGTGCTGCACGCCGGCGGCGCGGGCCTGGGTGCGCACGGCGTTCACGTCCGGGGCGAACTCCGGGGCGTCGAGGTGGCAGTGGGTGTCGATCCAGGTGGGGGGCATGGGGGGATGATCCCACAGGGCGGTTTTTGGTGGCGGTGTGTTTTGCTGCGGGCGGAGGCCGGGGTGTGCGCCCGGCGGCGCAGTAACTTTCTTTCGCTTCGCCGAAAGAAAGTCACCAAAGAAAGGGCGACCCTGCTGTCTGCGTCCCTCCGCTTCGCTGCGGGCAACCTGTGGTGCTCGGTCACGGGGTGCGCCGTGGAACTCGCTTTGCGCTTGCAGCGCGCCGCTCGGACAACCACGGCGAGCCAGTTCACGAAGCGGGTGTGTCCTGCGGCACACCCGCCACCCCGCGCCCTGCGCTCCTCGGCGCATGCAGAAGGGGTGGGGCAGCCCAACAGCCATACGGGCCATCGCTGCGCTCGGCCCCGCGTTCGCGGCGCGCAGCGATGGCCCGTGCGGACTTCAACCCCTTTCTGGCTGCGCCTGCAGCGGGGTGTTTGCGGGGTGGCATGCGCGTCGGAGCGCGCATGCTTCGTCCACTGACTCGCCGCGTTTGTCCGAACGGAGCTGCGCAGCAGCGCAGTGAGTTATGCGGCGCACCCCGCAAGCGCCCCGCTGCAGGTTTGCCCCGTAGCGAAGCGCAGGGGCCGCAGACTGTGGGGCGCGTTTCTTTGCCTCCTTTCTTGTCGCGCGACAAGAAAGGAGGTCGCCCGCCGGGGCGAGTCCCGGCCTCCGCCCTCCGCAAAAGGCATAGACACAAAAACTACGCGGCCGAATCCAACCGCCCCGCCACCAGCCGCAGCACCCGGTCGCACCGCGCTGCCAGCGTCTCGTCGTGCGTCACCATCACAAACGCCGTCCCCTGCTCCCGCGCCAGCTGCAGCATGAGCTGGAACACGCCCTCAGCCGTGGCGCGGTCGAGGTTACCCGTGGGTTCGTCGGCCAGCACGCAGGCCGGCTGGGTGACCAGGGCGCGCGCAATGGCCACGCGCTGGCGCTCGCCGCCCGACAGCTCGGCCGGGCGGTGCTGCACGCGCCCGGCCAGTCCCACCTGGGCCAGCATCTGCTCCGCGCGGCGCGTGCATTCCTCGTAGGGCAGGCGCCGGATGCGCAGCGGCATAGCCACGTTGTCGAGGGCGCTGAACTCGGGCAAAAGGTGGTGGAACTGGTACACAAAACCCAGGTGCTGGTTGCGCAGGTCGCCCTGCTGCGCCGCCGAGAGCTGCGCCAGGTTCTGGCCATGCAGGTGCACGCTGCCCGACGTGGGCGCATCCAGCGCGCCCAGCAGGTGCAAGAGCGTGCTCTTGCCCGAACCCGAGGCGCCGACGATGGCCAGCGTCTCGCCCGCGTGCACTTCCAGGTCCACGCCCTGCAGCACGGTGACGTCCAGGCGCCCTTCGGTGAAGCGCTTGGTCAGGCCACGGGCCTGCAGCACCACCTGGTTTTTGAAGCCATTTTGGCCTCTAGCGCTTGCTGGATAAGCGCCATTAGCTACATTATTCATAGCGCAAGGCCTCGGCAGGGTTGACGCGGCTGGCGCGCCAGCTCGGGTACAGCGTGGCCACGAAGGCCAGCACCAGCGAGATCACGCCCACGGGCACGATGTCGGCGGGCTGCGGATCGCTGGGCATGCGGCTGATGAGGTAGATGTCCTTGGGCAGGAAGCTGGCGCTCAGCAGGCGCTCGATGGCGGGCACGATCACGTCGATGTTGAAGGCGATACCCAGGCCCAGCACCAGCCCGGCCAGCGTGCCGATGACCCCCACCATCGCGCCCTGCACCACGAAGATGCCCATGATGCTGCGCGGGCTCGCGCCCAGGGTGCGCAGGATGGCGATGTCGGCGCGCTTGTCCTGCACCGTCATCACCAGCGTGGACACCAGGTTGAACGCCGCCACGGCGACGATCAGCGTGAGGATGATGAACATCATGCGTTTTTCGAGCTGCACGGCGGCGAACCAGGTGCGGTTCTGCTGCGTCCAGTCGCGGATGCGCAGGTCGCCGCTCAGCGCGTTGGCCAGGTCCTGCGCCACGGCGCGCGCCTGGTGCAGGTCGCGCAGTTTCAGGCGGATGCCGGTGGGGCCTTCGAGGCGGAAGATGCGCTGCGCGTCCTCGTGGTGCAGCAGCACCAGGGTGGAGTCGTATTCGTAATGGCCCGAGTCGAAAGTGCCTGCCACCCGCATCTGCTTGAGGCGCGGCACCACGCCGGCCGGCGTGACCTGGCCGGTGGGCGCGATCAGCGTGACCACATCACCCACGCGCACGCCCAGCATGCGCGCCAGCTCGCCACCCAGCACCACGCGGAATTCACCCGGCACCAGTTGCACCAGCGCCTCGCCACGGCCATTGGCGACCAGATCGGTGACCTCGGGCTCGCGCGCCGGGTCGATGCCGCGCACCAGCGCGCCCTTCATGTCCTCGCCGCGCGCCAGCAGCGCCTGTGCCGCGACGAAGGGCGCCGCGCCCACCACCTGCGGGTGCCGGCGCGCCTCCTGCAACGTGAGCGCCACGTCGGGCAGGGCCGCGCCGCCGGGCGCGAAGATCTCGATGTGCGAGACCACGCTGAGCATGCGGTCGCGCACCTCTTTCTGGAAGCCGTTCATCACCGACAGCACGATGATGAGCGCCGCCACCCCGAGCGCGATGCCCAGCATGGACACGCCCGAGATGAACGAGATGAAGCCGTTGCGCCGCGTGGCGCGGCCCGCGCGGGTGTAGCGCCAGCCCAGGGCCAGTTCGTAAGGGATTTGCATGTGGGCGCGATTGTGGCATCCCGCAAAATACCCGGCATGCCGGACCCCCTCCACCTGATCATTCCCTATGCCGCCGGCGCCTCCGAGGCCAGCCAGCAGGCCCTGGCGGGCCTGGGCCTGCCCCACCTGGAGCGGCTGCTCGCGCGCCTGACACTGCAGGAAAGCGATGTGGCCGATGACGACGTCCTCTCCGCCCCGCACGAGCGCGCCCTGGCGCGCGCGCTGGGCCTGCCGAGCGCGCCGGGCCGCATCCCCTGGGCCGCGCACCACCTGCACCAGCAAGGCCGCCACGCCGAGGCGGCCCAGGGTGCCTGGGCCTTCGTCACGCCCTGCCATTGGCGCGTGGGCGCCGACCATGTCACGCTCGAAGACCCGGCCCAGCTGCAACTCAGCGAAGACGACGCGCGCGCCCTGCTCGACGTCATGGCGCCGTGGTTCGCGGAGGACGGCATCACGCTGCATTACGAACAGCCCACGCGCTGGCTGGCCCGAGGCGAGCCGCTGGCCGGCCTGGCCACCGCCTCGCCCGAGCGCGTGCTGCACCGCGACGTCTCGCACTGGCTGCCCGGCGAGCAGAAAACCCACCCGCTGCGCCGCCTGCACAGCGAGATGCAGATGCTGCTCTACACGCACGCCTTCAACGAGGCGCGCGAGGCCCGGCGCCAGCCGCCCGTCAATGCCTTCTGGGTGCACGGCGCGGGCCGGCTGCCCCAGGCGCCGCAACCTCCCGGCCCGCCGCCCGTGGTGGAGGACGGCCTGCGCGAAGCCGCGCTGCGCGAGGACTGGGCCGCCTGGGCCGCCGCCTGGCAGGGGCTCGACGCTGGCGCGCTGGCGCGGCTGGCCGAGCATGTGGCGCGCGGCGGCGCGGCGCGGCTCACGCTGTGCGGCGAGCGCGGCGCGCTCACCTGGCACACGGCGCCGCGCTCTCTGGGCCAGAAGATTTCAAGCATTTTCAAGCCCCAGCGCTTTGCGGACGTGCGCGAACAGCTATGAAAATAATAGCAAGAGACATCCCACCCCGCGCCGCCTGGGCGCTGGAGCAGGCCGGCATCCACCCGCTGCTGGCGCGCCTGTACGCCGCGCGCGGCGTGACGGCCAAGGACGACCTGGACGACGGACTGGCACGCCTGCTGCCGCCCGCCGGACTCCAGGGCATCGAGGACGCCGCGCGCCTGCTGGCCGACGCCATCGCGCGCGACCAGCGCCTGTGCATCGTGGCCGACTACGACTGCGACGGCGCCACCGCCTGCGCCGTGGCCGTGCGCGGCCTGCGCCTGCTGGGCGCGCAGCACGTGGACTACCTCGTGCCCGACCGCGTGGTGGACGGCTACGGCCTGACCCCGCCGATCGCGCGGCGCGTGAAGGAGCGCGGCGCCGATGTGCTCATCACCGTGGACAACGGCATCGCCAGCTGCGAGGGCGTGGCCCAGGCCAAGGCGCTGGGCCTGGCGGTGCTCATCACCGACCACCACCTGCCCGGCCTCGAACTGCCGCAGGCCGACGCCATCGTCAACCCCAACCAGCCGGGCTGCGCGTTCGAGAGCAAGTCCATCGCCGGCGTGGGCGTGATGTTCTACGTGCTGCTGGCGCTGCGCTCGGAGCTGCGTGCGCGCGGTGTGTTCGACACCAGCAATCAACCAAAACTAGACCCGCTGCTGCCCCTCGTGGCCCTGGGCACGGTGGCCGACGTGGTGCGGCTCGACGCCAACAACCGCCGCCTGGTGGCGCAGGGCTTGAAGCGCATTCGCGCAGGCCAGCTGCAACCCGGCATCGCGGCGCTGCTGCGCGTGGCCGGGCGCCAGCCGCCCCTGGCCAGCACCTTCGACTTCGGCTTCGCGCTGGGCCCGCGCATCAACGCCGCCGGGCGCCTGGCCGACATGACGCTGGGCATCGAATGCCTGCTGACCGACGACGCCGCGCGCGCCGACCACCTGGCGCAGCAGCTCGACGCCATCAACCGCGAGCGCCGCGAGATCGAGGGCGGCATGCGCGAGCAGGCGCAGCTGCTGGCCGAGGACCTGTTCGAGGACGGCGAAGAACCGCCGCCCGCCATCAGCGTGTTCGATCCCGACTTCCACGAGGGTGTGGTGGGCATCGTGGCCTCGCGCATCAAGGACCGGCTGCACCGCCCCACCTTCGTCTTCGCCGCCAGCGGCGCGCCGGGCAAGGAACATGAGTTGAAAGGCTCGGGCCGCTCCATCCCGGGCTTCCATTTGCGCGACGCGCTCGACCTCGTGGCCAAGCGCCACCCCGGCGTGCTGCTGCGCTTTGGCGGCCATGCCATGGCGGCGGGCTGCACCGTGCCCGAGGACCGCTTCGAGGAATTCGAGCAGGCGCTGGCCCAGGTGGCGCGCGAATGGCTGGACGCCGCCACGCTCACGCGCAAGCTGGAGACCGACGGGCCCCTGGCGCCCGAATACCGCCGCGCCGACCTGGTGGACACGCTGCACCGCGAGGTCTGGGGCCAGGGCTTCGCCCCGCCCACCTTCAGCGAGGAGGTGCAGGTGCTGAGCCAGCGCCTGGTGGGCGAGGCCAAAAACCACCTGTCGATCAAGCTCATCCACCAGGGCCAGCCCGTGGACGCCATCTGGTTCGGCCACACCGAACCGCTCCCCGCGCGCGTGCTGCTGGCCTTCCGCCTCGACGTGAACGAGTGGAAGGGCGAGCGCAAGGTGCAGTTTTTGGTGGAGGGGGCGCAGGTGAAGTAGCCCCCCTGTGGCGCTGCGCGCCTTCCCCCTCAAGGGAGACTTTGCTGAGCGCGGCGGCCGCTGGCATGGGCCGCGCCAGCTTCAGGGAATGCGGGTGAAACCCGGCCCGGGGGGAAACCGGTGCATCCGCACCTGCAAGCGCTCAGTGGTTGGCGTTGGCGGCGGCGTGCGAGGCGCTGAGCAGCCGGTCGGTCAGCGCAATGGCCAGCGCGCTCAGCAGGAAGACCACGTGGATGATGGTCTGCCACATCAGCACCTTGAGGTCGTAGTTCGCGGCGTTGATGAAGGTCTTGAGCAGGTGGATCGAGCTGATGCCGATGATGGCCGTGGCCAGCTTGACCTTGAGCACCGAGGCGTTCACGTGGCTCAACCACTCGGGCTGGTCGGGGTGGCTTTCAAGGTTCATGCGGCTGACGAAGGTTTCGTAGCCGCCGACGATGACCATGATGAGCAGGTTGGAGATCATCACCACGTCGATCAGCGCCAGCACCACCAGCATGATGATGGTCTCGTTCAGGCTGGTGATCTGCACGTCGGTCTTGTAGCCGATGCTGGAGATCAGGGCCTGCAGGGCTTTCTCGCTGCCGAAAACAGCCTCCAGCAGGTGCACCAGCTCCACCCAGAAGTGGAAAACGTACACGGCCTGCGCAGCAATCAGGCCCAGATACAGCGGCAACTGCAGCCAGCGGCTGGCAAAAATCAGGGCTGGCAGGGGGCGCAACGCGGAGCTTTGGGGCGAGGGTGAGGACATGGCGGGCGGAAGGAGGGACGGGGCGCAGATTGTAGAAGAGCCCCGCCCCGCCTGCCGACCGGTGCGCCACGCCGCCTGCGGCGGCGGGTTTTCGGCGCAAATGAATCACGTATGAAAACAGGCCATTACGCTTGCTGAACAAGCGCAAGAAGCTATTGATTCAGTAGCAAAATCAACCCAGAATCCGGGTCAGAAGCTCTCCCAGTCGTCATCGCCTCCCGGGGCTTTGCGCGGGGCCGGTGCGGCAGGCGCGGCAGCGATGCGGGCTGCCGGTGCGGAGCGGGCTGGTTTGGGGGCAGCCTTCTGCGCGGCCGCAGGGGCTGCCACCGCGGGCCGGGCCGCCGGTGCGGCCACCTTGTGCGGAGCGGCCGGAGCGGCCACCGGTGCAGGCCGTGGTGCCTGCATGCGCGGCGGGGCCGACGCCACGGCCCCCACGTTGAACACCGCCACCACGTCGGTCAGGTGGTGTGCCTGGTCGCGCAGCGAGGTGGCGGCGGCGGTCGATTCCTCGACCAGCGCGGCGTTCTGCTGCGTCATCTGGTCCAGTTGCGTGACGGCCTGGTTGACCTGGGCGATGCCGTCGCGCTGCTCGGTGGACGAGGCGGTGATTTCGCCGATCAGATCGCTCACGCGCTGCACGCTGGAGACGATCTCGTCCATGCTCTGGCCCGCCTCGGCCACCTGTTGCGAGCCGGTTTCGACGTTCTCGACCGAGGTGCTGATGAGCTGCTTGATCTCCTTGGCCGCCTCGGCGCTGCGCCCGGCCAGGCTGCGCACCTCGCTGGCCACCACGGCGAAGCCCCGGCCCTGCTCGCCCGCCCGGGCGGCCTCCACGGCGGCATTGAGCGCCAGGATGTTGGTCTGGAAGGCAATGCCATCGATCACGCCGATGATGTCGGCGATCTTGCGCGAGCTGTGCGTGATCTCCTGCATGCTGGCCACCACCTGGCCCACCACCTCGCCGCCGCGCGTGGCGGCCTTGGCCGCGTTGGCGGCGAGCTGGTTGGCCTGGCGCGCCGTGTCGGCCGACTGGGTGACGGTGGCCGTGAGCTGCTCCATGCTGGCGGCGGTCTGCTGCAGGCTGGAGGCCGTCTGCTCGGTGCGCGAGGACAGGTCCTGGTTGCCCGTGGCGATCTCGGTGGAGGCGAGCGTCACGGCCTCCACGCCCGTGCGCACCTCGCCCACCAGGCCGCGCAGGCGCACGACCATCTGCCCCAGCGAACCGAGCATGTGGCCGAACTCGTCCTTGCGCGTGGTGTGGATGTCGCGGGTCAGGTCACCAGCGGCGATGGCATCGATGGTGGCCACGGCCTCGTCCAGCGGGCGGGTGATCGAGCGCACCAGCACCCGTGCCATGAGCAGCGCGGCCAGCACCACCAGGGCCGTCACGCCCCAGGCGATGGCGCTGAACTGCGTGCGGCGCGCCTCCGCGCTGGCACGCACCTGCTCCCGGCGCTTTTCGAGCACCTTGACGAAATCGTCCTGCGCCTTCAGGTAGGACGCCACCAGGGGCGTGAGCTGCTCGTCGGCGAAGCGCTGGGTGGCCACCGCGTCGCCCGCGCCCTTGAGCTCCCAGGTCTTGGCCGTGGCATCGAGGGTTTTCTTGCGCTCTGCCGCGATATGGTCGAGCGCCTGCTTTTCATCCGGATCGACGGTGGCCTTGGCGATATCGGCCTGGATCTTGTTGATGCCCCCGATGATCTCCTTCACGCGGCTGCCGTACTGCTCCGCCAGCACGGCATCTGTGGTCACGGCGCCACCCATCACCATGGTCACCGCCGTCTCGGTGGCGCCGCGCCAGCGCACGGCCGAGGTGATGCGGTCCTCGATGGTCTGCACGTCCGCCATGGTCTGCTCCATCGAAGCCGCATAGCGGTTGAGCAGGATGCCGGACATGAGAACCATGGCCACCACCACACAGACCAAGGTTCCCCACAGCTTGCGCGATACACGGATATTGTCGAATTGCATGATCTCCCCTCTTGAATCCCGAGAATATACACATATTGTCACATTTATCTGGTATAGAGCGTACGCCCTGCCGAGGCCTGCCGCGCACCAGCGGGCACCGGGACAAACCCGTAGAATGGTTCGGTGACTTCCTACTCCAACGCCGATCTGCACTGCCACTCCGTCGTCTCCGACGGAACCCTGGAACCCGAGGCGCTGGCCGCACGTGCCAAGGCCAACGGGGTCGAACTCTGGGCGCTGACCGATCACGACGAGGTCGGCGGCCAGCAGCGTGCCGCCGCCGCCGCGCGCGCCCAGGGCATGGCCTATCTGACCGGCGCTGAAATCTCCGTCACGTTCGCAGGCACCACGGTGCACATCGTCGGTCTGGGGTTCGACGCCCAGGACGAGCGCCTGGTGCAAGGCCTGGCGCGCACACGCGGCGGGCGCGGAGAGCGCGCCCAGGAGATGGCCGAGCAACTGGCGAAGGTGGGCATCCCGGGTGCGTATGAGGGAGCATTGCACTACGTGGGCAACCCCGAACTGATCTCGCGCACCCATTTCGCCCGCTACCTCGTGGAGGCGGGCGTGTGCAAGGACACCTCCGAGGTGTTCCGCAAATTTCTCATCGAGGGCAAACCCGGCTTTGTGCCGCACCGCTGGGCCAGCCTGGGCGACGCCGTGCGCTGGATCCGGGATGCGGGCGGCGTGGCCGTGATTGCCCACCCCGCACGCTACCGGCTCAGCGCCAATGAAGAGTTCGCGCTGTTCTCCGAATTCAGACAGCACGGCGGCCAGGGCGTGGAAGTGGTCACCGGCAGCCACTCGGCGGCCGAAGCCGTGAGCTACGCCGCCATGGCGCAGGAGTTCGGCCTGGCGGCCTCGCGCGGCAGCGACTTCCACAGCCCCGACGAATCCCACACCGACCTGGGCATGCTGCCGCCGCTGCCCGGTCACCTCACTCCCGTGTGGGACCTGCTCGCAGAGCGCATCCAGCACCCAGCCGCCCTGAAAGGCTGAGACCCTGCCATGGCCCAGTATTTCGAAGTTCACCCCGAGAACCCGCAACCCCGGCTGCTCAAACAGGCCGCCGCCCTGCTGCAAAAGGGCGGCGTGGTGGCCGTGCCCACCGACTCCAGCTACGCCCTGGTCTGCCACCTGGACGACAAGAACGCCGCCGACCAGCTGCGCCGCATTCGCCAGGTGGACGACAGGCACCACCTCACGCTGCTGTGCCGCGATCTGTCGGAGCTCTCCAGCTACGCACGCGTGGACAACCGCCAGTACCGTCTGCTCAAGCTGGCCACGCCCGGCGCCTACACCTTCATCCTGGAGGCCACCAAGGAAGTGCCGCGCCGCGTGAGCCACCCCTCGCGCAAGACCATCGGCCTGCGCGTGCCCGAACACAAGGCGCTGCAGGAGCTGCTGGCCCTGCACGGCGCGCCGCTGCTGGCCACCACCCTGATTCCGCCCGGCGAGACCGAGCCATTGAACGACGCGCACGACATCCGCGATCAGTTCGAGCACGCCCTGGCCGCCGTGGTGGATGCGGGCGCCTGCCCGTCCGAACCCACGACGGTGATCGACCTCACCCCCATGGGCGCCGGTGGTGACCCCGAGGTGGTGCGTGAAGGACGCGGCAGCCTGCAGGCGCTGGGGCTGTAGCCCCACGGGCGGGGCCACCCCCGTCGTTTGAGAAGGTGCGAACGAACCCGCCATGCCCGCTCATTCCGCCAAAACACACCCGCTCGCCGTTGCAAAGGCGCGCCATAGCACGCGCTTGTGGCTTGCTTTGCGCCTGGATCGGCCGCGTTTTCGCGGCCTGCCCGGGCACGCCGGATTCATTCACACCTTCTGAGACAATCACCCGGTGGACCTCTCCAACATCATCCAAACCGTTCTGATCTACGCCTTGCCGGTGCTGTTCGCCATCACCGTGCACGAGGCGGCCCATGGCTACGCGGCGCGCCACTTCGGCGACAACACCGCCTACATGATGGGGCGCATCACGCTCAACCCCGTCAAGCACATCGACCCGGTGGGCACCATCCTGATGCCGCTGTTGCTGTACTTCGCCACCTCGGGCGCCTTCCTGTTCGGCTACGCCAAGCCGGTGCCGGTGAATTTCGGCAACCTGCGCAACCCCAAACAGCACATGGTCTGGGTCGCGCTGGCCGGGCCCGCGTCGAACTTCGTCCAGGCCGTGCTCTGGGCCGTGGTGCTCGTGGCGCTGGTCGGCATGGGCATCGACGAGCGCTTCTTCATCGAGATGGCGCGCGCCGGGGTGCTGGTCAATCTCGTCATGTGGGCGTTCAACCTGTTTCCGCTGCCACCGCTCGACGGAGGGCGCATCCTGGTCGGCCTGCTGCCCTGGAGGCTGGCGCACATGGTCTCGCGCATCGAACCCTGGGGGTTCTTCATCGTCATGGGCCTTGTGATTGCCGGCGTGGTGGGTGCGCTGTGGCTGCGTCCGCTGATGGGTCTGGGCTACAGCGCCATCAACCTGCTGCTCGCGCCCCTGACGGCTTTGCTGCGCTAACCCCGCCTTTCTCTTTCTTCTGCTGATTTCGTTCCCATGAGCACCACGCGCTTTCTCACCGGCATCACCACCACGGGCACACCCCACCTGGGCAACTTTGTCGGCTCGATCCGCCCCTCGGTGCAGGCCAGCCTGCGCCCCGGCGTGCAGAGCTTCTACTTCCTGGCCGACTACCACGCGCTCATCAAGTGCGAGGACCCGGTGCGCATCCAGCGCTCCACGCTGGAGATCGCCGCGAGCTGGCTGGCTTCCGGCCTGGACCCGGAAAAAGTCACCTTCTACCGCCAGTCCGACATTCCCGAAATCCCCGAACTGACCTGGCTGCTCACCTGCGTGACCGGCAAGGGCCTGCTCAACCGCGCCCACGCCTACAAGGCCGCGCAGGACAAGAACGCCGCCGCCGGGCGCGAGCAGGACGATGGCGTGACCGCAGGCCTGTTCATGTACCCCGTGCTCATGGGCGCCGACATTCTCATGTTCAAGGCCCACAAGGTGCCTGTGGGGCGCGACCAGGTGCAGCACATCGAGATGGCGCGCGACATGGGCGCGAGCTTCAACCACCTCTACGGCGAGCACTTCGTGCTGCCCGAGGCGGTGATCGACGACAACGTGGCCACCCTGCCCGGCCTGGACGGCCGCAAGATGAGCAAGAGCTACGACAACACCATCCCGCTGTTCTCCAGCCGCGAGCAGCTGAAGAAGCTCATCGGGGGCATCCTGACCGACTCGCGCGCGCCCGGCGAGCCCAAGGACACGGAAGGCTCGGCCCTGTTCCAGATCTACCAGGCCTTCGCCAACGAGGCGGAGACCGCCGCCCTGCGCAAGGCGTACGCGGACGGCATCGCCTGGGGCGACGCAAAGCAGGTGCTGTTCGAGCGCGTGGACCAGATCGTGGCCCCAATGCGCGAGCAGTACGAGGCGCTGATCAACAACCCCGCACGCATCGAGCAGACGCTGCTGGCCGGCGCCGAGCGCGCACGCGCCATGGCGACGCCCTTCATGCGCGAGCTGCGCTCGGCCGTGGGCCTGCGCAGCCTGGTGCAGGCCGCTGCCCCGCAGAAGGCGGCCAAGGCGGCCAAGGCCGCCCTGCCCAGCTTCAAGCAGTACCGCGAGAACGACGGCAGGTTCTACTTCAAGTTCGTCGCGGCCGATGGCCGCCTGCTGCTGCAGAGCACCGGCTTTGACGCGCCCAAGGAGGCGGGCCAGACCATCGCCCGCCTGCAACGCGAAGGGCTGGCTGCGCTGGCCGGGCAGCTCACACCGGCCGAAGGGGTGACCGAAGCCGACGTGGCAGCGGCGCTGAGGGCGCTGGCAGACGCCGCCACCTGAACCCGATCGCTCTTTATTTCATAGCTGCAAGCGCTTACTGGAAAAGCGCTTTGAGCCAAAAACGCTCTCAATCCAGACGGTAGCGCACGCTGGTCCACAGGGTGGGCCGCACGGTGCCGTGCAACGGTGTCTGCAGGGTGCCGGTCCAGGCCCACCGGCGGTCCCCGGACTCGCGGAACAGCACCAGGTTGAAGTTCCAGCCCGCGCCCTGCGACCCGGTGTTGGCCTCGTCGGCGAAGCGCGATCCCCGGTATACCAGAGACGCCAGCGTCAGATCCCGCCCGCCATGCCGCCAGACGTTGGCCAGCACCGCCGTGTGGCGCGGCACGCCCGGCAGCGCATTGCCCGCATAGAGCGGGCCGGTGTTGCTTGACTGCGCCCAGGTGTAGCTGCCCAGCAGACTCCAGCGCGGCGTGAGCACACGGTTGAGCGCTGCGCCCGCCTGGTGCAGGTGGCCCTGGCTGAAGGAGGGGTTGCCGTTGTAGGCATCGATAACGATCTGCCCCGATGCCGCCACAGGCGCCAGAACGCCTGCGCGGTCCGACACCGAGATGCCGAGGTTCGGCACCGCCAGGCGTCCATCGGCAAACGCCGGGTTGGCGATGTGCTGGCTGCTGAGCATGCCCCAGGCGAAGGTGCGTGCATCCACTTCCCAGTCCAGCTGCAACGCCCGCTTGCGTGCCAGGCTACCCAGGCGCTGGTACTGGTGGTCGATGGGAATGGCACCTACCGCCACTGGCGCCAGCGTATGCGACGCTGGTGCATGCATGCTCTCGATGTAGGCCGCATGCAGCGCGCGCCCCGGCCCGAAGCGGTACGACAGGCCCGCACGGGGCCGCAAGCGGCGCGCGTGGCCGTTTGCGGCAATATGGGGCGTAAAAAAGTCCTCGCCGCTGGTCTGGCTGAAATACCGGTCCACGTAGCGCGTGCGCAAGCTCGGCCAGGCCGCACCGGCTTCCCAGGCCCAGGGGCCACGCTGCCATTGGCCCGCCACCCAGGGCATGTCAAAGCGCACCGTGGTGCTGCCCTCCGAGGCCTCCCAGGGCTCACCGGGGTCATACAGACCGGAGCGGCCCTGGGCGCGCGCGTTTTCCCAGCCCACGCTGATTCGCTGGTCTGGCGACTGCACGACGTGGCGCAGCATCACGCCATCCATGGCGTTCTCCACGCGCGCGTCCTGCAGCCCCCAGCCCATGCGGCCGAGGTCGAGCACGCGGGTGTTGGTGCTGCGCACGTGGTGGAACTTGAACCACGTCTGCGCGTCTGCGGACCAGCGCCACGCACCGCCGCCATCGGTACGCATGGCATGCGTGCGCGCCACGCCATCAAATCGCGCGGAGCCTATGTCGATGCCCCCCGGATAGGCCGAGCGGTCCCACCCCTGGTCGTGCACGATGAACAGGCCCAGCCGGTCCGTGGGGCGCGCTCCCCAGGCCAGAGTGAAGTCCGGCGCGGTCAGCCAGTAGGCACCCGAACCGCCCCGGGGCCACATGCGCAGCCCGTTGGCGCGCCCCAGCCATGCCATGGGCAGCGCGGATGCATCGATCCCGCGCGTGGTCACCCCTGCGGTCAGTGCCGAATGGACCGGATTGCCCTCGGCCGCCCCCGCCCACACCGTTTCACGCCCCTGCGTGCGCAGCACCGGCACCTGGCGCTCACCCAGGCCCAGGGCCAGCGGGTCGGCCAGGTAGCCCTGGTACAGCCCGGAGTTGCGGCTGTAGTCGCTCTCGGCCCGGTTCGCCATGAAGAAGTGGCTGCCCGCCCACAGCGGGTCATACGACTGTTGCGCATAGGCGCGCGCCCAGTGCTCCAATCCATAGTCCCCCAGTGCCTTGCCCAGGTTGGCAGAGCCCTGACTGTCGGACGCCAGTGGATTGAGCGACTTGAGATAGGGCAGGCGCGCCAGGGCCTCGCGCGCAGCCGCAATGGCGGCCTCGGGTTCACCACTGTCATTGCGCAAAATCGATTCCACCTGCCACGGCAAGGGATCGTTGGGATCGGCCTGGCGCGCGCGCGCCAGGGAATCCAGTGCTGCGGCAGGTTCGCCCAGCCGGTATTCAGCCACGGCCAGCCACACCTGTGCCCGGGCATAGCGCGGCTCGATCACCAGGGCCTTGAGCAGGTGGTTGCGCGCCGCCTCGGTGTCGCCCTGCTGCAGCGCCAGCAGGCCTGCTCCCGCCAGACTGGCGTAGTCATCACCCGCCAGCGCCAGGGCGGCGCCGAACCCCACGCGCGCCTCTTCCAGACGCAAGGCCTCGGCCGCAGCCGTGGCCTGCTCACCCCGGTAGCCAGGGTTGCCGGGCGCCAGCTCCACGGCGCGCGCCAGCGCAATACGGGCCGCAGCAAGGTCGCCCCGCTCGTGCAGCGCGCGGCCCAGGCCCCATTGGGCAGCAGCCTGCTGCGCCCTCCCCTCGGCGCGCACCACCGCCTCGCGGTACCGCGCGAGCGCAGCGTCGCCATCTCCCTCCAGCCGGTGCCAGTCGGCGTCGGCCAGCAGCAGGTCGGCCGACGCAGGGGCCACCGCCCGGGCCGCATCGATCCATGCGCGCGCATTGGGCCCGCGGTCCAGGGCCATCAGCAGTTCGGCCCGGCGGGCGGCCGTGCGCGGGTCCTGGGTGCGCTGCCAGGCGCGCTCCAGCCGGGCCTGCGCGGCGTCCAGCCGGCCCTCCAGGACCTCCAGATCGGACAGTACCAGTTCTGCCACGGCACCCCCCTCGCCCCGGGCTGCAAGCGCCATCAGCCGTTCGCGGGCGCTGACCCATTGGCCGCTGTCGAGGTCTGCACGAACGGCCGCCAGGGGGGCTGCCAGACCGTCTTGCCGGAACTCAGCCCAGCGCGCGGCATCCCCAGGGTATGCCGCCACCCATTGCACGCGCTCGCGCGGACGCACCAGCAGGCGCTTGACGGGCGCCTGGCCGGGCTCCACCGTGGCCTGCTCGGACGGCCCGACCTCGACCGCGCCCTGCGCGTTCGACACGGCAATGCGACCCGAGAGCACCGTGAGCGTGGTGCGGCCGTTCTCTTCCACCTCCACGTCCCAGTCGGTGCCGCGCACCACGGCCAGGGCCGCAGGGGTCTGCAGCTCCAGCGTGGCGGGGGCCTTCCGGGTGCGCGCCCACAGGCGCCCGGCCATCAGCTCCAGCAGCGTCCGGGCGGGCCGGGCCTCGCACAGGCGCAGTTGGGCCTGTGCCGCCATGCGGATCTGCGTGCGGTCTGCCAGCAGCAGCGCCGCCGACGACAGCGCCAGCGTGCGCATGTCGGAGCCTGCGCCCAAGGTTTGCGACAGTGCGGCGGGCTGCCAGGGCGCTGCACCGGCCGTGCGTGTTTCCCCCCGGCCCGACAGCGCAACGACCTGCGCGGCCGGCTCACCCGGTGGCGCGACCACGCCGGCACATTGGGCTGCGGCCTGCGTGGCACACAGCAGCCCGGCCGCCCAGGCCAGCAGGGACTTCCAGGAACATGGCACATCCAACATGGCGCTGCCTCCCGTATCAGGGTTTGTCCAGCGAACGCGGCGGGAACCGCCCCTGGGTGATATTGCCCCGGGCCAAAACCTGCAGGCGCTCGAACAGCCTGTCACCCTGCACCAGCCACTGCGGCGCCGCCTGGGCCGCCCGGTCGTGCCACAGCGCACAGCTCTCCAGCGCCTGCGCCCAGCGGCCCGCCCGGGCGTGGTCACGCAGCGTCTGGGCGATATCGGCCAGCGGCCCGTCATCACAGGGCGCATAGACATCAATGCCCGCGCTGCGCCCTGCCAGTTGTACGGTATCGAGCCAGAGCAGGCAAGGCCCCTGCCCATCGGGTGCAAGGGCGTCACGCGTGGCCCCGGACACGAGAATCGCCGTGCCGAATGCCTTGTTGGCCCCCTCCAGCCGAGCGGCCGTGTTCACCGCATCGCCCACGGCGGTGTAGGTGAAGCGTGCCTGCGAGCCCAGATGCCCCACGGCAGCATCCCCGGTGTGCAGACCGATGCGCAGCTGCACTGCCGCAAAGGGCGTGTTCTTCCAGCCACCGCGCAATCCTTCCATGGCGGCTTGCATGTCCAGCGCGCAATCAATCGCCCGGCGTGCATGGGCAGGCTCAGGCAGCGGGGCGTTCCAGAACGCCATGACGGCATCGCCAATGAATTTGTCGAGCGTGCCGCCGTGGCGGTGCACGCAATCGGTCATGCGCGTGAAGAACAGGTTCAGCGCCTGTGCCACGGCCTCGGGGGGAAGGCGCTCGCTGGCCGCGGTAAAGCCCGCCAGATCCGCAAACAGCAGCGTCAGCACGCGGCGCTCGCCCCGCACGGCCGGCCCGGCTCCGGCATCGGCCAGCTCGTTGACCACTTCCTCCGGCACGTAGCGTGCAAAATCCTGGCGCAGCTGCTCGCGCCGCCGCCGCTCGCGCCAGTAGCTGTCTGCAGCCCCGACATTGAGATGCAGCGCCAGGCCCGCCAGCGTGGGCAGCGCCGTCCACCACAGGCCGTCAACATAGGCTGCCACGCTGCCCAGCAGCGCCCCGGCGGCCAGCAACAGGCTCAGCGCGCTGGCCCGCCAGCCATGCCATCGCCGGGTGAAAAACGCCGCCAGGCCCACAGCCAGCAAGGCCTGCAGCACCGGCCCCAGCGGGTGCGCCGGAACAACCCAGTCACCGGCCAGCCCATTGATCAGGGCCGTGGCATGCAGCAGCACCCCGGCCTGCGGGCCCTCGCCCAGAACGCGCAAGGGCGTCGGGAACCGGTCCACGCCATCCACGGGCGTGTTCTGGCCCAACAGCACCAGACGCCCTTTCAACGCCCCTTCGGGCAAAGACCGCGCTGCATCCAGGGCCTGGGTGTAGTGCACATACGGCAGCGCCACCTCGGTGGCGTAGTGGCGCAACAGCGCACCGGGCGGCGGCGGCGCCACGGTGCGACCCGCCGCCAGCGCCAGCACGCGCCAGAGCGCATCGTCCTGAAGGGGTGCCGCCCGTGCCACGCCGTCGTCATCCAGCGGCATGCCCACGCTGCCGTGGCGCGCCGCGCCAAACACCGACTCCACCCGCTGCCGGTAGTGCGCCACCTGCGGACTGCGCACCTCCACGTCGGCACTGGCCAGCACCACAGGCAGGCGCCCGTCCAGCGCGCGGGCCAGGGCCGCATCGTCCCCGGGGGACTGGGGGGATGCAAAAAGCAGGTCCACACCCAGCGCCTCCGCCCCCGCACGCGACAGCGCAGCAATCAGTTCAGCATGCAGGCGGCGGGGCAACGGCGGTGCCAGCCCCAGCTCCGCCAGGCTGGGCTCGTCGATTCCGACCACCACCACGGGCACATCAGGGTGGGGTGGAGCCGTCAGACTGGCCAGCAGGTCATGCTCCAGCCGCTGCAGAGGCAGCCACAGCGGCGACACCCCCAGGCCCGCCAGCAGCAGCAGGCTGCCCAGCACACGCAGCGCCCAGGGGCGCCAGGAATCGGCCATTGACCAGGAGCGTTGCATCTCTGTGGAAAGCAAGATCGCGAAAACACCGCGCCTGCGGGCGGCAGCCTGCAGGCACTGTAGCCCAGTTCACCGGCCTGTTTCCGTGGAGGCACTGCACGGCCTGTCACAAAGCTGAAGCACAATGTCACAAATACACCCGGATTTCCCGTCATGGCTTGGGATGGCAGCGAACGCAGCGTGAGCACCCTGGCAGCACCGATGGGGCTCCTGACGCGAGATCCGGGACTGCCGCCACCCATCGCTGCCCTTGCATGAGTGAACCCAACCTGATCCAGCTGGCCACGCCGACGCAACGCACCCTCTGGCACAGCCTTGCAGCAGTCGCATGCACGCTCGCCGGAACCTATCTCGCGTCGCGGTACCTGCAGAACACGGAAGCCCACTCCGACGTGCTGGCCTGGATGGAGCGGGTACTGCTGTCGTTCCTTCCGACCATGATGGGCATGGCTGCCATCCTGGTGTCGTGGCTCAGGAACGACACGCGCACATACGACAAACCGCATTCCTGGATCATCACCACGGGCGTGCTGTCGTGGCTCAGCCTGGGGCTGGCTATGTTTGGCTACCTGTTCCTGACCCGTGCAGGCATGCTGCGCTGGATCGCCATGGCGCAGTTCGCATTGCTGCTCCTGCTGCTGTTCCAGGCGCAGACACTCGGTCTCATACTGTCAACCCATTGACACGGCCGCCACGGGGCAGCAGCGACAATCGCACCCATGGAATGGGACTATCCACACCCTTTTACGCTGCCCGCCGCGCCCCAGGAGGCCGACATTGACAGCTACAACCACACAAACAATGCCGTCTACGTGCAATGGTGCGAAAAAATCGGCTGGGCGCATTCGGAGGCCCTGGGCCTGGGCATGGCCGACTACCAGCGCCTGGACCGGGCCATGGTGATCCGCAAGGGCGAATACGACTATCTGCTGCCATCGGTCCAGGGCGATGCGCTCACGCTGGGAACCTGGATCGTGGCCAGCGACGGAAAGCTCACCATGGAGCGGCGCTTCCAGCTGATCCGCAACCACGATGGTGCCACCATCCTGCGTGGCCGATGGCATCTGGTCTGCATCGAACTGGGCAGCGGCAAGCCCCGGCGCATGCCGCCGGAGTTCTGCAACACCTATCTGGCGGCCATGGCGCCCACAGAACCTGCCCGGCAGAAATGAAAAACGGACCCCGTGGGGCCCGTTTCTGCTTTTTGGCGGAGAGGGTGGGATTCGAACCCACGGTAGTGTTGCCACTACGCCTGATTTCGAGTCAGGTACATTCGACCACTCTGCCACCTCTCCTGTGTGTCGAAGCCTGCGATTGTAGCAAGATTTTCAGGGCCTCAGCGCCTCCACACCACCCATGTAGGGGCGCAGCACTTCGGGCACGGTCACGCTGCCATCCTCGTTCTGATAGTTCTCCAGCACCGCCACGAGCGTGCGGCCCACCGCCAGGCCAGAACCGTTGAGGGTGTGCACCAGTTCGTTCTTGCCCTGGGCGTTCTTGAAGCGGGCCTGCAGGCGGCGCGCCTGGAAGGCTTCGCAGTTGCTCACCGAGCTGATCTCGCGGTAGGTGTTCTGCGCGGGCAGCCACACTTCGAGGTCGTAGGTCTTGGCGGCGCCAAAGCCCATGTCCCCGGTGCACAGGGCCATCACGCGGTAGGGCAGGCCCAGTTGCTGCAGCACGGCCTCGGCGTGGCGGGTCATCTCTTCCAGCGCCTCGTAGCTCTTGTCGGGGTGGGTGATCTGCACCATTTCCACCTTGTCGAACTGGTGCTGGCGGATCATGCCGCGCGTGTCGCGGCCATAGCTGCCGGCCTCGGAGCGAAAGCATGGCGTGTGCGCCGTGAGCCTGATCGGCAGGTCGGACTCCTGCAGCACCACGTCGCGCACGAAGTTGGTCAGCGGCACCTCGCTGGTGGGAATGAGGTAGAGCGCTGCGTTGTCGGGCATGGGCTCACCGTCCTGGCCACCCTTCTTGGCGGCGAACAGGTCGCCCTCGAACTTGGGCAACTGGCCCGTGCCCTTGAGCGAGTCGGCGTTGACGGCGTAGGGCACGTAGCACTCGGTGTAGCCGTGTTGCTGGGTCTGCACGTCCAGCATGAACTGGCTTAGCGCGCGGTGCAGGCGGGCGATGGGGCCCTTCATCACCGTGAAGCGTGAGCCCGAGAGCTTGACGCCCATGTCAAAGTCCAGCCCCAGCGGGGTGCCCACGTCCACATGGTCCTTCACCTCGAAGGCAAAGCAGGCGGGCGTGCCCCAGCGGCGCACTTCGACGTTGCCGCCCTCGTCCGCGCCCACGGGTACGCTTTCGTGCGGCAGGTTGGGCACGGCCATCAGCAGGGACAGCAGTTCGGCCTGGATCTGGTCCAGGCGGGAAGACAATCCCTGCATCTCACGATTGATCGCGTTGGGCTTTTCCTTGAGTTGCGCAATCTGTGCCTCAAAAAAATCAGCCTCATCGTCCGAATCTGTAGCCGCCGCTCTATTCAGTTGAGCAGTCAATCTGCCGATCTCTGGACCCACTTGCTTGGACAGCTGGTTGCGCTGGGCCTGCAACTCCTCGGTGCGGGTCTGGAGCGTCTTGCGCTCGGCCTCCAGGGCCTGGAAGGCTTCCACGTTCAGGAAGGTCTGGGGATGTTTGCGGGTTTCCAGACGCTCGATGGCAGTACCAAGGTCTTTGCGGAGAAGAAGAATATCTAGCATGGCGCGATTTTAGAACCTGCCCGCACCGCCCCCGGGGCCGCCAATACACGCGCGCGCCTCTTGCCCATTGAACCATCCACGCCCCTGTGCCGATAACATGGCTGGAACAGCCCCGCCAGGGGCGGCAGGAGGCAGCCATGTTTTTTGTGTTCGGCCCATCGGGGCAGATGTACCGGGGTGGCCCAGAAAACCTCGCGCATATTTCGCCCGTGCGGCGCGTCTCGCGGCCCCAGGCCCTGCGTACCCGGGCGGCAGACGTGGAAGCCTTCGTGCTTGAAACACCGCCGCCGCCCGCCCCAGGCCCGGCACCTGCGGCGGTGAACCTGCGCGCGCAGGACGCAGTGAGCGCCTATGCCCAGACCGTGCAGGGCCCCACGCAAGCGCGCCAGCCGCTGTCGCGCGTGCGTGACGTGATGACCACGAACGCGCTGAGCGTGCGGCCCGATGTGGTGGTCAACCACGCCTGGCAGACCCTGGCCGAGCACGGCGTGGCCCAGGCCCCGGTGCTCGATGCGCAAGGGCGCGTGGTGGGCCTGCTGCTGCGCGCCGACATGGCGCCGCTGGACCTGCTGCCCGAGCCGGGCCACATCCAGGCCGCCATTGCCCTGGCACGCCGTCCCGTATCGAGCGTGATGGTGAGCCCGGTCCCCACGGTGGCGCCCGACACCGACCTGCGCCGCGTGGCCACGGTGCTGCTGGACACGGGCCTTCCCGGCCTGCCGGTCACCGACGAGTTCGGCATGCCCGTGGGCTTTATCTCGCGCACCGACATCCTGCGCGCCGTGGCGGCCGATCCCCCCCTGGATCTGTGGAGCTGAGCGGGGTGGCTGCCCCCCTCGTGCGGCTTCGCCGCCTCCCCGCTTCTCGCAGTTGTCGCCGGGAAAGGGGCCGGTGCCTCAGCCCTTCCAGCCGCGGCGCAGCAGCCACTGGCAGGTGGCGCTGGCCAGCACCAGGGCGGCGTAGGTTGCCAGCCTGCCGTCGCGGCCCCAAAACCACAGCCCCGCCAGCAGCACGGCACAGCCCACTACAAAAACAATAGCTATTTGCGCCCACCAGGCAAAGGCTGGAGCCGGATTTCGCACAATAAGGCGACTGCCGGGCACAAGCAACAGGGCCAACGCGGCCGCAGGAGCGGCGAAGTTGAGCAGGTGGTTGAGGGTGGCCAGCAGGTCCATAAAAATGACGTAAATCAAGACTTGTGCACTCGGTGTCACCCCGTACACCTAACAATTTTATAATCCGGCCATGTCTGTCTGGGCCTTGGGCATCAACCACACGACCGCGCCGCTCGATCTGCGCGGCCGTTTCGCGTTCGCGATCGACCAGATCGCGCCCACCCTGCACGGCCTGCGCCAGGCGCTGGGCCAGGCCAGCCAGCACCGCAACGTGGAGACGGCCATCATCTCCACCTGCAACCGCACCGAGATTTACTGCGCGGGCGATCAGCCCGCGCTCGACCACACCCTGGGCTGGCTCGCCCACAGCGGCGGCGTCAGCACCGAGTTGCTGCGCTCGCACTCCTACATCCTGGAAGACGGCCCCGTGGCGCGCCACGCCTTCCGCGTGGCCAGCGGGCTCGACTCCATGGTGCTGGGCGAGGCCCAGATCCTGGGCCAGATGAAGGACGCCGTGCGCGCCGCCGAAAGCGCGGGCGCGCTGGGCTCCACGCTCAACCAGCTGTTCCAGCGCAGCTTTGCCGTGGCCAAGGAGGTGCGCACCAGCACCGAAATCGGCGCGCACAGCATCAGCATGGCCGCCGCCGCCGTGCGCCTGGCCAGCCAGCTCTTTGAAGACCTGGGCAAGACGCGCGTGCTGTTCGTCGGGGCGGGCGAGATGATCGAGCTGTGCGCCACGCACTTCGCGGCGCGCAACCCCAAACAGATCGCCATCGCCAACCGCACGCTGGAGCGCGGCGAGAAGCTCGCCGTGCGCTTCGGCGGCGAGGTGATGCGCCTGTCCGATCTGCCCGACCGCCTGCATGAGTTCGACATCGTGGTCAGTTGCACCGCCAGCAGCCTGCCCATCGTGGGCCTGGGCGCCGTCGAGCGCGCGCTGAAAAAACGCCGCCACCGCCCCATGTTCATGGTGGACCTGGCCGTACCGCGCGACATCGAGCCCGAGGTCAAGCAGCTTGAGGACGTGTACCTCTACACCGTGGACGACCTGGCCAGCGTGGTGCAGACCGCCCAGGCCAACCGCCAGGCTGCGGTGGCGCAGGCCGAGGCCATCATCGACGCGGGCGTGCAGAGCTTCATGCACTGGATGGACCAGCGCCATCCCGAGCACGGCGTGGTGCCTCTCATCCGCCAGATCCAGGACCAGGCCGACGCCTGGCGCGCCATCGAGATTGACCGCGCGCGCAAGCGCCTGGCCAAGGGCGAGGACATCGACACGGTGCTCGACGCCCTCTCGCGCGGCCTGGCGCAGAAGATGCTGCACGGCACCCTGGCCGAGCTGCGCGCGGGCGATGCCGAAACCCGTGAACAGACGGCGCGCACCGCCTCGCGCCTGTTCCTGCGCTCGCAAGGCAAAAGCGCGCTGTAGCGGCGCCGACCGCCGCTTTATCAGGCCAAATTGGCCTCCAGCGCTTACCAGACAAGCGCCAACAGCTACCAATAGCGTAGCAAATCACCCCGGACCATGCCATGAAACCCTTTCTCCGCACCCAGCTGGAGCGCTATGCCCGGCGCCTGGACGAGCTTGACTTCCTGCTCTCGCGCGAGGACATCATGGCCGACATGGCGCAGTACCGCGCCATCTCCAAGGAGCACGCCGAGGTGACGCAGATCGCGGGACGCTTCGCGCGCTACCAGCAGTGCGAGGCTGACCTGGCCGGTGCGCAAGAGATGCTCGCCGACCCCGACATGGCCGAGCTGGCGCAGGAGGAAATCACCCAGGCCACGCTGGAACTGCTCCAGCTCGAAGACGAGCTGCAGCGCCTGCTGCTGCCCAAGGACCCTGATGAGGCACGCAACGCCTTCCTCGAAATCCGTGCGGGCACGGGCGGCGACGAATCAGCCCTGTTCGCGGGCGACCTGGCGCGCATGTACATGCGCCATGCCGCCAACGTGGGCTGGAAGGTCGAGGTGGTGAGCGAGAGCCCCTCGGAGCTGGGCGGCTACAAGGAAATCGTGCTGCGCGTGGTGGGCGACGGCGTCTATGGCGCGCTGCGTTTCGAGTCCGGCGGCCACCGCGTGCAGCGCGTGCCTGCCACCGAGACGCAGGGCCGCATCCACACCAGCGCCTGCACCGTGGCCGTGATGCCCGAGCCGGACGAAGCCCAGGCCATCACCCTCAACCCGGCCGATCTGCGCATCGACACCTTCCGCGCCAGCGGGGCGGGCGGCCAGCACATCAACAAGACCGATTCGGCCGTGCGCGTGGTGCACCTGCCCACCGGCATCGTCGCCGAATGCCAGGACGGCCGCAGCCAGCACAGCAACAAGGCCAAGGCGCTGCAGGTGCTGCAGGCGCGCATCCAGGAAAAGGAGCGCAGCGAACGCGCCGCCAGGGAGGCCGCCGAGCGCAAGGGCCTGATCGGCAGCGGCGACCGCAGCGACCGCATCCGCACCTACAACTTCCCGCAGGGGCGGCTGACGGACCACCGCATCAACCTCACGCTGTACAAACTGCTCACCATCATGGAAGGCGACCTGGGCGAAGTGCTGCAGGCCCTGCGCCACGCGCGCGAGGCCGAGCAGCTGGCCGAGCTGGAGCGGGATGCGAACCTCTGAGCAGAGTTTCAGCAAAATCGCCATCAAACGCTTTAAATTCAAGCGCTGACAGCTATGACTTCAGGAGCATCCATGACCCTGCAGCAGGCACTGACCGCCGCCCTGGCCCAGGGCCTGGAGCGCATCGACGCGCAGATGCTACTGCTGCACACGCTGGGCCGTGCCACCGGCGACCGCGCCTGGCTCATCACGCACGACACCGACACGCTGCCCCCCGCCGTGCAGGAGCGCTTCGAAGCCCTGTGCCAGCGCCGCCTGGCGGGCGAGCCCGTGGCCTACCTCACAGGCACCAAAGCCTTCTACGGACTGGAGCTGCACGTGGACGCGCGCGTGCTCGACCCCCGCCCCGACACCGAGACCCTGGTGGACTGGGCACTGGAGGTGCTGGAAGGCCACCCCGCCCCGCGCCTGCTGGACCTGGGCACGGGCAGCGGCGCCATCGCCCTGGCCCTGCAGCACCAGCGCCCCGACGCTACCGTGCTGGCCGTGGACGCCAGCCTGGACGCCCTGGCCGTCGCGCAAGCCAATGCCCAGCGGCTGGGCCTGCCGGTGCAGTTCCGCCACGGGCACTGGATGCAGGGGATCGAAGGCCTCTTCGACGCCATCGTCTCCAACCCGCCCTACATTCCCGCCGCCGACCCGCACCTGGCCGCCCTGCAACACGAGCCGCTGCAGGCACTGGCCAGCGGTGCCGATGGCCTGGACGACATCCGCACCCTCATCGCCCAGGCGCCCGCGCACCTGGCACCGGGCGGCTGGCTGCTGCTGGAGCATGGCTGGGACCAGGCGCCGGCCGTGTGCACCCTGCTGCGCAGCGCCGGGCTGGAGCAGGTGCAAGGCCGCAAAGACCTCGCTGGCATCGTGCGTTGTTCCGGCGGCCGGTGGCCGACAGTGAAATAATCTCCCTTTACCTTCCTTGCGGGCCATTGCCGCCCCACCCTCTCGGAGCCCCCATGAGCGATACCCAGAAACGCATTGACGACCTCGTCAAATCCAACGACATCCTGCTCTTCATGAAGGGCACGGCCAGCTTCCCGATGTGCGGCTTTTCTGGCCGCGCCGTGCAGATCCTCAAGGCCTGCGGTGTGGACCCCAAGGCGATTGCCACCGTCAACGTGCTCGACGACGACGAGATCCGCCAGGGCATCAAGGACTACAGCCAGTGGCCCACCATTCCCCAACTCTACATCAAGGGCGAATTCATCGGCGGCTCGGACATCATGATGGAGATGTACGAATCGGGCGAACTCAAGCAGATGCTGGGCGCCGAAGGCTGAGGCGTCGCGCGCTCCCGCTGCAAGGCCGCCCCAGGGCGGCCTTTTGCATGCCTGCAACAGAGGGGTGAACCCGGGCTTATCCTGCATTGAGCCCGCGCCGCTTGTGTGCTTGAATGAATGCGTGATCTTCATCAAGGAGCATGCCATGACCAGCCATAGCCTTGTTCCCCAAGCCCCCGGCCTGAGCCTGCCGGTGGCGCAGATGCGCAGCGTTTTCCACCCGGGCGATGTCGAACGCAAGCTCGCCCGCCTGCAGGAAGGCAGCCAGCAGCGTGAATACGACAACCTGCGAAGTGTCTACGAACGCATGCTGGAACGCGGGCCCGAACGCTTCCAGGTCAAGCCGCGCGGTATTCCCGACATGGCCGCGCTCTACGGCCAGTTGCCCAACTTCACCGATGTGCTCGACGACGTGCGCCGCCATGTGGCCCTGGCCCAGGACAGCTGCGACGGCCTCGAAGTGACGCCCATGCTGCTGCTGGGGCCGCCCGGCATCGGCAAGACCCATTTCGCACGCCAGCTGGCCGAGCTGCTGGGCACGGGCATGAACCTGCTGCCCATGAGCTCGATGACGGCGGGCTGGCTGCTGTCGGGCTCGTCTTCGCAATGGAAGGGAGCGCGCCCCGGCAAGGTGTTCGAGGCGCTGGTGGAAGGCGAATACGCGAACCCGGTGATCGTGGTGGACGAGATCGACAAGGCCAGCAGCGAGGCCCAGTACGACCCGCTGGGCGCGCTCTACGGCCTGCTGGAGCACGACACGGCGCAGAGTTTCACCGACGAGTTCGCCGAGGTGGCCATCGATGCCAGCCAGGTCATCTGGATCACCACGGCCAACGACAGCCGGGGCATTCCGGACCCCATCCTCAACCGCATGAACGTCTTCGAGGTGGAGGCCCCGACGCCGGAACAGGCGCGCCGCATTGCCGCCAGCCTGTATGCGGGCATTCGCGCCGGGCACGACTGGGGGCGGCTGCTCGACCCCGAACCGCAGGGCGATGTGCTCGACAGCCTGGCCCAGATGCCGCCGCGCGAGATGCGCAGGGCGCTCATGACGGGCTTCGGCAACGCCCGGCTGGACCGCCGCTCCACCGTGGAGGTGGCCGATCTGCCCAAAGCGACTGCGGGCCGCAGCCGCATCGGCTTCGTGCAATAGCGCGGTGCTGCCCATGCGGCAGACGGGTGTGCGCAGCTACACTCATGCCATCGTGAGCCCCTGCGCCGCGCCCACCCGTCTTGCATGAGCCTGTCCCAAAGCCTCTTCGTCATCGGGCTGCTGATTGCCGCCAGCGCCTTCTTTTCCATGGCCGAGATCGCCCTCGCGGCGGCGCGCCGCCTGCGCCTGCGGCAGATCGCCGACGAGGGCGACCCCCGCGCCGAGCGCGTGCTGCGCGTGCAGGACCAGCCGGGCGACTACTTCACCGTGGTACAGATCGGGCAGAACGCGGTGGCGATTCTGGGTGGCATCGTGGGCGAAGGGGCGCTGAGCCCGCATTTCAACGCCTTGCTGGCGTTGTGGCTGAGCGAATCCACGGCGCAGACGGTGGGCTTCCTGGCGTCGTTCCTGGTCGTCACCTCGCTGTTCATCCTGTTCTCAGACCTGTTCCCCAAGCGCCTGGGCATGGCCCAGCCCGAACAGATCGCCATGCGCCTGGCCCAGCCCATGGCCTGGTGCATGACCCTGCTGCGGCCGGTGGTGTGGCTCTACAGCCGGTGTGCCGATGCGCTGTTCCGGCTGCTGGGCCTGTCGTCGCTGCGCGATGACCGCGTCACCTCCGACGACATTCTGGCGATGATGGAAGCCGGTGCACGCGCCGGCGTGCTGGCGGCGCGCGAGCAGCAGGTCATCACCAATGTATTCGAGCTGGACACGCGCATGGTGTCCAGCGCCATGTCGCCGCGCGACCGCGTGGCCTTTTTTCTGCGCGACGAGCCCGACTCGGTGATCCGGCTGCGCATTGCCGCCGAGCCGTTTTCCACCTACCCGGTCTGCGAGCGCGACATCGACCATGTGGTGGGCTATGTGGACGCCAAGGACCTATTCCAGCGCGTGCTGAACAACCAGCCCATTTCGCTGCAGGACGACAGCCTGGTACGCAAGGTGCTCATCGTGCCCGACCGGCTCACGCTGTCGGAGGTGCTGGAACAGTTCCGCCAGGTACACGAAGACTTTGCCGTCATCGTGAACGAATACAGCCTGGTCGTCGGCGTGGTCACCCTCAACGACGTGATGAGCACGGTGATGGGCGACCTGGTGGGCGCCGCAGACGAAGAACTGATCGTGCGGCGCGACGAGAACTCCTGGCTGATCGACGGCGTGACGCCGATCGAAGACGTGCTGCGCGTGCTCTCGCTCGACGACCTGCCGCACACCGGGGACTATGAAACCCTGGCCGGTTTCCTGATGGTGATGCTGCGCCGCGTGCCCCGGCGCACCGACAGCGTGGCCTGGGGCGGCTACAAGTTCGAGGTGCTGGACGTGGACAGCTACCGCATCGACCAGGTGATGGTGACGCGCCTGCCCAAGGCCACCCCGGAAATCAGCAGCATTTGATTTTGAGCATTTTTGCCCCCTGACGCTTGCTGAACAAGCGCTAGCAGCTATAAAAACAAGAGCGCAATCAGCCCGCCGCAAACAACCAGTTGCGCTGCGCCGCAAACACCGCATTCGGGTACGGCGCCCGGCCTCGGCTGCCGTTGTAGCGGCCCAGGGCCATGTACAGGTCGCCGCGCTCGCGGTCCATGTAGTGGCGCAAGATCACGCAGCCAAAGCGCAGGTTGGTCTGCATGTGAAAGAGCTTGCCCGAGTCACCGTCGCCGATCAGGCGCGTCCAGAACGGCATGACCTGCATGTAGCCGCGCGCGCCCACGCTGGAGACGGCGAACTTGCGGAAGGCGCTCTCCACCTGGATCAGGCCGAGCACGAGCGACTCGTCGAGCCCGGCGCGCTTGCTTTCGTACCAGACGGTTTGCAGAAAATCGCGCCGCACCTCCCAGTCGGGCTTGCGGCGGCGCAGGCGGTCGCTCATGGTGCCGAGCCAGCGCAGGTAGTGCAGCCGCGCCTCGGTGGAGGGGAAATCCGGCTCCGGCGGAGCATGGTTGGCGATGGCGGAACTCAGCGCGGTGCGCACCGAGTCGATCAGCGGCTCCTCAACCTGCCCCCCCGCGTGCGCCACGCCGGGCATCGCCAGCCAGGCCGTGGGCCCGGCGGTCAGCGAAACAAGGCAATGGCGCCGCGAGATGCCAGGGATCATCGGGCCAGTCGGCCCAGGACGTGGGCCAGGATGTCGGCCGTGGCCACCTTGGTGGCGGCACTGTCGCGGCGGTGCTGGTATTCGACCTGGCCTTCCTTGAGGGCACGGTCGCCAATGGTGATGCGGTGCGGAACACCGATCAGCTCCCAGTCGGCAAACATGGCGCCGGGGCGCTCGCCGCGGTCGTCCAGAATCACGTCCACGCCAGCGGCCTGCAGCTGGGCATAGAGCTGCTCGGCCTGGGCCTTGACGTCGGGGAAGCGCTCGGGAGTGATGGGGCACAGCACCACGGTGAACGGCGCGATGGCGTCGGGCCAGATGATGCCTCGCTCGTCGTGGTTCTGCTCAATGGCGGCCGCGGGCAGGCGCGTGATGCCGATACCGTAGCAGCCCATCTCGAAGAATGCGGGCTTGCCGTCCTCGCCCAGAAATGTGGCGTTCATGGCCTTGCTGTACTTGGTGCCGAGGTAGAACACATGGCCTACTTCGATACCGCGCTCGATGGCAAGTTCCCCCTGACCGTCGGGCGAGCGGTCACCGGCGACCACATTGCGCAGGTCGGCCACAAGTTCGGGCTCGGGCAGGTCGCGGCCCCAGTTCACGCCGGTCATGTGGAAGTCCACCGCATTGGCGCCGCAGATCCAGTCGGCCATCACGGCCACCTCGCGGTCGGCCACGATGCGCACCGGCTGCAGCAGGCCAATGGGGCCCAGATAGCCCGGCGTGCAGCCGAAGTGCGCCTCGATCTCAGCCACCGTGGCGAAGCGGAAGCCCGCGTCCAGCCCCGGCACCTTGGCCACCTTGATTTCGTTCATGTCGTGGTCGCCACGCAGCAGCAGCAGCCAGACCTGGCTCTTGATGATCTCGCCCGCCTCGTTGGTCTCGTCGGTGGCCAGCACCAGCGACTTCACCGTGGTGTTGAGCGGCACGCCGAGCAGATCGGCCACGTCGGCACAGGTGGCCTTGCCCGGCGTGGGCGTCTTTTCCATCGCCTTGGCGGGCGCAGGGCGCGGGCCGGCGGGCGCCAGGGCCTCGGCCTTTTCCATGTTGGCGGCGTAGTCGCTGCCCGGGCAGTAGACGATGGCGTCCTCGCCGGTCGCGGCGATCACCTGGAACTCCTCGCTCAGGTCGCCGCCGATGGCGCCGCTGTCGGCCGCGACGGCGCGGTAGGTGAGGCCGAAGCGGTCAAAAATCTTGCGGTAGGCACCCGCCATGACCTGATAGCTGGCCTTGGCCGCCGCCTGATCGCGGTCGAAGCTGTAGGCGTCCTTCATGGTGAACTCGCGCCCGCGCATCAGGCCGAAGCGCGGACGGCGCTCGTCGCGGAACTTGGTCTGGATCTGGTAGAAGTTTTTCGGCAGCTGCTTGTAGCTGCGCAGCTCCTGACGCGCGATGTCAGTGACCACTTCTTCGCTGGTGGGCTGCACGACGTAGTCGCGTCCATGGCGGTCCTGGATGCGCAGCAGCTCAGGCCCCATCGTGCCAAAACGCCCGGTTTCCTGCCACAGCTCGGCTGGCTGCACCACGGGCATGGTCAGTTCCACGGCGCCTGCGCGGTTCATTTCCTCGCGCACGATGGCCTCGACCTTCTGGATCACGCGCAGACCCATGGGCATGTAGCTGTAGACCCCGGCGCCAAGCTTCTTGATGAGCCCCGCACGCGTCATGAGCTGGTGGCTGACCACCTCGGCATCGGCCGGAGCTTCCTTGAGGGTGGAAATGAAGAACTGGGAGGCTTTCATCGGGTGATTTCGGGGTGTTGGGGCTGGTCCTCTTGCCGCACGTGAGGTGCGGTGCATAATGGACACAGTTTAAAAATTTGGGGTTCGATTATGCTTGACCGGGACGGCTTTCGGCCGAACGTCGGCATCATCCTGCTCAACCAGAAGAACCAGGTGTTCTGGGGCAAGCGCATACGCACCCACAGCTGGCAGTTCCCGCAAGGCGGCATAGACCGCGGCGAATCGCCTGAACAGGCGATGTTCCGGGAACTCCACGAAGAAGTAGGCTTGCACCCCAACCACGTCCGCGTGGTTGCCCGCACCCGGGACTGGTTGCGCTATGAGGTGCCTGACCGGTACATCCGCCGCGATGCGCGCGGACATTACAAGGGCCAGAAACAGATCTGGTATCTGCTGCAATTGCTGGGACACGACTGGGACTTGAACCTGCGTGCCACCAACCACCCGGAGTTCGACGCCTGGCGCTGGAACGACTACTGGGTGCCGCTGGATGTGGTGGTGGAGTTCAAGCGCGGCGTCTATGAAATGGCATTGACCGAATTGGCCCGATTTCTGCCGCGCCATGAACAGCGCAACCGCTACCTGCGCAGCGGCATGCGCGCGCGCGACCATGACCAGCCCTCAGGCGGCGGAATGCACCGCGCGGGCCAGTTGCTGCTGCACCCCGGAGTGGAACTGCCGCCCGGTGCCAGCTTCGATCCCGACCCCCAGTCAAGCCTGACCGCCCCCACGGAACCAGCCGTCGCCCCCTCTCTGGAATCCCGCACACCGCCCCGAGCCTAGAAGCCTGTCCGGGTAGTACGGCCTGCCCCTTGCCCATACGGCAAGGGGAACCTGTTCAATTGCTGGTCAGCACGAGGTTGTCACGATGCACCATCTCGGCCTCGGCGGTGTACCCCAGCAAACGCTCGAACTCCGACGATGGCTTGCGGCACAGCAGCCGCGCCTCGGCGCTGGCGTAGTTGGCCAGGCCCCGCGCAATTTCCGCGCCGGAGGGATCGCGCACAGCAATCACATCGCCCCGGGAAAAATCTCCCTCGACGGCCGTCATCCCAATCGGCAGCAGGCTTTTGCCCTCCGTCCGCAACTTCAGGGCCGCGCCCGCGTCCACGGCCACAGCCCCCCGCAATTGCAGGTGATCGGCCATCCATTGCTTGCGTGCCTGTGTCTTGCCCGTCTGCGCCACCAGCAGCGTGCCGATGGCTTCGCCTTGCGACAGACGCAGAAGCACATCGGGCTCCCGCCCCCAGGCGATAGCCGTCGATGCCCCCGAGCCAGCGGCGCGCTTTGCCGCCAGAATCTTGGTCAGCATGCCGCCGCGTCCGATACTGGATCCGGCACCGCCCGCCATGGCTTCCAAAGCGGTATCTCCGGCCCGTGCCTCATGCACGAATTGCGCAGCAGGATCACGGCGGGGGTCTGCGGTGTACAAACCCTTCTGGTCCGTCAGAATGATGAGCGCATCGGCCTCCACCAAGTTGGCCACCAGCGCGCCAAGGGTGTCGTTGTCGCCAAACTTGATCTCGTCGTTGACGACCGTATCGTTCTCGTTGATCACCGGCACCACCCCCAGAGCCAGCAGCGTCAGCAGAGTGGAGCGCGCATTCAGGTAACGCTCGCGGTCGGCCAGATCGGCGTGGGTGAGCAGCACTTGCGCACTGCCCACGCCATTCTCTCGCAGCTTGGTTTCGTACATTTGCGCCAGGCCCATCTGCCCGACAGCGGCGGCGGCCTGCAGTTCGTGGATTTCCCGTGGGCGAACGGCCCAGCCCAGGCGCTTCATGCCTTCGGCCACGGCGCCACTGGAAACCATGATGACCTCTCGCCGCACAACGCCATCGCCACGAACCAGCGCTGCGAGTTGCCGGCTCCATTCGCCGATCGCCCCTTCGTCCAGCCCCCGGCCTTCGTTCGTCACCAGGCTGGATCCTACCTTGACGACGATCCGGCGAGCCTCACGCAGCACGCCTGAATTGGATATTTCGTTCATTTTGGCATTTCACGCTTATCTATCAAGCGCCAATAGCTACACTATTTATAGCAAAATCAACCCGCAGCATCACCCACGAAACGAGGATCCACCTCCGCCACAGGCACCTGCTCGGCCACCTGCTGGGCATGCACATGCTGGAAAATCGCGTGAATCAGGGTCTCGCAGCCCTCGCGGGTCAGAGCGGAAATCTCGAACACGGGCCCCTTCCACTTGAACCGTTTGACAAAGTCCGCCACGCGCGACGCACGCTCATCCAGCGGCACCATGTCGAGCTTGTTCAGCACCAGCCAGCGCGGCTTCTGATGAAGCCCGGGATCGTACTTCTTGAGTTCGCCCACGATAGCCTTGGCCTGCGCCACGGGGTCGATGCTGTCGTCAAACGGCGCCATGTCGACAATGTGCAGCAGCAGCCGCGTGCGCTGCAGGTGGCGCAGGAACTGGTGGCCCAGTCCAGCCCCTTCAGAGGCTCCCTCGATCAGACCCGGGATATCGGCAATGACGAAGCTCTGCTCCGGCCCAACCCGCACGACTCCGAGGTTGGGATGCAAGGTGGTGAATGGATAGTCGGCAATCTTCGGCCGTGCGTTGGACACCGCAGCAATGAACGTGGATTTGCCCGCGTTGGGCATGCCGAGCAGGCCCACATCTGCCAGCACCTTGAGTTCAAGCTTGAGGTTCTTTCGCTCGCCAGGCCAACCGGGCGTCTTCTGCCGTGGCGCGCGGTTGATGGCGCTCTTGAAACGCATGTTGCCAAAACCGCCATCGCCACCCTTGGCGATCGTGATGACCTCGCCCGGATGGAGCAGCTCGTACAGCACTTCGCCGGTTTCGGCATCGCTGATGATCGTTCCCACGGGCATCTTGAGCGTGATGTCGCTGCCGGCCGCACCAAACATGTCGGACCCCATGCCGTGCTCACCACGCTTGGCTTCGTGCCGGCGCGAGTAACGGAAGTCCACCAGCGTGTTCAGATTGGGATCCGCCACCGCGAACACATGCCCGCCACGGCCTCCATCGCCACCGTTGGGCCCCCCGAATTCCTTGTACTTCTCATGCCGGAACGACACGCAACCATTGCCGCCATCACCGGCAGCAATGTCAATGTAGGCTTCGTCGACAAACTTCATGGGGTATCCAGTTTACAAAACAGCGCGGCAGGACAGCGCCCGCCCGCCAAAGCACAAAGCCCCGATGGTACGGGGCTGTGCTCGCATCTGCACGGGAAAATCACCGACAGGTACCGCCTCCCCACCGCACAGGAGAGGGCCGGAAAAAATTAAGCCCCGACAACGCGGGGCTTGCTGGTGCCAATGAGACGAAAGCGCCTCAGGCGGCCGATGTCACGTTGACCGTGTGCTTGGACAGCGCACCCTTGACGGCAAACGACACATGGCCGTCCACAAGTGCATACAGAGTGTGGTCCTTGCCCACGCCGACGTTGACGCCAGGATGGAACTTGGTGCCGCGCTGGCGCACGATGATGGAGCCGGCGCTGATCAGCTCACCGCCGAATGCCTTCACGCCGAGCATCTTGGGCTTGGAATCGCGCCCGTTTCGCGTAGAGCCGCCGCCTTTTTTCTGTGCCATGACTCAACTCCTTCTTAAGCAGCAATCGCGCCGATTTGCAGTTCGGTGAACTGCTGGCGATGGCCTTGGCGCTTCTGGTAGTGCTTGCGACGGCGCAGCTTGAAAATGCGCACTTTGTCGTGCTTACCGTGTGCCACAACGGTGGCTTTCACAGTGGCGCCGGACACCAGGGGCGTACCCACCTTCAGTTCAGCGCCGTTGCCGACAGCCAGAACCTGGTCGATGACGATTTCCTGGCCTACGTCCGCAGCAATCTGTTCTACTTTGATTTTTTCGCCGGAAGCAACGCGATACTGCTTGCCGCCGGTTTTTATGACCGCGTACATGTTGACCTCTTTTACTCTAGTACCGTTCGTACTTTGAATAGTTTTCCGTGGACGGATTTCCACAGAACCTGCAATTGTAGCACCTTCCACAAGAAAATCCCCCACTACCGCAAGAGCAGCCTACTCGGTATGAGCAACGAAGGGCTTTCCTATAATCAGCGCCACTGCCTGTGACCACCATCTTGACTGCCTCAACCCCCTCGCCCACCCCCTCCGCCTCACCCCTGCTACTGATTGCCAGCGACATGCGGGCCGTGGATGAGGTGATCGCCCAGAGACTCGATTCCAGCGTTCCGCTGGTAGGCCAGATTTCTCAGTACATCATTGCAGCAGGCGGGAAACGCTTGCGCCCCGCCCTATTGCTGCTGGTCTGCGGAGCGCTAGGCTACCGAGGCGCCCAGCGCTTCAATCTGGCCGCTGTCGTCGAGTTCATTCATACCGCCACACTGCTGCACGACGACGTGGTGGATGCATCGACATTGCGTCGCGGCCGCGCCACAGCAAATGAAACTTTCGGTAACCCGGCCAGCGTTCTGGTCGGCGATTTTCTGTACTCGCGCGCCTTTCAGATCATGGTCGAGGCAGGGCAGATGCGCATCATGCAGATCCTCGCCGACGCCACCAACGTCATCGCCGAGGGCGAAGTCATGCAACTGATGAACATGCATGACGCGTCGCTCGACGAAAGCGGCTACCTTCAAGTCATTCGCTCCAAAACCGCAAAGCTGTTCGAGGCCAGCGCCCGCCTGGCTGCCGTGCTCGCGGGCAGCAATACCTCCGTCGAGGAATCCTGCGCCACCTACGGCCAGGCCCTGGGCACCGCCTTCCAGATCATCGATGACGTTCTGGACTACGATGGCGACGCCCAGGAGATGGGCAAGAACCTGGGAGATGATCTGCGTGAGGGCAAAGCCACGCTGCCTCTGATCGCAGCCATGCAGCGCGGCACGGAGTCTGAAGCCGGGATGGTCCGGCATGCCATTGAAAACGGCAGCACAGAACAACTCGAGGCCATCGTGAAAATTGTTCGCAGCACCGGCGCGCTGGATGTCGCACGCCATGCAGCCCACTCGGAAGCCGAGCGCGCCATTGCCGCCCTTGAGCAACTCCCGGCCAATGCATACACCACAGGTTTGCTACAATTAGCGGCTCAGCTACTTGAGCGCCGCACCTGAACCGGGTTGCGGACGACTCAGGCCATCGGGGTGTAGCTTAGCCTGGTAGAGCGCTACGTTCGGGACGTAGAGGCCGGAGGTTCGAATCCTCTCACCCCGACCACTCCCGTCATCCACAGCCCACTGCAGGCCCTGTGGGTGTACGCCGCAATTTACAGCCCTCCGGCGATCGGCGATGATAGGATCGTCTCTGTACTTTCTTCACCCTATCCGGATACATGGCTGCTGTCGACTCCGTTCAGAAAGATTCCGCATCGGTTGCCCTCCCGGGTTTGGGACGGGCACTGATCTCTGCTGGCAAGCTGACACAAAAGGCCGCCGAAGACATCTACCGGAAGTCCCAGCTCAGCCGCACCAGTTTCATCGCTGAACTGACCGGCACCGGCGCCGTTTCTGCAGCTGACCTGGCGCATACGGTTTCCTCAGTGTTCGGGGCCCCTCTGCTGGACCTGAATGCCATTGACCCGCTGCGCCTGCCACGCGATCTGCTGGATGCGAAGATATGCCAGGCCTACCGGGTGGTCGTGCTGAGCAAGCGCAACAACCGGCTCATCGTTGCCACGGCGGACCCCACCGATCAGGAAGCGGCTGAGAAAATCAAGTTCACAACCCAGATGGGCGTGGACTGGATCATTGCCGAGTTTGACAAACTGCTCAAACTGGTCGATGCCAACAGCAAGTCCGTTGGAGAGAACCTGGAGACCTTCTCCAGCAGTGGCGACTTCGAATTCGACGACATCCCCGTCGAAGAGGCCGCGGAAGAGGCGGACTCGGGCGCGGGCGACGTCGAGGACGCCCCCATCGTCAAATTCCTGCACAAGATGCTGCTCGATGCCTTCAACATGCGCGCATCGGATTTGCATTTCGAGCCTTACGAGCACCACTACCGCGTGCGGTTTCGTATCGATGGTGAACTGCGCGAAATCGCCTCCCCTCCCATCGCCATCAAGGACAAACTGGCTTCGCGCATCAAGGTCATCTCGCGTCTGGACATCTCGGAGAAACGCGTGCCCCAGGATGGCCGGATGAAGCTGAAAGTCGGCCCCAACCGGGTGATCGATTTTCGGGTCAGCACACTGCCCACGCTTTTTGGCGAAAAAATCGTGATCCGTATTCTGGATCCGAGCAGCGCCCAGATGGGTATTGAGGCCCTTGGTTACGAGCCCGAAGAGAAGGAGCGCCTGCTCCAGGCCATCGGACGCCCCTACGGCATGATCCTCGTGACAGGCCCCACCGGCTCGGGAAAAACCGTGTCGCTCTACACCTGTCTGAACTTGCTGAACAAGCCGGGGGTGAATATCGCCACGGCAGAAGACCCCTCCGAAATCAACCTGCCTGGCGTCAATCAGGTCAATGTGAATGACAAGGCAGGACTGACCTTCGCCGTTGCGCTCAAATCCTTCCTGCGGCAAGACCCCGACATCATCATGGTGGGTGAAATCCGGGATCTGGAAACGGCGGATATTTCAATCAAGGCGGCACAAACAGGCCACCTGGTTCTCTCCACGCTACACACCAATGATGCCCCCACCACGCTCACACGGATGCGGAACATGGGGATTGCACCGTTCAACATCGCATCCAGCGTGATTCTGATCACCGCCCAGCGATTGGCCCGGCGGCTCTGTGGACAGTGCAAGGCCCCGGCCGACATTCCCCATGAGGCACTGCTTGATGCGGGCTATCCGGACCATGAGATTGACGGGTCGTGGGTTCCCTACAAACCGGTAGGTTGCTCTGCGTGCAATAACGGCTACAAGGGCCGGGTCGGTATTTACCAGGTCATGCCGATCTCGGAAGAAATCCAGCGCATCATTCTTCGTGATGGCAGTGCCCTGGAGATTGCAGAACAGGCCAAACGGGAGGGGGTTCGCTCACTGCGCGATGCAGGCCTCTACAAAGCCAGACTGGGCCTCACATCCATCGAAGAAGTGCTGGCCGTCACCAACATATAAGACAGACCAATAAGGGGAGAGCCATGGCGACCGCTGCATCACGGGACATCAAGGACTTTGTCTTTGAGTGGGAAGGCAAAGACCGCAATGGAAAAATCGTCCGTGGAGAGATCCGGGCGTCGGGCGAAAACCAGGTTCAGGCCACATTGCGTCGGCAGGGCGTCTTCCCGACAAAGATCAAGAAACGCCGCATGCGCTCGGGCAAGAAGATCAAGCCGAAGGATATCGCGCTCTTCACCCGGCAGATGGCGACCATGATGAAGGCAGGTGTACCCTTGCTGCAGGCCTTTGACATCGTGGGGCGCGGGAACACCAACCCCAGCGTGGGCAAATTGCTCAACGACATCCGCGCCGACGTTGAAACAGGCACCTCGCTCAACGGTGCTTTCCGCAAGTACCCTCTCTATTTCGACAGCCTGTACTGCAACCTGGTGGAAGCCGGGGAAGCTGCCGGTATCCTGGAAGCCCTGCTGGACCGGCTGGCCATGTACATGGAAAAGACCGAAGCCATCAAGGGCAAGATCAAGTCGGCACTCATGTATCCGATCTCGGTGATCATCGTGGCCTTCGTCGTGGTCACAGTGATCATGATCTTTGTCATTCCAGCCTTCAAGGAAGTTTTCACTTCTTTCGGCGCGGATCTTCCAGCGCCCACGCTTTTCGTGATGGGTATCAGCGATGTTTTCGTCAAATGGTGGTGGTTGATCTTTGGCGTACTTGGCGGTGGGGTGTACTTCTTCATGCAGGCATGGCGACGCAGTGAAAAGGTACAGATGTTCATGGACCGGCTTCTGCTGCGCGTTCCAATTTTTGGTGTTCTCGTCGAGAAGTCCGCCGTGGCACGCTGGACGCGCACCCTTTCCACGATGTTCGCGGCCGGAGTCCCCCTGGTCGAGGCACTGGACTCTGTGGGCGGCGCAGCGGGCAACTCCGTCTATGCCATGGCAACAGACAAGATCCAGCAAGAAGTCTCCACGGGCACCAGCCTGACAGCTGCCATGACCAATGCCAATGTGTTTCCGTCCATGGTGCTGCAGATGTGCGCCATCGGCGAGGAATCGGGCTCCATTGATCACATGCTGGGTAAAGCCGCCGACTTCTATGAAGAAGAAGTTGATGAAATGGTGGCCGGACTCTCCAGTCTGATGGAACCCATCATCATTGTGTTTCTGGGCACCCTGATTGGGGGCATCGTGGTGTCGATGTACTTGCCGATCTTCAAGCTGGGCCAAGTCGTTTGATGGGCCCCATACCGTGGTTTGATGCTGCTCTGGCGGCCGTATTTGGCTTGCTGATTGGCAGTTTTCTGAATGTGGTGATCTACCGACTGCCCAAGATGATGGAGCGGCAATGGGCGGCCGAATGTGCCGAGTACGCAGGCACGATGGTGGAAAATGCTGCACTGCCGCCCCCCCAGGAAACCGGGAGCTTCAACCTGGCTCATCCACGTTCCCGCTGCCAGGCATGCGGGCACCAGTTGCGCTGGCATGAAAACATTCCCGTTCTGAGTTACCTGTTCTTGCGCGGACGTTGCTCGTCGTGCGAGGCATCCATCAGCATCCGTTATCCGCTGGTGGAACTGGCCACGGCAGCACTGTTTTTTTACTGCGTGCACCAATGGGGTGCCACGCTGACCGCGCTGGCATGGTGCGGCTTCTCAGCCTTGTTGGTATCTCTCGCATTGATCGACTGGGACACCACCTTGCTTCCCGACGACCTGACTTTGCCTCTTTTGTGGGCCGGACTGCTGGCCTCGGCATTGCAGTGGATCGACGTCCCGCTCTACAGCTCCGTCATCGGAGCCGCATCCGGTTACCTGTCGCTGTGGCTGGTGTACTGGGGCTTCAAACTGGCCACAGGCAAGGAGGGCATGGGTTATGGCGACTTCAAGCTTTTTGCCGCTTTGGGGGCCTGGTTTGGCTGGCAGGCCCTCGTCCCTCTCATTCTCATGGCGTCCGTGGTAGGTGCCATCGTCGGCATCGGCATGAAGTTTGCCCATCAGCTGCGCGAGGGCGGCTACATCCCCTTTGGACCGTTTCTGGTGGGTGCAGGTCTGCTCGCCATGATCCTCGGCCCCAACACGGTACTGCAAACCCTGCTGGGCGCACTGGGCCTGTGAACAACGCCTTGGCCAGGACATTCTTTCGTGTCGGGCTGACCGGCGGCATCGGCAGCGGAAAGAGCACGGTCGCCCGCATGCTGAGCGACCGGGGCGCGGCCCTGATCGATGCAGACCACGTAGCACGCGAGCTAACAGCACCGGGCGGTTTGGCCATGGCGACCATTGCCCGGGTCTTTGGTCCCGAATTTGTCGATGCAAACGGCGCCCTGGACCGTTCCCGCATGCGGGAACGGGCATTCTCGCAACCGGATGCACGCAAACAACTCGAAGCCATCATCCACCCCCTGGTGGCACAGGAAACCGAGGCGCAAGCCCATGCAGCTGCGGAAGCGGGCGCACCTTTGCTGGTTTTTGACATCCCTTTGCTGGTCGAATCGGGGCAATGGCCTCGCAAACTCGATGCAGTGATCGTGGTCGATTGCCCGGAAGAAACGCAGATTGCGCGCGTGACCCAGCGCAGTGCCCTTGAGCGCAACGCCATTGAAGCGATCATCGCTTCGCAGGCCAGTCGGCAGCGCCGCCGCGCAGCCGCCGACATCGTGCTGTACAACGACAAGCTCACCCTGGACGCCCTGAAAGCCCAGGTGGGTGCGATGGCGCAAAGGTTCGGGCTATGATTCAGCCCCGGACTGTTGCCATGGCGCCCTCCTGAATGTCCATCTCCGACAGCCTCCTTGCGCCCTTACCTGGAATCTGGCAGCGTGATTCTCTACGAATACCCTTTCAATGAACGCATCCGCACCTATTTGCGGCTGGAGCACCTTTTCCGGCGCCTGGGTGAACTGATTGCGCGCAGCCATGCGCTGGACCATCATTTCGCACTGACCACCATCTTTGAGATCATGGATGTGGCGGCCCGGGCCGACCTGAAGTCGGACGTGCTCAAGGACATCGAGAAGCAAAAGCATGTGCTCGACGGCTACCGGGGCAACCCCGCCATCTCCGAAGCGGCCCTGGACGCCGTCGTGGCGCAACTCGACCGGTGTTTCAGCACCCTGAACGCCCAGATCGGCAAGACCGGCCAGACGCTGACGGAAAATGAGTGGCTGATGAGCATCCGCAGCCGCTCCGGCATTCCGGGCGGTACCTGCGGCTTCGATCTGCCCAGCTATTACGCCTGGCAACACCGGCCCGCCACGGAGCGCCAGCAGGCCCTGGAGGGCTGGGCCTCCACGCTGGCGCCGCTGGCCGAATCCATCTACCTGCTGCTCAAACTGCTGCGCGATGCGGGCGTCCCACAGAAGGTGGCCGCCGAACGCGGCCAATTGCAGCAGAACCTGCCGCAGGGCCGTACTTTTCAATTGCTGCGTCTGCGCATTGATCCGGCGCTGGGGCTGGTGCCCGAGATCAGCGGCAACCGGCTCATGGTGTCGGTGCGACTCATGCACCAGCTTCCCGAAGGGCCTCTGCAGGCCAGCAGCGAAGACGCCGTCTTCGAGTTGACGCTCTGCGCCTGACAACACCCATCGCATGAGTGAATCGGCCCCGCCCTCCGCAACCTCCCGGCAGGTGACCTGCCCCGCGTGCCGGGGCCCCAGCCTCTACGGCCCGCAAAACCCCTGGCGCCCCTTCTGCAGCGAGCGCTGCAAACAGATGGACCTGGGCGCCTGGGCGAGCGAGGGTTTTCGCGTGCCCGCCGAAGCGCCGCCCGAGGACGCCACCTTTGGCGATCCCCGCACCAGCATTGGTTAAAAATGGCACTGGCGCTTACTGTATAAGCGCCAACAGCTATCAATTTGATAGTATTTCCGGATCGAATGGTACGCCACGCTCCTCGGCCAGCCAGCCCAGCACCGGCAACGCGCCCGGTAGCACGGGGCGTACCCCGATAGGCCAGTGCTGCCAGGCCATCGTCTGGCCCTCGCGCATCTCGAAGTCACCCGTCCATGCGTGCACCTTGCACCAGTGCAAGCGCACCAGCGCGTGCGGATAGTCGTGCTCGGTCACCTTCCACACGGCCGCCTGACCAATGGTGATGCCCAGTTCCTCCTGCAACTCGCGGCGCAGTGCCTGCTCCACGGTCTCGCCCGCCTCGATCTTGCCGCCGGGGAACTCCCAGTAGCCCGCGTAGACCTTGTCCGGCGGACGCGTGGTCAGCAGCAGCGCGCCATCGGCGCGAATCAGGATGCCGACCGCAACCTCGGTGTGCTTGCGCTGCACGGGCATCGCCTCAGCCACCGCGCCGCCCCGCGTAGTCGCGCGCGAACTGGTAGGCCACGCGACCGCTGCGCGAGCCACGCTCCAGCGCCCAGACCAGCGCCTCGGCACGCGCTCCGGCAATGGCTTCGCTATCGAGCCCGAACGAGGCCAGCCACTGGCCGGCAATGGCGAGGTATTCGTCCTGGCTGAACGGGTAGAAGCTCACCCAGAGGCCGAAGCGCTCGGACAGCGAGATTTTTTCCTCCACACCCTCGCCCGGATGCACCTCGCCGTCGTCGGTGTGGGTGTACGTGAGGTTCTCACGCATGTACTCGGGCAACAGGTGGCGCCGGTTGCTGGTGGCGTAGATCAGCACGTTGGGCGTGGCGGCGGCCACCGAGCCATCGAGGATGGACTTGAGCGCCTTGTAGCCCGGCTCACCGTCCTCGAAGCTCAGGTCATCGCAGAACACGATGAAGTATTCCGGCCGGCCCGCCACCACCTCGACGATGTCGGGCAGGTCGGTCAGATCGGCCTTGTCCACCTCGATCAGGCGCAGGCCCTGCGGCGCGTAAGCGTTCAGGCAGGCCTTGATGAGCGAGGACTTTCCCGTGCCGCGCGCGCCCGTGAGCAGCACGTTGTTGGCCGGTCGGCCATGCACGAACTGCTCGGTGTTGCGCTGGATCTTTTCCTTTTGGCCGTCGATTTCCTTCAAATCTTCCAGGCGCATCGCCGCCACATGGCGCACGGGTTCGAGCGTGCCGTGGCCGCTGCTGCGCTTGCGGTAGCGCCAGGCAATCGCCGTCGACCAGTCGGGCGCCGCCAGCGGCTGCGGGAGCACGGACTCGATGCGCGCGATGAGCTGCTCGGCGCGTTCGATCAGATGTTCGAATTTTTCGTTCATTTTGACATCTAGCACTTACCCATCAAGCGCAAGCAGCTATCAAATCAGGAGCGATAGTCGGCGTTGATGGTCACGTAATCGTGGCTCAGGTCGCAGGTCCACACCGTGTCCTGCGCCGTACCGCGGCCCAGCAGCACGCGCACCGTGATCTCGCTCTGCTTCATCACGCGCTGGCCGTCTTCCTCGCGGTACTGGGGGTTGCGCCCGCCCTGTACGGCCACGTGCACGTCGTCGAGGTACAGGTCGATGCCGGTCTGGTCCAGATCCTCGATACCGGCATAGCCCACGGCCGCCAGGATGCGGCCCAGGTTCGGGTCGCTGGCGAAGAACGCCGTCTTGACGAGAGGCGAATGGGCGATGGCGTAGGCCACCTTGCGGCATTCCTCGCCGGTCTTGCCGCCTTCCACGCGCACGGTGATGAACTTGGTCGCGCCCTCGCCGTCGCGTACGATGGCCTGGGCCAGCTTCTGCGCCACTTCCAGCAGCGCGGCCTTCAGCGCCTGGCCCTCGGCGCTGGACAGCGCTTCAATGGGGGCATGCGTGGCCTTCTGCGTGGCGATCAGCATGAAGCAGTCGTTGGTAGAGGTGTCGCCGTCGATGGTGATGCGGTTGAACGACTGGTCCGCCAGCTCGCGCACCAGGCCCTGCAGCAGTGCTGGCGCGATGCGCGCGTCGGTGGCCACGAAGCCCAGCATGGTGGCCATGTTCGGGCGGATCATGCCCGCGCCCTTGGCGATGCCGGTCACCGTGACGGTGGCGCCACCGATCTGCACCTGCCGGCTGAAGGCCTTGGCCACGGTGTCGGTGGTCATGATGCCCTCGGCCGCGCGCGCCCAATGGGCCGGCTGCGCGTCGGCGATGGCCGCTGGCAGCCCAGCCTCGATGCGGTCCACGGGCAACTGTTCCATGATGACGCCGGTAGAGAACGGCAGCACCTGCGCCGCATCCACTTGCAGATGGCGCGCCAGCGCCGCGCTGGTGGCACGCGCGCGCGCCAGGCCCTCGGCGCCCGTACCGGCATTGGCGTTGCCCGTGTTCACCACCAGGGCACGGATCGCCTGGCCGCCCGCCAGGTGCTCGCGGCAGACCTGCACCGGCGCCGCGCAGAAGCGGTTCTGGGTGAACACGCCCGCCACGCTGGCGCCTTCATCAAGGAGAAAGACGGTCAGGTCCTTCCGGTTCGCCTTGCGCACGTTGGCTTCGGCAACACCGATGCGTACACCGGCCACGGGGTGCAAATCGGCAGGGTTGGGAGCGGAGAGATGAACGGGCATGGTGTTTCCTTCGAAAAACTGGGCCGATGATACGCAGTCACCGCGCCGCCAAAATGAAAACACGGGCCGAAGCCCGTGTCCGATGCGAAAGCAGGTTCAGGCGAGCTTGCCGTGGCACTGCTTGTATTTTTTTCCGCTGCCGCAGGGGCAAGGATCGTTGCGGCCCACCCGGCCGCCAGCCGCCACCTTTTGCTGCACGCTCAGGGTGCGTTCGTCCACCGTGGTCTCGACCTCGCCGGTTTCGGTGGGTGCGGTATAGGTCACGTTGGCGATGTGCTCGGCGCGCTGCTCCATGACTTCGGCCGCCTGGTCCAGTTCCGAGGGCGACTGCACCTGCACGGTCATCAGGATCTTGGTGACTTCATTCTTCACCATGTCGAGCAGCTGGCGGAACAGCTCGAAGGCCTCGCGCTTGTATTCCTGCTTGGGCTGCTTCTGGGCATAGCCGCGTAGGTGGATGCCCTGGCGCAGGTAGTCGAGCGCACTGAGGTGGTCGCGCCAGTTCGAGTCAAAGGTCTGCAGCAGCACCACACGCTCGAACTGCGTGAAGTTCTCCTGACCAACGAGTTGCACCTTGGCATTGAAGGCATCGTGCGCGGCCTGCACCACCTTGTCCAGGATCTCGTCATCGGTAACCGACTGCGATCCCTCGACCTCCTTTTGCAGCGGCAGAACAATCTGCCACTCGTCGGCTAGCACCTTCTCCAGACCCGCCAGATCCCACTGTTCCTCCACCGACTCGGGCGGCACATACTGGCGCACGATGTCAGTGAAGCAATCCTCGCGCATGGCGGCGATCACGTCGGACAGGTCGGACGCATCCAGAATGTCGTTGCGCTGCTGGTAGATGACCTTGCGCTGGTCATTCGCCACGTCGTCATACTCGAGCAATTGTTTGCGAATGTCGAAGTTGCGGGCCTCGACCTTGCGCTGCGCCGATTCGATGCTGCGCGTGACAATGCCCGCCTCGATCGCCTCGCCATCGGGCATCTTGAGCCGGTCCATGATGGCCTTGACACGGTCGCCCGCGAAGATGCGCATCAGCGAATCGTCCAGACTCAGATAGAAGCGCGAAGAGCCGGGATCACCCTGGCGGCCCGAGCGGCCGCGCAGCTGGTTGTCGATGCGGCGCGACTCATGGCGCTCGGTGGCAATGATGCGCAGGCCGCCCAGCTCCTTGACCTTTTCATGGTCACGCGTCCAGTCAGCACGCAGCTGCGCGATGCGCGACTGCTTTGTGCCCTCGTCCAGGCTCTCATCGGCCTCAATGGCGGCAATGTCTTTCTCGACGTTGCCGCCGAGCACGATGTCCGTGCCCCGGCCCGCCATGTTGGTGGCGATGGTGATCATGCCGGCACGGCCGGCCTGGGCCACGATGTCGGCCTCGCGGGCATGCTGCTTGGCGTTAAGCACCTGGTGCGGCAGGCCCGCCTTGTTCAGCAACTGATCGATGATCTCGGAGTTCTCGATCGAGGTCGTGCCCACCAGCACCGGCTGCCCGCGTTCGTGGCATTCGCGGATGTCCAGAATCGCCGCTTCGTACTTCTCGCGCGTGGTCTTGTACACACGGTCGAGCTGGTCGTCGCGCTTGCTCGGTCGGTTGGGCGGGATCACCACGGTCTCCAGGCCGTAGATTTCCTGGAATTCATAGGCCTCGGTGTCCGCCGTGCCGGTCATGCCCGAGAGCTTGTTATACAGACGGAAGTAATTCTGGAACGTGATCGAGGCCATCGTCTGGTTTTCGGCCTGGATCTGCACGCCTTCCTTGGCCTCGACGGCCTGGTGCAGCCCCTCGCTCCAGCGCCGGCCCGCCATCAGGCGCCCCGTGAATTCGTCAACGATGACGATCTCGCCGTTCTGCACCACATAGTGCTGATCGCGGTTGTAGATATGGTTGGCCCGCAGCGCTGCATACAGGTGGTGCATGAGCGTGATGTTGGCCGGATCGTAGAGCGATGCGCCTTCGGCGATCAGACCCTGGGCCGCCAGCACGCGCTCGGCGGTTTCGTGGCCCTGTTCGGTCAGGAACACCTGGTGCGACTTCTCGTCGATGGTGAAATCGCCCGGCTTGGTCACGCCCTCGCCGGTGCGCGGGTCGGCCTCGCCCTCCTGGCGCACCAGCAGCGGCACCACCTGGTTCATGGCCAGATAGGTCGCCGTGTGGTCTTCGGCCTGGCCGCTGATGATGAGCGGGGTGCGCGCCTCGTCGATCAGGATGGAGTCCACCTCGTCGACGATGGCGTAGTTGAGGCGGCGCTGCACGCGGTCATTGGCCTCGTAGACCATGTTGTCGCGCAGGTAGTCGAAACCGTATTCGTTGTTCGTTCCGTAGGTGATGTCCGAACCATAAGCGGCCTGCTTTTCCTCGCGTGGCATGTTGGGCAGGTTGATGCCGACTGTCAGGCCGAGGAAGTTGTAGAGACGCCCCATCCACTTCGCATCGCGGCTGGCCAGGTAGTCGTTCACCGTGACCACGTGCACGCCCTGGCCCGAGAGGGCGTTGAGGTACACCGGCAACGTGGCTGTCAGCGTCTTGCCTTCGCCCGTGCGCATTTCGGCGATCTTGCCGAAGTGCAGCGCCATGCCACCGATGAGCTGGACATCGAAATGGCGCATCTTCATGACGCGCTTGGAGCCCTCGCGCACCACCGCGAACGCCTCGGGCAGCAGGGCATCGAGCGTCTCGCCCTTGGCAATACGCTCCTTGAACTCCTGGGTTTTCGCGCGCAGGGCATCGTCGCTCAGCGCCTCGTATTCGGGCTCCATCGCATTGATGCGCGCCACCGTCTTGCGGTATTGCTTGAGAAGCCGGTCGTTGCGGCTGCCGAAAATTTTGGTGAGAAAGTTGGTGGCCATGCGAACAGGTCCGCCCTGCATGCCAAGGGGCACGCCGAACGTCCAGAATCCCTATGAAGAAGTGAGTTCAGGTGGGGCCTTCAACCGGCATTGCAAGCGGCACGCGCCTGGCGTGCACCGGCCCCGAAGGCGCAATTTTACCCGCCTGCGGCGAGGCTACGGCTGCGCCCCAGGCCGCAGCGCCAACTGACGACCGGCAGGACTGCCAGCGGCCAGAAACTTTTGCGGGTCCTGCGGCACGCCCTGCACCAGCACCTCGAAATGCAGGTGTGGCCCGGTGGAGCGCCCCGTGGTGCCCACCTCGGCGATTTTCTGACCCCGCCGCACCAGGTCACCCCGCTTGACGAGGACCCTCGAGGCATGTGCGTAGCGCGTGACAAGCTGGTTGCCGTGGTCCAGTTCGACCATGTTGCCGAAGGCTGGGTGAAACTCCTGGGTCACCACCACGCCACCCGCAGCGGCGACGATGTCGGTTCCCACCTCCGCCGAAAAGTCCAGGCCCATGTGGATCGCTCGCTGTCCCGTGAGCGGGTCGATGCGCCAGCCAAAGGCGGAACCAGGGGACTTGCCCGGAACAGGCGCCTGCGTGGGCACCATATGCTTGCGGATGTGCTGATCAAACAGCCGAGACTCCAGAACGGTCATCAGGTCGGTGCGCTGCCCCACCACCAGTTCCAGTTCGCTCAGAGTCGCCTCCAGCTCCTGCAGCGTCAGCGGACGGCTGGCCACCAAGGCACCGCCCTGCCCGGGAACGCGCGCTTTTTCCGCCGGAGGGGCCATGCCCGCCAGACCCGAGACACGTTCACCAAGAGACTCCAGCTCCACCATGCGGGCCTGCATTTCACCCACTTTGCGGGCCATGGCATCGAGGTTCTGGCGCATGAAAAGGTCGCGCTGGTCAAATTCGTCCTGCACCACCAAGCGGACCAGTGAACCCACCACGGGCCAGCCTTCGCGCGCGCCCTTGAGGAACACCAGGTGGTACAACAGGGCCGCCACACACATCAGCAGCAGCGACGCGGCAAAGGCAGCTGCCACCAGACGCCCCCCCGTGAGATGAATGGTCCGGCTGCGCGCCAGCCGCGTGTCCATGATAATCAGCTGCATTCTTGATTTCCTGTGTCATCAGCCCATGCACCGCCGCCACCACGCAGTCACGCTGCAGCAAGCCGCAGACGAGTCGCCCATGCTGGCACAGCTGGCGGCACTCACGCGTGAGTCAAGCGAACGGCTCCGGGCCGTGGAATCCCTCGTTCCGCCGGCACTGCGCCCGGCACTTCAGGCGGGCCCGATCGAAGGGCAGACCTGGTGCATCGTGGTCAAAAGCAATGCGGCAGCGGCCAAGCTGCGTCAGTTGCTGCCTGCCATACAGGCCCATCTGCGCAGCAAAGGCTGGCAGGTTAACGTGATTCGCCTGAAAATTCAAACCTGAAACGCCAAAAAACCAGGGTAAACCCTTGATTCAAGAGCGATTCCGTAGCGTGCGGCTGAGCAGTATCACCGGTACCAGCCCCACCAGCACCAGTGCCAGCGAAGGCAGAGCCGCCTCGCCCAGGCGCTCATCCCGGGCCAGCTGGTAAGCCACCACAGCCAGCGTGTCGCTGTTGAAGGGGCGCAGCACCATGGTGGCGGGCAGTTCCTTCATCACATCGACAAACACCAGCAGCGCCGCCGCCGCGGTGGATCGGCGCAGCAGCGGCCAGTGCACCCGTGTCAGCAGGCGGCTGCTGCCCGCGCCCAGCATGCGCGCCGAATCATCCAGGCTGCCTGGAATACGGGCATAGCCACTCTGCACCGATTGCAATGCCACGGCGCAAAACCGCACCAGATAGGCCCAGACGATGCCCACCGCCGTGGTGGTGACCAGCGCGCCCACCCCCCAGTGCGGCACCCGCCCCTGCAGCCAGCCCACGGGCAGCAGCAGGCCGACCACGATCACCGCACCCGGCACCGCATAGCCCACGCCTGCCAGCCGCACCACGCCGCGCGTCAGCAGATCAGGGCGCCGCCGCACGGCAAAGGCCAGCGCCAGCGCCACGGCCACGGCCAGCGCGGATGCAATGCCTCCCAGGCGCACACTGTTCCAGGCCCATTCCAGAAAGCGCTCCCAGGGCAGCACCGACCAGTCGGCGGCCAGCGGACGCAGCATGAAGACCACTGGCGCCACGAAACCCATGAGTACCGGCAGCGCACACACAACCCAGGCCAGCAAGAGCCGCCCGCCGCGCAGTGGCACAGGCTGCGCCTCGGCGCCGCCGGCATGGCCGCGCGGCGCGGCAAAGCGCATGCGGCGCTGTGCGCGGTGCTCCAGCCACAGCAGAAACAGCACCAATGCCAGCAGCATGGTCGAGAGCTGGGCCGCTGCCGTCCGGTTGTCCATGGACAGCCAGGCTTTGAGAATGCCGGTGGTGAAGGTCTGGATGCCGAAGTAGCTGGTCACGCCAAAGTCGGCCAGCGTCTCCATCAGCACCAATGCCACCCCGGCGGCCACAGCCGGGCGGGCCAGGGGCAGCGCGATGGTGGTGATGCGCCGCGACAGTGGTGCACCCAGCAGGCGCGCGGCCTCCATCAGGTGTGCTGCGCGCTCGCCCAGCGCGGTACGGGCCAGCAAATACACATACGGGTAGAGCGAGAACAGAAACACCCAGATGGCCCCCCAGAGGCTGCGCACCTCGGGCAGCAATCGCCCTTCAAGGCCGAAGGTTTCGCGCAGCCCCACCTGCAGCGGCCCGCTGAACTGCAGGAAATCGGTATAGGCATATGCCGTGACGTATGCGGGCATGGCCAAGGGCAGCAGCAGCAGCCATTCAAACACCCTGCGTCCGGGAAACTCGAACAAGGTCACGACCGCTGCGGTGGCCGTTCCGACCACGGCGGCGCCCACCCCGACCCACAACGCCAGCCAGAGCGTGGTCCACACATAGCCCGGCAACACGGTGGCCGCCATCTCGCGCAGGATGGCCCCCGCGCTGACTTCGGTCTGCCCCCAGGGCAGCCATGCACCCAGCAACGCCAGCACCGGCAGCGACAGCATGCCAGCCAGCAGAAGCAAAGGAACAATGCGCAGGGCAGCGAGGAGGCGTGGCAAGGTAAGCGGCTCGGTCGGCAAGAGAAGATTGCAGCAGGTCTTGCCGCCAGCGCCCGCCAAGGGCGCCCACAAATACAAATGCGAATTCTAAGCATTCGGGGCAGCAGACCTACAATCGACCAATGTTCCTAGAGGTTTCCCAACTTGAAGTGCGTTACGGCAACCAGCCACAGGCCGCCGTGCAAGGCGTTTCGCTGGGCCTGAGCGCGGGCCAGATCGGCGTACTGATAGGCCCCTCGGGCTGCGGGAAGACCACACTGCTGCGCGCCGTGGCGGGGCTCGAACCCGTGGCGGCAGGCGCCATCCGCCTGAGCAAGCACACGGTGGGCAGCCCGCAGTACAGCGTGCCCCCCGAACAACGGCGCATCGGCATGGTGTTCCAGGACTACGCCCTGTTTCCGCACCTGAGCGTGGGGCGCAACGTGGCCTTCGGCATCCACGGACTGCCCCGCGCCGAACAGGCTGCGCGCGTGGCCGAGGTGCTGCAACTGGTGGGCCTGGAAGGCAGCGAACAGCGCTACCCGCACGAACTCTCGGGCGGCCAGCAGCAGCGCGTGGCCCTGGCCCGCGCCCTGGCGCCGCGGCCCCAGCTCATGCTGCTGGACGAGCCCTTCTCCAACCTCGACGTGGACCTGCGCGAGCGCCTGGCGCACGAGGTGCGCGGCATTCTGAAGGCCGCCGGGGCCACTGCGCTGTTCGTCACGCACGACCAGCTTGAAGCCTTCGCCATCGGTGATGTGATCGGCGTGATGCACCAGGGCCGGCTGCACCAGTGGGACGATGCCTACACCCTCTACCACCGACCCGCCACACGCTTCGTGGCCGACTTCATTGGCCATGGTGTGTTTGCCCCCGCCACGCTGGTGCAGCAAGGCAGCAGCGTGGTGGTGCGCACGCCGCTGGGCGACCTGGGCAACCTCACCGAATGCCCGCTGCCGACCAGCTACCCCGCAGGTGAATGCGATGTGCTGCTGCGCGCTGACGACATCGTGCACGACGATGCAGCACCGGTGCAGGCGCAGATCGTGCGCAAGTCATTCCGGGGCTCTGAATTCCTCTACACCCTGCGCCTGGACAACGGCCAGACCCTGCTGGCCCATGTGCCCAGCCACCACGACCACGCCATTGGTGAATGGATTGGCATCCGCGCCCTCGTGGACCATGTCGTGACCTTCGACCGATCGGTCTGATTCTTCATGCCAAAACAGCCAAAAACCCCACAAACATTGCGGTTGCAGCTACTATATCAGTAGCACCACACCGCAGGGGTACCGGGCGCCGGTCCTGACGCCTGCGGACCGGGGCCGTGCCGTCCTCAGGACTTGCGCTGCAGCCCCTCCAGGGCCGATAGGTTTACCTGCGACATGAGACTGCGCACCACCCCAATGCCCATGCCATCGGCATCCAGGCTGACCACGATGCCGTTTTTCAGCATCACCCTGAATTCCGCATGGCTGCCATCCTTCTGGTAGCGCTGGTGCAGGGTCCGGCCACCTTCCTGCCATGTTTTTTCCGCATGGTGCGGGTCCTCCTTTTCACCCTGCGCCATGCCCATGGCCAGCGCGGCCATCTGACCCAGACCGCCCATGTCGGTGATCTCCAGGCGCACCTCGGTCTGGCCGTTGCTGTATTGCGCGCTGGCCTGGCTGGTGGGCAAACCCAGGGCCGCGCCATCCTGCACGTCAAAACCGGTGCGCGCCATGTCCGCCAGTTGCTCGGGCAACCCGGCCTTGAGCGACTGCGCCGCGATGACCTGCCCGCCCCCGAGCATGCCTGCCGCAGCCGCGGCGGCGTTGCCCGTCGCCGCCGCGATGGCGGCCGGGTCCTGGCTTTTCTGCGCCTGTTCCATCTGGCGTGCGGCTTCCTCGATCTTTTTGCTGGCCGCTTCCAGCCCCGCCGTGTCAATGCGCACCGAGCCACCGGGAGTTTCAACCGAAATCGACGGCGCACCGGCGCTGCCCAGCAGCGTTCCACCACGGGGCATGAAGATACTGCCTACCGCGCCCATCACCAGCCCCATCACGATGGCGGCCACCAGCGCCACGGCCGTGTAAGCCAGGGTTTTTTCACCCGGATTTTTCATCAGCACAGGCAACCCGGTATACAGAAGGTAGACCGAGTACAGCGCAGCCAGCAGCCCCAGCATGGCCAGCGACGGCAGCAGGCTGAATACGCCACCCAGCATGGCGGCCGTGCTGGCATACACCACCAGCTTCAGCGCCTGAATCGTGCTCTTCTGTCCGCCAAAGGCAGGGGCCAGGGCATCGACGATCAGCGCCAGCACGAACACCCCCACCAGGCTCATCACGTACGACACCACCATGCCTGCCAGCCCCGAGAGCAGGGGCACGCGCAGGGACACGCCAAAGGCCCCCACGCCGATCAACGACATGCCGACGAATCCGCAAACGGCGGGGATGGCCGCCAGAATCATCACATAGCGGGTGTACAGGCCCGCTGCATCGGCCTGCTCGGCCTCGATGGTGTCCCAGGTTTGCCTGGGTTGAAGAAGAATGCTCTTGGCGCGTTCAATGATGTCCATGGTGCCCTCCCGGCAGTGAAAGAAATCCGTGTGCGAGACACAGACCGGAAAGGTGCGGACGATACGGGAACACATTGCCGCCATCGCGCGCCAGCGGATTCAAGACAATCCAATTCGTGCGATATGCACGCTTTTGCCGTCAGATGCCCACCCAAACGGCCATCACTCTGGCGAACGATCAGCTGCGTCGCAGGCTGTCAACCGTGCGGTGCAGATGCAGCGCCCACATGCGCCGGTCCCGGCCATTCGCCTGCTCGGACATGCCGAAATGCACGATCGCCACGATGGGCGGCGCGCACAAGGTCCGCCAGATCGAGCCGATCAGGGTTTCGTCGCCAATATAGCTGGGGGCAAAACAGGTGGCACCGGTGGCCTGGTCCGTAAAGCGCAGGCCCACCGGCTGCACGGCCGCGTCAGCCAGCACCGCGGCCTGCAGCAGATTGGCATGGAAGGGCAGCATCTCGCGCCCGTCCCCGGTGGTGCCCTCCGGGAATACGGCCAGCACCTCGCCCTGCTCCAGGGCCTGGTGCATCGTGCGCACCAGGCGCATGGCATCGCGGCGCACGTTGCGCTCGATGTAGAGCGTGCCCGCTGCCGTGGCCAGCGCGCCGATCAGAGGCCAGCCCTGCACGTCCGACTTGGAGACAAAACGGCAGTAGCGCGCCGCGTGCAGCACCGGAATGTCCAGCCAGGAAAGGTGATTCGCCACCAGCATCACCGGCCCCCCCGCTGGCGGCTGGCCCCGGATGGCCAGCGACACCCCGGCACAGGCCAGCAGCTTCAGCGACCATGCCTGCACACGCATCTGCTGCTGCTCGGGCGACAGCGCCGGAAAACGAAACGCGACGGTCCACAGGCCCAGGAGGATGTGCGCCGCCAGACGCAGCAGACGCCAGCAGGCTTTGAAATGTTTCACGCCGGGCAGCGTTCCAGAGATCCGTGCACCACCGCCGGGCACCATCCGCATCCGAGCCGCGCAGGCATCTCTGCTCAGCCCCGGTCGAAGGCGATCTGGCCGCCCACCAGGGTGCAGCGCACGCGGCCAGGCAATTCGTAGCCCGAAAAAGGCGTGTGCTTTCCCTGGCTGCGCAGCGCACCGGCCTGCACGGCCCAGGCGTCCTGCGGGTCCACGATGCAGACATCCCCCACACCGCCTTCGACCAGCTGGCCCACGCTGGCCTGCAGCGTGCCCAGGGCGCTGCCCAGCACGCGCGCGGGCTCGCTGGTGACCACGGCCAGAGCGCGTGCCAGCGGCACACCGCCGTCCTGCGACCACTTGAGCGCTAGGCTCAGCAGCAGCTCCAGGCCCGTGGCGCCGGGCTCTGCTTCGGCAAAAGGCAGGGTCTTGGCATCCTCGTCCACGGGGGTGTGGTCGGACACCAGGGCATCGATGGTTCCATCGCGCAGGGCGGCCTGCAGGGCATCGCGGTCGCGCTGCTGCCGCAGGGGCGGTGTCAACCGGGCCCGGCTGTCAAAAAAGCCGATATCGGTATCGGTGAGCATCAGCGAGTTGATGCTGACATCGCACGTCACCTTCAGGCCTTCCGCACGGGCCTGGCGCACCAGGGCCACGCCCGCTGCGCTGGAGATGCGGCACAGGTGCACGCGCGCATCGGTGCTCTTGAGCAGCTCGAAGATGGTGTGCAGCGCAATCGTTTCTGCGGCCACCGGCACGCCCGACAGGCCCAGCCGCGTGGCCAGCGCACCGGCCGCCGCCACGCCCTTGCCCAGGTGCAGCTCCTGCGGGCGCAACCACACGGTGTAGCCATAGGTGGCGGCATATTGCAGGGCACGCTGCAGCACCTGGGTGCTGGACAGCGGCACCTCGGCCTGCCCGAAGCCCACGCAGCCCGACTCGGTGAGTTCGGCCATCTCGGTCAGCACCTCGCCAGCGAGGCCACGCGTGAGCGCGCCCAGCGGGAACAGGCGTGCCTGGTGCAGCTTTTCGGCGCGGAACTTGAGCATTTCCACCAGGCCGGGCTCGTCGAGCACCGGGTCGGTGTCGGGCGGGCAGACCAGGCTGGTCACGCCACCGGCCACGGCCGCCGCCATCTCGGATTCGAGCATGCCTTCATGCTCGTGGCCCGGCTCGCGCAGGCGCGCTGCCAGGTCGACCAGGCCAGGCAGCACAAGGCAACCCGCGGCATCGATGCTGCGGTTGGGCGCGAAGTCGGGTGGCACGCGCCCGATGCCCACGATGCGGCCTGCCGCGAGAGCCACGTCGCACACCTTGTCAAACCCGCTGGCAGGGTCAATCACCCGGCCGCCGTGGATCAGTATCTTCATGATTTCAAGCAAAATTGGCCTCTAGCGCCCACACATCAAGCGCAAGAAGCTATGAAAACAGGAGCAAAACTCGCCATCACCCTAGGCCTCGTTCCCTGCCACGATGGACATCACCGCCATGCGCACCGCGATGCCGAAGGTCACCTGCGGCAGGATCACGGCCTGCGGGCCATCGACGACGGCGGAATCAATCTCCACGCCCCGATTGATGGGGCCCGGGTGCATGACGATGGCATCGTGCTTGGCCAGGCGCAGCTTGTCCTGCGTGAGGCCAAAGCTCTTGAAATACTCCTGGCTTGACGGCAGCAGCGCGCCGCTCATGCGCTCGTTCTGCAGGCGCAGGGTGATGACCACGTCGGCATCCTTGATGCCTTCTTCGAGCGTATGGCATACACGCACACCCATCTCGGACATATTCGACGGCACCAGCGTGCGCGGCCCCACCACGCGCACCTCGGCGCAGCCGAGGGTGGTGAGCGCGTGAATGTCGGAGCGCGCCACGCGCGAGTGCAGCACGTCACCGACGATGGCCACCGTGAGGTTGGCAAAGTCCTTCTTGTAGTGCCGGATGGTGTACATGTCCAGCAGGCCCTGCGTGGGGTGGGCATGCCGCCCGTCACCGGCATTGATCACATGCACATGGGGCGCCACATGCTGGGCGATCAGGTAGGGCGCACCGGATTCGCTGTGACGCACGACGAACAGGTCGGCCGCCATGGCGCTGAGGTTGGCGATGGTATCGAGCAGCGACTCGCCCTTGCTGGCCGAGCTGCGTGCGATGTCGAGGTTGAACACATCGGCCGACAGGCGCTTGGCCGCGATCTCGAAGGTGGTGCGCGTGCGCGTGCTGTTCTCGAAGAACAGGTTGAAAACGCTCTTGCCGCGCAAAAGCGGCACCTTCTTGACCTCGCGGTCATTCACCGAAACGAAGTTGGCGGCAGTGTCGAGGATGTGCGTGACGATGTCGCGCGGCAGCCCCTCGATGGACAACAGGTGGATCAGCTCGCCGTTGCTGTTGAGCTGGGGATTGCGGTGGTGCAGCACGGCTCAGGCCTCTTTGACTTGAAAATGGAAGTTGCCTCCCTCGGTACGCGCCAGCGCCAGAGACTGGCTGGCGGGAAGCGCCACGCGGGCTGCGGCGAAGTCGGCCTGCACCGGCAGCTCGCGCCCGCCCCGGTCCACCAGCACGGCCAGGCGCACGCGCGCCGGGCGTCCGTAGTCGTACAGCTCGTTGAGCACTGCACGCAGGGTGCGACCGGTGTAGAGCACATCATCGAGCACGAGGATGTCGGCGCCGTTGACGTCGAAGGGCAGCGATGTCTGGGCGCTGGCCGCCAGGCCACGCTGCGCGAAGTCGTCGCGGTGCATGGCCGACGACAGCACGCCTGCGGCGCCATCGAGCCCCAGGTCTTTCTGCAGGCGCTCGGCCAGCCAGGCACCGCCCGAGGCGATGCCTGCCAGCTGCGTATGGGGCTCGCGCAGCGTGCGTACGCCGCGCAGCAGTTCACGGTACAGGGCCTCGGCATCCAGCACCAGGCTGCCCTGGCCGCCAGTGAGGGGAGTGGTCATGGGAGATTCCTCAAAAACTGTTCCAGAATAATGCAGGCCGAAGCGGCATCGGCGTCGCGCGCACCTCCCGCCAAGGCCTCGGTGGTGCTGTAGCGCTCGTCCACCTCATAGACCGGCAGGCCAAAACGGCCCTGCAACTGGCGGGCAAAACGCTGGGCGCGGCGGGTGTTGTCGTGGCTGGCTCCGTCGGGATGGTAGGGAACGCCGACCACCAGGGCGTCGGGTTGCCACGCCTTGATCCGTTCGGCCACCTGAGCAAAGCGCGCATCTCCTTCTGCCTTGATCGTCGCCTGGGGCGTGGCGCTTCGCAGCATGCGGTTGCCCACCGCCACCCCCGTGCGTTTGAGGCCGAAGTCGAAGGCAAGAAAGGTCTGGAAATGCGCAGGAACTGCAGGCGAAGGCAAGGGCATGGCCAGGGCGATCATGCGTGGCCCGCCCCGGGGGACAGCCGCCATGCTTCCAGGCCCAGCAAACCCAGCGCCGTGTCGTAGCGCTTCTCGACCGGCGTGTCAAAAATCACGGCAAGGTCGGCCTCCACGGTCAACCAGCTGTTCTCCGCCAGTTCCGACTCCAGCTGGCCCTCCCCCCAGGCGGAATAACCCAGCGTGACGAGCACACGCCGCGGCCCGGCACCCGTGGCCAGGGCCTCGAGGACATCCTTGGAGGTGGTCATTTCCAGCCCGCCGGGAATCACCATGGTGGAGGCATACGCAGGCTCTTCCGCCACGTCGTTCTTGCCATGCAGGGATTCGTGCAGAACAAAGCCGCGCTCGGTCTGCACCGGCCCGCCCAGAAAGACAGGGGATTCCGTCAGGTCGGCCCTGCCCAGGGAGAGCTCGACCTTGTCGAACAACCCCTTGAGATTGATGTCGGTCGGCTTGTTGATGATGAGCCCCAGGGCGCCCCGTTCGCTGTGCTCGCACAGATACACCACGCTGCGCGCAAAAGACGCATCCTCCATGCCGGGCATGGCAATGAGGAAATGGTGCGTCAGATTCATGGGCGCAGAATGGGCAGGCATCCACGGATTTTACGGTGAACATGCCCGCCAACTACCACTCGGGACTGGTCTGGTTCCGGCGCGATCTGCGCGCCAGCGACCATGCGGCCCTCCACCATGCCCTGCGCCAATGCCAGCAGGTGCATTGCGTCTTTGTCTTCGACAAAGCCATCCTGTCTCCCCTGCCACGCGCCGACCGGCGGGTGGCATTCATCCGCGAATCGCTGGTGGAACTCGATGAGCACCTGCGCAGTCTCAGCGGACACCGGGAAGGCGGGCTGATCGTTCGCCATGGCCTGGCCTGCCACGAAATTGCCGAAGTGGCTCGGGCCCTGGGTGTGGACGCCGTGTTCACCAACCACGATGACGAACCCCTGGCCCTGGAGCGCGATTCCCAGGTCCGGTCAGCACTGGCGACCGATCGCCGCGCCTTCCATACTTACAAGGACCACACCATTTTCGAGCGCACCGAGCTGCTCACCCAGGCTGGCGCACCGTATAGCGTGTTCACGCCTTACAAGAATGCCTGGCTGCGCAAGGTGAATGCCTTCTATCTCGGCGCCTACCCAGTCAAAGCGCACGCCCATGCGCTGGCGCCTCGTCCCACATGGGCCCACGCGGCTGTTCCAATGCTGGAAGATCTGGGGTTTGAAAGCGGCCACCTGGACCTGCGCGTCCTGCCCGCAGGCAGTCGGGGCGGAGAGCGGCTGTTCAAGGACTTTCTCGAGCGCATCGACCGATACGACCAGGCGCGGGACTTTCCGGCGGTCAAGGGACCCAGCTATCTCAGTACGCACCTGCGCTTTGGCACCCTGTCCGTGCGCCGGGTGGCCCGTGCGGCCCATGCGCTCGCCCAGACTGGCAGCAAGGGGGCAGCGGCCTGGTTGAATGAACTCATCTGGCGTGATTTCTATTTCCAGGTGCTGTTCCACCATCCGCATGTCGTGGCACGGAGTTTCAAGCCGCCCTACGACGCCATTGCGTGGGAGCAGGGCCCTTGTGCCGATGCATTGTTCGATGCCTGGTGCCGCGGGCGCACGGGTTATCCGCTGGTGGATGCGGCAATGGCCCAGATCAACCAGTCCGGCTACATGCACAACCGCTTGCGCATGGTGGTGGCCAGCTTCCTCACCAAGGATCTGGGCCTGGATTGGCGCCGGGGCGAGCGCTACTTTGCAGAACACCTCAACGACTACGATCTGGCCGCCAACAACGGCGGCTGGCAATGGGCCAGCTCCAGTGGGTGTGATGCCCAGCCGTATTTCCGCATCTTCAACCCGGTCAGCCAGAGTCGCAAGTTCGATCCGCAGGGACGGTTCATCCGGCGTTACCTGCCCCAACTGGCGGCCTTGCCAGACGCCGCGCTGCATGCCCCCTGGCTGGCCACCCCGCTGGAGCTGCAGGCAGCGGGCGTGAAACTCGGGGATGACTACCCGCACCCGATCGTGGACCACGACAGCGCACGCGCACGGACCCTGGAACGGTACGCCGTCGTCAAACGCTCCGTGGAGCCGTGAAGGCCACCGCCTGCAAGGAGCCTGCCGGACTTGGGGCGTCGAAAGCGAAAATCGACCCCAGTGGGACCAGTTTTTGACGGATTTGCAGTCCAATAGCCAAGCTATTGGGCAAAAAGACGGTGAAAAATGGGCCGCTGCGGTCAATTTGCAGCCGACGACTCCCAAGTCCGACAGGCTCCTAGGCCAGGCGCAACTCGGCGACGCCCGGTGGGACCCGCGCGTTGCTGCAGATCAGTGGGGACCGGGCGGAGGAGCTTCTTCGTCGTCGCGAGCCATTTGCATGCCTTCGACGCCCAGTGACGCCCCCGCCGCCAACCGCATGCGCAGCGTCACATCGGTCTTGTTGTCCGCGTTGGCGATGGCCTCGGCCTGCGTGATCTCGCCGCGCTCGAACAACGAAAAAATCGACTGGTCAAAGCTGCACATGCCCACCTCGCCGCTGCGCTCGATCGCGGTCTTGAGCCCCTCGATCTGTCCTTTCTGAATCAGGTCGGACACGTAATGCGACAACAGCATCACCTCGACGGCCGGCACCAGCTTCCCCCGTGTGCCCATGATGAGCCGCTGGGCCACGACCGCCTTCAGGTTGAGAGAAAGATCCATCAGCAGCTGGTTGTGCGCATCTTCGGGGAAAAAATTCAGGATGCGCTGCACCGCCTGGTTGGCGTTGTTCGCATGCAAGGTGGATACGCAAAGGTGCCCGGATTCGGCATAGTGCAAGGCGTGTTGCATGGTGAGCCGATCCCGGATCTCTCCGATCATGATCACATTGGGTGCCTCGCGCATCGCATGGCGCAGTGCCTCGTCATAGGAAAGCGTGTCGAGCCCCACCTCCCGCTGGGTCACCAGCGACTTCTTGTGCGTATGCAGGTATTCAATGGGGTCTTCCACTGTCAGGATATGTCCGGCCGTGTGCTCATTGCGGTAGTCGAGCATGGATGCCAGCGTGGTGGATTTGCCCGAACCGGCCGCGCCAACCGCCAGCACCAGCCCGCCCTTCAGAAAAGCCAGCTGCTTGAGCACGGGCGGCAGCCCCAGTGCCTCCAGCGACGGGATTTTCGGGGAGACATAGCGCACCACCATCCCCACCTGGCCCCGCTGCAGATGCACATTGACCCGGAAGCGGTCCGTCTGCCCGGTCTGGAACGCAAGATCGCATTCGAGGTGTGACTCGAACTCCTCGATCTGCGCCTTGCGCATGATGGAAAAGGCCAGTTCACGCACGTCCTGTGCTGAAAGTGCACCCGAGTCCATCGGCGTGAAAACACCCTGCCGCTTGAGCGTCGGAGGGGCTCCGGCTGTCAGGAACAGGTCGGACGCTCCCTCGTGCACCATCTGCGCCAGGAACGAAAGCAGCCGGGGATCTCCCGAAGGGGGCTGTTCAATCATGTGCAGCCCCCTTATCGTCGCGCACCGGCCCCGTGGTCACCAGACCATCAGGCCACCGCCTCACCCGCAGCCAGCTTGGCGTAATGCTGGATCAGGCTCAGCAACTCGTCATCGGAGTAGGGCTTGCCCAGGTAGTGGTTGACACCCAGCTCCATGGCATGCTCGCGGTGCTTCTGTGCGATGCGCGATGTGATCATGATGATCGGCAGATCACGCAGCGCGGCATCCGCACGGATGTTGCGAGCCAGATCGAAACCATCCATGCGGGGCATTTCAATGTCGGAAAGCACCACGGTGGGGCGTTCTTCCTGCAGCCGCTCCAGGGCCTGCAGGCCGTCGGCAGCCAACACCACGCGATAACCTTCGCGCTGCAGCAGGCGCTGCGTCACCCGGCGGACGGTGATGGAATCGTCCACCACCAGCACCAGCGGGACCTGCCCCGAAGCCGGGGACGCCGCCTGGATTGGCACCGAAGCACCCATCTCGGACACGATGTTGACCGACACCCCACCCAGCGGCAAGCTGCTGCCAGTGGCACGCACCTGCTCGCCATAAACGGTCGCCAAAGCCACCGGGTTGTAGATCAACACCACCGCCCCAGAGGCCAGCACAGACATGCCCGCCAGACCAGGGAGCCGCGACAGTTGGGGCCCAAGGTTCTTCACCACCACTTCACGGTTGCCCAGCACTTCGTCCACATGCATCGCGATGCGCTGCGATGCGCTGCGCAGCACCACCACTGGCCGGGTCTTGCCTGTCGCCGCTTCGTTGCTGCGTTGCGAGGCCTGGAGCAGCGCACCGGACCAGAAGAACGGCAGGTGCTCGCCGGCAACCTCGAAGGTGCCGGTACGGTAGGCGGCTTCCAGCTCTACCGTGGGTACCCGGCGAACGATTTCCACAATATTGGCAGGCACGCCCACCGCCAGGTCCCCTGCGCGCAGCATCACCACCTGCGTCACAGCGGTGGTCAGCGGAAGCACCATGCGGAAAGCAGCACCCTGACCCGTCTTCGTGGTGGTCTCAATACGGCCCCCGAGCGAATTGACCTCGGCACGAACCACATCCATTCCGATACCCCGGCCCGCGAGCCCCGTCACTTCGGCTGCAGTGGAGAAGCCCGGCAAAAAGATCAGATTGGCGGCGTCGGCATCGCCGAGTTCGGCCTCCGGAGCAATCAGCCCCTGCGAAATCGCCTTGGCACGGATTCCCGGCAAATTCAGGCCCGCACCGTCATCCCGGAACTCCACCGACACGTCATTGCCCTCATGGTGCAGATCAACGGTGATCGTTCCGGTGGCGGGCTTGCCCTGGGCCACCCGCTGGTCCGGAGTTTCGATGCCATGGGCCACACAGTTGCGCAGCAGGTGTTCGAAGGCTGGCGTCATCCGGTCAAGCACACCACGGTCCATTTCGATCGAACCGCCCGTAATATCGAGCTTGATCTGTTTGCCGGTTTCCTTGGATGACTGGCGAACCACGGCATACAAGCGCTCGGCGATGCCTTCAAACTCCACCATGCGCGTTCGCAGCAGATCACGCTGCAGTTCGCGTGCCTGTCGGCCCTGGGCAATCAGGTCGTCCTCGGTGCCTTCCACCGTGCGCTGAAGGTTGCGCTGGATGGTGGCCACGTCGTTGACGGACTCGGCCATCATGCGGGTCAACTCCTGCACCCGGGTGAAACGGTCGAATTCCAGGGGATCGAAACCCGCCGCCGAATCCTTGGACAACGCCAAACGCGATTGCATCTGGGATTCCGACTGGACTTCGATGTCCCGCAACTGCTGGCGCAAGCGCTCCAGGTTGCCCGTCAAATCCGCCATGGAACCCTTGAGCTGTGCCAGCCGTGCCTCCATTCGCGAGCGGGTGATCATCACCTCGCCAGCCTGGTTGACCAGACGATCCAGCAACTGTGCACGCACACGCACCGAATGGCCTGCCGTGGCCCGGGCTGGAGCCAATTCGAGCGGCCCCTGGGGCTTGGCCACCACGGCACGCGGAACCTGCGGAACGGGAACCTCTGTGTCTGCCGGGGCCGCCACCTCGGCTTTCACCGGAGCCACTGCCACGGGCTCGGTGGGTGCCTGGGCACTCACGGCACGCAATGCGGCGAAAGTTGCCTGAAGACCGTCAAAGCTGCCCTGCAACGGCTCGATGTCCTGGGTCTGCACACTCTCGACATCCAGCTGCTCAATGGCAGATTCCAGGCGATGGGACAACTCCCCAAGCCGCATGGCACCAGCCAGTCGTGCGCTGCCCTTGAGCGTGTGCAAGGCCCGCAGCACCTCGGTGCGCGCAGCCAAGTTGTCAGGCCGAGCCGCCCACTGACGCAAGGCACCACCCAGGACCGGAAGCAGCTCGGCCGCTTCTTCCTCGAAAATGGGGAACAGGTCGGGATCGATCACGTCGATGGCGTCGATATCGTCGTCGATATCGGCTACGGCAGCAGATGCCTGAGAAACAGGCTCGATGGTCGCGGCCTGCTGGTGCACCGGCACCGAGAGCGCAGGCGCCACATAGCCTCTTTCAGGTTCGGGCCGGACTGTTTCGACAACTTCCGGCACCGCTTCGGGGGCCTCAGGTGCTGGCTCCTGGGCGGCTTCGCCCAGGTCGGGACCGACCAGGGCTTCCTCTGCCATGGCTGTGGCAGTCTCGTCTTCAGCCAGGAACGCATCCAGAGCGCGCTCGGCATCCTCGGCGGGAGGAGACTGGGTGCTGACCACTTCCGTTTGCAGAATCCGGCGCAACTCCTCCAGCACCTGCGGATTCGACTCTTTGAGGAATCCGGCGGCAAACTGGTGCAAAAGGCGCCGGATATCGTCGGCGGCATCCAGGAACGCACGCGCATCCTCGGGGGTTCCCTGGGACTGCAATTGCACATGCTCCAGGGCATGCTCCAGCAATCGGGCCGTATCAGACAGCGCCTCAAAACCCACCGTGGCCGAGCTGCCCGCCAGCGAGTGCGCCAAGGCTACCGCTGTATCGGGCACACGCTCGTGCAACTCCATCGACCATTCCTGGAGCGATGTCACCAACCTGCGCGACCATTCATCCGCCTCGTTCAAATACACGTTGTACAACGGTATGCTGATGCGCAGGTTGTCGATGATCTTGATGTTTTCATCGGGCACAGGCTCCGATGCCACCACAGGCTCTGCGGTCTGCAGCACCTGTGTTTCCTCCTCCGGCGGGGCATCCACAGGCGAGAGCAGGTCCTGCTCCTGCAGGGCTTCTGCCACTGGGGGCATGTCCTGCGCAAGTGGTGCCTCTGGAAGCATCGGCACATCCAGAACACCCGTATCCTGGGTCGCGTCCAGCGACACATCCACATCGGCGGGTGGTTCCCCGACCTGATCCATTGGTAGAGAAGCATCCAGGACTGCAGAAAACTCCGAGAAATCGATGTCTTCGGCCAGCGGCACCGTGCCTGCCTGAACCGGCGCGGGTGCAGGCCCATCCTCCAGCAACAAGGGCGCCGTCTCGGAGAAATCCGCGACCGGGAAACCCTCGTCGAGTCCCTGCGGCTCCGCCATCACCAGACCAGCTGGCTCGGCAGCATCCATCGCATCTACTGCCGCCGTGCGGGGGGGTGGCGACTCCAGATCCTCCATGGTCTCGTGCACCGGCAGAGACTGTGCTGCATCCGCTTCTCCGGGCAGCACCAGGGGCAGCACGGCACCCTGCAGACGCATGGCATCTGCCGCATCACTGAAGGCCTTCACCTGCCAACCGCCCGCACTGCCGGCGGCAATGTCATCCGCCCAACGGCCGAACGCCTGCAACGCCTTTTCCGACAGTTGCAGCAGCGATGGCTGCATCGGCTTCTGCTCCGCCAGCCAGGCATTGAGCAGCTGCTCCATGGACCATGCCGCCTCGCCAAAATCGTTCAGTCCCACCATGCGCGAACTGCCTTTGAGCGTGTGGAATGCTCGGCGCAAGGTCGTCTGCTCGCTGAGATCCCCTGGCTCCGACACCAGCGCCTGCACCGCAGCCAGACCATTGGCCACCACTTCGCGGGCTTCTTCGAGGAAAATCTCCAGCAGCTCTTCTTCCACCTCATGGACCACGGCTGGCACAGGCAGGGGTGGCGCAGACACTTCCGCCACAAGCGCCTCTATAGGCGCCACTTCCGGCACAGCGGGAGGCTCGCTTTCCTGCGCCGCACCCGACGGCTCGGGCGCGAGCGCTGCCGTATCGATGATCTCGGTCCGTTCAAAGGCCCCCTCTTCGGGTCCGGCCACGGAGGCGCCTGCCGTCTCATCCGCAACCTGCGGCAACGGCGGGGCCACGCCCCCACCCGCATCCACAGGGGCATACAAAGAAGCACGTGGTACCACATCCGGCAACGGCGTGGGACTGCGCTCTTCGATGATTTGCGCAACAGCTTCCTGGCTTTCCTCGCTGTCTGATGCCCGGGCACGGGTACGCCCCATCAGAATGCGCAGCTCACCCAGTTCCTCGTCATAGACAAACAGCTTGCGCGCCATGGCACGCTGGTAGCTGAGCATGTCGATCATGAAGCCCAAAGCACCCAGACTGTTGCCCAGCTTCTCGAAAATCGGCTTGCGCTCGTCGTCCGATCCCGCCTCATTGGCGAGCAGCCGCTCCACCGTGTCGCGCATGCGCAAAACAGCCAATGACGCCTGATCCAGCCCCAGCACCGAAAGCACGCCGCGCATCTGTGCCAACCGCCCAGGAACGGTTGCCAGAGGAGAAACGTCCTGCGGGTCTCGGAAAAACTGGTCCATGGCCCGTTCCGCCTCACCCAGTGTGGAGCGCAGTTCATCGACCACACTGCCCATGGTCTGGTTGTCGCTGACGCGCCGGTACAGCTCCTCCATCCAGGGCTCCAGCGGCTCGGGCTCACCACCTGCACTGACACTGTCAAGGCGATCGGCCAGTCGGCGCGCACGCGCAACCATCTGTTCTTCAGTGGTATCGGTTTCCTCAAGCGCAGCCTGCAGGTACAGCACGGCTGTGGCCACTTCCATGGCCAGCGCAGGTGAAGGAGGCTCCCCCGAACGGGTCGTTGTATCCAGCGCCTTTGTCAAAGCCTGGGCCAAACTTTCACTGCTTCGATGAAGCTTGCGCAACGAGTCACATACAAGGCTGAACTGATCTGCCGCCGGCTTGAGCTTGTTGCGGTCTCCTCCAGCAAGAGCCGACCAGGTTTCCGCAGCAGCGGAAATACGCTTGCGGGCCTGAACCAGCACCGCCGGATCGAAACGGCCGAAGCGTCGCGCCTCGTAATCGACTGGCGTATTCCTGTCCAGCCCGAAAGCCGCGCGCACGGAGCGCAGGCAAGGCACCTCTTCATTGTCCGAGGGCTGCGCCTGGGAACAGAAAAACAGCAGATCCTGCACCAGCCTGTCAGCAATGCCCGCATCGCCCCGCGCCAGCGTAGCGTATTGCATGAGAATGCGCGACGCTACCCGCTTGGCATAGACGTCCGGTGCAAACAGACCCCGGCTGAAGGCCTCGAAAAAGCCAGCACAGATTTTCCAGAACGCACGCGATTGCCGATCAGTCTGCCCCGCCACGAACCCGAGAGAGATGTCGCGCAATTCCCGGGCGGCGTCGAAATCAGCATCCTTGACGATCCGCAGCACAGCCTGGTCAAGCCGGGCACGCGCCGCAGGGCCATATTCCAGCGGCGGCTCCTTGACGTCGATGTCTGGCTCTCGGAAACGCCGCTCTACAGGCCAGAGGTCGGCCGGATGCACACGCTCCGCACCCGTCAACGCCTGAATATCCCGGTACTGCGGAAACAGTGCCACCGGCGAAACGGCCTTGCCTGCCAGAACACTTTCCAGGTACTCGCTCAGCGCAAAACTGGCTCGCTCCAAAGCACCTGCCGCATCGTCCGTGCACAACTCGGGGCGCTGCACGAACTTCTGCACCGCAGTTTCCATGGAGCGCAAAACCAGCGCGGGAGAGGCCATTCCGACCATCTCAAGAGCACCGCTGGCCTGGTGCAACTGTTGGCGTGCGATCCGCAGTGTGGCGACATCCAGAGTAGCCAGATCGGACTCGCGCGCCAGGTCGGCATCGTGCACAAAGCGGCGCAGTGCCTTGACGGCACCATCCAGGGACTTGCGCAGTTCCTCCAGCACCCACGCCAGCGGCCCCAGATCCTGTTCGCCCGGGCCTCCTTCTGCGTTAGGTGCGTTGACAGCATCGATAGATGACATGAGTTCGTTCCCGGCTGCACACAGCCCGTTCGTTGTTCGGTACGTCAGGCGATCTTGAACCGCGCCACGGACTGGCGCAGTTCCTCGGCCATGGTCGAGAGTTCGCGGACCTGTTGTGCCGTGGTCCGCGTACCCTCACCGGTCTGCTCCGTCACCGCGAAAATATGCTGGATGTTGTCGGCCACCTCGTTGGCGAGCGTGGCTTCACGCGAGGTGGACGAAGAAATCTGCTCGATCAGTTCAGCAAGGCGGCGGGACACATGGTCAATCTCGGTCAGTGCGGTACCTGCACTGTCGGACAGCCGAGCCCCTTCCACCACACCCTGCGTCGAACGCTCCATGGCGGCAACCGCATCCTGGGTGTCCGTCTGAATGGCTTTCACAAGCGCCGAGATCTGACGCGTTGCATCTGCAGAGCGCTCAGCAAGGCGCTGCACTTCTTCCGCCACCACCGAGAAGCCGCGGCCAGCTTCACCGGCAGACGCCGCCTGAATGGCTGCATTCAGAGCCAGCACGTTCGTCTGCTCGGTAATGTCGGAAATCAGCTCGGTGATTTCACCGATCTCCTGGGACGATTCACCCAGCCGCTTGATGCGCTTGGAGGTGTCCTGGATCTGGTCTCGGATGGAATTCATACCCCCGATGGCGTTCTGCACGGCCTGCAGGCCCGAATCGGCCGCTTGCAGCGACTGGCGGGCCACAGTGGCAGACTCCTGGGCTTGTGTGGAAACCTCATTGATTCGGGTGGCCATTTCCAGCACCGACTGACCGGTTTCACGAATTTCTCGCAGCTGTTCGGTCGATGCCGCCAGCAGCTCGGTAGACGTGTTGTCCACCATGGCCGTCGTCTGCGCCACCCGTGTCGCTGTGTTCTGCACACTCCCCACCAGCTGGCGCAACTCTTCCACCGTGTAGTTCACCGAGTCCGCAATGGCACCCGTGATGTCTTCCGTCACAGTGGCTTCCTGTGTCAAGTCACCTTCAGCGACCGATTGAAGTTCGTTCATCAACCGCAAAATGGCGGCCTGGTTGGCGTCATTGACACGCTTGGCCTCCTGTTCCTGGCGCTGGGCATCCTTCTGCTGAACTTCAGCCATTTGCTGGCGATTCCGGCTGTCGAGCAGTTGCACACGTGAAATTCCCACACCGCACAACAACACGAAGACCGCTGCAAGAGCCAACGCTGCCAATTGTCCACCGCCGACGCCCGTCTGCGCAGACAACTTGGTCTGCAGGCCTTCCAGCTGACGGCGCAATGGCTCGCTGTCACCCAGAATCGCCGTCTGTGCTTCACGGGCCGAAACCAGCCCCTGCAGATTGCCCAGAATAGCGCTGGCCTGGTTCCGGGTGTCTTCGTAAAGCTTGATCAGGGCATCGAGCTGTTCACGTGTCTGCGCATCCTTGGTTGCGGACAGACGCAGTTCCGGACTTCCATCGAGCAGGCCCTGCGCAATTTCCTTGAACGAATTCAAGTCCTTGCCGAGCAGAAACACGGCCTCGGGGCTCACACCCTCAGCGGTCTGGAATTCGTTGGCGGATTTGCCGATCCGCTGCGTCAACATCACCAGCTGGCCTGCCGCAGAAATCTCTGCGGCCTGCGCGTTCTGCTGCAGCTTGAGCGACGAAACGGTCTCCGCAATTTCCAGCAGATCGGACGACTGCCGGTTGATGGTGCGCAGAGCGTCACCCACCTGTGTCAGGATCTTTTGCTGACCCATCACAACGGCCGCGTTGCGTTCTGCACGCTCCATCAGAGGGGTGATGGCATCCAGATCGGGACGGAAAGGCTCACCCAGCGACTCCACACCGAGCTCGGCGTCACCGGCATTGAGCGCCCGCACGTTGCGAGCCAGAACCCCGGAGCTCTCGACCACGTCAGGGAACGCCTGAGGGCTGCCGACCAACGCCTGCGACACCGATTTGGCAAGCCGCTGCGACTGCATCAGCGACTGCCCGGTGGCCGCCAGCTGCTGGGCCGAACGGTCTGCCTGCTGCAGCACCCAGAAGGCGATGACCGCCAGAACGGCCACACCCAGACCCAGCAAAATCAACAGCCGCCGCTGGTGCGTGGCGGCTGAGGCCTCCCCCAGCAGAGGCAGGGCGATAAGGTCTTCTGATTCCGTTTCGGAACTATCCAATACCGCCGAACTGGCAACCGCACCCTGAGGATCGCCCTGAACGCTGTTCAGGGCCTCGGCGGGATATTGCGGCATATCGTCAATGGACAGATTATTCTGATCCATGGAGGGCCCGGCATCTGCCTGCTGGCTTTCGGGCTTGCGGTTGAACAGATTTCCAATTTGTTTGACGACAGACATGGGACAGCCTTACAGAAGAACTCAAGCACTGATGCTCAGAAATGCGGTGTGTTGAGACAGGGCCTGCAAATTCAGCTCCTGCCAGCGTGTACCGTCGGAATCGATATAGGTCGTACCAAAAAACGCCGGAGCGTCTTCCGCCGGGGGCTCGGACGAAACAAATGCATCCGTGCTGCGCAGCCCCGCCAGCCGGTCCACCAGCAAAGCGGCATTGACTTCCAGCGCGGCATTGAAGGCCAGCAAGCTGGACTCCGAGAGCGCCTGCTCGGTACGCACAGGAGCGTCACCGAGCAAACCCGCCAGATCGACCACCCCGGTCAGCCCGCCACGCAGATTGGCAACGCCCATGAACCATTTCTGGGTATAGGGCACATGCTGCACGACGGTCCACGGGAAAATTTCGCCTGCATGCCCGAGGGGCAAAAGGTAGTGCTTCCCGGCAGACTCCACGGCCAGCCAGGAAGAAACGGACAAACCCTCGGTCCTTGCCGCCTGGAGGCGGCTGGCGAGTCGTATCTGGAGCTCTCTGAGCGCTTCGCGATTGGCCATAGAAGATGCCGGACTCTCAGTTCAGCGCATCAATCTTGGCTTGCAACTCGGCTGCATCCACCGGCTTGGTGATATAGCCGCGGGCACCCTGGCGCATGCCCCAGACGCGGTCGGTTTCCTGATTCTTGCTGGTGCACATGATGATCGGGACATCGGCATAGAGCGGATCACGCGAAATGGCGCGCGTGAGCTGGAAACCGTTCTGGCCGGGCATGACCACATCCATGAGAATCAGGTCCGGTTTTTCTTCTGCCAGACGGCGGAACGCCTCATCTGCGTTTTCCGCCGTGCGCACCTGCATGCCTTTTTTTTGCAGCAGATCGGTCAGGAACATCAATTCGGTCTTGGAATCATCCACGACCAGCACTTTCTGAATCGGCATTACATCGCTCCTTGATCGGGATTGCCAAACTGCTGCACCGCTTGCAACAGCTGGTCTTTGGTAAAGGGTTTGGTGAGATATTCCTGGCACCCCACCATACGCCCGCGCGCCTTGTCGAAAACACCATCCTTGGATGAAAGCATCACCACGGGAGTGTCTGCGAAACGCGCATTGCGTTTAATGATGGCCACCGTCTGGTAACCATCAAGTTTGGGCATGAGAATGTCGCAAAAAATCAGCTGCGGATGGTAATCGTTGACCTTGGCCAGTGCGTCAAAACCATCGTCAGCCAATAAAACTTCGTGCCCGCCCTGTTTGAGAAATATCTCAGCGCTGCGTCGAATGGTATTGCTGTCATCCACCACGAGCACTTTGAAAGATGCGCCGGTTGTAGTCAATTGTCACTGCTCCCGATGGGAAAAATAAACAACGCAGGCCATTGCCGCGCTTCAGGTCCGAACCATCTCAAAATCATCCTTGCCTGCACCGCATTCCGGGCTGGGCCAACGGGTAAGCGCCAGATCCCAGGATGTAATGGCAGTGATGCAGTTTTCGGGGAAAACCCTCGGATTCATCCTAAATCCAGCCGCGCCACCCGTACATCCAAGTTAATGAGCCGGTCACAGCTTAAGGGGCCTTCACTTAGAATGCAATGATTGTATCTAGACACCATCGCTGGTTGCCGTTTTCGCGCCACCACCCGCAACGCAACGGGCCCATGTCACACCAGTCGTCTCCTCCTCCTTCCGACGAAGCCAGTTCCCTGGTCAGCCAGACACAGTCCAGCCCCGCCTGCGTCATGGTGTTCAACGCCAGCGACCCCAGTGGAGCAGGTGGGCTGACCGCCGATATCGCCACCGTGGCCTCCGTGGGCGGCCATCCGGTGGCCGTGGTCACCGGGGCCTACATCCGTGATACCGCTGAGATTTTCGACCACTTCTGCATGGACGACGAGGCCGTGACCGACCAGGCACGCGCCGCACTGGAAGACCTGCCCGTGCAGGTCATCAAGATCGGTTTTGTGGGCAGCCCCGAGAACATCAGCGCCATTGCCGAACTGGCCGCGGACTACGACGAACTTCCGGTGGTCAGCTATATGCCCAATCTCTCCTGGTGGCAGGACGGCCTGATTGACCAGTATCTGGACGCCTTCCGCGAACTCATGCTGCCGCAGACCACGGTGTTGGTTGGAAACCACAGCACCCTGTGGCGCTGGCTGCTGCCGGACTGGAGCGGCGACCGCAGCCCCACCGCACGCGACATCGCAGCGGCCGCTGCCGAAGTGGGCGTGCCCTACACCCTGGTGACCGGCATCCCTTTGCCCGAACAGTTCATCGAGAACACCCTCGCGTCTCCAGAGTCCGTGCTGTGCAGCGGCCGGTTCGAACTGTTCGATGCCACCTTCACAGGGGCCGGAGACACCCTCTCCGCCGCCCTGGCCTCCCTGCTGGCCTGCGGCAGCGACCTGGCCGAAGCGTGCAACGAGGCCCTGGGCTACCTGGACCACTGCCTGGACGCCGGCTTCCGTCCCGGCATGGGCCATGTGGTGCCCGACCGCATGTTCTGGGCCGAGCCCGAAGACGCCGACGATTCCACCCCCGACGACAAAGACGACCAACCCAGCCTCGAAGGCTTTGGCTTCCCCTCCCATGACACCAAACACTGACCTCAACATTCCCCTGTTCGAACGCGCCAAGGCCGTGATCCCCGGCGGCGTCAACTCTCCCGTGCGCGCCTTCCGTGCCGTCGGCGGCACGCCCCGTTTCGTCAAGCGCGCCCAGGGTGCCTATTTCTGGGACGCGAACGGCAAGCAGCACATCGACTACATCGGCTCCTGGGGACCGATGATCCTGGGCCACGGCCACCCGGCCGTGCTCGAAGCCGTGCAAAAAGCCGTGCTCGAAGGCTTCTCGTTCGGAGCGCCCACCGAGCGCGAGGTCGAACTGGCCGAGGAAATCCTCTCGATCATGCCGTCCATGGACATGGTGCGCCTGGTCAGCTCGGGCACCGAAGCCGGCATGAGCGCCATCCGCCTGGCGCGCGGCGCCACGGGCCGCAGCAAGATCATCAAGTTCGAGGGCTGCTACCACGGCCACGCCGACGCGCTGCTGGTCAAGGCCGGCTCGGGCCTCGCCACCTTCGGCAACGCCACCAGCGCCGGCGTGCCGCCCGAGGTGGTGCAGCACACCCTGGTGCTCGAATACAACAACGTGCAGCAGCTCGAAGAGGCCTTCGCCCTGCATGGCAAGGACGTGGCCTGCCTGATGATCGAGCCCATCGCCGGCAACATGAACTTCGTGCGCGCCAGCGTCGAGTTCACGCGCCGCTGCCGCGAGCTGTGCACGCAGCACGGCGCCCTGCTGGTGTACGACGAAGTCATGACGGGCTTCCGCGTGGCGCTGGGCGGCGCGCAGAGCGTCTATGCCCAGGCCATTCCCGGCTTCGAGCCCGACCTCACCGTGATGGGCAAGGTCATCGGCGGCGGCATGCCGCTGGCGGCCTTCGGCGGCAAGCGCGCGATTATGGAACACTTGGCGCCGCTGGGCGGCGTCTACCAGGCGGGCACGCTGTCGGGCAACCCCGTGGCCACGGCCTGCGGCCTGGCCACGCTGCGCGAGATCCGCAAGCCCGGCTTCTACGAGGCCCTCTCGGCCTCCACGCGCTCGCTGGTGGATGGCCTCAAGGCCGCCGCCGACGCCGAGGGCGTGCCCTTCAGCGTGGACTGCCAGGGCGGCATGTTCGGCTTCTTCCTGATGCCCGAGCTGCCGCAGAACTACCCGCAGGTCATGCGCACCGACAACGCGCGCTTCAACCAGCTGTTCCACGGCCTGCTCGACCGCGGCGTATACATCGCGCCCGCGCTCTATGAAGCCGGTTTCGTCAGTGCGGCGCACACCGCCGACGACATCGCGGCCACGGTGGCCGCCGCGCGCGAAGTGTTCAAGACGCTCTCAAAATAAGAGCTGGCAGCGCTTGCCCTGCAAGCGCTGCACCCCGAAAACACCCTTATTTCTACCGCACCCGCCTCCCCTCCTCCCATGCTTGCTGCACCCAAGTTCCTGTTTGCCGCGCTGATCCTGGCGATCAACACCCTCGTGCTGTGCAGCTCGATGATCCCGTTCGCCCTGGCCAAGCTCATCCTGCCCATCACCCCAGTGCGCCATATCTGCGACCGCGCCCTCATGGGCATCGCCGCGCTGTGGATGGACATCAACGCCTTCTGGCTTGGCGCCGTCAACCCGGTACGCTGGCAGGTCAGCGGCGTGGACGGGCTCGACCCGCGCGGCTGGTACCTCGTGGCCAGCAACCACCAGACCTGGGTGGACATCCTGGTGCTGCAGCGCGTGTTCAACCGCCGCATCCCCATGCTCAAGTTCTTCACCAAGAAAGAGCTGATCTACGTGCCCGTGATCGGCCTGGCCTGGTGGGCGCTCGACTTTCCGTTCATGCAGCGCAAGGGCGGCGCCAGCGCGCGCGCCGACCTCGAAGCCGGGCGCAAGGCCTGCGAGAAATTCCGCCTCGTGCCCACCTCGGTGATGAGCTTCGTCGAGGGCACACGCTTCACGCCCGCCAAGCACGCGCAGCAGAAATCGCCCTACCGCCACCTGCTCAAGCCCAAGGTGGGCAGCATCGGCATGGCGCTGGAGACCCTGGGCGATGCCTTCACCGGCTTCCTCGATGTCACCATCGTCTACCCCCAGGGCGCCCCCACTTTCACCGACGCGCTGTGCGGCCGCATCACCGAGGTGGTGGTGCACGCCCACCTGCGCGCCATACCGCCGCAGGTGCTGCCGGCGAACGGCGAACCCGCGCCGCGCGCGCCCGTGCAGGCCTGGGTGAACGAGCTGTGGCAGGCCAAGGACGAAGAGATCGAACAGGTACTGGCCGGGCGCAAGGGCAAGGCCGGCTGACCTGCCACCCAGACAACAAAAAAGCGGCCGAGGCCGCTTTTTTGTTGGGCGCCGCGCTCGCTCAGTGGCGGAAGTGGCGCACGCCGCTGAACACCATGGCGACGCCGCGCTCGTCGGCTGCGTCGATCACTTCCTGGTCGCGCATGCTGCCGCCGGGCTGGATGACGCAGGTCGCGCCGGCATCCACCACCACGTCGAGGCCGTCGCGGAAGGGGAAGAAGGCATCGCTCGCCACGGCAGTTCCCTGCAGGGTCAGACCGGCGTGCTGCGCCTTGATGCTGGCGATGCGCGCCGAGTCCAGGCGGCTCATCTGGCCCGCGCCCACGCCCATGGTCATGCCGCCCTTGCAGAAGACGATGGCGTTGCTCTTGACGTACTTGGCCACCTTCCAGGCGAACAGCAGGTCTTCCATCTCTTCCAGCGTGGGCTGCTTCTTGGTGACGACCTTCAGCTCGGTGAGCTGCAGCTCATGGTTGTCGGCCGTCTGCAGCAGCAGGCCGGAGCCGATGCGCTTGGCGTCCATGGCGTTGCGGCCGCGCTCCCAATCGGTCTGGCCGCCGCGCGCGGGCAAGGCGATCTTGAGCAGGCGCACATTGGCCTTCGATTTGAAGATCTCCAGCGCCTCGGGCGTGAAGTCGGGCGCCATCAGCACCTCGACGAACTGCTTGCTGATCTGCGCGGCGGCCGCGCCGTCAAGCGTGCGGTTCAGCGCGATGATGCCACCGAAGGCGCTGGTCGGGTCGGTCTGGAAGGCCTTGTTGTAGGCGCTCAGCGCATCCAGGCCCACGGCCACGCCGCAGGGGTTGGCGTGCTTGACGATCACGCAGGCGGCGGCGTCAAAGCTCTTGACGCATTCCCAGGCAGCGTCGGCGTCGGCGATGTTGTTGTAGCTCAGCTCCTTGCCCTGCAGCTGCACGCCGGTGACCAGCGAGCCCGGCGCGGGGTACAGGTCGCGGTACAGCGCGGCCTGCTGGTGGCTGTTCTCGCCGTAGCGCAGATCCTGCACCTTGGTGAAGATGCCGTTGCTCTGGCCCGGGAACAGCGCACGCTGGGGCACGTAGGACTCGGACAGCTTTTCTTCCTCGAACGCCACGGACGAGAGGTAGTCACTGATCGCGCCGTCGTACTGCGCGATGCGGTTGAACGCGGCCACCGACAGCGCGAAGCGCAGCTTGTCGGACAGTTTGCCGCCGGCCTTGAGTTCGGCCAGCACGGCCGCGTACTGGTCGGCCGAGGTGATGACGCCCACGTCCTTCCAGTTCTTGGCGGCGCTGCGCACCATGGCGGGGCCGCCGATGTCGATGTTCTCGATCGCGTCGGCCAGCGTGCAGCCGGCCTTGGCCACGGTGGCTTCAAAGGGGTAGAGGTTGACCACCAGCAGGTCGATGGTGTCGATGCCGTGCTCCTTCAGCGCCGCCATGTGCGCGGGCAGCTCGCGGCGCGCCAGCAGGCCACCATGCACCTTGGGGTGCAGGGTCTTGACGCGGCCGTCGAGCATCTCGGGGAACTGCGTGACCTCGGCCACCTCGGTGACGGGCAGGCCCTCCTTGGCGAGGAGCTGGGCGGTGCCGCCGGTGGAGAGCAGCTTGATGCCCAGCGCGTGCAGTTCCTTGGCAAATTCGACGATGCCGGTCTTGTCGGAGACGGAGAGTAGTGCGTTCATGGTGGTGGTGGTGGTTTTTAAATGAAATCGTGCTAAAGCGCCCGTCCATCAAGCGCCCATAGCTATTATTTGTATAGCAACAAAGCTCACAGCAGCTTGTGCTCGACCAGCTTCTTGCGCAGCGTGTTGCGGTTCAGGCCCAGCCATTCGGCGGCGCGCGACTGGTTGTTGTCGGCGTGGCTCATCACCACCTCCAGCAGCGGTTTCTCGACCACGCGCACCAGCATGTCGTACATGCCGTCGGGCGTTTCGCCCCCCAGGTCGCGGAAGTAGCCCTGCAGGCTCTCGCGCACGCATTCCTCGATGTGTTTCTTGCTCATGCTGCCAATCCCTCTTGTTCTTGTGCGTCGGCGTCCATGCCCGCGGTGGTGGCAGGCAGGCGGTCCATCTGGCGGCCCAGGGCCTGCCAGTAGTCATCCACCGCCTGCCATTGCGCCTGGCCGTCGTCGATCGTATTGATGTGTTGTCGAAATTCCTCGCCCCCCGGGAGCTGCCGCACGTACCAGGCGATGTGCTTGCGCGCGCTGCGCACGCCCGTCAACTCGCCGTACAGGCGGTAGTGGTCCTGCAGGTGGTCCAGCAGCAGGCGCCGCACCTCGGCCACCAGCGGTGGCGCCAGGTGTTCGCCCGTGGCCAGGAAGTGGCCGATCTCGCGGAAGATCCAGGGCCGGCCCTGGGCCGCGCGGCCGACCATGATGGCGTCGGCCCCGGTGGCTGCCAGCACATCGCGCGCCTTCTCGGGCGAAGTGATGTCGCCGTTGGCCACCACGGGCACCTTGACCGCCGCTTTCACGGCGGAGATGGTGTCGTACTCGGCCTGGCCACGATACCCCTGCTCGCGCGTGCGGCCGTGCACCGTGAGCATCTGGATGCCCACGGCCTCGAACTGGCGTGCGAGTTGCACGGCGTTCTTGTGCTGCTGGCACCAGCCGGTGCGCATCTTCAGCGTGACGGGCACGTTGTGGGGCGCGCAGGCCTCGACCACCGCAGCCGCAATCGACACCGCCAGCGCCTCGTCTTGCATCAGCGCCGAGCCCGCCCACTTGTTGCAGACCTTCTTGGCCGGGCAGCCCATGTTGATGTCGATGATCTGAGCGCCGCGCTCGATGTTGTAGACCGCCGCCTCGGC